>Ga0209007_1000012_pt1 | contig 190804 bp, 154 predicted proteins | sample JacPinW_OM1H0_O2_FD_187961 | JGI IMG/M metagenome (GOLD analysis project Ga0209007, IMG submission 187961) | Forest soil microbial communities from Algoma, Ontario, Canada - Jack Pine, Ontario site 1_JW_OM1H0_O2 (SPAdes) (version 2) | ecosystem: Environmental > Terrestrial > Soil > Boreal... | reverse complement strand
GCAGCGCGATTGGCCCAGAAAGCTCGCCGCGTCTTCCAATTCGCTCCCAGGCCTTCATTGTGCGCTACAGCATCCTGTACGATGACAGCCTCGACCCGGTCCGGATGGGCCAAGGCCATACGAAAACCCACCGGCCCGCCGTAATCCTGCATGTAAAGCGTGTAGCGCGAGAGGCCGAGCGCTTCGGTGAAATGATTCATGATTTCCGCGATGTGATCGAAGGTGTAGGCGAATTGTTTCGGGTCCGGCCAGTCGCTGTGCCCGAAGCCGGGGTAATCGGGCGCAACCAAGTGATAGCGATCGGAAAGCCGGGCGAAGAGCGGCTCGAACATTCGCGACGAAGAGGGAAGTCCGTGCAGTAGGAAGAGTGTTGGCGCGTCTTTCGGGCCGGCTTCTCTGTAGAAAATGGAGAGGCTATCGATCTGAATCGTGCGATAGAGTGTCGAATGCGGCATAGTGAGACCTCACATCGTTAGAACAACGCGAAACTCCGCTTTCCCGCTGAGCATGCGTGCATAAGCTTCGGCCGCCTTTTCGAGCGGATAGGTTTCGATCATAGGACGCACGCCGGATAGTTCGGCGAAGCGCAGGGTGTCCTCGGAATCGGTTGGGGTACCTGATGCCCAGCCCTGGATGCTTTTACTTCCGCTGATGAGCTGCACCGGAGTGACCTCGATAGGATCGAATGTTGCACCGATCACCATGAGCTTGCCATTCGGCCCCAGACCGTCGATCAGTTCGGACATCGCTTTAGAACTTGGGGCCGTCGCCAAAATGACCTGCGCCCCGCCTAGTTTTTGCAATTCTTCAGCAGGTTTGGTCGATTGACTGTCGATGTATACGCTCGCTCCGAGTTTCTTTGCGAGCGCCGTGTTTTCGGAGCCGCGCCCGATGGCCGCGACCTTATAACCAAATTTATTCGCGAATTGAATTCCGAGGTGCCCCAGACCGCCGACTCCCTGCACGGCAACCAAGTCACCGGGAAGCGCACCGCTGTGGCGTAGGGCATTGTAAGTCGTAATTCCAGCGCAGAGCAGCGGGGCCGCGTCAACATCACTTAGATTTTCTGGAATCGCCACCAAAGCCTCGACCGGAGCCACCATGTATTCCTGGTATCCACCGTCATAGCTGATGCCACAGATTTTCAAGTTCCGGCAATTACGAAAATCTCCGCGCCGGCATTCCGGGCAGGTGTTGTCTTGGCCGCCGTGCCAGCCGACGCCGACACGCTGCCCCTTCTTCCACGCGGAAACACTGTCACCCACTTCATCGATGATTCCGGCGACTTCATGTCCTGGAACACGCGGATACTGAATTCCGGGCCAAAGGCCGTCTTTTGTGAGCACATCACTATGGCAAACACCACAGGCCTGTACCTTGATGCGCACGTGCCCTGCATCTGGAGCAGGAATCTCGCGCTCGACGATCTGGAAATCCGCTCCCGGTGCGGGGACCTGTGCCACCTTCATCTGTGCCATCATCATTGGTACTACCGTGGCTCTGCTCGTTGCCATAAATCCTCCTATGAATTGTAAGCTCTGGTGCTGGTAATGAATCCTCGCAGAAAGTCGCCGGCAACTAGCGGACGCTGCATTACCAATTGCCTTCCGGTTGGCTTCGGCATTGATGATGCTCGGTGGCACCAATGTGCCCACGATGGCCAGCGGCAAGCACCTCCCTTCGTGCACAGCGGCGGTCCGCCGCTTGCTCTCCATCGTGCACGGCCTCTCCGTTTCTTAAGCCGGCTTAACCGTCTTATACGGATTTGAGAGCAACTCAATTTTATAGCAGTGTATGCCGTTACACATCCGTGAGCAACGTGCCATGAACTCACTTTCCCACGCAGGAAGAAAAGCATGAGGCCGAACGCCCTGCTGCGAAAAAGCCGTGCGGATTTTCAGGCTGCGCGAGTGCCGCCACAGCCCTCCCCGATTATCCAAGGCTTGCTCGGCGCCGGCCTTCAGCATCACCAAGCCGGCCGGCTGACTGAAGCCGAACACATCTACCATAAGATTCTGGCCATCGACGGCAGACAGCCGGACTGCCTGCATCTGCTCGGCATGATCGCATACCAAGCCGGACGTCACGAGCTTGCGCTGGAGATGATTCGCGAGGCAATTGCTATCGATCCCAACGTTGCTGCTTATCATTCCAATCTTGGTACCGTCCTGCATTCGCAAGGCAGGCTGGAGGAAGCCGGTGCAGCCTACACGCGGGCGATCGCTCTCCAACCACGGCTCGCCGAAGCCCACTATAACCTTGGCAATATCCTCGCGCAGGCGCCGAACGACGATCGACTGGACGAAGCTGTCGCTTGCTATGAGCGCGCCCTTGCCCTACAAGCGGGACTTGCCGAGGCGCACTATAACCTCGGCAACGCCCTGCAGGCTCAGAATAAGTTGGAAGCCGCGATTACCTGCTATCAGCGAGCACTTTCCCTGCAGCCGGGAAAAATCGAGGCCCTTCATAACCTCGGCAATGCTCTGCAATCGCAGGACAAGCTGCACGAGGCGATGATGTATTTTGAGCGCGTACTCGCGTTGCAACCCGGCTATGCCAGAGCTCACTACAGCCTGGGCTGCGCCTTCCACGCGCTGGGAAATCTGGATCGGGAACTGGCCTGCTACCGAATTGCGCAGGATCTTGATCCCGGATTTGCCCAGGCCGGTTTCAGCGAATCTCTGGCGCAACTGTTGAGAGGAAATTTCGCGACGGGCTGGCGCAATTTTGAACTGCGCTGGCAGATCAGGAATCAAGATCACGACACTCCCATGCGGAGCTATCCGCAGCCGCTCTGGAAGGGAGAAAAACTGTCTTCCGGGCGTGTACTGATCTGGGGCGAGCAAGGGATCGGTGACGAGATCATGTTCGCCGGACTTATTCCCGATGTTCTCCGCACCGGCACGGCCTGCGTGCTCGATTGCGATCCGCGCCTCAAGCCCCTTTTCACCCGTTCGTTTCCCGAGGTTGAAGTGATTTCAAATTATGATCCACGTCATAATTTGAAAAACGCTTCGGAAACAAACTCTGAGTTCGCGATCAGCGCGCATCTGCCCAGCGGCAGTCTCCCCGGCCTGTTCCGAAAAACCACGGCTGCTTTTGCCGCTGCAGTGTCGTCCTACCTCGTCGCTGATCCTTCCATGCGGGGGCAGTTTCGCTCTCGCTACGCTCATCCCGCGGGGACGCTCTTGATCGGTCTAACCTGGCATACCAATAACCGCAAGACCGGCCGCCAGCGCTCCATCGATCTTTCGTTGCTTGCTCCGCTTTTCGAACGTTCCGATATCCGCTGGGTCAGCTTGCAATATGGAGACCATGGCGTTCTACGGAACCAGGCAGCGGAGGCGAATGCGCCCATCCTCATCGACCCTTTGGTGAATCAATTCTCAGATATCGATCTCTTCGCAGCGCAAGTTGCTGCTATGGACCTAGTCATCACCATCGACAACTCCACCGCCCACATGGCTGGCGCCCTCGGCGTTCCCACCTGGGTACTACTGCCTTTCGTGCCTGACTGGCGCTGGCTTCTATCGCGCCCCGATAGCCCGTGGTATCCAACGCTGCGTTTATTCCGCCAGCCCCGGCGCGGGGACTGGCAATCGGTCGTGCAAACCGTATCGAGCGCTCTGTCGGCGGCCGTAACTCACGGAGCGGTTCTTTAGTCGGGTCCTGCTCGCCACACTTCTTCTCAGACGCTCGCGTTTTGGCAGCAGACTTGCCTTACATCTTGCGGCACCCGGCGACCACATTAAAGTTTTGCCAGAAGATGCCGATGAGTGCCAACAAGATTCGCGGACAAATCGCTCCGCCTAAGGAGATTCGCAATGTCAGTGTCTGGTATTTCCAGCATTAGTCTCTACGATCCGCAGAGCACGCAAAACAATTTTCAGCAATTGTTCCAGCAGCTGGGCAAGGATCTGCAGTCCGGCAATCTGTCTGCCGCGCAATCGGATTTCGCTAGTTTGCAGCAGCTCGTGCCCCAGAGCAGTTCTACTTCGTCTTCGGAAAGCGACAATCCCATCACCCAAGCCTTCAACCAGCTTGCGCAGGACTTGCAATCCGGCAACCTCTCCGCCGCTCAGCAGGACTTCACCACTCTCAAGCAGGATTTGCAGAACCAGACGACTCAGAACCAGGCAACCCAAAATCAGACGCAAGCCGTAGAGGGCCACCATCATCACCACGGCGGCGGTGCCTCCAGCGATATCACGCAGTTACTCAATGAACTCGGCCAGTCGTTGCAATCCGGCAACCTGTCGTCGGCGCAGAGCGCCTTCACCACGCTGCAACAGGCGTTAACCCAAAGCACCGGACAAACATCATCTCAGTCGACGGCGTCCACGGTTTCGCTGACCGCTTAGCAAGCGGGACCGTTCCGTTTCGTGCGCGACAAAGGAGATTGTCCAAAGGACGCCGCCGGACGAAAAGAAAGATTCTGGGAGAAGAACCAGGAAACAGGCACAAAGCTTCTGAGTGGGCCCGAGCCAAAAGCCAAGAGCTAAGAGCGAAGAGCGAAGAGCTTCACTCCCACTCAATCGTCCCCGGAGGTTTGGAGGTAATGTCATACACCACGCGGTTCACGCCCTTCACTTCATTCACGATGCGCGTGGAAATATTTTTCAGTACTTCATGCGGCAGCGGAACCCAATCGGCGGTCATGCCATCCTCGGAGTTCACCGCCCGGATCGCGCAGGTATACGCATAAGTACGCATGTCGCCCATTACTCCCACCGACATCACCGGCAGCAACACGGCAAATGACTGCCAGATTTTCGTGTACAACCCTGCGTTCTTGATCTCCGTCACCACGATGTCGTCGCACTCGCGCAGGACCGCGAGGCGTTCTGGCGTCACTTCTCCGAGCACTCGTACCGCCAGGCCTGGCCCGGGGAATGGCTGCCGTTGCAAAATTTCTTCCGGCATCCCCAGGTCGCGGCCGATCTTGCGGACTTCGTCCTTGAACAGGTCTTTCAGCGGCTCAATCAACTTGAGCTTCATCTTTTCCGGCAACCCACCTACATTGTGATGTGACTTGATCACCTGCGACGGCCCGCGCACCGAGCGCGACTCGATCACATCCGGATAAAGCGTTCCTTGCACCAGATAATCGACGCTTCCTTCTTCTTTTTCGATGCGATGAGCTTCGTCTTCAAACACGGCGATGAATTCGTTGCCGATAATTTTCCGCTTAGTCTCGGGATCGCTCACGCCTTTGAGCCTGCCCAGAAAGCGATCGGTAGCATCGACCGCATCGAGGCGCAGGCCTAGTTTATCGCGCAGAGTCTTCTGCACTTTCTCGAACTCGTTCTTGCGCAACACTCCGTTGTTCACGAAGATGCAGGTCAGGCGCGACTTGCCGCTGGCATCTCGCAAGGCGCGATCCACCAGTACCGCTGCTACCGAAGAATCAACGCCACCTGAAAGCGCACAGATGGCGCGGCCGCTTCCGACCTGTTGCTTCACCTGCTCCACCGTCGAGTCGATAAAATGCTGCGGCGTCCACGTGGGTTTTGTGCCGCAGATCTCGAACACAAAGTTGCGCAGAATCTCCGTGCCGTTGCGCGTGTGGTGGACTTCAGGATGGAATTGCACCGCGTACCACTTCTTCCCCACGTTTTGGATTCCGGCGACTGCATGAGAAGTTTTCGCGATCAACTCAAAGCCGGAGGGCAGATCCAGAGCTTCGTCTCCATGCGACATCCACACTTGCTGCCGCTTCGCCATTCCCTGAAACAGCACCGACTCGGCGACAATGTCGACTTCCGCATGCCCGTACTCGCGCTTGTCAGCGGGGCGCACTTTGCCGCCGAGCGTGTGCACCATGAACTGCAGCCCGTAGCAGATGCCGAGCACGGGCACGCCCAGCTCAAAGATGCGGGCGTCAGCAGGCGGCGCGTCCTTGTCGTAGACCGACCACGGTGCTCCCGAGAGCACAATGCCCACGGGTGCGTAGCTTTTGACTTCATCGAGCGAAGCGGTGCATGGCAGCACCACGGAAAAAACATTCTGTTCGCGGATGCGGCGCGCGATAAGTTGGGTATACTGCGCGCCAAAGTCGAGGATGACGATGGTTTGGCTTGGCTTGGATTGGGTTTCCACGGATGAGTTTCTCAAATCGGATGGCCGGTGTAAAGGACTACGTCTCGAGAGCCAGATTCGGCAGGTCGCTCAGAATCGACTCGTCGCGGTCGATGCTAGTCTCGACTGGGCCGCTCGACACGAATTGCTGGCCCGGGGTCGGAGGAACTGGTGTCGCCACGGATGAAGCTGGAGCTTCGGGCATCTCGGCGATGCAGATGTACCCCGCGAGGCGGGCTATGTATAACCAGTCGACGACAGCGAAATATACGAGCGACACGAACAGAACGGCGGCCATAACCAGCCGCGACGGAGCGAACTGAATGAGGCTAAGCGGAAGCGAGACAGCAGTGGATGCAACGCTGAACGCTACGAAATGCGCGAGGCCGGTCCAAACGCTCACTGCGAAAGTAGGACCGGCACGTTCGCGTGAGAAAACGATGGCTGTGGAGAGCGCGGCCATCGCGTCCTCGCCGTCGCGGACGGAAAATATAGCGGCCAGCGATAACAACCAACTCAGCGTCGCCCATGCGATGCAAATTAAACCGGCGAGCGGCAAGAATAGAGTGAAAGCCAAGCCAGGTCGAGGAGTCGCAGCCGGCGATGCAAAGCTGACAAGAATCGCCGCGCCCACGAGTGCAAGTAGCGCGGCCAGCACCAAGGCAACCCGCAGGAAATTGAGAGCGATAACCGTGCGGAATGGCCGTGACTTGACCGAATCGCGCGTCACGGAGTCGCTGCCGTCGAGGTCTCTACGCTCCGCAAAATAGTCGAGCAGCGCACGGACTGTGGCGATCCGGCCGAAGGAAGCGGATACGATCCATAGAAATGCAAGCGCTAGCGCCCCAAGTAAAGTGGCGAACGCGGCGCGATTCAGGCTGCCGCGAAAGATGTGCGCGAGCGCGCGTCCTATGAGTGCGGGATGTCGCGTTGAAAGCAAAGCCGCGTCACCGTTGGTGACGGGCAGGGTATTGAGATATTCGAAAAGCGAAAAAAGAAATAAAGCGCAAGTGGTTGTGCCGAGCGTCCAGCGCCAGGAGATTTCGGCAAACGTGAGCGAAGGGCGGCGTAAGGCGGCGCGGAAACCCTCGAGAGTGGGCGAGACGTGGAGCATGACTGCTGTCGAACCGCTGCTACCGGGCCGTTGCTACTTAACGACGAGGTTTACCAGCTTGCCGGTGACGTAGATTTTTTTCACGATCTGCTTACCCGCAATCGCGGTCCGCACTTTTTCGTCGGCTAGCACGTGCTCGATTACAAAATCTTCATTCGCATCGGCGGGCACAACAATGCGGCCGCGCAGCTTGCCGTTGATCTGCACCGGAATTTCGAGTTCTTCTTCTTTGGCGAGCGCAGCATCGTACTGGGGCCAAGGAGCCTTGAGCAAGCTGCCCGTTTCGCCGAGCATCTCCCAGAGCTCGCATGCGAGATAAGGCGCGAAAGGTGCAAGCAGCAAAACCAAGTCGCGCTGGATTTCAGCTAAAAGGGCTATTGGAATATTTCCCCCTGTTACAGGCGCACCCGTCACGGAGTTTAACGTGTCCTCACTTCCTGACGCCCTGCGATTCGCTTCGTTTAGAAGCTCCATAATGGCTGAAATGCAGGTATTGAAGTGCCAGCGCCCCTGAAAGTCATCGCTGACGCGCTTGATGGTCTGATGGAGCTTGCGTTGCAGGCTCCGATTCGACGCAGACAGTTCCGTCGGCAAAGGAGTGCCCCAGTCGGGGTCCTGCGGCTTGGCATGCTTCTCGACAAACCGGTATACGCGGCTCAAGAATCTTTGAATGCCCTCGATCCCGGCATCCTGCCAATCGAGATCCCGGTCGGGAGGCGCGGCGAAGAGGCTGTAGAGACGCGCGGCGTCGGCACCATAACGCGCGACCATTTCATCCGGGCTAACGATGTTGCCGAGGCTCTTCGACATCTTTGCGCCGTCTTTGATAATCATGCCCTGGGTGAAGAGATGCTCGATCGGCTCGTCGTTGGTGATGAGGCCCAGGTCGCGCATGAACTTGCTCCAGAAACGCGAATAGATAAGGTGCAAGATGGCGTGCTCCACGCCGCCGATGTACTGGTCGATCGGGAACCAGTCCTGCGCGGTTTTCGAATCGAACGGAGCGTGGTCGTTGTGCGCGTCGGTGTAGCGGTAAAAATACCAGGAGGAATCGACGAACGTGTCCATCGTATCGGTTTCGCGGCGCGCCGGGCCGCCGCACTTGGGACAAGTTGCGTTGACGAACTCTGGCAAGCCACTTAGCGGCGATCCGACCGCCATCGCAATCTCGACATTCTCCGGCAAGATAACGGGCAAATCTTTTTCCGGCACGGGAACGATGCCATCTTTTTCGCAATAAAGCATGGGGATGGGCGTGCCCCAGTAGCGCTGGCGAGAGATGCCCCAATCCTTCAAGCGATATGTGACCGTAGCTTTGCCGAAACCGTTCTGCTCCGCGAATGCGGACATCTTCTTGATGGCATCGCCACACTCAAGGCCGCTGAATGCGCCGGAATTGATCAGCATCCCATTGTGAGTTGCAAACGGAAGCGGCGGCTCTGTCATGGTTTCTTCCGGGTCATTCGAAATAGGAAGAACTACAAGGCGGATTTCGAGTTTATATTTTTTCGCAAACTCGTAATCGCGCTCATCGTGCGCCGGAACGCTCATAATCGCACCGGTGCCGTAGTCCATAAGAATGTAGTTTGCGACCCAGACGGGAACTTTTTCGCCATTGAAGGGATTGATGGCGTAGCGGCCGGTAGGGACGCCGTGCTTTTCGATTTCGCCGATATCGCCGAGTTCTCTGGCTTTGCGCTGTTCGGCGATGAGTTGATCGACCTTGGCGCGGAGGTCGAGATTGGCGGCCGCGAGGTCGTCGACTATGGGATGTTGGGCCGCGAGTTGCACCGAAGTTGCGCCGAAGATGGTGTCGACGCGCGTGGTGAAAACGGTGATCGTCGATCCCGCGGGACCAAAGCCGCTGTGCTTTTCCGCGTAGTCGAGCTTGAAATCGACTAGGGTGCCTTCGCTGCGGCCGATCCAGTTACGCTGCATAGTGCGGACTTTTTCCGGCCAGTCGTCGAGCTTATCGAGATCGCGCAACAATTCGTCGGCGTACTTAGTGATGCGCAGGAACCACTGCTCAAGTTCGCGCTGCTCGACCAACGTGTCTTCATGCCGCCAGCAGCGGCCATTCACAACCTGCTCATTGGCAAGCACGGTGCAGCATTTCGGGCACCAGTTGACCCGGCTCTTCTTGCGATACGCCAACCCCTTCTCGTAGAACTTGAGAAAGAACCACTGGTTCCAGCGATAATAATCGGGCAAGCAGGTCGTAACTTCGCGGGACCAGTCGTAGGCGAAGCCGATGCGCTTCATCTGCGCTTTCATTTTTGCGATGTTGCTCAGCGTCCACTGGCGCGGCGGCGTGTTGTTCTGAATGGCCGCATTTTCCGCGGGCAGACCGAAGGAATCCCAGCCCATGGGATGAAGCACGTTGTAGCCGTTCATCCACATGTAGCGCGCGAGAGCATCGCCAATCGAGTAGTTGCGCACATGTCCCATGTGCAGCACGCCGGAGGGGTAGGGCAACATTTCGAGAACGTAATATTTCTTTTTGGTGGTGTGCGGCTCGGCGGCGTAAAGCTGCGTATCGTTTTGCCAGCGCTCGAACCATTTGGTTTCTACGCGCTGGGGATCGTAGCGATCGTCGTTGGAGCGATCGGAGCTAGATCGATCAGGGCTGGATCGGTCGGGGCGACTATTGGTCGCAGTGGCGGTTTCTGGCTTGTCTTGCTGCGGCATAATTGAGTCAGACGTATGTTCAGGTAAACCTTAGATTCTACAATGAATGCATGAAAGAGTTTTTCTTGTTACGCAAACTGATGCACGTTCGGCCTTCACGAAGATCTAGCAGGTTTGCGCCGTTTGTTCGATCGATAATCCTGCTGGTGCTTGCCTGCGGGGCGCTCGCGCAGACTGCTGCTGCCGATCAATCGGCGGGGCCGGGACTCAAACCGGTTCTCGATTACATTTCCACTGCGTGGGGGACGCTTACACGTTCCATGGCAGATTGCCAAAGCATCGTTGATCCCAAGATAAAGGAGGCTCCAGTTTTGTATTTGCCAGCGGACATGGCCGTGCCTGCGGCGTTGCAAAAACTTTCCAGCGAATGCAACGTGCGGGTCGAGCACCTGCCGATTGTAATTCATCATCTTGGCGAAATTGATGCCAGTAAGATCCAGCCACCGGGCTTGCTGTATTTGGAGAATAAGTACGTTGTTCCAGGCGGCCGCTTCAACGAAATGTATGGCTGGGACAGCTATTTCATTGTTCGCGGACTGTTACGCGCGGGACGCGTGGAACTGGCGCGCGGCATGGTCGACAATTTCTTTTTTGAAATCGAACATTACGGTGCAATGCTCAATGCCAACCGAACCTACTACCTGACTCGTTCGCAGCCACCATTTTTGAGTTCGATGTTTGTAGAGGTGTATGGCGAGCTGCGGAAATCAGGACAGGCGGATCCTGCATGGCTTGCGAAGGCCTATGCCGATATCGAAAAAGATTATGAAATGTGGAACCGTGATCCGCACCGCGCGGGCGAAACGGGCCTGGCTCGATACTACGATTTCGGGGAGGGTCCGCCTGCCGAAGCGATAAAGGATGAGACCGGGTTTTACCTAAAGGTAGCCACGTATTTTTTCTTTCACCCTGCGCAAACGGACAGTTACATCGTGGAGAATGTGCCGGGAGTAACGCAGTCGGCCGCGGGCGCTTCTTATTCACAACAGGTATGTGATGTTTCTTCTACAACTGCGGGTGCTGGGTGCGAACCTCGGCGCGACTTCCGGTTGAGCGCGGACTACTACAAAGGCGACCGGTCCATGCGGGAATCAGGATTTGACGTTAGCTTCCGCTTTGGACCATTCGGCGCGGCGACTCACCACTATGCGCCGGTATGCCTGAACAGCTTGCTCTACAAAACGGAAAAAGATTTAGAACAAATCAGCAGATGGCGGGGACATACGGCTGATGCAGAAAAATGGCGCAAGCGCGGCGAAGAACGCAAGAGGCTGATCACGCGCTATCTTTGGGATGAGAAATCAGGATTGTTTTTCGATCTAAACTTTCAAACCGGCGATCGATCCTCGTACCGCTATGCGACCACTTTCTATCCGCTATGGGCCGGGCTCGCGACGCCGGAGCAGGCGAAGGCGGTGACAAAGAATCTTTCTGCGTTCGAGAAGCCGGGCGGCCTGGCTATGAGCACCGAGGGCTCCGGCGCACAATGGGACCTTCCGTATGGCTGGGGAAACATTGAAATGCTTGTCGTCGAAGGTTTACGCCGGTACGGTTTCAACGCGGATGCCGATCGAATTTCCTATGAGTTCTTGTCGATGGTCGCGGAGAATTTTCGCCGCGATGGAAATATCCGGGAAAAATACAATGTCGTGACGCGATCTTCCGAAGCTCATGCGGAGCTGGGCTATCAGATGAATGTGGTTGGGTTCGGATGGACGAATGCAGCGTTTCTGGAACTGCTGCATCGTTTACCTGCGGATATGGCGGAGCGCCTGGAAAGAGAGCAGGAACGACCCTTGCCGGTGGACGCAAATCCTCCACGCTGATGCAGCAGGACGACACTCGATCCTGATTGCGCAGAGTTTGACTCGCTGGGAATAAAAGTTCAATCTCTACATGGCATCGATGCGATTTCGATCCTGATGGAGGTCCAGAGGATGATGAAAATCATTTTATGGATGATCGCTCTATTGATTGGCGGGTATTCTTCGGCTTTGACTGCAGCTCAAACTCCCCATGTTTTGGATAGCGAGGATCATGTGTGGTGGCAGCACGCGGTATTCTACGAAATTTATCCACGCAGTTTTTCCGACAGCAATAATGACGGCATTGGCGACTTGAACGGAATTGCCTCGAAGCTGGATTATTTGAAGGAACTGGGGGTCGACGCGATCTGGATTACGCCTTGCTTTCCCTCCCCGCAGGTCGACTTCGGCTACGACGTTTCGGATTACGAGAACATCGATCCCATGTACGGAACACTGGCGGATTTTGATTTGCTCGCGAGCGAGGCGAGGAAGCGCGGTATCCGCATCATTCTCGATTTTGTGGTCAATCACACCTCCGATCAGCACAAGTGGTTTCTGGATTCGAAGTCATCGCGCACGTCTGCACGTCGCGATTGGTACATCTGGCGCGATGGAAAGGCGCCGGGCGAGCTTCCCAATAACTGGGTTTCTGCCTTTGGGGGATCGGCGTGGAAGTTCGATCCGGCCACAAATCAGTACTACTACCATTTTTTCTATCCTGAGCAGCCCGATCTGAACTGGCGCAACCCGGCGGTAAAAAATGCAATGTTTGATGTAACCCGCTGGTGGTACCAGCGCGGTGTGGCAGGCTTTCGATTGGATGCGGTGGATACGCTGTTTGAAGATCCGAACCTACGCGACAATCCGATTCAGGGTCCCGGCAAGAATGCGTTTGGAGATCCAATCGAGGAAAACAAATACAACACTAAGCTGCCGGAAGTACACGATGTGTTGCGTGGATTGCGGAAGGTGGCCGACGAATACAACGCGGTGCTGATCGGCGAGACCTGGACGGCCGACGTAAACGAGCTCAACCAATACTACGGCGCGAGCAACAACGAACTGCAGTTGCCCATGGATTTTCTTTTCACCATGGTGAATAAACTCTCGCCCGCGGAATTTCGCAAGCAGATTGCCGAGGTCAACGCGGCTTCCGGATGGCCAACATTTGTGATCAGCAACCATGACATCGTGCGCTCCTACGACCGCTACGGCGATGGCGTGCACAACGACCAGATCGCGAAGTTGATGGGAGCGCTCTATCTTACGTTGCGTGGAACTCCCATCATGTATTACGGCGAAGAGATTGGAATGAAGACCACGCCACCCGTGCGCAAGGAAGATGTGAAAGATCCGATCGGACGCAAGGGATGGCCGGAAGAAAAAGGGCGCGACGGGGAGCGCACTCCGATGCAGTGGGACGCTAGCGAGAATGCGGGCTTTACTAAAGGGACGCCATGGCTTCCGGTTCCTCCAACCTATAAGACGCACAACGTGGCAGATGAAGCGAAAGATCCGAAATCGGTACTGGAGTTTTATAAGAGTGTGCTGAAGCTGCGCCGCACCAACCGCGCGCTGCTGGACGGAGACTACGCCGCTTTGAACGAGAGCGATGCGAACGTGCTTTCTTACTCGCGCATCTACAAAGATCAGGGTGTGGTGGTCGCTCTGAACATGTCGAATACGCTGCAGAAGATCAAACTCGGCTTGCAAGGAACAGGCTTCGCTACCGCGAAGGGCTTGCTTGCGGCAGGTAAATCCACCGTCAGCGGAAATGAAATTACGCTGGAGCCTTACGGAGTGTTTATTGGCGAGCTAGTGAAGTAGAGCATACTTCCAGCAATTTTGTGTGCGGGGTGTGGGCTAAACGCCCGAACTCGTTACGAATCGTAGCCAGGGCCGCGAGGCGAGCCGCACTCTTTCCATAGCTTTTCCCAATTCCAGATTCCGGCCATCACTTGGTTCGGTAATTTATATCCGAGTTGATGCGCGAGCATACACACCTGTCCGCGATGGTGAGCTTCGTGAGCAAGCATATAGCACAGCATTTCTGGGCCAAGCGGCCAGGGTTTTGCCCATCCGTCTCTGAGAAACTTCTTCACACGGCCACCACCGCCGCCGAGCGCCTCGGCCAGCATCGATAGGCAGCGGGCGGCGCTCTCAGTCAAAGCCTCGCTCGCCTGCCGCGGAGTGCAGTGCGCACGGTTGAGCTGTTGGGGCAGCTTCAGATGCGGAGCTGTAAGCCGAATCCACTTACAGCGCATGTTGTGCATGTGCGTGAAGATCGCGGCAATGGTGCGGGCGTTGCCAGTCGATTTAGCTCCCGGTGGTTTGGTTTGCCAGGCGGCAGGATCAAGACGTTCGATCAGCATCTGGTTCATGCGCTCATTGGCAGCAAATATCCGGACTGCGGCTCGTCCGAGTTGAGTTTGAACCTTGGGCGGACGAAGCGTGGGTTTACAAAGCAGGGATGGATGCGTAGTCACGGCTCCTACTCCTTGACCTATAATACTTCGCGTCTGCTCTAATCTGCGGCGAACTCGGGAAACGTCTCATCTGTCCCGCCTAAATGCTACGAACGAACTCGATCGTCTCACTACCGCGCTTTCAATACTCCGTGCGAATTGCACTGCTAGCTAGCTTGGCCGCGATTGTCGCGGGGCAATCTGGGCGGCAATCCGCCGCACAATCAATGGCACGGCCCATTCCGCCAATGCGCGATCCGCACAGCGCGGGCTATGTCGCGGCGAAGGAGCTACCTGATGGCGCAATTCCGCCGGTAGATGTGGACGGCAATTTCATCATCGGGCCCACACACAACGCCGATCCCGCCATGTCTGCCCAGAATGACGTCCCTCGGGGAACGATAATCGAGTTCACGATGAACTCGGCAGACAGCAAGATTTACTCCGGCATCGCGCGCGACCCAAACACCTTCGGAACCGTCGATCCGTCTGACCCGGCAAGGCTCATTGTGACCACCAGCCATTCTGCGCCGTATACGCGCAAGGTGGCAGTGTATGTCCCCAAACAATATGTTCAGGGCAACGCTGCGCCGTTCCTCGTCGGAATGGATGGACCGGACATCCGGCTCTTTTCCGCGCTGGACAATTTGATCGCGCAACACAAAGTCCCGGTGATGATTGCCGTTTCCATCGCCAATGGAGGCGGCGACGCACAGGGCAGCCAACGCGGGCTTGAGTACGACACAATGTCGGGCGTCTTCGCTGAGTTTGTAGAGAAGGAAGTGTTGCCCGAAGTCGAAAGCCGGGCTCACGTGAAACTTACCAAAGACCCGGATGGCCGCGTGGCCATGGGCTACAGCTCAGGAGGCGCCTGCGCTTTGATCATGGCCTGGTATCACCCTGAACTTTATTACCGCGTGCTGACTTACTCCGGAACATTTATCAACCAGCAGTGGCCCAGCAATCCGCAAACGCCGCATGGCGCCTGGGAGTTTCATGAGCATCTCATCTCCAACAGTCCGGCAAAGCCGATACGAATTTGGATGGAAGTCGGCGACCGCGATCTTTTCAATCCCAACGTGATGCGCGACAACATGCACGATTGGGTTGTTGCCAACGAGAATATGGCGAAGGTACTCGCTGCGAAGGGATATCACTATCAGTTTGTTTTCGCCCGCAACGCCGTCCACGTGGATCGGCCAGTCGTCCAACAAACGCTTCCAGAAGCACTTGAATATATTTGGCAGGGTTACTCATCTTCGGCTGCCAAGAATTGATCATCAATGATTGATTACGGGATAGCCGTGCAGCCTTAAGTGTGCCAGCGATTATTCTTTAACAAGAGAAATAGCAATAAATCGGAAGGATCAGGCTACCACTTCCACGGCGTTTGATTTTATTCGCTGAATGAGGGAAGCGGTCAGAAGGAGAAAGCATGCAAAAGCGCAAACTTGGAAAAAGCAATCTTGAAGTTTCAACCCTCGGTCTTGGCTGCATGGGAATGAGTTTTTCCTATGGTCCACCAAAGGATAAGAAGGAGATGACCGATCTCCTCCATGCCGCCGTGGATCGAGGCATCACATTCTTTGACACGGCCGAAGTCTACGGCCCGTGGTTGAACGAAGAGCTCGTTGGCGAAGCGCTCGCTCCGTTTCGCGGGAAGGTGGTGATTGCCACCAAGTTCGGGTTCGACGTCAGTCCTGACAAGGATCCCCGGGGAATGAAGGGCGTACCGCCGGCCGTGAACAGCCAGCCCGAGCACATCAAGCAGGCGGTCGAAGGCTCGCTTAAGAGGCTCAAAGTTGAGACCATCGACCTGCTCTATCAGCATCGGGTTGACCTGGATGTGCCGATCGAAGACGTTGCTGGCGCGGTGAAGGAACTGATTCATGCGGGCAAGGCGAAGCACTTCGGCATGTCGGAAGCAGGCGCAAAAACAATTCGCCGGGCACACGCAGTCCAGCCGCTCACTGCTCTGCAAAGCGAATACTCGCTGTGGTGGAGGAAGCCGGAAGCGGAAATCATCCCTACACTGGAAGAGCTCGGAATTGGATTCGTGCCGTATAGCCCGCTGGGCAAGGGCTTCCTGACGGGTGCGATTAAAGAGGACGCGAAGTTCGACAGCACGGACTTCCGCAGCACCTTGCCTCGCTTTGCCCCGGAGGCTCTCAAGGCGAATCAGGCGCTGATCGATTTGCTTAGTAGCATTGCAAAGCGGAAGAACGCGACGCCTGCGCAGATTGCGCTTGCCTGGCTGCTCGCACAAAAGCCGTGGATCGTTCCGATTCCCGGTACGACAAAGTTAAACCGCCTCGAAGAAAATATTGGAGCGGTTGCAATCGAGCTCACGTCCGACGATCTCCGCGAGATCGAAAGCGCATCTTCGAAAATTACGGTTGAAGGCGCGCGCTATCCGGAGCGGCTGGAAAAAATGACAGGTCTGTGAAAGGTAAATCCATGTACAACGCGAAAGCGTATTCAGCTGCAAGTGCGAACTCGCCGATGGCCTCAACTACGATCGCGCGGCGCGATCCAACCGAGCACGATGTGCAAATCGAGATTCTGTTCTGCGGAATCTGCCACTCCGATCTGCATTCGGTCCGGAACGAGTGGAGCGAATTCATGCCCACCGTATACCCGATTGTTCCGGGCCATGAGATTGTTGGCCGCGTTACCAAGGTCGGTTCAGCAGTCAACAAGTTCAAGCCCGGCGATCTCGCCGCGGTCGGCTGCATGGTCGACTCAGACGGCACCTGTCCTGAATGCAGAGCTGGCATGGAACAGTTCTGCCCGAATTTCACACTCACCTTTAATTTTCCCGACAAGCACCTCGGAGGCGTCACCTACGGTGGTTACTCCGACAGTATCGTCGTAGATCAAAGATTTATTCTGCGGGTTCCCTCGAATCTGAACCTCGCCGGAACTGCTCCTCTGCTCTGCGCCGGAATCACAACATACTCGCCCATGCGCCGCTGGAAGGTCGACAAGAGCAAGAAAGTCGGAGTGGTCGGCCTCGGCGGCCTGGGCCACATGGCCGTAAAGTTTGCTCACGCCATGGGAGCTCACGTTGTAGTGTTCACCACTTCCCCAAACAAAAAGGAAGACGCGCTTCGTCTCGGCGCACATGAAGTCGTCATCTCCCGCAATTCCGATGAGATGCAAAAGCATACCGAAAGCTTCGATTTCATCCTTGACGCCGTTTCCGCCGATCACGACGTCAATGCCTATCTCAACCTGCTGCGCCGCGACGGCAACCTTACAATTGTTGGCGCACCGGCAAAGCCCCTCGGCGTTCATGCCTTCAGCCTGATCATGCGCCGGCGCAGTTTTTCAGGCTCGAACATCGGCGGCGTTGCCGAAACCCAGGAGATGCTCGATTTCTGCGGAAAGCACAACATCACCGCTGACGTTGAGGTTATTCCCGCCCAGAAGATTAACGAAGCTTACGAGAGGCTGCTCAAGTCCGATGTGAAATACCGCTTCTCCATCGATATGGCTTCCCTCAAGTCTGAGTAAAAGGGAGAAATGTTCGTGGATAAGTCGCAGGCACGTGACCGATTCCTACTCGATGCTCTGCTCGACTCCTGGGATCGCAACAATACCATCCTGCTTAACCTGCTCCGCGCCCTTCCGGATGGCGGGCTGGAGGTGAGGGCAATGGAGGGCAGCCCATCTGTCGCCGAGATGTTTACGCACATTCATTACGTGCGGCTTGTGTTCGTCCTAGAGGACGCTCCCGAGTTCGCCAGAGAGTTGCCCGAGAAAGAGTGGATGGCCGAGCGCGAAACTGGCCGCATCGCCGAGATGCTGAAGGACAGTGCCAAGGCCGTCCAGGATGCGGTAAAGAGCAGGATCGAGGAAGGACGTGAAATGAACCTTCACTACGACCATCCGATCCTGCTGCTCCAACACATGCTTTGGCACGAAGGCTACCATCACGGGCAGATCAAGCTGGCTCTTAAATTGGCGGGCTGCCCAATCTCCAACGAGGAAGCCGGGCCGATCACGTGGGGCGTCTGGATGCGGAAGAAGTCGAAGTCACCGGAAGCATAGAAGGTTGTGCGTTATATTGAACGCCTAATCCTCATCGAGATACTCTTGAGGCACGTCGTCTTCGGGAAACTCGCGCGTTCGCACTTCTCTTTCATCGGCATCGTCAGCCTGCTCGACACCTTTCACAGCTTCAGCTTCGAAGGTATTTCCCTCATCGAGCAGTTCTCCGACGCTTTCCGAATCCGCACTCTCAACCTCGGACAAGCCCTGTGAATCTGAGTCTCCGGAAAGGCCCTGCACGTTTCGTGGCGTGGAGATTGAAGAGTCGAATATCCGCTCTTTCGCGCTGGGCTTCTTGGACGGCGCGTTCCTGGACGCGTTGCTGATTCTTGCGGCGGGCTTGGCCGCACGTTTCACAGTCTTCTTCTTAGAGGCTTTCTTTTTCGGAGCGACCTTCTTTACCGCTGACTTTTTCGGAGTCGCTGACTGTTTCGTAGTTTTTCTTCCCGCCCGGGCTTTTTTCGCGGGAGTCTTCTTCTTAGCTTTTTTCTTGGCGGCCATGGAGAAAGTTTACCACTACACTTCACATACGGTTCAACCTCAAGTTCATTTCACGCTTGGGGCGCTCTCTGTTTTGTCTGCATTACTTTTCGTGGCAAGCTTCCGGCTTTCCAGAAAACTCCAGATAGTTTCGTTGGCATTCAAGTCCTGGCTGGTTTTTCCGATCTGGCTTTCGACTTCATACTGCTCGCCTCCGGGCCAGGTATTGCCCGCGCCTTTGATGCTGTAGGAAACCACGGCTGCGTCCTGTTGGCAGCCGTTGAAGGTATCGACCTTGATCTCAACGCCTTTTTCGTGGGCGGGCAGCTTGGTCTGAGCAGGTTTTTCGGAGCAGCGGTCGATGCGCGCCCATGCCTTGGCGCTATCCTCCACTGAGATGACAGGCAGTTGAAGATTGTGCTCGGTGCCGCCGCCGTGAGGGACGATTGGGTCGGCGGTGCCATTGATCATGATCACCGGAACCGGACGCGACGGCAAGCAGATCATTGATTTCGGCATGGCCGCCGCCACGGGAGCAACGGCGGCGACACGGTCCGCCATGGCGCAGCCGACTCGCATGGCCATGAAGCCGCCTTCGGAAAGTCCCGTGGCATAGATTCGGCTCGCGTCTACGGAAGCCTTAAGGGCAATCTGGTCGAGCATCTGATTCAGAAACTCTACGTCATCGGCGGACGCAGGTTTATTTTGTTCTTCGCCGGGGCCCCGTCCTCCGGATTGGCCGCCACCGGATTGACCACCTCCGGGGTAACCGCCACCACCCCCAGGATAACCGCCGCCTCCAGGGTAGCCACCCCCTCCGCCGGGATAACCTCCGCCGCCACCGTGCCGTCGTCCTCCCGGATAGGGCGACATCGACTGTCGCTGCGGTGCGCGTACCCCGATGTTCCAGCGTCCATGGAGCGCGCTGGGATAAACGGTAATGATGCCGTCTTTGTCGGCCAATTCGTTGAAGCGGGTCAGTCGCTCCATGTCGTCGGTATCCTGATTCATGCCATGCAGCAGAATCACCACAGGATACTTCTTCGCCTGATCATAGCCCCGCGGCAGGCGCAGCAGGTAGGTGCGGTCTGCGTCCTCGATGGTGACTTTTTCTTTGGTTTCCTGGGCGTGGCCACGAGCTGTGAATAGAGTGACAAAGCACACTGTCACGACCGACAGCGCGCGCATTCTCGAACAGGTTTCCGATTTCATCGTGTCCTCAAACGACTGACTGGACTGGGCAGTCCTCTTCCCGTACTAGGAAGCTTACAACTGCGGCGGGGTTGGATGACAGGGCGTTGCCGCAGCCGACTATACAAAACTTTACTCGGAAGTTGGTTTGCTTTCCAATTTTGAGGTCGATTGTAACGAGCGCGAAGAGTGGTCACCAACAAATTCGTAAGGCCCGGAGTGGGTGAGCTTGCTGTCGCCATCAAGCCAGATCTCGCCGCCGATCTTCCGCCAGCGCAGGCAGAAAGAATAATCCTCACTGAGATAGGCTCCGGTTTTGGGGTCTATGATGCAATCGAAGAGGGCAAACAGATTGGAGCTCCGCACTGCCTCGCGCCGCGTGCCTGACATGGGGAAGCTCTGCACGTGGCTGAAATGGGTTTCGGGGTAAGCGGCGATCATGCGCTCGATCGCGTTGCGGCGGATGAGCTGAAAGCCTCCGCCAACGTAGATTGCCGTGGCAAAATCGCCTTCTTGTTTACGCTCTGGCTCGGAGCAGAAGGTTCCGACATAAGACAGCGCGGCCTGGCGTAAGGTTTCGCTGCGCGCGACGCAACGTTGTGGAATCAAATCCCAGTCGATCGATTTGAGCGGATACAAGGCGCCGGCAAAATCTTTATCGAGTTTCAACAAGCGCTCGACCTGCTGCGGCTCGAAGCTGATATCGGCATCGACGAAGAGGAGATGCGTGGGCGCGGGATCATCCAGAAAAGCCGCGACCAGGCTGCTGCGGGCGCGTGAAATCAGAGCATCATAGCCGATCACTGAGAGAGAGACTTCAAATCCGGCGGTTTTCGCGTAGCTCATCAGACGTATCACCGACAACATGTAATTCTGCGAAACCATGCCGCCGAAACAGGGCGTCACTAGCAAGATCGAAGGTTGGGACATGTCTCTCCGGCAGAAGTGCGGACGATGTGGCGCCAGACTGCGCTCGATCAGGATACGCGCCTGGGGAAATGGAAACTTCAGTTATCGAAGAGGAACAGTTGAGGTATTCCCAAAAAGGGTAAGGCGGCGGGCTATGGCTGATCGCGGTGGACAGTATCCATGGAAAATGCAGGGAGGCAGACGGCGATGTACTCGGCTCCGCCTTCATGGGGAGTGGAATAACGGATCCACTCGCCGGCATGGGCGATTACTGCTTGTCCGGCAGTGACATCGAGAGAGCCGGTTTTGTGTTCTACGTGGAGCGTGCCCTTAAGGACGATAGTGAACTCATCGAAGGTTGGAGTCTGGCCGGGCTCGACCCATCCCGCGGGGCTGCGCATGTGGGCCACGCTTGCCGATGAAGTTTGGGAGTTGACGCGTCCGATGTATTCGTCAATGAGCTTGGGTTTATTGCCGGCAGATTGGACGCGCGTAGGTTGCGGAATCAGCGTGGGCATGGAGTTCGCCTCTCGAGTTTGGCTTCCGGTGCCCGTCTATTAAATCATGTGTTGTCTAAATCATGTCGGCATCCGTAACAGAACGCTACTGAAAAAAATCACGCCGCCGGGATGTTCCCGGCGGCGTAGGTGAATCCGAAAAACTACAGCTTAGTGTGACGCCGCTGCTTCTCCCGTTCCGGTCAGCGTGAGAGTTTGTGGGCTGCCGGGACTGTTGTCGTACAGCTTGTACGTCGCGGTTTCCTTTCCAACCTTGCTCGGGTCGAAGGTAACGGTAAACGTACAGGTGGCCGCAGCGGCGAGCGTTCCGTTGCAAGGCGGATTGCCCGAACTCTCGCCGAAGTCCGCACTGTTAGCGCCGGAGATCTCCGCACCCGTGAAGGTAATGGTGGTCGTGCCGACATTGGTGACGCTGACGGTTGTTGAAACGGTGGTGCCGTCGGGCGTCGTCGCAAAAGTGACCGCAGCCGGAACGAACTTGATGTCGCTTCCAGTTCCTTGCAGAGCGACACTTTGCGGACTGGTCACATCGGTATCGGCAACGCTGATTGTGCCTGTGGCAAGACCAGCCGCCTTTGGCTTGAATGCCGCATCGATGATGCAGGTGCCCAGGTTCGCGATTACCAGACCAGGGGTACAGGTGGTCGCCGTTGTACTGACGAACGGTCCGGTCACCGTAACTGCCGGAGTGTTCAAGGTGAGGGACACTCCAGTGTTGTTGGTAAGGGTAATCGTGGTTGCGGGGCTCGTTACGCCGATGGCCGTGTTGGCGAACGTAATCGAGGTTGGACTCAGCGCGACATTGCTGATGCCAGTCCCCGTAATGCCTGCCAGTTGCGGCGAACTGGGATCACTGTCGTTGATGACGACCGTGCCCTTCTTCGCCCCGGTGGACGCTGGTGTAAAGGTGAGGCTGATGGTGCAACTCGTCCCACTGTTTAGTTTGGCGCCCGAAGCCGGGCAGGTGTTGGTCTTGATGGCGAAATCGGTTGTCTCAGTCAGGGTGATCGCGCCCATCGTAATCGCGGTCGTGCCGGCGTTGGTGACCGTGACCGTCTTAGCTGCGCTCGTTGTCTTCACCAGTTGATTGGCAAAACTTACCGGCGCACCTGCGACAGTGACGGCCGTTCCCGATCCTGTCAACGAAATCGTTGAAGCAGTATGGAAAAAGCCATTGGTGTTGATGGTAACCGTGCCCGTGGCGTTGCCCGACGCTGTAGGCGCAAAGTAAACGTACATGGTGCAAGTGTTGCCGTTCGGCAAACTCGCGGGACAGTCGTCGGTCTCGCTGAAGGCGCCGGTGACCGCAATGCTGGAGAGGGTAAGCGGTCCCACCGCGCTCAGCGTGATTGTTTGCGGTGCGCTCGTAGAGCCCACGCTGGTCAGGCCGAAATTGGCGCTGCCCGTGGACGTGTTGAGCGCTGCAAACGCGGTGATGGCTCGGACGCGGAAGTTGTATTGGTCGGCAACCAGGAAGTTGCCGGAAGCATCGACAGAAATTCCAGTTGGGTAATAAAACTCCGCGCTGGTGGCCACCTCTCCATCGCCGTTATACCCGCCAGTTCCGGTGCCGGCGAAGGTGGTCATCAAACCGGACGTGCTTACCCAACGCAGTCGCTGATTGTAGCTGTCGACAATAAACATATTGCCGTTCACATCCACGCGGAGGCCGTAGGGATAATAGAGGGACTCCTCGGTGGCTGGGCCATCTCCGGTGAAACCGCAGGCGCCGGTTCCCGCAACCGTGTTGATGACAGCGGTTGCAGCGGAAACTTCGCGGATGCGGCAATTGTTGGTATCGGCAATATAGACATTCTCTGCACCGTCCACCGTTACGCCGTAAGGATAGTAAAGCTGCGCGGAGGTAGCCGGGCCGCCATCTCCCGAATAACCACTCCGTGATCCAATGCCGGCGATAGTCGTGATGGTGCCGGCGGTGACTTTGCGGATCACATGGTTGTAAGTGTCGGCGATGTAGACGTTGTTCTTGCTGTCTACGAAGACGCCCGACGGGTAGCAAAGTTCGGCGCTGGTGGCTGGACCACCGTCACCGCTAAACGCGCAGCGCTCGGTTCCGGCGAACGTGCTGATGTCGCCTGTGGCGGCCGCGACCTCGCGGATCACGTGGTTGTTCGTGTCAGCAATGTAGATGTTGCCGGCGCTGTCGCGAGCTACGCCGTCGTTCTGGTTAAGTTCGGCCTCGGTAGCCAGACCCCCATTTCCGGTGTAGCCTGCGGTGCCGTCTCCAGCAAAGAAGTTCACCAGGTCAGAAGACTTTACGAATTTGCGCACCAGGTAATCGTCGGTGTCATTCACGAATATATTTCCGGAGGGATCGCCGTACACTCCGAACGGGTAGTAAAGAACCACGCCGCTGGGCGGTTGTCCCGACAAAAGCGTGGGCAGATTGTAGGAACCATTGCCGGCCACGGTGCTAATGTCGCCGCCGACCGTAAACTCGCGAATCCGATAGTTGCTTTGATCGGCTATATAGATTTTGGAGCCGTTGATGGCGACGCCGCTCGGATTGCTCAGGCAAGCACTGGTAGCGGCTGCACCATCACCGCAGAACCCGCCCGCGCCGCTGCCCGCCACCGTGTTAATGTCGCCGCCGATGGTGAACTGGCGAATCCGTGCGTTGTTAGTATCGGCTATGGTGACAGACGTGCCGCTCACCGCGACTTGATAAACACTGCTAATCTCCGCGCTGGTGGCAGCACCGCCGTCTCCCAGGAACCCGTAGGTATGGTTGCCCGCGATGGTGTTAATTTTCCCGGAGGACTTAGTTACTTCGCGGATTACGTAGTTGTCGGTGTCCGCGATATACAGGTTGCCGGTAGTGTCGGTGGCAACGCCGTAGGGCTCGTAGACCTCGGCTGCGGTTGCAGCGCCTGTATCGCCTGCGTACCCGCAGGTGCCATCGCCAGCATAGGTGGTGATGACGTTGGAGGAGAGAACCAGCTTGCGAATGCGGCAGTTGTTGGTGTCGGCGATAAAGAGATTCCCGAAGGTGTCGGCGGCGACTCCGCTGGCGCTATTAAGTTGCGCGGCCGTGCCCTTGCCGCCATCCCCGCTGTAGCCGCAGGAATCGCCGATGCCGGCGATGGTGTTAATCGTATTGGCCGAGTTGATCTCGCGGACCACGCAATTACCCTGGTCGGCGAAGTACACGTTTCCGGAACCATCGACCGCGACGCCGTAGGGGTGATACAAGTTGGCGTTGGCGGCGGCTCCCGTGACTCCGTCTCCGCTGAAGCCTTGCGCACCGGAGCCGGCGAGCACGGTGAGCGTTCCAGTCGAGCTCACTTTGAACACGCGGTTCTGGTAATAGCTGGAAATATAGAAATTGCCGGAGCTGTCGGCGGCCACGGAAATGGGGTTATAGAGATTCGAGTCGACGGCGGGAATTTCATTGGGCCCGCCTCCGACCGCCGTAGAAATTACATCTTGCTGCGCCAGTGCGGACAAACTCAGCATCAGGGCGGCCAGCAGAAAAACTAATCTTGTGGTTAAGCGACGCATGTAATCCTCCAGGAAATCAGTGCTTTCGTATTCGTCTTTGCTTTGTTGGAGCGAGGGTTCCACGAGATCTCGGCGCCGCGCTAGAGCGCAGGCCGCGGACTCATCTGAACGCCCTTCTGCCAGGTCTGCCCGTTGGCGTCCTGATAGATGATGACTACGTTGGGCTGCGCCGGTGGTCGCAACCAGTCCTGATAATCGGTCTTGGATACGGTGAATTGCTGGCTGAGTTCAACCTCGTGGTTTTTGTACCAGGTTTTGACCGCCGGGAATGTGCCCAGCAAACCTACTCCGGAAATACCCTCGCGCAACGTCACAATAGGACCCTTAATATCGGCGCCGCTGTAGTTGAACATCCGCACGTGCAGCGTGAGTTGCACACTGCCGCCCTGTTCCTGCACTTCGGTGAAGCTATAAGATCCGGCAAAATCGCGCCCGTCCTTGGCGGTGAGCGTAACCGCACTCAGAAGAAGAATCGCCAGTGACGTGCCGATGACAGACACCCGTGAAAGACCAGAAAACCGCATAATTCCTCCTTGAAAATTTGAATCCCCTGCAAGAAACCAAAGCCCATGACGACACTTGCCGCTTCGAAGCGTTCTTTGCCGGCACAGACAGACCTAAGCCAGACCCTGTACGCCGGCACACGAAATCCTGCTGCAAAATTGCATGCCCGGATTTTCGAAGGTCACACTCGTGGGGGGAGACGAGAAGCCCGGTGGAGAGTACAACAAAAGACGCCACCTAAGGCGGCGACAATTCTCTGCTGGAAGATTCACCTTGTCAAGATGAACGTTTTTGCATGCAGGACATGTGTTCCTGCTGTTGGACGCGCTGCCTCTGGCTTTCTGAAAAGCGAGAAAAATGATGCAAGCTGCCGGACGGTTACTCGAATCTAACTTTCAGTCCACGCCTCCGAACTGTTTCAGATCTTCCGGCCCGTCCTTAACTACGACTGCGCCTTTTCCCTGAACCATTTCGCGGACGCTCTCGACAATATCGGGATTCGCCAGCGTCGTAATATCGCCCGTGCTCAGGTTATTGGAAATCGCAGCCAGGATACGCCGCATAAGCTTGCCCGAACGCGTCTTCGGCATATCCGGAACGATGTGAACTCTTTTCGGCCGGGCAATCTTGCCGATGATTGTTTCGATGGTCTTCGTTACCTTCTCAGCAATTTCAGGGCTGGGCTTGATCCCCGGTGCCAGTGACACGTAAACCTCCGGCACGCGGCCTTTAATCTCATCCACAACCGGTACGACTGCGGCCTCGGCGATTTCCGCCAGAGTCAAACACGCGGATTCGATTTCCTTTGTGCCCAGACGGTGTCCCGCCACATTGATAACATCATCCACCCGCCCAAGAATGCGAAGATAACCGTCCGCCGCAAGCACCGCGCCATCGGCAGCAAAATACGGCCAGTCATGCCAATCTTTACTCTTGGGATTTTTGCAATATTTTTTGTAGTACTGGTCGACGAAGCGATCACGATCGCCCCAAATGGTTTGCATGATCCCGGGCCAGGGATTGCGGATGCAGATGTTGCCGGCTTTTCCTGATCCCGCCGTGACCTCCGCATTATTTTCGTCAAAGATTGTGGGGAAAATTCCGGGCGCACCGGGGCCTGCGCTCCCCGGCTTCATGGGATCAATCGCCGGCTTGGTGGTGCAGAGGAATCCGCCGTTTTCGGTTTGCCACCATGTGTCTACGATCACAGCTTCGCCTTTTCCAACAGTATCGTGATACCAGCGCCAAACCTCCGGCTCGATTGGTTCTCCCACGGTGGTCATGTGCTTGAAGTGATAGTTATATTTCTTAGGCTCATCGGGACCGGATTTGCGCAACATGCGAATCGCCGTAGGAGAAGTGTGAAAGATGTTTACGTCGAGCCGTTCAGCGATTCTCCACACTCTTCCTGCATCGGGGAAGGTCGGCACGCCTTCATAGAGCACGCTGGTGGCTGCAAGCGACAGCGGACCATAAACAATATAAGAGTGCCCGGTGATCCAGCCGATATCGGCCATGCACCAGTAAACATCCGTGGGATGAATGTCCTGAATGAATGTGGAAGTGCCGGTTACATACGCGAGATAGCCGCCGGTGCGGTGCTGGCACCCCTTGGGCTTGCCTGTGCTGCCGCTGGTGTACATGAGAAACAGCGGAGCTTCCGCATCCATGGAAACCGGCGCGACAATCCGTCCGGAGAACTCCTGTAGTTCTTCATCGAGAAAATAATCTCGCCCCGGCACCATGGGCGTGGCCGAACCATATTGCCCGCGATGCCGCTTCCAAACCAGTACCTTGTCCACCGACTGGCCTTCTTGCTTCGCCACGTCGAGCGCAATCTCAGCATTGGCTTTGTGGTCCATCAATTTGCCGTTGCGATAGTAACTGTCCGCCGTGATCAAAATTCGGCTGCCAGAATCCGCGATGCGCCGGCCACAAGCTTCTCCACTGAAGCCGCCGAATACAACCGAGTGAATCACTCCCAGCCGCGCGCAAGCCAGCATAGTGACCGGCAACTCCGGGATCATCGGCATGTGAATGGTGACGCGGTCTCCGGCTTTCAAACCGGCAAAGTCGCGCAGCAGCGCCGCCAATTCATTCACACGGACATACAATTCCTGATAAGTAACGGATACAACAGACTCCTGCTCGGGCTCGGGCACAAAAATCAGCGCAGCTTTATTCTTGTACTTATCGAGATGCCGGTCGACGCAGTTGTAAGAGGCATTCAGCTTGCCTCCGACAAACCATTTCCAAAACGGCGGATCGTTGGTGTCGAGCGTGGTGTGCCAATACTTGTCCCAACTCAACATGTCGGCATATTCGCGGAAGCACTCCGGGAAATTCTTCTCGCTGAATCGCTCCATCACTGCGGGGTCGGTCAGATTAGCTTGTCCGATGAATTTTGGAGAAGGGTAAAAATATTCTTCTTCGCGCCAGTGCACTGCAATCTGCGCATCACTCGTCTCTACTGCAACCGCTGCATTGCCCTTTTCCCGAATGTCTTTTTCCCGAACGTCAGCCATGGACATTGCCCTCCAAACAGAACTCGCAATTCTACTGCTTTCAAGCGTGCGGAGTCATGAGCTAAAGGCTGGGGGCGTAGAGTTGGTTGCGCGGGTAGGTCAGATTGCTGAGATGTTCATGCGGGAATAGCGCCCCTTCGACAAACTCGGCTATCCAACGAGCGAAGCGAGACCGATCCTAAACTCCGGCGCCGCTCTGGAATTTCGCCGGCTCTGGCCTCGCAGCTCGCTTCTTGAGTTCCTCGATTGAGGGCACAGATTCTGGAGTGATCAATTTGCTTTCGGCCGGTTGAGATCCGGTGCGGATTGCTTCGGTCAACATTTCCAGTGCGAGGTCGGTATTGGGTCGAATATAAATTGTCGCCACGAGCACACCACTGCGCACCCAGGACTGGCCGGTTTTTGGCAGGCCATCGCAGCCGGTGAAAGGTATCTTGAGCCAGCGTTCGCGCTCGCCCTCGGCTATTTCCGCAAACGCTTTTCTCGCGCCCGCAGCCATGCTGTCATCTTGCGCGCCCACCAAGTCAATGCGCGTTTCCTGCGAAGTGCGTAATCGCAGCCAGGAACTCATGGCCCGATACGCACTCTGTTCGGTCCAATTGGCTCGTAGCGTCTTCACCTGAATATTCGCCGGCTTGGTGCGGTTCATTCCCGCGCTTCGCTCCTTCGCAGCAGAGCTGTTGGCGGGGCCCTCGATGTACAGAATCGATCCGCCCTGGGGCAGTAGCGCGGCAAATTGCAATCCCTGAATCTTTCCAACCTCTTCATGGTCGGAGCTGATGGAGAAAACCGGCACGTTGCACGACCGGCGAAGCTCTGAGAGATAGTCTGCCTCGTGGTTCAGGATGACCCATCCAATATCCGCGGATGCGGCGGCGCGGGCAACCTGCGGGAACCCGGTTCCCCCCGCAGGTTCGAACACAATCGCATCCGGACGCGAAGCAGCTGAACCCTGGATAAAGTGCAGCAATTGCTGGCTCTGCGTGACCGCATCGTTATTAGCATGGACAATCTGTACGTCGACGCCCAAGCGGCGTCCGGCATTCTCTGCCGCAGTCGCCTGCTCCTGCTGATAGTCGTTGTCGTTGTTGGTAAGTGAAACCAGAAAACTCAGCTTCTTCATCGGGACTCCCATTCGGATCATAGTTCAAACCGAGCGCGGGCTATGGTTACCGGCGTAACTGATTTTGGGTGGCGCGGCGGTTCACCGCTGCGATAAGGACCAATTATCAGAGTCGGCTTCAGCCGCAGAAGGATCCCACGCATCGAATTTTGCGCGTAGTTAATTTCTATTCCCAAACTATCCCCGTCCGACTCATCTCAACCTGCGACGATGCCGTAAACCCATGTCACGTCTATAGTTTGGAACCAGCAAGGGTGATAACCAATCGAATACCTCCGCCCAAAGGCGCAATTGCTTTATGCGTTGGGTTCTGCGGTAATCGAACTACTAAAGAGGAAGCGCGAGCTCCTCCATAATTTCTATGCAAACAATTTCGTTACGAACAACAGAATCACAAGATGATCCGCATGCCGAACAGGTTTTCGTGCGGTCACAATCGGTCGTCTCACGCCGTGTAGCCGGAGAAACTCTCATCGTTCCCGTGCGCGGCAAAGTCGGCGACTTGGCCTCGATCTACAGCTTCAACGAAACCGGCTCTCTGATTTGGCAGTCGCTTGAAACTCCAAAGGGACTTTCCGAATTGGTCAGCACTGTTGAGCAGGAGTACGCCGTGACGCAAGAGCAAGCCGAACGGGATGTGACGCAATTTCTGAACGACATGCTCTCGGTGGGATTAGTCGAAGCCCGCCCGGGAGTTCCATTTGCCGCGATCGATCCAGCAGTACAAGCGGAAATGCAAGTGGCGGGATAGCACTAAAACATAAATAGCGGGGCAGTTGCGGCAATCTAACAAATCAGGGGATACATGGAACAACTGAGTTACGGGGCATTCAGCGCGGACCTGCACCAACGCCAGTCCGGTCAGCGTGCGCCCATGCAGGTTTCGATTGAAGTCACGCGGCGCTGTCCGCTCGAATGCCAGCACTGCTACAACAATCTTCCCATGGGCGACCAGGACGCCCGCAGCCGCGAAATGACCACGGAAGAGCACTTCCGCATGCTCGACGAACTGGTCGAGATGGGCTGCTTCTGGCTCCTCTACACCGGCGGCGAAATTTTCGCGCGCAAGGATTTTCTCGAGATCTACACCTACGCCAAGAAAAAAGGTTTCCTGATCACCCTCTTCACCAATGGCACCCTGATCACGGAAAAGATCGCGGACTACCTTGTAGAATGGCCGCCGTTCGCCATCGAGATCACGTTGTACGGGCGCACAAAAGAGACTTACGAAGCGCTAACTCAGATACCAGGTTCATACGATCGCTGCTTGCGTGGAATCAAGTTGCTGCGCGAGCGTGGGCTGCCGCTGAAGTTGAAAACCGTCGCGACAAGCATTAATAAGCATGAAGTCGTTTCAATGCGGCGCTTTGCCGAAGAAGAGTTGGGTGTCGAATTTAAGTTCGACTCTCAAATCAATCCGCGGATTGACTGCTCCCAAAGTCCGCTGGCGGTGCGGCTAACGCCGGAAGAAGTGGTGACGCTGGACATGTCAGAACCGAAGGGTGTGAGTGAGTATCGGAGGTTGGCCAAACACGATGAGGAAAATCCACAGACTCTAGGGCCCGATGACGGCGTTTACTCCTGCGGCGGTGGGATCAATTCGTTCGCTATCAATGCATATGGAGAGATTAGCATCTGCGTGATCTCGCAGCAGGAGACGTTCGGAATTCGCGAGTCCAGTTTGAAGCAAGTTTGGGAAGGCTCTCTTTTGCGGATACGCGAGCGCAAGCGTACGAAAATGACGAAATGCATCCAGTGCCGCATTCGGCCGCTGTGCGGCATGTGCCCAGCGAACGGCGAACTGGAAGGCGGCAATCAAGAAAGCCCGGTGGAGTTTCTCTGCCATGTGGCGCATCTGAGGGCGGCGGCGATTGGCGTTGCAGTTCCAGTGCATGGAGATTGCGAGTTCTGCGGTAGTCGGCGCGACGAAGTGCTCGAATCAGGCCGAAGGATCGCATGCAAGGAGGTCGACGTCGAGAGTTGGACAGGGCCGCCGAACTTCTTCCCGATTCTAGACAATGTCTTGGCATCCGGTGGATGTGGAGACTGTGGGCGGCACTGAGAGCACTGCGAGGATGGCAACTTCATGAGCCAACAAACAAAAGAAACGGGTGGCAGGAAGCTGTATGCACCGCCGCAGCTAACAACGATTAGCTTGCGCCCGGAGGAAGCAGTGCTGGGCGCTTGCAAGAGTCTTAATACGGGCGGTTCGACCGGCGGTTCGTGTCTTTTCACGTGCATAATGCACAACGCTGGATCCTGAAGTGAGAAGAGCTCAACCGAATCCCTGCACGGAAATGGACTCCGCTACTGAACAGTTCGGTTCGTCGTGTCGGCACCTCAGCATAGGAGGCCTCTCCTTACGTATTGCTGCCAGCGGACGATCGCCCGTAGTTATCCATGCTCAACACGAACCCTTCATTGTTGATAGCTGCTGCGCTGATATCAACATCGAAGTGCACTGGCTACCATACCTTTCCCCGAGCCCCCGTCGTCCCCTGTTTGATTCGGGCACCACGTGGCGGGTGTCTGACTTTGGGGTGGATTTCCGCTTTGACTTCGGGCACCCCCTCGTCGACCGGGCCCCTGTCAAAACGCTTTTTGTGGATCGCACCTATCAAAATGCGACCCTCCAGCTGAACTCTCTTTTCCTGTCGAAGCTTGGAGGTCGCATACCCCCACTTTCCTATCCTCTCGACGAACTCCTGATCATGCACCGCTTGACCCAGGAGCGTGCCATCGAGCTGCACGGCGTCGGTATCGTCGGTCCCGACGGTGCGAGCAACTTGTTTGTCGGCCACTCCGGGGCAGGGAAGAGTACGACGGCGCGCCTCTGGACTTCGCTCCACAAAGTTGAAATCCTTAGCGACGACCGCATCATCGTCCGGGAAAGTCCGGCTCGCGAATTACGGCCCGGCGACGATCCCCGGCAGATCTTCATGTACGGCACTCCGTGGCATGGTGAGGGATGTTTCGCCCTACCGCAGCGCGCTCCGCTGCAGCGAATTTTCATTCTGGAGCACGGCCAAGGCAACCTCCTTGCCCGCCTCAGCAGAAGCCAGGTGGTTGCGGAACTTTTTGCTCGTGCCTTTGTGCCGTTTCACAGCCACGAGTACGTGGATTCCGCGTTGAGTTTTCTGGAGAGGGTTGCCGATTCCGTCCCTTGCTATCGCTACTCTTTCGAGCCCGACGAGCGCGCCGTAGAAAAAGTTCTCCAATCGCAAGACTAGCTTTTGATTCGCAATCATTGATTCGGAATTCTTCGATCCACAACCAATGATTCGCCGCCAATGACGAACCACGAATCCGATTCAGCCAGCTTCGAGGTCCTCAGCTGCGAGCTGCTGAATGCCGGGTTCAGCGTGCGTTTCGAGGCCCGCGGTGCAAGCATGTCCCCCTGCATTCGCGACGGCCAGATTGTGCATGTTACTCCCGTAATCGTGAGCAAATTACGAAAGGGAGATATTGTACTTACGAAAGGCCATAGCGGCTTTCGCGTACATCGCCTTGTGATTACCGATCATTCTAAGAACTTATTTATTACGCGAGGCGATTGCGGGCTGCAAAACGATCCTCCCGTGAGCGGCGATCAGATTCTCGGCATCGTGCTCACCAAAGAGGTCAAGTTAGGAAAAAAATTTGTGCGTACTAATTTAAAAGGAATCGGCGGCAAACTTTTGCAAGCCGCTGCCCGTGGACAATCCGTAGCCGGCAAGCTCCTCCGCAGAGCGGTGCGGCCATCATCAGGCGCAGCCAACAGAGCGAATGCTTGGCTCGGCGCGCTCGGTCTAATTCTGTTTCTCCTGGCTGCAACTTCTTCCCGCGCGCAAGTCCTGGTCGATACCAACCCAAGCACGAATGCTACCGCCGATCTGGTGGGTGCGGGCACGCAGACGCTCACCATTACCCACACCACGTCGGCCACCGCGAATCGTGCGCTGCTCGTCGGCGTGTCCATCAACATCGCCAACAGCCCTTCGACTGCCGTGACCGGTATTACCTACAACGGCACAGCTCTAACCCTCGTTGGTGCGCACAACGATGCCGGGAACACGCGCCGCATGGAAATGTGGTACCTGCTCAACCCCGCATCCGGAACCAACTTGCCCATCATTGTTTCGGTCAATGTCCCGACCGCTGCGACCGTTGGAGTAACCGCCGGAGCGACTGTGTTCACCGACGTCGATCAGACGGTGCCGCTTGGCACGTTCGTCGACGCAGATGGCGCGGCTGCGACCAACTCTCAACTCGATGTTCCGAGCGTAATCAACGGAATGGTGTTCGACACGCTTGCTGTAGGAATGGGGGCGATCACAGTAAATGGTCCCCAGGTAACGCAGTGGAATGTAGCCTCCGGCGGTGCGGCTTCGAATGCAACTCAGGATGTGGTCGGCACCGCGAGCAGCAGAACCGGTGCGCCCAGCGTGCCCATTTCTGAAAGTTTCAACGGGGCCCTCAATCTCACCTCCGCTGCGCCCAGCAAAACCGTCACACTCAATCTTACAAACGTCGCGCCGACTACTGTGGCACTCACTCTTACCAAGGCTACGGCCGGCTTCGGCAATACTGTTTATACGGGAACAATCACAGGCGGCGGTGGTAATGCCTATGCCGGTGACACCGTTGTTGTGACCGGTTTCACCAGCGCCGCTGACAACGGGACATTCGCCTGCACTGCATCCACGGCGACCACGATAACCCTTAGCAATAATGCTGGAGTTACACAAACGCACGCGGGAACTGCCACGGTGACAACCAGCACGGTATACACAGGAACGATCACCGGCGGCGCCGGTAACGCGTTCAACGGCGATGCCGTCACCATAGCCGGATTCGTGAACGCTGGCAATAACGGAACATTCACCATCTCTGCATCCTCGGCAACCACACTCACGGTCAACAACAAAGCCTCGGTTGCTGAAACGGATCCTGGAACCGCTACCGTGACAACCGGTGCCACGACCCACACGGTCTACACGGGAACCATTACTGGCGGTACTGGCAATGGCTTCGCCGGCGATAGCTTCGTTATCGCCGGGTTCGGCAACGCGGGGAACAACGGAACCTTCACGTGCACCGCCTCTACAGCGACGACGCTGACGTGCCCCAACACCGCCGGGGTTGCGCAAACCGGCACTGCAACGGCGACGACTAATGCCACATTCAACTGGTCGCTGGGCGCGGTGTCCATCAATCCCACAGCCGCCAATCTCGGAGTCACCACCAGTGTCGGCAGTGCGGTTTTTCTGGGATCGAATACCACCTACACCATCACGATTTCCAATAGCGGGACGTCCGCGGCGAATGCCGTTTCTCTTTCCGACACTTTGGCTTCAGGAATGACGCTGGTCTCAGTGACACCAAGCGTCGGCAGTTGTGTTACCAGCGCCAATCCGGTCACATGCTCTATTGGAACGCTAGCGAGCGGAGCGAATGCAACCGTCACAGTGGTTGAAACCGCGAGCGCCGCTGGCTCGTATGCCAATACGGCAGTTGTGTCTGACTCCGGAGTACCGCCCGATCAAGACACTGCCAACAATACATTCATCGCAGTCGCGACCGTGCAGTCACCCGCGTGCGCCACAGTTACCCAGGCGGTGCCTAACAATAGCGTCTCCGGCACCGTGAATACTTACTATCCGGGAACAGCCAGCGTCGCCGCGGGAGCAACTTCGATTCCCGTGGGCACGGCGACCGGCGGAGGATCTGCGATCGCCGCCGGCAATCTCTTGCTGATCATCCAGATGCAGGATGCCAGCATCAATGACTCGAACAATGTCGCGTATGGCAACGGCTACACGGGCCAGGGCTTCACCTCGTTGAACAGCGCCGGCGACTACGAGTTCGTCACTGCGCAATCGCCTCTAACTACGAGCGGCGGTTCGGTCACGATATCGGGCGCAGGCCTCGGCGGAGGAACGGTCTTTGCGTATCACGCTTCCGCTGCTACTGGTAGCGCGGGGCAGAGCACCTACCAGGTAATCGTGGTCCCGCAATACACTACCGCAACTTTCAATGCAACTACGCCGCCCACTGCTCTTGCCTGGAATGGTTCCACCGGCGGAGTGCTTGTCCTCGATACTTCAAGCACACTCACGCTGAACGGTGCGACCATAGTGATGGACGGCCTTGGCTTTCGCGGCGGTGCAGGACTGCAGCTAAGTGGCATTCCAAACCCCGCTCCCCCTATCCTTCCAGCCACCACCGATTACGAACAGCCAGCTCCGGCTACCTATAATCCAGCGGCAGATGGTCAGCCCGGCTGGGATGCGCCGAAAGGTGAGGGCATCGCAGGAACTCCTGCCTGGGTAGAATCTGGCGGAACTTTTCTAGCCACGGGCACCGGATACCCCAGTGGCGCTGCCGGCGCACTAGCTCTTACGTCTGTGGCGAATGCCGCAGGCGGCGATACCGTCTACACCGGAACGATCACCGGCGGTGCAGCCAATGCCTGGGCCGGCTACACCTTTGTGGTGGGAGGTTTTGCCAACGCTGCCAACAACGGAAGATTCGTGTCGACCGCGTCCACTGCGACTACGCTAACCCTCACCAATGCAGCCGGAGCTGCGCAAACCGGCACTGCAACCGCGAACCTGGATGGCAGTATGGGACGAGGCGCGCCGGGCAATGCTGGCGGTGGCGCCACCGACGGCGATCCTGCAACCGCGTCGGCGGGTGGCAATGACATGAACGCCGGCGGCGGCGGAGGTGGTAACGGCGGCGCTGGTGGTTTTGGCGGCGATTCATGGAACAACAATCTGAGTGTGGGCGGCGAAGGTGGCGCGTTATTTCCCGCGACGATTAATCGCGTCGCTATGGGTGGCGGCGGCGGAGGCGGTACTCGCAACAATTCCAACGGAGACAATCAAGCCAGCGGCGGAGCGACCGGTGGCGGCATCATCATCATTCGCACTTACGCACTCAGCGGAACGGCGACCCTTACGGCGAACGGAGTTTCTGCGTACAACCTCACGGCCAATGACGCCGGCGGTGGTGGCGGAGCCGGCGGCACCATCGTTGTTCTCTCCGCCAACGGCGGCGAGAGTGGCCTCACACTGCAAGCCAATGGCGGAAATGGCGGCGACGCCTGGGCCTCAAACCCATACACTCTCGGGAACAGACACGGCCCCGGAGGCGGAGGAGGTGGCGGTGTTGTACTCGTTTCCGGCACCCCGGCCAGCATAAGCGTCACTGGCGGCGCGAGCGGTACCACCGAGAATCCAGGAGTGACTTACGGCTCCACTAATGGTGCTGCCGGCACCAGCGCTACTAACGAATCGATCTCGCAAACTTCCGGCACGCAGTCCGGCGCAGAGTGCACTCCTGACATGACTCTGGCCAAGAACAATTCGGGGATCTTCACGCGCGGCTCAACGGCCAGCTATACCATTCCGGTCACAAATGTTAGCCCGGACGGCCCCTCCAGCGGCACCGTAACCGTCAACGATACCTTGCCGGTAGGGCTCACTCCGATTAACACCAGCGGCACCGGCGCCGGATGGTCGTGCTCGATTGCAGGGCAGACCGTAAGCTGCACCAATTCCACCGCTCTGGCGGGGGCAGCTACCTATCCGTCGATCGTCATTAATGTCAATGTGCTGCAGACCGCGCCCTCCAGCGTAACCAACATCGCGACAGTGAGTGGCGGAAGTGAGATCAATCTCACGAACGACACCGCAACAAACACGGCTAACGTCATCTCCAGCGCAGATCTAAGTGTGACCAACGCTGCATCACCCAATCCAGTGGCCGCTGGCGCCAACCTTACTTTCGCGCAGCTTGTCACCAACAACGGTCCCAGCGCCGCCGACAACGCCACGCTCGTGGAAGCCGTTCCGGCAAATACAACTTTCGTTTCGCTATCGGCCCCAGTGGGCTGGACTTGTACCCTTCCCTCCGTCGGTGGCACTGGCAATGTGGTTTGCACCAACTTGAACATGGTGGGAGGCACTGCTGCCACTTTCTCGATGGTCGTGACTGTGAATTCTGGAACCGCGAACGGCACGGTCATTACCGGGACCACTACGGTGAGTTCTTCTGTGAGCGATCCCAACTCGGCTAACAATGTTGCCTCCGCATCGACTGTGGTTGGAACCACGGCTGGAGCGGAGATGACGGTCACGAACTCGGCTTCGCCCAATCCTGTGATTGCGGGCAATGACATCACTTACACGCAGACCGCTACCAACGTAGGCAGCAGCACAGCCACGGCACCAACGCTCAGCGATACTACTCCGCCCAACACGACATTCGTATCGATCAGCACTCCCCCCGGCACCACGTGCACACCGTTGGCCGTGGGTGCAACCGGTACGACAACCTGTACCGGCGCATCCGCTCCCGCGGGAACGAGCGGCACAGTCGTCTTCATCGTGAAAGTCACGGCGGGAACCGCGAGCGGAACGGTTATCAACGACACGGTTACGGTAAACGCGACCAATCAGGCTTTCGGTGCCAATTCCGCCGTGGCCACCGACGTGGTGGCTACAGCAACGCAATCCGATCTCGCGCTAAGCACGGTCGCCACGCCGCTCAGTGTGATTGCGGGTAATGACATCAGTTACACGCAGACCGTCACCAACAACGGTCCCGCAGCCGCGACCAACGCCCAGTTCGTAGAAGCGACTCCCGCCAACACCACCTTTGCTTCCGTCTCCGCTCCGGTGGGTTGGACCTGCACAACGCCCGCAGTGGGCGCAGCCGGCAACGTGACCTGCACGGACCCCAGCATGGCCTCGGGTACGTCGGCTGACATTATCGTCGTCGTCAACCTTGCATCAACGGTGACCGCTGCGTCGATCACCGCGACTTCCACGGTTTCTTCAACTACCACCGATCCCAACACCGCCAACAACAGCACGACCACAGTTACACCGGTCGCCGAGGCCTGCGACCTCGCAGTGACCAACAGCGGCACACCCAGTCCGGTTACGGTGAACACCGATATCACCTACACACAGGTGGTCACCAACAGCGGCCCCAGCAATTGCTCCACTGCCAGCTTTACCGAAGCGTTCCCAGCCAACACCACATTCGTTTCGCTCACGCCTGTGCCCGCGGGTTGGAGTTGTACAACTACCGGCTCTATCAATTGCACAGATCCCACCTTCGCTCCCGGAACTACAAGCACGTTCCCCGTTATTGTGAAAGTCACCGGGGGCACACTCATTACCGACACGGTGACGGTGGCCACGACTACCCGCGATACCAACACTGCCAACAATACCGCCACAGTCACCACTGGCGTCGCAACCAATACGGAAGCCGATCTTAGTATTACCAACACGGCCAGCCCAAGCCCGGTGACTGCCGGCAGCAATATCACCTATACGCAAGTCGTAACCAATAACGGACCCGCAACCGCCACCACTCTCGTACTCACGGATACGCTTCCAACCGGTACCACGCTTTCGTCCTTGTCCGGAACCGGTTGGACGTGCGTCACCACCACAACTCCCTACACCTGCAAAATTGCGAGCCTGGCAATCAACACCTCCGCGACCGTTACTTTCGTGGTCACGGTAAGCCCGACCGCAACCGCAGGTTCCACTATCTCCGATACTGCTTCGATCGCGAGCAGCGTTACCGACCCCAACATCAATAACAACAGCGCGACGGCCGTCGTGGGGGTGGCCGATTCCGCAAATCTTTCAATCAGCAACGCGGCCAGTCCGGTTCCAGTGCAGGCTGGTAACAACATTACTTACACGCAAGTTGTAACCAACTCCGGGCCGAGCGTCGCGACCGCTGCGACGATCACTGAGGTTACGCCGCCGAACACGACTTTCTTTTCCATCGGCACTCCTCCGGCGGGATGGTCATGCACTACTCCGAGTGTTGGCAATACCGGGACCATCACCTGCACGAACCCGAGCTTCGCCGTCGGCACCGCCAGTTTCTCGATTGCTGTGACAGTTATTGGAACAGCGACAGCTGGAACGGCGATCAACGACACGGCAACTGTAACTTCTTCCACGACGGATCCCAACTTAGCGAACAACAGCGCTACCGCCTCGGATGTGGTTGCGACCAATACGGAAGCCGATCTTGTCGCTACCAATTCCGCCTCTCCGACAACCGTGGCGGCGGGCAGCAATGTTAGCTACACGCAGAGTGTGACCAACAACGGTCCTGCGGCGGCCACATCGGTTACGTTTACTCAGACCACGCCGCCCAACACAAACTTCCAATCGATCACGCCACCGGCCGGATGGGTATGCACTAAGCCCGCGGTTGGCGCAGCGGGTACGATCACCTGTACCGATGTCAGCAGTCTGGCCCTCAACGCCTCCGCGTCCTTCACCCTGGTTCTACAGGTAAATTCGGCTACGGCTTCGGGAACTAACATTGCAGAGACCGTTACAGCCAACGCATCCAACATCGTTCCCAACTCGACCAGCAATAGCGCCACCGCCACGGTCGTGGTTGCCAACGCCAACAGCGCGGACATGGCGATCGTGAAGACAGCCACGCCAAGTCCCACGGTAGCGTCCGGCGATACCCTCACTTACACCCTCCAAGTGACGAATAACGGTCCAGCGAGCGCAACAGATGTGACAGTCACCGATCCTCTGCCATCCGATGTAACTTTTCTTTCCGTCAACACGACGGCAGGTACATGTTCTGAGGCCGGAGGCACGGTCACCTGCCTGCTGGGAACGATGGCGGCCAGCCCCAACCCCACCGATACTGCGACGGTCACGATCCTCACGCTTGCCGGAGCGCCTGGTGTCGTGACCAATACCGCCACCGTGAGTGCGGATCAGAGTGACCCGGTTCTCACGAATAACTCCTCCACTTGGCCTGAAACCATCACAGCCGCGACAAAAATCGGCCTGCAATCGTTTGCCGCCCAGCGGAACAAAGACAAGACAGGGTCAAACCGCGTAGTGCTTTATTGGAAGACCGGAGGAGAAGCACACAACCTTGGATTCAACGTTTATCGCGAACAGAACGGCGAGCGCGTCCAGTTGAACCCATCGCTGATCGCCGGGTCGGCGCTGATGATGCGGGGAACATTGCCGAAGCACACCGGGAAGACATACACATGGATCGATTCATCTCCCGCCAGCAGCGGCGCGTACTGGCTGGAAGATGTGGATACCAACGGAACTCGCACTCTGCACGGGCCGGTGCAGGCCGAAGCTGCTGCGAGTACGCCATCTGCGAGTGACGCCGCTCCAGCGGCGGCACCAATGTTGAATCAACTGAACCAAATTTTGAACCAGGCTCAGCCTGCCGCGACCATCGGGGAAACAAGCCATCCGCGCGAGAATATTTCGCAGTCTACGCGCCCCTCGGCTGCGCAATACCAACAGCAATTAGAACTGGCGGCAAATCCCGCAGTGAAAATCCTGCTGAAGCACGAAGGCTGGTATCAGGTGACGCAACCGGAACTGGTTGCGGCGGGATTGAATCCCAACGTGGATCCGGCATTGCTCCACCTCTATGCCGAGGCGATCGAGCAGCCCATGGAAATCACCGGCGCATCCGCCGGCTCCGGAGGCTTTGGACCGCAGGCAGCAATTTCTTTCTACGGCACTGGAATCGACACGCCGTATTCCGGTACCCGAGTTTACTGGCTCGCCGTCGGGGAAAGTCAGGGCGCGCGGATTCAACAACTGCCGCCATCAACCGGATCGAACCAGCCTCCGGCCAGCTTCCCATTCACCATCGAACTCACGCCGCATACAACTTACTTCTCGGCGCTGACCACTTCGAACGGCAATAATTTCTTCGGCCCGGTGATTTCGTCCACGGCCATCGACGAGACCATGCACGCGTCTCACATCGATACGACAGCAGCCGAACCGGCGCAATTGGAAGTAGTTCTGCAAGGCATCATCCTTGCAATCCCACATGATGTAACCGTTGCGCTGAACGGTACGACCCTGGGCGACGTCACATTTACAGGAGAAGCGAAGGGAACATTCAGCGTGACACTGCCGCCTGGACTGCTGCAAGACGGAGACAATACCGTCACGTTCGCTTCCCAGGACGGCGAATACGATCTCAGCCTGGTGCAGTCGATCCGCATCACGTATCCGCACACTTACGCTGCGGACTCCGACAGTTTGATTTTCTCAGGGCGACCCGGAGATGAACTGAAAGTTTCTGGCTTCGTGCAAGCCCCCGTGGCAGTGCTGGATATTACGAACCCCGACCAGCCCATGGCGCTAACCCCTCAAATCGTATCGGAAACTACTTCCAATCCAAGCCAGTATGCAATCGTAGTGCAGGTTCCATGGTCGACCACCGCGCCTTCGGCCCCGGCTCGCCACACGCTGCTCGCCGTGGCGCAGGACCGTGTTGCATCAGCGATGGGAATTCGCCAGAACCATCCCTCGCATTGGCATAGCGCTCAACGCGGCAGCGAGATCGTCATGGTTTCGCCTGCAGACTTCGCGGACGCTCTTAGTCCGCTGATTCAGGCGCACGAGAAGCAAGGCAAATCAGCCGTCGTTGTCCCGGTCGATCAGCTGTATGACGAATTTACGTTTGGCCAGCACAGTCCATATGCGATCCGCGAGTTTTTGAAAGCCTCGGTCAAGACCTGGCATACGGCGCCACGCTATCTGCTGCTCAACGGCCGAGCTTCGCTCGATCCGCGCAACTACCTAGGCTTTGGCCACTTGGACTTCGTTCCAACGAAGATCGTTCCAACGAGCATGTTGGTAACGGCCTCCGATGATTGGTTCTCAGACTTCAATGACAGCGGCATGCCGACTATCGCGACCGGACGCCTTCCAGTGAGCACTCCAGCCGAAGCGCAACTCGTGGCCAACAAAATCGCCACATATGAAGGCAAATCTACGAACGGTCCCTGGACCTCGCAGGCGCTCATGGTGGCGGATGTGAACGACACCATAGACTTTACGCAGGACAGCACGTTCGTGCAAAAGCAACTGCCGTCTACCATTCAGGTCACAGATGTTTTTGCCGGCACCATGACCATTCCGCAAGCCCAGCAGGAAATCCTCTCCGCCATAAACGCCGGACAGTTGTTGGTGAATTACGCGGGGCACGGCTCCGAAGAACAATGGTCGGGCGACAATCTTTTTAACAACACGGTTGCGAACTCTTTGACCAATGGCTCTTCCTTGCCGGTCTTCCTCATCATGGATTGCCTGAATGGTTTCTTCCAGGATGTTTACGATGTGCCGCTGGCAGTCACGCTGATGCTTGCCCCGAATGGAGGAGCAGTCGCAGTCTTAGCTTCGAGCGGCCTCAACCAGGCGGGGCCGCAAACGAACCTCGATAAGCTGGTTGTGCAGGGCGCCATGACTTCGCCGCAGCCGCCCTTGGGAGATGCCATTCTGAAAGCAAAATCCGGCATCACCGATCTCGCCGTCCGCAAGACTTACAACCTGCTGGGCGATCCCGCTATGCAGATCAAAGCTCCAACCGCACACTAAGATCCTTGAGTCGGCTGAAGCCTGGGTAGGAAAAATGGGGACAGCCGCCATCGGCTGTCCGCCGGGCGCAGCCCGGCTTTAAGCTCAAGCCGGAACCGCAGCCCTTCGCAGCGGCTCTGCAATAGCCTTCATTACCTTCTCAAATCCCGCGAAATCCAGCGACTGCGCCCCGTCTGATAGTGCCCGTTCTGGACAAGGATGAACTTCAATAATCAATCCGTCCGCACCCACGGCCACGGCTGCGCGCGAGACTGCCGCAATCAAACTTTGTTTGCCCGTCCCGTGCGAAGGATCGGCGATCACGGGCAGGTGCGAGAGATCGCGCGCTAACGCCACAGCCGCGAGATCGAAAGTATTGCGCATTTCCGTTTCAAACGTTTTGATGCCGCGCTCGCAAAGCACAACCTGCGAGTTTCCACCCGAGAGCAGATACTCCGCCGCCAGCAGCCACTCTTTCACCGTCGCCGAAGGCCCTCGCTTCAAAAGAATTGGCTTGGTCACCGTTGCCAGCCTGCGCAATAGGGCGAAATTCTGCATGTTCCGCGCGCCCACCTGCAGCATGTCTACATGTTCACAAATAATGTCCACATCTTCCGTGCTCATCACTTCCGTGACCACGGGCAGTCCGGATTGTTCACGAGCCTCGCGCAAAATCTTCAGCGCTTCCAGGCCAAGTCCCTGAAAGTCATAGGGTGAAGTCCGCGGCTTATAGGCACCGCCGCGCAGCATGGTAGCCCCGGCACGCTTTACAGCGTGAGCCGTGCTGAGCATTTGCTCGCGCGATTCCACCGAGCAGGGACCGGCAATGATCACAACTCCCGGTCCGCCAATCGCAACTCCGCCCACGTTTACCACGGATCGCTCCGGCTTGACCTGCCGGCTCACCAACTTAAAAGGCTGTGCGATGGGGACGACATTCTCAACCCCAGGCGCGACCAGCAGCGCCTCGATTTCGTGACGGCGCCCGTTTCCCACCGCAGCCACAATCGTGCGCTCCACTCCTCGCGTAACGTGGGGCTGGTAGCCCGCCTCGCGAATGCGCTCGATCACGTGCGCAATCTCCTGTTCACTTGCTTTCTCTGACATGTTGACGATCATCGGTTTTCTCCGTGGTGAAACTTGTTTTCTTCAAAAAACTAAGGCCGCGATCCTGGATCGCGGCCTTTGGCTGAAACCTGCTTGAATCTAGTCGATCATGGCTGACTCGATTTCCCCGCAAGTTCCGCCGCAGCCGCTATTCTGGTAAACCAGTAGTAGCGAAACTGCCCGGTAAACGAGGTAAATCGTGCCATAAGAAATAATTCCTGCTTACGATTCCAAACTGCCGAAGCAGTACAACTCAGCTCTGCTATTGTATCGAACTGGCTACGTTGGAGAAGGCATTATTAGCGTTGGACCCGATCAGCCGAATCGTACCCACCACCAGAACCAGAATCACAGCCAACATTACGGCGTATTCGGCGATATCCTGCCCCGCATCTTCCGACCACATTCTACGGATGAATTCAGACATTTTTCCCTCCAAAACCCGACCGTTACTCTCTGCATGCAGAAAGAACTACATTTGAGCACACATGATGCCCCAGCGTGCGGCGCTTGTCAAATGCCAGATTTAACGATTTCCACAAGTCTGCCGACCGTTGCAGGCGCCGCTGAAAGCGGCGTGGGTGAAGTCTTCTGGACGAGCTTCTGAGCCGAGTCTTGCGCATACTGCAACGCGCCATTTGGAAAAATTCCCAGATAGATGGTTGCGATCAGGCAAACCGTCACCGCCAGCCGGAGTGCGAAAGGAACCGGCATCACCGGGACTTCTTTCCGCGATTCACGCATATACATCATCACGATGATGCGCAGATAGTAATACGCTCCCACCCCGCTGTTGAGCACGCCAATGATCGTGAGCCAGATCAGGTTGGCCTTCACAGCCGCGCTGAACACGTAGAACTTGGCAAAAAAACCGCCAGTCATCGGGATGCCGATCAGTGAGAGCAGAAAGATGGTCAACGTCGCCGCCAAGAGTGGAGAACTGCGGCCCAGACCTTCGTAGTCTTCCAGCGTCACGTAGCGCTCGCCGGCATTGGCGAAATGGCTTACTACTGCAAATGCCCCCAGATTCGTGGCCGCATAGGCTGCGGTGTAGAACATAGCCGCAGAAATTCCCAGGTCCGGCGCAGCCGCGAATGCCACCAACAGGTAACCCGCGTGCGCAATCGAGGAATAAGCCAGCAGCCGCTTCACATTATTTTGCACCAGTGCGCTTACGTTGCCCAAAATCATGGACAGCGCAGCAGCGATCCAAACAACCCAGAAGATGGCATGCACATTGATCACGAAGACGACACGCAATAACACCGCAAACGCCGCTGCTTTGGGCGCGGTCGACATCAATCCCACAATCGGCGCGGGCGCTCCTTCGTAAACATCGGGTGTCCAACTGTGGAATGGAGCGGCGCCCACCTTGAAGCCCAGGCCCACGAACATGAATGCCACAGCCACAAACGCAAGCAACGGAATCGGCCCAGACTGCAATGTCTGGCTGATCTGGTCAATATTCGTCGAGCCCGTAGCTCCGAACATCAATGCTACTCCATACAGAAAAAACGCCGTGGCGAACGAACCCAGCAAGAAATATTTCAGCGAAGCTTCCGCGCTGGAAGCCTCGTTCCGCCGGAACCCCGCCAGCACATAAGAAGAGATGGAGGAAATCTCGAGTGCGATGAAGATCAAAACCAGTTCGACCGCCGACGACATCAGAGCCATGCCAACCGCGCCGAAAAGAATCAGAGCATAGTACTCACCGGCTCTGATCCGCTGCACCGCCATGTATTCATAAGAAATAAGAATGACGATGGCGGCGATTGCGATCACGAGAACATGAAAAAAGATGCTGAACCCATCCACCTGCACCATCTTCCAGAAGGCCAGTCCGGGAGATTGCGCCATAAACCACGTCGCGCCAAGCCCCGCCAGCGCGCCCACCAACGCGATTAATCCTAAGATCTTCTGGCCTGTCTCTTCATCGAGCAGCGGTTCGAGCAGCATCACGATGATGCCGAAAATGGAGAGCACAATCTCCGGCAGGATACGAACGTAATCAGCCCCTTGTGGCAGCGCTTGTAGCAAAGCCGGAAAACAAATCGCGATCCGACTTACGATTAAGGTCGCGATCATTGTCCCACCACCCGGCTGACCACTTGTGCAAAGGGAGTGAGCGCCGCATGCACCGCTGGATCAATCGCCCCCAACCAGAGTATGGGTGCGATTCCCATTGCTAGCGCTGCCGCAGCACAGGGCCAGACCGCCCATTTTTCGAAGCCGGAAAGATCGCTCAGCGAATTGTTCACCGCGTGCGTGACCTTGCCATAAAAAACCCGCTGATACATCCACAGCATGTAGACCGCGCTCCAGATCACGCCAGTCGCAGCGAGTATTCCGTAAACCGCTTTGTCCTGAAACGCGCCGCTCATTACCAGAAATTCGCCGATGAATCCGTTCAGCAAGGGCAGTCCGGCTGAAGCCAGCACAATCACCAGATACGACGCGGCATACACCGGCATGGGCGCGGCCAACCCGCCGAACTCGCTGATCTCATAGGTATGCCGCCGTTCATGCAGAATCCCTGCCAGCATAAACAGTCCGCCCGTTGAGATTCCGTGGGCAAGCATAACGAACATAGCGCCATCCAATCCCGCCTGCGTGAAGCTGAAAATTCCCAGCACCACGAACCCCAAGTGGCTGACGGATGAGTATGCGATCAGCTTCTTCATGTTGGGCTGCACCATGGCAACCAGCGCGCCGTAAATGATTCCAATCAGCGCCAGAGTTATTACCCACCATGCGTTATGCCGCGATTGCTCGGGGAACAAACCTAAATTAAATCGCAGCATCCCATAGGTGCCCATCTTAAGCAGCACGCCCGCCAGCAGCACTGATCCCGCCGTGGGCGCTTCCACGTGCGCATCCGGCAGCCATGTATGAAATGGAAATAGCGGAACCTTCACCGCGAACGCCAGAAAGAATCCGAGAAACAACCACTGTGCGGCCGCCGGAAACCCAGGCACCGCGCCGCTCGCGATCTGCTCACGAATCGTCACAAAATCAAAGCTGCCGGTATGCGCGTACAGCCATAGGATCGCCGCCAGCATGAACATCGACGCGATCATGGTGTACATGAAAAACTTCACTGCCGCATACACCTTGCGCTCGTGTCCGAAAATCCCAATCAGCAGCGCCATCGGGATTAACGTCGCTTCCCAGAAGAAGTAGAAGAGAAACAGGTCGAGAGACGTGAACACGCCGATCAGCGCCGTCTCAAGAATCAGGAGCAGGATGAAGAATTCCTTCACCCGCTCGTGAATTGACTTCCAGGAAATCAGCGCACATAGCGGCGTAAGAAACGTGGTGAGCACGATCAGCCACAGCGAAATGCCATCCACTCCCATGTGGTAGTGAATATTGGGAGTGGAAACCCAGGGTTTATCGATCTCGTACTGGAATCCCGACCGCGCGCGATGAAAATAAACCGGCAGATGCAGTGACAGCACAAATGTCAGAAGTGAAATCACCAACGCAAAAATCCGGATGTCGCGGTCGCGCCGCGGCAGCAGCATCAACAGCAATCCACCGACCAGCGGCACAAACGTTACCAACGTGAGAATGATGGAGCTGAGATTGTCGGTGCTCATCGCGCTCCCGTCCACATCCAGATCATGAACGCAATCACCACCGCCGAGCCCGCGGCAATCCATCCCGCATACGAGCGAATGTTTCCGGATTGCATGTGGCGAGCCTCGTCGGAAACGTGGCGCGCTCCATCTCCGGCATCATTCACCGCCGCATCGATAATTTTTTGGTCCACGTCCTGCCAAAGGATTCGAGTCGAGCCATCGATCAACGGCTTGATGAAGACTGCCGCGTAGATTTCGTCCACGTAATATTTGTGCACAACGGTCTGGTAGAAGCCACCCAGCAAATCGGCGATCTTCTGCGGCAACTCCGGCCGGCTGTAATAGAGCAGATACGCCAGCCACCAGCCCAGCAGAGCGACCGCGACTGATATGCCCATAAGCAGCATCTCAGTACCGTGGCTAGCCGCTTCCGCCGCTTCAGGCGAACCGAACACCGGCGCCAGAAAATGTTCGAATCGATTTCCAATTCCCACCAGCCCGCCGACAAGCGAAAGCGCCGCGAGGATCATCAACGGCACCAGCATCACCATCGGACTCTCGTGCGGCACACCATGTCCATGAGCATCGTGGGCGTGAGAGCCGTGCCCGTGCGTGTCCACCTGCGCTCCGCGGTAGTCGCCGAAGAACGTCATGTACAACAATCGGAACATGTAAAACGAGGTGATGAACGCGGTTATCAATCCGATCAGCCAATACACCCAGCTGACTTGATAAGCCTTCCACAGAATTTCGTCCTTGCTCCAAAAGCCCGCCAGTGGCGGGATTCCGGAGATCGCAAGCGTCGCAATTCCCATCGTAAGAAACGTCCATGGAATAAACGACTTCAGCCCGCCCATCTTCCGCATGTCCTGCTCGCCGCCGACGGCATGAATCACGGAACCGGCCGCCAGGAACAGCAGTCCCTTGAAGAATGCGTGAGTCATCAAGTGGAAGATGCCCGCCGAAAAAGCGCCTACGCCACAGGCCACAAACATGTAACCGAGTTGGGAAACGGTCGAGTAGGCGAGCACCTTCTTAATATCGGTCTGCGCAATGCCGATGGTCGCCGCGAAGAATGCAGTCAGCGTCCCGATAATGGCCACGACGGTAAGCGCCGCTGGCGCGCGCTCAAAAATCAAGTGCGATCGCGAAACCATATACACGCCAGCCGTCACCATGGTCGCAGCATGAATCAAAGCCGAAACCGGCGTCGGGCCTTCCATCGCATCGGGCAGCCAAATATATAACGGAATCTGCGCCGATTTCCCGCAAGCGCCCACCATCAGCAGAATTCCGATTGCCGTCAGCAGCCCGGTCCCAGCCGTTTCCGGACCAAGAGGAGCGACTCTCTGAAATACCTGCTCGAAATTCAGCGAGCCAAAATGCTTGATCAGCAGAAACAACGCGATCAGAAAGCCAAAGTCGCCAATACGGTTAACGATGAACGCTTTTTTGCCGGCCGATGCCGCCGAATCTTTCGTGAACCAGAACCCGATCAGCAGATACGACGCCAGCCCCACGCCCTCCCAGCCAATAAACATCACCAGATAATTGTTGGCCAGCACCAGCGTCAGCATGAAAAACATGAACAGGTTCAGATAACTGAAGAAGCGATAGAAGCTGGGATCGTCCCACATGTAGCCCACGGAATAAATGTGGATGAGAAACCCGACTCCGGTGACCACCAGCAACATGACCAGTGAAAGCTGATCGAGATAAAAGGCGAAATCAACGCTAAAACTTCCAGACCGAATCCAGTGCGCCAGATATTCCTGGTGCGGAAGCGGCAGGGAAGAGGAGCGCAAGGCAACCCACAGCGCCATCGCAAACGCCGCGCCACTAAAGAACAACGCGATCGTGGTCACGGCCTGGCGCGAAGACTTCTTCCCGAGGAAGCCGTTAATCGTAGCCCCCGCCAGCGGCAGAATCGGGATCAGCCAGAGATTGAGGGATGGATTCATAACTTGAGCAGGTTCACCTGGTCCACGTTCAGAGTCTCGCGCGTGCGATAGACAGCGATGATGATCGCCAGTCCAACGGACGCTTCCGCCGCGGCCACCACCATCACGAAGAAGACGAACACCTGTCCCGCCAGAGCATGCCAGTGCGCCGCGAACGCGACAAAAGAGAGATTCACACCATTCAACATCAGCTCGATCGACATGAAGATGGTGATGATGTTGCGCTTAATGAGAAATCCCACCACGCCGCAGGCAAACAGAAACCCGCTCAGCAGCAAGTAATAAGAGAGTGGCACATACGATTGCACCATCACTTTGCCTCCCCCTCCGCGCGTTCCGGCTTGCTGGCCAGCACCACGGCGCCCATGATGGCGATCAGGATCAACACCGATGTCACTTCAAACGGCAAAAGGAAATCGTGGAAAAGAAGCTGCGCCAAATCTTTTGGAGGCCCCGGCAATGCACCGATTGCCACGGCTTCGGTCCCGGAGTACCGCAGCACCGCCCATGCCGTAAGCACGCTGCCAGTCAACATTCCCGGCACGCCCAGCAGGGTCGCGACGCGGCTGCCCTTCGTCAGCTCTTCTTCGCCGGCGTTCAGCAACATGATGACAAAGACGAACAGCACCATAATCGCCCCGGCGTAAACGATCACCTGCACCGCAGCCACAAACTCCGCTCCCAGCAGCAGGTATTCACCCGCCAGCGCCGCCATCACCGCGATTAGCGACAGCGCGCTGTTAATGGGATGCCTTTGCGCCAGGAGGTTTACCGCCCCGCCCACGCAAACCGCTCCGAACGTGAGAAATAAAAAGAGGTGCATGAATCAGTTCTCAGTTGTCAGTTCTCAGTTCTCAGCAAGAGCCCTTAAAAGGCTACATCTCAGCGGGCACTCGAAGGCCTTTACTGAGAACTGAGAACTGAGAACTCGTCTTCTCACCACGCGACAGCAATCGCCGTTGCCACCAGATTCGCAATCGCCAGCGGTAGCAGAAACTTCCAGCCGAAAGCCATCAGTTGGTCGTAGCGGAAGCGCGGCAACGTCCCGCGCACCCAGATATAAAGAAAGAGAAAACAGAAAATCTTCGCGGCAAACCAAAACACTGGAAGCAACGCCTGCATCAGCGGAGGCCCAAACAGCGGTCCATGCCATCCTCCGAAAAACAACAGCGTGGCCACACAGCCCACCGTAATCATGTTGGTGTATTCCGCCATGAAGAACATGGCAAACTTCATCGAACTGTATTCGGTGTGATATCCCGCCACCAGTTCGGTTTCGGCTTCCGGCAAGTCAAACGGAATGCGATTGGTCTCCGCATACGCCGCTATCAAATAAATAAAGAAGCCGAAGAACTGCCCGTGGAAAATGTTCCACCGCGGAATGAATCCCCAGAAGTGGCCGCTTTGCGCATCCACGATCTCGCGCAGGCTGAAACTGCTCGACTGGATCAGCACACCCACCAGCGACAAACCCAGCGCAATCTCGTAGCTGATCATCTGCGCGCTGGCTCGCAGGCCGCCAAGCAGCGAGTACTTGTTATTCGATGACCACCCCGACAGTGCCACGCCATACACACCCATCGAAGTCACGCCCAGAATCAGCAGCAGCCCAATATTTACATCCGTAATTTGCAGCGGAATGTTGTAACCAAAAATTGGGATCGAGTTGCCAAATGGAATCACCGAAATCGAAGTCAGCGCAAAGATCAGCGCAATCATCGGCGCCGCAATAAACAGCGGTTTATAAACGTGCGGTGGCGTCAGATCTTCCTTGAAGAGAAATTTTATCCCGTCGGCCGCGGGCTGCAGCAGCCCAAACGGCCCCACCCGCGTGGGTCCCCACCGGTTCTGCATGTGGCCGACAACTTTGCGCTCCAGCCACACGGTGTATGCGACCGCGGTGAGCAGCACAAAGATGACGAGCGCCGACTTGATCACCGACACGAGAATGAAAATGGGTAGAGACAAAGGCATTTTTTGATTGAGTAATTGGGTAATTTAGTAATTTTGCAAATTGAAAAACTATTCCGCCTGATTTTTTTAGCGCACCCGCTCGTTACGCGCAAATTTTAGGTTCAAATTACCCAATTACTAAATTATTCAATTACCAAATTTGTCTTAGTCTGCCGCAACCTCAGCCGGCTTGACTTCGTGACTCTCGGCCACTGATTTCAATGCCCGCGAATAACGTCCCAGCGTTCCCGAGCTGAAAAGATCGTCATTCGCCGGAGCAATCGATTCCGCACGATGTGCAACTCCTGGCCCAGTCTTTTCCAGCGAAGTGTGCTCGCTGTTGCCCGCCAGCAGATTCATGCGCGAAACATCGTAGCCGGGAACCAGCCGCTGAATTTCATCTAGAATTGCCGTGGGATCGAACGGACTCATCTTCGGCTCCAGTCCATGCGCCTCCAGCCACACCGCATGACGATCGGCCTCGCCCGACTGCGCTCCGCGCGATTGCCCCATATCGGCGTAGGTTCCACCTCCGAATGGCACGAGCTTGCGCTCCTCAAAGCCCATGGCGTCGGCGATGCGCACAATCATTTCGAAATCAGACTTCGTGCCCGTAACCTCGCCGGCCTTTTTTACCAGCTGCAAGTCGCCGCAAGTATTGGTGAACGTGCCAGACTTTTCATAAGCGTTCGCAGCGGGCAGAACGACGTCGGCAATCACCGCTGTCTCCGTCAGAAACATGTCCTGCACCACGACGAACCCCTTCGAAAACGCGAAGGGATCGATATGCAACCGTCCAACGGGATTTGAGCCGACCACGTAAAGAGCCTTCAGCGCGCCCGATTTCCCGGTCTCGACCATGCCCGGCAAATCCAGCCCCACAGCCTGCGGGATGCTTCCCCATTCTTTATGGAACTCGCTATTTCCCGCAGTCGGGTGGTATCCCGGCAGCAGATCGGGATACAAACCCATATCGGCGGCGCCGCGCGAATTTGCGTAGTCCGCCAAGCAGACAAACTTGGCTCCGGAAATTTCTGAGCCGAACTTTACAAGTCTCGCCAGGTCATCTGCCAAAATCTCGGAAGCAAAAACGATAACCAGATTCTGCTCGCCGCGCAGCTTTTCGCGCAGCGCGATCCATGCTTCTTTGCTTGTCGAGGCACTGACCAAAGCATCCACAGCAGTGTCGTCACCTGCCAGGAATGCCGCAGCTTGCCCTTCGGTTCCTACCGGGATCTCCGTGAAGCTCGCGGCCTGCCGCCGCAACTTAATCGACTTGGAGTTAATTACATGAAGCTTCGCCCGATGGAGCCGCACGTTATTGCGAATCTGCCAGGCCAGCAGCGGATGCTGTTCCGTCGGATCATTTCCAATCAGCAAAATGGCCGGAGCTGTGAAAACATCCGCCATGCTTGCCGTTGCATCCGCCTTGCCTCGAAGCGCAGCCGCCAGGGCAGGGAAGTCTGCCGTGCGGTGGTGGTCCACATTATTCGTTTTCAGAACGACGCGTGCAAACTTCGAGAGCAGGTAGTCTTCTTCATTTGTCGTGCGCGTCGAACCAATTACACCAATTGCCGCCCCGCCATCGCGGTCGCGAACCTCCGCAAACTTTTTCCCGATAAGCGCAAACGCATCTTCCCAGGTCGCTGGGGTGAGCTTGCCGTTGACGCGAATCAGAGGGCGCGTCAGCCGCTCTTCATGATTCGCAAAGTCAAACGCGTAGCGGCCCTTGATGCAGAGAAAATCCCCGTTCGTGCCACTCTTGTCGCGGTTGTCGCCGCGGACAATCTCCATGCCGGTATCGGCGCGGCGCACGCCCAGGGTGGTCTTGCAACCATCGCCGCAGTGTGTGCAGATCGTGCCCACATGCTTCATCTCCCACGGCCGCGTCTTATAGCGGTACGCGCCGGAAGTGAGCGCGCCAACCGGGCAGATATCGATGCACATCCCACACTCTTCGCACTCGAGATGGTCTTCTTTATTGGGCGCGATAATCGAACTTACGCCCCGGTTTTGGACGCCAAGAGCCCAAACGTCCATGCCCTCGCCACACACGCGCACGCAGCGGAAGCAAAGAATACAGCGCGGCCTATCAAAGAAAACCACGGGCGACCACTGCTGTTCCTCTTTATGATTCTTCGCTTCCATGAATTTCGATTCAGCGGCGCCATAGCTAAACGTCATGTCCTGCAGTTCGCACTCGCCGCCCGCATCGCACACCGGGCAATCCAAAGGATGGTTGCCCAGCAGCATCTCGATCGTCGACTTGCGCGCTTGCCTGACCTCGTCGCTTTCGGAGGTGACGATCATGCCCTCGCTGATCACCGTCGTACACGCGGTCTGCAGCTTCGGCATCTTCTCGATCTTCACCAGACACATGCGGCAAGCGCCACATAGCGAGAGGTTCGGGTAATAGCAAAACGAAGGCACCTCGATGCCCACGGTCTTGCAGGCCTCAATGAGGAGCGTGCCGGCCGGAGCCGTGACCTTCTTGCCGTCAACTGTGAGTTTTACGTCAGCCATGGGGGATTGAGTAATTTCGTAATTTGGTAATTGAGTAATTTTAAAAACAAACTCAAGCCGCTCTCCTCGCCGTTTCCCGCGATGCGGTCAGTATCGCCGCCAATTCTCGGGCTTCCTTCAAGAGCCCTTCCGTCAGCTCTGATTTTAGAATTCCCGATTCAATCAGTAGTTCCAGCCAGAGCACCGCTTCATCTGCCTCTTCTGCCACAATTCCCAAGCGGGCGACGAACTCCGCTTTTGACCGCGCCCTGCAGACTGCCCGGTAATTCGCCGCCACAGAAGTTCCGCACCGCAAGAGCTGCTTGCCAAGAACCTGCGTATCGGTCTTACACGGCAACGAGCGAAACAATCGAATCACACGAAGGGCAAAAGCCTTTGTACGATCTCGAAGTTGCTCGGGTCGCGAACTCATACCGACAACCAAATTACTCAATTACTAAATTTCCCAATTACTCAATCTTCTTGCTTACGCCATTACTTCTTCCGCCACGCCCGCCTTTTCATACGGGCACGGCCTGCCTTCCAAATGATCTTCAAACTCTTTACGGAACTTCTTCACGAAGGCGATCGTCGGCATCGCCGCGGCATCGCCTAGCGGACAAAATGTCCGCCCCAGCATGTTTTCCGCCAGGTATTGCATGTTGTCGATGTCTTTCTTTACGCCGCCGCCTGAGTGAACCCGCAGCAGAGTTTTCTTCAACCAGTCCGTGCCTTCACGACAGGGAATGCACCATCCGCAACTCTCATGCTGATAAAAGTTCATGGTCCGCAAAGCGAACTTCACAATACACTGCGCGTCGTCGACCACCACCACGCCGCCCGAACCCAGCATAGAACCCGCTTTGGCGAGCGAATCGAAATCCATGTTGACGTCGATCTCATCGGCGGTAAGACAGGGGCACGATGCCCCGCCCGGCACAATCGCTTTCAACTTGCGCCCATTCGGAATTCCGCCACCCACTTCGTAGATCATCTTCTTCAAGTTGTAGCCCATAGGCAGTTCGTAAACGCCGGGCTTTGCCACATTGCCGCTCAGGCAGAACAGCCGCGTCCCACCATTCTTAGGCGTGCCAATCTTGGCAAACCACTCCGCACCACCTAGAATAATGTGCGGCACGCTGGCCAATGTTTCCGCATTATTAATAACGGTAGGCCCGCCCCACAGGCCGACTACCGCAGGGAACGGAGGACGAATGCGTGGAATGCCGCGCTTGCCCTCGAGCGATTCCATCAACGCCGATTCTTCGCCCACTTCATACGCACCGGCGCCGCCATGCCAGTAAACATCGAAGTCGCGTCCGCTGCCGAAGATGTTCTTTCCGAGAAAACCCTTGGCGTAGGCGTCGCGAATCGCCTTCTGCATGATTACCAGCAGATAGCGGTATTCGCCGCGAACATAAATGTAGCCACTCTGTGCGCCCACCGCGAGCCCCGCGATCATCACACCTTCAATGATCGAGTGCGGATCCTGCTCGAAAATCAGGCGGTCTTTGCATGTGCCCGGCTCGCTCTCGTCGCCGTTGCACAGCACATATTTCGGCTTCGCCGATTGCTTGGGCACGAACGACCACTTCATCCCCGTCGAGAACCCAGCCCCGCCGCGCCCGCGCAGCCCGGAGTTCTTCACTTCATTAATAATGGCGTCCGACTCCATCGCAAGCGACTTCTGCACGGCCTTGTAGCCGTCCAGTTCAAGATAGCGGTCGATATTTGTCGCGCCCTGGCCGAAGCGCCGGGAGACGACCTTTACTTCGTCGGGATGGGAGACCAGATCAGCCATTTTGTAATTGTGTAATTTGGTAATTGAGTAATTTCAGAACCATCGAGCCTTCGGTTTTTAAATTACCCAATTACTAAATTACTCAATTGCTAAATTTCACCGCCGTCGATACTCATCCAGAACCTTGTCCATCTTCTCCGCCGTCAGGTTCTCATGAAAGTCGTAATTCACCTGCGCCGCCGGAGCCCAACTGCACGCCCCAATGCACTCCACTTCTTCCAGCGTAAACAAACCGTCGGGGGTAGTTTCCTTATTCCCCACCCCCAATTTCTTCGCGCAATGATGCAGAATTTCTTCCCCGCCACGCACCAGGCAGCTGATATTCGTACAAACCTGCACGTTGAATTTGCCCCGTGGCTTCGTCGTCAGCATCGAGTAATAGCTGATTACGTTGTGAACTTCCAGTTCCGTCAGATCAAGCCGCGCAGCAAGTTCCGCAATAACTTCGTCGGACAAGAATCCAGTTTCATCCTGCGCGTAAAGCAGCGTAGGCACCAGCGCCGACCGCTTGGTCGGATAATGCGTCACCATCTCCGCAAACCGCTGCTCGAATTCTTCGGAGAATTTCACCGGTCGATCTCTCCCAACACAATGTCGATGCTTCCGATTGCCGCCACCACGTCCGCAATCAGGCCGCCTTCGCACATCTTCGGCAAAGTTTGCAGGTTCGCCAGACACGCTGCCCGCATATGCACACGATAAGGTTTGGCAGTCCCGTCGCTAACAATGTAGTAACCCATCTCGCCGCGCGGTGATTCCACTGCCTGATAAACCTCGCCCGCCGGTACCGCAAAGCCCTCGGTAATAATCTTGAAGTGGTAGATGAGCGCTTCCATCTGCGTCTTCATCTTTTCGCGGTCGGGCAATACAATCCCCGGCGCGTCGGCCTTGATCGCGCCCTCCGGCATGCCATCCAGCGCCTGCTTCACGATCCCAATCGACTCCCGCAGTTCGCGCACGCGGCACATGTACCGCGCAAAAACGTCGCCCTCCTGCGCCACCGGAACCTTGAACTTGAAGTTCTCATATCCCGAATAGGGCATATCGCGCCGCAAATCGATGTCCACTCCGCTCCCACGCAGTGTCGGCCCACTTGCGCCCAACGCAATCGCATCTTCCGCGCTGAGCTTGGCCACGCCCTTGGTGCGCATCATAAAGATGGGATTCCCTGTCAGCAGGTTTTCGTACTCATCCACCTTCTCGGGGAAGCGGTCGGCAAACTCACGCACGCGCTCGAAGAAGCCCAGTGGCGGCTCCAGCGCAATCCCGCCCACGCGAAAGTAAGAGGTCATCATGCGCTGTCCGCTGATCATCTCAAACATCTTCAGCACTTCTTCGCGCTCGCGGAAGCAATACAAAAATACCGTCAGCGCGCCAATATCCATGGCGTGCGTGCCCAGCCACACCAGATGCGAGTTGATGCGCGTCAACTCGTTCATCAGCACTCGCATCCACTGCGCCTTCGGAGGAATCTCCAGCCCCAGCAGCTTTTCCACCGCCAGGACGTAGCACAGATTGTTGGTCATGGGGCACAGATAATCGATGCGGTCGGTCAGCGGCACTACTTGCTGGTAAAACTTGGCCTCGCAGGTCTTCTCAATTCCAGTATGCAGAAAGCCAATGTCCGGCATGATCCGCACAATGGTCTCGCCATCAATCTCCAGCAGCACCCGCAGCACTCCGTGCGTTGACGGATGCTGCGGCCCCATGTTCAGGATCATGGTTCGATCCTGGCCAGGTTCAAGAACAGGAGTTGGCGCAAGGTGAGCCATAGCGAACTAGCGGTAGCCCTCCACCGGATAATCTTTTCGCAGCGGATAGCCTTCCCAATCCTCCGGCATCAAAAGCCGTCGCAGATAAGGATGCCCGGTGAACCGGATCCCGAACAGGTCAAACACTTCACGCTCAAAGTAATTCGCCCCGGGCCAGAGCGGCGTCAGCGATTCCACCACCGGACTCGCACTGTCCAGCCGCACTTTCAGCCGCACTCGTTCTTTCTTGGGAATCGAAAGCAGGTGGTAGACCACCTCGAACCGCGGTTCTGCCGGATACCAATCGACACAAGTAATATCGGAAAGAAAATTGAAGTCGCATCCGGGGTCATCGCGCAGAATCGCGCATGCCTCGCGGATATTCGCACGATCCACGTAAATCGTCATCTCATCGCGATCGAATTTCACTCCCGTCACAGACGATGAATTCCACGCCAATAGCCGTGCTACCGCCGGATGTTCTTTCAGTTGTTCCAAATCGGTGATCGCCGGCGACAATGGCATTTACATCTCCCCCCGCCGCGCCCGTGCAGGGCCCCATTCCAGAATGCCCTTCTTCCATATATAAAAGAAGCCCACCAACACGATCCCGATGTACACGAACATCTCCCACAGCCCAAAATGCTTGAGATCGCGCAGAATTACCGCCCACGGATAGAGGAAAATCGCCTCTACATCGAACAAAATGAACAGCATCCCGACCATGTAGAATTGGACCGAGAAGCGGCCGCGGCTGTCTCCCACCGGGGTCATTCCGCATTCATAGGCTAACATTTTGGCCCGGGTCGGCTTCCGCTGCCCAATCAGCCAGGAAAGCGTCACAATGGCAGTCGCAATCGCCCCAGCCAGCAGCATGTGGATGAGGAAGGGCAGGTAGCCAGCGAAATAATTGTCGGGCATAGGACGGGGTATATATAATTCGCGCCAGTGATTATTAAACATTCTAGATTAGGTGCTGGTGCGCGCGAGTGTCAAGGGAAGTGAGAACAATTTAGCGATTGTGTAATCATGTAATCTCACAAATGAAAATAAAACCCTGATAATTTTCCGGAGGTGTAAGTTCCAGGGTATTGTAGCGGTTTTCAATTGCAAAATTACGCGATCACCCGATCACAAAATTCTTTATGATCTTTGGATTTAATACCGACGTCAAACACGGCGACACCATCTACCACGTGCAGAGTGAAGCGCGCGAGAGCGAACAACTGCTTCAGACGCAGGTCTTCGTGCGTGGCCGCTGCGTCGGCAAGAAGGCGATTTCCTACGCGAACTCAGCCGCGCAAGCCGGTTTCGGCGACCCTCAAAAAGAGCAGCAACTACGCGACCAGCATCGCTTGGTGCTCGAAGCCATTCGCGAAGGCAAATTGGAAAGTGTTCTCGATCGCGCCGAGACCGAAGCTTTGTCCGAGATCAAGCAATTGGATGTGGAATGGATCAATGCCGCGTCGGTCCATGCCAATCGCAATCTCACCATGCAACTCCGCGTAACCGAATCCGGCGCCGCAGTCCCCGGCGCCCGCCTGGTCTTCCGCTTCGCCCGTCCCGACGCGTCGCCTTTTTATACTCAGGCCGTAACCGACGCCGCTGGTAGCGCCGGCATCTCCATCGAAGTCGACGAATCCGTCCTGCCAGATTCCTCCGTCCTCGTGCAAGCCACCCACGAAGGCCGCACCGCCACCCGAAAATTCGCCTTGCGCAAAGCGGAGTAGGTCGATCTGTAGCGATGCCGTCGAACTCGGCCGAACCATGTGGGAGAGCCGCCTCGGTTGCCCGCCGAGCGAAGCCAGGCCGTGAGAGAATAAATCCGCACGGCGCGAACCGTTCTATTCCCCGGCATCACTATCGGACTCGTACCCAATGAACCTTCAGATCAATGGAGAAGCCCGCACCTTCGCCGATCCCGCGCCGTCCACCAATCTCACGCTGGCCGCGCTAGTCGCATCCCTCTCCATGAAGTCCGACCGCGTCGCCGTAGAACTTAACCGCGAAATCGCCCCGCGCGATCGCTGGCCTCAAATTATCCTCAAAGATGGTGATCGCCTGGAAATCGTCCACTTCGTGGGCGGCGGCTCGCACTCGGTTTAGGGCCCCAATCTTACCGGCCTGCTTATCTGACAGCCGTTGTTGGGATAAAGGGACTTGGCGGCGACAAATTCTTGCTTGGCATGTGCGATTGCCGATTCGTAGCTCTGGCGGGATGAGGAGCGCGTACCAGCATTCCGTTATTTCCGCCGAAGTCACGGGTGTGGTCGGCGAAGCGGACGTTCTCGTACTGCTTCCGCAGCGCCATGATGCGGTAGCCGAAGCTGAGGCTTGCCGTGCCGCCGCCCAGTTCATGTACCTCGAACGAATTCGCCGTACGGTTGGTGACGTATAGCCCCCTGCAATCGCCATACGGTGTGAGAAATACCTGATATTTCGTGTCAGTGTTGACGGTTTGGGTGTAGGTGGAGTCGAGTTGGACCACTGCAGCGCCCTTCACCATCTCGGCTTCGCCGGCATCCTCGAACCAGTTCTGGGGAGCTTCAATGGCCGACAGCGCCACGACGCGCTGGCCGCCATCCACGGGCACTGCCGCGTTCTTGGTGCCGGTGCAGAGAATGTTCCCACTGGTGTCTATCTCGCAGTACTTACTCAGGGCGCCTATGGTTGAGCCGTAGCCTGCAATGAATGGTATCCCTGTAGAGCTTGTATTCTGGAGCCAAGCGCTCCAACCCTCACTTACGAAATATCCCCCAATGTAGGTCGCAGTGCCGATGACCCCGTATTGGTTCGATGTGCCGCTATCGCCCCAAACGCCGCTTGAGATTCCGGCGTTGGAAACTGCTTCGCCTACAGCGCTCTCCGGACCATTTTGCCCGAAGACGCCGATCCCTGACGGGCTGTAAGGTGCAGAGCCGTAGACGCCAATCGGGGTTCCGGTACTCGCTTGAGCGGTGCCGTAGACGCCATAGGCGTCGCTCGCGCTGCTGCTCGTCAGGCCCTCAACACCCCAGGCGTCGCCCGTGGTAGCGGTTGCCTGGCCCAGGATTGAAGTGGCGCGGACATTGCTACTGGTAACGTTAAGCGGGAACTCTGCTCTAGAGGGGATCGACATGCCGGTGGAGATCGAGGCGCTTGTGGCAGTCAGTCCGGTGGCCGTGATCGTGCCGGCGATGAAGTTACCCGAGGCGTCGCGCTTGACGATGGCATCTGCAGTGTCCGCATTGGTGGGCGGAACATTCCAGGCGAAACCCAGTGTGCCTGTGCCGGTTACGGGTGATTCGCTGACGGTGAAGTCGCTCGCTGGCGCGGCCAACGCGACGCTCTTCACCGAGCCGTCGCCGGTGCCGGGGAAAGTCTGTTTTGTGGCGAAAGTGAAGAGCCCGGTGCTGCTCAACTGCAGCCCCGTTTCGGAGGGCGCGGTGGTACCCAGTCCGTAGAGAAGATTCAGCGTGCCTGATGGGCTTGCTGTGTCGTTGGCTGCGGGCTCGGCCTTCCATTGGAACGTCTGATTCACCGATGCACTCGTAGTGCTGCTGAAAGCCGATGCCACCAGATTCAGCGGTTGCGAATCCTTACCCGCGGTGGCCGTGGCTGCGGCGGTTGCCGGCAGACTCAGCGTACCCCGTATCGTGCTCCCTCCTTTTACGTCCAAGGTGGCATACGGGGTCGTCGTGCCGATTCCCACCTTCGCCGTGCTCCCGGTGCCGGACTGAAACAGTACCGAGCTCACGATGTCAGAAGTGGAATCCCATAGTGGCAGGTAGTTGACCGTGCCAGTTCCGGTGATCGCTCCCGCTGGTGGCGGAGCGCTCTGCCCGGCGTCCAAGTCAACAACAGCTGCCCCATTTTGTGACCCCGCCAGCACAAAGGCTGAGGCCGGCAGTCCGCCGATCGTCGCCGCATCGCCGGCCTTCAGTGCGTAGGGCACGCTGAGCAGCAGCACCCGCGGCTGTTCCAACTGTTCAGCGATCCGTACTCCCAGCCAGCGCGCTGCGCCCGTGGTGAACAAAGTTGTGGGCACGCCGTTAACCTTGGTGACGCCCAGTTGCACCGAGTAGTGTCCGGTTGGGTCGAGTGGCACATTATTCTGTGTCTCGGTCCACAGCGGCTCGCCGCCTTGCTGGCTGGTATAGAACGAGAACGTAATGCTCACTGCTCCGCTCAGCGTGTTGCCGCCTTCATCCGTGGCGACGTTGGAGAATTGAATCAACGGAGGCACCTGGGCGGAGGCAGCGCCGCTGCCTGCAGTCTGGGCGGCCAGGGAAAAAACTAAGGACAGGAATCCAACGATCACGCAAGCGAAGCGGAGCTTCATATGGAATTTTTCTTTCAAGGAATTGAACATCGGGTTTTAGGGAGTCCTAAATCAGCTTCCGGGCAACGGAGAAAAGACAGGAGCCAAAAACGCGCAGAGGATTATCCTTAAATGGTTGTTGCTCCGTCTATGCAAATAGTTGCAGCTGCCTAGCGGGGGATAGCGTTCAGAAACGTGGAAAAGCGGCCGCTACCGCCTGCCTTGAGCGAAGTCAGAAGGGCGGCGTAAAGCCTTGGAACACCGCGCACTCTTCTAGTTACCCCTCTCGGCACGATTCCTCGTTGACACTCCCCTACTCACGTCTAAAATGTTTCAAACATTTAACTCGTAAATTGTTTCAAACATAAACGGAGAAGAATGCAAGACCGCTTCCCATCGCACGATGTGATTGCCCTGACCGGCATCACCGCTCGCCAGCTCCAGTGGTGGGATGAGCGCGGCGTCGTCAAGCCCGAGCGCCAGGGTCATCGCCGCCTCTACTCCATGCAGAACCTTACCGAGATAGCTGTCATCTGCGAGCTGCGCCGCAAGGGTTTTTCTCTGCAGGGGGTCCGCAAGGTCATGCGGTTCCTCGAGCGTGAGGTCGGCAAAGGTCTGGCTGAAATTGTCGGCCGCAACTCCGACGTTCATCTGCTCACTGACGGTACTCATCTGTATCTCGAAACTTCGGCTCGCCAGATCGTTGACATCCTGAAGAATTCGAGACAGCCCATTTTAGGAATCTGCTTGAGCGACGCGGTCCGTCAGGTCCGCGCTGAGGTCATCGCCAGGAAAGCGAGTACCTCCGTAACATCACTGGTGGAGCGTCGGCGTGCTAGAAAGGTTTCTTAGGCAGAAGGTTTGCAGTCACGAAGTGGTTCACAAGGGGGAACATATGGTCGCTGAACTGGACATCCTGAACGAGTGGATCCCGGAACAGATGCAGCCCGGAACCGTCTTTGTGCTTGAAAACGCCGGCGAAGTCGGCGAAAAGGAAGATCCCTACTGGGCCGTGCTGGCCTGCCCGTCATGCGGCATGTTGGGGCTGATTACGCGCCGGCAAATCAACGGCCTCATTCCAGTCATCTGCGGCTCCGAACAGTGCTCCGCGCAGTTTTTCATTCGCGAGGCTGAAGTCGTCGTGCGCAAACCGTTCTAGAGCTACCTAACAGCAAATACAACCGTGGAAGAGCGGCGCTTCAGCGCCGCGTAAAGTGAAAAAATCAAGCGGGCTTTAGCCCCTGAGGGAATCAACCTTTCCCTTCACTCCGCTAAGCTCCACCGGAACCTGATCCACAATCTCAATCCCGAACCCTTCCAGCGCCGCCACTTTTTTCGGCCGGTTGGTCAGCAGGCGGATTCGCCGCAGATTCAAATCCGAAAGTATCTGCGCCCCAATTCCAATCTCCCGCTGCGTCTGCCGCTCGGTCTCCAGCAGCGCCGGCAGCTTCCGCCCCTTGTGAAAGGTAAGCGCGCCTCGCTCACCAATTTTTTCTACCGAAAATCCCTGCGAAGTCTGGTGCAAGTAAATCAACGCCCCGCGCCCTTCCTCCGCAATCCGCTGCAGCGACCCTTCCAGCGTAGCGTGGCACTCGCAACCCGTCGAGCCGAACACGTCGCCCATCAGGCAATGCGCATGCATGCGCACCAGCACCGGCGAATCGTCATGTTCATGAATGCCTTCCACGTCGCCGCGAATCAGCGCCACGTGCGACTCGCCACCATCGACTTCGCTCTCATAAGCGATCAGCCGGAATTCGCCAAAACGCGTCTGCACCTGCGCCTCGCCCACGCGGTGCACATATCGCTCATGCGCCATGCGATACCGGATCAGCTCCGCGACGGTCAGCATCTTCAGGCCATGCTGCTCGCAGAACCCAATCAGGTCTGGAACCCGTGCCATGGTTCCGTCGTCTTTCATGATCTCGCAGATAATCCCTGCCGGAATCATTCCCGCGAGCCGCGCCAAATCGACTGCCGCTTCGGTCTGTCCCGCGCGCACCAGCACTCCACCCTTGCGTGCGCGCAGCGGAAACACATGCCCCGGCCGCGCCAAGTCCGTTGCTTTCGTCGCTGGATCGATCGCCACCTGAATCGTGCGCGACCGGTCATACGCGGATATCCCCGTCGTCACTCCCACCCGCGCATCGATCGCCTCACAAAACGCCGTTCCGTATTGCGAGGTATTTTCCGCGCTCATCGGCCCCAGCCGCAGATAATCCAGCCGCTCCTCCGTCATCGCCAGGCAAACCAACCCGCGGCCGAACTTGGCCATGAAGTTGATCGCCTCAGGCGTGACTTTCTCTGCGGCCAGTGTGAGATCGCCTTCGTTTTCGCGATCCTCGTCGTCAACGACCACGATCATGCGGCCGGCGCGGATTTCCTCAATCGCGGTGGGAACATCGGCAAATGATGAATGTAGCCCCATAATGAGGAGATTGTAGCAAAGCCGGTGCTCGCCTTTGACCTGCTAATTCGGTTGTGAATTCCTCAGCAAAATAAATCCCGGAGGCTGGTTGATTTGAGGTTCGTCTTCCAGCGCTTCGGAATCATTTTCTGGGGTACCCCTCACCTCGGGTGTGGTGGAATCACCAGGTTGGCGGATCGCTGACTTTTGCGGCAGGCACAAGGTCAGACGTCACAATGAGAGTGTGGATAGGTTCTGGCGTGATCTTGCTGGGTACAGGAGTATAAAAATCCCTGCCAAGCGAAGCTTGAGCTGGGTACCCCTTAGTTGATTTAGGGCGCTCTGGGGTCCTCGTTATGGCCCTTAGTCTGTTAAAATAAAATGTTGTGTATACACAATATATTAGTGTATAAAAGAATTATGTCGCTTCATAATCGCATCGCAGTGCTTCGAGCGGAAAGGAAATTATCCCGGGCGGCGCTGGCATCGTCCGTGGGGGTGAATCCGCAGACGATCGGGTTTCTGGAGCGTGGGGACTACACGCCATCGCTGGAGTTAGCCTTTAAGATCGCAGAACATTTTGGATTGCCGGTGGAGGCTGTCTTCTCGCCTCGACCGTTTCGAACATTGAGCGAGCAGGTATACGAGCTGCACAAGAGGGAGGCTTGAGATGGCGGTAAACGTAAACAACGTAAACAAAGAGCGGAGCTGGTTCTGGAAGAAGATCGGGTTTTGGTTTGTGCCAGTGAAGCGGGGAACACTGGGACCGGAGGAGTGGGCGAAGGTCCGCAAGCTGTCGCGGACCGCAAAGAGGCGGACGCGGCGGCTGTTTACGTTGTTGTGGGCGCCAGCGCTGGCGCTTGAGATTGCGGTGAGTCTGTGGGTGGTGCGCATAGATCCCTGGGCGGGACTGATGAGCGCTGCATGGCTGGTGGTGTTGATGGGACTGGCAGTTCGAGCGATCCGGATCGGGTTCGCACAGGTGTCGCTGGAAGACCGGGCGGTGATGGAGTATGGCGCGGAGTTCGATGCTCTAAAGGAGAAGCAGCGCGGGGAGGTCTTCCAGCAGGCGGTGCGGGATGGACTCTTCGGTCGGGTGAAGATAGATGAGCACGAGGCCGAGCAGCGGCTGCGGGCGCAGGGCGCGGCGTACCGGTTGCTGGGGCCGGCGTTGGTGGTGTTTGTTGCAGGATATTGGGCGGTGTGCCTGTTGGGGCCGTTTGCGGCGACGCGGAGTGCACTGGCGGTGACCGGGATGGTGGTGACCTGGCTGGTGGCGCTGGTGCTGGCGGCGCCAACCATGATTCGGATGTGGACACAGCCTGACGAGCCGGAGGAGACCGCAGCGGGTGAGTGAGTGAAACGCTCGTTTGGTGCGACATGCGTCGCATTTGCAGCTGCTGCGAAATTGGTGCCGTCTGCTTTCTTCTCAGATTGACATACCATGCATTGCTATGCAAGAATAGCATGCATGCGGTTGGAAACCGATTCATCCCCAGATGGCTCAGGGCTCGGAATCACAAGGCATAGATCGAAGACGCACACTGCTGGGGCAATCTCTGGCTCCGACCTCGTCCGCAAGCATGCGTTTAACGTATACCTTTCGCCGGCGCGCCGCAGCGGCGACAAAACCTTCTCGATAAATGTCGGCACTGTTCATAGAGCCCTGGCGCTGAACAACCGCGTGCCCTTGGTCTGCGCCGCCCTTGCATCCAAGAAATTCCTGACGGAGAATCACCTCCGGCTGATCTCGAGAACCGGCCCTCCCTCCGGACAAAGCACGACGGTTACATTCACCTACCAGATCGTCAAGCCTGAGTCGCAAAAACCAACTGCAGACGAAACGTGGCAGTCGCTGCGCGGGATTGCGAAGGACATTTATGCATCATTTGGGGGCGGAGAAGCCTATCTCAGGCAGGAACGCGCCAATTTCTATGGGCCTGGCCAGGATCCCTTGAAGCGCAAACCATGAGCCGGATTTATTGGGACACGATGCTGTTCATTTACTGGCTGGAAGACCATCCGCGGTACGGCGACCGCGTCCAGCAAATTTTCGAGCGTATGAGGGAGCGTCAAGATCAACTCTGCACGAGTACCTTTGCGGTAGGAGAGACGCTGGTGGGCTTTCACAAGCGAGCGGCTGAGGAAATGGCCGCCCGTGTCAGCAGCTTTTTCCGGCAGGATTCTGTCGAAGTGATTCCGTATACGTTGGAAACAGCAGACTTGTATGCGGATATCCGCGCCAGAATTGGAGTCTCGTCCGCAGATGCGATCCATCTGGCCTGTGCAGCCAGCGCGGGCACGGACCTGTTTCTAACCAACGATAAGAACCTTGTCGGTAAGGTGATTCCCGGTATCCAGTTCATTGCCGGGCTGGACTCGAACATTCTTTGACGCGCCCTCGCGGATGTATCTCCACCACCCACCTTACGGACTTCAGAAATCCGCGAGCTCGGGAACACTGAAAAACGGGATGCGGGTGGGAGCGGCATCGCCAAGGCCGTGCAGGCCGCCGAGATAGACCGTGTGCTGGCCATACTCTTTGTTGATTGCATCCATTACGCTGCTGATGGTCTCGCGTTTTTCATCATCGAAGAATCCTAAGGTATGAAACTCATCTGGAATCAAATCGAACAGCCATACGCCGACATGCACGGGAGTATTTGCGGGGCAATCTTTCCAGAGCTTGCGGAAGTGGTCTTGCAGAGTCATGGTGTCGCGGCAGGCGTGAATATTTGTATGCGCATTCCAGCCTGAGGGTTCAGTGCCGTTCTTTATTTCCCGTCCCCAATGCGTGAATGCAACCGTGACGCCGAGCCCGCGCGCCCACAGATTTAAGCGGCGCAATTTTATCGCGGCATTGCTCAGCAGCTTTAGCGCTACGTTATAGGCGTTTTCTTTTGTACGGTATTTCGGCGCCAGCACATGCTGTTTGCCGATACACTTGCGCGGGGAGTCGGCTTTCGCCTTCCAATCTGTGCCTTGCAGCCAATACCACATGGTCTCTCCCTGCACGCTGCCCCAAATATCCCGCATCTGCTGTGAAGACTGCTTGCAGAGCTGCTCCACTGTCGTGATGCCTCGGTTATTCAGACGATGTTCCATGGCGTGGCTGATCCCTACTACGTCGCGCAACTTCATGCAGTGCAGGGCATGCGGCAGATCTTTTTTGAGTAAGATCGTCAACCCATCGGGCTTGCAGAGGTCGGCCGCGGTCTTGGCGAGATAACAATTCGGGGCTAGGCCAATCGAGCAGCGCAACGCCACGCCCAGATTGCGCAGGGATTGCTTGATTCTGTAGCCCAGAGTGGTAGCGTTGGGCAGAAAGCATTCGCGGCCCATCAACTGGCAGGCCATCTCATCCACGGAGAAGGCTTTGTAGACCGGCAGGTGCTCTTCCATCGCCTGGATAATTTTTCGCTGATACTCCACATACAGCTTTGGCCGGGCGGCGACGATGCTAATGTGCGGACACTGCAGCTTCGCATCTTTGACCGAAGTGCCGGTTTTAACGCCATAGGCTTTGGCTTCATAGCTTGCCGCCAGACAGCAGGTGGAATCGGTGTCCACCGCTACGACGCCTACCGGCCGGCCGCGCAGCTCGGGTTGGTCCTGTTGTTCAACCGAGGCGAAGTAAGAGTTGAGGTCGAGGAATAGCCATCCTACCGTGGGGTGCTGGCCTTCGGAGAATGCTGGCAGAGTTGCGAGCATGGCAGAAGCAGGCTATCATAATAGCGAATAAAAAGCGAAAACATACCAATGGGAAACATCAAACGGCAGGGACGTTCGTCTCCGTTGAGGCAGCGCTTAATATTTTTCCGGGGACATGCGTGCTTCGAGTCGCTGTTTCACATCCGGCCATTCCGTATCCAGGATGCTGAAGTAGATCGAGTCGCGCACGCGGCCGGTCCAGGTAATCATATGCTTGCGCAATATGCCTTCTTCTTTGGCTCCGATGCGGAGGATGGCGTTGCGCGACCTTTGATTGAGCGCGTCGGTTTTGAGCTCGACGCGAATGCATTGCCAGACCTCGAAGGCATGCCGCAGCATGAGATATTTGGCTTCGGTGTTAACGGCGGTGCGCTGCCATGGCGGTGCGATCCAGGTGGAACCGATTTCCACGCGGTGATTGATGCGATCGATGTTCATGAATCGAGTACTGCCGATCACTCGACCCGAGTTACATTCGACGGTTGCGAACACGATTGACTCGCCGCGCTCCTGCTCGGCGAAGGCCTTCTCCACGAGACGCTGAAAATCTTCGCGCGTTTTCATGCGGTAAGGGATCCACTGGAAAATATTGTCCAGGGCATCCTTTGCGGCCTCCCAAAAGTTCTCAGCGTGTTCGGGGCGGATTGGTTCGAGACGGACGGTTGAACCTTCCAGCGTGAGCGGTGTAACGATAGTTAGCGGCGAGGTGAGCGAGTTCATTCTTTCTTCATTCCTTTCCAACCTCCCATTATCTTGCATCCTGCGGAGGATTGCGGCATCTCAACTACGACGCATCTGTAGAATGAAAGTGGTTGACCTGCGATGATCTCATCCGTCCAATACGAGGTAAACAGGCACGGGTTAAACAGGCAGTGTCAGGAGTGTTGCTGGTGAAATCGCAGTGTTTGCCCTTTACCCAGATTCCGCACACCACGCGCCTTTTTACCGACCTTCTCGCATACTCTCCCAGCGTTCGCCCCTTCTATCCGCATTCTCCTTATTTCACCGAATGGATGAAAGCGGAAGCCTCCGCTATCCAGTACGATCCATCGCGCCGGGAGCGCGTGAGCGCGATTCTTGAACGCCAGAACAAATCCTGGGACGCTTCGCCGCAAACGTTCGCAAATATCAATCGACTGCGCGGCGGCGCGGCGGCGGTTGTAACTGGACAACAAGTTGGCCTCTTCGGCGGTCCCATGTTTGTGATCTACAAGGCTCTGACCGCAGTTAAATTAGCCGAGCAAGCCACTGCGGAAGGCATTGATGCGGTGCCTGTCTTCTGGCTAGCCACCTACGATCACGACCTTGCCGAAGTGAATCATGCCGCGATACCGGGACTTGACGGCCTTCTGCGCACGCTCACTACTTCCAGCCATGGAATTGCGGGTGCGCCGGTAAGCGACGTAAAACTGGACGACGAAATCCTGGCGGTTGTGGATGAAGCTGCTGGTTTGCTGGGAGATTCCGAGGCGACGCAATTCTTGCGCGAGTCCTACCGACCGGGCGAGACGCTGGGTAGCGCATTTGCCCGCTTCTGTGTGAGCCTGTTTGGCAAATCGGGTGTGATTCTTCTGGACGCTTCGGATGCGGAACTCCATCGCGTAGCGGTGCCCATCTATCGGACGGCGGTCGAGCGCGCGTCCGAGATCGATGATGCGCTGCTGGAGCGCGGGCAAGCTCTCGAGGCTGCAGGCTATCACCAGCAGGTGAAGGTTAATGCTTCATCGGTACTAGTGTTCACGCTGCAGAACGGAGCGCGTACTCCGATTCAGCGACGCGCGAATGGGGATACTACGGAGTTCGTCATCGGTAATGGCGCGACAGCAGAAAAATTATCGTCCTCTGAGTTGCTGGATTGCATCGACAAAACTCCGGAGAATTTTAGTCCCAACGTGTTGCTGCGGCCGGTGGTGCAGGATTACCTGCTGCCCACATTGGCCTACGCGGGCGGAGCGGCCGAGGCTGCATACTTTGCTCAGGCGGGCGCTGTCTACGAAAAGATCACGGGACGCGTAACGCCCATCGTCCCGCGCTTTTCGGCAACTCTGGTTGAGCCCAAGGTGCAGCGCTGGCTGCGTCAGTACGATCTCACCGTGGTGGATGTGTTTCAGGAGCCGGATGCGCTTCGCCGCACGCTGGCCTCGCGTACTCTGCCGGCAGATTTGCAGGCGGCCTTCGAACGCTCGAAGAAGTCGGTGGAAGAATCTTTTTCCAGTTTGCAGGAAGCTCTGAGTAAGCTGGATCCAACGCTCGTTGAGGCCAGCCAGACTGGCGCATCAAAGATGAACTACCAACTCGACCGCCTCCGCGAGCGTGCCATGGCGGCCGAACTGCGACGCAGCGAAATTGTCAGCCGTCATGCGGACGCGCTGAGCCAGTCTCTTTATCCGGAAAATGCTTTGCAGGAGCGAGGCGTGGCCGGGGCTTACTTTGTCGCTCGCCACGGAAGCGAACTGCTGAAAAATATTTACGACGCCATTCGCATCGATTGCCTCGACCATCAGATTCTGGAGTTGTAGGAGTAGTTCCTTCCTAAGCCGCGCCTAGTGGCTTTCGCTGGTAGCCAAATAAGTTCCCAACCCGATCATGATGGCCCCGGTTACCGTTCTTTGCCGACGGCGGAATGTCGCTGAGGATCGAATCTTTTTCCCGAGCGGTCCTGCCAGCAGGATCACGATCAGATCTGCAGATGTATTCAGAACTACCGAGACAGTTCCTAGTGCGACGAATTGAAGGAACACGTGTCCAGTTCCCCGATTGACGAATTGCGGGATGAAGGAAAGAAAGAATAACGCGGTCTTAGGATTGAGCACTTCCGTCGCGACACCCTGCCAGAGCGGATTCCGAGGTGCCGCGCCTATACCTAGGGCCAGATCGTCTGGAGCGAATGCTTCTGGGTTTCGGGCGTCTTTCCTGGCTTCCAGAATCATCCTCACGCCCAGGAAGCAGAGATAAGCGGCACCCACATACTTCACGGTTGAGAATGCCACAGCCGATCGAGCGAGGATGACGGAGACTCCCAGGGCCGCTGCGAAAACGTGGACCATGCCGCCGAGAAATGTGCCCAGTGCGGAGAGCACCCCTTCACGTTTTCCTCCCGCCAGGCATCTTGCCAGCACGTAGAGCATTCCCGGCCCGGGCGCTAGGGCCAGCGTAACCGCTGCCGCTAGAAACAGGACAAGTCGGGTGGGATCAAACATAATGAAAGATTGTACGACAGGGATTTATAGTTGCAGCGAGGCTTCAAATTGGGTCTTCTTGTTTATAATTCGGCGTGAGATGACTGTTTCAGCCACCGGGCTTTTCTCGGGCCTAACACGTATTACCGGCGCCGCGCTCTCGATTCATAACCTGATGCGTGCCCAATCGGCGCTAGTGGCCGCCCTGCTGCTTTTCGAACGCCTCTCCAATCGCCGAAACGATATTTACAATATTCTGTGGGCCGTAGTTTTCGGGTTTGCCACGCTGAATATTCTGAGCCTCGCAGCGCGGCGCTTCGAGGCCAACCGTCGCGGCCTCAGCTTTGGAGAATTAATGGCTTTGCTCATTGTCCTGCTTTCAATCTTCCTCCTGGGCTGGGAGTTGCTGAGCGTTTTTCACATCTTTCCGATCCAACTTCATCGCTAAGCATTCGCGAGTATTTTGCGGTATGATTCGCCAAATGGCGAAGAATTCCCCGAACTTCGAAATTACTTGTCCCTGCTGCAGCGCCCTGCTGAAAGTGGATACGGAGACCGAGTCTGTAATCGCCCACACCGCTGCGGTAAAGCCGCGAATGTTCGCCGACATGGAGGACGCAGCTCGCGCCATGAAGGAGCAGGACACCCGCCGCGAGTCCATCTTCCGGCAGTCGGTTGAGGCGCAGAAACATGCCTCCGAGCTGTTGGACAAAAAATTCCAAGAGGCTGTGAAGAAGGCCAAGGAATCTCCTGACACGGGTAAGCCCATCCGCGATTTCGATCTGGATTAATCTCAGGTGAAACCGAACGCGATGCCGATCCGTCCGCTTCTCCTAGGCCACCGCGGAGCGCGCGCTGAGAAGTCAATTCCTGAAAATACGCCGGCATCTTTCGATCTCGCGCTCGCTCAGGGATGCGATGGATTCGAATTCGATGTGCGGCTGTCAGCGGATGGGCACGCGGTGATCTGTCACGACGCAAGCATCCACGGCCTCGAGATTGCCAAATGCTCGGCAGAAAAGTTAGCCCTCCCACTGCTTCAGGAAATACTCACTCGCTATCAGGGCCGCGCCTTTCTCGATATCGAGCTGAAAGTTTCTGGTCTGGAGAGAATCACCGCGGATTTGCTTCGAGACCACGCACCTGACCGCGGCTACGTAGTTTCTTCGTTTCTTCCTGGAGTGCTACAGACCCTACATAAGATCGATGCCACAATTCCCCTTGGTCTGATTTGTGAGACGCGTGACCAGTTCCGTCTCTGGCCCACGTTGCCTGTCGTATATGTGATTCCACACTATAGGCTGGTTCAGCAAAGCGTGGTTGCCAAAATCAAAACGGCGAGCAAGAAGATATTCGTATGGACAGTGAATGTTCCCAGTGACATGAAACGCGTTTCCGCGTGGGGTGTGAATGGGCTTATTTCAGATCATCCGGAGCGACTCGTGCGCACTCTCGGCGGCCAATCGAATCCGCACAAAAAATAAATTGGCGAGAATTCTGTTTCCAGAAATCCGATTTGCCCCATCCTCCGTACATCTCCCAGAGCGGCTCCTATCCGCCTGTGGAGGAATCATGAAGCTGTCAGCAATTCGGCTCGCACTGCTTGCGTCCGTATCCCTAATCGCGGCAACTGCGTCCGCGCAGACCCTCAACCCCAACCAGACCCTCGGCTTTGGCGATAATAAACTTCTCGAATTCACCTATACGCAGAACTTTGATTGCGTCGATCAGCCCAATGACGACCTCAACTTTAATGGTGTCATCGCGGCCAAGGATCCCGGCGAGATGCAAGTTCCAATTTGCCAGGTGGGAACGAGTCCGTCAATCAATCCGCCGGGCCAGGTGGGAAAGCCCTTTCAAACGACCGAACCGCTCTATGTGCTGGTTCCCATGTTTTCCGTGGACAACGACCAGAATCCTAACGACGCAATCTCCTGCAAGAATGTTGTGCCAGGAACGCTCTGTGGGCCCGCGCTCGGCAAGGAACTGATCTCGCTGTTTGGCGCTCTGCCGGAGGCCTTCAAAGCAAAGCCGCTGGTCTATTCACAGTGCCCCGAACCCGGCTCGGCTCCCGGAACCTGCACCATGCACGTTTCGAGGCTCGATCTCTCGAAGCTTTTGGCTGATCTGGGATTCACCGGGCCGCCAACTGCGAACGTATTTGTACCAACTCCCAACCACAGCCACTTATTAATCACCGCCGATATCAACCTGCCGGCGATCTGGTGGCAGGTGATCCCCGTATTGGTGACCAGCCAGAGCGATTGGCCGACGAAGGATGGGAGTTCGGGAATTACGTCCTACGAAAAGCTGGTAATGGCGAAAACTGCCGGCACCGCGATTACGGCGCCTTCGAACTTCTTTCTGTTCTTCAGTTCGAACACCACCAGTGGACACTCCATGTCTCAAATGAACATGTCCCAGATGAATTAGACAGTTTGCGTTCCTGCGCGGAGTGGGGGACTCGGCGTTCGAATGCACTAACGGCGGCAGGCTCGATCTCCAGATCGAGCCTGCTTTTGTTTTCTTCGTGTCTGGACTTGGATTGCTTCGTGCAGAACTGTGGCGATCAGTCAGCTGCAGCCTCGAATGCGGCAGAGTTCCGCGCTGCGGGACGCAGAAAGGCGGAGCGTTCCATTTCAAAAGCTTCCAAGTTCGCGCCCATGGTGTGTTCATTCCAGCCGAGGACGGCGCCAATGCGCAACGCAGCTTCGCGGCTGCACGATTCCGACCAGCACGCGCCCAGCGCTACCGGCACTCTGCGCAGCAGAACGTCACCCAACGTCAACGCAAACTCCCGACGGTAAGCCTCTACCACTTCAGCGATCACGTGCGAAGTATGTGGACAGATTGGCGCTCGCAACTCCGCGCTCACCAGCGCCATGCGCGCGATGTCCGCCGCGCGTTTGCCGTGCCATTCCAGCATGCCTCGCGCCGATTCCTCACTCACTGCTCCAATGCGCGCAACCTCCAGAACCGCTTCGTCCAGCAAGGGATCGAGTGCGGGACCATCTCTCATCGCCATCGCGCGCGGCTCCATAACGGTCAACCCAATCTTCCGCGCACAGTCGCGAGCTAGCGACGCAGCAGTCGTCAACTTGCCGCCGATTACGGAAAGCATGTGGGATGCGCCGTCGTCGGCATGGTCGTGGAGAATGTGCTTCCGCGTGACTGCCGATGGACGATTGTCCGTTGAATACGGCAGGGGTCTGATCCCGGCAAATGCGTGTTTCACATTGTGTACGGAGATTTTTGCCTTGGGAAATAACTGAGCCAGCGATTGCACGAGGTAGTTGATTTCTTCCGCCGACGGAATGGTTTTTCCTGGGTCACCGCTGTCGGCGACTTCCGTGGTTCCCACCAGAATCTGATCGTTCCACGGCAGCACAAAGATGGGACGTCCATCTACCGCTTCGGTATATAGAGCCGTGCTCGGCGAACCCGGAAATCTTGGCAAAACAATATGCGAGCCGCGCACGCCGCCCAGCATCGGCTTCTGGGTGCGTATCGAAGAGCGCTGACACATGCGATCCGCCCACGGACCGCTGCAGTTGATTACCCAGGTAGCATCGACGCGCAGGTCGCGGCCTGTAATTTGATCGCGCAGCAGTACTCCCCGCACGCGGCCATGTGTCACGTCAACCGCCAGCGCTTCGGTGTGGTTGCGGACGACCACCCCCGCCTCGACCGCTTCCATTAACCACTCGGCCACCAGGCGTTCGGGAAACTCGCATTGCGCATCTTCATAGTTAAAGAATGACCAGCGATGACCGGCGTCGAGCGCCCGCTCCAGTCGCTTTAGTTCCATTTCCGTGGCGTTCGGGGTCGGTTTTTTTCCTGCCATGCGCTGGTAGAGCCACAACCCGGTACGCACTTTCAGCGCACTGCGCTGGCTCTTCTCATTCAGCAGCAGAAGAAAGTGCATGGGATGCACGAGATGAGATCGTTCACGCAACAACTTTTCCCGCTCGCGCAAGGATTCCCGCACCAGATCCAGTTCACCGTGCTCCAGGTAGCGCAGCCCGCCGTGAATAATGCGTGTGGAACGGCTGGTTACTCCGGAGGCGAAATCATTCTGTTCTACTAACAGCGTGTGTTTTCCTGCGCGAGCGCACTGACGCGCTACCGCCACGCCGTTAATGCCCCCGCCGATTACCACCACTTGAAAGTGCTGGTCTTCCAGGGAAGCTCGCGGATTTGCCGCTAATACCATTTTTATCAATCAGATACAGAGGTTAAGAAAAGTGATTATAGAGCTACGAAGCCGCTCCATACACACTTTCACTTCTAGAGTGTGCCCTGCGTCCGTCCTGTGGAGAAGGTAACCTTGGTACCGCAGAATGGCTGGACCAAAAACCGCATCGGGTCGTCCCAACGTTCCGAAACGGGAGTTTGTCTGGATAGTTACCGGCCCGCTGTACGAGAACAGTAGGCCGGTTTTCACAACTTGATCTTCATTATTTAAACGACCTGTTCTAGGCGACCTTCTGCACCGGCTTCCCGTTCCCGGCAGCCGCCGCCTTAGAGAACAAAGCAATCATTTCCCGATTGAAGGCGGGAATATCGTCTGGATTGCGGCTGGTGACTACGCCGTTACTCACGATTACTTCTTCATCCGCCCAGCTTCCCCCAGCGTTCCGAATGTCGGTTTTCAGGGAAGGCCAGGAGGTCATGGTGCGGCCACGCACCGCTCCGGCTTCCACCAGCATCCACGGGCCGTGGCAGATGGCGGCGACGGGTTTGGCCTGCTCAAAGAAATGTTTCACGAAGCGAACCGCATCAGGATTCATCCGTAACTGGTCGGGATTCATCACTCCGCCCGGCAACAGCAGCGCGTCGTATTGGGCCGGATCCGCGGACTTCAAAGCAATGTCGACCGCGACTTCCTTGCCCCAATCTTTGTGATCCCAGCCTTTGATCTTTTTTTCGGTAGGCGAAACCACCTGAGTTTTTGCGCCTGCCTCTTCCAGCGCTTGTTTCGGTTTCATCAGTTCCGACTGCTCAAAGCCATCGGTTGCCAGGATTGCTATGGTTTTTCCGTGAAGACTATTCGGCATGATATTTTCCTCCTTAAAAATTTCCGCTATGGATCCGTTCCTATGTAGGTTCGATGCCGGGTTCGGGATCGCGGTTTATCCCTAATTCGCGCGTTTACAAATGTATAGCCGCGTTGTGGATTGCCCCGCTGCTGCGGCTCATTTAAAGTGGATGCCAATATCAATGTCCACAACCGGCGAACGTTTCGAACGCGCAGTCGCGATTATGGAGCGCCTGCGGGCTCCGGGGGGCTGCCCCTGGGATCGCGAGCAGACCTTCGATTCCATCAAGCCCTATACGCTGGAAGAAACCTATGAAGTGCTCGAAGCCATCGACAATCGCGATTGGGTGGAGCTTCCCGGCGAACTTGGCGATCTGCTGCTGCAAGTGCTCTTCTATTCGGAGATGGCGAAAGAGCAGGGAACGTTTTCGATCGATGATGTTCTCGACCGGCTCTCGCGCAAGCTTGTCGACCGGCATCCTCACGTATTTGGCGACACGAAAGCTGACACCTCCGCCGATGTAAAGCGTAACTGGGAGGCGCTGAAGGTTGAAGAACGAAAGCAGCGGCTGAGTGCAGCCGAGGGCGACGGCGCAGGGAAGCTTTCGCCATCGATTCTGGCCAGCATCTCCTCGTCGATGCCGTCGTTGCTGGAGGCTCATAAACTTAGTTCGCGTGCGGCGCAGGTTGGTTTCGATTGGCCTGACATGGAGGGCCTATTCGCGAAACTCGGCGAAGAGACCGCCGAGCTTCGCGACAATTTGCGGGAATTTCCAGCACCCGGGCCGCGTCCCGAAGGGCGCGGCGTCGCTGGCTCTGGTCGTCAGGCCGTTCCCGAAGATTTGCGGATTCGATTGGAAGAAGAAGTCGGCGATCTTTTCTTTGTGCTGGTCAATATCGCCCGCTATTTGTCGGTCGATCCAGAATCGGCGCTGCGGAAGACCAATCGCAAGTTCCGCCGCCGCTTTCAATGGATGGAGCAGCGCCTGCATGAGAACAGCAATACTCCTGAACATGCTTCGATGGATGAGCTTGAATCACTTTGGCAACAGGCCAAGCAGCAGGAGAAACCGTGAGCCCGGAAGCCATTGTGATCCGCCGCTGTGAAGGGCTTGAGGAACTACGGGCTTGCGTGGCGTTACAAAAAGACGTTTGGAATTTCAGCGACGCAGAACTGGTTCCGCTACGCATGTTCGTGGTAGCGGAAAAAGTTGGCGGGCAGGTGATGGGCGCATTCGAGGGCAGCGAGATGGTTGGCTTCGCTCTCTCGGTGCCCGGCACTCGCTCAGGACATGTCTATCTTCACTCGCACATGCTGGCCGTTCGCAACGATCACCGTAACGGCGGGCTCGGCCGTCGCCTCAAGCTCCTGCAGCGCGAAGACGCGCTGGCCCGCGGCATCGAACTCATCGAGTGGACCTTCGATCCGCTCGAGATCAAGAACTCTTATCTGAATATCGAGAAGCTGGGAGCGGTTGCGCGTCGTTACAACATCAATCAATATGGGATCACGTCGTCGCCCCTGCAAGGCGGCCTTCCCAGCGATCGACTCATTGCCGAGTGGTGGCTGAAGTCCAAGCGTGTGGAAACTTTGTTGGTAACGGGAAAGAACCCGGCATTCAATCAACAGACTGCCATTGAAGTGCCCGCGCAGATTTATGAGTGGAAGGCAGCGACGGAAACGCGAAGACAGGCGCAGCAGGTGCAGGAACGCAATCGCGAGCAATTTCTGCGCGCTTTTGATAGCCGGCTCGCTGTGCTGGGTTACGAACGCGACGCCGCGAATAATGGAAGATTCCTGCTGGGCAATTGGGATGAGACGTGGTCGTACGCGTCGGAAGGCTGATTTCACCACGGAGGCACGGAGACACGGAGAAATACGAAGCAATAAATAGTTTGTTTTTTGTTTTCTTTGTGTCTCCGTGCCTCCGTGGTGAATTGGTTTTATTCATGAAGATTGAAGCCATCACACTCCGCGAGATTCACATGCCGCTCGTCCATTTTTTTGAGACGAGTTTCGGACGCACCTACGGCCGCCGCATTCTGCTGCTTACCGCGCATTGCGAAGGCGTTGAGGGGTGGGGTGAGTGCGTGGCCGGCGAAGATCCGTTTTACAGCAGTGAATGGATCGAAAGCTCGTGGCCCACGATTACTCGCTATCTCGCCCCGGCTGTGCTCGGCCGCAACTTGGTATCTGCGCGCGACTGTGCGGGGCTTTTTTCCAGAGTACGCGGCCACCGCATGGCCAAGGCCGCTCTCGAAAATGCGCTGTGGGATGCCGAGGCGAAACAGAAGAACCAACCGTTATGGAAACTGCTGGGAGGCACGCGGACTGAAATCTCCTGTGGCGTCTCCATCGGCATTCAGGATTCGGTTGAACAGTTGCTCGACAAAATCCAGATCGAACTGGCCGCCGGCTACCGCCGCATCAAGGTCAAAGTTAAACCGGGCTGGGATGTGAACGTACTGGAGAAAATCCGCTCGCGCTGGGCCGACATCACGCTGAGCTGCGACGCCAACTCGGCCTATACGCTTGACCAAGTTGAGCATCTGCGCAGCTTCGATCAATTCAACCTGCTGATGATCGAGCAGCCGCTCTGGGACGACGACATTTTCTATCACGCCCGTCTGCAGAAAGAACTACGCACCGCAATTTGCCTCGACGAATCCATCGTCAACGCCCGTGCAGCCGCTGTTGCGGTTGAGACTGGCGCCTGCCACATCATCAACATCAAAGTGGGCCGTGTCGGCGGATTCACGGAAGCGAAGAAAATCCATGACATCTGCCATTCGCAGAAGATTCCCGTCTGGTGCGGCGGCATGCTGGAATCCGGCATTGGCCGCGCCCACAACATTGCGCTTTCCACGCTCGAGAATTTCAGCCTGCCCGGCGACGTTTCCGCCTCCAAGCGCTATTGGAAAGAAGACATCATCGATCCGGAAGTGCAGGTTTCACCGCAAGGGATGATTGCGATCACCGACGAGCCGGGGACGGGTTATCGAATCAGGGAAGATTTTATCGAGAAGTTGACGGTTAGGAAGGAAACGGTGCGCGGCTGACGCTATCGTCTGGCTCCGCGGCCGCGGCGGAGGCGGCCGCCTCCAAGGGTTGGCGGGCATCTTGCATCCAAAGGCAGTGCCGCACAATCCAATTCACCGATAGCGACTTACCCAATCAGGAGAAACCTCGAAATGCCCGCCCAACCAAAAACTGCCGTCTCCAACGATTGCCTCAACCAAATTTTCCGCGAGGCGCGGACCCATAATGTATGGCTTCCTCAAACAGTTTCCCCCGAGTTGCTGCGTCAGGCCTATGAACTTGCTGCCTTCGGTCCGACGAGCGCCAATACTACGCCCGCGCGCTATGTCTTTCTTGCGACTCTCGAAGCCAAGGAGCGCCTCCGTTCTGCTCTTGCGCCCTTGAATGTCGAAAAAACCATGGCTGCTCCTGTCACCGTCATCATTGCCTGGGATACTGAGTTCCACGAGAAACTTCCGAAGCTGTTTCCGCAGAAAGATATGCGTGCGATGTTCCTGAGCAACCCCGGCCTCAGGGAAGCTACGGCCTTCCGCAATGGTTCGCTCCAAGGCGCTTACTTCATTTTGGCTGCCCGTGCTCTTGGCCTCGATTGCGGCCCGATGTCCGGATTCGACGCCGCCAAAGTCGACGCCGAGTTCTTCCCCGATGGCAAGTGGAAGTCGAATTTTCTCTGTAATTTAGGCTACGGAGACGCGACTAAACTTTACCCGCGCAACCCGCGCCTGTCCTTTGAAGAGGCCTGCTTGATTTTGTGATGATTCGGCGGATGCTCGAATTCGGCGCCGCCGGCAACACTACAATGCGTTGCCTAATCGCGCTTCGGCCGCATACTCGATTATCCGGTTCCTTAAGCTCAGCGGCCCCTGGAGAAAATCGTCTACGATTTGCTCCACCTTTTGGGCGTGGTGCAGATGCCAATGATTAAGTCCATGCAGCGCGCTCAGTTGGCACAACTCGGAAGGTATTGTCAGTATATTCGCCATTGTGTCGAGACAGGCGCAATGTAGTTCGGGCTCTCCCCCCGTGTTATCCCCATATATTGGCCCCCCATGTGTTGGTAGGATGTCCCACGTGTTGGTAGGATGTCCCACCACATATAGCAGGCCCCTTGAAATTTATCTTTCCGCTCATTTGCCCTGCCCGGCGCCGCTGGAGCAACGAACAGTCGAAAGAAGTTCGTCATTGCGCGAACGCAGTCGATGCGTTGGCTTAAAGGAACGTCATAATTCAGTAAGGTATACGCCGAGCGCCCCGGTGATGATTCGCCAATTAGGAACCAAACCCCCTGCGCGACCTGCGACAGTGAATACCGTTTGAGCTGCTCAGGACCTAACAACAAGCGGGTCATATACTCAACGGTAAGTACATCAGATAAGCCCAGACCGTCCCAGTAAGCCTCGAAGTTTTCGTCCCAGTACCACTCTGGGTCCCGAACCGGATGCTCGAATACAGCATTTAGCCACTGATCGAAGGTCGCAGTTCGCATGAACTGAGTATGGCACGCCTGTTAGTGAAAATCGCAGGTGCTGCCTTTCTGCCTCTAGTGTGACTTCAGTTCCGTCGCCGCCGCTGCCGCCTTGTGATTCTCCGCTAGCTTCGCCTCTTCCGTCTCCAGCATCTCCACTCCCTGGGCGAATGTAGTGCTGTCGGGCACGCGCCGGAAGTCGCTAAACACTTCTTCGGACTTGATGGAAATGCTCTTGAACAAAAGAATCTTTCCGGTAAAAGCCAGCGACATGTGCGAGACTTCCCACGAGTTATCTCCTACGTCCCGTTGTTCTACAAGAAAATGACCGCCCTTATCGAGATGCCCCAGAATTCCCCAGCCGAAGCTCACTTCCTTAAATAAAGTTCCGTCGATGCGGGCGATCCTCGGCTCTGTGGAATCGATCAGGAGAAATCCCTGCATGCCGGCGAGTACCTGCTCCACGCGAGACGGCGGAACATAGGCTGGATTGGGGCGAAATTTCAACCGCATGATCCCGGCGCCATTCTTGCCTAAGTCGGTAGTTCCTTTTTCCTCACCGTCGTAGTCGTAGAGAAACGCATCGGGCAACGCCTTCACAATGCGCAGCGTACGGTCGGCGGTCTCCTGCTCCTGCGAATGTTTACGTCGAAGCTGCTCTGGACTGCCCACGAGTTCCGCCAAGCGGCTCTTCTCGCCCTGTATTTGTTCCGGCGTGAGCGGCTGGTCGTTGTAGGCGATGGTCATGCCTGCCATCGCTTCCTGTGTCTCTACATAGAGCCTGGTCTGCGAGCCCTGCGAAGTTTGCTTGCGCGCCCGGACCATGTGTTTCGTAGAACTGTCGTTGGCGGCGGCGACTTCATGGGCAACCACGGCGCGCACCAGTTCGACCGGAGAAGCTGCGATTTGTGCGGTGCCCGACTGCGCGCCCGCGGCCAGAGAACGAGCGCCCATACCGGTGAACCCGGCGATCAGCGAAACCACCACCACGATGCGCGGTGACCGAGTTACAATGTTCCCCACGCCTCCAGTGTAACAATTGGTCTTAAGACATTCTCTACAGGAAACCGAGTAAGCGAGACACTCAGCTTGCCGCGCACTCCGTGCCTTGCGTATAGTCGTTGCAGCGAGCAACGTTCCAGTTTTGCCTCGTATAATATTGACTTCCGGGCAAACTGGCAGATCGCGTTGCATCTAGGAGAGAGTCCCAATGAGCACACCCGCCACCGCGTTGGCACAAATCGGCAAGTCGGTCTTCGTTAAAGGCGAACTTTCGGGCAGCGAAGATCTTTACGTGGATGGCCAGGTCGAAGGCAGTATCGCCCTCAAGGGCAACAGCCTCACTGTCGGCCCCAATGGGCAGATAAAAGCCAGCGTCGACGCTAAAGGCGTCGTGGTGCAGGGGAAACTCGAAGGCAATATTCAGGCCAGCGACCGCGTGGACTTGCGCAAGTCTGCCGTCGTCACCGGAGATATTTCGGCCCAGCGCATCTCCATCGAAGAAGGCGCTTTTTTGAAGGGCAAAGTTGATATTCACCGGACCGATACGAAGTAAAGCAGGCCTGAGCGAATCGGCAGTCAGGATTTCAGGATGTCGTCAGCGTCGCAGACTTTCATGAAACTTTTTCGAGGTTCATCCGGAGCGGAGACCATCCCGGCGCAGGGCTCGCCAAAGCTTACCCGCCGCTCCAGCGGCTTGGGCGAGTTATCGCGCAGCTGGGAGTCTGCCGAAAATCTGTGCGTTCTGGATCTGGGATCGACTTCGCCCACCAACATTCGCCACTTTACCGAGCACGGTCACAGAATCTACAGCGAAGATCTGCTCACGGCTTCCACTGATCCCGAGCTACTTACGAAAGACGAGCAGGGCAATGTTATTTTGGACAGCCGGAAATTTTTGGCGGAGAATCTGGTCTATCCGGCTGCGCACTTCGATTTCATTCTGTGCTGGAATCTTCCGGATTACCTCGATGAGAGCCTCGTAAAGCCGGTCGTCGGAAGGTTGTGGTCGGTGTTAAAGCCGGGCGGTATGCTTCTGGCTTTCTTCCATACCCGTGACGCCGGGCCCGACTCACCCTGCCATCGCTTTCACATCGTGGGTCCAGACACGCTTGAGATGCAGAAAATTGTGCTGCGCCGGGAAGCGCGGCGCGGATCAACCGGAGCCGTTCATACCGCCATTTCGGATGGCTTTCAGTTGCAGCGCGTATTCAACAACCGCCACATCGAGACTCTTTTCCGCGACTTCGCATCGATCAAGTTCTTCTTGGCTCGGGATAATGTTCGCGAAGTGCTGGTGGTCCGCTAGGCAGTTCTCTTCAGGCGGCCTCTTTCTCACAATCCAACCCATTGAAGCCAACCTTGTGTCGACGAATGTTTCCCTTGCCTGATGCCGTCGGCGGGATGACAATGGCACGAACGAACGGACGAATGAATTCAACGAGCCAACTTGTTGGTCAGGAAGCGTGGTTCAGAGCGCGACCAAAGTTTCTTGTGGGCTGTGCGGCAGTCGTAGCAGTTCTGTTTCTTCCAGAGGTAATTGCGCACTCGCGCATCGTGAAAGAGGCGGTGTTGCTCTTGGCAGTTCTGGCCATCCTGATCGGCTGGTGGCTGCTACTGAGGGACTCCGGGTCGAAGACAAACTGGCGAACGGTAACAGCGTTTATCGCATCGGTTTATCTGGTCGCATCCTTGCCCGTTTTCATTTTTGAGCTATCTCAGGCAAAGTGGTTCATCCAACACCCTTGGCACTCCTTATTCTCGATGTACGCATTGCCATGGATCCGTTGGGGATACATCTTCATATACTTGAGCGTTATCTGCTCATTGTTGGGACGAGGCCGAGCGAGAATCGCATTTGTGACAGGAAGTGTCCTGTTGATGGTGCTGCGGCAGGCGATGGGTACCTGGGTTTTCTAACGGGGACTGAAACTGCCAATACGGTTCGCTAGACTGCAAGAATCTTTTCAGAGGGTTCCTTCCACACAATCACTCCCATACGGTAAAGAAGATTGCGCGTGATCTCTATCTGCGCTGCCGCTTCGTGAGGCAGAGCGGACGCGAGCATGCTCCGAATCTCCGACGGAACATACGCCCGGCGCACTGAGGTCAATCCATCCAGCCAAGCTACGCGGCTACGCATGAGAGGGAATCCAGCAAATGCCAGGGCCAGATGTAAGGGATGGCGCACGAGATCATTGATGAGCAGCGCCCGCCGGCTCACGCGCAACCCCTCACACACGAACTGCGCCAGTTGCTGCGGACTCAGATGATGTGCGAAAAGGCAGCAACTCACCAGATCGAAGGATCCGTCGCGAAAGGGCAGAGCGAACGCATCAGCCACAACAGAGCGATTCCGATGATTCTCTTCAGCAGAATTTTCCGTGGGTAAATGAGTCTGCGCTCGATCGAGCAACGTTGCATCTAGAACGATTCCGCTTCGCTCAAGTCTTCGCTCGATCAGTTCCGGCACTTCTCCCGACCCAGCCGCCACTTCTAACAGAGAGAGATGATTCATCCCGGTAGCCTGGGCCACGCGCTCCACCATCTTCTGCGTGGTCGTAACCCCGCCAAACCAGCGGTTGACCCGGCCGATATCGCGCATGGAAGTTTTAACGTCGGCGGGGGAACAGCTATCGGAATCAAGGATCTCGGGTGCGTCGATTCGCTTCATGGCGGGTGGTACTGAGTGCTGCTGTGCCCAACGGCTTTACACTTCGGCCAGTTCCTCTTCTAGTAATTGCTTGTTATACAGGTCGCTGTAGTAACCGTTCAAGGCGAGCAGTTCGTCGTGCGTGCCCAGTTCAACGATGCGTCCATCGTGCAGGACGGCGATGCGGTCGGCGTTGCGCACCGTGGAAACGCGGTGAGAGATAAAGATTGTGGTGCGGCCCTGCATTACATTGCGCAGATGATTCAGGATTTTATCTTCGGTGTGAGTGTCGACGCTGGAGAGCGCGTCGTCGAGAATGAGAATGCGCGGATTGCGGATCAAAGCGCGAGCCAATGCTGTGCGCTGCTTCTGGCCTCCGGAGAGCGTGATGCCGCGCTCGCCCACCATCGTTTGATATTGCTCAGGAAAACTTTCGATGTCGCCGGCGACATCGGCAGCATTCGCTGCGTCATGAATCTCCTGTTCTGTCGCCGAGTCCATGCCCAGCGCAATGTTCTCGCGGATGCGGTCGCTGAACAGAAATGTTTCCTGGGGAACAAAGCCAATGCTCTTGCGCAACGAGGCCAAGGAAAATTCTCGGATCGGTCGGCCATCCACCAAAGCCATGCCCGGTTCGGCATCGTAGACGCGCGGAATCAGATTGACCAGCGTGGTTTTTCCCGAGCCCGTCGGACCTACGATCGCCATGCTGCTGCCGGCTGGAATACGCAGGTTCAGATCGTGCAGCACGGGCTTGCCTTCGTATTCAAAACGAAGTCCGCGGAATTCGATCTCGCCTTCCACTTGCCGGTCCTGTGCCTCGGCGTCATCTTTAATCTCAGGTCTTTCTTGCAGAATCTCATTCAAGCGGACCAGCGACGCGGTGCCGCGCTGAAAAATATTTATGACCCAACCCAGCGCGATGATGGGGAAGGTAAGCTGCATCATGTAAATGTTGAAGGCCGTGAAGGAGCCGATCGTCATGTGGCCTTGCAAGACCTCGCGACCGCCCATCCACAACACCAATACCAGTGCTAGCCCGAGCATGAGTTCCAGCGTCGGCCACAGCATTCCCATCAGCCGCACCAGCTTGAGGCTGCGCGACACATATTCCTGGTTCGCGGTTTCGAAGGACGCAATCTCCGCTTCTTCCTGCACATAGGCGCGAATCACGCGCGCGCCGGAAAAATTTTCCTGGGCCCGCGCCGAAATGTCGGAGAACATCGCCTGAATTCTCTCGAAGCGCTCGTGAATGCGGCGTCCAAAGTATTGAATGACGATGCTGATCACGGGCAGCGGCAGGAACGCATACAACGTAAGCTTCGGACTGTTGCGCATCATGAACCACAACGCAGCAGTCGTGAAGACCAGCGTATTCGCCGAGTACATGATCGCCGGGCCCATCAGCATGCGTACGGCGTTCAGATCATTGGTGACCCTTGCCATGATGTCGCCGGTACGCATGCGCTGGTAGTAGGAATAGGAAAGGGTTTCGAGGTGCGCGAAGAGATCGTTGCGCAGGTCGAACTCAATGTCGCGCGAGATGCCAATCACAACCCAGCGCGTCAGGAACAGGAAAATGCCGCGCACGGCGGCCAGGCCGAGCACCTGCAACGCAAAAATCAAAAGCTTATGCCGGGTGACGCCGCCTTCCAGGCTCTGGGCGGCGTTGCCGATCACCCGGGGCAGTCCCGCCCATGCTCCGTTGTTCACAATGATGCAGATTGTGCCCACCACGAAGCCCCAGCGATAGCGCTTGAGGTACGGGATGAGCGGACGCATACTCTTCGGAATCATGCAGATGGTGTAGATGAAATTCTAGCAGGCGGGGTTCATGTTTTGGCGGGAGTAGAAAGAGGCAGGAATTCCTAAGAGATCAATAGAGACCGACGGGCGCTAGCTTCAGTCGGTCTAGCGGCGGTGTCCTTGTTCGTGGGTCGATTGCTGCAGGAACGGAAGGAGATCCCGTCCGAAGGCAATTACACTGACCGCTGCAAGAACCATTCCCCAAGCGGCAAAGAACGCCCAGCCTACGTCAAAGACGAATACCTGAGCCATATCCATGGCATCGCACCTCGGTACTGCTCTTCGATACTGCCGCGCGCCCGGTTACGCGAAAAGCCAACCAGGCGCAGCAATACAACTTTCTCAACTCAGATCGCGCAGAGTGCCAATCCTACTCCTCGGGAGCGGTTGATGGTGCACTTTGCATGTGTTGCTGCATGCGCGCTTCGCGGTTGGCCTCGAACTCTTTCATTTTGGTCTGTTGGTCCGGAGTGAGCAATTGAAACAGTTCGTTGTGAATGCGCGTTTCCTGCACCTTCAGTTGCACCATGGTCTGCGCTTGCTGCGCGACCAGAGGCTGCACCTTGGCTTCGTCGTAGGTGCCTTCCTCGTACTGCTTCAGCTGCGCATCCATCTGGTGGAGCTGTTCCATCAAAGGCTTCAGTGCGGGCCGCTCTTTCTCCATAACGGCCTTCATGCTCGTCTTCTGCGCGTCGGTTAGATCCAGATACCGCGCGAAGAAACCCATCATGGGTCCTCGCATGCCGAATTCATGGCCACGCATCGGTGGAGGCGTATCCGCGGTTTGCGAGTTAGCGAGCGCACTACCCAGTAACACCGCCAGAGCTGCCACTAAGAAACGAAAACGAATCGATTTCATAAACTGTTGACTCCTTCAACTTTGTTCAGGTGAGGCGAACATTGTTTATTCCTAACCCATGTTCGTTCCCAACCTATGACGCATTTTGCGTACCCTCATAAAAACACGATTCCTGCGCTAAAGTAGTAAAAAGTGAGTAAAAGCGAGTAAAGTTTTGTCAATCGGTAATGAGGGCTGCGATTTGACAATTCTTTACCGCCGTCGCTGGCAGCTTGGTGCACAATGAAAACTACGAAGATGGAACGAATTCTGGTTATCGATGATGACGTCGAACTCTGCACTCTCGTTGGCGAATACCTGCAGGCCGAGGGGTTCGTGGTGGAATCGGCACATGACGGCGAGAGCGGATTGCAGCGCGCGACCGGCGGCGGTTATCTACTTGTAGTTTTGGATGTGATGCTGCCCGGCATCAACGGTTTCGAGGTGCTGCGCAGAATTCGCGCTACCTCGCGCCTGCCGGTGTTGTTGCTCACTGCGCGCGGGGAAGATGTGGACCGCATCGTCGGTCTCGAGATCGGCGCCGATGATTATCTTCCCAAGCCTTTTAATCCGCGGGAGCTGGTCGCGCGAATTCGAGCCGTTCTGCGTCGCACCCGTAGCGATAAATCGGCGCCATCGGCTCCGGATATCGTCCGCGTGGGAGAGATTGAACTCGATCCGGCCACGCGCAGCGTGCGCCGCGACGGCCAGCCGGTTGACCTCACCTCGGTTGAATTCAATCTGCTGGAAGTGCTGTTGCGCGAAGCAGGCCGCGTGGTTCCGCGAGAGCGGTTGGTGAATGCCGTGCTCAGCCGCAAGTTCTCGCCTTTCGACCGCAGCATCGATATGCACGTCAGCAAGGTTCGCAAAAAGCTGGGCGATACCGATGCCGACGAGCACATCAAGACGATCCGCGGCGTGGGCTATATCTTTGCCCGACCGCGCGAAAAGAACGGGGAAAAGGTGAAAGTCACCTCATGAAGAGCCTTTTCCTCAAGATTTTTCTTTCTTTCTGGATGGCCTTTGCACTGTTCCTTGTGCTCGCGATCCTGGTCACGCTGGCGTTTCGCCCACGCACCTCAAGTTGGGAAGCTTTGCTCGCTACCGCGATGAACGACTCGGTGAATGCCTACGAACAAAAGGGTGCGGCCGGTCTGGGCGAATATTTCGATAACCTGGAACATACGCAGCACGTCCGCGTTTTTCTATTCAACGAAAACATGGAAGAGGTTTTGCATCGAGGCGCACCCGAATGGGCGCTTCGAGTTGCAAAGGGAGGGCCAAGAGTACCTCACGAGGGTTTTATTTTTCCGGCGCCTCCGCCGGTATTGCGCGATTCGCGCGCTTCCTCGGATGGATTGCATCGTTACACGCTGGTGCTATCTCCTCCGCCGGGGCCACGCCTTTTCCTGGGTCCCCGCGGATTGCCTTTTCCTGGCCTGATTATCGCAGTTATTTCCTCAGGATTCGTTTGCTACATCCTCTCGTGGTTCCTCACGATGCCGGTGGTTCGCCTGCGTGCCGCTACGCGCAAATTGGCCGCTGGAGACCTTACCGCGCGGGCCGGCGCACCCAGCACTGGGAGGCGTGATGAGGTCGCCGGGCTGATGCGCGACTTTGACACCATGGCGGAACGCATGGAGAACCTGGTGAAAGCGCAGTCGCGCCTGCTGAACGATATTTCCCATGAGCTGCGTTCTCCGCTGGCTCGCTTAAACGTGGCGTTAGGCTTGGCGCGGCAGCGTTCAGGCCCGGAGAGCGCGACGATGCTGGAGCGCATCGAACTCGAAGCCAGCCGCCTCAACGAACTCATCGGACGTCTGCTGACTTTGGCCCGCCTGGAAGATGGTGAAAAGCGCGTGCCGCCAACGCCGGTGTTTCTGGATGAAGTGGTGCTGACCGTGACCGAGGATGCCGAATTCGAAGCCCAGGCACGGCACTGCCACGTACACAGTGAAATTCCGGCGGGGAACTGGATGGTCCTCGGAGAACCGTCTCTGCTGCACAGCGCGATTGAGAACGTGGTTCGCAACGCCATCCGGTACACTCGCGAAGGCACAACAGTTGAGATTCACCTGTCTACCGCCAAAAAGCCGGACGGTGCAGAAGTGGTGGTGAGCGTCACCGATTGCGGTTCCGGCGTTCCTCCAGACGCCCTGGAGAAGCTGTTCCAACCGTTTTACCGGCTCGACGATGATCGCGGCCGGCTGACCGGCGGCGTGGGTTTGGGGCTAGCCATCACCGAGAGAGCGGTACGGTTTCACGGAGGCCAGGTCGCGGCGTTCAATCGCGCCGAGGGTGGACTTCTGGTAGAGATTCGTTTGCCTCTCGATCCGGACGGCAGCAACGCCGTTAATACTTCAGAGCCGCTTCCTGCGGAACAAGAAGCATAAAACAGTACCTAGTAGCCAGTACCCAGCAAACCAGTTCTAGCCGCCTGCTTCGTTGTCTCCAGAGTATTCGCCAGGTACTGGGTACTAGGTACTGCCCACAGGCAACTCCCAGCCGCCTCCAGGGTTCCAATCACCTTGGCGGGCGTTTGCTCTTCCTGCGTATTCCTGATACATAAATGGATGGCAATTCACACCTTCATAAAGGGTTCGAGCCCGGTTTCTTAATGCCGGGGATTGCGGAAGCACGTTCACAGGAGATAAAGCGAAGAATGCGGACAAGGTTTGCCTGGCTTGGCGGAACTCTAATTTTGGTTTGCATCGGTGTCCTGATGGCTTGCAGCAGCAAGTACACCTCTCACTTCGACGGGCTGGTGGTAGTTTCCACCCAGGGTGATGCTGTGATGCAGACCTTCAGCCTCGATCTAGGCAATGGGCAGATGACGCAGATCAACAATGTGAATGGTCCCCCGACGGTGGGAGTTGCGACCTCGGTCCTTATTGATCCAGCAGGCGCATTCGCTTATGTCGCATCGCAAGTACCTTGCACGCCAAACGTGCCCACGAATACTACGCTCACCGGCGCCGTTCAGGGCGCAATTTTTGTTTACCCAATCAACTCCGACGGCACGCTGGGAGCGCATGCCAATCCCACGTACCTGCCAGGGAATACAACATATCCCGGCGGTTTTCCCACTTGCGGTCTCGACGATTCCACAAATCCCAACCCCGGCGGCTCGCCCTCTGCCATGGTCATGGATTCGGCGGGGAAATACCTCTTCGTAGCCGAAGCTCCTGAGGCCGCGATCTATACCACCAACACCAATACAACACCGGTGCAAACTGTGGCGACCCTGAACTCGACTGGGGTGGTGGTGTATGCCATCGGCAGCGGCGGCGCTCTCACGCAGGTTGCGGGTTCGCCTTTTGCTCTTCCAGTTCAGCTCGGCGGGCAGCCTCCGCAACCCTCGGCTCTCGCCGTAACTCCAACCGTGTACCCGACACTGGATGCCCCGTGTAGCACCCACACGCCCCCGACCAGCGAAGATCTTTACGTCACGGATTATGAGAATGATCTGATTTTCAATTACACGGTTTCGTCGACCGGCAGTTTGACTCTGGTTCCTACCAATGGTGCGACGCAGGGGATTCCGACCGGCACTCGACCCAACGGGGTTGCAGTCGATCCTTGTAACCGGTTTGTCTATGTAGGTAACCAGCAGGGCGATAGCGTAAGTGCATACACGATCTGCAATGTCGTCTCTTTGCCGCTATGCCCGATCGGGGATTATAGCTTGTTGGCGGTTGCGGGTTCGCCCTTCAACTCCGGCAATGGCGCCGGGCCATTGACGGTGGATCCGTACGGCGGTTTCCTGTATGTGCTGGCCAGTAATGCCGACGCAATGTACGCGTATAAAATCAGCTCAACCAATGGAGCGTTAACGTCCATGACGCCAGCCTTTGTGGCTACCGGCGTATTTCCCACGTCGATTGCCATCCGCAGCGATGATAGCTTTATGTTCGTGGCGAACTACACTTCGGGAACTCTTTCAGAATATGGAATTGCACCCGGGCAAGGAACCTTGACAGTGCAACCGACGGTCACAGCCTTTCCCACTCCCTGGGGCGTAGCGGTGAAATAGTCTGGATGGCGTAGCAGGGCTGATTACGTAGAAATTTTTACGTAGGAATTTTCAGAATCAGGTAAGCCCCCACCAGAGCAAAAATCAAGTCCGGCGACCAGGCCGCAAGGGCCGGTGGTAGTTGGCTTAAGTCTCCCATCGCCTCAAAGAGACGTGTCACTACCGTGTACACCACCGCGATGCTTACGGCGACGGCAACTCCTGTGATGGCTCCCTTCTTTGCGGCTGACATGGAAAACGGAACGGCGAGCACCGCCATGATCAGTGTGATCAGCGGGAAGGAAAGCTTCTTATTCAGTTGCACCCGCAGCCGCACCACATCGAAGCCGCTTTGCTGCAAGTCGCGGATATACCGCCGCAGTTCTTCATAGTTCATCTCCGAATACTGTTTTACTTCCTTCTTGAAATATGACGGCGCTTCGCTGATTTCAGGGAAGGTGGAAACGTCGAAAGTGCGATAGCCGGCGATCGCCGGGCCGTTCAGAGAGCGCTGCCAGCCCTGTTCAAAGATCCAGCGGTCCATACTCTCGGACCAGTGTGCCCGCTCGGCATGGATGCGCTGTGTGATATCGAAGCTGACCGGGTCGATCTGGAAGATGGTAAGGTTGGCAAATTGATCGCGGTCGGCATCGAAGAACTGGTAGTAGTAAATGTCATTGTGCTGGCCGAAAATCCAGCGGCGGTCCGGGCGCAAGTAAGTTTGCGGAGGCTTGCCTTTAATCTCATTGTGCAGCGCTTCCTGCCGCTTGTTGGTGTGAGGAAGGTAGAATTGGTCGGCAAAAAACAGGCCCGTCGAAAGTAGCGCTGCGGCGATCAGCACCGGTGTAACGATCCGGTAGATGCTGGTTCCAGTCGCTTTGATCGCGGTGATTTCGTTGGAACGGTTCATCAGTCCAAAGGTAATCAATACCGCGAGCAGCATGATCAGCGGCGCCACGCTGTAGAGCAGGTAGGGAGTAACGTTGAGCAGATATTCCACAACCACGATGAAAGGCGTCTGATTGCGGAGGATGTCGCTGAGCAATTCGAACAACGTAAATACCAGTAGCAGGACAAGGAATGCAGATAGGATCATCCCCAGGTAAATGAAGAAGTCGCGCAGCACGTAGTCATCGAGCAGCGTGGGAAAGCTGGCGCTGAGGAGGCGCCGGCGGGTGGAGGCGCGCTCGAAGGCGTTGTCTCTGCGCCTGTGCCGGCGTTCCTGCGTGACGCCGTTCACCGGAAGCTGGTCGCGCTTCCCGGCCAACCGGATCGCCGACAGCGAGAGAGGCCGGCGCTCCGCCTGCCACAGTAGAAACAATGCGGCGGCAAAGAAGACGAGATTGGCCAGCCAGGCTCCGAACCCAGGACTAACTTTGCCCTGCCGCGCCAGCGATACTCCGATCAAGGAAATAAAGTAGTAGACGAAAACCAGCACGATGGTGAGCACGAATCCCCCGGATTTGCCACTCTTCTTCGAGGACAATCCCAAAGGAATTCCGACCATGGCCAGCATCAGGCACGCCGTGGGCAGCGCGAAGCGGCGGTGAAATTCGATCAAGTACCAGCGCGCTGAGACAGGATCGACCTGCTTCGCGTAATCCCGGAGCGCCCCCGTGCTGACTATGCCCACCGGAACTTGTTCATCGGCTTTGTTCTCGGACGGCGTAAGGTCGAGTGGAATATCAGTTTGTTGGAAGGTGGAGATCTGGTAATGGCCGGCTTGCGTGGGATCGGTTTCATGCGTGGAGCCGTCGACTAAATGCAGATGCAGGCGATCCTGACCCTCCGGGACGAGAACGCCTTCATGGGCCAACGTGATGCTTGGATTAGCGGGGTCGGTGATGTCCGCCAGAAACACGCCCTTCCACACCGCGGCGCCCTGGGCGGTATGCACGTCCTGCACGTAGAGCACGATCTTCGGAAAACCTTCGTAGAACACGCGGGGTTGCACTTCGAACGACGCTTGTGAGCTCTTGAGTTGGTCCTCCAGGCGCCCGAGGGAAGCCTGCGACCATGGCGCGAGGTAAATGCCGTTGATCGAGGCGAGCCCCCAGGCCCCAACCACGAAAATCGCGAGCACGCGCCCAAAATTCCACACGCCCATGCCGCTGGCCCGCATCGCCGTAATTTCGCTGTCAGCCGCAAGCCGGCTCAGCCCGATGAGAATCCCCACCAGAACGCTCATGGGGATGGTGTAGGTAAGCGCGAGCGGAAGAGTATAGAGAAAAATTTCGATGACGCTGGGCAGCGGCGCGCTGGCGCGGACGACGAGTTCCAAAATGCGTCCCAGATCGCGCGTGAACAACACAAACGTAAAGATGGCCGCGCCGATCACGGCGTGCGAGCTTACTTCACGAAGGATGTAGCGGGTAAGAATCCGCATGGGAACAGTTCTGAGGGCAGGATAGCATGGGGCTAGCACTGATTCGCGGCTATGCATCGCCATCGGTTTCTTGCAGGGAGAGTTCTTGGATAGGCACAGAACAGACAATTGTGGTAAGATTTCCTTGTTTCCTTGAATGAGGGAATCATGCTAGCTAAAAAGACCGTCAAGAACCAAATCACCCTTCCGAAGGCTGTGGTTACACGTTTCAGCGGAGTGGAATACTTCGACGTGAGCTCGGATGGGGAGTGCATCATTCTTCGTCCGCTGCAAAGGAGCCGTGCCGAAGAGGTGCGCGCGCGGCTGGCCCAGCTTGGAATTGACGAAGCGGACGTCACAGCCGCGGTTACGTGGGCACGCGAAAAGGCGTGAGCAGGCGCGTAGTTTTTGACACGACAACGGTTGTTTCGGCGCTCTTATTTGCAAATGGCCGCTTGGTTTGGCTATGCCAGCATTGGCAACAAGGCGCCTGTATACCGCTGATCTCTCGCGCAACCGCTGCGGAACTCGCGCGAGTTCTCCGTTACCAAAAATTCCGTCTCTCCCCGGAAGACTGCCGGGAATTATTAGCCGATTATCTTCCTTACTGTGAGGTGATCGAGCCAATAGAACGGTGCGCATCCGTGTGCAGAGATGCGAACGATCAACCATTTCTGGATCTGGCGCAATACGGTAGAGCCGATCTGCTGGTGAGCGGGGATCAAGACTTGCTGACGCTGGCCGGGCAAACAACGTTCCCGATTGAAACTCCCGAAGCATATCGCCGCAGAATATCTGAGGAGCGGTAGGACGTGTATGCGACGCAAGAGACACTCTAAGGGAGGGCCAAGGCGGCTAGATTGTCGCGAGGAAGTCGAGCGTTTTGGCCGCGACGCGACGCAACTTGCTTACCAATCCCCGAGCCGGGACAGGGCCGATACTTGGTTTGTCTGGGTCGTGAACGATGTGCCAGCGACCGTCGAGTATAGCCTGGCTCTTGTCGATAGCTTCCAACATACCAACTGCACCCTGCACTGTGAAGGAGTCTTTGCACTTCAGGCTGGGCCAGAGCACCAGCGTCCAGATAATGTCGTCACCGTGTTTCCCGCCAGTGGTTTCTGATGTGTAGTATTTCCAATCATTCACGGTCTGGGAATTCTGGTAGACATACAGCCAGCGGCTGGTCACAAAGATCTGACCGTATAGTTTGGAACTCAATGGCATGCAAATCCGTTTCCTCAGGCTTTTGGCGCTGTATGCCGCAACCAGCACTATCAAGAGTAGGAGCAGTCTCGCCATCAAAACGGGATGATGAGCAAGAGGCGGAAACGCATCCCTCAGCGCTTGGAAGAATTCTGTCATAGCTCAGGTGCAGGAATTTTCCGAACATCGAATACTGCGATGTGTCGTTTCTTCAGGATGGGTATGGCTTCATCAATCGTGACCGTGTTCGGGGTGAAATATATAACCGCGCGCATCTGTCCGGTCGCGCTGACATCTACAGACATCCGTTTCCCGTAGCCGTAGAAACTTGGGATGTAGTGAGACTTCAATTCATCCAACAAAGATTCCCAGCCATCAGGAGAAAGGTTTTCTAACGGAGAATCGAAACGCAGAACAATTCCCATTTCATTGACGTGTGCTGTCATCATTTTGCCTTTCAAAAGAACCGTAGCTTCGTTAGAGGGCGAAGTCAATTGAGATTCTGACGGCACTGGGCGGGACACCTGCTGCCCTAGAGATTCTCTGCCGGACGCGCAGATTGTTTTCCATCGTGGCGCGGCAAAGGAATCCACAGCCCTCATGTGACATCTGACCTTGTCCCCGCCATCGCACCTGCGCGATCATGGTTGAGGCAGTGACGCTGCGCACATCGCGCATCGCGTCATCGCAAGTTCTTTGCTTCCTAGATTTTGATACCTAAGCTCATTGACATCCGGATTTTGCAGAGAAATTCTTGCTAATGCGATGATTCCAATCGCAGAGGGGGTGGGGGTATACCCCAATCTTGCACACGCGATGGTGCAGGCCCCAGTTACCATCGTCCGCCGCGCCGGACATTTATTTCGCGGTCAAATGCACAGCCTGAACCGGCTGCTGAATATAGTTATCCCGCCTTTAAAAACAACGCCCCCAGCGGCGGCAGAGTCAACTTCAGCGACCACGGACGCCCATGCGCCGGTTCTTCTTCGGCATTGACTCCACCCAGGTTGCCAAAGCCGGTGCCGCCGTATTCGGCCGCATCGCTGTTCAGCAGTTCGCGCCAGTAGCCGCCTGCCGGCACTCCCACCCGATAACCAACACGCGGGACCGGCGTGAAGTTGCAAACGATGAGCACGGTCTCTGCGGGCGAATCACTCTTGCGCAGCAACGAAATCGTACTGGTCAGGTTGTCGTTGCAATCCACCCACTCAAAGCCGGCGGCATTGTTATCGAGTTGGTGTAGCGCAGGCTCGCTGCGGTAAACCTGATTTAGCTGCGCCACCCAGTTCTGCATACCGCTGTGCACTGGATACCGAAGCACGTCCCACTCCAGGCTGGTGTCGTGCCCCCACTCCCGGACCTGGCCAAACTCATCGCCCATGAACAGCAGCTTCTTGCCCGGCTGAGCGTACATGTATGCGAACAGAAGCCGCAGATTGGCGAAGCGAGCTTTCTCATCGCCTGGCATCTTGCCGATCAGCGATCCTTTGCCGTGGACGACCTCGTCGTGCGAAAGCGGCAGCACGAAGTTTTCATGAAACGAATACAGCATGCGGAAGGTGAGCTTGCTGTGATGGTACTTGCGATGAATGGGATCCTGCTTGAAGTATTCGAGCGTGTCGTGCATCCATCCCATATCCCACTTCAAGCCGAAGCCCAGACCGCCGAGATAGACCGGTCGTGAAACCATGGGCCACGAAGTAGATTCTTCCGCGGTAGTCTGAATGTCAGGGTGCTCTTTGTACGCTTCCTGATTGAAGCGGCGCAGGAAGTCGATAGCTTCGATGTTTTCCCGGCCACCATACTTGTTGGGAATCCACTCTCCCTGATTGCGCGAATAATCGAGATAGAGCATGGAGGCGACCGCATCCACGCGCAGACCATCGACGTGATACTTGTCGAACCAGAACATTGCGCTCGACATCAGAAAACTGCGAACTTCGGTGCGCCCGTAGTTGAAGATGTGCGTCTTCCAGTCGGGATGGAATCCTTGCCGCGAGTCCGCATGTTCGTAGAGATGAGTGCCGTCGAAGTAGGCCAAGCCGTGCGCGTCGGAAGGGAAGTGCGAAGGCACCCAGTCGAGAATCACGGCGATGCCGTTCTGGTGCAGGTAGTCCACCAGATACATAAAATCCTGCGGCGTGCCGTAGCGCGAAGTGGGAGCGAAGTATCCCGTGGTCTGGTATCCCCAGGAACCGTAAAAGGGATGCTCCATCACCGGCAGAAATTCCACGTGAGTGAAACCCATGCGAGTTACATACTCCGCGAGCTTGGGCGCAGTCTCGCGATAAGTTAACGGACGATTATGTTCCTCGGGAACCCGCATCCACGAACCGACGTGAACTTCATAGACAGCTTGCGGCGCGCGCAAGGAGTTGTGGCCCGCGCGCTTCTCCATCCACTCGCGGTCATTCCACTCATAGTCGAGATCCCACACCACGGAAGCCGTGCGCGGAGGCTTCTCGTGCAAAAGCCCGAGCGGGTCAGCTTTATCGACCTGGTAACCGTGGCTTCTGGACTCGATATGAAACTTATAGAGCGCCCCTTTGGTTACGCCGGGGACGAAACCTTCCCAGATGCCGGATGAGCCGCGTGGAGCAAGTTGATGAGTGCGCGGATCCCATCCGTTGAAGCTGCCGATAATGGAAACCTTGCGCGCATTCGGTGCCCAGACACCGAAAATCGCGCCTTCTTCTCCGTTGCGCGAGACCAGATGCGCGCCCATGGTCTCGTAAAGGCGATAGTTGCTGCCCTCGTTGAATAGGTAGAGGTCCTGATCGGAGAGCAACGTTAAGGGGGCTGAGGCGGCGGGAGTGGGGGGGGCAAGCATCCGAGCTATTAGTGTACCGGAAGAGCAAGCCTGCAGCCTTCCGTGCCGCATGGCTTCCCGAATCCCCATGCTATCCTGAGCATTCCAGCCATGCCCGCCCTGCGTCTAATCCTCCTCTGGCACCAGCACCAGCCTTTTTACAAGGATTTGGTGACCGGACAATATCGACTGCCCTGGGTCCGTCTGCACGCGTTGAAGGATTATTACGGCATGGTGAAGCTGCTGGATGAGTTTCCTAACGTCCACCAGAACTTCAATCTGGTGCCATCGCTCATTACGCAGATTCAGGATTATGTCGCCGGGACGGCGCAGGATCCGTTTCTGAATGTGGCGGCCAAGCCGGCCAAAGATTTGACGGTGCCGGAACGGCAGTTTGCCCTGCAGTATCTTTTTCAGGCGAATCCGGCGAATTTAATTGCCCGCTATCCGCGCTATTGGGAGTTGCGGGAACGCTTCCGCGAACACGCTTATTTACCGGAGAAGGCGGAGAAGTATTTCGAACCACAACATTTCACCGACTTGCAGGTGCTCTCGCAGATTGCTTGGTTCGACGAATTCTTTCTGGAAGACAAAGACGTTGCGGCGCTGATCAAGAAAGAGCGTAATTACTCCCTCGAAGATCAGAGTTTTGTGATCCAGCGCGAGCGGGAACTGATGGCCAAGGTTTTGCCGGCACATGCCGACGCCGCCAAGAAAGGATCGATCGAGATTTCGGCCACGCCCTTCTATCATCCGATCCTTCCGCTTGTGTGCGATACCAACGCTGGTGCGGCTTCTTCGCCGGGCTTGCCCTTGCCGCAAAACCGCTTTCGTCATCCCGAGGATGCCCGCGAACAACTGGTTCGCGCCCTCGATCTTCACCAGCAGGTGTTCGGAGTGCGGCCGCGGGGCGTATGGCCGTCGGAAGGCAGCGTTTCGGATGAGACCCTGGCCATCGCGCACAACTTGGGCATCAAGTGGATGGCTACCGACGAAGAGGTGCTTGGCCGCAGCACCGGCATGTCTTTCCATCGCGATGGCAACGGTCGCTTACCGGCCCACTTGGCAGAGCGGTTTTACAACATTCACCGCTACGAAAACGGGCAGACCGAGATGCACATGGTATTTCGCGACCACACCATTTCGGACCTGATCGGCTTTGTCTACTCGGGGATGGATCCGCGCGAGGCGGCCGGGCATCTGCTGCGCAATATTAAAGACGCCGCTCAGCCGGTACTGGCGCAGGGACGGGATGCGGTCGTGTCGGTGATCCTCGATGGAGAGAACGCCTGGGAATATTATCCAAAATCCGGACGCGAATTTCTGCGCCGGTTCTACGATGCGCTGCAGCGCGAGGGAGGTCTGGAGGCGGTTACGGTCTCCGAGGCGATTGCCCGCCATCGTAATGTCTCGCCTCTAAAATCTCTGGTGCCGGGCTCGTGGATCAGCGCGAATTTCAACGTCTGGATCGGCGCTCCCGAGGACAACCGCGCATGGGATTATCTGTATCACGCGCGCGAGTTTTATGCGCAGAATGCGGCTCGAGCCACCGAGGCGCAACGCAAGCTCGCCTTCGAAGAAATCCTGATTGCGGAGGGCAGCGACTGGAACTGGTGGTATGGGCCGGAGCACCACTCCGCCAACGATCGCGACTTTGATGAGCTCTACCGCAAACATCTTTCGAACGTTTATCAGGCGCTGGGTGCGACTCCGCCGGATTATCTCTCGCAGCCGATCACGGGCGGTGAAGTGCGGCCGGCTTTCACGCCGCAGGCCGCATACATTCATCCGCGCATTACGGGCGACAAGATTCGTTATTTCGAATGGATGGGTGCTGCGATTTTTACCGCCGACCAGCGCGCCGGGGCGATGCACGGCAAACAGTTCCTGCTCGACTCCGTACATGCCGGAATCGACAGCGTGTTTGTCTATGGTCGATTAGACTTTGCCGGACCGGTTCCCGATATGGAGTTCGACGTGGTGGTGAACCTGGAATCGTGGGCCAATGGAGAAGCGCGCCCGCGGCGGGCTTTGCGGCTCGATGCTAAGGTGCGGGACAACAAGCTGGCGGAGTTGAAGGTCGAGGGGCGGGAAGAATCAACGTCTTCAAGCAAGAATGAAGAAACTGCGAAAGCAGCGCTGCTACGCAACTTCGAGTTCCGCTTGCCGCTGAGCTGGCTGCTGGCGGCTCCTGCCTCAGATGGTTCGGGAATGAGCTCTGCGACAACTGCGAATCGCAAACTGGACGCCGCTCCGGTTCCACCTACCAGCCGAGTGCGGCTGCGATTTAGTCTTTGGCAGAATCGTTTGCCGGTTGACGCATTGCCGATGGAGGGATGGATCGAACTGCAATTGCTGAGTGAAGCGGATTTGCGCGGGGGGATGATGTAAGAGCGCGAAGCGTCTCCGAAAAGAAAAAGCCGGAGGCATGCGCCTCCGGCATGAGCGAACCAAAACTCTGTTTTACTGTCCTGAGCTAGCCACCGCGGTAGTCATCGCTAGCGGACGATTCAGTTCTAGTGTGAGTTGAGTGCCTGCAGGCAAGGTAGCCGAGCGGTGCTTGCTGAGCCAATGCACGCCGGTTGACCCCGCGCCAACCACTCCGCCGATCAGGATTCCGGGAGGGCCGCCGATGAGGCCGCCGATTAGCATGCCGCCGGCTGTGCCGCCGCCGGTTTCGAGTTGATCGCGGCGGTCGTGACCGGACCCTTTAAACTCGCCTTCCTGATTTACATCGGTCCCAGCGCCCGCATTGGTATCGACCAGCGTGGCATCGAGGAAAAGGTGTTCACCGGTCGGAAGCACCAGGGCTTCGGCCAGAATTCCGATCGTAGGTTTGCCCGAAATGCGGCGTGGCTCGTCCACTTTAGTGACGCGCCCTTCCACTCTTGCACCCGCAGGAATAATCGTCTTGCCGTCTATCACCACGGGCTGGGTCAGGCTCCCCTGGAAGGGATCACCGGGCTTGTTGCTGAAGGTCGCAAGGGTCGTTTCCAGCTTGACCATGAGAGCTGTGCCGGCTGGTACCGGCGAACTGGTCTGGGCCGCAGCCATCGTACTTATGTAGGCGCATGCCAGCAGCAAGGTGCAGGGTAGAACTGTCCACTTTTTCATCACTCCTCCTCGGTCTTTCCAACCATTAAAACCCAAGATCTTCGCTTTTGACTCTAGCCCAGTCGAATGGCTGGAACAATACGTGCCCGAGTTAGGGAACCAGCGAAGGTAAGGGTTTCAGGCATGATCTGGTCCCAAACCCGGGGATAGTCACGAACTCACAGCCACAGACGATGAATAGCCCGCTTGCCTGGTGATAATCTTACCGAAATGCCTCACGCTCCCGATGCTGCTTCCCGTCCTCCTAAGCCAGCTCGATCCCCTGCGGCGGTTATCGCTGCCCTCATCGTAGGGCTGCTCCTCGGCATTCTGTGTGTCGGCTCCATGGGATGGTTGATGTTGTCGCGAAATTCCGGCAGAAGTCTGTTGAGCCACATGTGGACGTCGTTGACCGGCCGAACCCTCAGCATCGATGTAAGCCAGCCGACGGTGGTCGATCGCATTCAGCGGCTGCAGCGCCTCGAGACCGTGGTTTACACCATGGACAAGCTGGTGACCGGCGCGAAAGAAAGCTCCATCCTTCCGGATTTTCTGGCCGGAGATCGCCTTCTGATGATGGTACACGGCGAGGTCGTCGCGGGGATTGATTTCTCGAATCTGAAGCCGGGTGACGTCAGAGTGGAAGGCAAGCAGGTTCACCTGCATCTTCCCGCGACCGAAGTGTTCTATACCCGGCTCGACAGCGCGAAGACCCGGGTCTATTCGAGGCAAACCGGATTGCTCGTGCCCACCGACCCGAATCTGGAAACGCAAGTGCGCCAGGAAGCTGAACGTGAACTGCTGGCAGCGGCTTTAGCCGATGGCATTTTGCAAACCGCACAGCAGAATGCGTCCGCAACCATCAGCAGTCTGATGCAGGGTCTCGGGTTTGAGAAGATTAACTTCGACTGAGTCCTCGTAGTTTTGAGTTCACCGTCTTGAAATCATTAAGGCTTGAGTTGGTGGGCAGTGCAGGACTCGAACCTGCGACCTCCTGCTTGTAAGGCAGGCGCTCTAACCAGCTGAGCTAACCGCCCCTGGGTAGCTTTGCAAGCTCAGATTTCCTTGGCAGGGCTGAGCGTAAATCGCCATGCCATTGGGAACTTGCTCGAGGGGAACTGCGCGAATCGCACTGCTGCGAGTATATGTGACGCGTGAAAAATCGGTCAAACTCGCGGGTGAGCGCCCAGGCCCTCCCTGCTAGACTGTCGCGTGCGCCGTTTGATCGTCAACGCCGATGATTTTGGCTTTACTGCGGGTGTGAATCGCGCCATCGTCGAGGCTCACACTCGCGGCATCGTGACTTCCTCGACGCTCATGGCCAACGGGCGCGCGTTCGAAGATGCTGTGGGTTTGGTTAAGACTGTTCCCCGTCTCAGCGTAGGTTGTCATGTCGTATTGATCGATGGCCAGCCGGTGCTGGATGCAAAGCTGCTTCCCTCGCTCACCTCAACGCATCCCACCGGCGCTCGCTTCCGCGACAGCCTGAAAGCCTTTGCTGCCCGTGCCCTCGCCGGCCGGCTCAATGCGGAGGAAGTCGAAGCGGAAGCCAGCGCGCAGATTCGCAAGCTCCAATCGGCGGGTATCGTCGTCTCTCATTTCGACACACATAAGCACGCGCATTTGTTTCCGTCGGTGTTGCGTCCGCTGTTGCGTGCGGCGCGCGCTTGCGGAGTGCGGGCGGTACGCAATCCGTTCGGCCCGCGCAAGCCGCTGAAGTCCGGTGAATTGCTGGCGCGCCCCAATCTTTGGACGCGATACATCGAAGTAAGAATTCTGCGCACTCTCGCCGGCAAGTTCCGCGCGGCCGCGGCGCGCGAAGGCCTGGCGACTCCCGATGGCACGCTTGGCGTTGAGGTGACCGGCGCGCTGGATGAAAAGCTCTTCCGCGCGATTGCCGCTGTCATTCCCGAGGGCACGTGGGAGTTCGTTTGCCACCCCGGCTATAACGACGATGATCTGAGGTCGGCCAGGACTCGCCTGCGCGAATCGCGCGAGACCGAGTTGCGCGTCTTGACGATGCCCGAAGCCCGCGAGTTGCTTGCGACTCACGGCATTGCCTTGGCTTCGTACCGCGATTTGATTTCCACCGAGACTGGGGGTGGTGCGGTTTGAAAAAAGATTCGTATCAGGGCATCGCTTCAGCGGTGCCGACAGCGGATGAGGTGCTATCGGCTTTAGCCGCTGGGGCTTGGCGGCTGAAGCCGGTTCCAATCTTGACATTGTGACGGCATGCCTGAAGGCTTGCCCTGATACAAATCTTTTTTAAACTGCACCACTGCCCTAGACTCATCAATCGTGCCTTCGTTCGAGCGCTGCGTTACGCTTCAATCGATCTGCCTCGCTTCGGATGACTATCGTAACCTTCGGCAAACCTGTCCCGCAGGGTATGATGGCCTTAGTTTTAGCTTAAGAAGATTCTGGCTGGGAGGCCATTATCGATATGTCTGCCTCAGCGGCGGCCCCGCGTGCGACCTTGGAATTGCGCGTACGTGTGTGGGGCATGGGAGCGAACAACCAGCCCTTCCATCAGAACGCCACCGCTCAGAACGTCAGCGTCACGGGAGCCTGCATTACCGGCCTCGAACAGGGGTTGAAGGTGGGCGACGTCATCGGTGTGCAATTTGAAATCAGGAAAGCTCGCTGCAAAGTAATTTGGGTAATGGAAGGCAACGGGCTGAAGAAACTTCAAATCGGCGTGCAACTGGTTGCTGACCAGGAATGCCCGTGGATTTCGGAGTTGCCGGTCGAAATGCGGGCGGCGATGCAGGTTCCGTCAGAGGACAATCGCCGAAGATTTCAGCGTCACAAGATTTCTTTTCCGCTCGAATTCCGCGATGAGCGCGTGAACACGCCCATGCGGGTCAACGCGACCGACATAAGCGGAAACGGTTGTTATGTTGAGGTCGCCATGCCGTTGCCGATAGGCACCGTGCTGAAAGTAGATTACTGGATCGATCAGGAACGCGTCACCGCGACCGCCACAGTCCGCACGCGCGATCCTGGAGTGGGCATGGGCATTGAATTTACCGGTATGCCCGACGAGACCAAGAAGCGCTTCCAGGCCCATCTGGATAAGCTCGACCCCGGTCTTTCCAAGCCGGGCCCAAAGAAATCTGAGTAGCTTTTCGCGTTAAATCTCGTTCTCGACGCCTTGACGCAGAAAGCCTCGTCCGTCCACTGTAGAATCTGCATCTTCTATTGTTTCCTGCCATCGAATCACAGGACCTGTGGACCACGGGAAGGGCGGACTCGGCAGATGAAGATCGGGATCACTTGTTATCCCACGTACGGCGGCAGTGGAGTGGTGGCGACTGAACTGGGCCTGGAACTCGCCCAACGCGGCCACGAAATTCATTTCATCTCCTATGCTCAGCCCATCCGCCTGCGCGGGCAGGAACCCAATATTCACTACCATGAGGTGGAAGTCTCGCGTTACCCGCTGTTCGACTATCCGCCCTATGACCTGGCATTGGCCACGCGCATGGCTGAAGTCGCGCAGTTATACGACCTCGATTTGCTACACGTGCACTATGCGATCCCGCACTCCGTGAGTGCATTGCTGGCGCGCCAAATGCTTGCGGATGGCCCGCGCGGCCGCCGCTTACCCTTCGTGACAACTCTCCATGGAACCGACATCACGCTGGTGGGGCTGGACCGCTCTTACCTTCCCATCACGCGTTATTCGATTGATCAGAGTGACGGCGTCACGGCCATTTCGAATTATCTTCGCGACCGCACCATGCGGGTCTTCGACGTAAAAAAAGAAATCGAAGTAATCTACAACTCGGTGAATTGCGATGTGTATTGCCGGCCGAAGAACTCCGCGGAACTTCGCGCCGAGTATGCACCCAACGGTGAGCGGCTGCTGGTGCACCTTTCGAACTTTCGGCCCGTAAAACGGGTATCGGATGTGGTCGAGATATTTGATCGCGTGCGGAAGCAAATCCCATCAAAGCTGCTGCTGATCGGCGACGGACCGGACCGTTCCGTGGCTGAATGGCTGGCGGTACAAAAGGGAATCCACGAAGATGTTCTCTTCCTGGGCAAACAGGATCAGGTGCAGGAAAAGCTGGGCGTCTGCGACATCATGCTGATGCCGAGCGAGCTTGAATCTTTCGGACTGGCGGCGCTGGAGGGGATGGCCTGTGAAGTCGTCCCCATTGCGACGCGCACCGGCGGCGTGCCTGAAGTAATCGAACACGGCGTCAGCGGTTATCTGGCCGACGTCGGCGATGTGGACACGATGGCACGCTACGCCATCGAACTCTTGAACGACGACAGCCGTCTGAAGGCGATGGCTAAGGCGGCTCGCGCCGTTGCTCAAGCGCGTTTTTGTTCCAGCAGGATCGTTCCGCAATACGAAGAGTTTTACCGCCGCGTGGTGGGGCGTTCTTCGTAGAATCCTTCCGGTATGGCTCCGGCGGCCTGCAACAGCGGTAAGCGGATGCGAACCAGCGTTCCTTTTCCTTCGTGGCTGTCAATCGTCATGCGGGCCGTGTCTCCATATAGCACCTGAAGCCGCTCCGAAACATTGGCCATGCCGATTCCCGCGCCTCGCCCACTGTCACTGCCGTTTCCCATCTGCTGCGTCGCAGCCATTCCAACGCCGTCATCCTCTACTTCGATTACCAACCCCGAGTCGACTAGGCGGCTGCGTAGATGGATGCTTCCACCTTCTACTTTCGATGAGAGCCCGTGCTTGATCGAGTTCTCCACCAGCGGCTGCAAGAGCATGCTGGGAACCATCATGTCCAACGAGTCAGGTGCGAGTTCCTTCACCACGCGGAGTTTGTCGTTTCCGAAGCGGACGACTTCAATATCGAGATAGTTGTCGATGAACTCCACTTCTTCACGCAAAGGTACAAAAGAATCCGCGCTGTTCAGCAAACGCCGCAGAATTGTGGCTAGTTTGGAAATTACCTCGCGCGCCGTATCCGGATCGAAACGCACCAGCGATGAAATCGAATTCAGCGTGTTGAAGAGGAAATGAGGATTGATCTGGTTCTGCAGCGCTTCCATGCGGGCGTGCAGCAGCAATCGTTCCTGCTCCTCCAGCTTGATCTGGATGCGCACGCTATTGAAGATTTTGATTTCAATCCCGATGGCGGTTACCGAAGCGGCATAGATCGCACCCCACACCCACCAGTTGTCAGGACTTTCCAGGCTGAAGATGGAATGCGGAAAATATCGCGCCAGTTCGGTTTGTACAAAGCGCAGCAGCACGATCGTAGTGAAGAACATGACCTGCCAATCGAACAGCCGCGGCCGCGGCAGATTGCGCTTGATCAGGCGAAAGATGCTTTGATCGATAAACGGAGAGAACGACCAGATATCGTCTTTATCCGAGGCCATGGTGCGCAGTTGGCCGGCGATAAAACCGGAGAGCACTCCGAAGGGCAGCGCCGCCCACTCGCCGTGCAGTAGAGCGGGAACGCCCATCAGCAGGCCGCCGAGAGTTCCCGCCCAGCGTCCGCCGATCACACCCAGCAGAAGCGCAGTTTCAAAACTTAAATCTCCAGCCAAAAAACTTGGAACCGAAATACGAATCCAGACGCCGACCATGATGGGAAGCGCCATGCACAACACGAGATAAACTTTCTGCCGGAACGAACGCTCTTCGCGAAACAACAGCAATTTGAATTCTTTGGAACGCACCAGAGTGCTGGAGACGGCGGCGGCCACGCCCAGCTTCAGCGCCAAGTGAATGAGGATGGTCTGCGGTTCCATGGAATTCATACGATGACCCGATTTTCACTCGATGACCAGAATCAGGGATCACCCGATCTTAAGGCGCAGATCTGTTCCTGTCATCTCGTTCGGTTCATCGACGCCGAGTATTCCCAGCATCGTCGGCGAAATGTCGCGCAGGGACCCGTTGGGTTTCAGCGTAAACTTCTTTGCATCTTCGGCGACTAGGATGAACGGCACCGGATTCGTAGTATGCGCGGTGTGCGGTCCGCCGGTTGCGGGGTCTATCATCATTTCGGCATTGCCGTGATCGGCAGTGATCAGCATGGCGCCGCCTCTGGCGCGAATGGCAGTTTCGATGCTAGCCAGGCAGGCATCGACGGTCTCGACCGCTTTTACCGTGGGCTCGATTTTGCCCGAGTGTCCGACCATGTCCGCATTGGCGAAGTTGACGATCACCACGTCAAAGGTTCCATCTTCCGTGGCTTTTACGACGGCATCGGCTATGCCGGCGGCGCTCATCTCCGGCTTCAGATCGTAAGTTGCGACTTTTTGCGACGGGATCACTAAGCGCTCTTCACCGGGAAATGGCTGCTCCACGCCGCCGTTGAAGAAGTAAGTTACGTGCGCGTACTTCTCGGTCTCGGCCACGCGCAGGTTGCGCATGTTGAGGCCGCCCATCACGTTGGCGAGAATGTTTGCCATCGATTCCGGAGGAATCACCACGGGCAGGCTGAAGTTCTTGTCATACTGCGTCATGCAAACGTAGTGCAGATTCTTAGGAACACGGTCGCGCACAATCGTCGCGTCGAGATCGGCTGCGCCAGGGAGATCGCTGCCGCCGCTGACATTCAGTCCGCTGTTACGAGCCAGAGCACGCGTGATTTGGCGAACGCGGTCGGCGCGGTAATTAAAACAGATACAAGCATCGTCATTGCGAATGGTTGCGAGCGCCTGGCCGGTCTTGTCGGTGCAAACGAACGGCATGACGAATTCATCGGTGACGCCTTTGTTATAAGAATCCTTCATGCCTTGAACCGGATCGGCGCACTTGCCGCCTTCGGCGTCGGCGAAGACCATCGCGTCGTACGCTTTCGCAATGCGCTCCCAGCGCCGGTCGCGATCCATTGCGTAGTAACGACCGTTCACGGTGGCAATCTTGCCGGAGTTGTACTCGCGCATCTTCTGCTGCAGTCGTTCGAGATAGCCGGCGCCATTGGTGGGCAGCGTGTCGCGCCCATCCATGAAGGCGTGCACAAAGACGCGATCCACGCCGTTTTGCTTCGCCATCTTCAGCAGCGCGTAGAGATGAGCCTGCTGCGAATGCACGCCGCCGTCGGAAACCAGGCCGAAGAGATGCAGTCTGCGTTTGTCCTCGCGCGCATGTTTCATCGCCGCGAGCAGCACCGGATGCGAGAAGAACTCGCCGTTCTGGATCATCAGGTCAATGCGCGTGATGTCCATGTGAACGATGCGGCCAGCGCCGATGTTGAGATGGCCCACTTCGCTATTGCCCATCTGGCCTTCGGGCAGGCCGACGAAAGGCCCGCTGGTGTGGATGAGCGTGTTCGGATACTCGCGCAACAGACGGTCATAAGTGGGCTTGCGAGCAAGGGCGATGGCGTTGGCTTTGGTTTCGGCGCGATATCCCCAACCGTCGAGGATGATGAGAACGAGTGGTTTCGGACGAGGCATAAATCGGCTTCTGGCTCCTAGCTTTTGGCTTCAATTAAGACGGGAGGGGAACGGGTTGACTCTACGTCCGCCGCACTGCATCCGCAACCATCATCGGGCATTCAGGCTGCGGATGGCAAGGTTGGACGTCACTTACTAGAAATCGAAGCGCAAACCGAATTCAGTTTCGCGCGGGGCACCGACCGCGAAGACGCCGGTACCGCGTCCGATTCGGACTGTGTTGGAACCCGGATTGGCGCCGGCGACCGTGCCATTGATGGCGCCGCCTGCATTCGTTAGGCCCGTGAGCGACCCATAATTTACGAAATTGAAAACATTGAAGAAGGAAACACTGGGTGAAATGGTCAGGCGTTCACGGAACTTGAAGGGCCAGCTTAAGATCGTGTCCACATCTTTGTAGTATCCGTTGCCTGCGTTATTTGCTGGAGGAGCCTGAACGGAAGGAACCACCGCGCCTAAACTAACCAACTCCGCTTGTGTGAACAGACCCGCTGTCACCAGCGATTGGCCGGCCGGCGTGAGCGTGGTCCCGTTGCCCACGGTGTTGTTGAAGTTCGCAATATAGGCGCCCAAATTACTGCGCGTAACCGAGCGCATAAATGTTCCGGGCTGGCCTTTGCCGGTGGCGAAAGAGTTCAGGAAATCACCCGTCGTACCATCGCCGGTGAGATCGGAACGGAAGATCTCTCCCACGGTTCCTTCCGGGTTCAATCTCAGATCGGATGGCTGGGGTGAGGCAATGCCGCCGATCAGGCTGAGGCGGGGACCTTGGTGAGCAAAGTCGAAGGTCGCACCGAATTTAAACTGGTGGGTGCGATCCTCCGCGGTGGGGCCGCTGAAGGCGGTGGGATTGCGGAAGTCCCAGGCGTTCGGGGTGAAATGCTGGTCGCTGCCGCCAACGCTGTCGAAGCGGGACAACGTGTAGTTGACCTGGAGATCGAGACCGGCCACGCCGCGTAATGGGTTTTTGACTTGTTGCCGCCACTCGTTTTGCAGACCGCTGTACACCGAGCGGCCCATGGGATAGTTCATGAACAGACTGCCCAGGCTGGGATTGATACCAGCAAAGGCTGCGCCGGTTGAGGGAGTGAGTTGTCCCGGATAAGCGTAATAGACAGAATACCCGTCGTTGTAGGCGGTACCGGAATCCAAGCCGTTGCCGGCGAAATCGTTAATGCTGGCGCCACCGCCCCCTGCGCCGTACAGTCCCGGGCAAGCTGCGATGGCCTGGTCAATCGTGTTCACACCGCAAGCCGCTAACGTGCTGGCAATCGCATTCTGCGCGGCCGCTACATTCAAATAGCGGGAATCGCCGACGTGGTTTACATCGATGCCCAGCTGAAAGTGCAGGCCAACGTTACGCAGGTAGTCCACGGTCAAGACGCCGCCTTTAGTGAGTTGGCGCTGAATGCCGATATTCATTTGATAAGAACGGGCGGTGCGAAAGTTGGGGTAGTACGGGTAGCCAAGACTCAAAGTGTTGCCTACAAAATTCGGATTTGCCCCGGCGGCACCAACCGCTGCGGTCGCAGCAATATATTCGTTTTGCAAATCGGCCATTGCCTTGGCCGCGCCTTCGGCGTTTATGCTGCTGGGACCTAAGGGCGCGAAGCAAACCTGCGTCGCCAGATCGTAACCGTCAACGGAAGTAACCGGCACGGCTTGGCCGGGCAATGGGAACGAAAGTGAGCCTACACTTGCGGGCGGCGTCGGACAGTTGAGATATGGAGTCTGGTTGAACAATCCGTTGGCCAGCTTGTTGCTGCGATCATACGAAACGTTGTTGAAGATGTTGTTCTCGTAATAAAGGCCGCCGCCGCCACGAATCGCGGTCTTTCCGTCACCCTTGGGGTCCCAGGCGAAACCAATCTGCGGTGCGAAATTCAGGTTGGGCTGGCGAACGCGGTTCGCCAATCCCGGACCCCACTGATTCAAAAGGTCGCCAGAGCAGCCGGGATATCCCGCAGCCAAAGTGGCTTGCGTCACTGCCGAGCAGGGGATGGGCGCCAGGTCGCTGTCGGTGCGTCCCGTATCACGGAGGTAGCGCAGCCCGAAGTTCAAGGTCAAGTTCGGCCGGACCTTCCAGGAATCACCCACGTAGGCTTCAAAGCGGGTATCGAACAAACCTCCGGCAGGGTAGCCGAAAGCGGGCAGCTCGGTGCTGAAGCCCTGCCCATTGCCTATGTATCCGCCGGTGAATGGATAGTCGCCGATGTTGGTGTCACAGCCGCTGAAGGGCACATTGGGGTTGTTATCGAGATTGCAGGAATAGAACAGCGCCGTTTGCACGGTTCCCTGGGCTACCTGGTTAAAGTTGACATATGTATTTAGCTGCGGGGCCAAGCCGTTGAAAGAGGCCAGCCCTCCGGTGGCAATGCCGTTGACGGTGGCGCCGAAGCGAATGATGTGAGCACCCCAAACCCGGCTGGCGTCGTATTTGATCTGCTTGTTGCTCTGATAGGTTTGCTGCGGCGCCAGATAGTTTGGTCCCGTATACAAGCTGGTGTCGTTAAAATAAATCTCGGCAAAGGGGAAGGGATTGATGGAAAGCGGCTGCGAGTTGGTGGCCCCGATGATCTGATTGTGGAACTTGAAATATCCCAGGCGGATGCTGTGCGACCAATTGCCTTGATTGATGTCGATGCCCAGCGCATGGGAAGGGGTGTAGTCGCGATTGGCGTAATAGGAGAAGCCCGTGGCCGCGGAGGACGTGGAATAATTCCAGTCATAGGCGAACTTATAAAATACGCGGACGTTCTTGGCGGCCTGCCAGTCGAGGCGTCCGCTGGCCTGCGAGGTCTTGAAAGGAGAGTCGATGCCTTGGGTCAGGGATTGAAAGGGAGCGCCGGCCACGACTGAATCGGAGCTGTCCTGCTTGAGCCGCTCGGAGTCAATAAAGAAAAAGAGCTTGTTCTTGATGATGGCGCCGCCGAAGCGCCCGCCGAACTGGTTGCGCTGAAACTGCGATGAGACCGCGCCGGGTAAATCCGCAAAGCCGGCGCTGTAATCGCGGAACAGGTAGAAAGCCTGACCATGAAAATCGTTCGTGCCGGAACGAGTAGCCAGATTGATGGAGCCGGTGCTGGTGACCTCGGTCGAGATATCGAGCGAAGAGCGGCCGATGCTGAATTCCTGGATGGAGCTTAAGGCGATGTTCTGGGTAGTGGTGCCCACGGTCTCGTCGCTGACGTCGAGGCCGTCCACTTCGATGCGCGGGGTGCGGCCGAAATCACCGTTGATAGAAACGGAGTTGTAGCCCACCTTGGTGGGATCAAAAGCTACTCCATCCTGCATCTGGACGCCGGGTTCCAACTGCGCGAGGTCGAGGAAGCTGCGTCCATTGACCGGCATGTTGTCGATCTGTTCGCCGTTGAGCACGCCTTGCACCGTAGACTGTTCCGTGTTCACTGTGATGGCATTGCCTTGCACTTCAACGGTGGTGGTTTCCTGGCCGACTTGCAGCTTCACATTGCCCGAGGAAGTTACGCCGATCTCGACCGCAATGGTGAGTTGCTCGGTTTCGAAACCTTTGGCCTGCACGCGGATCTGGTAATCGCCGACAGGCAGGCCGCCGGAGTTGTAAGTGCCTGCCGAGGATGTCCTGACCGTGACGACCTGTCCGGTGGCGCTCGACGTGATCGTGATGGTCGCCTGCGGCACGACCGCGTTGGTCTGATCGGTGACTGTCCCTTGAATGCTGCCCCGGCTGACTGTTGTCTGGGCGAGCGAAGAAACAGACAATAACACTATCAACAATGATCCGAAAACAGTCTTTGAAAACAGGCAGGAGGAATTGTTACGGAGACCCAACACGAACATGAGAGACCCTTTCAAACTGCATGACCCGGTTCCTGAACGGAGCGGACCATTCTAGATCAAAATCTGCAGTTTTGTCAGCACAGCACAGGAGGGTAATGTTCTGTCAGGACACTACCAGCAGGAGGGCTCGCTTGGCTAAAGCGTATGGCAGAAACGTAAGCTTCGTAGATATTGGCGGATTTGTTTGCGATTTCAGTCGCCGCTGTTTTGTCTTGCAAGCTCACGCAATTCGGCAAGTTGAGGCAAAACCCCAAGCGTCTCCAGGCAGGCACGATCCGATTCCCTAAGATCCGGGGCTACTTCTTTCTGGGGATGCGCATCCAGTTCGTGGGCCAGTAGATCGGCAACGTAGACAGCTACCGAACTGTCGAAACCGGAATGCGGTATGCGAGTGGGATGGTGGTGGTGCGCGATAGCCTCAACCGCAAGGTTTGGGAGACCCCATAGTCCCAGAAGGTACGCACCTATCTCGGCATGCGAGGTTCCCATCAGCTCTTCTTCCGCTTCAAAAGGTTCGCATTTGCGCTCACGAACGGCCGACAGTACAGAGCAGAATTTATCGGGCATTCTACTGGCCAGGATGAGCCGACCGATATCGTGCAGGAGTGCAGCCAGGACAGTAACGTCGCGGGACTTTGGATCCCCAGGCAGCGCGCCCGCAATCGCGGCCGTGCGCTGTGCGTGCACCTGCATGGACTCGTAGACCTCTTGCGGGATGCGTGAGTCAGGGGCAAAAACTCTGAAGGCCTCCGAAGCCAAAGCCAGATTCTTCACGGTCTCCATTCCCAGAAAAGAGACCGCGTTTTTGGGATGGGTAACCGTCCTCGCCAAACCGAAAAAGGCGCTGTTGACGAGTTGCAGCACCTTCGCTGACATGGCAACGTCCTGCTCAATAATCTTGGCTACCGTCTCGATGGAACCATTCGGATCTTGCACGGCCTTGGCTAAGTCGGTGTAGGTTCTCGATAGGGAAGGGAGTTCGCCGATTGTTCCAACGGTTTTCTGGATCTCGGGCGTGCGAAGAATGTCCTGCAGCGCACACACCCTTTCGATTGTGGACTGAAGTTCAGATGCGTTGCATGGCTTAGCCAGAAAGCGGTGCGCCATCGGAACCGAACGCGTCGCCAGTGTGATTTCGGAATATCCGGATAAAATAATTCGCGCCGTGCCCGGAAAGAGGTCACGAATGTGGCCCAACAAAGTGGCTCCATCCATGCCTGGCATTCGCATGTCGGAAATAACGAGGTCGAAACTGCCAGCCTCGCAGGCTTGCAGGGCGGCCTCTCCACCGACCGCAAACTGCATATCCCATCGGTTTCGATCCCCATGCAGCATGCGCCGGATGCCATCGAGAATCTTGCTTTCATCATCCACAAACAAAATGCGTTTCATGCGGACGCCGCCTTTGCGGCAAGAGACTTGCCATCATGGGGAAGGCGAATGACAAAGGTTGTGCCCTTGCCATCCTCGGTTTCGAAATCAATGCTTCCTCCATGCTTGTCAACGACCACGGAGCGCGCGATAGCCAGACCCTGCCCCGTACCTTTGCCGATTTCCTTGGTAGTGAAGAAGGGATCGAAGATACGGGCGCGTACCTTTTCTGGAATTCCCGATCCGGTGTCTCCTATCCGGATCTCCACCCACTCCGGAAAATTAAGCGTCTGCACCCGGATTTTTCCCTTTTTCGAGCCGCCTTTTCCGACAACATCATTAATTGCGTGGGCGGCATTGACTATCAGATTCAGAATCACCTGGTTGAATTCCCCGGGCTGGCAAGAGATCTGAGGCAGTGACGGATCGAACTCGGTTTCCACGTCCGCCACGTATTTCCATTCATTTCGCGCGACCGTGATCGTGCTTTCGATGGCGTGGTTCAAATTGAGGGGAGTTTTCTCCTTGGTGCCGGGATGAGAGAACTCTTTCATTGCGCTCACGAGAGTGGAGACTCGGGATACGCCTTCGAGCGTCTGCTCGATGGCTTTGGGAATTTCATCAAGCAGATAGCCGGCGTCCGCACGTTGCACCGCAGCTGCGACTTCCTGAACGGTTTCGTCTGACAAGGCCTTGTCTTTGGCGGCTGCCAAGAGCCGGTCGTAGCTGGCCAGAAGATTTTTCAGATCCTGGAACGAATCCTTCAGGAACCGTACATTGTCTCCGATGTACTGGGTCGGCGTGTTGATCTCGTGCGCGATTCCGGCCGCCAGCTGTCCCACTGACTCCAGTTTCTGCGCCTGGCGAAGTTGTACCTCCAGGGCACTGCGATAAGTGACGTCAGAACCGATAACGAGTAGTTCGGTCGAGTCCTCATCGGACACACGAACCGCCGTGATGGTCAGTCCAAGAAGGCGTGTTTCACCATTCATCTCAAACGGAATATGGTCGCATCGCCGCGAAGCCCGTTCAGAGCACCAGGATCGAATTTCTTCAGGCATATCCGGCCGCAGCCATCTGACGCCGCAGTTTGTCAGCTGCTTACCCACGACTTCTGCTCGAGATAAGCCGAACGTACTCGCGGCCGTTAAGTTCCAACGCGTGATGTGCGAGCCCTGGTCGACGCCGATAAGAATGGAAGGCACGGCATCGATAAAAACTTCCGCCTCTCGATGCGCCGCTTGCAGGGCCTGCCTCTCATCTCGCAAACGGGCGGTCATTTCGCGAACCATACGGCTGGTGGCGAAAAACGCGATCCCACCAGCCATAGCCACAGCCGCTATAAGTATGGTCAAGGCAGCCCGGCGAGCCGCGGCATAGTGTTCCTTGCTCTGCCGCGATGCCAAGTCAAGCTGATTTCCCTGGAAGCTAACGAACTCATCCCAGACGGCGTGGTATTCGAGCAGAGCGGGGGTGGCTTGCTGGGACATGACGGCTACCGCCGCGTCGCGTTTTCCTTCATCGAGAAGGAGACTGAGGGCTCGCAGGTAGCTCTCGATATACCGCGTTCGCGCTTCCTCGATTGCAATCAGCAGCCTTCTTTCTTCTTCCGACTGGCAAAGGCCTTCCAGCCTGGCGAGTAAATCTGAGATTTCCGCGGTGTTCTCTACTCGGTTTTTCAGGATGGCATCGATATGCTTTCGATCGTTGAGCAGAAATATCTGCATGGTGATACGGCTGTTGCGATTGGAGTAGGTCACCGCTTCGCGAGACAGGCGGATTTTATTCCACTGCGTGCTCATTATTTCCTGCAGATCCACGTTGACGCGGTCCACTCGGCGCAGACCCAGATCACCGACGGCGATCAGTAGGGCAACGAGCAGACTGAATGCCAACCCCAGGCGAACCGCGATCTCCCGCGAGGCCATGAGGGAATGGGGTAGAGAACTGCGGTTCTTGTCGTTGTTATTGTGATTCGCGGACGCGATGGGTTTCACAATGTCAGCACCTCGGAGCAGCTCTAATCTCAAGTCATCGGCAAGAACGCGGTTTACTTAAAGGGTTTTCAAGAAACCTGTACGCAGGTCTGCTGGTACCGGAAGTAACTAATTTCCTGAGGCAGATCTACCGATTAGATAACCTGTGGCTCCTCACTCCGTGAGCGGGCTTGCAGGAGTATGCAAAGACATGAAGGATCACCCCGCGGGAGGAGGCAACTTGCCTCGCCGCGCTGGATGTCCACTCCGGCAAGACAAACGTCAAGAAGTTAAGGAAAATAAGAGAGACACCATGACCGAAAAGATCCTTCTAGTCGACGATGACAACAACATTTTGAGCGGATATCGGCGTAGCTTGAGCCGTGAATTTCAGATGGAGACTGCCCTTGGCGGCGAGGAAGCCCTGAAACTCATCGCGGATAGCGGGCCCTACGCGGTGGTGATCTCCGACATGCGAATGCCGGGCATGGACGGCATCCAGTTCTTGAGCCGAATCAAGGCCCAATCGCCGGACACCATCCGTGTCATGCTTACCGGTAACGCCGATATGGACACGGCCGTCCATGCCATCAATGAGGGCCGCATCTTCCGTTTCCTTAATAAGCCGTGCAGTAAGGAGGAGATGGCGCAAACCTTGACGGCGGCGCTCCTGCAGTATCGGTTGGTCACGGCGGAAAAGCAGCTTCTGGAACAGACGCTGAGTGGCAGCATTCAAGTACTGACCGAGGTGCTAAGTCTGGTTAATCCGACGGCTTTCAGCCGCGCCGAGCGCGCCCGGCGCTACATCCACCACATCGTAACCTCGATGAAGCTGGCCAACCCATGGCAATATGAGGTCGCAGCGATGATGTCCCAACTAGGTTGCGTCACCTTGCCTCCGGAGACGCTCAACGCCGTGTACAAGGGGGAGAAGCTCTTACCGAACGAACAGACACAATATGATGCGCATCCCAGGGTAGCTTACGATCTTCTTTCGAAAATTCCGCGGCTGGAACCCATAGCGTGGATGATCGAACATCAGAACGGTTCAGTCCCCGAGGCCTCCGACTCCGCGAATGCGGATTTGCGGTATGGGGCAGAGGTGCTCCGGTTGATCCTAGCTTATGAAAGGCTCATTCACAAAGGGACATCGCGAACTGAGGCGGTACACACGCTCTCCCGCCAAAACAAAGGCTTCAGTCCGGAGTTTTTCGAGGCCCTCATCACGTTGGACCCGAACGCAGAAGAGGGCGAAGTACGAAAATGCCGGATCCAGGATCTTGCAGTCGGCATGATCATCCAGCAAGAAGTCCGCACCCCCGACGATGCCGTGGTTGTTTCGAAGGGGCAAGAGGTTACTCCGCCACTGCTGCTCAAACTCAAGAACTTCCATGCCAGACGCGCGATCAGCGGGGAGGTAACCGTCTCTATGCCGCCAACCGTGCTTGCCTTCGGGAAAAGCGCTACGTAGACCCATCAGGCGCTTTTATTAAGCCGCTGCGGATGCGCCAGTTTGTGCGCAATCTCCAAACGGACCTTGTAGGGGCATTACGTGGAGCGGAAGCGTGGCTCGCATGCTCGTCCCGTGACCATCGGATTCGATTTCCAGCTTGCCGTTCAATTGGTGCAAACGTTCGCGCATCCCGGCTAGACCGACGCCCATTTCCGCACTCAACCCGCTAAGCAACTGCAAGCGTTCTTCCGGTATGCCGCGCCCAAAATCTCGTACTTCCAGAATCACAGCCTCGGGCTCACGGTGAAAATGGATACTTGCCTCCGAGGCTCCGGAGTGGCGATGTACGTTGGTCAGGCTCTCCTGCAAGACACGGAACAGCGCGATCTCCACATCCCTCGGCAATCGGCCATACGAATTCGTAATGTCCGCCTTTACCTTAATTCCGCTGCGCTTGGAGAATCCCTCGATAAACCACTCGGCTGCGCAAGCGAATCCCACCTCATCCAACAATGGCGGATGCAGCAGGTAGGAAGTGGTTCGAATTTCTCCGAGAGCCTGATCAGCCAGTTGCCCAACTTCGGCAATAAGCGCCAGGGCGGCGGGATCTTTTTTGCAGGTTTCTTTCAGGAACGAAATACTTATTTTTAGCGCAGTCAGCGTTTGGCCGGTGCTGTCGTGCAGATCGCGCGCGACCTTGCGCCTTTCCTCATCCTGTATCTTCAGCAGACGCTGAGAAAGCTTCTGCAGTTCGGCTGTACGTTCCAGAACTAGCGTTTCGAGTTCAGAATGCGCATGTGACAGTTTGAAATGTTTTGAAAGGGTCCACATAAGTTACTCCTGGGAGCGGTTGGGAGACAAACAGGATCTCTGCTCTAGTGTCTGCATTGTTCCATTGTGAGATTCAGGAGTCTGATCACAATTGCACACGACAACGCGCCGATATTCGCCTGAATGTATGTGAGCAGTTCTGCACAGACCGGGCCCCATGGCTCTGATAGGTTTCACCCTAGCCACCGGGAGGAAGCATGTCCGCATTTCGCATTTTGCTGGCTGAGGGTCAGCCCATCTTCTGCTTAGGCCTGCGCGCGGTGCTGGGCTCCCATGACGGGTGGGAGATCTGTGGAGAGGCCGTCGACGCACGAGATGCGGCAGAGAAGTGCCTTGAGTTGAAGCCAGATCTCATCATCCTTGATATTTGCATGCCAAGATTGAATGGGGTGGATGGGTTTCGACAGATTCTGAAAGACAATCCGGCGCAGAAAATACTCATCCTTACCGATGCGGACTCAGAGCGAGTGGTTCAAGATTGCTTGTGCGCAGGGGTTCGAGGATGGATGCTTAAGTCCGACCGAGTTGACGACCTGACGAGAGCGGTGGGGGCTCTGCAACAGGACGAGCCCATCTTGGGCGTGCGCACGCCCGCCGTTCTTGTGCACGGGCGCTGGAAGAGAAATCCCGGTTCGATTGAAGCCAAAACGCCCCAATTGTCGCCTCGGGAACGGGAAGTGCTGCGACTGCTGGCCGAAGGTAGGAGAGCTAAGGAAGTCGCCGGAATTCTGAACATCGCAGTGAAAACGGCGGAGACACATCGAAGCAATCTAATGTCGAAACTTAATCTTCATTCGATAGCCAAGCTGGTGGTGTATGCGGTAAGGAACGAGATGATCCGGGTGCAATGTTCGGAAGTGATTGGCCTGGTCGAGGGCGGGAATCATATAGCTAACATTGCCGTTCAAAATGCTGTGTAGCCACGCAGATCATCTTACGATTTATCAAGTTCGCACTCAGCAAAGCGCCTCGGGCGGGTGTGCTGTGCAATTTCTTGCGTATTTCTTCGTGTAATTCCCCAGCGTTTGCGATCCTTTAGAATTCTTAACAATTCCGTGAGGACATTAGAGCGGGGATAAGGTAGACTCCTCCTCCGACGGCCACTATCAAGCCGTTTGGCGGTTTACACTCGCCAAAAAAACAATCTAAGCACGCAAATTTTTCTCCTGGAGAGTCTCATGCGCCCCTCACCTTCTCGTCTGGCTGCATCTTTGATCCCTGTTCTGTGCCTCCTTGCAACCCTTTTCAGTTTTGACGGCTTGGCCTCAGCGCAAGCGGCAACAGGACAGAAGCGCAAACTCTCGCAGCAATCGCAGTCGAGCCCGAATTTGCCGAGCGCAGCTTCGGTGAAGGCAGCGAAGGCGCCGCCCCTTACCGGTGACACATGGACCGGCACCGCGGGCGACAACAACTGGGGCACTGCCGGGAACTGGAGCAACGGGGTGCCTGCAAGCACTTCCGCCGTCACCATTGGCACCGCCACGACCAATGTGAATATGAACGTCAATGGCGGCGCGTTTGGCACGCTCACCCTGAGTGGCTCCGGCGACGACTTGACTGTCGTGAACGGAGTTGCCTTGGACGCCTATGGGAACATCACCAACAACGGAGCCATCAACATGAACTCGATCGGCAACGCGACCGAGTTGGTACTGGAAGGGAACGTAGTGCTGAGCGGCACCGGCACGTTAACTCTTTCAAACAATGCTCAGAACTATATCTTTGGCGCGAGCGCAATAGACCAACTGACCAACCAGGAAACGATTCAAGGAGCCGGCCAGATTGGCAACGGCCAGATGGCGCTGGTGAACTCGGGAACGATCGACGCCAATCAGTCGGCTGGAATGACAATCAGCGCCAATGACGGTTTCACCAATACCGGCACAGTAGAGGCGACGGCGGGATCAACGCTGTTGCTGAACAACACGGGTTCGGTGGTCAACACCGGCGGAACTATCTCCGCGAACGGTGCCAAAATTGAAGTAGTCGCTTCGGCGATCAAAGGCGGAGCCGTCACGCTTACGGGCGCGTCCACGTTACAACTCACCAATGCGGCTATTTCCGGTGGAACCCTGACGAATAGCGCGACTGGAACGATCGAGATCGCGGCTGGTACGAACTATCTGGGTGGGACGATTAACAACTCGGCGGGTGGTACCTTCAAGATCGATAACGGTGCGGTCCTCGACTTGCGCCCGGGGACGTACGCGCAGTTGGGCACGTTGCAGCTCAACTCGGCGGGAAACGCCACCGAACTGGTGCTCTTAGGCAACGTCACGTTAAGTGGCGGAGGTGTGACGCTCTCCAACAACGCGCAGAACTACATCTTTGGAGCGACCGGCGCCGATACGCTGACCAATGCGGAGACGATTCAAGGCGCGGGGCAGATCGGCCATGGGCAGATGACGCTGGTGAACTCCGGAACGATCAACGCCAATCAGTCGGCGGGAATGACGATCGAGGCCAACGGCGGCATCACGAACACTGGCACGTTGGAAGCGACAGCCGGGGCAACGATGGCGCTGTCCAGCACGGGTAATATCGTCAACACGGGAGGGACGATCGCAGCTAACAGCGGCATCGTACAAGTCACGAGCTCGTCGGTGAGCGGTGGAGCGGTCACCTTGACGGGAGCGTCCACGCTACAGTTGAACAACGGAACGATTCACGGCGGAAGCACGCTGACCAACAGCGCGACAGGGACGATCGAAATCGTAGCGGGTACGAACGATCTGGGTGGGACGATCAATAACTCGGCGGGGGGGACCTTCAAGATCGACAACGGAGCGGTTTTGGACTTGGAAGGTGGAACTTACGCGCAGCTCGGAACGGTGCAGCTGAACTCGGTGGGAAATGCTACGGAGTTGGTGCTGGCCGGCAACGTAACGCTGAGCGGTGGCACGGTAACCATGTCTAATAACGCGCAGAACTATATCTTTGGGGGAGTGTCGACCGACATTCTGACTAACAAGGAGACGATTCAGGGGGCCGGGCACATCGGGAATGGACAGCTGACTCTGGCGAACTCTGGAACCATCAACGCCGATCAGTCGGCAGGAATTACGATCCAGGCCAACGGCGGCGTTACCAATACCGGCACGCTGGAAGCGACCTCGGGCGCCACGCTGGCGTTATCGAACACCGGTAACGTGATCAACACCGGTGGAACGATTGCCGCGAACATTGGCATTGTCCAGGTGACGAATTCGACGGTAACCGGCGGGGCCGTCACTCTAACGGGCGCATCGACGTTGCAGCTTTCTAATGGAACGATTCAGGGCGGCACATTAACGAACAGTGCAACGGGGACGATCGAAATCGTGAGCGGAACCAACGTTCTGGGCGGGACAATTAGCAACCCCACGGGCGGCATCCTGAAGATCGACAACAACGCAGTCCTGGATCTGCAGGGCGGGACGTACGCGCAACTAGGGGCAGTGCAACTGAACTCGATTGGCAACGTTACGGAGTTGGTGTTGAACGGCAACGTGACCCTGAGTGGCGGAACGGTGACGCTTTCTAACAACATTCAGAACTACATTTTCGGAGGCATCGCGGCCGACACGCTTACCAACAAGGAAACGATTCAGGGCGCCGGGCAGATCGGTCACGGCCAGATGACTCTGGTGAATTCCGGAACGATTAACGCGAACGGGTCGGCGGGGATGATCATACAGGCCAACGGCGGCGTGACCAATACGGGCACGCTGGAAGCGACCTCGGGTGCGACACTGGCATTGAGCAGCACCGGAACGGTGACCAACACCGGAGGAAAGATCCTCGCCAACGCGGGCACGCTGCAAGTGACGAGTTCAACCGTGAACGGAGGAGCCATCACGCTGACGGGCGCGTCCAACTTGCAGCTGAGCAATGGAAGCATTCAGGGTGACACGTTGACCAACAGCGCGGCGGGAACGATTGAGATTGCCGCAGGTACGAATACGCTGGGCGGCACGATCAATAACTCCGCGGGCGGAATTCTAAAGATCGACAACGGCGCGGTTCTGGACTTGCAGGGTGGAACGTATGCTCAGCTGGGTGCCGTACAACTGAATTCGATCGGGAATGTGACCGAGTTGGTGCTGCAAGATAATGTCACGTTGAGCGGCGGCACGGTAACGCTTTCCAATAACGCGCAGAACTACATCTTCGGCCAGACTTCAAACAACACGCTGACTAACGAGGAGACAATTCAAGGGGCAGGCCAGATCGGCCACGGGCAGATGACGCTGGTGAATTCCGGCACCATCAATTCGAATGGCTCGGCGGGGATGACGATCCAGGCCAATGGTGGCGTGACGAACACTGGCACGCTGGAGGCCACGGCGGGTGCGACGCTGGCGTTATCCAGCACGGGGAATGTGGTCAACACTGGAGGAACGATCGCAGCCAATACCGGTACGCTGCAGGTGACGAACTCGACAGTGCTCGGCGGAGCAATCACGCTGACGGGCGCTTCGACTTTACAGCTTTCGAACGGCACGATTCACGGCGGCAGCACGCTGACCAACAGTGCGGTGGGAACGATTGAGATCGCCTCGGGCACGAACACGCTGGGCGGGACGATCAATAACTCCGCTGGCGGAATCCTGAAGGTCGACAATGGCGCGGTTTTGGATCTCGACGCCGGGACGTACGCGCAACTGGGCGCAGTACAACTGAACTCGGTTGGAAACGTCACTGAGTTGGTGTTGAACGGAGATGTAACGCTGAGCGGTGGCACGGTGACTCTCTCCGCTAACGCGCAGAACTATATTTTCGGCGGCTCCCCAAGTGACGTTCTTACCAATGCGGACACGATCCAGGGTGCGGGCAATATTGGGAATGCTTCCATGGGCCTGGTAAATTCGGGCACCATCTTGGCAAATGCGAGCGGAAATCTCGTGATCGACGTCAGCAACCAACTCTTCACCAATACGGGCACCGTAGAAGCCGACGGAGCCACGCTGACCATCGAAGGGCCAGGCGTTACCTTCTTCACCAACGACAATCAGAGCACAGCCACTCTCACCGGCGGCACTTACATAGCGGACGGAAGCAACATTCAGTGGAACGCCGGACCCAACGGCATCACTACCTTGGCTGCCAAGGTGACCGAGGAAGGCGGCGGGCAACTCATCAACACGTACAACAGCCTCAACGCCAACGCTCTGGCGGGCCTTACCACAATCACGGCGACCGGTGGTCTCACCATCGGCGGAGTAGCCTTTACCGATGCCGGTGCATTCAGCAATGCCGGTTCGCTTACGCTTCTTCCCGGTGAAAGCTTTACCATCGGCTCTCTGACGCAGAGCAGCGGCGGCTCGCTTACGGCTGGAACTTTTGTACTGGATGCCAACCTGAATATCTCAGGCACGGCGCAAACCATTACGACCAATGCGGCTACGCTCACACTTGCGGGTGGAACGATTGAGAACACCTCGAACTCAACCAATGCCCTCGCAGGACTGGCCACCAACAGCGGCAAACTAACGATTGGTGGCGCTAGCAACAATGTTTCCACTACAGCGGCCAGCTTCAGCAATACAGGCACGCTAACCATCAATGCCGGCGACAGTTTCACCGCCGCCAAGCTGACTCAGATCACTGGTACTACTCTAGGAGCCGGCACATTTGTGTTGGCCGGCAATCTGGATTTGACCACCGCTGGCATCAGCGTCACAAAAAACTCAGCTACTCTTACTCTGGAAGGCGGCACCATCAATTCCAACGGAGTGAATGCGCTCGCCGCGCTGGCCAGCAATACCAAGAGCCTCACCATCGCTGGCTCCGGCACCAGCGTTTCCACCTCCGCGGCAACTTTCGCCAACTCGGGCACAGTGGCCGTTCAAGCCGGCACCACCTTTACCGCCGGCGGAGCCAGCGGAGCCTACAGTCAAACCGCGGGCACCACTACGGTCGACGGGACGTTGGCGAGCACCAGCATCAAGGCCACTGGCGGCTCGATCTTGGGAGCGGGCACACTGAAGGGCAACACTTCCATCGGCAACGCTACCGGCACCGCAGCCACACTTAATGTGGGCGATAGCGGCGTCGCGGGATTGCTTGCTATCACAGGAACCTACACGCAGCTGGCTACCGGCACCATGAATGTATCCATCGGCGGCCTCACTACCGGCACTTACAGCGCGCTCAGCGTAAGCGGCAATGCCAGTCTGGGCGGCACGCTGACGGCTGCGATTGTCAACAGTCTGGTATTAACTTCCAGCAATATCGGCCAAACGTTCACGATCCTGACCAGCGGCGGCACGGTATCTGGCACCTTCGCCAACTCAACCGTGACATCTGGCACTGATGTATTCACCGTTTCCTATACCAGCAACAGCGTGGTACTTACGCTGACATCCGTGACGGGACCCGGAGCGAAAGGCTCGAAGAATCCACCAGCTTCCGCGTTGCAAACTGCTGTCCTGGCTGCGCCGAAGCCAACCACGGTCGTCTCCAAGTCTCCGACACTCACCAGCGGCCTCCGGCAGCGAGTGGGTGTAACCAACCGGATCGCCAGACCGATTCTGGTGGCAGGACTAGCGCAACCCGGTGATCGCCCCGACGCAAACGCCGCCCGAGGTTCCGAACTCGGCAATCTACGTAGCTGGGAGCATGTGCCTGCATCGCCGATAGCTTCCAGGCCGATCGCTGTGGCCAGGATCGCTACCCTGGGAGGCGTCGAACCTCTGCACGCTCCTCATAACAACCTGGCCCGCAACGTCTGGGCAGGCGCGGACAGTGCAATCGCCGTTCATCCTATCGCCACACCGTCCACGCTGGCGGGTTGGGCGGGCAACTCGAACAAAGCACGGGTACCGGTCAAGATCGCGCTACCGTCGCTTCCTCGCGCGATGCGGTAAGAAGATAGTCCAATCCGAATGGTGGGTTAGTGAATCTAATCCACCATGCGGGATTGGAAGCGCCTGGTCGGATTCATTGTTGTGATTCAAACCGTTCTTTTCTTAACCCACTTTCTCTTATATGAGACGTGGAGCTTTTCCTCCACGGGCAGCGATGCGCGTGGGCTGCTATGGGTCAAAATTAGTCTCGGCTTATTATCGGTAAGCTTTGTTGCCGCTTCGCTACTCGCCTTTCGCTATACCAATCCTGTGCTGCGCGTGTTTTACAGGGCGGCTGCGGTCTGGTTAGGTTTGCTGACATTTCTCTTCGTCGCAGCGGTTGGTTCATGGCTGATCTTTACTATCGCGCAGCTGGCTAGGATCGAAGTTAATTTCCATCGCATTGTGGAGTTGTTATTTGGAGCGGCAGTTGTAGCTGGTCTCTATGGAGTCTTCAACGCGGGCTGGACGCGAATCACTCGCACCACCGTGCGCCTCGCGAACCTGCCGGAGGCGTGGCGCGGCAGAAAAGCGGCCCTGATCAGCGATGTGCACCTGGGGCACGTGCGCAATGGCAGTTTTCTGCGACGCATGGTTGCGAAGATTTTGCGGGAAGAACCAGATGCGATTTTTATCGCCGGTGATTTGTATGACGGCACAGCCATCGATGCAAAGCGCGCGGCCGAACCATTAAACCGGCTGACCGCGCCCCACGGCGTTTATTTTGTCGCAGGGAATCACGAACAATTCGGCGATGACAGCAAGTATCTCGGCGCCATTGCCGACGCCGGCGTGCGTGTGCTCACCAATGAGAAGGTTGAGGTAGATGGTCTGCAGATTATCGGCGTGCCCTACCGGAATGCGGCACAGCAGGGAAATTTTGCCTCGGTGCTACGCGGCGTCTGCCTGGACCGCGACCGCGCCAGTATTCTCCTGACCCATGCGCCCGACCATCCGGAAATCGCCGAGGCTGCGGGAATTTCTCTGCAGCTCTCGGGACATACGCACCTTGGGCAGTTCATCCCGTGGAGTTGGATGGCACAGCGGATTTACCGCCAGTTCGTGTACGGATTAAGCCGTATCGGGAAGATGCAGGTCTTTACTTCGAGCGGAGCGGGAACCTGGGGACCTCCGCTGCGCTTGGGATCGAATCCCGAAATCGTCATGCTTGAGTTCGAATAGAGAGTTTGAACTAAAGAGTTCGAATAGAGTTCGCGAACCTTATTTCCAATCAGCGGGAAGCAGCAACTTCCTGCGCCTCTTTTGTTTTCCGGAATCCCGCCTGGACTTTGCGCCATTGCGTCAACTCTTGTCTATAATGACCGGGGCAGAGCGCGGCCTAGTTCTATTCTGGCTGGACTTTGCCTTACATTTTCTCGTATCCCCGCGCTCTGCATGATTGAAATGGCCAGCAAATGTCGGTTGATTGCATGAAAGTAAAACCCGGAATAGAAGTTGCCGGCCTTACCGACGTCGGCTGTCAGCGCGATAATAATGAGGATTCGTACCTCTATTGGGAGCCGGCCGACGAAGAAGAATTCCAGCGCAAGGGCCGGCTCGCGGTGATCGCCGACGGTATGGGTGGACACGAGGGCGGCCAGGAAGCCAGCCGCATGGCGGTTGAGACGGTGCGCGAAGTTTATGACCAGGCTTTTCGCGGCGATCCGCAAGCAGCTCTGGTGGAATCGTTTGCCGCCGCCCACTCACGGATCCAGGACTACGCCGAGAAGAATCCCGCATTCCATGGCATGGGCACCACCTGTACCGCCCTGGTTCTCCGCGGCCGGCAGCTTTATTTTGCGCACGTCGGAGACAGTCGGTTTTATCTCGTGCGCGATGCCCGCATTCTACGTCTGACTCGCGATCACTCCTATGTAGGTAGGCTGGTGGAGAGTGGTATCGTTCGCGCCGAGGACGCCGAGAAGCATCCCCAGCGCCACATCCTGACCGCCGCTTTAGGGGCAGGGATAGACGTGGCGGTCGACGGTGCAGAAGAAGGATTGGCCTTGCAGAATGGCGACAATCTTTTGCTTTGTACCGACGGCTTGTGGAGCGTTGTGACCGAGCAAGAACTTGCAGCCGCAGTGAACGGCAACGCCCCTGCTGAATGCTGTGCCGCCCTGGTAAAGCTGGCGCGACAGCGGGGTGGGCCCGATAACATTACCCTCCAAGTGCTGCGCGTTGGACCTGAGTTGTAATCCTCACTAAAGCGCGTTGCTCATGTGGAGACAGCCGCTTCGGCTGTCCCGCCAGGGCGAAGCCCGGCGGCCCGTCCAAGCGCCCGAGCCCTGGCTCGAGCAAACCCCAGCTTCGCGGGCCGCCATTGGCGCTAAACCGCAACGAAGTGCACACCCTGCCCGCCTTCCAACGTATGGCTAGGTCGGAACTGACTGAAAGTAAGAATGTTGTCGCCTTGGACCGCACGCAGAGAATGGCGCGGCAATTGCAATGTCGGATACGTCAATAAAGTCTATTAGCACGATGGACTTTATGGCATAATGGCCAACTATGAAAATCTCTCAAAAGGGACTCTACGCTCTGCAGGCGATGATGATGCTCGCCCGCCATCACCACCAGGGCGCCATAAAAATCCGTGAAGTCGCTTATGAAGAAAATCTTCCAGAAAAATTTCTCGAGCTGATCCTGCTCGAGCTGAAGAATGCGCGTATGGTCGAAAGTGTACGTGGCGCCAAAGGCGGATACCAGCTGCGCCGCAATCCCGAAGACATTCGCCTTAGCGAGATCATGCGCCTGATCGACGGTCCGCTCGCGCCTTTCGGCGATGCCGAGCAGTTGCGCACCCTGATTGACCGCGATGTGCCCCACCGCGCCCTCTACCAATTATTCCTCGACGTACGCGATGCTGCGGCCAATATTCTGGAAAACACGACCCTGGCCGACCTGATCGCCGAACCGCACCCGCGATCCGCCAAAGGCAAACACGCAGCCAAGAAGAAAGAGAAAGCTCCCGTGGTGCCCATGGTAGTGGTCGGGGGGCAGAAGTAAATCAACTGGCAACAATGAATTCCAGACGCGATTTTCTCAAGCAGGTTTCCGGCGCGGCGCTCGTCGGAGCTTCAGTGCCTTCCCTATTGACTTGGGCCTTCTCACAAGGGCAAGCAGTCGACGTCCCCGGCGAAGACGGAATGATTCTTCGCTCTTTCCGTTTCGTCGATATCGAAGCTCCGGTCGAATACTTTAACGCGTGGCTTACTCCCGTCCCGCACTTCTTCGTGCGCAATCACATGCACGAACCAAGCGAACTCGATGCAGCCGACTGGAGACTCACAGTTGGTGGCGAAGTGGAAAAGCCACTCACGCTCAGTCTGGCCGAGCTTTCGAAAATCGAGAGCCACTCCGTTGTAAATACGCTCGAGTGCGCCGGCAATGGCCGCAATCTGCAGCGCCCTCAGGTTCCCGGCATCCAGTGGGGCAAAGGAGCGGTCAGCACCGCCCGTTTCTCCGGACCACGCCTGCGCGATGTTCTTGATCGTGCCGGAGTGAAGTCCACGGGCAAACACGTAATGTTCCGCGGTCTCGACGAAGTCCCGGGCAAAGTACCTCCATTCATCCGCAGTATTCCCCTCGAAAAAGCTCTCGATGCCGATACGCTCGTCGCCACGCACATGAACGGATCTCCACTCACCAAGCATCACGGTTTTCCGGCGCGCGCTCTCGTTCCCGGCTGGATTGGCGCGGCGTCGTGCAAATGGCTCACGGAAATTAAATTGCTTGATGCGGAGTTTGTCGGAAACTTTATGAGCCCCGGTTATCGCCTTCCGAACCAACCGATAAAACCGGGTGACGCCGTAAAGCCCGAAGATACTCATCCTGTCACCGCATTGAATGTGAAATCGGTGATCGCTGGTCCAAACGACGGAGTGACTATCAAGGCCGGCAAAGTTGCAGTGCACGGCGCAGCCTGGGCCGGGGAAGCCGATGTCACAAAAGTTGAAATCTCAACCGATGGTGGCGCCACCTGGAGTTCCGCTAAGCTTGGTCGCGAGCAAGCCCACTACGCGTGGCGACTGTGGAGCTATGACTGGAAAGCCAGCAAGAGCGGCGACTACACGATCCAATCCCGCGCCACCGACAGCCAGGGACGCACCCAGCCGGCCACCCCAGCCTGGAACCCCAGCGGCTATCTCTACAACGCCATCGATCAGGTGAAGGTGCATGTTTCCTAACGCCGCGCGCAAATCCGGGTCGCCGAATATGTCGAAGGCGCGTACCAATAAAGCGTGTGATATCGCGGCGTGCGGTAACGTGGAAGAGCGGCGCTTAAGCGTCGCAGAGGATGCGGGCTTCAGCCCCCGTGGTCGCTACCTACCTGTAGCGGGCGTGCTCATTGCTATGGCATTGCTGATCGCGTCCGCTTTGCCATTCTCCGTTCGTGCTCAGCAACCTGCAGGAACCGTAACCGCCGACCTGCCTCCCGGGCCGATGCAAGCCAAGGCCACGACGACATGTCTGGAATGCCACGAGGCGCGCATCATTCTCCAGCAGCGTCTCAGCAAAGCCGCATGGGGCAAAGAAGTAGACAAGATGACGAAGTGGGGTGCAGTAGTCGATCCCGCCGACCGCGATGCGCTCATTGATTATCTGAGCACCAACTTCAGCCCCGACAAACCGCCGTATGAGCCGCAGCGTACCGCAGGCAAGTAACTCATTTTAGAAAAAGCAAAGCGCTGCCGACCCAATGTCCGAAATCCCCTGGACATTACGGCAACGCCGCCACTACTGGACCCAAACTGTAATGAAAAAAGTATAGAAACGTACCTGCCCTATTCCTAGTGCATTGTAGGGTTCGGGGAAATTAGGGTTTACCCTGTGTATCCTCTGTGTCCTCTGTGTTTAAGCTCTTCTCCGGCCGCAGGAGCGGAAACAGAATCACGTCGCGAATGGTGTGCGAATCGGTCAGCAGCATGCACAGCCGGTCCACGCCCACGCCCACGCCGCCGGTTGGCGGCATCCCATAGGAGAGCGCGCGGATGTAGTCTTCATCCATCTGATGCGCCTCTTCGTCGCCGCGCTCGCGTTCCTGCAACTGCGCCTCGAATCGCCGCCGCTGATCTTCGGGATCGTTGAGCTCGCTGAACCCGTTGGAAATCTCCATCTGCCCCGCGTAGATTTCAAACCGCTCCGTCCACTCCGGCTCATCCGGCTTCTGCTTCGAGAGCGGTGACACCGCGGTGGGAAATTCATAGATGATCGTCGGCTGGGTGAGATGTTCCTCGGCCACGGCTTCAAACAACCCCGCAATCGATTTACCCAAAGGCCCCTTCGAATCGTAAGCCATGTGTGCGTGCGCCTGATTGAAGCGCTCGACCAATTTCCTGACGCCATCATGCGAAGCGAAGTCGCTCATCTCGGGCTTCGCGCCGTCCGCCTCGGGCCAGTAATGAATGATGGCTTCGCGCATGGTGAATCGCTGCCAGTTCGCCCAATCAATCTCCTGCTCGCCCCACTTTGATTTCGTGCTGCTGTTCACGTCCTTCGCAGCCTGCGTAATCAACTCTTGCGTGAGATCCATCACTCCTTGATAGTCGGTGTATGCCTGATAGAACTCCAACATGGTGAACTCAGGATTCCATCGCCAGCCCAGGCCTTCGTTGCGAAAGTTGCGATTGATTTCATAGACGCGATCGAATCCGCCGACCACGAGGCGCTTCAGGTAAAGCTCGGGCGCGATGCGCAGATACAAATCCATGTCGAGCGTGTTGTGATGCGTCACAAAAGGCCGTGCCACGGCTCCGCCCGCAATAGGCTGCATCATTGGGGTTTCGACCTCGACAAATCCGCGCGCCTCCAGCGTCCGCCGCATCGATTGGATCAGCTTGCTGCGCTTCAGAAAAACTTCCCGCACCTCGGGATTGACCACCAGGTCTACGTAGCGCTGCCGGTAGCGCAGTTCCACGTCGGTCAACTCGTTCCATTTCTGCGTAGCGCCCGGAGCAGATGGATCCGCTTCGATGGCTTTCCCCACCGGCAGCGGCAGCAAATCCTTGCTGAGAAAAGTGATCTCCTCTACATGAATCGTCAGCTCGCCTGTGCGCGTGCGGAATAAATAACCGCTGACGCCAATGTGGTCGCCGAGATCGAGCAGTTTGTACAACTCGAAGCCCTTGTCGCCGACCGCATCCTTCTTCACATAAATCTGCAGCCGCTTTCCATCTTGCTGCAGGTGAGAGAATCCCGCCTTGCCCATCAGCCGAATCGCCATGATGCGTCCGGCGACACGCACGTTGATCCGCGAACCTTCCAGTTGCTCGGCAGTCTTATCCGAGTCATCCGCCAGGATTTGCGGAATGGTGTGCGTGAACTCGTACTTGCTCCGGTACACGGTTTGGCCAAGCGCCTCGATCTGTTTCAGCTTTTGCCGGCGCAGTTCGTAAATATTTTCGTCGAATGCCAAGGGGATCCTTTAACAGGGAAATTGCGCCTTGCCGGCGCGGGAAACACGATTGAACGTTGAAACGCGATTATAAACAACCGGAGCCGGAGAATGCGCCTTGGTGCTGGGCTAGAATCGAATTTTGCATGTACCTAAATACTGTGGTACATTGGTACGCATGGACGATTCAAAGTTGCTGGTGGAACGAGTGCAGACCGGCGTGCGCATGGAGAAACGCCTGCTCAAGGTTCTGAAGGCCTTCGCTGAATATCACGATATGACCCTCGGCGATTTGCTCGAGGGAATTGTGCTGCATGCCTTCGACGGTAAGACGCCATTTAGCCAGGCCTCTCTCGAACGGATTCAGGAGTTGAAGCGCTTTTACGAGTTTGATCTCGATTCCGGCGCCAGCCACCGGCTGAAAGAAATCAAGGCACGGCCGGCTCGCAAACGCGCTGATAGATAGATAAAGGAAGCGAAGATATGACAGAACAACGAATAAAAATTGCTCTTACGGGATTGCAGTGGACTCTGGGGCTGGTGATTCTGATAGAAGCGGTCTTATTTGTGATGCCCAGCGCTGACCGCGACTTTGCCCGGACTCACATGCCGGACGTGCTGCGGCAGATTTTGGGATGGGGAGAGATTATCGGTTGCGTGCTCCTGCTGATTCCGCGAACGGCGGTGCGCGGCGCATGGGTTCTGGTGGCCATTTTTGTGCTGGCGATTCTCGTCCACCTTTTGCACGGCATCTTCAATGTTGGAAATCTCGTAATCTACACAGCGGCAGCGTGGGCGATCGCGAGCGGTAAGACGGCTTAGCTGTTTCCATGAGTAACGAAGAATTCATCCGCTGCTTTGAGAGCGACGCCGTTCCCGAAAATTCCTTCCACCATGCCGACCACGTCCGACTGGCGTTCGCGTATCTGTGCCAGTATCCGGTCCTGCAGGCGCTGGAGAAATTTTCCAGCGCGCTGAAGCGCTTCGCCGTCGCTCGCGGCAAGACACAGCTTTATAACGAAACCATCACCTGCGCTTATTTTTTCTTGATCCGCGAACGGATGGCGCGCTCCGAAGGCGCAGGCTGGGAAGAGTTTGCCCGCCAGAATGCAGACCTCCTCACCTGGAAAGACAGCATCCTGAACCGTTACTACCACGAAGCCACGCTGAGGTCGGAGCTTTCTCGAAATGTGTTTTTGTTTCCTGACAAGTGTGGGTAGGTTGATGGTCGATTGGGCCTACAAGAAATGTGACGCTGTTACTTCCTCTGGTCACCTTGTCGGGTCGACTGGATTGTTCTCGATAGCGTAGGATTCGTAGCGCGACTTAACCTGCGTAACCGATGTGATCGAGGTCATAATTAATGAAAAAAATTTGGCCAATCCTATTTCTTCTGACCTTAGCTCTGGGATCTTCACGCTTGTCTCCTGCGCAAGAGATTCACGATGGCGCTGGGGTTTTGCGGGCGATGCATGATCGCTACAAAACATCGTGGTACGACACGCTCACATTTACCCAGAAGAGCACGACCTACAATCCTGACGGCACTACCAAAGTTGAGACCTGGTATGAGGCGGCGCTTTTGCCAGGCAAGCTACGTATTGACATTGGCCCGCCAGGCAACGGCAACGGCTACGTTCTGAGCGATGGGACCGTGACTATTCTTAAGGACGGCAAAATGACCGCATCGCGGCCACTGGTGAACATGCTGCTGGTGCTCGGATTTGATGTTTATCGGCAGGATCCGCAGATTACCGCCGACGTGGTGAAAGGCCAAGGCTACGATTTAACTAAGTTGCGCGACGATACTTGGGAGGGGCATCCCGTTTATGTGGTTGGCGCGGATAAAGGCGATTTGCAGTCGCGGCAATTCTGGGTGGAAAAAGATACTTTGTTGTTCGTGCGCGAGATGGAGCCGGCTCGCGACGATTCCAAGAAGGTGCATGACATCCGGTTTACCGACTACCGCAAACTTGCCGGCGCCTGGGTCGCGGCGCGGGTTGAGGTACACGCTGATGACAAACTGATTTTCAGCGAAGACTATACGGACATTGAAGCGAATGTGAAGCTCGACCCCGCGGTATACGACCCCAGCAAGTTCAACTCGACGCATTGGGAAAAGCAGTAAGCTCAGGGTTGAAAGCGAGGCTCGACTCCGCGCCGACACAAAGAGCCTTGAAGACATGCGCGAACGGCGCTAGTATGGACTGGCTTTCGGTTCTTCGGTAGTGCGTGTGAGCCCACTATGCCGCAAAATTACGTCCCCATCTTCATCTTCATGGCAGTTATCGGCGTGCTGCTTCCGGTGACGCTGCTGGCAGCCAAGCTTGTCCGCCCGGACAATCCGAGCAAAACCAAGCTGATGCCCTATGAGTGCGGCATCGATCCCATTGACAATGCGCGCGGACGTTACACCGTCCGCTATTACATCGTCGCGATCCTGTTCGTGGTCTTCGACGTAGAAACTATTTTTCTGTTTCCCTGGGCGGTGAAGTTTAAGGCGCTCGGCGTTTTCGGGCTGGTGGAAATACTCATCTTCCTCGTTATCCTTATTGTGGGTTACATCTGGGTATGGCAGAAGGGCGCGCTGGAATGGGTGTAACTCTGCTATTGGCCTAGGATCCTATGCCTTGACGAATGTCGTCAGGCCGCGTCGTGAGCGTTCGCGAAGCTGGCACTCGCGCAAGGTCTCTGCGAGCGCTTCCAGTTTAGGCACTCCGTAGACAAAGAAATTCTCAAATTCCGCATCCGACGAGAACAAGTGCAACTCCGCGTAGCCGAGCAGCCGCATTCCGAATGGTTTGAGAAACTCGAAATGGTCGATTCGGAATAGCTCCAGACTTTCCTGTTTCTTTGAGAGCAAACCTACTTCTCGTTTGATCCGTTGCGTGGTGATTCTGTAGTGGATTCTTCTGCTCTTCACATAGAAGTGTATGCAGAGGATGCCGCACGCGAGCAGGCAACCGAGGATTGTGTACAGGATGCCGCCATCCCTGGACTCGGCCTGGACGGCATAGTGCTGGACGGCATATCCGACGACGATGGCCAGCGTGATCACGACCAGAAAGGGCACTAATTGGCCGATGCTGTAGATCATCGCCGGGTAACCGGAAAATAAATCCTTTTCGATTTCTAAATCTTTTGAGGCGGCAAATGCCGTCAGGTCGGTATTGCAGAATCGGCACTTAATCGCTACGGCCTTGATGGTTTCTCCGCAGACTGGGCAAGCTTTAGAATCTTCGTCCATGAACCGATCCTTCCGAACCAGAATCATAACGCAAAAAGCAGTCCAGATCGCTCCGAAGCATACAGTCGCGCGGTAGTGGCTGAATTTGGTCCAATTCAACCACTACCGGCTCGTTGACACCGTGTGCTCAAGCTGATAAAAATTAACGTTCTCTTCGAAACCCTCCACGTAAGAGGTTTGCGTCTTCGCAGCGAATGCCGGACGAAATCAAGTCGCCCTCTTCACCGCCCCCGAATGGTGATGCGAAGCCAACGGCGGATCAACCGGCCGTTCCCGGCGGTGTGAAGGCTACTGCTTCCGGCTCGGTGCAATCGGAACCCAAGACTCCGCCGGAAAAGCCAGCCTCATCTCCAGCAACGCCCGCCGCGCCCGCCGCCACCACTGCTGCGGCAGCTCCGGCTGCCAAACCCGCGGCTGCGCCTGCCAAGCCAGCGGCGCCCACTCCGATTCCCTGGGATTCTCCCATGATCGCGAAGCTCAAGGGAGCATACGGTTCCGGCATTGAGCCGCTGAGTTATGCGGGGCAGAACTATATGGTGGTGGATCGTTCGCTGATTCCGGAGATTCTGCAGGTCCTCCGCAACGAAGAACAATTCGATTACTGCGTCGATATCACGGCGGTGCACTATCCCGCGCGCGAAAGGCAATTCGAAGTCGTCTGGGTACTTTATTCTTATGCGCGCAATGAGCGCATCCGGGTAAAGACGCAAATCGCAGATGGCGCGACCGTGCCCAGTTCCGTGCCCATCTGGGCGGCGGCGAACTGGCTGGAGCGCGAAGTGTACGACATGTTTGGAATTAAATTCGACGGGCATCCCGACATGAAGCGCATTCTGCTTCCCGAGGGCTGGAAGGGGCATCCGCTGCGCAAGGATTATGGCATCCTGCAACAGGACAACGAGTGGGTGCAGATCAACTTGGGCATTGAAAGCGGGCAGTGAGAGAACACTAAAAAGCAGTAACAAGCCGCCGTGAAAAGCAGCAGTAAAACGTAAAATGACCGACTCGAACACGCTCTCGCATCTCGATCTCGAAACTCCCGAGAAGCCGTTTCTCGATGCCAATGAGCTCGTCATCAATATGGGCCCGCAGCATCCCGCGACGCATGGCGTGTTGCGCGTGATCCTGCGCCTGGATGGCGAAAAGGTGCTTGGCCTGGAATGCGTGATCGGCTACCTGCACCGCGGCGTCGAAAAGATCGGCGAGCATCGTACTTACACGATGTTCAATCCCTACGTCGACCGCATGGATTACGTGGCTGCGGTCTCGAACGGGCTCGGCTATTGCGAGACAGTGGAGAAGCTTCTGAACGTGGAAGCGCCGCCACGGGCGCAACATGTACGCGTAATTCTCACTGAGCTGAACCGCATTGCCAGTCACCAGCTCTGGCTGGGAACGCACGCGCTCGATATCGGCGCGATCACGCCGCTCTTCTACACCTTCCGCGACCGGGAAGAAATTCTCAAAATCTACGAGAAGTATTGCGGCGCGCGGCTCACCACGCATGCCTTTCGCATTGGCGGACTGCAATACGAAACCTATACCGGCTTCGAGAAGGAAGTGAAAAACTTTCTCACTTTCTTCCGCCCCAAGATCGACGAATACGAGGAATTGCTCACCACGAATCGAATCTGGGTGGAGCGCACCAAGAATGTCGGCACGATTTCCGCTCAGGATTGCATCGCGCTCGGCGTGACTGGGCCTGTGCTGCGCGCCAGCGGTGTGAAGTGGGACCTGCGCAAGGCTCAGCCTTACGCCAACTACAAAAATTTCGACTTCGATATTCCCATCGGAGAAAACGGCGACACCTACGATCGATATCTGGTGCGCATGGCGGAGATGCGGCAGTCCGTACGCATCATCGAGCAGGCCGTCGACGCGCTTCCTGAAGGGCCCATCATTGCCAAAGTTCCCAAGGTGATGAAGCCGGCGGCGGGAGAGGTTTATCACTCCATCGAAGCGCCCAAGGGCGAGCTGGGATACTTTATTGTCAGCGACGGTTCCACGCAGCCCTACCGCGTGCGGGTGCGGCCACCGTCTTTTGTAAACTTGCAGGCGCTTGACCTTATGTGCCGCGGCCAGCTGGTGGCCGACGTAATCGCCGTGATCGGCACGCTCGATATTGTTCTCGGCGAGGTGGATCGCTGATGGGCCAGATCGTTGCATACATCGAGTCGTACCTCGGGAGCGATAAGACGCCCGGCGCCGCGGGAAACATGTTCTGGGTGCTGGTCTACATCATGTTGGTCTTTGGCGGCCTGTCCGTCGCCGTGATTGCGATGAATTGGCTCGAGCGAAAAATCCTTGCGCACATGCAAGTGCGTCTGGGGCCGATGCGCGTGGGCCCGCACGGCTTGCTGCAGCCCATCGCCGACGCCATCAAATTACTGCTTAAAGAAGACATCATGCCGGCCGAGGCGGATGGACTGATCTTCTGGGTGGCGCCGTTTGTTGTGGTACTGGCGGCGTTTACAGTTTTTGTGGTGGTTCCGTTCGGTCCCACGCACGCCATTACCGACATGAACATCGGAATCCTCTTTATGCTGGGCGTGTCGTCGCTGAGCGTGCTTGGGATTGTAATGGCGGGATGGGCTTCGAACTCGCACTATCCGCTGATCGGCGCGCTGCGGTCGAGTGCGCAGATGGTTTCGTATGAAGTCGCCATGGGGCTTGCGGTAGTCTCAGCCGTGCTGATGACCAGCCTCAACGAGACTGGCACAGGAACCCTCAGCATGATCGGGATCGTTCAGGCGCAGATGGCCCAGCAAGAGTGGTTCATCTTTAAATTCTTTCCGCTGGGATTGATCGCATTTTTTATTTTTGCCGTCGCCATGGTTGCCGAAACCAATCGAGCGCCGTTCGATTTGGCCGAGGCCGAATCTGAGCTGACCGCAGGGTTTCACACCGAGTACAGCGGCTTCCGCTGGTCATTATTCTTCTTGGCTGAGTACTCGGCCATGATTGCGGTTTCTTCCATCGCGGTTACCCTGTGGCTGGGCGGATGGCTGCGGCCGTTTCCGAATTTGCATGGCCCGAGCATATCGATTCCCCACTACTGGCCACCGGTCGACCCAACTGCTCCCACAGGTGCACTGGACTTAGTTTTTTCTCTTTTTCCCGGAGTTACGTTCCTTTTGTTTGCGGCGATGTGTTTCTTTAACACGGCCCGCATGCCCAAGCACCCGCTGTTTAAAATTCAAACCATGGGCCTCGCCGGCTTCGGCGTGGTGCTCGGTCTAATTGGATTGGCTCTGTTCGTCCCGCCCATTCGCGACCGCGTTGAAGATATTTTCTGGTTCTCGGCGAAGGTTGCCGGGTTTATGTACCTCTATATCTGGTATCGTGGCACGTTCCCGCGATATCGCTTTGACCAGCTCATGCAGATGGGATGGAAAGTCCTGCTGCCGATGGGATTGGGCGTTCTCATTTTGACCGCCAGTGTTGCGTTGCTTCAACCAATGATATGGCACCCGTAGCCACACCATTTTTCTTTTACCTGCTCTCCGGGATCATGCTGATCGGCGGCATCCTGGTGATCACGCGCAAGAACCCGGTGCATTCGGCGCTGGCGCTGATTGTCACGCTGCTGGCGCAGGCGTCGATTTATCTGATGCTCTATGCTCCGTTCGTGGCTGGCGTGCAGATCATTCTCTATGCGGGCGGCATTATGGTGTTGTTCCTGTTCGTCATCATGCTGGTGAGCATTGACCGCTCGGTGAGAGAACGGCAGTTCAACAGCCAGTGGGTAGTGGGATTAATTGCGGCTACGGCGCTCGGAGGATTGTTTATTGCGGTGTACACGAAAGGGAAGGATATCTTCCCGGAGCACGCGATGCCGGTGGTGGAAAACGATAACACGCAGAAGATTGCAACCATGTTGTATGGACAATATATGTTTGCCTTCGAGATCGCCTCTCTGCTGCTGCTGGTTGCGATTATCGGGGCGGTGGTGATGGCGAAGAAGAAGATCTAGTAGAAGCTGATTTATGGAAGCGATGCTGCACATTACGACGCTGCATTATCTGGTGCTCGGGGCCGCACTTTTTCTGCTTGGCGTTATCGGCGTACTGACCCGGCGCAACGTGGTGATCGTCCTGATGTCGATCGAGCTGATTTTGAACGCGGTGAACCTGAACCTGGTCGCCTTCTCGCGCATGTGGGGCGGGTTGCATGGACAGGTATTTGCCATCTTTGTAATCACCGACGCTGCCGCTGAAGCCGCGGTCGGCCTGGGAATTCTGATCGCCTTCTTCCGCAACAAGGAGACGGTGAATGTGGATGAGGTGAATTTGTTGAAGTGGTAGAAGCGCAGCTCTTAGCCTTTAGCTCTTGGCTTTTAGCCAAAGGCCAAAGGGTTGAGCTAAGAGCTAAAGGCTAAGAGCCAAAAGCAAAAACTGAATGTTCTTCCTTACTCACATCTGGCTGATTCCGTTGCTGCCGGCTTTTGGCGCGGCCGTCATGCTGTTCTTCGGCCGCAGACTGCAGAAGGCTACGGTTAGTGCCGTCTGTGTCGGCACCATCGTTTTGGCATTCGTCATGGCCTGCGGCGCGTTCCAGCAGTACTCGGCATGGTCGTCGACGCCGGAGAACTTTCATAAGCCGTATCAGACCATCCTTTACACCTGGCTCGGCACCGATACCGGGCGCACGGGCTACGCGATGCAGGATGGGCAGCAAACTCCGTTCCAGGCCGATGCCGGCTTCCTGCTCGACCCGCTTTCCAGCATCTGGCTGCTGTTTGTCACCGGCGTCGGCATGCTGATCCATATTTATTCCACCGGATACATGGCACATGAAAGCGGCTATTACCGCTTCTTCGGCTACCTCAACCTCTTCATGTTCTCCATGCTGACGCTGATTCTGGCGAATAACTACGTGATGATGTTCGTTGGGTGGGAAGGCGTGGGCCTGTGCTCGTATCTGTTGATCGGTTTCTATTTCCACCGCAAATCCGCCACGGACGCGGGAAATAAAGCTTTCATCGTAAATCGCATCGGCGATGCCGGATTTCTGCTGGGAATGTTCTTCATCGCCTGGATCTTCGGGTCACTCCGCTTCACGGATGTCACCGCCGTGGCGCGTCACAACGCCGCTGCTTTGATGGGGAATCCCTACATCACCGCCGCTACGCTTCTGCTGTTTGTTGGAGCCTGCGGCAAGTCGGCGCAGCTTCCGCTCTATGTCTGGTTGCCTGATGCCATGGAAGGACCTACGCCGGTTTCGGCGCTCATCCACGCCGCAACCATGGTTACCGCGGGCGTCTATATGGTCGCGCGATCGAATGCGCTGTTTGTCCTGGCCCCGAAATCGATGTTGGTGGTCGCGATTGTGGGCGCTCTGACCGCGATCTTCGCCGCCTCGATTGGCCTTGTCCAAAACGACATCAAGCGCGTGCTCGCCTACTCCACGGTGTCGCAGCTCGGGTACATGTTTCTCGCGCTCGGCGTGGGAGCATTCGCTGCCGGCGTCTTCCACGTTTTCACGCATGCGTTTTTCAAAGCCCTGCTCTTCCTGGGCGCGGGTTCGGTGATTCACTCGATGAGCGGCGAGCAGGACATGCGCAACATGGGCGACCTTGGCCATCGCATTCCAACCACCCACCGCACCATGTTTATCGCCACGCTGGCGATTGCGGGCATCTTTCCGTTCGCCGGATTTTTCTCGAAGGACGCGATTCTCTGGGAAACCTGGTCGCGCGAGGGCGGAGCTTACCGCTTCCTGTGGTATATCGGCTACGCCACTGCGTTGATGACCGCGTTTTATATGTTCCGCCTGATGTACCTGACATTCCACGGCCGCCCGCGCATGAGCCACGAGGTGGAGCATCATATTCACGAATCGCCGGTGTCGATGACGGCCCCGCTCGTTGCGCTGGCGTTGTGCGCGGTCATGACCGGATGGCTGGGCTGGCCACACAGCCTCGGCGGCTCCGACCGCTTCACCACCTTCCTTGAGCCGGTGTTCGCTCCCGAGGCGCGCGTTCTTCAGATAGAGGGACGAACCACTCAGTTATATGAAGGAGCGAAAGAAGAAGAACACAACTCCGGCTGGGAGTGGACGTTGATGGGGCTATCGTTGGCTGCGGCTGGTTTAGGTTGCGGGATGGCCTGGAAATATTATTACCACGCCGATAAGGGTTACATCGAGCCTATTGCCGTAGCTGCACCGCCCGTTTACGACGTGCTGCTGCACAAGTACTACGTGGACGAAGGTTACGACTACGTCTTCACCGGACGCCGCAAGCTGGGAGATGTGCGTCTCGGCGTGTTGGGGCTCGGCGAAGCGTCCGCGTGGTTCGACACGAATGTTGTGGATGGCGCGGTCAATGCGGCTGGCTGGATCACGCGGCTTGCGGCGACAATTTCCGGTTGGTGGGATAAGTGGATCATTGACGGTGTTGGCGTGAACGGCCCGGCAATTCTGGCGCGTATGCTGTCGTATCCCGCGCGACTGTTCGAGTGGGGACTGGTGCAGTGGTACGCGCTGGTGATGACTGCAGGATTGGTGGGGTTCGTTTTTTATTACGTGTATCACTAAGCCGCGAGCTGTGAGCTACGAGCTTCGAGCCAGCGCGTGTGGGTTCGTTTGAAGCTCATAGCTCGAAGCTCGAAGCTAACATGCAAAACCACATACTCTCGATCATCCTCTTCACGCCGCTCGTAGGCGCGCTTGTGCTCCTGTTTGTTCCCAAGGAAAACAAGAACGCCATCCGCTGGATTGCGAATTTGTTTTCGCTGGGCGGTTTCCTGGTCTCGCTGCCGCTGGTGCCGTGGTTCTGGGCGCAGATTTCGAGCCCCGACCGCTTCAAGTTCGTCGAGGGGGCGGCCAACAACTGGATTCCCTCGATCGGCGCGGGTTACGTGATCGGCATCGATGGCATTTCTTTTCTGCTCATCATGCTCACCACGCTGCTGGGCTGGATTTCGATTCTCTCGTCGTGGACCGCGATCGAGAACCGGGTGAAGGAATACTACGTCTGGTTCCTGATTCTGCAGACGGGAATGCTCGGCGTCTTCATGGCGCTCGATTTCTTCCTCTTCTTTGTCTTCTGGGAAGCGATGCTGGTCCCGATGTATCTGCTGATCGGCATCTGGGGTGGGCCGCGCAAGCTTTATGCCGCGATTAAGTTTTTTCTTTATACGCTGGCCGGCTCGGTACTAATGTTGCTCGGCATTCTGTTTTTATATTTCCATCACCACAGCGTAACGCAGGTCTTCACCTTCAGCATTCCTGAACTTTACAAGACTGCGCCGCAAATTTACTCCGACCCGGCTTACGGGCCCACCGTCGCCACGCTGCTGTTCTTCGCATTTTTCTTTGCCTTTGCCATCAAGGTGCCAATGTTCCCCTTCCACACCTGGCTGCCCGATGCGCACGTGGAAGCTCCGACGGCGGGTTCGGTGATCCTGGCCGGCGTTTTGCTGAAGATGGGGACATACGGATTCATCCGCTTCTCGCTGCCATTTTTCCCTGACGTGCTCACGCACACCAAGATCCGCGGCTGGATGATCGCGCTCTCGTTGATCGCTATTCTTTACGGCGCGCTCGTATCGCTCATGCAGAAGGACATGAAGAAACTGGTGGCGTACTCGTCGGTCAGCCATCTCGGCTTCTGCACGCTGGGCATCTTCGCGCTCACGCCCCTGGCGCTAAGTGGATCGGTGTTGCAGCAGATCAATCACGGCATCTCGACCGGAGCGCTGTTCTTGATCGTCGGAATTCTTTATGAGCGCCGGCACACGCGCGAGATCGCGGAGTACGGCGGTATTTCGAACGTCATGCCGGTCTACGCCACCATTACCTTGATCATGTTCCTTTCGTCGATGGGATTGCCACTGCTCAACGGTTTTGTCGGCGAGTACTACATCATGCTGGGAACGTTTATGGTGAGTTGGAGATGGGCTGCATGGGCCGTGCCCGGGGTGGTGCTGGCGGCGGCGTATCTGTTGTGGCTTTACCAGCGCGTTTTCTTCGGCACGGTCACCAACCCGAAAAATGAAAAACTGAACGACCTTACCCCGCGCGAAGTGTTGACATTCGTGCCGCTACTCATCATGGCTTTTTGGATCGGCCTGTATCCCAAGCCGTTTTTCAAAATCCTCGAGCAGCCCGTGAATCAGATCATGGCAGATGTGCATGGGGTGCGGGTCGACGCCAACATTAATGCTGCTCTCCAAACGGAAAAGATGACTGCCCCGGTTGCCACGACCGCGGTGGCAAACAACCTGGCCGCGCCAATACAACCGACCGTCGCGCAGACGAAAAAGCTGCAATCGATGAAGGGAAAGAACTAGTGGGCGCGCTGGCCTTCAGCGGGACTGATTACCTGCTGGCCTTGCCCATTACTCTGCTCACGCTGTTTGCGCTCGGCATCCTGCTCATCGATCTCATGCTTCCGCCCGAGACCAAGTGGGCGAACGCGGTGACTGCGCTGATTGGCGTGGTTTTTGCCGCGGCAGGCGTGGTAAAAATTCAGTTCTTTATGCAGGCTACGGCGGCCGCATCCATGGGTTCGCTCGCCATGATGCGCACCATGCTGGTGGACCGTTCATCGATCTTTTTCTTCTACCTGTTCCTCGCGGGCGCGGGCATTTCCATCCTCATGTCGATGCGTTACATGAAGACGGAGCATGAAAACCACGGCGAGTACTACTCCTTAATGCTGCTTTCGGTCGTGGGCATGATGTGCATGGCCTCCGGTTTTGACATCGTGCTCATCTTTATTGGCCTGGAATTGATGGCGATCTCCACCTACGTGCTGGTAGGATTTCTGCGCCGCAACCGCCGCTCCAATGAAGCAGCGCTGAAGTATTTGTTGCTGGGTGCATTTTCGTCGGGTATTTTCGCTTATGGTCTGTCGCTGGTTTACGGGCTCACTGGAAGCACGAACCTGGGTGTGATTGGCGCGAAACTCGCACAGGGTTTTGCCAAAGACCCACACAATCCTGTGGTGATCGTTGCATTACTCACCACGATGACCGGACTCTTATTCAAGATTGCCGCGATCCCCTTTCATCAATGGGCGCCCGATGCTTATGAAGGCGCGCCCACCTGCATCACGGGATTCATGTCCGTATCGGTGAAGGCGGCGGGATGGGCAATGCTGTTGCGCGTGCTCGGATGCACCTACCCGACTTATCCCAACCTTATGATTGGGCTCGCGGCGCTGCGGCCCATTTATGTTCCGCTGCTGGTCTTCGTTTCCATTGCCACCATGACCGGGGCGAACTTCGCCGCGCTTACTCAGACCAATACCAAGCGTCTGCTCGCCTACTCTTCCATCGCGCATGTTGGCTACATGCTGCTTGGCTTGATTGCCGGCACGGCCACTCTCCTCAGTCCCGACGGCGTAAAGGGCATTCTGATTTATCTGCTGGTCTACACGTTCATGAACCTGGGCGCGTTCGGCGTGATCACCTCGCTGCGCCACCGCAACGTAATCGGCGACGAACTCGACGACCTGAACGGTCTCTACTCACGCGCTCCGGTAGAAGCGGTGCTGATGCTGATCTTCCTGCTCTCGCTCGCCGGGATTCCGCCCCTCGCCGGCTTCTGGGGCAAATATTTTATCTTCCTCAGCCTCATCGAAACCGGACATTATGCGCTGGCGTCGCTCGGCGTCCTCTATTCGGTATTCGGTCTTTATTACTACTTGAAGATGGCCAACGCCATGTTCATGGGCCAACCCGAAGAACGAGGCCTGCTGCCGGTAAGCTGGAGCATGCGGGCCGCACTTGCTGTAACGGCAATCGCCACGCTCTTTATCGGAATCCTGCCCGACCGCTTTATCCAGGTAGTGAACTGGTCGCTGGGGCTGGCACAGAGTCCCGCGGTCGCCAAGTTGATGCATTAAAGATGCTCACGCAGGCAACCGCCTCGGCTATCCAGGCCAGAGCAAAGCTCAACCGGCACACCTAACGTTGTCAATTGCAGACTGGAGTAGAATCCGTTCTGCTGCGCTGACCCAAAATGTGCCCTGCCGATCCAGAGCCCAAAGGCGATAACTCCGACCGGAAGGAGAACTTCTGGGTCCAGGCCGCGCGCTACAGTCAATTGGCAGTTATTTTCCCCGCCGCTCTCGTAGTCGGATGGCTGATCGGAGCAGCACTCGACCGCTGGCTGCACACCACCTGGCTCTATCTGGCCGGCATCCTGTTGGGCATCGCTGCCGGTTTCATCGAACTGATCCGCTCCGTCTTGCGTGATACGAAATGAAGCGCAACGTAAAAGGAAATTACTGTTCGGACTGAAAGCTTTCGTCACGTACCATGTGTGCATAGCCAGTTTTACTGATGCCTGACATAGTACAAGCCGAACCAAACCCGCAGCCTGCCGCGGAATATTTTTACTCCGGCGCTCTGCTCCGCATTCGCCGCTTCATGATGGTGCTCGCGCCGTTGTTGGCGGCGGCGGCCTGGGTGAAGTTCGGTCCGCGTCCCGCCGCCGGCTTTGCCTTCGGTTGTGCCATTGCCTATCTCAATTTTCACTGGTTGAAGCGGGTGATCGCCGGCTTTGCCGATCGCGCCACCGGCGCCCCCACGTCGCAATCGGGGCAGGGAATCGTTTTTCGTTTTCTCTTGCGCTACTTTTTGATGGCACTGGGTGCCTATGTTATATTGACTGTTTCACCCGCAAGCCTGAATGGGCTTCTTGCGGGCTTATTTTTGCCTGTAGCCGCCATCGGCTGTGAAGCGTTTTACGAACTGTACGCAGCTCTGGCTCGTGGAATATAGCCAGCGGAAGACAAGGTAACAGCAACTTTATGCCTGAAGAACTTTGGTTTACGCACATTCTAAATCAGCTGTTCGGGGATTCCGTAACCTCTTTGCTGCGGGCTTTGCACTTCGAACCCAAGTACCCCACGGCTCCCATCTCAAATTCACTCTCGATGGAGCTTCTCGTCTTCTCGTTTCTGCTGATTCTATTTATTCTCGTACGCTCGCGCCTTTCCGTTGACCGCCCCGGCGCGTTGCAACACACTTTCGAAGGTATCGAAGGATTCATCCAGGGCCAGAGCGACGAGATCATTGGCCATCACAGCGAGGCCTATACGGCGTTCCTGGCTGCGCTTGGCTTCTTCATTTTGTTCTGTAACCTCATCGGAGTGATTCCCGGCTTCGAGTCCCCGACCGCCGTGCCCATCGTTCCCTTGGGCTGCGCTATTTGCGCTTTTGTGTACTACCAGACGCAGGGATTCAAGCACGCTGGAATCGGCTACCTGAAGCACTTCCTCGGGCCCTCTGACCCGACGATGTCGCTCTTCATCCGTATTCCGTTGGCTTTATTGTTGCTGCCGATTGAATTGATCAGCCATTTGGCGCGCGTTCTTTCGCTCACCATCCGTCTTTTCGCCAACATGTATGCGGGTGACATGGTCACTCTGGTTTTTATCTCGCTGGTGCCGCTTGGTGTTCCGATTTTGTTCCTCGGCCTGCACATCGGCGTGTCGCTTCTGCAGACATACATTTTCGTCCTGCTGACAACCGTGTATCTTTCGGGAGCGGTCGCGGAAGAGCACTAAAAATCAGTGGCCAGTGGTCAGTGGCAAGTTAAGAGCGGGCTTGAACAAGTTAGCTTAATAGTTTTGGGGCATAAAGATTTTGCTGGCCACTGGCAACTGAACACTGGCCACTGGTTTTCAGCCGTTCAGCGTGAGGGCGTTTGCACGGGATGACGTCAACCACCCACTGGCGGTATTTCATGCGAGGAGAAACACAATGAGTAAGTTAAGCAAATTGTTCATGGCACTGTCCGTACTATCGTTCGCCGTCCCGGCTTTCGCGCAGGGCGGAGCCGAAAGCGGAGTCAACTGGGTAGCTATCGCCGCCGGTTTTTCGATGGCCTTCGCTTCCGGCATTTGCGCCCTGGCACAGGGCAAGGCAACCGCCTCCGCAGCCGAAAGCCTGGCCCGCAATCCTGCCGCTCGCCCCGGCATCCAGCTGGCTCTGATTTTGGGCTTGGCCCTGATCGAGTCACTTGCGCTCTACACGCTGGTGATCATCTTCGTCAAAGTGAAATAGGATACGAATCGGCCTAAAGCAAAGCCTCTGCTCGTACGGTCGAGCAGAGGCTTCTGTTTAATTAAAGAACCGATCAACATCTTGCGGATCTTTCAGTCCTGCCGGCTAAACATTTCTCGCCATTCCTGCCACTTCCGCTTCAGGTGAGGAAGAATGAACTCCAGGTTGCATTGAGCATTTTCGCGGCTACTCATCGGGAAGGGAAACGCTACTCTCCAAACGCCCCAGCGCGTCGGTTCGAGAGGACTAACCTCTTGGAAGTAAGGTGTCTCGGAAACCTCCCACACTAATCCCGCGCGGCTGTTATCGGGAGCGATCACGAATGCGTCTCCGTAGCTCGATGGCTCGGCCTCAAAGTCCGTGATTTTTCCCAAAGTGAAGCCATCGATAACCACGTCGTCGAGCGCTATGAATCCGTGGTAGACGGGCGTCCCAGCGGGACGGGCGATGAAGGCCGGTTGGGAAGAAGAAGCGGACTCTGCCTTCGGATCGACAGCAAGCTGTCGTCCGGTAACTTGTGTTGCTGGGTCGTGCGGATCGGGCATCCGGCGCATCGTAACACGACCGGATGGTGCTAGAAACGAACTTTTAGATTTTCCGCTCCCCGGCCCACTGTTGGTCCTTGTTCTTAGGAGCTTGGTTCAGAGCGTCCACCAGTAGACGGCGCAGGCGGTAGCGGCTTTCCAGGTCGGTGTTAACGATCTCGAATCCTACTTCATTCACGCGGGCTCGGCGCAGCAGCACATGTGCGCGGATTTTCGTGCGCAGGCCCAGAGAAATTTCCAGGTCGGCCTCGCTGCCGATGCGCAAATTGTCTTCCTTCGTGCCCATGCCTCCGCCCAGGCTCAATTCGCGGATGAGAATCTTTGACTTGCCCCACGAACTTCCAATCACCGCACTTACCGTGCGCGAGAGCACCATGCGTTCGTAGCGGCGCTGCCGCACCCACGGGCATGCCGGAGCGGTGTCCAGCGGGGCGATTGCCAGCTCCGCCGGCTCAATGCTGCTATCTGAGAGAATTTGTGCGCTGTAACGGGGATCGGTTTTGGAGAGCGATTGTGCCGCGGCAATCCGCAGTTCGCGGTGATGAATCCAGCCGAAAGTTTTCTTCGCCTCCACCAGTTCGCGCAGGAGCGACAAGGAATCCAAATCCTTCAGGCGCCCCAGAGACTCGATGGCTTTCAGTTGCACAAACGGAGAACGCGAAGCCGCTTCGCCGGGTTTGGCCATGGCCACCAGAGGCGGCGCAGCCGTAAGATCCCCGCTCATTCCGACTTCATCGATTGCTTCCGGGAGTACCACCGAGTCCAGCACTTCCGCCAATTCCAGCAGTGTGCGCCCGCGGTCCTGTGCTGCTCCGTACGCGATCTGGCGAACTACAATGTCGTGATAAAAGCGGTTCCATTCGGGCAAACGCGCCGGCAGTAACTCCAGCAGCGTTCCTACATCCAGGCGGCTCAAAAGGCCCACCACTGCAGAAGCCTGCCGTGGCTGTCCGGTGCGTAGAATCTCCCGCAGTTGCGTCAGCGCCGGACTTCCCATCTCTCGAACCAGATCAACCATGCGGTCGCACTCGTCGCGCCGCATGCAACGGAAGAACCTATCGGCCAGATGTTCGGCTCCGGATTGGCACGTCCGCCGCAAGACCACCAGCAGGTCCGCTGGCACCTGATCGTTGCGCAATGCTTCCTCGATGAACTCAGGAATGCGGTTTTCCACGCCCACGCGCGGCCGCAAATCGTTCACCATCACCGGACGTTCCTGCAGCAGCATCTCCATCCCGCTGCATACTTCGTTCACTGCCTGGTAATTCTTGGCTTCGCTGGCTTCCTGGCTTAGGCGAACAAAAGCCGCGCTCAGCAGGCTTTGCAGCTCAGGATCTTTCTCCACGCACAGCTGCCGGGTTACGCTGTGGATGGCCTTACCCATCGCTTCGCCGCCCAGCCGCGAATAAAGGTCCGCCAGTTGGCTCAGTCCAATGGCCGTCTTGCGCCGCGCCTCTGTATCTTTCGTCTCCAGGCAACCGGAGTAATTGTTCAGAATTTCGGCTGAGGTCTGCTTGTCATCGCGATCGAGAAGTACTTCCACGAACTGGCGTAGGTTGCGCGGCGGCACGCACGGAGCCTCATTCGAGAGCAGCACCGTCTTTTTTCCCGACTCCGGTACTTCTGCCCAGAACATCCGGTCGAGAATGTCGGCGTGCGACTCCACCAGGATGCCGGCCTTGTTCATCTTCTCTTCTTGCAGCTTCAGGATCCCGCGCAGCGAATCCATCTGCCGGCTCATGTGTTCCATCATTTGATGGACGGCATTCACCTTGACTTCGCCCTTCGAATAGCGCTCCAAGGCGAAGCGGATTGCCATGTGCTCGGCCGCCTTCATCAGCAGCGGCGTGTCTTCTTTTTCGCTGGTCGCCTTGGCCGCCAAGGTCCCCAGCAGCTGTTGCAGGTTGAGGCGCGTGTTGGGATCGGTTTCAGTAAGCTCTTTCTGCAAAACCTCTGGACCAGCACCGGGATCGGTCTGCACCTGGCCGAACCGGGTGAGCAGTCGGATCGCCTGGACCACTTCAGCTTCCTGCAGCGGCACCACGCCTTCCCATGCTGGTGCCGTTGCTGTCCCCGCACCGGCTTCGGGTGCAGGGCCTGCCACCCAGTGGCCGGGAACGTTGGGCACGCTGCCAAACGGAACTGAGGTTCCACCGGCTTGGCCCCCACCCCCGCCTGCGTTGGCGCCCTCCGCTGCTGCGATTAACTGCAGCAACTTCTGCGGATCGTTGAGCCATTGTTTGAATTCCGGACCAAGGGTTTGCGCCGCGATCTGTGCGGCTACGCTGATATCGCCGGTAAGCGGATCGGCCGCCACAAACTTTACTTCATTGATCTTGATCGTGCTTTTCTTGCCGCTGCCGCCACTGCTCAGCGCATCTTTGATCTGTTTGGCTACGTCCTGGGCCTTGGAACCAGCCAGCGTGAAGGCGCGCACCAGGCGCGTGAAGTCTTCGACGGTAACGTCTTTGGAGAAATGCAGACTGGCCAGACCCGCTGTGCTTAAGAGTTGTCCAAAGCTGCGCTCCGTCTGCCCGGCTTCCAGCGGGACTCCGTCCAGCAACAATTTGTTGTCGGAAACCCCCAGCAAAAATCCACCTTCGCCCGCCGCAGGTAGACCTTCCTGCAATTCCTTCCAGGCGACCTCGAACTGAGCTTCCGTGCGCTTGTGCTCGGGGCCGTACATCCGAGCGTACTTGATCAGGATGTTCAGGCTGTGTACAAAGGCGCGCGCGGAGGCCGCACGGTTGGCGTGAAATGTGCTCGCTTCGTTAATAAAACGCTCCTCTACCGGCAGCTCAGGATCGGTTATAGAGAGGTTAAATCCAAGGGGTAAGCCCTCGCACGTTACGGAGGTAATAAAAGAATTAGCGATAGATCAATGCGTAGCGTTGTACTCCCGCTCCTCCTGCAATGAACGGGAGTAGCGTGGCCGGCTCGCGAACGCCTCCTGCCACTGGCGTTTCCAGCGAACTGCGGCGAAAATGGTGACGATCATTATTATTCTTAATTGTTTGGAACTCTTGTGCCTTTAGCGACCACTCGCACAACTCGCGCCAAAAAAGTAGCCGGCTTGCGCTACTGGATGCTGCGGGTCTTAGACGAATGCCAGCACGTCTCCGCCGATTTCAGTGCCGACCCTGTTCACGACCTGCGCGTCTCCCTGCGCCGTTGCCGCTCCCTGGTGGATGGATTGATGGCTCTCGATTCCGATCCCGAGTGGAAGGCGATGAAGAAAGCCGGTAAGCGCCTGTTTCAGCGCCTCGGCGCATTGCGCGATGTGCAAGTCATGATGGAGTGGCTGGAGAAGCTGCATCCCGCAGAAGCGAGTGCGGAACAAGTGACTGTGGAGCGAGCACGTGTGGACTCAGATTCCGCCCACCCGCACGCCATCGGCGATCCCGTGGCCCAATCTCTTCTCGAAATCCTTCACCGTCGCGAACAAGAGCAAAAGCTCGAAGCGCAAGTTGCTCTCGAAGAGTTCGATCGCAAGCAATGGCGACAGTGGAGCAAGTCTCTTCCCGCGCGCGCCGCTCGCATCCGCCCGGGCAGCGCGCTGTTCAAGCATCTTGCTCTGGAGCGCTGGACCGCGGCCCGTGAACTCCACAACCGCGCCCTGCGCAACCGCTCCCAGGTCGCCTTCCACGCCCTGCGCATCGGCATCAAGCGCTTTCGCTATATCGTCGAGAATTTTCTTCCCGTGGAGCACAAAGCCTGGAGCAACGACCTCAAACACATTCAGGATTTGCTCGGCGAAGTGCATGACCTCGATGTGCTCTGGGCCACGGCGGTTTCGTGCCAGGTTTTTCCAGACCCGCATTCTCGCCGGCGCTGGCACGAACGAATTCTCGCCGAAAGAACCAAGCGCATCGACCAGTACCGCAAGAAGAAGGTTGGGCTGGATTCTCTCTGGCAAGTGTGGCGCGCCGCTCTGCCGCAGGGCAAACAGATTCAGGCGCTGGCCACGCGCCGGATGAAGCTTTGGGCAAACGGCCTCGATCCCGATTTCCCGCACTCCGAGCGCGTCGCCAGCCTCGCTCTTCAACTCTACGACGGCCTCCTCGCCGCAGGATGGCAGCCCGCAGTCGATGGCGTCTCTGCACGATCCAGCCTGCTGGCCGCGGCTCTTCTGCACGATGTCGGCAAGTCCGAAGGCGAAAAGGGCCACCACAAAACTTCTTTCGACCTGATACGCGCCCACTGCAATCCGTTAGGCTGGAAGCCCGAAGACCTGCAACGCGCCGCCATCGTCGCTCGCTTTCATCGTGGAGCCTTGCCCACCAGAAGGCACAAATCTCTGCGCGATCTCCTTCCCGACGAGCAGAAAGCAACAATCCAACTCGCCGCCATCCTGCGCCTCGCGAATGCTCTGGACACCGGACACGACGCCCACATCGGTCGCATTCAGATTGAAAGTGATCAGATCAGGACAAAAGGGAACGAAGCTGTAATTATCGCCGCCGAAGGCTATTCGCCCTTGAGTGCATCCGCTCAAACCATCGCCGCCGAGCGGCATTTGCTGGAAACTGTGTTGCACCGGCCGATTGTGGTGAAGTCGATGAAGAGTCCGCGCCCAACTCAGTGATGTGATTGGCGGGGTGATCGGCGATTCGGGACACGCTTTAGCGCCGCTGTCATCTTCTGCTGCGAGGCTTCTTTGCGTCGCGCTTCGATGGGGCTCCGCGTTCGCTCTTGACGACGCTTTTGCCCGTTCCGCTCGCACCCAACCGCGCCGCCTGCTCCATCGCCGTCTGGATGTAGCGCCGCACGAAGGGACGCTCCACATCGCGCTGGCTCCTGAGCTTGATGTGGCGCATGGTTTTACCCTCGCCTTCCAGCACCCGATTCGGATCGGGTAGCGTACTCCCGCGTGGGAATCCCAAGTTAACATGTCCCGCGTTGGTCGCAATGTAACAGAACATGTCCTTCATCTTTCCGCTGAACCCGAACCAAATGGCGACCGTGTACACCTGGTAGATCGACTCCGAGGCGTCGGGTGCTTCCTCGAGAATCACCTCTCGAAGCGCCAGAGCGAGATCCGAGATGTGCCGGTCGTAGGCTTCAAGGAATACGAGCAATTGAGGATCCGGGGGGCGTCGCATGGCAGCGGACCAAATATACACTGAATCGTATGAACCGGAAGTAGGCCGGGGAAATTGTCTGCGAGTTCGTCAAGCCGGAAAGCCATTTTACTCATTGGCGTCAGACGGCCACATCCCTCAATGAGTGTAATCGCCTGGTGTCGACAACTACTCCAGAAACGGAAAGCCATAAAACGGCTGGACTATCAAGTAAAGATTCGTAAAAGACAGTGCGCTTCTACAACTCCGGAGCCATAATTTGATTTGGGTAGGCGTCTCCAGGTCGAGGGTTCACACGTGGAGGAACTATGCTGAAACAATGCCTGCTTCTATCGGCCTTGGGCTTCGTCGGCTTGATCGCGGTTTCTGCGCTTGCGCAAAACATCATGGATCCCGCCGGCGCCAAGTTTTTCGACGATGCGGGAGTGCGAGAGGGCAATCAGAAGTGTCCATGCGTGGACCATGCACCGGTATGCGGGTGTGTACGAACCTCCGCATCGTCCCCAGAGTGGTATCAGAATGGACATTTCGATCCGGCGAAAAGGACAAAGGAACTGAGCAAGCAACTAAAGCTGACGGCAGACCAGCAATCGCAGATGCTCGACACCTTGGATTCGACGAAGTCGCAATTGGAGGCTGTGCGGTCAGACCGGTCTCTATCCAGGAAGGTCCGTAATTGCAAGCTGGCGCTCATCCGCCAGGCATCGAACGACCAGATCAGCGCATTTTTGGAGAAGAAACAGAATGCGAAATTGGCGCGGATACGGTCGTACAAATACAATGTCGACCGGTCACCGGTGAATTGGGGTCCTTAAGGCGGACCCGCCGTTCGCGCTTTTCGAGGGGTGCTGCGCAGAAACCAGACGCGCAGCGTGGTCCGGAATTACGAGTCCGTGTCAGTCCTAAGGGAAGCCTCCGCCATGCGCAAACTCCACCTGTGAAGCATTCGACAGGGGCAGGTCAAGTCAGTTGGTGATAAATCCCCATTTCACTCATCCACCAGTTTGGGAGCGTGTTGCCGACCCCGCGCTTACCGATGCTTGCGGAAAATTTCGAAGATCAAGTTGAAGAATTGCACTACCGTTATCCCGATCGCGACATAGACCGCAATCTCCAGCCGGCGACCCGCCTCTTGAGTTCCACGCAGCAGGTCGGCGACGTCTTTCGTGGACTGTTGCAGAGTATCGGCTAATTGCTCAAAGTGCTGTAGCGAAGCTCTCATTTTGTCCGAGGTTCTCGACATGGCCAGCGACGCATCACCGAACTGCTGTCCATTGCGCAGATCAAGCTCAGCCCGGCATGCCGTCCACCACAGGCTTCCCGGAGGACTTTCATACATCCGCTGCCGGATCTCCACATAAGAACGGTTACGCAACAACTCCACTAGCGCCGACACTTTGTCGGCCCCCTGGGCTTGCTCACTGGCTTGGGTTTCGGGAGCTTTCGCGTCACTGACGATAACCGGCATACAGGCAGCCTATCAGCCAACTCTCGCTGAATTGAGGTGCCCGAAGTGCATATCTGCCCTTCCGTTTCCGCGCAATCTGGCTACTGGTAACGACCTTACCCATGCACTTTCAGCCATACCGTACCTCGGCCTTTCGTGGTGGCACGAGCGCCACACGCTGCTAGGAGGGTCGGGCATCGCAGGCAGAAGACCGATCGTGTAGCTGTTGAAACATCGCGATTTCGCTCATTGGGTCGCGAGTAAATAATCGCCTATGGCCAAAGGAAAACGGAGCGAGTCGTAAGTGCTTACAATGGGCGGTAACGGAAACGGCCTCGGCGACAGCTTGCTTTTGCTGCCCGCCCGCGATGGTTGGCGAAACATCGCGATTTCACTCATTGACTCCCGTTAACGCCGTCACCTCGTTTTTCAATCTTCCCTACTCTAAACTGGAGCTGGATGATTGACCGCTGGCCCGTGGGCAACACTAGTTGCATGACAACATTCAAAGCCATCTGGTTTGTGATAATGATTCTCGGATTTGCGGTCAGCGGTTGGCTTTGCGTGTTTAGGACGAACATGCTGGTGACGTGGGGACGGAAGAACTCGAAAACGAAATTCGCACGGTCCCCATTTTCAAGCGTACCCGGGAAGTCTGGTTACCCCACATACATTCGTTGCGCTGGAGTCTTCATTTGGCTTTGGGCAATCGCCATCACATATGCCGTGCTTTTCCTTCATTTCCGATAGCCTACGGAAAAAGACCTACTACCCTATCTCCTAACAGTCGTCGAGACAAACCCCGTCCAATAGCCGCAACACCAGAACTTCGATTCTGTCAGTTGTTGAAAAATCCCTATTACACTCATTGACACCAAGCGCCCGATTCCGGTTCACTCGCTTTGGCCGATCACCATAAACTTCCTTGTCTTCTTGTCGGAAAATTGCAACTCGTAGGTTTGCGTAGATTCGTAAGCAGTCTTGTGAACGTCCTCTATCAGCTTCGCATTGTAATCGCCGAGCGATAATAGTGTAACGGGAGCCTTCGCTTGTGCCTCTAGTTCGTATTTCTTTCCGTCAATAATGACGTTCAGCTTTTGCGTGGTTTGCAAGCCAAGTGTTGTCGGCACGACAACCCACTGTGACGACGTGACATGGACATTTATCGCGTATTCCCCCGCGTTCGATTGAGCCCAGCAGAGGGCAGAGAGAACTAGTACCAAAAGCGCAATTTTTCGCATGCTTCCTCCATTAGTCTTGGACCGGTACATCTCACAACTATAGACGGCGCGCCAGCCCATCAGAATCAGAAGCTTCGTTTTTTTTGTTGTTTGCGTAAAATCCCTATTTCACTCAATGACCCGCCGAGCGGGGCTTTGAGTGCTAGCACCTATTTTCGCCAACTAACCCGTTGCGGTCACTCTAAAGGTTCGAAGTGCGGGGATTGAGCGCCGAGTTCCGTGAGCGCTTCATCAACCGTGCGCACGACATGCAAGAGAGGTCGTGCAGACTCTCCCGCGATCTGGAACATGCGCATCAAGCCGTATCCAGCCGTCTGCGGCACAACGATAAAGCGGGGGTGGCTGGTCAAGCCCGGCGAGATTGGTTTGCGGTTTGCCAGGCTGCGCAAGAAATCGGCGGCCACAGCAAAGTCATCGACGCCTGAAAGATCCCAGATGCCCGCACGGGCGTCGGTCGCCCTCCAATTCTTGCCGAGAGCGTCGTGGTATTCCGCCGCAGATTCATTCGTGAGCTGACCCTCGAACCGCGCCAGCAGGATTTTATTGACCGGGTCGAACTCGAATCGGAATGCCATGAGGGCAGCAATTTTACCCGATCTTCTCCAGTGAGTTGTTGCATAACGTTGCCGTTTGACTCATCGACCCGGATGAATTGGTCGCTGACTCGGAAGCTATCCAGAGACGGGCTTCCATGAGGTTGACATGCCCTCAGCCAACCCGCCTTAGCTCTCGTTCACGCGCCGCGCTATCGTTGGCCGAACTAATGCCGAACTAATCTTCGGGCACCTCCCGGAATCCACAGATGTCTTGTGACATTTGACCTTGCGGCCCAACCGGAATGAGCAGAGCATAGTCAAGGCGGAGGCGGTACATGCCACCGTCCGAGCACCAGAGCTAAGTGCTTTGTTGCCTAGATTTTGCCCGCAAGCTATTTGAAATCTAATATTTAGTGAGCCCTCCGCAGGTCCTAGAGCGCATTTACCCGCATGTTTATTGGATTTCAGCAAAATGAGGTGGGTGGGGGGTAGCAGGTCAAAATCCGCTCTTATGCCCAAAGAATCGGCGCTGGCGCACGCTGCCAAAGCCACCCAACTGGCGATATTCTTGGGCAGATTTCCACAGCTCACTCCGCTAGTAGCTTTTCAGTGACTTACCTGCACCCGCTTCTCCAGATACAACTGTTCTTGCTCCCAAGCCCGTAGCCGGACTCCGGAAGCCGAACTAATGACCCATGCCCAACTAGTCGAGAAAGCTGTTTACTGGCTGCGCCGCTACCGCTGCGGAGTAGTGCTCTCCGAGCAGGCCTGCGTCAGCGGCGAGATGCCGGACGCCATCGGTTGGAAGCGCGCCTGCCACTCCGTGCTGGTCGAATGCAAGGTCACACGCGCCGACTTCCTCGCCGACCGCGCCAAGCCCTTCCGCCTCAAGCCCGAGCAAGGAGTCGGTTGCGAACGCTTCTACCTGGTTCCCGCTGGACTAATGCGGCGCGAAGAATTGCCCCAAGGCTGGGGATTGCTGGAACATAATCGCGGCAGAATCGAGACGGTTCAGCCTTCGACGAAAAATCTCCGCAGCGCTACCGGCTTCCAATACGAAATGAATTTGTTGCTGGCCAGCCTGCGCCGCGTCGAGGTCCGTGTGGAACCGCAAAGCATCACGGACTTCCTCAAGTGGAAGAATCGCATGGCGGAATACAACCGCGGAACGCTGCCGGAAGGATTGGCTTCTGCTGAAGAAGAACTTAACGTTTTCCTGGAACCCGACCTCACGGTGTAGCGAAAACGTACAGCCGGCGGAGCATGAGCGTTACAGCTCGCGCCGGCCTTCCATGGCTTTCAGCATGGTGATCTCGTCGGTGTATTCGATGTCGCTGCCGACAGGAATGCCCATCGCGATGCGCGTCACCTTCACACCCACACGCTTCAACTGCTGCGACAGGTAAGCAGCAGTGGCTTCGCCTTCCACCGTCGGATTCGTGGCGAGGATCGCTTCATCCACATTTCCCGCATCTACACGCGCGATCAGATTCGCGATGCGCAACTGCTCAGGACCGACGCCGTGTAGTGGCGAGAGCGAGCCATGCAGCACGTGGTAGACGCCATTGAAATGTTTGGTCTTTTCGATGGCGGCGATATTGGTCGGCTCTTCCACCACACAGACGAGACGCTGGTTGCGGGTCGCGCTGGTGCAGTAGACGCAAGGGTCAACGTCGGTAATGTTGTTGCATACCGAACAGAGCCGCAAGCTGGCTTTAACGTCGCGCACCGCCGCAGCTAGCGCCTCGGCGTCTTCGTCGCTGGCACGCAAAATGTAGAATGCCAGCCGTTGCGCGCTCTTTGCGCCCACCCCCGGCAGCTTCTTGAGTTCGTCGATCAGCCGCGACATCGGTTCCGCAAATTTAGACATAGGGAAAATTGATTCTTCAGAGTCCGCCGATGCCCAGTCCGCCCAGCATGCCGCCGACAGTCGACTGCATCGCGCCATCGATCTGGCGTGCGGCTTCGTTCACTGCCGCCAGAATCAAATCCTGCAGCATCTCGACGTCACCCGACTTCACCGCTTCGGGATCGATGCGCAGGCTGAGCAGTTGCTTGCGACCGTCCATTTTTGCTGTGACCGTGCCTCCGCCCGACGAAGCCTCCACCACGGTCTCCTGCATTTTCTTCTGCAGGGTTTCGTACTGCGACTTCGCTTTCGACATCAGTTCTTGCAGATTGAATCCGCCCATGATGGCTTTACCGCTTCTCCTTGTAATCAATTACTGTCCGAATTTCAGCGCCAAATTTTTCCCGCAAACGTTGCACCACTGCGTCCTGTTCGGCACGGCCGCGTCCGCCGACTCCGGTGTTCGCGCCGCTGGGTTTGAACGAACCGCCGTTCTTCTTTTCCGCCGTCGCCACAGCCGCTCCGGGAACGATCTTTAGTTTGACGGCGCGCCCCAGAATTCCGCTGGCGGATGCAATCGCGAGGCGCCGAGCTTCCGCGCTCAGCGACATATCGACCACAGTTTGCGACTCCGACACTCGAATTACAACTTCGTTTCCTTCGACCGACCATTCGCCCGCTCCAAGCATTGAGACCAGAATGCGCTGGTTGCCATCGGTGAGCGCCTGCAGCACGGCGCTTTGCAGTTTCTCGATGTTTGCAGTTGGGAGCGCGGCTGACGACGTGGTGACGGCTTGCATCTGCGAAAGTTGCGGTGCTTTCTGCGGTTTGGGCTCAGATTTAATTTCGGCCTGAGAGTTGACTGCAGGTTCGGATACGCTCTCGCCCAAATTCGGAGCAGTTGAGCCCATAATCACACGGGCTGGATTTGCACCTGCGGCCATGCGCGGTCCGGTTGCGGGAGCGGAATCCGTGGAAGACTCCTGTCGCGGCGTGCCCTTGCGCGCGGAATCGGCTGCGAACGGTGAAACGGGATTGGGCCGCGATCCCGCGATCCCGTCGGCGCGTCGCGGCTCAGATGATGCAGCGGACGCAACAATCGCAGGTCGCGCGGCCGGTCTCGGAGCGATCACTCCCGCAACACTTGGGGACGCGGCCACATCGCTAAGCAGTTGCTCGATGGGCAGCAAGCGCTGCGCGTGCGCCATCTTGAGTAAGCCGAGTTCGAGATGAAATCGCTGCTCCTGCTTGTATCCCAATTCGCCGTGAGTGCGCAGCATGATCTGCAGGTGCCGAGTGAGATCTTCTTCGCCGAAAAGTGCAGCCACGCGCTCCACGCGTTCGCGTTCTTCGCTCGATATCTGCAGCAGGGAAGAGTCTTTACCCGCAATCTTTGCGACCGTGGCATTGCGCAGGAAGTGCACCATCTGGCGCGCGAAGTGGGTGGGGCTGTGGCCTTCGCTGATGAGGTGGTCCACGTGCCGCAGCACTTCTTCGCTTGCTCCGCGACCAACCGCCTGCATCACTTCTTCGAGGATGTGCGCAGGCGCAGCGCCGACCAGATTGCGCACGGAATCCGCCGTAAGCTTGCCGTTCGAAGAGGCAATCGCCTGATCGAGAATCGAGAGCGCGTCGCGCATGGAGCCGTCGCCGGCTTCGGCCAGCAAAGCCAGAGCATCGTCATCGGCTTCGATCTTTTCGCGCCCAACCAGATCGCGCAACTGGCCGACAATGTCATCGAACTTCACGGCGCGAAAGCTGAAGTGCTGGCAGCGCGAGCGGATGGTCTGCGGAATGTCTTCCGGCTGCGTGGTCGCCAGCATGAAGACGATGTGGTCGGGCGGCTCTTCGAGCGTCTTGAGCAGCGCGTTAAAGGCGGCGTCGGTAATCTGGTGAGCTTCGTCGAGAATATAAATTTTGAAGCGGTCACGCGCCGGGCGATATCGCGCGGCCTCGCGCAGTTCGCGAATCTCATCGATGCCGCGATTGGTTGCGGCATCGATCTCGATTACATCGACGGCATTGCCCGCGCGAATTTCTGTGCAGGATTCGCAAATGCCACAAGGCTCGGCGACCGGCTTGTCGGATGAACGGCAATTCAGAGCCGCTGCCAGAATGCGCGCCACGGTGGTTTTTCCAATGCCACGATGCCCGCTGAAAATGTAGCCGTGCGCGGTGCGGCCTTGTTCGAGAGCATTCTGCAGAGTGCGGGTAACGTGCTCTTGTCCGATGACCTCGGAGAATTTCTGCGGACGATATTTGCGCGCCAGGACGGTGTAGCTCATGAGTAGGAAAAGACGATTATACGTGATGATCGAGACGATGCGCCGCCGAGATCGGCCAGCAATTTTACCTCTGTATTTTGCTGCTTGCGTCTGCGCGCGAAATGCAAAATAATTGCCGCGGCCGTATGCGACGCCCTTTTCTCGGCCGCAACGCGGCAGGAGGCTCGGCGCATGACAGGTGGCCGCACGACTTTGCTTCTGGTATTCGAATTTGCTCTCGCTACAATTTGGTTCGGCGTGCCGATGCCTCTTCGCACGCAAACCGCAGCCCCCTCGGCGCCCGTTGAAGTGGTCATTCAGAACGACGTGCCGGTGAAGATGCGCGACGGCGTTACCCTCTACGCGGACATTTATCGTCCCAACTCGCCAGGCACGTTTCCTGTTATTCTCATGCGCACACCGTACGACAAAAGCGTTAACTGGGCTGTCTCTCCGGCCTACAGGATGGTGCGTCGCGGTTACGTCATCATCATTCAGGACGTCCGCGGCCGGTACACTTCTGAAGGAGAATGGTATCCGTTCAGGCACGAGCAGGCTGACGGCTTTGACACCGTGGAATGGGCCGCCGCACTCCCTTATTCCAATGGCAAAGTCGGCATGATGGGCGCCTCTTATGTGGGCGCAACGCAGATGCTGGCCGCGATTGCCCGTCCCCCGCATCTCGCGGCGATCGCACCTAACATGACGGCGAGCAATTACCACGACGGTTGGACCTACCAGGGCGGCGCGTTCGAGCAATGGTTCGACCAGAACTGGACTTCACAACTGGCGCAGAATACGCTTCAGCGCCTCATCGAGCAAAATACGAATGCGCTTGTTGGCGTGCCCACGCTTCCTCTGGCCAACTATCCGGTATTCAACTTCGGACAGTTGCCCGCCGACATGCAGCTCACTGCCGCTATCGCGCCCTACTATCTCGACTGGTTGGCGCACCCAGACTATGACGATTATTGGAAGCAGTGGTCGATCGAAGAACATTTTTCAAACATCGGCATCCCCATGCTGCAGGTCGGCGCGTGGTATGACATTTTCAACGCCGGTACTTTGCGCAATTACATGGGCGCGAAAGCCCATGGATCGACTGATGCAGCGCGTACACAGCAGCATCTATTGATCGAAATCGGCGGCCATTCAGGTTTTGGCCGTCGCATCGGCGACATTGATTTCGGTCCCCACGCTGTCGAAAACGGGTACACCGACGTCATCCTCGACTGGTACGACTTCCTCTTCAAAGGCATCCGGAACCAATTCGCCACGGACAAGCCCGTTAAACTCTTTGTGATGGGCGCCAACGAATATCGCCAAGAGGATGATTGGCCCCCGCCGCAAGCCCAGTCCACAAAGTATTTTCTGCACTCCGCCGGCAAGGCAAATTCGGTCCGAGGCGACGGCTCTCTCTCCACCTTGCCACCCAAGTCCGAGTCTTCCGACGCCTACGTTTACAATCCTGCTAATCCTGCGCCGACCGTCGGTGGCCCGCTCTGCTGCGATGAGGGACACATGGAGCCGGGCCCGCGCGACGAGCGTTCCGTGGAAAATCGCGACGACGTGCTGATTTATTCCACTGGCCCGCTGGCTCGCGACCTGGAAGTGACGGGCCCGGTTACCGCGACTCTCTTCGTCAAATCCTCAGCCGTAGATACCGACTTCACCGCCAAACTCGTCGACGTCGCGCCTGACGGCTTCGCACAGGATCTTACCGAGGGCATCCTGCGCATGCGCTACCGCGCGTCCCCCGAGCATAGTGCTCTGATGAACCCCGGAGAGATCTACGAAATCTCACTCGATCTCTGGGCTACGAGCAACGTTTTTCTTCACGGACACTCGTTGCGGCTGGAAATCTCCAGCAGTAATTTCCCGCGTTTCGATCGCAATCTGAATACGGGCGAAGAAATCAAATTCGCTCGCACCTCCGTTGCTGCCACCAATACGATCCTGCACGATGCGCAACATCCTTCCGCGCTCGTACTTCCGGTGATACTGGCGAAGTAGCTCAAGAAAGATGTACGTGACGGCTTGCTAAAACTGGCGCGCAAGCGATAGGCTGGTGCGTCAATCCGGAGCGCTAGGGCCGTCGATTCCGGACTGAATTTTTAGTGGGAAGGAGTGCTCTTATGCAATTAAAGCTGTCGACACAAACGAAAGATGGAATTCTGGTGGTAGATTGCAGTGGGCGGATTGTGTTTGGCGAGGAGTCTTCACTCCTGCGAGAGACCGTGAAGAAGGCGGTTTCGGAAAACAATCGGATTGTGCTGAATCTGGGTGAAGTGAATTACATTGATTCCGGCGGGCTGGGTACGCTGGTTGCACTGCGCACCACCGCGCAGAATACCGGAGGCACTATCAAGTTGGCGAGTCTGACCAAGCGCGTGGGCGATCTGCTGCAGGTTACCAAGTTGCTCACGGTTTTCGACGTGTATAACTCAGAGGCGGAAGCCATCGAATCCTTCCGCAAGGTGGCTTAGCCCGGCCCACGAGTCGCGGTTTCGCTGCTGTATGTGCCGTAGTGAACGCCGCGCCGGGTCTCCTCGAATGCTTCCTCGCATCGTTTTTATTCTTTGCTTGCTGGTGAGCGCCAGCGGGTTTGTTTCTCCACCGGTTGCGCTGGCCATGGGACTGGTGTTTGGGCTAGCGTTTCCGCATCCCTACAGTAAGGAAGCGAAGAACTTCTCCAGATTTCTGCTGAAAGCCTCAGTCGTCGGGCTGGGCTTCGGGATGAACTTGCACCAGGTGGTTCAGACCGGGCGCAGCGGATTCGTCTATACCTTGCTGGGCATCAGCTTCGCATTGCTCGCGGGCATGGGTCTGGGCGCGTTGCTCAGCGTTTCGCGGGTGCCGGCGTTTCTTATTTCTACGGGCACAGCAATTTGCGGCGGAAGCGCCATTGCCGCTGTTGGGCCGATCACCAACGCCACAGATGACGAGATGGCCGTGTCGCTGGGAACCGTTTTTGTGCTGAATTCCGTGGCGCTGCTGATTTTTCCCGCCATCGGTGCGGCTCTCAAGCTTACACAATCACAGTTTGGGTTGTGGGCGGCGCTGGCCATTCATGACACCAGTTCCGTGGTGGGCGCAGCTGCCAAATATGGAGCGGCGGCGCTGGCCATTGCGACCACAGTAAAGCTGGCCCGCGCGCTGTGGATTGTTCCTGTCTCGCTCGCGACCGCGATGGTTTGTGGCGCAAAGGCGAAAATTCAGTGGCCATGGTTCATCGGCCTGTTCTGCCTGGCTGCAGTGTGCAACACGTATCTGCCAGTTGGAGCGCATGCCTACGCGATCGCAGTAAAAGTTGCGAAGATTGGATTGACTACGACTTTGTTTCTGATCGGTAGTGGTATCTCGGTTGCGACCCTCAAGCAGGTAGGGCCTCGTCCGTTGTTGCAGGGAATTATATTGTGGCTGATTGTGTCGGTGGGGTCGCTGTGGCTGATTCGCTTGGGATGGATCGCGCTGTGAAGAAGGAAAGCAAGAGGTCCGAGAAGTCGAAGACTCGTGAGGTAAAGAAGCGCGAAGTAAAAAAGCGTCCGAAGCTCTTGTCTCGAGACAAATCTTTCTCAGATCAATTCGCTCCCGATAAGGCGTCGAGGGTACGAATGCGTATCGAGGCCGCGATTCGGAAGATTCCTCAGGGTAAGGTTTCCACCTATGGAGCGGTGGCGCGCGCGGCAGGACTGCCGGGCGCGGCGCGGCAAGTGGCGAAGGTGCTGCATCGCGGCTTCGGATTGCCGTGGCAGCGCGTGTTAGGCGCAGGCGGAGAGATCAAGCTGCGCGGAGACTCGGCGATCGAGCAGCGTCTGCGGTTGGAGGCTGAGGGCGTGCGCTTTCGCGGGCGGAAGGTGGATATGAAGGCGCACGAATACAAATTTCGACCGGCGTGAGTGCCTAGTTCCGCAGGAGCCGTGCTCTCGCGCGGTAGGACAGCCGGGGCGGCCGTCCCCATATGGCTTTTGTCGGCCCGCACTGGTCTGTGCCAACCGCCAACGACCAACGACTAACGGCCGCTCTTGAACTGCTCGTCGATCTCCACCTGATATCCCGTGACCATCTTATTAGTTTCGTTGGCCATGCCGACGACCGCCATCAACTCCTTGAACATGGCGTCGGTCATGCCTTTCTTCTGCGCCGATACGGTATGCGAGGCGATGCAGTAGTTGCACTGGTTGGTTACGCTCACGGCCACGTAGATCAGTTCTTTGGTTAGCGGATCGAGCGCGCCGGGAGCCATGATCTGCTTGATGTCTTCCCACGTACGCTTGAGCATGGCCGGGTCGTGCGCGATGGCTTTCCAGAAATTATTGATCCAGTCGGTTTTGCGCGTGGCCATGATGTCGTCGTAAACCGCGCGCACTTCCGGGCTGGCGTCTTTGTATTCGATGAGTCCGAGGGTCGACATGAGTTCTCCAGTTCCTAAAATCGATTCACCACAGAGTCACAGAGACACAGAGAAAACAAATCCAAACAACTAAACAAAAAAATCCAAAGGAAGGTTTTCTCTGTGACTCTGTGTCTCTGTGGTGAATAAGGTTTTGTGCCGAGGCTACTTCGGCAATTCCCCGCTCAGCAATTTCTCCAATGCCGCCGCCGGGCAGCGGACGCCTACGTAGAACTGGCCGAACAGGGCGTAGACGGCGCTGACATGGTCGAAGCGCATTTCGTAGATCAATTTCTTGAACACCAGCGGATCGTCGGCGAACAGATCGACGCCCCACTCCCAATCGTCGAAGCCGATCGAGCCGGTGATGATCTGCTTTACTTCGCCGGCGTAGCGGCGGCCCACGAGTCCGTGATCGCTCATCTGGCGGGCGCGCTCCTCGATGGGGAGCGTGTACCAGTTCTTGTCCTCGCCTCGCCGCCGGTCCATGGGATAGAAGCAGAGATAACGGTTCAGCGGAATCTCAGGAAAAAGCCGCGGATGCATCGCTTCGCGGTGGCGATTGAGCTTACATTCGATCTCCGCCTTCCATTGGTCGGAATGCGGCTGAATGCCCTGATCGGCGAGCTCTTTATAAATTTTTAGTGTCGAGTCGTAGAGTCCGAGTTCGATGATCGAGAGATAAGAAGATGTGGGCTCAAGGTAATCGCTGAGGCGCAAGCCGGCAAGTTTGAGTTCGGCCTGATTGAGATCGGCAAACGAGTTGCGAAAGTGAACCAACATCAGGTCGCCCTTGTGACCGATCAGGGAGAATAGCGCGGACTGTCCTGACGGCTTTTGTCCTGCGACGTTCTTCTCCATCTCGCCGAGTGCTGATGCGGCTTCCTGAGCGATTGCCGATCTGGTTGCATCGGGGAGTGCTCTCCAAGCGGTCCAGCGGAAGCGCATCATCTGATGCAGGACGCTGTAGCCTTCGGTGGTTAGCGGCACTTCGGGAAGCTGCGCCGGGGCGCTTTGTGGGCGGACGGGAGGAGTCGCAGTTGTGGTCATGGGATTCTCGGGGTGTGTGCTCATCTGTTTTCAACACCTATTGTACGCAAGCGCCGCGAAGGCAGCGAGTCGGCGGTTTGACGAGTCGATGATTTCATGAGGCGACGATTTACAATCATGCAGGCATTCCGGGCTTCCGCATTCCATGAAAATACAAACACCGATCACGATATTTTGCGCTTCGCTCTTCTTGACGGTCTCGTTGGCAGCGCAGAGCAAGCGCGTGTGGGTGCTGCGCGCACCGGGCGAAGCCGTGGAATTCGATCCCGCTACATTTGCTCAGAAGCAGACTGTGAAAGTTCCGGCGGATGCTGTAGCTTCGCCGCAGAATTTTTCGGTGAATCATCTGGGGCAGATGTTGTTCGCTGAGAGCGCCGCTTTGCCGCTCGCGGAGGGCGATTTCACGGCCGAGCGCAAGGTGTGGTTCTGGGATGGAAAGACTGCAACCACGCTTTCGCGCGATGTTTCCCGTACCACCTCCACTGCGGGATCGAATTTGTCGATCGCCGAATCGGCGCCTGTGCCATTTCTTTCCGCCGATGGAACGCATCTTTACTGGTTTTCGAATCAGGCGCGGCGTTTGCAGCGCGATGGCGTCGATCTTTCCACCAAGACGACCTGGCTCGGCTGGCGAAGCGATCTTGCTGGTGCTGGACATGAGGATGTGGCTTCGATCGCGCTGCCTGAGTGTTCGTGCCCGACTGGAGGCTGTGAGGAGAGTTGTCCTTATGGTGAGGTGTGGGTTCCCGACGAGGGAGTGGGCAATTTTTTTCTACTGACGCAATTTGTAGCGGGAAAGACGCAGCCGATTTATAAGGCGACTTCGGTGTATGAAGAAAGCGCGGGCAATTGGAGCGCGACACCGTTCGATCCGCCGCTGCGGCGCGTTCTCGATGCACCGGACCCGGACACAATCCTCGAGGCGATTCCTGACACGGCTTGCTGCGGCTGGGAGAATCAGAGCAATGATCAGACGCTGCTGCATCTCCACGGCAAGACGGTGACGGTGTTCGATGAGCAGGCGGCGTACAAAAATCCTGACTACGACGTGAGCTTCTACACAGAGACGGGCAAGCTCTCGCCCGATCTTGGATCTGTGGCGTTCACGATTGTTGCGACCTCAAAGCCGAATACTCCGATTCAGCTGGCGGAGCAGGGACAGGCCAATCCGGAAGAATCGCAACGCATTCGCAAGGCTCTGCTCGATCTGCCGGCGGTCGAGGTGAAGAGTGTGGCCGACTCTCCACGGCGCATTGCTTTTCTGCCGCACGCCACGCTGATGGGTTGGATCAGCGACAAGGAGATTCTCATTGTTGAGGGGCATCTGCTGGTCGCTTATAACGTGGTGAGCGGCGCGCGGCGGAAATCGAGTATTCGGGTGGAGGATGCGGGCCGGGTGTTTCTGCGGTGAGGGACCGCAGGGGCTAAATCCCAGTTCTTTGCATGATGCTTTACGCGGCGCTGAAGCGCCGCTCTTCCACGTTACTGCCCGCGCTTACTCGTTACTCTGATCTCGAATAATTTTGGCCAGAGCTTCCCTGTGACAAAGAGGCGGTCTCCGGCTGAGTCGTAGGCGATGCCGTTTAGAACCGCGTCGGAGCTTTCCAGTTCCGCTTTATTGATGATTCCGCTCAGATTGATCCGCTCGATAACTTTGCCTGTGCGTGGAGAGATGCGGACAATTTCGTCGGTCTGCCAGATGTTGGCGTAAATGTCTCCGTGCAGGTATTCGAGTTCGTTCAGGTTTTCGACCGGGCGGCCGTTTTCGTAGGTGACGCGAATGCGGCTGGTTTCCTTGAATAATTTCGGATCGAGAAAGCGCAGATAGGAAGTTCCGTCGCTCATAATCAGCTGGGTCTGATCGTGGGTTAGTCCCCAGCCTTCGCCCGCGTAGTGGAAGGTTCGCAGCAAGGAGAAGCTGAAGCGGTCGTAAGCGAAGCCGGTGTGGCTTTGCCACGTCAGCTGAATCAGGGTGCTGCCCCAATCGGTGAGGCCTTCACCAAAGTACTCGCTGGGCAAATCGTATTTCTGTAGAACTTTTCCGGTGGAGAGATCCACCATGCGGAGCGATGACCGGCCGTGGAGGCCCGTGCTCTCGTACAGGTGGCCGTCAACGTAGATTAAGCCTTGGGTGAAGGCATGGGAATCGTGGGGATAGACGCGGATTACCTGATAGCCATCGGCGTGGCGTGAGGCCGGTGGCTGCGCGGTGATTGATACGGCTAGCGTGCAGAGAATCAGTGCGAGAAGGCGGGGGCGGCGAAGCATGTGCGACAGCTTACGGCATTGGGATTGGTGGCGTAAATGGATTCGCAGTCGGGAGGTGGCGATGGACAGAAGGTGCGACCACAGGGGCTGAAGCCCGGTGATTGAGGTAGGGCTTTATGCGGCGCTGAAGCGCCGCTCCTCCACGGTACTGTCCGCATTCGCGTCACCGTCCGTATTCGATTGCGCGGCTTGCTCTCCGTCGTCCTGCGCGATAGATCATCCAGCCCAGTAGGTTCGCTCCCAGCACGACTCCGGCGATCTTCAGCGAATAGCTCCACGAACTTTGCACATCAATGATGGGGAAGATCGAGAGTGCGACGTAGAGCAGCGTCATCAGGAATCCTGAGATGGCTGCTAGTTGCAGCCACAGGCGTGGACGCAGGCCGCGGTCTTTCGGCGACAGGAATGGGATGGCGAACAAGGCCAGATAGGCGATGGCATAGAAGGTGAAGCCCCAGGTCAGCAGGAGCTCATAGGCTTCCTGCGGGCCGACTCCGATGAGCGCGGCGGCGCTGCCGGCTATGGTGACCACTCCCAGAAAAAGAATTGAGTTGACCGGGGTTTTGTATTTGGGGTGCAGGCGCATGAACCACGCGGGGAGCAGGTGGTCCCAACCGGCAACCATGGGCAGGCGCGCGCTGGCGCTGAAGTAGACGCTGAAAGATGTGGGGTAATTCACGAAGAGCAGGATGATGACGAGCGGAACGATGAAGTTAGAAAGTCCCGCAATGCCGAAGCCGCTCGAACCCAGCCGCAGAGCCTGCGGGATGGGGCTGACTACGTCAACTGCGTCGGGCGAAACGAAAGCCAGGATCGAGCTGGTGGCGAAGATATAGATGAGGGCGATGAAAGGCGCGGTAATCAACACCGAGCGGGTGAGGTTGCGGGCCGGGTTGCGGCATTCTCCGGCGAAGATGGCGACGTACTCAAAGCCGCTTAGCGCGCCGAAGGTCATCTTGGCGAAAACGCTTAGGCTGAAGACGGTGAGCGGCGGCATGACCAGGCGAAGCGGGTGATACCCGGCCAGAGTGCCGCGCCACCGGTTCAGCAGCGGAGTCGCGATGAGCACGGCGAGCGTAATCAGCGTGGCAATGCTGCCCGCATTGCCCAGCCATTTGCCCACGCGCAGTCCGAGCGCGGACATCAGCATCATCGCCGCGATCAATCCAAAGGAGACGGTGAGGATCAGCCAGCGGCTGGAGGCGATCCATGCGGCGGCGGGACCGAGCGCATAGGCTACGAAGCTGGTCGTGACGAGACCGATTACCGCCACGTACAGCATGACGAAGAGCCAGAGATTCCACGCCACCAGAAAGCCAGCTTGATCGCCGAAAGCCAGGCGCGCCCACTCGTACAATCCGCCTTCGAGCGGCAAGAGGCGATTGAGATGCGCGACCACCATGGCCAGCGGGATGAAGAAGAGGACGAAGGCGACCAGCCAGAAGACGACGTGCGCCGATCCGGCCTTGGCGGCGGTGCCGAAGAAATCCAAGACGATGACGAGGAGAACCTGCGCCATGACCAAGTCGAAAAGGCCAAGTTCTTTGCGGAGTTCGGCGCTGTGAGCCTGGACTTCGGCTTCAGCTTCAGCAGTGCGTAGCGGGATGGGGTGGTCGGTCAGATAACTCGCCTTGAGAGAGCGAGGCAGCATTAGAACACAAAGGCAGTTTCATTGTTATGTGCAGAAGGCAAGGCAGGCGAGCGATTAGCGCCCGCCTGCCGATTTGTGACGAAGGGATTGTTCCGTCTCCTTAATGGATGTGCCGAGAATTTCAGGCACCTCCTCCGGGACGCATCTTGAATTGCCGGACACACCCGGCGCTGACGCGCCGGGCTATTGTCAGTCGCCCTTACGGGACCAAATCAGCTAATCGTTGGATAAATTTCTAGTGCTTGTCCCCGTGGGAGTGCCGCCAGGTCCAATATTCTTTCTGTTCACCCGGAGGCAGCTTGCGGAAGTCGCGATTGGGATCGCGGTGGTATTCGCCCGCCCATTGATGGTAGTAGACCACTTCATTATCGTTCCAGACGTGGTAGTCGCTGTAGTAGGGGTCATAGACCCGGTAATAATGGGGGTGGCCACAAGCCGTTATACCCAATACAGAAGACGTCAGGGCGGCGGCTAGAAAACAGATGCTTAACAACCGAGACTTGCTTTTCATCGGTGAGTGCTCCTCCTCAAGTGTCAACCTCTAAAATATCGTCCAGCTACCACAAAGAACTAAACCCAGACCGTCGTTATTCGTTGCGGTGGATTGGCTGCGGGTTGTTGAGGGAATCTTTTGCCGCAACATTTGAGATGGTGCGTTTGGCTCACGCATTGGGCCGTTTAAGCGGGCGATCCTTCGCTACGTCTGAAAAGCGACTCCGCTCAGGATGACAACTGTGTAATGGCTTTGTAATGGCTTTCAGCCTGTGCATATCCTGGCAAAAACCAAGATTTCCTTGGTTTTAGCTGGCAATGTCCCGAGTTGTCCTTTCTTGTCCTGTCTTGTCCCTTGCGCGCCACCTCCATCTAGCTTATGAATTCATGGCGGAGCAGAAGTCTGTGTTCCGTACGCCGTGGCAGACAGGAACAGACCGTGGCGGATTTCCCGGTTCTGAACTTACTCAAGGGGAGTGAGCGTCAGGGCGGTGGGCCGAAGAGTTAGGGCGAATCGATAGGCACGAGAGCGTTGCAAGATTTTTCATCTTGACAATCTTTTCTCGGTGGCTATGATGCGTGTGCCCTCTCTACGAGCCCGTTCGGGTTCGTATAGTAGTTCGTGCCTATTTCTTGGTTCTTGGGGAGCCAAGATAAAACAGGATCAAGTTTCAAAGACATCACAAAAGAACTGAATCTGCTCTATGGAGTTTCTCATGCGCTCAGCGTTCTCCCGTGCCGTCACTCTGCCCGTTAGTGTGGTTTGCCTCCTCGCCGCCTTTTTCAGCCTTGATGGTCTGGCCTCCGCGCAAGCGGCTGCGGGATCGAAGCACAAACTTTCGCAGCAGGCGTTGCTGGGGCAGACTCCCGTAGTCAGCAAAGCGACGGCGCGCACAGCAGCGGCACCGCCTCCGCTGACCACTGATACGTGGACGGGGACGGCCGGGGATGGCAACTGGGGCACGGCAGGGAACTGGAGCCTGGGCACGGCCCCGACGAGTTCCAACGCTGTGGTCATCGGTGGCACCAACACGGTGAATGTAAACGGCGGCGATGTCGCCGGCACGCTCACCCTGAGCACGACTCACGACACGCTGGCCATCGAGAACAACACTAACCTCACCGTCGATGGCAACATCACCAATAACGGCGCCATCACCCTGAATTCAATCAACAACGCAACTAGCCTGATCATTGGGGCGTCGGCAACGCTTGGCGGCACGGGAACGGTTACGCTTTCGAACAACGGCAACAACTTCATTTATGGGTCGGCAGCCACCGACGTGTTGACGGTAGGCAGCGGGCAGAACATCTCAGGCGCGGGCAACATTGGCGACAATTCGCTGGCTCTGAGCAATGCCGGCATTATCAATGCGACGCAACCAAATGCTCTTTACATTGACACGAGCAACGGCACGACCAACACCGGCACTCTGGAAGCAACAGGCGGCGGCACGCTGATTCTTTACGGGCAGAATGACAATTCAGTGCCCAATACCATCAACAACGCCGGCGGGACGATTTCGGCTGGCGCCGGATCGACTGTACAGCTAACTAACGGGATCATCATCAGCGGCGGCACGCTGAACACTTCTGGAAGCGGTTTGGTGGAAACGCTCAACGGTACCGCGACGCTGGAAAATGTGACCAACGCGGGCAACTACGTACTCACTAACAACACCCAGAATACGCTGGTCGGCACCATCACCAATAACGGCAACATCAGCATGACCTCGATCAACAACGGTACCTATTTCCTGCTGAGCGGCAACGTTACGCTCAGCGGTACCGGCACGCTGACGATGTCAAACAACGTCAATAACATCATCGAGGGCACATCCGGGGCCGGGACTGAAGTGCTCACCAATAACATCAACATCTCTGGCGCGGGAAACATCGGTAATGGGCAGACGATTTTGGTCAACAGCAGCGCGGGCGTTATCAACGCCAATCAGCCGAACGCGCTTACCATCGCACCCACTACCTCCAGCGCAGCTGGCGTGACCAATACCGGACTGCTGGAAGCCACTGCTGGCGGTACCCTCAATCTGAACAATGGAAACTACATCAACGCAGTTGGCACCACCAAAGGCACGATCCTGGCCAATGGCGGCACCGTGAATCTGAACAATAGTGCGACCATCTTCGGCGGCACGCTTCAATCCGAGAACGGGGGCAGCATCCAGAATACTGGCACTGCCGCTTTGAACGGTTCCACCAGCGCGGGCGCGGTCACCTTGGTCGCGGGTACTGCCCTGGCGGTGCAGAACAACACGACGCTGGGCGTGCAGGGCTCGATTGTCAACAATGGAACGCTCTCGCTTAATTCCATAAACAATAGCACTTCTCTAGATGTTCTCGGGGCTGCCGGCTCCAGCGCGACGCTGAGCGGAACGGGCACCCTGACCATGTCGAACAACGTCAACAACCTTATCTACGGCGCCACCGGAACCAACATCTTCACCAATGAGGAAACCATTCAGGGTGCGGGTAACATCGGCGACAACCAGATGGCGTTTGTAAATAAGGGGACAGTGAATGCCAACCAGACCAACGCGCTGACCATCCAGACCAGCAGCGGAACTACCAATACTGGAACTTTGGAAGCGACCAGTACCGGGACGTTGGTCCTCGACGCGAACACGATCACCAACACCGGCGGAAAGATTGAGGCGCTCGGAACCACGGGCAGCGGCAATGGCGCCGCGGTGAATCTGGAGAACGGCGTCACCATCACCGGCGGCACGCTGACCTCCAATGCATTCGGAGCCTTCAATGAGGTCAATAGTGCGACCTTGAGCGGGTTGACCATCGTCGGCGGCAGCACCGTAAATGTCGAAAACAACACCGCACTCACCCTGCAGGGGACCATCGTCAACAGCGGCAAGATTAACCTGAACTCCATTAACAACAGCACCGACCTCATCATGAACGGCAATGTCGCGCTCAACGGCACCGGTACGGTGAACATGTCGAACAACGGGAACAATTTCATTTATGGAGCGGCTGGCACCGATGTTCTGACAGTTGCCAGCACCCAAACCATTCAGGGCTCGGGCAACGTTGGCGACAACCAGATGACGCTGGTGAATAACGGCACCATCGACGGCAACCAATCGACTACTTTGTACATTCAGGCTAGCGGCGGCACCACGAACACCGGAACTCTGGAGGCGACCAATGGCGGCGGTCTGTCGCTTTACGGCAGCACCGTAACCAATACGGGAGCAGGCAAGATCGTGGCGGGGACCGGTTCCACGGTTTATCTGAACGGCAACGTCAATGTTACCGGCGGATCGCTGACTGGCACGGGGACCTACGTAGAGAACGGTCAAGGCGGCTACGCTACGCTTACCGGTTTGACGAACGCTTCGACCGTCCAGATCAGCAACGATACTGAGCTCAACCTGGCTGGCACCATCATCAACAACGGCTCGATTCAGGTGAATTCCTCCAACAACAACACCGACCTCATCATCCAGGGCAACGTCGCGCTCAACGGCACGGGTACCGTAACCCTTTCCAATAACAACGCCAACGAAGTCTACGGAGCCGCAGGCGCCGATGTTCTCACAGTTGCGAGCACCCAGACCATCCAGGGCGCAGGCAACCTCGGCTCCAACCAGATGACGTTGGTGAACAACGGCACCATCGATGGAAACGTTTCGAATGCTCTTTACATTCAGGCCAGCGGCGGCACCACCAACACCAACACCCTGGAGGCGACGGCGGGCGGAACACTGACGCTTTATGGAAACACCGTGACCAACACCGGCGCGGGCAAAATTATCGCGGGTTCAGGTTCCACGGTGAATCTGGAGGCCAACGTCACCGTGGTAGGCGGATCGCTCACCGGAACTGGAACCTTTGTCGAGAACGGTGTCGGCGGCTACGCCACACTCAGCGGATTGACCAACGCCTCGACAGTCCAGGTTAACAACGATACGGTACTCTACCTGGTTGGAACGATCGTCAACAACGGCCAGATTCAGGAAAACTCCATCAACAACAACACTGACATCATCCTCTCGACCGGCAACGTCACGCTCAGCGGTTCGGGCGCACTGGTGATGTCGAACAACACCAACAACTTCATTTACGGCGCATCCGGTAATTACGTTCTGACCAATGCCAGCACCATCGAGGGCTCGGGCAATATCGGCGACAACCAGATGACCCTGGTGAACTCGGGCACCATCAACGCCAACGACACCAACTCGCTCGTCATCCAAACCAGCGGCACCTTCGACAATACGGGCACCATCGAGGCGACGAACACCGGCAACCTTACTGTCGAGACAAACGTAGCCAACTTCGTGAACTACAACAGCACCACCACCACGCTGACTGGCGGCAACTACGTGGCGAACGGCGGAAACTTGATCCTGCCCCTCGCCACCGGCAGCAATGGAATTACTACTCTTGCGGCCAGCGCGACTGAAGAAGGCGGCAGCCAGATTCTTAACTCCAACGACAGCAACGCCAACGCCCTGAGCAACCTGACCAGTATTACCTCCACGGGCGCGCTGACTATCGGCGGCGTGGCCTTTACGGATGCCGGAGCCTTCAGCAACGCAGGCTCACTGACCATCCTTTCGGGCGAGAGCTTCAAGGTAGGTTCGCTGACTCAGATCAGCGGCACCACGCTGACGGCCGGAACCTACGTGCTGGATGCGAACCTGAACCTGACCGGCGCAACCCAGAACATCACCACCAACGCGGCTACCGTTACTCTGGCGGGCGGCACCATCGAGAACGCCAACAGCACCAACGCCTTCAAGAACCTTGCCACCAACAGCGGCAAACTCACCCTGGCTAACGGCACAACCTTCACCACCGTTGGCAACTTCAGCAACACCGGCACGCTGGCCATTAACACCGGCAGCTCGATGACGTTGGGCGGTAGCGGCACGCTGGCTCAGATCAGCGGCAGCACAATCACCGGCGGCACGTTCGTGCTGGACGGCAACCTGAACATCAACAGCGGCGTGAACATCACCACCAACGCTTCCACGATCACTCTGGGTGGCGGCAACCTCGAATCCGGCTCGGCCAACGCTCTCGCCAACCTCGCGTCTAACACCAAGAGCTTGACCCTGGCAAACAATGTCAACTTCACAACGGTCGGCAGCTTCACCAGCTTCGGCTCCCTCACCGTCAACAGCGGTAGCAACTTCACGGTGAACCCGAGCGGCACCGATACGTTGACCAACTACCACAACACTGGAGCCGACGCCAATGAACTGGTCGGCGGCACTTACACCGTGGGCGGAACGCTGGCGTTTAACGCTGGCCTTACCGGCGCCATCAAGGTCGACGACGCCACCATTACGATGGAAGGCACCGGCCTGATCGAGAACACCACCACCGGCGCGGCCAGCACCAATGCCCTTGTCAATCTGAATAGCATCAGCAGCACTGGCTCGTTCACTCTGGCAGACGGCGCAAACTTCACCGCTGCGGGCAACTTCACCAACGGCAACAAGCTGACCGTTGACGCCGGCAGCATCTTCGCCCTCACGGGATCGAATGTGCTCACTAACCTGGCAAGCGGAACCCTGACAGGCGGCACCTACACTGTAGGCGGCACGCTGCAACTGACCAGCGCCAACGGCGGTATTACCACCAACGCCGCTACCCTGACTTTGACCGGAACAACGGCACAGATTCTGGATGGCACAACCAACGCGCTGGCTGGCTTCGACAACAACACCGGATCGTTCACGCTTTCGAGCTTAGCGACATTGGCCGATTCCACCAACACCTTCACCAACTCGGGAACGGTGGATATCGCCAAGGGCAGCACCATAACGATCACCGGCACAGGCCATTCTTACAGCCAAACCGCTGGCCAGACCACGGTTGATGGCAGTCTGACGAGCCTCCTTGGCGGCACCACCGTTACCGGCGGCACGATTCTGGGCGCAGGCACCGTCAAGGGCAACCTGACTACCGGCAATGCCACCGGCACTGCTGTCACCATCAACGCCGGCGACTCCGGCAAAGCCGGGCTGCTTTCGATTACCGGCAAGTACACGCAGCTCGCCACCGGAAATTTCACAGGCCTGGTTAGCGGGACCACGGCGGGCACCGGATACAGCCAGTTGAAGGTCACCGGTGTTGCCGCTCTGGCGGGCACGATCAACTTCACCGTGGCCGCCGCATTCCAGTCGAGCCTGACTTCGGGCGAAACGTTTACTGTGCTGACTGGCAGCAGCGTGACCGGCACATTTACGAACAGCACCATCGCCATCAACTCCAGCTTCCACTTTGTCGTAAGCTACACCGCGACCGGTGTGGTGCTGACGGTCGCTACCGGGCCGGCTGCGGCTCCGGATTCGACCCCGGTGCAGTCGGTGGCAATCGCGATCGCTGCTCCCAGGGTGAATACCGGGACGAGCAAGTCTCCAGTTCTCACCAGCGGGCTGCGGCGTAACATCGGAATCGGAATCGGCGAGGTTGGAACCAATCGGATTGCCAAACCAATTCTGGTCGCAGGAATCGGGCAGTCGAACGCGCACTCCGATCTGATCCTGGCCCGGACTCCGGTAAACAACCTGCGGAGCTGGGAGCATGTGCCTACGGCGCCAGTAGCACGGCCCATCGCCGTGGCGCACGTTCCAGTCGTGACGAATTCAAACTTGCCGCACAACAACCTGGCGGCTCCGAAAGGGTTGATGTCGGATATTCACCCCATCGGTGCCCGGCCGATCCTGTCCGGTTGGATGAACAACAACGCCAATCAGCGGGTACCGGTCAAGACAATGGTTCCAGCACTCCCCCGCATGACCCGGTGATAATATCGGGGCGAGAAGTGACTATATCGAGAGCGAGGGGATTATTTTGAAGAAGCAGATCGTGTGGTTGGTAGCGGTAATTTGCATGGCAGGACTGACCGCTTGTGAGCGAGGGGATAGGCATAAAGGTCCGGAGATTGCCACGCCCTACTCGGCTATCCTGCTCGACAATGGTCAGCTTTATTACGGCAAGCTGGAAAAAGCCGGGTCAAGTTTTCCGGAGCTGACCGACGTTTACTACATCCAGAGCCAGGCAAATTCTGAAACCAAGGCCGTGACCAGTGTGCTGGTGCGGCGCGGCAACGAATGGCATGGCCCGGACCGCATGTTTTTGAACGAGCGTCATATTGTGTTGATCGAGCCCGTTGGAACCACTTCCAAGGTGGCGCAACTGATCGAGGCTGACAAGCAGGCCAAACACTAGTTCCTCCCCCGTACTCAAACCAAGCACCGGATTCAAGGGTGGGGGCCCTTAGCCGGTGCTTGGTTTTTCTTAACCCGCCCTGGCCGAACGTACGATCGCCTGACGTGCGATCTAGGGCCATTTCCTTCCCGGCTTCTGGGTTAAAATCGAGACGAAGTTCAGTCCCTCGAGATCCTGTAAAAACGATTCTGGTAAAGACGATCCTGAGATAAAGATGATTCGATCCCGCTGGCGCATTTCTTTCCTGGACAAGCTCAGCATCCTCTTATTGCTGGCCGCGACCCTGGGGCTTCTGCCTGCTTGCCGCAGCACCGCGCGAGCGCGAGAGCATGTTGAAAAAGGAAATCAATACTTCGCGCAAAAGCAATTCTCTTCGGCACAGGACGAATACCAGCAGGCGATTCAGATCAATCCCGATTTTGCGGATGCCTATTACCGTCTCGGACTTCTGCAGATCCAGCAGGAGTATCCCACAGCTGCCCGGCAGTCTCTTGAGCACGCCGTCGATCTCGACCCGAAGAATCTGGATGCTCACCTGCGACTCGGCGATCTGCTCATTTCTTCGACTCAGTACGCGGAAGCTCGACAACAGGCTGAGGCCGTTCTTCAGCAAGATGGGAAAAATGCCGGTGCCCACCGCTTGCTGGGCCAGGTTGCTTTGCACCAAATGCAATATATCCCGGCTGAAAATGAGTTGAAGCAAGCCATTGACCGTGATCCGCACGACCCGCAGACGTACGAAGTTCTGGGTCTCGCGCAGTTGCTCGATGCGGAATTCGGCGCGGCGGAAAAAAGTTTTCAGACCGCGGTCGATGTAAAGCCGGACGATCCGGAGACCTACGTCAACCTGGCAAGCTTTTACAAAGGGCAGAATGCTCCCGATCGCGCGGAAGAAGTTTTGCGGCAGGGAATCGCCCGAGATCCGAAGGCGGTTGAGTTGCCCGTGGCTCTGGCCAGCCTCTACGTAGAGCGCAACCGCATGCCTGACGCGAAGCATGTGCTGGATCAGGTGGAAACGGATGAGAAAAATTATCCTGACGGGCGCCGCGCGGTCGCCCAGTTTTATTTGGATAATGGCGATGCTGCTTCCGCGCTCGATCGCTTTCGTGCTCTCGTCGAGAAGAACGATAACGACCAGGCCGCAGCCAGAAAAGTTGCTGAGTGCTACCTGCAGTTAGGCCGCTGGCAGGATGCCGACCAGTGGATCGACCAGCGCGACAAAGATCGCAAAGATCCTGGCTTCCGCCTGCTACGGGCGCGAAGTTATCTGGGAGCGTTTCGACTTCGCGAAGCCAACGCCGAATTGCAGAGCCTGGTAAAAGACTCTCCGGATTTACCTGCCGTATACTTTTATTTATCGCAGGTCGATTCGGCGCAGGAGGAAGGCGTACAGGCGCAGCAAGCGCTCACCGATGCGCTCCGCGTGCAACCGGGATATTTACCCGCACTGTTGGGCCTGGGCAACATTAGCTTGCAGCAAAACAATGCGAACGCCGCTCTGGCATATGCGAGCCAGGTGATAGCAACCAGCTTTTGGGTTGCGGATGCGCACATTCTTGCCGGAAGTTCTTATCTGATGCAAGGCGATTTAAACCAGGCGCAGCGAGCTTTCGAACTGGCCGCCGGATTGAATCCGAGCAGCCCTACAGCCCAGGAGCGATTGGGGCATGTGCTGGGCATGCGAGGTAGTTACCCGGAAGCAGAGAAGGCCTATGAGCACTCGCTTGCGATTGCGCCGGATTATTCTCCCGCGCTGAGCGGCCTGGCCGAAATCCTCTCCAAAGAAGGTAAAACAAAGCAGGCGAACACCCGGATCGATCGCCAGATCACAGCTCGGCCCAAAGCTTTTATGTTGTACGTTGCCAAGGCGGAATTCTGCATCGGCCAGAAGGATTGGGGTTGTGCCGAGCATAACTATCAGCAAACCCTGGCGCTGAATCCTTATTACGTGAACGGCTATCTCGCGCTGGCGCACATTTATGCCGCCACCAATCGTCCGCAAGGCATGATCGAGGAATATGAAGCGGCGCGCAGCAAATTTCCGGAATATCTTCCTACTTACATTTTGCTTGCCCAGGTTTACGAATACGTCGGCAATATCGACCGAGCGCGGCAAACGTATCAAGACGCACTGAAAGTCGATCCTACTTCGTATCAATCCATGAGCAACCTCGCGCGCCTCTATGCCGACCATGGCGGATCGCTCACCGAGGCTCTCGAACTTGCCGAGAAAGCCAAAGCCGCGCAGCCGGATGATCCTGCCATCAACGACACTCTGGGCTGGATTTACTATAAACAGGGACTGTATCGGTCCGCGGTTCCGGCGCTCGAATCTGCCGTGGCAAAAAGTCCGCAGGTTGCAAAATTTCAATTCCATCTCGGAATGGCTTATCTCGCCGCCGGGCAGCCCGCACAGGCTCACACCAGTCTACAGTCGGCTCTGCAGGCGGGCCTTAGCCCGGAGGATGCGCGCTCAGCGCAGGAAGCGCTGCAGAAGGCCGGCTCGTAGCCGGGTCGTCATCCCAAGCAAGCGGCGTTCTGAGTTAGAATCAAAAGATAGCGAAAGCCAAGGAGAACACCGATGTATCCGGAAATTATGGTTGTCCCCATGCGCGAAGAGTTGACCCGCCTGGGCATTGAGGAATTGCGTACGCCTGAGGCGGTCGATCAGGCCTTGAAAGCGCAGCCGGGTACGGCCATGGTGATCGTGAACTCCATTTGCGGATGCGCGGCCGGCCGCATGCGTCCTGCGGTTCGCATGGCGCTGGAGAAGGCCACGCATCCCGACAAAGCCTTCACCGTATTCGCGGGGCAAGATATGGAAGCCACGGAACGTGCCCGCAGCTATTTCGCGGGACAACCGCCGTCCTCGCCTTCGATCGCCATTCTCCGCGATGGCAAGCTGGTTTACATGATGCCGCGCCGCGACATTGAATCCCGTGAAGCTCCGGCGATTGCTGCTGAACTAAGAGCGGCGCTTGATAAATTCTGTGCCCGGCCGCTCTCCGTCTAGGTACCTCAGCGGCTGAAGCCGGCGCCAACTTGTCTTGTTATCGCAGCGCCGAAGCGTTGCGCCACCCCAAAGAAGTCTTCGGCGCCTTTGTGTTTATTTCTTCGAGGCCGGACTCGCGATAAACGATTTCACCACGATCCCATTAGGTTGCAGCCCCACGGGAATCATAGTGAGAAGCGAATACTCAGTCGGCTCCAGCTTGCGCGGTGTGCGCTTTTGAATGACCGTCACGTCTCCCGCTTGCGTATCCAGCACAAGCAGATATCTTTGATCCTGCGACAATGCCAATCCATCCGGATGGCTGCCTACTGCCATGGTTGGCATCCTTTTTCCTGCGTCAATGTCATAGACGGCAACGCTGTCAGATCCAAAGTTGCTCACATATAGCCGCGAGTTATCGAGCGTAACTAAGCCGTGGGAAGGATGCTGCCCCACCAGCGCGCTGCTGCCCACCTCGTCGTTCGCCGTCTCGATAATCGAGATGCTGTCGGAATCGAAATCGCAAACCATCAACTCGCCGCCATCCGGTTTCAGCGCAAGACTCACCGGCGTCCGCCCCACATCGAGCAAGGCGAGCACGCGGTCGACCGTTGCATCGCCGCCTTTGCTGCTTGCCAATGCGATCGACGCCACCTGAGACGAGCCCGAACACGCTACGAACGCTTTGCTCGAATCCGGCAGAATGGCGATGTCCTCGGGGTGTTGGCATACCGGCAGTGTCGCCCGCACGCGCAGCAGCTTCGCATCAATCACCGAAACAGTATTATCGCCGCGATTTGAAACAACCACTGTCGCACCATCCGGCGAAACCCGTGCCAGTCCTGGCGACGCTCCCACACGCAGGTTGCCGATCACCACGCGCTTCTCCAGATCGATTACCGAAACATTCGCCGACCCTGAATTCGCCACATAAGCCCGCTTGCCATCTTCTGAAATATCGATGAAATATGGCCCGCCATGAACTCCGATCGTAGCGACGACGGCGTTTTTTTCAGCGTCAATCACGCTGACATTATTCGATCCGGTATTCACCGCATAAATTTCATTTTTCCTGCCATTGGCTGCGATTCCGGTCGGTGCCGTGCCCACAGGAATCGTCTTCGCCAGTTCGAACGTCCGGAGATCGATCACGCTGACTGTATTGCTCTTGCCATTTGTAATGTAGGCGTACTCGCGATACGCCGGGCCGTAGTCCGGCAGCGTACTCTCGCGGAAGTACCACCAGCCGAAGCCGCCCAGCAGTGGAATCAGAACAATGATGATGAGGAGTTTTCGCAAGGTAAGGATGAAGTTTACTTTACTGGAAAACTAAGAATATATCTGAGAGTGCCTATCAAGCTTCAGCTTATCGGGGCACCGCTTCAACTACATTTCTCTGGATGGTCTCCTGAGATGCAGCGCGTTCTTTCAATTCACTGGTCAATGATGTCGCCTTTTCGTCTGAGACTCGAATTTCTCCGTCCAGCACAACCATGAGCTTGCCTGAGCCGGTTCCCTCGAATTTTGCGCGTTCTAGTTTGGCATTGCCCTTGGCTACTGGAGGAAGCGTTGTGTTGAAGTCCCCACTCTGGCGCACCACCGAAAGAAGCGATTCCCGAATGCCGTCGCGCAACGCTTCGCCCAGGGAACCGGAACGCAGCAACTCGCCAACCAATCCCTCCGCGTCAATGCGCTTTATTTCGGGTACGAGCCGCAATGTGCCGTCTTCTCCTACAGCCGGCGTCAGCTTCACTTCGATGGAGGCGTTGCCCTCCGCCATTTCGGTGCCAGGTCCCTTGCCAAAACATGCCCAGCGTTCGAAGTGCAATTGTACGTCTACTTGGCTCGCAGGTTCAGCGGGTATGAGCGTCGCGTTTCGAATCGTAATCTGCTCTCCGCAGCGGTCAGCCTTTTCGAGTTGGTCGCGCAGGACTTCCGTAATCTCATGTTGCAGGTCGGAGAGATCCGCGGTCAGCTCAAGCTTGAATGTGTTCAGTCCGCCCTCTGCCACACCTTTGGAGACCAACCCCGATGTAATGATGTCGATCGGCTGGTTGGCGTATGTGATCGAGTTTTTTGCGGGCGGAAGGTTGAACGCGTATACCTGCCCGGTATTGGCGGCTGCGATGCTCATCTCCTCGCCCAGATCAAGTTGCGCGTGCTGAAAGTTCGTGAGAGCGTGCTCCAGGCCCTGCGCCGAACTCGCCGTCTGTGAACCGGTCGTCTTTGCTTCAGTCGCCTGATCAAGCCCCTTGGCCTGTTGCGCCAGCTCGGAATCCATCTTGACGAGCCGTTTGGTAATTTCCTTCAGGCCGGATTTCTGTGGCTCGGAGAATCCATCTAAAAACTTTTTGTTTTCATTCCCCGCTTTTTCGATCGCCTGCGCCAGCGTCGTGCTGCGGTTTCCAATCTCAGTTGCGTTGTTCTCTTTATTGAGGTGCGCCACAAGGCTTTGTAATTCTTCACCGGCAGCCGTGGTGCTCTTCAGCATCGCTACATAATCGATGATCTGCTGGCTGGTTGCCTGGACCGCCAGCACGTCGTGAAAGTCCTTCAAGTCGTCCTTCTCGTCGATGCCGCTTGCGTGGTTTCCCTGGCTCAAGCCGGTTCCACCTGCAAGACCTCCTCCCACGTGTCCGCCGCCGCGCTGGGCGAACGCTGCGCTGGAACTGGCCAGCAGCGCGGTGACGACAAGGACCGTCTTCAATTTGAAACGACTGCTCACAATATAAAACATAGCCCAGTTTCTCACTAACTTGCACAATCCCCTAATTTTCTATTGTTGGTGCGAGAACTTCTCCGCAGTCTTAAGCTTGGCTCAGCAGCCTAAAAAACGCCACTAACTTTACAGTTCTTTGCACAGGTGGAAGACCAAGCCTCGGTTGGCATACGGCGTGGATTATCGATGATTGCGAACTATTGGGCAGAGCTCCTACTTCGCCCCCACCGTCTCCCTCACCCCAATCCCCGGCACAGTTCTTCCCACCACGCTTGCGATCTGCCGCACCTGTTTCATCAGCTCATCGAACTGATCGGGAAACAGCGACTGCGGACCATCTGACATCGCCTGATCGGGATTGTTGTGAACTTCCACCATCAGCCCATCGGCGCCTACGGCGACAGCGGCGCGCGACAGCGGCGTGACTTTGTTGCGCTTGCCCGTGCCGTGGCTGGGGTCGACAAAGATCGGCAGATGGCTCAAGCGCTGCACCGCTGGCACCACGCTTAGGTCGAGAGTGTTGCGGGTGTGGTCGGCGAAGGTTCGGACGCCGCGCTCGCAGAGCGCAACGTTGTAATTGCCCTCGCTCAAAATGTATTCCGCCGCCATCAGAAATTCTTCCAGCGTCGCCGACATGCCGCGCTTCAGCAGTACCGGCTTCCTCGCCCGTCCTGCACGCTTCAGTAAAGAAAAATTCTGCATGTTGCGGGCTCCGATCTGGATCATATCCGCATACTCCTCCACCAGATCAAGCGATTCGTTATCAATCGCTTCCGTAATAATCTTCATCCCATACTGCTGCCGGATCTCGGCCATGATCCGCAGCCCTTCTTCACCTAAGCCCTGAAAAGAATAAGGAGACGTCCGCGGCTTGTACGCGCCGCCGCGGAAGAATTGCGCTCCGGCGCGATGCACGCGCTCGGCCACCGCAAAGGCCTGCTCCCGGTTCTCGATGGCGCACGGTCCAGCCACAATCGCCAGGCCGGGGCCGCCGATCGTGGCCTCAGTCCCAGCGAAGCGGATTACCGTGTTGTCTTCCTTCACATCGCGGCTTACCAGCTTGTAGGGCTTCGAAACTTTAATGACTTCTTGCACGCCGGCCATCTCTTCCAGCGTGCCCTGCTCCACTTCGCCCTTGTTTCCGGTTATGCCGATTGCAGTACGCTGCGCGCCCGGCATGGCATGCGCACGGTAGCCCAGCTTCTCAATTTTTTGACAAACCAGGCGCACCTGCTCTTCCGTAGCCTGTGCCTTCATGACGACTAACATAGATTCCCCTTAGATGAACCATGTGGGGACAGCCACCCCGGCTATCCGTCGAGCGAAGCTCGACTTGCTGTCGCCTATCAAGTCTACTTCGCACGCTCCTGCACCGCAAACGCAGCATCAATCCAGCAGTTAACTCCGGCCGGTAATGCAATTTCAGAATCGCGTTTCTGCGCCTTACATCCAATAACAGTGCTGCATGAATATTTCTTCTGAAAATCGATCAACCAGGTTTCTGTTAACAGCGAATCTCTAACAAGTTCTTGAAGAGTAAGGAGGCCTTATGAGCACACAGTCGCAAGAAATCTCCGCAAGTCTTAGTGGAACGGTTTTGCTGGGCGGTGAACTCACCGTCAATCGTTTGGGATTCGGCGCCATGCGCATCACCGGAGAGGGAGTTTGGGGTCCGCCGAAGGATCGCGCCGGAGCGCTCGCGGTTCTGCGGCGTGCCGTCGAATTGGGCGTCAACTTCATCGACACCGCCGACTCCTACGGTCCTGGCGTCAGCGAAGAACTCATTGCCGAAGCCCTGTCGCCGTATCCCAAAGATTTGGTGATTGCCACCAAGGGCGGCTGGAACCGTCCCGGGCCAAACCAGTGGACACACGATGCCAGCCCCGACCATCTGCGCAAGGCGGTCGAGGGCAGCTTGAAGCGGCTGCGCCTCGATCGCATCGACGTATACCAACTCCACGCCCCCGATCCGGTCACTCCCTTTGACGCGTCGGTTGAGACCCTGGCCGAGCTGCGCAACCAAGGAAAGATTCGCCTGGTCGCACTTTCCAACGTGACGCGAGAACATATCGAGCGCGCGCTGAAGATTGCGCCCATTGTCTCTGTACAAAATCGTTACAGCTTTGCCGATCGCGAATGGGATGGCGTCGTCGACTTTTGCGAGCAGCACCGCATTGCGTTCATTCCCTGGTTCCCGCTAGCCGCGGGCAAGGCCGCGCATGAGACTTTGAGCAGGATTGCCAAGGCGCATCAGGCCCAGCCGTTCCAGGTCGCTTTAGCGTGGCTCTTGCAGCGTTCTCCGATCATGCTGCCAATTCCCGGCACATCTTCGGTAGAGCACCTCGAAGAGAATCTGGGAGCGGCTTCAGTGCGATTAACCGCCGAAGAATTTCGGCAGCTCTCAGATGTGAAACGTTTAGACGTGAAGCATCGAAGTTAGCCAGCCCGGAGCGCTATTAACACCGAGCGAATCCGTCGTAGAGACGTTGCTAGACAACGCCTCTACGAACGGAATCGCCGGTGCCGTTATACTCGTCCCATGCCGCGTTCCATCTTCCGTTCCATCTCCCGCGAACAAGATATTCTGTGCCGGACTCCGAAATCGCCGCCCCGCCTGACTTCACGCCGCATTGGCATTCACACCTCCACCGCGGGAGGCGTGTTCAATGCCGCCGAGCGGGCTTATCGAATCGGTTGCAACACGTTGCAGGTTTTCTCTTCCAGCCCGAGGCAGTGGGCTCCTTACGAGTTGAGCGTGTTGCACTGTGAGGAGATGAGCCGTTTGCGCGCGAAGTACGATCTCAAGCCGCTGGTGATTCACACTAATTATCTGGTGAACCTTGCCAGCTCCACCGAACTATTCCTGAAGAAGTCGATTGAGGCCTTCCGCGGCGAAATCGAACGCGCCTTGTCTCTCTGCGCCGACTATTTAGTTCTACACCCCGGTTCATTTCGCGGGGCTGACCGTGAACAAGGACTGTTGCGCACCGCCGCCGCCATTGCCGCTGCCACACAAGGGCTCGACCTTGCGCAGGGCGGCCTTGCGATCCTAATCGAAAATACCGCCGGATCGGAATTTTCCCTGGGCGGCACCTTTGAACAAGTTGCAGAAATTCTGGATCGACTACGCGGCATTGTGCCCATCGCCGCCTGCATCGACACCTGTCACACCCATGTGGCCGGATATGACATCGTTAGCGAAGAAGGTTTATATGGAACGCTAACGCATCTCGATGAAACTATCGGTCTGAAAAATGTCCGCGTAGTTCATTGCAACGACGCCAAAGCCGCGCGCGGATCGAAGCTAGATCGCCATCAGCAGATAGGGAAGGGAACCATCGGCGTCGAGCCCTTCCGCATCCTATTGAACGATCTTCGTCTGGCTCACGCCGCCTTTATCGCCGAAACTCCAATCGACAAGCCCGGCGACGACCGTAGAAACATCGAGACCCTGAAAACGCTCGTGTCTTAATTTCGAATCGTATTTACTCACATGTTTACTCGATCATGTTTGCTCAACTGAGTTTGCTCCGCAGCCGCTCTAAATGTATTCTGAGCCGGCTCGTCATTCGCGCTGATCTTCGCACTCCATGATCCGCCTCGTCCTATGGTTGCTGAGCCAGGCTTTATTATGGGCCGGACTCGCGGTAATCTTCGGCCCGTATTTCTTCTGGCGCGGTTTTCGTCTGCTGCAGCGCAAACGCCTCGTCAATGGATACGCCCCGCTCCACCATCCGCGCCGCCGCGCTCGGTTCCGTGGAAGTAAGCGGTAAAGCGGTCGGCCCGTACACGGTGGTTGCGCCCTTGAGCCAGACCGATTGTCTTTACTATCGTCTGAAAATCGAATCGAATCCGCAAGGCGATCTCAGCAACAAAATCCGGGAGATGTGTGCGCCTCTTTTCCTCGACGATGGCACCGGCACGCTGATGATCTTTCCGCAAGGCGCGGAACTCCTGATGCCGCCTTCCAGCGACAGATCGGAATACGGCAAACTCGCTACCGTGGGCACAAGTTTTTCCGAAGGGACCCCGGAGTTCGCTCAGGAATATTGCATAAAGCTCGGTGACACAATCTTCGTCCTGGGTACGCTTCGAGAAAATCCCTGGGCGAAAAAGGATCCGATTGCCGAGTGCACAGAATTATCTCGTATCGGGCCCGGATTTGTCGGCTTGGGCGAGGCGGAACTGATCCGCCGCGAAGCCTTTCTATACCTGAACCCCAAGCTGCCTTCGGGAGCGGTGGTTGCATCGCCTGACGACTTCGATTTCCATCCTCCGGCGATTCTGATGAAAGGCGCTGGACCATTCATTATCTCCTGCGATAGTCAACGAGAAATCGTCGCCCGGCTGAACCTGAAATCGCTGCTTTACATTTGGGGAGGGCCAGTGGCGGCACTCTGGGGACTCTGGGAGATTCTGAACCGCGCAGGATTGCTGTAGCCGCATTTCAAAAACTGTAAGGGCGCGGAAGAAACTTCCGATGTAGCCTCACCGTTTTCACGATTGCGGCATCTTAACTCCCATGATTTTCAAGCTTTTGAGCGCGATCCTCCTCTTAACCTTGTTTCTGTCCCTGCCTCTCTTCACTTCAGCCCAATCCAATCCACTGCCGCCCCACGAGCCCAGTCAAGAGGCTGGCCAATCTGCGGCATCATCCAACCATGAAGTACAAGTCGCGATCAAGAATGTCATGTATCACTTCACCGACCGCATTGCCGCGCACATCGTTCAGCTTCAGGGACATCTTATTCCCACCAAAGACGGCGCGATCGTGGTCTTTGACGATACGAATTCATTCACTATCGCGGTGGCGTCCGCCGAGATTGCCATAAGCTGTTCTTCGCTGGCGCAGATCCTGAACAAAAATGTTTTTTCTGCTGCGGACGCGCCCGTCAAAGACGTGACCATCGAGAGCAAGAATAATCAGCTGATCATTAAGGGCAAGCTCCACCAGAAAGGTGATATTCCATTCGAAACCACGGGAACAATTTCCGCCAACCCGGATGGAAAAATCCGGCTGCACGCTGAGCATGTGAAAGCGGCACATTTGCCGGTGAAGGGTCTACTGGACTTGCTGGGGCTTGACCTTGCACGCCTCATCAATACTAAGAAGGTTCACGGCATAACTGCTGAAAAGGATGATCTGATCCTCGATCCGGAACAAATTCTTCCTCCACCCCGCATTCAAGGGAAAGTGACTGCCATTCGTGTACAAGGGAATGAAATTGTTCAGGTCTTCGGTTCATTGCAGGCTTCGAATTTCGCCGCGAAACAGCCGGGGAATTACATGGCTTATCGCGACGGTAATCTGCGTTTTGGAAAATTCACCATGCAGGACGCAGACTTGATTCTTATCGACGCGGATCCGCAGGATGCGTTCGATTTTTATCTGGATCACTATAAAGAACAGGTCGTCGCCGGCTATGACAAGATCACACCGGAGTTTGGATTTCGTGTTTATGCGCATGACTACAACAAACTGCGAAAGCGGCCCGCCGCAAGCCCACACAGCCAGTAATAATATTGTGCAAAATCTGAGAACTCGCGGGTAATCCTTCGCAAAATTTCTTTCCAGAACTGCAACGAGATGCATACTAGCTCCGCTCGCTGGCCCGGTCCTGATTTCATAAGCTGCTGAAATAAAAGTTGTTAGGACGCTTACAGCACAGTTGAAAAAAGGACTCGCAATTGCAATGTCCGCAACGTTAATAAAGTCTATTAATAAAATGGACTTTATGGCATAATCGCTGGCGCTGAAAATCTCCCGAATGGAAGTTGTGCTGTGCAGGGAACGATAAGCCTCCCGTCGCGAGCGATTTTCAGGCACAAGCGTTTGCAGAACAGCGCGGTTTTAGGCCGTTAATCTGGACCCCGCTTCAGGAAAGCTTCCCCCGGTTTTCCACCATTCAGCAAACTCAAACAGCAGTCAGTGAAATGAAGGGAAACGAGTTTCTGTTGTAGCCCCGGGGATGTAATGCGTTCCACGAAAACTAAAAAGGAGAGGATTGAATTCCATGAAACGAACCAAACATCTGTTTCTCACAGCTCTGACACTGGCGGCACTTACCGCCGGTGTATGGGCAGAAGAGCCGGCGTCAGGCGCGCCGGCTGCCAACGGAACCCCTGCAACTCCAGCGCCGCCGTCGATTACGGCCGCAGATGTACAGGCGTTGAAAGATGCGTTAGCTGCACAACAATTACAGATCGAGCGCCTCAGCCAGCAGTTACAGAACCAGCAGGCCTGGCAGGCGCAGCAAGCTGCCGCACAAGCCGCAGCCAAGGCTGACGCCGCCAAAACACAAGCGGCTCCCCAACAGGTGGCCGAGCTCAGTAACAGTGTCCCGGTTCAGCAGGACGCTTCGCCGAGCCTTGGTCTTACCTCGCAGCAGACCACGCCGCCAGGTCCTATGAACCCACTGGAAAGCGCCGTCGTCTCCATTCACTTCAAGGGGATCACTATTACCCCCGGCGGATTTGTCGAAGCTGCATTTGTGCGGCGCTCGCGCGCTCTTGGTGCGGACCTTACCACTCCCTTCAATTCTCTAACCATGCCCGGCGCTTCTCAGAATAATTTGTCGGAGTTTTTCGGCTCAGCCCGCCAGTCACGTCCTACTATCTACGTCGACGGGCGTCTGAAGAATGTCGAATTCTCCAGCTACATGTCGGGTGACTTTCTCTCCTCCGGCGACACCTCTACCGCCACGCAGACGAACAGCTATACCTTCCGTCTTCGCCAGGCGTGGGGCCAGGCCAAATTCGATAACGGATTTAGCTTCCTCGGTGGCCAGATGTGGAGTCTGGTAACCGAAAATAAGGAGGGCATCGCCCCCAGCGACGATCTGGGCAAAACCAACGATTCGCGTCCCATGACGATCGACCCGGGATATAACGTTGGATTCACTTTTGCTCGCCAGTATGGCATTCGCGTAACCAAAGACTTCAATCATAAGCTCGCCGTCGCCGTGGCCGTCGAGAACGCGCAAGCCACGCTCTCGACTCACGGAAACGCTGACAACTTCCTGCTTGGTGAGGCGGGTGCGAGCAACACTTATAATGATGCGGTCACTGCGTGCCCCATCGCTTCTTACACTCCTGTCGGCAGCACCACCCCTGTCTACTACACCACTTGCTCGCCTGCAGGCAGTTATTCCTTCAACCCATCGCCCGATATCATCGCCAAGGCGGCGTTCGATCCGGGTTTTGGACACTACGAGATATTCGGGCTCTATGATCGGTTCCGCGACCGCGTTTTCCCGTGCGCAGACTTTGTCATTGGGTCAACCGGACCTTGCCCGAACAACGCCACAGAAACCGGCCCCAGCGCTTTGGGTGCCTATAACTCCTCGAAGAACGGTGGCGGCTTCGGTGCCAACGCTCGCTGGACTTTCGACAATAAACACATCGTGTTCGGTCTGCACGCCTTTGGAGGCAGCGGAGTGGGGCGGTACGGCGCCGCACAGCTTGCCGATCTCGCCGTTCATGCGAACGGAACTCCTAACCCGATCAAGGATTACCAGGGATTAGGCACACTCGAGTGGCACGGCAAGAAATTGGACGTCTACTTGTACACGGGTGCTGAGTATGCCGGTCGTACCGACGACTACGATGCCAACACGAAGGCGTATGTCGGCTACGGATCGCCGCACTTCAATAACACCGGTTGCTACACCGAGACTGCTCCTTCTATCGCAGTTTCGAACGGCTTCAATCCGGGATCGCTCTCGAAGTGTACTGCTGATACGCGAGCGGCCATTGAAGGCACAGCCGGCTTCTGGTATCGCTTTTACAACGGCCCCAGAGGAAAATTCCAGTTCGGCACGCAATACTCCTACGTGACGCGCCAAACCTGGTCGGGCCTCGGACCGGCGGGAAATGGAAATCCTGGAGTATCACCCGAAGGACTCGACGGGATGGTCTTCACCTCATTCCGCTACTACTTGCCGTAAACCGAAAATGGTCTCGCGTCATGGTTGACGCGAGACCACTAAGGTTGAACGGTCGCAACTTTTCGAGGGGCGCCTTCCCTTCGGAAACGCCGCCGGCCCGGTTTTGGCTACTCTCCTTTTCCGGGTCGGCGGTGTTAACTTCACGCTAACAAAGTCAGAAACATAAGGACAACTGCGGTAGCCGCAAGATCGCCACGAGACAGCAGAGAGCGGGAAAGGCAGCGACTCTTAACGCTCGGCAGCTGCAAAGAGGGGAAAGTACGAGAAAATAAGATCGGCGTCCGGGTCGGCGAGTGTCGCCTCCCGAACGCCGATATGCTTTATGACCGCTACGGCGAAGCCGTAGTCACAGCGTTTTGTTACGGCAAGTAATAACGGAAGGATGTGAAGACCATACCATCGAGTCCTTCCGGTGTTACCCCCGGATGTCCAGCTCCTGAGGGACCCACGCCCGACCAAGTCTGACGGGTCACGTAGGAGTACTGGGTGCCGAACTGGAATCTGCCTTTGGGACCGTTATAGAAGCGGTACCAGAAGCCTGCCGTACCCTCGATGAGCGCCCGCGTGTCGGCCGTGCAACTCGAAAGACCGGCAGGGAAGAACCCACCGGCAAGAGTCGGTGCAACTTCGCTATAGCAGCCGGTGTTGCTGAACAACGGCGCGCCATAGCCGACATACTTGCCCGAGATGGGATCGAAATCTGCCGCGCGGCTGGCGTATTCGGCGCCGGCGTTGAGGTAGACATCGAGCTTCTTGCCATGCCATTCAAGAGTTCCTAGTCCCTGCCAACTGCGGATCAGGTCGAGAGTTCCATTGGCATGAACGGAAGCATCGGGAAGAGTGGACGTACCATAGCGGCCGATTCCGCTACCGCCGAGAACGTGCAGACCGAAGTCAATGCGCTTCTGGGCGAAAGACCACCGGGCGTTGGCGCCAATGCCGCCGCCATTCTTCGACGAGTTAAACGCTCCCAAGGCGTTCACGCCAGCAGAGGTAGCGCCACCGCAAGTCGTGCCAGTGACTACCTCGCCGCAGGGAAAGATCCGGTCGCGGAAACGATCATACAAACCATAGACTTCGTAGTGCCCGAAGCCGGGTTCGAAAACAACCTTCGCAATGATGTCGGGAGCCGGGTTAAAGGAATAGCTGGCCGCAAGGGTACAGGTGGTGGTAGCGCTCGTATCGGTGGAGTTGAGCGCAGTAGTGCAGTTGGTGATGGCGGCATTGTAGAGGCCGCCGCCCGTTCCGGCGGAACCGATAAGGAAATTGTTGCCGTTGTTGTGGCTTGTTACCGTAGCCTGCGAATTTTCCGCGGACACGCCGAACCACACTTTGTTATCGAAGCCTTTGACCAGGCGGATTCCATACTGCCGAGCCCAACTAAAACCGACCGTATACTGCGGGTCGATGGTCATGGGAACAGCTTCTGTGCGGTTGTCCATGCCGTGCTTAGTTTCGGTCACCAGGCTCCACATCTGGCCGCCGGTGAACGATAAGCCGTTGTCGAAGATCGCCTCGCCGAAGGCTTGACGTTGCCGCAAAGTGTAGCTGTTGCTCTCGTTGTTGTTGGAAGTTGTGCCGGACGATAGGAAGTCAGCCTCGTAATATCCGCCCAATTTCACAAAGTCCAACTTGCCCTCAGCCAGCATGGAGAGACGCGATTGACGTCCCGAACCGAAGAACTCGGAAACGTTGCTTTGCGAAGCGCCGGGCATCGTCAGGGAGTTGAACGGCGTGTTGATGTCGGACCCGAGAGCTCGGGAGCGACGCACAAATTCAGCCGCAGCGAAACCGCCGGGTGTAATCGTGATTCCCTTATAATGCAGCGCCATCGGGCTT
>Ga0209007_1000011_pt1 | contig 196154 bp, 165 predicted proteins | sample JacPinW_OM1H0_O2_FD_187961 | JGI IMG/M metagenome (GOLD analysis project Ga0209007, IMG submission 187961) | Forest soil microbial communities from Algoma, Ontario, Canada - Jack Pine, Ontario site 1_JW_OM1H0_O2 (SPAdes) (version 2) | ecosystem: Environmental > Terrestrial > Soil > Boreal... | reverse complement strand
GGGAGCCTTGAGCGAACCCATGGCGAGCCTCCTCAAACTGCGGACACCACTTGGTAAGACGATAAACCAAAAAAACAGGCCCCACGAGGGGGCCTGCGAATGATGCGCGGAATAGGGGGTCTTGTTCCGCGTCTTTAGGGGTTGTTGCCCAACCGGGAGTCGAGCCCCAGACCCTTAACAGTTAACTTAAGCCTATCGGCTGTCGGTTACAGAATCGATACCTCTTTAGAGGGGCTCCTACATGTCCATTCCGCCCATGCCGCCGGGCGGGCCCGCATGGGAGTGCTCGTCGTCCTTGGGAGCTTCGGCCACCATGACCTCGGTGGTGAGCAGGAGACCCGCCACGGAGGCGGCGTTCTGCAGTGCAAGACGCGTTACCTTGGTCGGATCGAGGATCCCGGCCTCCAGCATGTCGCCGAACTCGCCGGTAGCAGCGTTGTAACCAAACGCACCCCTGCCCTCCTTGACGCGGTTCAACACCACGGCGGCGTCCTCGCCGGCGTTGTCGACGATCTGGCGCAGCGGCTCCTCGATCGCGCGGGCGAGGATGCGGATGCCGACCGTCTGGTCCTCATTCGCGGCCTCGAGCTTCTCGAGCGCCTTCTGTGCACGCAGCAGCGCCACGCCGCCGCCCGGCACTACGCCCTCCTCCACCGCGGCACGCGTGGCGTGCAGCGCGTCCTCGACGCGGGCCTTCTTCTCCTTCATCTCGATCTCGGTGGCGGCACCGACCTTGATCACGGCGACGCCGCCGGAGAGCTTCGCTACGCGCTCCTGCAGCTTCTCCTTGTCGTAGTCGGAGGTGGCCTCCTCGGCCTGCTGGCGGATCGACTCGATCCGCGCCTTGATGTCGGACGGCTTGCCGTGGCCGTCGATGATCGTGGTGTTCTCCTTCTCCACGACGACCTTCTTCGCCTCGCCGAGGTCGTTCATGGTCGCCTTCTCGAGCGACAGACCAACCTCATCGGAGATCACCGTGCCGCCGGTGAGGGTGGCGATGTCCTGCAGCATGGCCTTGCGGCGATCGCCGAAGCCCGGTGCCTTGACGGAGGCCACCTTGAGGATGCCGCGGATGTTGTTGACGACCAGGGTCGCCAGTGCCTCGCCCTCGACGTCCTCGGCGATGACCAGCAGCGGCCGCCCGCCCTTGGCCACGCTCTCGAGCAGCGGCAGGAGCTCCCGGATGTTGGAGATCTTCTTGTCGACCAGCAGGATCACCGGCTTTTCGAGCTCGGCGGTCTGGTTCTGCTGATTGTTGATGAAGTAGGGGGACAGGTAGCCGCGGTCGAACTGCATGCCCTCGACCACTTCCAGCTCGTTGGAGAGGCCCGAGCCCTCCTCCACCGTGATGACGCCTTCCTTGCCGACCTTCTCCATCGCCTCGGCGATGGTCTTGCCGATCGACTCGTCGGCGTTCGCGGAGATCGTACCGACCTGCGCGATGGCCTTGGAGTCTTTGCACGGCTTGGAGAGCTTCTTGAGCTCCTCGACCGCGGTGGTGACCGCCTTGTCGACGCCGCGCTTGATGTCCATGGGGTTCCTGCCCGCGGACACGGCCTTGAGGCCCTCGCGGATGATCGCCTGCGCGAGCACGGTCGCGGTGGTGGTCCCGTCGCCCGCCTCGTCGGAGGTGTTGGACGCGACTTCCTTCACCATCTGCGCGCCCATATTCTCGAACTTATCCTTCAGCTCGATCTCCTTGGCGACCGACACACCGTCTTTGGTGACGGTGGGCGCACCGAAGCTCTTCTCGAGCACGGCGTTGCGTCCCTTGGGACCGAGAGTTGCCTTGACGGCGTTGGCGAGCACGTTCACGCCCTTGAACATGCGCGAACGTGCGTCGTCGCTGAACCGGACTTCTTTGGCAGCCATTGTCGTGATCCTCGCTTACTTGCTTTCAATCACGGCCATGACGTCTTCTTCGCGCATGACCACGAGTTCTTCACCGTCGACTTTGACCTCGTTCCCGCTGTATTTGCCGAACAGGATCTTGTCGCCGACCTTCACATCGAGCGGCCGTACTTTGCCGTCTTCGAGAATTTTGCCCTTGCCGACCGCTACGATCTTTCCCTGCATCGGCTTCTCAGCCGCGGTATCGGGAATCACGATGCCACCCGGGGAGGTACGCTCCTCTTCCAGGCGCTTCACGATGACGCGGTCATGAAGAGGACGGATCTTCATGTTGAACGCTCCTTAAATCTCGTTGATTTGGATTGACTTTGCCCAACCGGATGGCTATTAGCACTCACCCGGTGCGGCTGCTAATGATAGGGAGGCCGCTTCCAAATTCAAGCCGTCCGGGGAGGTTTTTTCGCCGTTCGCGGCACTCGGGACCCTGGAGCGGGGAGGCCGCAGGGCCGGCGCTGGGGGCCCTGGGGGCGTTGAGCATGCAATGAACCACAGTTCCTGCCGGTCATCCAAGGCATGGGCTAAAGTCACCACCATGTCCCAAGCGATGAGACATATTCTCCCGGTTGCGCTGCTCCTCGCAGCGTCTTTTGCACAGGCCCAATCCCCCGCGGCCGGGACCGGCTCACTCCCGTCCGCGCCCTCCGCGACCGCCGCACCCGCCAGCGCCGGGCCGACCGGGATCAACGCGGTCCTCGCCGGGGCGAGATCGGACGAGGACAAGTTTCTGCCCCCCGACCAGGCGTTCCGCTTCGATGCGCAGGCCGACGGCAGCGACCGAGTGAAGCTGCATTGGGACATCGCCGACGGCTATTACCTGTATCAGGCCAGGATCAAGGTCAGCACCCCGAGCACGCGGGCGCAGCTCGGAAATCCGCAGTTTCCTCGCGGCCAGTTCAAGACGGACGAGTACTTCGGGCGACAGGAGATCTACCACCACGAGCTGTCCGTGCCCGTGCCCGTGGCCCGCGCCAGCGGCCAGGCGTTCGACCTTCCGGTCCAGGTGACGTACCAGGGATGCGCAGAGGCGGGCCTGTGCTACCCGCCCATTACCAAGACCGTGACGGTTGCGCTTGGTGGTGGAGGCGCCGTCTCGGGCGGCACCTCTTCCGTCGGCTCCCGCTCGGCGGGCGGCGGCGCGGACCAGGCAGCCGGCGCCGGCCCCGACCAGGGCTGGTTCGCCGCGCTCGTGCGCGGCAATCCCTTGCTCATGCTTGCCGGGTTCTACGTCGCGGGACTGCTGCTCGCCTGCACGCCCTGCGTGCTGCCGATGGTGCCGATCCTGTCGGGACTGATCGTGAGCGGGGGCCGGAGCATCACGGCCGCGCGAGGGTTTGCGCTCTCCTTGAGCTACGTGCTCGGCATGGCGGTCACTTATGCGGTCGCGGGGGTTGCCTGCGCGGCGGCCGGCAGCCAGGTGCAGGCGGTCTTCCAGCAGTGGTGGGTGTTGACGCTGTTCGCGGCGGTGTTCGTCGCGCTCGCGCTGTCCATGTTCGGACTCTTCACGTTGCAGATGCCGGCCGCGATCCAGACCCGCCTCGCCGGCTTGAGCAACCGCCAGTCCGCCGGCACCTTCGGCGGCGTGGCCCTCATGGGGGCACTCTCGGCGCTGATCGTCACCACTTGCGTAGGTCCCGCGCTGGTCGGAGCCCTGCTCGTCATCAGTCAGACAGGGCAGATCGCCCGCGGCGGCGCGGCGCTCTTCATCATGGCGATCGGCATGGGCACGCCGCTGCTGATCGTGGGCGCCTCGGCGGGCAAGCTCCTGCCGAAAGCCGGACCGTGGATGGATTTCGTGAAGCGTCTGTTCGGCGTCATGATGCTCGCGGTTGCGGCGTGGATGCTGGCACGCGTAGTCCCCGGGCGTCTGATGCTGCTGCTATGGGCGGTGCCGGTGCTGGCGCTGGCGTGGCTGCTGTGGCGCGAGGCGCGCAGCCGCGCGGCCGCCACCTGGGTGCTGCGCGCCGCCGGACTCGCTGCGGCGCTCTACGGCGTGACTCTGGCCACCGGTGCAGCGCTCGGCGGCAACGATCCGCTCGCGCCGATCCCGCTGTCCCGGAACCGCACCCACGAGCTGCAATTTCAGCCGATCCATTCGCTGCCAGATCTCGAGGCTGCGGTCGCCGCGGCGCGCGCCCACGGCCGCGGCGTGCTGGTGGACTTCTCGGCGGCCTGGTGCACCTCCTGCAAGGAGATGGAGCGCTATACCTTCACCGACCCCCGCGTGCAGGCCGCACTCTCCGGCACGACGCTGCTGCGCGCCGATGTGACGGACAACACCGCTGACGATCAGGCGCTGCTGAAGCATTTCGGGATATTCGGACCGCCGACTATCGCCTTCTACGGCCGCGACGGGCAGGAGCGTAGTCAGGACCGCGTGGTCGGGTACATGAGCGCCGAGGCGTTCGCCAGGCACGCGCAAGAGGCGCTGCGGACTTCATCGTGAGCGCGCCCTCCGGGGTGAAAGGCGGCCGGCCTGCCGCGGCCGGCGCGCTGCTGGCCGGGATCCTTTTGCTCTCGGGGCTGATCGGGTTCGTAGCCTATCGGCTCGCCGCTCCCACGCCCTCGGGTCTGCGCGTGGCGCCCGGTTACTCCGCCCCCATCGGAAAGGCGGCCGCCACGGCGGCTGCCGCTCAGGCGGCTGCAGCGCAATCACCCACCCCCCGAAAGATCCCCGAGACGCTGCCGGATTTCCGCCTCCCGGGCCTCGATGGGCGCACCCATGGGCTCTCGGACTGGAAGGGGCAGCCCCTCCTCATCAATTTCTGGGCCACGTGGTGCGAGCCGTGCCGGCGCGAGATTCCTCTGCTCGAAGCGATTCGCCGCGAAAGTACCAAGAACCGTATCGAAATAGTCGGTATCGCCCTCGATCATCGCGATGCGGTACGCGAGTTTGCCCAAAAGCTCGGGATGAACTACCCGGTGCTGGTCGGGGAGACGGGCGGCCTCGAGGCTGTCGAGGCGTTCGGCATGGACACGGTCCTTCCGTTCAGCGTGTTCGCGGACGCCCGGGGCGATGTCGTGACGCTCAAGGTGGGCGAGTTGCATCAAGATGAGGCACGCCTCATCCTCGATCACCTCCGCGACCTGGACCAGGGCCGGCTGACGCTTGCAGCCGCCCGCACGCAGATCGCCTCCGGTATCCAGCGGCTGGAGTCCGCCAGGGCTGTGGCCAAGGCTGCGGCAACCCCATAGGTCGCCCCCAGCCCCAACGGCGACGATGGGCGAGGTTTTTGCAAGATCATCGCAAATCGCCCCAAGAACTATCCCAAATTGAGCCGAATTAGGTTACATTCGCGCCGCTTTGCTTAGGACCCGCGAGCGCGCGAAGAAGAGCTCAAGCCATGGCCCGAGTGCTGCTGCTGAACGGCCCGAACCTGAATCTGCTCGGCACGCGTGAGCCCGAGGTCTACGGCACCGACACCCTGGAGGCGATCGAGAAGCGGGCGGCAACGCTCGGCCGGGAATTGGGCCACGAGCTCATCGCCTTCCAGAGCAACGCGGAGCACGAGTTGATTGCGCGTATTCACGGCGCGCCGGGAGCCGGCACCCGCTTCATGATCCTCAATCCCGGCTCCTTCACACACACCAGCATCGCCTTACGCGACGCCATCCTCGCTGTGCAGCTGCCGTTCATCGAGGTGCACCTCTCGAACATCCAGGCCCGCGAGGCCTTCCGCCGTCACTCCTATTTCTCCGACATCGCCGTTGGCGTGATCGCAGGTCTCGGGCCGCTCGGCTACGAGCTCGCGGTGCGCGCCGCGGCCCAGCGCCTGGCCCGACCGGGCTGAAGTCGGGATTCCTCGGTCACTGCTGTTGGGGGCATGCCCTTACATGGACATTCGAAAAATCAAAAAACTGATCGAGCTGCTGCAGGAATCGGGCATCGCCGAGATCGAAATCAAGGAGGGCGAGGAAGCGGTCCGGATCAGCCGCCTGCCCCCGGCGGGCAGCTACCCCGTTCAACCGGTCACGCATCTGGTACATGCCCCGGGACTGCCGCCCTCGAGCGCCGCCGCCGCAGCTGCGCCGGCGGCCGGCCCCGAAAGCGTCGCGGCGAAGCCAAAGCCCAACGAGCACGTGATCACCGCCCCCATGGTGGGGACCTACTACGCCTCGCCGTCACCGGGCGCCAAGGCGTTCGTCGAGATCGGGGATGAAATCAAGGTCGGCCAGGTGCTGTGCATCATCGAGGCGATGAAGATGATGAATCAGATCGAGGCCGACAAGGCCGGGCGCATCGCCTCGATCATGGCCAGGAACGGCGACCCGGTGGAGTTCGGTCAACCGTTGTTCGTCATCGAATAAGCGGGCCATGATCGAGAAGCTCGTCATCGCCAACCGCGGCGAGATCGCGTTGCGGATCCTGAGAGCCTGCCGCGAGCTCGGCATCAAGACGGTCGCGGTGCATTCGACCGCGGATTACAGCCTCAAGCACGTGCTGCTCGCGGACGAGTCGGTATGCATCGGGCCGCCGCCGTCGGCCGCCAGCTATCTCAACATGCCGGCGATCATCTCGGCCGCGGAAGTCACCGACTCGGTGGCGATCCATCCCGGCTACGGCTTCCTGTCGGAGAACGCCGATTTCGCCGAGCGCGTGGAGAAGAGCGGCTTCGTGTTCGTCGGCCCCAAGGCCGAGACGATCCGCGTCATGGGCGACAAGGTCTCGGCCATCCGCGTGATGCGGTCACAGGGCGTGCCCTGCGTGCCCGGCTCCGACGGCCCGATCGGCGAAAACGCCGACGAGAGCCTGCGCATCGCGCGCGATATCGGCTACCCGGTCATCATCAAGGCCTCGGGCGGCGGCGGCGGGCGCGGCATGCGCGTGGTGCACACCGAGGCGTCGCTCCTCAACGCGATCGGCATCACGCGCGCCGAGGCGCGCGCCGCATTCGGCAACGACCAGGTCTATATGGAGAAATTCCTGGAGCGGCCGCGGCACATCGAATTCCAGGTGCTCGCCGACGGACACGGCAACATCATCCACCTCGGCGAGCGCGACTGCTCGATGCAGCGCCGCCATCAGAAAGTGCTGGAGGAGGCGCCGGCGCCCGGCATATCGCCGCGCCAGCGGCGCTTCATGGGGGAGCGCTGCGTCGAGGCCTGCCGCGCGGTCGGCTACCGCAGCGCCGGCACGCTCGAGTTCCTCTACCAGGACGGGGAGTTCTACTTCATCGAGATGAACACCCGCATCCAGGTCGAGCATCCGGTGACCGAGCTGGTCACCGGGATCGATCTGGTCAAGGCGCAGCTGCTGATCGCGAGCGGCGAGCCGCTGCCGTACACCCAGAGCGACGTGCAGATTCGCGGCCACGCGATCGAGGCGCGCATCAACGCCGAGGACCCGAAGACCTTCATTCCCTCACCCGGGCCGATCCGGCTGTGGCATGCGCCGGGTGGCCCCGGCATCCGCGTCGACAGCCACGTCTACTCCGGTTACAACGTCCCGCCGTACTATGATTCCCTGATCGCCAAGATCATCGCGTACGGCGACACGCGCGAGACGGCGATCGCGCGCATGAAGAACGCGCTTGCAGAGATGGTGATCGAGGGCATCAAGACCAACGTGGCTCTGCACCAGGAAATCTGCAACCACGCGGCTTTCCAGAAGGGCGGCACCGACATCCATTACCTCGAGCGCCGCCTGGGACTGCGTTAGTCTGTGGTGGACGGAAGCCATGGGCTCCTCGCACCTCACGCTGACGTTCGACCTGGGGTCGCTCGATCCGCAGGCGGCGGAAACCGCCTGCTTCGAGCTCGGCGCGCAGGCGGTGACCTTCGTCGACGCGCACGACGACCCGGTACTCGAGCCGCTGCCCGGCGAGCTGCGCCTGTGGACGCAGACACGCCTGAGGGCGCTGTTCGAGCAGCCGCATGATGCGGGCGAGCTCGCCCGTCGGCTCGCCGCGCGGCTCGCTCTCGCCACGCACCTGATCCGCGCCGAGGTGGTCGCCGATCGCGCCTGGGAGCGCGAGTGGCTCAAGGACTTTCACGCCGTGCGCTTTGGCACGCGGCTGTGGGTGTGTCCGCATCACGAGCAGGTGGTCGATACCTGCGCGGTGGTGGTGAAGCTCGATCCGGGGCTCGCCTTCGGCACCGGGTCGCACCCGAGCACCGCCTTGTGCCTCGAATGGCTCGATGCGCACATGCCCAGATCACCGCTGCGCGTCATCGACTACGGCTGCGGCTCGGGGGTTCTGGCGCTCGCTGCCGCAAAGCTCGGCGCAGGCCAGGTGGACTGCTTCGATATCGACCCCCAGGCGCTCGCCGCCACGCGCGAAAACGCCAGCGCCAACGACGTCGGCGACCTGGTGCGCGTTCACGAGGCGGCCGCGACGCTCCCCCGGGAGGTCGACCTGCTGCTCGCCAACATCCTGTCGCAGCCCCTGTGCGCGCTCGCGCCGCAGTTCGCGGACCGGGTCGCCGCGGGGAGGCGGATCGTGCTCGCAGGACTCATGCAGCACGAGGTGTCCGAGGTGACAGCCGCTTATGCTGCGTGGTTTGATGTCGCGGTGGCCGGCGAGCGCGACGAGTGGGTGTGTCTCGCCGGGCAGCGTCACTAGATGTTCACCGTCTGTCCAAAGTGTGCCCTGACGCTGGTGGTGACCGCGGCGGACCTGCGCGTCGCCCAGGGCTACGTGCGCTGCGGGCGCTGCTCGAGCGTCTTCAATGCACTGGCTCAGCTGAGCGACGAGCGCCAGGCAGCCGCGGCCGGTGCAACTGCCGCGGTCTCGCCGCCCGCCGCGGCCTCCGCGCCCAGCGCGAGCCCGGCGCCCGCCGCGGCCTCGACGCCTCCCGCGCAGGAGCCGCGTCGGTCTGCGCGCGCGCCGGCTGGCGGCGAACCGCAGCCGCCCGAGCCACCGCCGCAGGCTCCCGCCGACGAAGATTCGATCCCCGAGGACGCGCTCGAGTTCGACTCCTCGCGGACGGATGTGAATTCGGTGTTCGTCGAGCCGTCGCCGGACCCGCAGTGGACCGCCGCCACCGGCTCCTTCAAGGCGATGCGCGTGACCAGCGAGGAAACGGCAGCCGCGCCATCGGACGCGCCGGTCGAAGTCGAGATCGACGCAGCATTCCTCTCGGGCATCGTGCAGGGCGAGCAACCCCGGCCGGCAGCGGCAGCCGTCGCAGCGCCTCCGGCACCGACGCCGCGTGCGGCGCCCGCGCCCGAGACGGGGAAGTCCGTCGCAGCGCGCGCCGCGGGCGAGACCGCTGCGGCTGCAGTCAGCATAGCAGCCCCGCGGCCAGACGAGAGCGCTGCAGAGTTCACCGACGCGGAGGCCGACGGGATGCTGCTTACGCCGCACCCTCTCGCCCGCCGCCTCTCCCGCCTGACCGCACGCGAGTCGGCGCCGTGGGCGATCGGTGCCGCGGTGCTCGTCATCGTGCTCGTGGCCCAGGCGGTCAACCACTCGCGCGATGCGCTCGCGACGCACGCGCGGCTCAATCGGCCGCTCACCGCGCTCTACGCAGCTCTCGGCATGCCGCTGGTGCCGCACTGGGATCTGCACGCGTATGACGTGCGGCAACTCGGCGCCTCGCTGGGCCCGGGCAGCGGGGGAGAGATCACGGTGCGCGCCAGCATCCGCAACGGCGGTGTGCAACCGCAGCCGCTGCCCCTGTTGCGCGTGACACTGCAGGATCGCTTCGGCAATCGCCTCGCCTCGCGCGACGTGTCGCCGCGCGATTACCTGCCGGGCGCGGTGCCGGCGGCCTCGTTCCTGTCGGTCGATCAACGCATCGACGCCGAGATGGCGTTCGTCGACCCGGGCTCGAGCGCCGTCGGATTCGAGATCGACGCCTGCCTGCCGACCGGCGGCGGCGCGATCGCATGCGCCAACGACGGTACCAGCCGCTAGCCGCGATCCGCGGGCCCTGGTGCGCGAACGATGCTCCGCTCGCGGCGCTGTTCCCGGCTTGCGACATCGCGCTCGCACAAAACGCGCGAGGTACTTGATTTCGCCGGCGCGGTCGGAGTAGGACTCGAGCGCGCATGCGACGCGCGCGGCGCGTGCGCGCGCTGCGTCACGTATCTTCGGCAGTGTCAACCGGCAGCTTCACTGTGAAATTGCGACGCAGTCACTTCTGCGCGCCGAGGTGCGTGATATTATTCTGCGGCGGCGCCGGCCCGACGAATGGTTTCTTCCAGGGGGTCCCCACGATGACGGCCAAGAAAAAGACGCGAGCCCGTGAAGCCATTGCCGTACGAGTCAACGGACGGGAGCTGCCGCTACGCAATCACGCCGAGCGCGCCCTGAGCGACTACTTCACTAGCCTCAACGGCCACCGCCCCGCTCATCTCTACGACCTGGTGCTGCGCGAGGTGGAGGAGCCGCTGTTCCGCGTGGTACTCGATTACGCCGAGGGCAACCAGAGCCGCGCCGCGGGCATCCTCGGCATCAACCGCGGCACGCTGCGCAAGAAGCTCAAGCAGTTCGGACTCGCCGGCTCCTGATAGGCTGGCGGTGCCCGCCGGCGCCACGCCGGCACTCGTGAGGGGCCCGATGTCGCTGCCCATCCGCCGCGCCTTGCTGTCGGTATCCGACAAGACCGGCCTCATCGAGCTCGCCCGGGCGCTCGCCGCGCGCGGGATCGAGATCCTCTCCACCGGCGGTACGGCACGCCTGCTCGCCGCACACGGCGTCGCCGTGCGCGAGGTCGCCAGCTACACCGGGTTTCCCGAGATCATGGACGGACGCGTCAAGACGCTGCACCCGAAGATTCACGGCGCGCTGCTCGGGCGGCGGGGCGTCGACGATGCCGTCATGGCGCAGTACGACATCGCCCCGATCGATCTGCTGGTGGTCAACCTGTATCCGTTCGCGGCCACCGTGGCACGCGCGGACGCGAGCTACGAGGACGCCGTCGAGAACATCGACATCGGCGGTCCCGCCATGTTGCGCGCTGCGGCAAAGAACCACGCCTCGGTGCTGGTGGTGGTCGATCCGGCAGATTACCCCGCACTGCTCGCCGAGCTCGACGCGCACGGCGGCGGTAGCGCACTCGCCACCCGCAACCGGCTGGCCGCCAAGGCCTTTGCGCACACCGCGCACTACGACACCATGGTGGCCGCCTACCTGTCGGCCCGGCACGCGCAACCCGCCGAGCGTTTTCCGGCAGTGCTGCCGCTCGTCTTCGACAAGGTGCAGCAACTGCGGTACGGGGAGAACCCCCACCAGCAGGCGGCGTTCTACCGCGAGCCCGCGCCCCGCGGCGCGAGCGTGGCGACGGCCGTCGTGCGCCAGGGCAAGGACCTGTCGTTCAACAACATCGCGGACGCCGACACCGCGATCGAGTGCGTGCGGCAGTTCGCGCAAGCCGCCTGTGTCATCGTCAAGCACGCCAACCCCTGCGGGGTCGCGCTCGCAGCCACCGCCCGCGAGGCCTACGAAGGCGCTTACCGCACCGATCCCACTTCCGCCTTCGGCGGCATCATCGCCTTCAACCGCGAGCTCGACGAGGCGACCGCGAGCGCGATCCTCGAACGCCAGTTCGTCGAGGTGCTGATCGCGACCGCCGTGCACCCCGATGCCGCGCGCGTGCTGGCGGCCAGACCCAACGTGCGCGTGCTCGCGCTCGGCGATCTGAAGAGCGCAGCGGGCAGCGAGCTCGAATTCCGCAGCGTCACCGGCGGACTGCTGGTGCAGCAGCGCGATCGCGCCGGCCTGCCTCCCGGGGATCCCGTGGTCCCGACGCGCCGCAAGCCCACGGAGTCCGAGCTTGCTGACCTCGGGTTCGCCTGGGCGGTGTGCAAGTTCGTCAAGTCGAATGCGATCGTGTTTGCGCGCGACCGCGCCACCATCGGCATCGGCGCCGGGCAGATGAGCCGGGTCTACTCGACGCGTCTCGCGGCCCTCAAGGCCGCCGACGGCAAGCTCACGGTCGCCGGTGCCGTCATGGCCTCCGATGCCTTCCTGCCGTTCCGCGACAACCTGGATGTCGCGGCGCAGTACGGCATCCGCGCGGTCATCCAGCCCGGCGGCAGCGTGCGCGATGCGGAGGTGATCGCTGCGGCCGACGAGCACGGCATGGCCATGGTGTTCACCGGCATGCGGCACTTCCGGCATTGAGGGCGGGCGCGATGAAGGTCCTGGTTGTCGGTGGCGGCGGCCGTGAGCACGCGCTCGCCTGGAAATGCGCCGCAGCGCCGCGCGTCACGCAGGTGCTGGTCGCTCCCGGCAACGCCGGCACGGCCACCGAGTCCAAGGTGCGCAACGTCGGCATCGCCGCCGAGGACATCGCCGGCCTGGTGCGCCTCGCGGCCGCCGAGCGTGTCGACCTCACGATCATCGGACCGGAAGCGCCGCTGGTCGCCGGCGTGGTCGACGCATTCGAGGCCGCCGGTCTCAAGTGCTTCGGACCGCGCCGCGCGTGCGCGCAGCTCGAGGGCTCCAAGGCCTTCGCCAAGGAGTTCATGGCCCGCCACCGCATACGCACTGCACGCTCCGCCACCTTTACCCGCGAGAGCTTCGATGCCGCCTGGGTGCGCGGGCAACGCGCGCCACTCGTCGTCAAGGCGAGCGGGCTCGCCGCCGGCAAGGGGGTGGTGATCGCCGCCTCCAGCGCTGAAGCGCTGACCGCGGCCGAAGCCATGTTCGCCGGCCGCTTCGGCGCGGCCGGCCGCGAGGTGGTGATCGAGGAATTCCTGCCGGGCGAGGAGGCGAGCTTCATCGTCATGGCGGACGGCGAGCACATCCTGCCGCTGGCGAGCTCCCAGGACCACAAGCGCCGCGACGACGGCGATCGCGGACCCAACACCGGCGGCATGGGCGCCTACTCGCCGGCGCCGGTGGTCACGCCGGCGCTGCACGCGCGCATCATGCGCGAAGTCATCGAGCCCGCCATCCGCGGCCTGGCCGCCGACGGCATGGCGTATACGGGCTTTCTGTACGCCGGACTCATGATCGCTGCCGACGGCACACCGAACGTGCTCGAGTTCAATTGCCGCCTCGGCGACCCCGAGACCCAGCCGATCCTCATGCGGCTGCAATCCGATCTGCCGGCGCTGTGCGAAGCCGCGCTCGCCGGCAGGCTCGATCGGCTGAGCGCCGAGTGGGATGCGCACGCCGCGCTCGGCGTCGTCATGGCCGCGGCCGGCTACCCGGAGGAGGTGCGCACGGGCGACGTGATCGAAGGGCTCGACCACGCCGCGCGGCTGCCGGGGAAGATCTTCCACGCCGGCACCAGGCTCGAGGCCGGGCGGGTGCTCACCAGCGGCGGGCGCGTGCTGTGCGCCGTGGGACTCGGTGCAGACGTCGCCGCCGCGCAGCGCGAGGCGTACGCGCTGACCGCCGCGGTGCACTGGCCGGGCATGCATTACCGCAGCGACATCGGCTACCTCGCGGTCGAGCGCCAGCGCGCGCTCGACGTCTGACGCGTGCAGTTCGACCACCCTCACCCCCACGTCATCGCGCTCGGCGTCGAGCCGGCCGACATCGACGCCTACCAGCACGTCAACAACGCGATCTATCTCACCTGGCTCGACCGCGCCGCCTGGTCGCACTCGGCAGCTCTCGGGGTGCCGCTCGAACGCTGCATCGCGATGCGGCGCGGCATGGCGGCGCTGCGCACCGAGATCGACTACCTGCTCGCCGCGGTGCGCGGCGATGCCGTGCAGGTTGCGACCTGGATCGCGCGCAGCGACGGCCGACTGAGGTGCGAGCGGCGCTTTCAGGTCGTGCGGCCGGCCGACGGCCGGACGCTGGCGCGCGCCGTGACCGAGTACGTATGCATCAATCTCGACTCGCGGCACGCCGCGCGGATGCCGCAGCTGTTTGCGCGGGCGTACGTGCCGACGCCGCACTAGAATGGCGGGGTTGCCAACGCTCAGCGGAGACTCAAGGTGCCATCGATCCAACTCGTCGCGACCGTGATCGCGCTCGCGCTCACCAGCGGCCTCGCGACCGCCGCCGAGGCGCCGTTCGACTTCGACAAGGCCTCCGGGCGCCTTCCCAAGAATGTCGTGCCGCTGGATTACGACATCGCCGTCGTTCCCGACGCCGCTGCCAGAACCTTTACCGGCACCGAGTCGGTGTCGCTCAAGTTCCGCACCGCGACCGACAAAGTGGTGTTCAACACGCTCAACCTGACGCTCAGCAACGTGCGGCTCGACGGCCAGCCGGTCGCACGCGTCGCCACCGACAACGCCGCGCAGCTGACGACGCTCACGCTGGCGGCGGCGGCGGCGGGCCGGCACACCCTGACGCTGTCCTATTCGGGAGTGATCGAGACCCGGCCGCAGGGGCTGTTCGTGCAACCCTATTCCCGGGAGGGCGGCGGCGGCCAGGGGCTGCTGCTGACGACCCAGATGGAGTCGACCGACGCGCGGCGCATGTTCCCGTGCTGGGACGAGCCGGCGTTCCGCGCGACCTTCGCGCTCACCGCCACGGTGCCGGCGGACTGGGCGACCGTGGGCAACATGCCGATTGCAAAGCGCGAGGTGCACGGCAAGCTCGCGACCACGACCTTCGAGCGCTCCCCAAGGATGCCGTCGTACCTGGTGGAATTCACCGCCGGCAATCTGCGTGACATCGGCGCGCAGCGCGGCAAGGTGCACTTCGGGGTGTGGGCGGTCGCCGGCCGCGAGTCCGAGGGGCGCACGGCGCTCGCCAACGCCGAGCAGATCCTCGCCGATTACGACGACTACTTCGGTTATCCGTACCCCCTGCCGAAGCTCGATTCCATCGCCATCCCGGGCGGATTCTCCGGCGCGATGGAGAACTGGGGCGCGATCACCTACAACGACGAGCTACTGCTGCTCTCGAAGAACAGCTCGCTGGCGGACATACAGAATGTCTACGCCACCCAGGCGCACGAGATGGCGCACCAGTGGAACGGCGACCTCGTCACCATGGGGTGGTGGGACGACCTGTGGCTCAACGAAAGCTTCGCGTCCTGGATGGCCGCGAAGGAGACGGATTGGCGCAATCCCACCTGGAAATGGTGGGAGAGCGAGGACGCCACCAAGGAGGGCGCGATGGAAGCCGACGCCCGCACGTCCTCGCACGCCATCCAGGTGCATGTCACCGACGAGCTGCAGGCCGCCAACGCCTTCGATCCGACGATCACGTACGACAAGGGCCAGGCGGTACTGCGCATGCTGGAGGCGTACTTGGGTCCGGACACCTTCCGCGACGGCATCCGCCGGTACATCAAGGCCCGTGCCTTCAGCAACGCCACCACCGCGGATCTGTGGGATGCGCTGAGCGCCGCGAGCGGCAAGCAGGTGGGCCGGATCGCCGCCGACTGGACCGAGCAGGCCGGTTTCCCGCTGGTGAGCGTCGCCGCTGCCTGCAATGCGGGCAAGCGCACGATCTCCCTGTCGCAGCGGCGCTTCTTCCTGAGCGCGCCGGCCGACCGCAGCCTCGAGTCGGTGCACTGGAGCGTACCGCTGCAAATCCGCGTGGGCGCGACGGCTCCCGCCCAGCCGCTGCTGCTGACGCACGACGGACAGAGCCTCGCAGCCGGCTCGTGCCAGGAGCCCCTCAGCGTCGATGCCGGTGCCATCGGTTTTTACCGCGCCAGCTACGATGCCTCGGCGCTGGCAGCCAACACCCGCGCCTTCGGCACGCTTCCCGACGGCGATCGCATCGCGCTTCTCGATGACCAGTGGGCGCTGGTCCAGGCGCACAGCGCACCGCTGGCGAGCTACCTCGCGCTCGCGCAGCGCATGGGCACGGATCTCGATGCCCGCGCGTGGCGGCAGATCGCCGGCGCCCTGGGGACCATCGAGTACGACGAGCGCGGCACGCCGGGGCACGCCGCGTTTGCCGCGTATGCGCGCTCGCTCCTCGAGCCCGTCGCCACCCGTCTCGGATGGGACGCCCGGGCGGGGGAGACTGCTGACCTGCAGGCGCTGCGCCGCACCGTAATCGAGGATCTCGGCCTGTGGGGCGATCCGCGGGTCATCAGCGAGGCGCAGCGGCGCTTTGCCGCGTTCGTACACGACCACAGCGCCATTGCCCCCGACGATCAGAGCATGATCCTCAACGTCGTCGGGCTGCACGCCGACGCCGCCACGTTCGAGGAGCTGCACACACTCGCCAGAGAATCGCACGACGAGTCGGAGAAACACCGCCTGTACACCGCGCTCGCCGGCGTGCGCGACCCGCAGCTCGCCGCACAGGCGGCGAAGATCGCGCTCGCCCCCGAGATCCCGCCGCAGGCGGTGCAGCTGCGCCTCGGGATGTTCATCACGCTGCACAAGGAGCAGCCGCAGCTCGCCTGGCGCACCTTCAGCGCAAATGTCGGGCTGCTGTTGTCGCCGTTCGGCAACCTGGCGCCGCTCGTCGAGGCGCAGTACATCCCGCAGATCTTCTGGAACAGCATGCCGCTCGAGCAGATGCACAGCTGGCTGAAGGCGCACGTGGGTGCGCAGATGGGCCCGCAGATCGAGAAAGGCATGGAGGGCGCGCGCTTCCGGCTGACACAGAAGCAGGCACTGGTGCCGGAAGCCGACGCGTACCTCGCCGCGCGGGCACCGCACGCCTGAGGCACTTGGCCGCAGTGAGCTAGAAACTGAAGCGCAGCAGCACCTGCGGACCGCTGAAGCGCATCGCGACCGCCCCGGGAATGCTACCGATATCGCGCTCGAGCGCGATGCGCATCTCGGACCAGCCCGCGCCGATCGAGAAGTTGGGGTTCCAGCGATACTGCAGCTCCGAATGCAGGTCGGTGAACGAGCCGCGGGCCTGGTCGATCCTCGCCTCGGCGTAGTTGGCGTGCGCCGTGAAGGCAAAGTGCCTCGAGATGCACCAGGTGAAGTCGAGCGGCAGCGTCGGGATCGGATCCGCCGCCGACACGCTCTGCGACTCGCTTTCGGCCAGTACCGCAGCGGATGCCTGGGCCTGGATGAAGTACACCCCGAGCCCGGTGCCGATCTCGAGCCGATCGCTGCGATAGAACGAGTAGGTGTAAGTCAGGGCGAACATGCGCCACTGGATCGACGACTGCGCCATCTGGCCGGCGAGGAACGTCTGGTTGCCGAACACCACGGTGTTGGCGAGCAGGTAGTTGGCGGAGCGGTCCGCCTCGAAGTAATCGACGCGCAGCTTGTTGCGCTCACGCATCCGGAACATGAACTCCACCACTCCCTGGTCGAGCCGGCTCGGGAGCCCGAGATCGCGCTCCGCATAGAGCGGCGTGCCGGTGACGCCGGGAGCGGCGTTCCCGGGATCGAGCCGCAGGTTCGTGTACACCGCGGGCGCGTAGAACGCCCCGCTGATATAGAAACGATCGGTGATCGGGCTCGACGTCCGGGCCTTGTGCGGCGGCAGCGGCGCCCCCGACTGCGGATCCCGGTCGGCGAGCGCCGGGGCGGCCGGGGCCACGAGCAGCACCGCGGCGAGCGCGGGCCAGAAGCGCATGCTGGTTGGTCTCCCTGGGTGCCGCGGGCGCGGGTGCCACGGATCTTACTGAGCTGCGCGGCCGATGTGCCAGCGTCGCCCCTCGGCGACGTGAACTGGTTCAACTGGCGGAAAACGCCTACGGCGTTTTCCGCAGGCCACTGAAGCGATTGAGCCATGCACGCGGGCAAAAGGCGTGACTTTTGCCCGCTAAGCGGCGGGGTGAATTTGGGCCCCTGGAGTTAGCGCTTCATCGCATCGAAGAATTCGCCGTTCGACTTGGTGTCCTTCATCTTGTCGAGCAGGAATTCGATCGCCGCGAGCTCGTCCATGGGGTGCAGGAGCTTGCGCAGGATCCACATCTTGGCGAGCTCGCCCTGGTCGGTGATGAGCTCTTCCTTGCGCGTGCCGGAGCGGTTGATATTGAACGCCGGGTATACGCGCTTCTCGGAGATGCGCCGGTCGAGATGGATCTCGCTGTTGCCGGTGCCTTTGAACTCCTCGTAGATGACGTCGTCCATCTTCGAGCCGGTGTCGATGAGCGCGGTCGCCAGGATCGTCAGGCTGCCGCCTTCCTCGATGTTGCGTGCCGCGCCGAAGAAGCGCTTCGGGCGCTGCAGCGCGTTGGCGTCCACGCCGCCGGTAAGCACCTTGCCGGAGGACGGCACCACCGTGTTGTAGGCGCGCGCCAGGCGCGTGATCGAATCGAGCAGGATCACCACGTCGCGTTTGTGCTCGACCAGTCGCTTGGCCTTCTCGATGACCATCTCGGCCACCTGGACGTGCCGGGCAGCCGGCTCGTCGAAGGTGCTCGACACCACCTCGCCCTTCACCGTGCGCTGCATCTCGGTGACTTCCTCGGGCCGCTCGTCGATCAGCAGCACGATCAGGTAGACCTCCGGATGGTTGGAGGTGATGGCGGTGGCGATGTTCTGCAGCAGCATCGTCTTGCCGGCCTTCGGCGGCGAGACGATCAGACCGCGCTGCCCCTTGCCGATCGGCGCCACCAGATCGATGGTGCGGGCGGTGAGGTCCTCGGTGGAGCCGTTGCCGCGCTCGAGCTTCAGCCGTTTCGTCGGATGGTACGGCGTCAGGTTCTCGAACAGCACCTTGTTGCGCGAGCTGTCCGGCGAATCGAAATTGATCTCGCCCACCTTGAGCAGCGCGAAGTAGCGCTCGCCGTCCTTCGGCGGGCGGATCAGGCCGGAAACGGTATCGCCGGTGCGCAGGTTGAAGCGGCGGATCTGACTCGGGCTGACGTAGATATCGTCGGGACCGGCGAGATAGGAGCCGTCGGCCGAGCGCAGGAAGCCAAAGCCGTCCTGCAGGATCTCGAGCACGCCGTCGCCGTAGATGTTCTCGCCGTTGCGCGCGTGCGCCTTCAGGATCGAGAAGATGATGTCCTGCTTGCGCGAGCGAGCGAGGCTCTCGAGACCCATGGTCTCGGCCATCTTGACCAGCTCGTGGATCGGCTTGGCCTTGAGCTCCGTGAGGTTCATGGAGCTGCGCGACTGCGTCAGCTCGGCGGGACTTATGATCTCGGAATCGTCGACATCGAACGGCTCGGGGTCGTGCAGCATCTCGTCGGGACGTCCGCCGCCGTTACCCATATTGCCGCGGTTGCCGTCGCGATTGCCGTGGCGCGGACCCTTGTTGGGCCGGTTGCGGCCCTGATTACCGAGGTAGCCTCTCATTCGCGCTGCTCGAGCCGTTCATCGGCATCCAGGTTGCTGTCCAGGAATGCCGCGAGTTGTGACTTGGAGACGGCGCCGACCTTCTGCGCTTCCACGGTGCCGTTCTTGAACAGAATCAGCGTCGGGATGCCGCGGATGCCGAACTTCGGCGGGGTCTGCGGGTTCTCGTCGATGTTGAGCTTGGCGATCTTGATGCGATCCTGGTACTCGCTCGCAATCTCCTCGAGAATGGGAGCGATCATCTTGCACGGACCACACCACTCGGCCCAGAAGTCCAGCAGCACGGGCTTGTCGGACTTGAGGACGTCTTGTGCAAAGGTGGCGTCCGTGGTGTGCACAATGTGCGGACTACTCACGCGGTTCAACCTCCGTCGATGCAGAGCGAGCGAACAATTTGGGAAATCCCCGCGGGCCGGCAGCCGCGCGAATCGCGGTGCCAGAGGCGCCCGGCAAACGGTTACACTAAACTTGTGACTTGACTATGAGTCTTACGGGATTAAGGAATCTTAAGCCGGCAGGTGCGGACCTGATGGCCCGCTGACTTAGACTACTTTGTAGCGCTTCCGGACCCGATTTTCAAGTCTGCAGCGCCATTTTTCCAATAACACCCAAGCCCCGATTGATGACTGATCCACATTCTCCACAGGTTGCATTCGCCACTCTCGGCCTCAAGCCGCAGGTCATGCAGGGCGTTACCGCGGCGGGTTTCAGCTACTGCACGCCGATCCAGGCGCAGGCGCTGCCGATCGCGCTCGCCGGCCGCGACGTCGCCGGGCAGGCGCAGACCGGCACCGGCAAGACAGCCGCGTTCCTCATCGCGCTCTATCAGGCGCTGCTTACACGGCCGGCGCCCGCCAACCGCGCGCCGACCTCGATCCGCGCACTGATCGTGGCGCCGACGCGCGAGCTCGCCGTGCAGATCCACCACGACGCCCTGATCCTCGGCGCGCACACCGGACTCAAGCACCTGGTGGTGTTCGGCGGCATCGACTACGACAAGCAGCGCCAGCAGCTGGGCGAGGGCTGCGATGTGCTGATCGGCACTCCGGGGCGCCTGATCGACTACTTCAAGCAGCATGTGTTCGACATGCGGCACGCCCAGGTGCTGGTGCTGGACGAGGCCGACCGCATGTTCGACCTCGGCTTCATCGCCGATATCCGCTACATCCTGCGGCGGCTGCCGCACCCGGAGCGCCGCCTGTCGATGCTGTTCTCGGCCACGCTGTCGCACCGGGTGCTCGAGCTCGCCTACGAGCACATGAACAACCCCGAGCTGGTACGGATCGAGCCCGACAAGCTGACGGTCGACCAGGTGCGCCAGATCATCTACTACCCTGCCATGGAGGAGAAGGTGCCGCTGCTGATCGGGCTGCTGCACCAGAGCGAGGCGGTGCGCACCATGGTGTTCGTGAACACCAGACGCATGGCCGAGAGGCTCGAGAGCATCCTCAAGGCGAACAGCTTCGAGGCGCAGGCGCTGTCCGGCGACGTGCCGCAGAACAAGCGGCTGCGATTCCTCAGGGACTTCCACGACGGCAAGCTCGCGGTGCTTATCGCGACCGACGTCGCCTCCCGCGGGCTGCATATTCCCGACGTCAGCCACGTGTTCAACTTCGACCTGCCGCAGGATGCCCCCGACTACGTACACCGCATCGGCCGCACCGCGCGCGCCGGCGCCGAGGGCGACGCCATCAGCTTTGCCTGCGAGGAATTCGCGGTCTCGCTGCCGGAGATCGAGGACTACCTCGGACACAAGATCCCTTCCGCCCCGATCACCCCGGACCTGCTGGCCCAGGGGGTGGTTGCGGGCAGCGCCCCGGCCCGCTCTCGCCATCGGCCGCACGCCGGCGGCCGCCGTCAAGGCCCGCCGCCCCGCGGCGGCAAGAGTGCGCGGGCCGGCCGCAGCGCGCACGGCCGACGCCGCTGACCTCCGACGGGACTCCCCCGCCCCGCGCCGGCCGACGGGGGTGGAAGCATGGCACTCCGCCCGGCGCTCGGCTAAGCTTGACTCAGGGGACGGTCGCCGCCGGCAGCCCCAGCCGTCCGCTAGCCCATTTCAACATTGTGGGCCACCTGTCATTCATGGCGGAAATTGAAGACAACGTCGATCGCGAACTGTTTCGCAACATGGAGAAGTTGCGTCAGCTGCGCATCGAGCATCGGGATCTCGACGAGGTCATCTCGCGACTGACGCTCGACCTGCACGTGAACGAGCTGCAGTTGAAGCGCTTGAAGAAGCGCAAGCTCATGCTGAAGGACCAGATCGCGCGCCTCGAGAGCCAGCTGATCCCGGACCTGAATGCCTGACGTTCTGCGTGCCTGATGGATAGCGCCGACGGCCGCCTGCAGGGCGTGGTCTCGCGGCTGGTATCGCCGCAGCTTCTGTCCGAAGTGGTGGCGGTGCTGATCGCCGCTGGCATCGCGCTACTCATCGCCCGCGCGGCGCGCTCGTGGCGCGTCGTGGGCACTACCGCCACCCCCGCAGCGCGCCCGCTCAGTGGCCCCGATCGGGTGCTCGCGGCCGCGGTGCGCCTGGCGCCGCTGCTCGCGGCGCTCGCCGTGCTGCTCGCCGCGCACGGCGTGCTGGCCGCCGCCGGCAGCAGCGCCGCGCTGGTCGACAGCGCGGCGCGGGTGACCGGAGCCTGGGTCGTCGTGCGCCTCGGCGTGTACGCTCTGGGACAGCTCCTCGGGCCCGCCTCCTGGGTGCGCGGCCGCGAGCTCGGCATCACGGTGGTCCTCTCGGTCATCGTCGCGGTCGCTCTCCTCGGGTGGCTCGATGCGATCGAAGCGCTCCTGAACCGCATCAACGTGGTGCCCGGCAAGTCGCAGTTCAGCCTGTGGGCGCTGCTCAAGGGACTGGTGGTGGTGACCGCCTTCGTCGTGGTGGCGAGCCTGATCGCGCGCGCCATCGAGCGGCACGTGATGCGGCTCGAGCAGCTGGCGGTCTCGACCCGGGTCGGCGTCTCGAAGTTCACCTACTTCCTGCTGGTGGGCCTGGGGATGCTGCTCGGCGTCAACGCCGCCGGCGTCGACATCACGACCCTCAATGTGCTCACCGGCGCCATCGGCCTGGGGCTCGGCTTCGGTCTGCAGTCGGTCGCCAGCAACTTCGTCAGCGGCTTCGTGCTGCTCATGGACAAGTCGATCAAGCCCGGTGACGTCATCAGCTTCACCGGCGCTACCGGAGCTGCCACCGGCAACTTCGGCTGGGTGCAGGAGCTGCGCGGTCGCTACGTCGTGGTGCGCGATCGCGACGGGGTCGACACGCTGGTGCCGAACCAGAACCTCATCACCACTGCGTTCATCAACTGGAGCTACTCCGATCAGCGCGTGCGCATCAAGCTGCCGGTGACGGTGAGCTACGACGACGACCCGGAGATCGCGCTGAAGCTGCTGCTGGAAGCCGCCGAGAACCACCCGCGCATCCTGCGCGATCCGCCGCCGGTGTCGCGTCTCATGAGCTTCGACGACTACGGCATGCGCCTCGAGATCCGCTTCTGGATCGCCGATCCGGTGAACGGCGTGAACAACGTGCGCTCGGACGTGAACCGCGCGATCTGGCGGATCTTCCAGGCACATGGCGTGCAGATCCCGGTGCCGCAACAGGAGACGCGCCTGCTCAGGCCGCGGGCGCGCCGGCCGCATCCGAGCGGTGGCGTGCCCGGGGGCGTCGCGGACCCGGGGCGCGACCAGGCTGCGGACTGACGGCCGACGGGGCTGCGCGCTTACGTGTCGCTGCCGATCTCGCGCACGGTTGAGATTCCGGATAACGAGCTGACCCTCAGCTTCGTGCGTGCCGGCGGACCCGGCGGCCAGAACGTCAACAAGGTCGCGACCGCCGTGCAGCTGCGCTTCGACCTCGCAGGGAGCGTGGCGCTCAGCGCCGAGGTCAAAGCACGGTTGCGCACCCTGAGCGGCCGCCGCCTGACGGCGGACGGCGCGCTGCTGATCATTGCGCGCAACCATCGCACCCAGGAGCAGAATCGGCGCGAGGCGCACGCGCGCCTCGCGGAGCTGGTGCGGCGGGCGCTGATAGTGCCCAAGACGCGCAAGGCGACGGCGCCGCCGCGCGCCGCGCGCGAACGCCGGCTCGAGGGCAAGGCACGCCGGCAGCGGGCCAAGCGCCTGCGCGGCAGGGTGAGCTGGCAGGACTAGCCGGGAGGAGCAGGAAATGACCCAGATGTACGCATCCGCACTGATGGCCTTTCTGCATCACCTCGCGGCCTTCACCGTGGTGGCGGCGCTGGCGGTGGAAGTAGCCCTCTTCAAGCCGCCCCTCACCGTGGTGCAGGCGCGGCGGCTGCTGCGCACCGACATGATCTTCGGAGCGTCGGCGACCATCGTGCTCGTGGTCGGCATACTGCGCGTCGAATACTTCGAGAAGGGACCGCAGTACTACTGGCACGACGGGTTCTTTCTGCTGAAGTTCGCCGCGTTCGTCGCCGCCGCGCTGATCTCCATTCATCCGACGCTCACCTTCCTGTCGTGGAACAAGACTCTGAAAGCCGGGGCCGCCCCGCAGATCCCGGGCGGACGGGTGCGGAGCGTCCGCCTGTGCATGATGGTCGAGCTGACCGCGATCGTCGTGATCCTGCTGTGCGCGGCATGCATGGCGCGCGGGTTGGGTTACCTGCGGGGCTGAGGCCGCGCGGCGCGCGAGCCGCGGGCAGCCGCTACTCGAAGGCGACCGGAGGCAGATCGAGCCCGATGAGAAAGAACTCGAACAGATGCTGGATGACGCGAATCTGGTTGTGCAGACGGTGATCGCTCGGCAGCAGGTGGAGCGAGGCGTGGTGCGCCTGCGCGAAGCGCACGCTGTGCTCGTACGGCACCACGTCATCGTGCAGTCCGTGCACGACCGCCGCGGGGCAGTCGAGTCCGCCTGAGCGCAGCTCCGGCAATCCCGCCATGTAGAGCGCCGGCGCCATGAGGAACACGCCGCGCGCGTGCAGGAGCGACGCGGATGCCACCGACACGTAGCCGCCCAGGCTCGAGCCGACCAGCACCAGGTCGCCGCCGATCTCCTTGCAGAAATCCACCAGCTTCGCCACCCGTGCGCGCGGCGCCTCGATACCGCGATAATCGACGGAATGGGCCTCATAGCCCTCGCTGCGGGCGACTTCGGCGAGCGCCGTGATCTTGCGGCCCCAGGGGCCGCTCTCCTGTCCGTGAGAGAACACCACCTGACGCGTCACGGCGGGGGTGTCCCGGGCGCGGCGCGGAATGTTGGGCTCTCGACGGCCATGGGCAAATAATGCAGGTAATGCCGACCTTAAGCCAACCGCCCGGCGCGCCGGCGCCAGCAGCAGCGCCCGGCTGGCAGTTCTGGATCGATCGCGGCGGCACGTTCACCGACGTGGTGGGACTTGCGCCCGACGGCACGCTGCATGTGCGCAAGGTGCTGTCCGTGCCGGCCGGGTCCGCGGCGGGCGATCCGGGCCTGGATGCGGTGCGGGCGCTGCTGGCTGCGGCCGGCACGCCGCGCGCGCCCGTGGCAGCCGTGAAGGCCGGCACCACGGTCGCGACCAACGCACTGCTCACTCGCAGCGGCGAGCCGGTGTTGCTCGTGACCACCGCGGGCTTCGCCGATGCGCTGCGGGTCGGCTACCAGAACCGGCCCGACATCTTCGCGCGCCACATCGTGCTGCCGACGCCGCTGTACGCCGCAGTCATCGAGGCGCAGGAGCGCATCGACAGCGACGGCCGCGTGCTCACCCCGCTCGACCTGGCGCGCCTGAAGCGCGATCTGGCGCGCGCGCGCGACACGGGGCGGCGCTCGGTCGCCATCGTGTTGCTGCACGGCTGGCGGCACCCGCGCCACGAGCGCGCCGCCGCCGCCTGTGCGCGCGAGCTCGGCTTCGAAGAGGTATCGGTGTCGCACGAGCTGTCGCCGCTGGTGCGCTACGTGACGCGCGGCGACACCACCGTGCTCAATGCCTATCTCTCGCCGCCGCTGCGCGCCTATGTCGGCGCGCTCGAGGCGCGGCTCACGGCCCTGGATCCGGCCGCGGCGCTCAGTCTCATGCAGAGCAACGGCGGACTTGCAGCCGCGCACCACTTCCATGCCATGGCGAGCGTGCTGTCGGGACCTGCCGGCGGCCTGATCGGGATGCGCTGGGCCGGGGAGCGGCTCGGGGAGACGCGCCTCATCGGCTTCGACATGGGTGGGACCTCCACCGACGTGTCGCTGCTCGACGGGGAGCTCACGCAGCGCTTCGAGCACCTGATCGGGGGCGTGCGCCTCGCGCAGCCGATGCTCGACGTGCACAGCATCGCCGCCGGTGGCGGCTCGATTCTCGCGTTCCGCGACGGGCGCTTCGCAGTCGGGCCGGCTTCTGCCGGCGCCGACCCCGGTCCGGCCTGCTACGGGCGCGACGGTCCTCTTACCCTCACCGACGTGCAGGTGCTGCTCGGGCACCTGCGTCCCGACACGCTGCCGCCGGTGTTCGGACGCGATGGCGCGAGTCCGATCGACCCACAGGTGGTAGCCGACAGGTTTGCGACGTTGACTGCGCAGGTGGCCGCACAGGCCGCCCACGGATGCACCGTGGAGATGGTCGCGGAGTCGTTCCTCGAGGTGGGTGTCGAGTCGATGGCCAATGCAATCCGCCAGGTCTCCACGCGCCAGGGGCTCGACGCCGCGGACTTCACGCTGTTCTGCTTCGGCGGCGCGGCCGGCCAGCACGCCTGCCGCGTGGCGCGCGCCACCGGCATGCGCCGCGTGCTGGTGCATCCGCTCGCCAGCGTGCTGTCGGCGCTCGGCATCGGAGTGGCGGACCGCCTGGCCGTGCGGCGCGCGAGCGTGCGCCAGCCGCTCACGCCGGCTGGGCTCGCTGCGGCCGGCAGCGCGCTCGAGCGGCTCGAAGCCCAAGCGCGCGCGGATCTCGCGACGCACGAGGGCGCGCCGCGCCCGGTACGCGTCGCGATGCTGCTCGAAGTCCGCGCCGGCGACAGCGACGTGTCGCTCTCGGTGCCGATGGCGCCGCTCGATGAGGTGCGCCGCCGCTTCGACGCCGAGCACCTGAAGCGCTTCGGATTTGCCGCGCAGGCGTTGGACGCGGTGATCGAAGCGGCGCGCCTCGAGGCGCGCGTCTCGCCGGTGGATACCGCGGCACTGTCGGTGCCGGCACCGCCGCCGGTCGACCTGCCGCAGCGTGTGCGCGCCTGGTTCGGCGCCTGGCACGAGGTTGCGGTGCAGGCGCTCGGCACGCTCGCGGGCGAGCTGGCGGGCCCCGCGCTGATCGTCGAGCCGCACAGTACCGTGGTGCTCGAGCAGGGCTGGCGGGCGCGGCGCCTGCCGGGTGGCGAGCTGCTGCTCGAGGACACGGACGGCCGCGCCGCCGCTCCCGGGGATGCATTGCCCGCCACGACCGCGGCTGCCGCCCGGCTCGAGATCTTCAACAACCTCTTCATGCACATCGCCGAGCAGATGGGCGAGGTACTCAAGTCGACCGCGCAGTCGGTGAACATCCGCGAGCGGCTCGATTACTCGTGCGCGCTGTTCGATGCGTCCGGCGGGCTGATCGCCAATGCGCCGCACATGCCGGTGCACCTCGGGTCGATGGGCGCGAGCGTGCGGGCGGTGATCGCAGCCCGCGGCAACGAGTTGCGCGCCGGCGACGCCTGGCTCCTCAACAGCCCGTACCATGGTGGCACGCATCTGCCGGACATGACGGTGGTCACACCGGTGTTCATCGGCGGCGGCTCGCGACCGGATTTCTTCGTCGCCTCGCGTGCCCACCACGCCGACATCGGCGGCATGACGCCCGGGTCCATGCCGCCCGGCAGCAGCACGATCGCCGAGGAGGGGATCCTCTTCGAGTGCTTCGCGCTGGTGAGCTCGGGGGTGCTGCGCGAGCGCGAGCTGCTAGCGCAGCTGTCGGCGCGCCCCTGGCCGGCGCGCCGGCCGCTGCAGAACCTCGCTGACCTGCGCGCGCAGCTCGCCGCCAACGCGCGTGGCATCGCCGAGCTCGAGCGCGCGGTGCGCCGCTACGGGCTCGAGAGCGTCCACACGCGCATGCGCGAGGTGCAGGACAACGCCGCGCAGTGCGTGCGCGCGGCCATCGAGCGGCTGCGCCCGGGGCAGTTCCGCTACGAGATGGACGCCGGACAGGTGATCGCGGTGCGTGTCGACATCGACCGCGCCGGGCGCCGCGCCCGCGTCGACTTCACCGGCACCTCCGCCCAGGGCGCGCACAATTTCAACGCGCCACGCGCGGTGTGCATCGCGGCCGTGCTGTACGTGTTCCGCACGCTCATCGACCGGCCGATTCCGCTCAACGAAGGCTGCCTCGAGCCGCTCGAGATCGTGATCCCGCGCGGTTCGATGCTCGATCCGCAGCCACCCGCCGCGGTCGCGGCTGGTAACGTCGAGACCTCGCAGTGCATCGTCGACGCACTGTACGGCGCGCTGGGAGTGCTGGCGGCATCCCAGGGCACGATGAACAACCTGACATTCGGCGATGCGCGGCTGCAGTACTACGAGACCATCGCCGGCGGCGCGGGCGCGGGCCCGGACTTTGACGGCTGCGACGCCGTGCAGACCCACATGACCAACTCGCGCCTCACCGATCCCGAGATCCTCGAGGAGAAGTTCCCGGTGCTGGTGCGCGAGTTCGCGATTCGGCGCGGCTCGGGCGGCCTCGGCCGCTACCACGGCGGCGACGGCGTCATCCGCCGGCTGGAGTTCCGCGCGCCGCTCTCCGGGGCGTTGCTCGCCAATCATCGCCGCGTCGCGCCCTTCGGGCTCGTGGGCGGCGAGCCCGGTGCGCGCGGCGCGGCCCACATCCGCCGCGCCGGCGGCACGATCGAGCAGCTCGGCGCAACCGCGCACTTCGAGGTGGCGCCGGGCGACGAGCTCACCGTGCTGACGCCCGGCGGCGGGGGGTTCGGCAAAGCAGAGTGATCGGAGACTCGATCCCGGACGGATCAGGCGTAGATATCCCCCGTGTCCGACGGCGTGGCGCGCAGACGGATGATTCTCCAGCGACCCGTCGAGCTCTCTTGCACCTCGACTCGCAGGTGGCGCACGCCGCTGTCGCTCAGTGAGTCGGGGTCACTCGACATTTCGCTCTGGGCAAGTGGCTCGCGTGTCCGTTCGACTGCCTCGGTGCCTCGGGAGACGCGGCGCGGTGCGTCACTCAAAGGCTCGGAATCGATCTCCCGATCGACTCGTTGTTCCGCCAGATACGGGATTGCAGAGCTGCCCATGACGGCTTCGCGTGCACGCGCGACCTCCCACTCGAGAACCGGCACCACAGCTGCGGAGGCGAAGGTCGAGCGCACCTGGACAGCGACTTGCTTCGCCGAGAACGGATCTGCGAAGAAACCCAACCGAAGAAAACAACGGGAACGCCCCTGCCGGCGGGTTTCTGTCGCGTAAAGCGTATGTGCTTTGAATATAGCGAGCGACGGCACGCGGCTCAGGTCGATCGACTGTGCCGACCAGTGGAGCTGCACGGCGAAGCAAACCGGTGCACCCTGAACGACAGCCGCCTTCAAAGCCTGCCGAGTACCCGTGTCGTCGGGGCGCAGCAACTCGATCTGATCGCAATTCCGCCCACCAACGTCGTCCTGATCTGCGGAAACATGGCGCGTTTCCAGAATTTTCAGGACCTGCGTATCGGTCAACGACTCATCTTTGACCGGGGCGAGGGTTGCGAACGCGTTGGGATAATGGCGACGCACGGCTTCCACCCATCTCTCGGCCTTCGCCAGCGTCTCGAAGTACCCCATGTGGAGGTACAACCGCTCACTGCCATCCGGCAGACGCGCGCGACTGATGAAGAATGTGAAAGGCTTCAGCCGCGGTGATTGGGGCGGCCGAATGGTCACGGGTGCAGCCAGCTGGCACAGCGTGAGCATGAAATGGCCAGTGGCAGCCTGCGCCCGATGCACTGGATGGGGGTCCGGCCCAGTGGGATCTGACGATGTTGATCTCATAAGCGCTCCCTGAAACGAACGTCACGGTCGGGAGAGCGCTAGACCTGATGCAGACGAGCTTGCACGCTCACACCCGGGAGTGGAGTGGCAACCCCGCTGTCTTAGGCTGTTGCGCCCTTAGACCGGTGGCTTTGCGTCCCCGCCTTTCGAACGGGTTTGCCCTTATCGGTGCCTGGCTCGGTCTCGGGACGTGTCCAGCTGGATCGCATCTCGAGATCGCGCTGTCATAAGAATGAGCGCTTGAGCACGATATGTCTAGTGCTCGAGCACGTTATGTCTAGTGGTATGGCGGTGGATACGATCGATGCAAAAAACCGCCCTGACTTCGCAGACCGGGTGCGGCCAATAGCAAGGCCGCGGGCCTTCAGCCGCGCAGTATGGCGGTCTCGATCTCCCACTCGACTCGCTGCCGCGAGGTCGCGGAGCGGTTCACCGACACCGGCCGTACACGGCTGCCGCCGGCGCGATGCGTCACCAGCCAGGTGTCGAACTCGCCGGGCTTGGTGGTGGCAAAAGCGAACAGCAGGTTGAACTTGCCCTCCGCCAGCGTCAGCGGACGATTGACGCGCTGGTCGCAGATGACGAAGTGAGTCTCCTCGCTCGATGTGCCGGCGAACGCGCCCTGCGCGGCGAGCGTTTCGAGGAAGGTCTGCACCTGCAGCCGCGCGCGCTCCCAGGTTGCCGGTCCGTTGTGCTCGAGCAGCACCCAGCGGGTGCCCTGCTCGACGCTGGCGGCGACAAACAGCGCCAGGCGCCGCGCCGACAGGTAGCGCCAGTCCGCGGCGCCGCGCCCGCCGCTGGCCAGCGTGCGTGGACTCACGCCGGTGCGCGCGCCGCCGCGCACGGCGAGCAGCGTGTTGACGCCCGCCTGCGCCAGACGCGCGCGCTCGGCGTCCGACACCGCCACCGCCGGCCGCAGTCCCGGCCGCAGGATCGCGTCCTCGGTCTCGGCGGTGGTCCAGACGGGCCGGCTGTCGTCGGCGCGCGCGATCATGCCGGCCGCCGCCCCGCACGAAGCGAAGCTCTCCACCCGGCCACGCAGGCGGTCGAAGGCCTGGACGCGCGGGTAGTACATGACGGCACTGCCGCTGCGGAACGGCCAGCTGCGCAGCGCATCGAGCGCCGCGCCCGCGCTGGTCCAGGTCGACGGCGGATCGACGATCAGCAGCGCGCAGTGCTCGCGGCACAGCCGCGCCGCGACCAGCAGCGTCGCAAGCCCCACGTCCTTGTCGCGAGCCAGCGGCGGGATGCACAGCAGGTTGAAGCGTCCGGCGCCGCCGAGCGCAAACAGTCCGGTGCCGCCGATCGCCGAGCCGATCACGTCGTAGTCGGTGAGCGCGGCGCCGTCATCGCCGTCGGGATTGGAGAGCGTGTAGCCGACGGCCACGCCATAGGGCCCGCCGGCGGAGCGATCGGGGCGCACAGCCGGCAAAGCGCCGCTGACCCGCACCAGGCGCGACTCGAGCAGCACGTCGGTGATGAAGCGGCCAGAGACCGTCCGCATCGACACGCGCCGATAGATCTCCTGGTCGTCCACCAGCTCCGAGCCGGCGGCGCGCACGCGCTGCACGACCAGATTGAAGCGGTCGTCCTCGGTTACCGAGATCCCGTCGTAGTCAACCGAGGCGCGCAGGTACTCGCGCGAGCCGGGGTTGAGCCCCGCCAGCGTCAGCACGCCGCGTCCGGCCGGCAGGCTGATGGTGGGTGGGCCGGCCCCGTTGACGACCCGCACGATGCGCGCCTCGCGCCCGCCGTTTTCGAAAAACTGCTCGAGCGCGTACGACAGCGTCGAGGGCTGCCACAGCCCGCCGAAATGCTGCTGAAACTCCCCGAACGAGCGAACCGTGAGCGGCTGGTTGACCGGACCCCGCAGGGTGCGGCCGATGAAGGCGGTGACTCCGGTCGGCACGCGCTCGATCGCGTGACAGTCGCGGCTTTGTTTTTCGAGTTCTGCGCCTGCGCTAAGGCTGTCTGCCACTCGAGCGCCTTTATGCATCTGCCTGCGCGACTCTAGCACAGCCGCAGCGCGCCATGGCCGGCAATCGGCGAGGCGCTCGTCAACTTAACAGCTGACTCAACGCGTGCGCGTCGGTGCGGCCGGCGCCTCGAGTGTCGCAGGCTGCGGCGCGTGCGGCGGCGCCGCAGCGCTCTCGGCGTCGCGCCGGCTGGCTTCGCAGCGGGCGCGCTCCCGGTCGGCGCGCTTGGCTGCGATCTCCGCGAGCATCAGCCGCAGCCACTCCGACAGTGCGCGCGGCGTATCGCCGCTCATCCACCGCCGCCCTTGGGCGGGAGGGCAGGCGCATTGGTCGCCGGGGCGCTCGCCGCGGGTGCCTTGCCGGCCGATGGTGCGTCCGCGGCCGGGGCGGCCCCGGGCTTCGAACCGGGCGGAGCGGAACCCGGCTCCATCTCTGACGTCAGCTGCTTGAACGACGCCTCATCCATCGGTAGATCAGACTTGCCGTCCCAGGTGGAGCCTTCGGGCAGCACGTTCTGCACTCTGGGAGCGGCGGCAAGCACCTGCTCGAGACTCGCGTCCGCACTCGAGACCGCTACCGGTATGCCGCGCGAGTCGTGCGTGAGCGCCGACACCAGGTCCCAGTTGATCTGCTCGTTATGGGACTTAAGATCGCGCTGCAGCGTCACGGCCAGCTCGCGCGTCAGCAGCTTCTTTTGCGCCTTGTTCCAGTCGCGCGTGTCGTCCTCGAGCTCGCCGTAGGGTTGCAAATACAGCTGATTGTCCTGCCAGCCGAACAGAAACGGCTGGTTCACCACCCGCACCTGCGTGCCGATCGGCACCATGTTGAAGAATTGCTCGATGTCCTCCGGGTACAGGCGGATGCAGCCATGGCTCGAGCGCAGTCCCACGCCAGCCGGCTTGTTGGTGCCGTGGATCAGGTAGCTCGGCCACTGCAGGTAAAAGGCGTACTTGCCGAGCGGGTTGTCGGGTCCGGGGCCGATCACGGGCTCGAGGTCCTCGCCGTTCTCGTGATGCTCCTTACGGACGGACACTGGCACGCGCCAGGTGGGGTCCTTCTGGCGCCGTACGATCTTGGTAACGCCCTCGGGAGTACGCCAGCCGACCTTGCCGATCCCGATGGGGTGGGTGAAGACCACCGGGCGCTCGCCGGGCTTCACCGGTGGGTAATAGAAGATGCGCATCGCCGCGATGTTGATGACGATGCCCGTGTGCGGGGCCTGTGGCAGGACGAACTGCGTAGGTACGACAACCTCGCGATCGACGCCCGGCAGCCAGGGGTCGACCTTGGGATTGGCGCGCACGATCTCCTGGTAGCCGACGTTGAAGCGCCGCGCGATGTCGCTGAGCGTATCGTCCGGCCCGACCTTGGTGACCTGCACCAAGCCCACGATGTCCTGTCCGGGTGCGAGCTCGAAGCGCTCGTTGGCCACCGGCAGCGGCAGGGGCGGCGGTGCGGGGGGTGGCGGCGGTGGTGGTGGTGGCGCCGGGTGCCTGAAGGCGCCGAACAGAGAGCAGGCCGCGAGCAGCACGCAGGAAAGGCCCGCGAGCGTAGTGCGGGCGGTAGCAATCTTCATGGTGAGACGATTATGACCGATGTCGCCCTGAGGCGAATGTCGTCGATGCGCTACAGGAGCACTGGCTGGTGCGGCAGCTCGTTGCCGCTCGCGGCCCTGCCAGGAAAATGCCGGCCGAGAAGCGCGCCCACCCCCAGGATGCCGACGATCGAGCCCTCCCGAAAGCGTCCTTCGCGGTAGTGGTGCTGCATCTGCCGGCACACCGTCGCCCATTCGGCCTCGGTGACGCGTGCGGCAATGCCGCGGTCGGCGATGATCTCGACGGCGCGATCGGCCATCAGTACGTAGACGAGGACGCCGTTGTTCTCGGCGGTGTCCCAGACCCCGAACTGGCCGAACAACTGCAGCGCGCGCTGCCGCGGCCGCATGTCGTGCCATAGCTCCGGGATGTCGAGGGCCGTCTCGACCACGAAACGGATGTCGCCATCGTGCCGCGCCTCGCACTCGCGAATGGCCTGGCCGATGGCCGCGCGCACCTTCGCGCTGAAGTACCGGCGAGTGCTCCAGCGGGTCGTGGCGATGTGACGCACGAGACGCATGAGCTTCATAGCGCCACCTCTACCAGCTCCCGCCGGCGCCGCCGCCGCCAAACCCGCCACCGCCGCCGCTGAAGCCACCGCCGCCGCCAAAACCGCCCCCACCAAAACCGCCCCAGCCACCGCCCAGGCCGCCGCTAGTCCAGCCGCTGCCGCGTGCCAGTCCCCCGAGCATGGAGAAGGCGAAGCCTGCCACCGCCGCCAGCACCACCAGTGCCAGCGCGAGACCTCCCACCCAGGCGAGCGCAGCGGCGCCCGCGGCGGTGAACACCGCGCCGAGCGTGCGCCCGAATATCCCGCGCAGTACCACCGAGCCGACCAGCACCGCGAACAGCAGCCCCGGGAACAGGCTCCCGTGGTGGCCGACGGCGCGGCCCGGCTGCCATCCCTGCTCGGGAGGCGGCAGCGCCTCACCTTGGACAAGGCGGATCATCTGGTCGAGGCCGGCGTCGATCCCGCCGTAGAAATTTCCCTGGCGGAACTCCGGAGTGATCGTCTCGTCGACGATGCGCCGGCAGGTGGCGTCGGTGAGGACGCCCTCCAGGCCATAGCCGACTTGGATCCACACGTGGCGATCGTTCTTGGCGATGACCAGCAGCGCTCCGTCGTCCACCCGCTGTCCGCGGACCGTGGCGCGGCCGAGCTTCCACTGCTCGGCGACCCGGAACGAATACTGGAAGATGTCTTCCGGCTGCGTGGTCGGCACCATCAGCACAGCCAGCTGCGATCCCTTGGCCGCCTCGAACGCCGCGAGCTTCTGCTCGAGCGCCGTCTGCTGCTCGGCGGTCAATGTCCCGGTGAGATCGGTGACGCGCGCGGTGAGCTTCGGTGTCGGCTGCAGCCCGTGCGTGTCGGGCGCAGCATCGGCCGCCACGGCCGCGAGGCCGAGCGCGAGCAGCAGCGGCAGCGCGAGCCCCAGCCGGCCACCGGCGCGGCGGCGAGCCGCGCTCATTGGTGGCTGGGCGCTCCTGCAGGCGCCGCGCTCGGGGCAGGCGGCTGCGGCTGCCCGGGCGTCGCGGTCGTCGAGGTGTCGAAACTCACGGTGGGGGGCGTCGCGATCTGCTGTTCGTTCGCGACCGTGAAGTTCGGCTTCACCTGAAAGCCGAACATCTTTGCGGTGAGGTTCTGCGGGAACGAGCGCACGGTTACGTTGTAGCTCTGTACCGCCTGGATGTAGCGGTCGCGCGCTACGGTGATGCGGTTCTCCGTACCCTCGAGCTGCGACTGCAGATCGCGGAAGTTCTGATCCGACTTCAGCTGCGGGTAATTCTCGCTCACCGCCATCAGGTGGCTGAGCGCCTGAGTGAGCTCGCCCTGGGCTGCCTGATACTTCTGGAACAGCTGCGGGTTGCTGAGCACCTCGGGTGTCACCTGGATGGAGTTGGCCTTGGCGCGTGCCTCGGTGACCCCGATCAGCACCCTCTGTTCCTGGGCGGCATAGCCCTTGACGGTGTTGACGAGGTTGGGAATGAGATCAGCGCGGCGCTGATACTGATTCACGACCTCCGACCAGGCAGCTTTGACGCTCTCGTCCTGCTGTTGCAGGTTGTTATAGCCGCAGCCGGACAGTCCAAGCACCGCGGCCGCCGCCACCACGGCTGACCAGGCACGGATCGAATTCCCCTTGTTGACCATGAATCTGCTTCCTTCGAGCTCCGGGGGCGGGATTGTACACCTCATGGGTTATGCTCTTTTCCGGGCCTGGGACCCTGCAGCGGAGACAACATGACGACATTCTCCCGACGCGACGCACTGGCGCTGACGGCCGCCGGCGCGACCTTCGCGCTCGGCGGCAAGGCCGTGGCCGCCGCCGTCAAGAACGGGCTCGCTGACCTGCGTCCGATGACCGCCCAGGCGCAGCCCATCAGCGCCGCGGAGCACGGCGCGCGTCTTGCCAGGATCCAGGCACTGATGCAGCAGGGCAAAGTCGCGGCGTTCCTCGTCGAGGCCGGCTCCTCGCTCGAGTACTTCACCGGCGTGCGCTGGTGGCGCTCGGAAAGAACCACCGCGGCGCTGATTCCCGCCCACGGCCGCGTGATCGTCGTGACTCCCTTTTTCGAGGAGCCCTCGATCCGCGAGACGCTCAAGGTGCCAGCGGACGTGCGGACCTGGAAGGAGGATGAGAGTCCCTTCGAGCTGCTCGCAGGAGCGCTGCGCGAGCGTGCGGCCGGCGGCGGCCCGCTGGCCGTCGAGCCGACCACCCGACTGTTCATCGTCGAGCGCCTGTCGGCGGCTTCCGGTCAAGGGCACGCGGTGGTGCCCGGCGATGAACTCATAAGGGCGTGCCGGATGCACAAGTCACCCGCGGAGCTGGCGCTGATGCAGACCGCCAACGACGTCACGCTGGCGGCGCTGCGCTACACGCATGCCCACGTCGACGCCGGCATGCACGGCGCCGACATCCTCGACATGATGATCGCGGCCACCGGCGCGTTGGGCGGCACCCATGAGTTCTCGCTGGTGCTGCTCAATGAAGCGAGCGCATATCCGCATGGCTCGATCAAGCCGCAGCAGGTGCGCGTGGGGTCGGTCATCCTCATCGACACGGGGTGCAGCGTGCACGGTTACCAGTCCGACATCTCCCGCAGCTGGGTGTTGGGCGCCGCGTCGCGCCGCCAGCGACAGGTGTGGGATACGGTGAAGCAGGGCCAGGAGCTGGCGCTCGCGACGGCGAAGCTCGGCAGCCCCGTCGGCGGCATCGATCGGGCGGTGCGCACCTTCTACGAAGGGCGGGGCTGGAGCAAGAACTACGGGTTGCCGGGCCTCTCGCATCGCACCGGGCACGGCATCGGCATGGACGTGCACGAGGCGCCGTACCTGGTGCGCAGCGATCCCACACCGCTCGAGGCCGGGATGTGCTTCTCCGACGAGCCGGGGCTCTACACCCCCGGTGAGTTCGGCATTCGTCTCGAGGACTGCTGGTACATGACGGAGGCTGGCCCGAAGACCTTCACGCCGCTCGCGAAGTCACTGGATGAGCCGATCTGACAAAAAAAACCCCAGGTTTTGAGGCCTGGGGTCTGAAGGGCGGACCTTCGATGAAGGGAAGGAAGTCCGCCAGGGGATCCGTTCAGTGCAATCGGGCCCAGTGCAGGATGCGGATCTCGTCCGTATCCAGATCGAAACTCTGTGCGAGCAGCGCGCGCAGCTCACGGTTGGCGCGCGCCTGGCTCAGTGGCTCGCGCAGCTCCACCACCCCGCTCCATTCGTTGCCCGGAACGCTGTGGGCGCGGTCGCTGCCGGTGACGAAGTGCGTGTAGTACTTGGTAGCCACGATGGCGAGCGTATTAGCGCCGGCCGCCCAGCGTCCGTGAGATATTCCACAGAACCCCGGATTTCTGTACAAAAGAGTGCGACGTAAATCACAGGAATTGCTGGGATGGGACGCTTCCGTCCGGCGACTCCAGCCGGCTCGAAATACATCACCCCGGAGGGGCACAGGCGGCTGCGCGAGGAGCTCGAGGAGCTCTGGCGCCACGAGCGCCCGCGGGTCACCCAGGCCGTGGCCGCTGCGGCGGCCCAGGGCGACCGCTCCGAGAACGCCGAATACATCTACGGCAAGCGGCGGCTGCGCGAGATCGACCAGCGGGTGCGGCACCTGCGCCGCCGACTCGATCGTATGGTCGTGGTCGACCAGCCGCCCGCCGATCCGCGCCGGGTGTTCTTCGGCGCATGGGTGTCGCTCGAGTCGCAGGACGACGGCGCGCGGGCGCGCTACCGGATCGTTGGCCCCGACGAGTTCGACATGGTGCCAGGCTACGTCAGCATGGACTCGCCGCTCGGTCGCGCACTCCTCAGCAGGCGCCTGGACGATGAGGTGACGGTGGAGGCCCCGGGCGGGACGCGCGTCTACATGATCGTGTTGATCGAGTACCAACGCTGAAGCGCAGGCGGCAAAAGCGCCGCAGGTGACTTCTGCCCGATTACCACAGCACCCTGACGTTCTTGAACTGCCAGGGATCGCTCTTGTCGATGTCCTCGGGGAACAGCCGCTCGCGTTCGTGCAGCGGCGTCCAGTCGGTGTACTCCCCGGCCACCGGCCCGAGATACGGCATGCAGATCTCGAGGGTGCGCCGGAAGTCCACCTCGTCCGGCTCGAGGATCCCGCAGTTGGGATTCTCCATCGCCCAGATCACGCCCGACAGCACCGCCACGGTCACCTGCAGGCTGGTGGCGTTGTTGTAGGGCGCGAGCTTGCGCGCCTCGCCGATCGACAGCTGCGAGCCGTACCAGTAGGCGTTCTTCTTGTGTCCGGCGAGCAGCACGCCGAGCTCGTCGATGCCGCCGATGATGTCGTCCATTAGAATGCGCTGGCGCTCCTGCTGCACGTAGTTGCGGCCGGCGAGCTCGTGCACCGACATGACCGCCGAATCGCACGGGTGGTAGGCATAGTGCACGGTCGGGCGATACACCACCTGCGCGCCGTCACGCACCGTGAAGTAGTCGGCGATCGAGATGGCTTCACTGTGCGTGATGCAAAAGCCGTGGAAGTAGCCGGCGCGCGGCGTCCAGGTGCGCACGCGCGTGGCGGCGCCCGGCTGTGTGAGGTAGATCGCCGCCAGGCAACCGAAGTCGTGGCGCCGGCCATCGCGCGGGAAGTTGCGCTCGTGCGTGCCCCAGCCCATCTCGGAGGGCTGCGAGCCCTCGCTGACGAAGCCGTCGATCGACCAGGTGTTGACGAACTCCCCGGGCTGCTTCGGCCGCGAGGACACCTGCGTGTCGCGCTCGGCGATGTGCACCACCTTGACGCCGAGGCGGCGCGCGAGCTCGCCCCACTCGGCGCGCGCGCCCGGCTTGCCGGCATCGACACCGGTGTCGGCCGCGATGTTGAGCAGCGCCTGCTTCATGAAGTGCGATACCAGCCCGGGGTTGGCGCCGTGCGTGAGCACCGCGGTCGGGGCGTGCGCGTTGCCGGCGCGCAGCCCCAGCACCTCCTCGCGCAGCGCGTAGTTGGTGCGCCGGGCGAGCGGCACGGTCGGATCGGTGTAGCCGCCCGGCCAGGGCTCGATGCAGGTGTCGAGGTACATGGCGCCCTTCTCCCAGCAGAGCTTGATCAGCGCGATGCTCGACACGTCCACCGAGACGTTGACGAGGAAATCGCCTCGGCCAAGCAGCGGGTTGAGCAGCCGGCGGTAGTTCTCGCGCGTCAGGCGCTCCTTGACGAACTTGATGCCGTACTTGGCCGCCTCCTCCTGTCCCTTGTCCTCGGCCGTGACGATGGTGATGCGCTCGGGGGCGATGCGGATGTGCCGCAGCACCAGCGGCAGCACGCCCTGACCGATGCTGCCGAAGCCGATGAACAGCATCCGCCCGGGGAACTCGACGTGAATTTTGTGCTCGTTGCTCATGATTCCTGACACTCGATAAACGCGCGCGGCCGCAGCAGCGGCCGCGCCTCGCAGCCGGTGAGCGTATCAATAATCGCAGGCGCGCGGCTCAAATCGCGGCGCGCGCGCGGTGTCACCTCCAGTGAGGCGGATAGGTACGGTCGTAGCCCGGCAGCGCCGCGACCCGCGCGAGCCAGCGCCCGAGCGCGGGATAGTTGACCTCGAGCGGCATGAAGCGCGAGGAAAGCGCCTCGGCCGCGGGCCGCTCGAGCGCGCGCTTGAGCAGCTGGATGCCGGGAAAGATCACCAGGTCCACCGCCGAGAGACTCTCGCCGACGATCCAGTCGGACTTCGAGAGGCGCATTTCGATGGTGCGCGCCTCGTTCGCCACCGCGTGCATCGCCGCGGTGACCTCGTCGCCGGCCAGATCGGTTCCGCCGAAGAACACCGCGCGCGTGATGCATTGCACGTGCGGCTCGATGTAGGCGCCGTACTCGCTGATGACCCGCATGATGGTGCCGCCCTCTTCGGGCGTGTGCCCGAATAGCGGCGGCTGCGGGTACTTGAGATCGAGATAATAGAGAATGGCGAGCGACTCGAAGCACACGTAGTCGCCGTCCTTGAGCACCGGCACCCGGCCGCGCGGGTTGAGCGCCAGCATCTGCGGGGATTTGTGTTCCTGCTTGGAGAACTGCAGCAGGTGGCTGACGTAGGGCAAACGCTTGTATTCGAGCGCCAGCAGCACCCGCCACGCGAAGGGACTGCCGCTGCCCCAGTAGACTTCGATTGCCATCGGTCCCCCGCGCGAGGTCAGGTGAGCGATTGTAACGGCAAGCGCGCCAACCGAGAATGCGCACCACCGCGCGAGAGGCTTACTGCGCATGTACACCACTCTGATCGAGCCGCACGAGCTCGCCGCGCAGCTCGGCAACCCCGACTGGGCGATCCTCGACTGCCGCTTCGACCTGGCGCGTCCCGCCTGGGGTGCCGACAGCTTCAGGGCCGGCCATATCCCCGGTGCACTCCACGCCGACCTCGACCGCGACCTGTCCGGCCCGGTGACTCCCGCGACCGGCCGGCACCCACTGCCGGCGATGGCGGCGCTCGCCGACACCCTGGGGCGCTTTGGTATCGACGCGCAGGTGCAGGTGGTCGCCTACGACCAGGGGCCGGGGGCGTACGCCGCGCGGCTGTGGTGGCTCGCCCGCTGGCTCGGTCACCGCGCAGTCGCGGTGCTCAACGGCGGCATGGCCGCCTGGCAGCGCGCCGGACTGTCGGTGAGCAGCGCCGACGAGCAGCGCGCGCCGCGGCGCTTCGTGCCGCAGCCGGCCGCAGAGCGCATCGTCACCAGCGGCGAGATCGCCGCCTGGCTTGCGAGCGGGGCGCTGGCGCGCGGCGCGCCGCTGCTGGTCGACGCCCGCAGCGCCGACCGCTTCGCGGGCGCGAACGAGACTCTCGACCCGGTCGCCGGCCACGTCCCCGGCGCGCGCAACCACTGGTTCGCGCGCAATCACGACGCCGACGGGCGCTGGCTCGCGCCCGAAGAGCTGCGCCGCATGTGGCGCGCGACGCTCGCCGGCCGCGACCCGGCGACGCTGATCTCCATGTGCGGCTCGGGCGTCACCGCCTGTCACAACCTGCTGGCGCTCGAAGCAGCGGGACTCCCGGGCGCGAGGCTCTACCCGGGATCGTGGAGCGAGTGGATCCGCGACCCCGGGCACGCGGTGGCGCTCGGACCCGAAAGCGCGCGCTGAAGCACTCTTCCCGGCCACACAATTTTGATATAAGGCGGCGGTGGCCGCAGATCCGAAAGTTGCCCTGAATGGCAACCGCAAACACAACCCCGCGCAGCCCTGGGGAATCGAGGACTCGCTCGAGCTCTACAACGTGCGCGCCTGGGGCAAGGGCTACTTCGCCATCAATGCGGCAGGCCACGTCGTGGTCCGCCCGGATGGCACCGAACGGCGCGAGATCGATCTATACGAGGTCGTCGAGGGGCTGGAAGCGCGCGACCTGACGACCCCGGTCGTGGTGCGCTTCTCGGACATCCTGGCGCACCGCCTGAAGCGCCTGCACGATGCGTTCGCGCAGGCGATCGCCGAGAACGACTACCAGAACCGCTACGCGGCCGTCTACCCGATCAAGGTGAACCAGCAGCGCCTGGTGGTAGAAGAGGTGTACCGCTACGGCAAGGAGTACGGCTTCGGGCTCGAGGTGGGCTCGAAGCCCGAGCTGCTGGCGGTCATGGCGATGACCGAGAACGCCCCCGAGCGGCTCATCGTCTGCAACGGCTTCAAGGACGACAGCTACATCGAGGCGGTAACGCTCGCCACCCGGCTCGGCCGCACCATCATTCCGGTGGTCGAGAACTTCGATGAGCTCGGCCTGATCCTCAAGCACGCGCAGAACTACCAGGTGCGGCCGCGCATCGGCGTGCGCGTCAAGCTGTTCAGCGAGGGCTCGGGACGCTGGAGCGCCTCGGCCGGCGAGAAATCCAAGTTCGGCCTGTTCATCACCGAGATCCTCGAGATGTTCAACGTGCTCAAGGCGCACGACATGCTCGACTGCCTGCAGCTGGTGCACTGCCACCCCGGCAGCCAGCTGCAGGACATCCGCCGCGTGAAGGAAGCGATCAACGAGCTGGCGCACGTGTATGCCGAGCTCAAGCTGATGGGCGCGGGCCTGCAGTACCTCGACGTGGGCGGCGGCCTCGGGGTCGACTACGACGGCAGCGGCACCAACTTCGCCTCCTCGATGAACTACACGCTCAACGAATACGCGAGCGACGTGGTGTACCGCGTCGCCAGCGTGTGCAACGCCCGCGAGATCCCGCACCCGATGATCGTGAGCGAGTCGGGACGTGCGGTAGCCGCCTACCATAGCGTGCTGATCTTCGATGCGCTCGGCTCCTCGGCGCTCGACAAGTTCCGCGTCACCGGCGATCGCGGCGAGGACTACAGCGGCGACGAGGAGCTGCCGCAGCCGGTGCAGGACCTGTTCGAGGCGTACCGCGCGGTGAGCGAGCGGCGCCTGGTGGAGTGCTACCACGACGCGCTCACCGCGCGCGAGCAGGTGCTGCAGATGTTCAACCTCGGACTCCTGTCGCTCGAGTTCCGCGGGCTGGCGGAGCGGCTCTACTGGGCGACCTGCGCGAAGATCCGCGACGCCTGCCGCAAGGCGGCCCACCTGCCCGAGGAGCTCGAGGACCTCGAGTCGATCCTCTCCGACACCTACTTCTGCAACTTCTCGGTGTTCCAATCGCTGCCCGACAGCTGGGCGATCGATCAGCTGTTTCCGATCCTGCCGATCCACCGCCTGGACGAGCGCCCGACGCGCACCGCGGTGCTGGCCGACATCACCTGCGACTCAGACGGCAAGATCGATCACTTCGTCTCACTGCGCGATGTGAAGCGCACGCTCGAACTGCACGAGCTCAAGGCGGGCGAGAGGTACTACCTGGCGGTGTTCCTGGTGGGCGCCTACCAGGAGACGCTCGGCGACCTGCACAACCTGTTCGGCGACACGCACGTGGTGCACGTGCGCCTGCACGACGAGGGCGGCTGGTGGATCGAGGAAATCGTCAAGGGTGACACGGCCAACCGCGTGCTCGAGTACATGGAGTACGACGTCGCCGAGCTCTATCCGGCGCTCGCCCGCGACTGCGAGCGCGCGATCCGCGACGGCCGCATGACCATCGCCGAGAGCCAGGCGATCAAGCGCTTCTACGAGAGCGAGCTGGACGGCTACGCCTACCTGGAGCCGGCTGGGGCATAGCACTCGCGGACCGGGCGCGGGCCTCGGGCGAGGCGGCCGGCTGTTTGCGTCCCGTGGGGGCCGGGAGTAGCATCCGACGGGCGTTCGTATCCGTCATGGATGAGTGCGCCTTGTTAGAGTGTGTTGACTTCATCTCCCGCCCCGCGCCTCTCATCCGTGCGCGAACGCAGGTGCAGGCCGCCGGCCCAAGCGCTGCGCATTGACTGAAACTGCCGATCGTGTGCGTTGAAGCCTTAACCTGTTCTACTGTTCACGCGCGACATGCCTCCGCCGCGTGCGGTGCGCCGCTGTCCGCTTTTCAAGAGAGACTCTCCAGTGACGACGATCTACGTGGGTAACCTGCCCTTCAACGCCACCGAGCAGGATGTGAAGGTCCTGTTTGAACGCCATGGCAAGGTGGAGTCGGTCAAGCTGATCAACGACCGCGAGACCGGCAAGCCGCGCGGCTTCGGTTTCGTCGACATGCCCCAGGCGGAGGCACAAGCGGCGATCCAGGCTCTGAACGGTTTTCAGATGAACGGTCGCCCATTGCGAGTCAACGAGGCGCAGGAGCGCCCGCAGCGCCCGCGCCAGGGCGGCGGCCCCTTCCGCCGCTGACGGCAGCCGAGGAAAAACCCCGCCGCGCGCGGGGTTTTTCCTGCCGCAGCAAAGCGGAGTGTTCGACCCAGGTACGCGACTTACGTCACTGACATGAGATTCGCCCTCAAGCCGGCCGCGATCGCCGCGGCCGCGACGCTGCTCGCGGCCTGCGCGACCTATAGCTCGCGCCAGAGCACCGGCGAAGCCCTCGATGGGATCCTCGCCGGCAACCAGCGCTCGGAGGCGAACCGCGAGCGCGATCAATACCGTCATCCCAAGGCGACGCTGCTGTTCTTCGGCATCCGCCCGGAGATGAGCGTGCTGGAGGTGTGGCCCGAGCCAGGCTGGTACACCGAGATCCTGGCGCCGCTGCTGCGTGACAAGGGCAAGTACTACGCCGGCGTGATCGCCGCCGAGCCGGGCAACGCGCACATCACGCAGCGCCTGGACGATTACCGGCAGAAGCTGGCTTCCCGCCCGGATCTCTACGACCGTGTACAGGTGGTCGCCTTCCCCCTCGATGGGAGCGACGTCGTGCCCCCGGGAACGCTCGACATGGTGGTGACCTTCCGCAACATCCACAACTGGATGGCGCAGGATGCGGCCGCGCAGGCCTTTGCCACCCTGTACCGGGCGCTGAAGCCCGGCGGCGTGCTGGGCGTGACCGAGCACCGTGGCAATCCCGCCGTGGCGCAGGACCCGAAAGCCAAGAGCGGTTACGTCAATGAGGATTACGCCATCAAGCTGATCGAGGCCCAGGGCTTCACGCTGGTCGGCCAGTCACAGGTGAATGCCAACCCGAAGGACACCAAGGATTACCAGCAGGGTGTCTGGACGCTGCCGCCGACCTACCGCCTCGGAGCGAAGGACCACGACAAGTACGCAGCGATCGGCGAGAGCGACCGCTTCACGCTCAAGTTCGTCAAGCCGCTGAAGTAACGGTCCGCCCTACCACATCTCGCGCAGCCGCGCGCCTACATCCACGCTCACCGCCGCGCCGCTGTCCGCGAGGCTCTCGCCGCTGCCGGCCGCCATACCCTGGAACGCGACCGCATCGAGCGTCTTCAGGACCTTCTCGCTGAGGAAGCGGCTGCGGCCGCCATAGACGTGCGCGTCCCCCTGGCGCGATTGGTGCGTCAGGTGGAACTTCAGCGGCGCAATCAGCGCCAGCTCGTTCTGCGCGCGCGTCAGCGCCACGTACAGCAGCCGGCGTTCCTCCTCGATGAGCTCCGGTCTCCCGGTGGCGAACTCTGAAGGGAAGCTGCCGTCGACGACATTGAGCACGTACACGGTGTCCCACTCCATGCCTTTCGCCGAGTGGATCGTGGAGAGCACCAGGTAATCCTCCTCGAGCGTCGGCCGGCCGGACAGGTCGCTGGTCGCGTTGGGAGGATCGAGCGTGAGCTCGGTGATGAAGCGCTCGCGCGAGGGGTACTGGCCCGAGAGGTGCTCGAGCTGGTCGAGGTCGCCGAGCCGCGTGTGAAAGTGCTCGTAGAGGCGCTCGAAGTGCGGCCGGTACCACTCGCGCGCCATGTTGACCTGCCCCTGCCACGGCCGCTCCGGATCCGCGAGCCCCTGTAGCAGCTCGATCAGCCGCCGCCAGCCGATCTCCGCGCTCTGCGGTGTCGCGAAACCCTTGAGGGCGGCGAACGAGTAGCCGCCCGCCTCGAGCTGCGCCAGCGCGCCGCGCGCGTTGACCGGACCCATGCCGGGGAGCAGCTGGATCACGCGGAAGCCGGCGAGCGTGTTGCGCGGGTTGTCGGCCCAGCGCAGCAGCGCCAGCAGGTCCTTGATGTGCGCAGCCTCGAGAAACCTGAGGCCGCCGTACTTCACGAACGGGATTTTGCGCTTGGCGAGCTCCACCTCGAGAATGTCGCTGTGACTGGCGCTGCGGAACAGCACCGCCTGGCGGCGCAGCGGCACATTCGCCTCGCGGCGCCGCAGCACCTCACTGCAGACGTACTCGGCCTGGGTCTGCAGCTCGTCCACCGTGACCAGGCGCGGTCGCACTCCCTCGCCGCGCACCCCGAGCAGGTACTTGCGGTGCTGGCGCGGCGCTTCCGCCATCAGCATGTTGGCGACATCCAGCACCGGCTGGGTCGAGCGGTAGTTCTGCGCCAGCGTGACGACCTCGGCGCGCGGATTGAAGCGCTCGGGGAAGCCGAGGATGTTCTCGACCGCGGCGGCGCGAAACGAGTAGATCGCCTGGGCGTCGTCCCCGACCACCGCGAGCCCGGCGCCGTCGGGTTTCAACGCGTGCAGAATCTGTGCCTGCATCAGGTTGGTGTCCTGGTATTCGTCCACCAGCACGTGATCGAAATGCGCGCCGATGTGCTGCGCGAGCCGCGGCTCGCGCATCATCGTGTGCCAGTACAGCAGCAGGTCGTCGTAGTCGAGCACCCGGGCGCGCTGCTTGGCCTGCACGTAGGCACGGTAGAGCTGCGTCAGCCCCTCTTCCCACTGCACGCACCACGGGTAGTTGCGCTCGAGGGTGTCTTTGAGCGGGGCGCAGGTGTTGACGCGGTTGGAATACACCTGCAGGCAGGTTTCCTTGCGCGGGAAGCGCTGCTCCTTCGCGGCGAACCCCAGCTCCTGGCGCAGGCTGTCCATCAAATCGGCGGAATCCGCGCGGTCGATCACTGTGAAGTGCGGATCGAGCTGCAGGTGCGCCGCGTAGTGGCGCAGCAGGCGGTTGCCGATCGCATGGAAGGTGCCGGCCCAGGTGAGGCGCTGCGCGATCTGCTGGCTCAGGCCCCCGAGCGGCTCGTTGAGCGCCTGCTTGGTGATCTCGTGCGCCCGGCGGCGCATTTCGTTGGCGGCCCGCCGCGTGAAAGTCAGCATCAGGATGCGCGCCGGGTCGACGCCGTGGATCGCCAGATGCGCGACGCGGTACGCAAGCGTGTCGGTCTTGCCGGTGCCGGCGCCGGCGACGATCAGCAGCGGGCCGGAGGCGTAGCCCTTCTCGGGCAGCGGCTCGCCGTGCGTCACCGCCTTGCGCTGCGGCCCGTTGAGCTTGTCCAGATGCGCTGTGGTAGGCATAAATCGCGCCGACTATAGCCGCAGCAACATCCGCTGGCGACCGGTTACCATGCAATGCATGAACTCGGACACGCACGCTGCGAACCACGTCATGAACCCCGCCCTGAATCCTGACAGCCGCACCGTCCATTACCGCGGGCGCGTCGTCACCGTGAGCACCGACCTGGTGCAGCTGCCCAACGGCCGGCGCGCCGAGCTCGAGGTGGTGCATCACCCGGGCGGCGCCGCTGCCGTCGCCCTCGACGAGGCCGGGCGGGTGTGTCTGCTGCGCCAGTACCGCTATGTCGCCGGCGGCTGGCTGTGGGAGCTGCCCGCGGGCAAGCTCGAGCCGCGCGAGCCGCCGCTCGCGACCGCGCAGCGTGAGCTGGCCGAGGAAGCTGGTGTGAGCGCGCGCGCGTGGCGCCCGCTCGGCACCTGCCTGTCCTCGCCGGGGGTGTTCACCGAGGTGTTGCACCTCTATCTCGCCACCGGCATCGGGCCTGCGCCGCTTGGGCACGAGCGCTCCGAGGTCATCGAGATCCACTGGCTGCCGCTCGAGACCGCCTGCGACTGGGCGCTCGGCGGCACTATTACCGACTGTAAGACCGCGGTCGGCCTGCTGCGCGCGCGCTACGGACCGGCTCCTGAGGCCGTGTTCTAGCGGGGGAATTAATCCGTGACGGGTGTCGCGGAAGGGCGCTCGGCCGCCCGGTTAGGCTGCTGCTGCCACAAGCCCCTGACCGCGCCCGGCACCATAATCTGTGAACGACACCAGCAAGAAAAAGCCCACCCAAGGGGACTCCGCTGCCAAGGAAACTGAGCGCCGCCGCATCGGCACGGTCGTGCACGACGAGCGCGGCAACGCCTCCGTCAGCTGGCGCGATGCACCGCCGGGCGAGCGCCGCCCGGTGCTCGAAATCCTCAGCGAGCCGAAGCTGTCGGTAAAGAACGAGGAAACCTACGACCCGTACGCACGCGGCGGCCTGCGCGACAGCCCCAGGCCCGGCGAGCGGACGCGCACCGATCTGCGCCGGCTGTCCGATTGGATCAAGATGATGCGCGAGCTCGAAGAGCGCAAGAAAAGCGGCGGCGGCGACGACGGTAAGTGAGCGGCGGGTGCCTTCAGGCGGTGCGCTCGATGTGCGCGCGCTTGCAGGAGTGGGTCAGGCGATAGAAGCGGCGCAGCTCGGCGAGCACGGCATTCTCGGCGGCGCTCCCCAGATCATGCTCGAGCCGCCGGCAAAAACGCTCGGCGTAATGGCTCGCCTCGCGATACAGCTCGCGCGGCCCGGCCGTGAGGCGCGTATCGACGTGTGTGCGCTCGAACAGCGCGCGGCGCAGCTCCGCGGGAAAGTGCCGCGGATACTGCCGGCGCATCAGCCAGTAGCTCGCCACATACTTGTCGACCTCCGCCTGCATCTCCAGCTCGAGCAGCGACACCGGCTTGTCGTGCCCGGCGTTCCACGCCACGTACAGGAAGTGGCTCACGCCCTCGAGCACCGTCCAGTAGTCGCCGACGTTGGCGGCATCGAGCCGCACCAGCGGGTCGGCGCTCGCCAGCCGCGCTAGCAGCTGCGGATCGAGGTACAGCGACATGCCGACGGCGCCATCGCCGGCGGGCTCCGCGGCGACGATCAGCGCCTCGTCGCCGAGAGCGGTGTGCGCCTCCTGGGGCAGGCGGCCGCGGTCGGTGATCAGGAAGTCATAGATGTCGTAGCCGACGCTCACATCGTAGATGCCGCCGATGAGAGCCTGCAGGCGCGACAGCAGCATGGCTTCAGTGCACCAACGCCGTACTGCCAGCGAGGGTCGGCTGCACCCCGAGGCGCTTGAGGATGGCGTAGCAGCGTCCGCTCCCGGTCTTCAGCCACAGCTCGTACAGCCTGAGGATGTCGCGGTCGGTATGGTGGTACGAGCTCTCGCTGATGTCGTTGAGCGCATCGACCATCGGCTGGAATTTTTCCGAGAGCTCGGCGAACACGCCGGCGAGCGCCCGCCCGCTGCCGCGCGCGGTCACCTGCGCCAGGGTCCCGTAGGCGCGCCCGCCCATGGCGATGTGATAGTCGATGTCAATCAGCTTGGCGGCGAAGCTGCGTGCGAAGAATCCGGCGACGAACAGCGACACATCGCCGAGGCGCTGCAGGGCGCGATTGCGCTGCGTGGCGCACGGCGCCTCGAGCGCCTCGCACAGCAGCGCCACCAGTGGCCGCGTCCCGGGGGTTCCGGGAGGAGCGTCGGCGTACAGCGCCTCGGAACGGGCGAACAGCGTCAGCAGGTTCACCACGTAATGCTCGGTCAGATCCTCGACCGCCAAGTGCTGTTTCAGCAGCGCGTCGTGCAGGGAGTCCTTGAAGAACTCCTTGAGATTAGCAACCGGAAGTACGCGGTCGTCAGCCACGCTCATCACCTCCTGTTTTCACTATCACTCTATACAGTAAAAACGCTCGCTCCCCGTGCGTGGTTCACTCGGCTACGCCCGCAATACCGTGATGCGCTACGCTGATTGACGTTGGCACACACCTACGCTGTTGGCAGCATGCGCGCGCGAGTGCTAACTGCGTCCTGAAGGGAGGCCCGCTTGGCTGCGGATCCGTTAACTGGCTCACGCGCGCGCCTTCTCGGGCTGTCGGGCTATCACTGGCTGGTGATCGCCGCGGGCTGGGCGGGCTGGGGCTTCGATGTCTACGACGCCGTGCTGTTCAACTTCGTCGCCCCCGAGTGCATCCCGCAGCTGCTCAAACTTGCGCCCGGCTCGCTGGCCGCGCGCGCCGCGGTGTTGTACTGGACCGGCACGATCACCGCGGTCCTGCTGCTCGGTTGGGCCGCGGGCGGCGTGCTGTTCGGCTGGATCGCAGACCGCATCGGTCGCAAGCGCGCGCTGTTCGTCACCATCGCGCTGTATGCGGCGGGCACGGCGGCCTGCGCGCTGGTGGGCAACATCTGGGAGCTGCTGGCGTGCCGCGCGCTGGCCAGCCTCGGGATCGGCGGCGAATGGGGCATCGGCGCCACGCTGGTGGCGGAGGCCGTGCCGGAGAACCGGCGTGTGGAAGCCGGCGTGATCCTGCAGACCGCCTCACCGCTCGGCGTAGTGCTGGCGGCGGCGGTCAACTACCAGATCACGGCAGTGTGGTTTCTCGGCCAGCCGCAGCTCGCCTGGCGTTACGTGTTCCTCGCGGGACTCCTGCCCGCGGTCGTGGCGGTCGGGGTCCGTACGCTGCTGCGCGAAAGCGCGCGGTGGCAGGCGAGCCGCGCCGACGCGCGGCCGCCGAGTCCGCGCGAGCTGTTCGCGCCCGGGCTGCGCGCCGCGACCCTCGGCGGGCTGTTCGCGGCCGTGGTGGCGATAATCACCTGGTGGGCGTGCAATGCCTTCATCCCCTCCCTCGGCGCGAGCCTCGCCGCCGAGCAGGCGCGGCACGCGGGGCTTGCCCCGGCGGCCAGCCGCGCCCTGCAGGCGGCCTGGAAGGCACACGCCTCCAACGCCTTCAACGTCGGCGGCCTGCTCGGCGCCTTCGCGGCCATACCGCTCGCGCGCCTGCTCGGACGCCGTCCGATGTTCGTCGCCTACTTCCTGTGGTCGGCGCTCGCGCTGTTCGCCACCTTCGGGCCGACCCTGTCGCCGGCGCACCGTCTCGCCATGCTGCTGCCGGTCGGCGCCGGCGTGTTCGGCGTCTTCGGGGCGTTCGTCTTCTACCTGCCGGAGCTGTTTCCGGCACGGCTGCGCGCCACCGGCGCCGGCCTGTGCTACAACCTCGGACGGGTGATCGCCGCCCCCGCGCCGTTTGCGGTGGGACTGCTCTCGGCGGCCCAGGGCGGCTCGAGCGCAGCGCTGATGCAGGTGCTGTTCTGGGTTGGAATGGTGCCGCTGGCGGCCGCGGCGGCGGCCTCCTTCGTCATGGTCGAGACGCGCGGCCGCGCCCTGCCCGCCTGAGACTTCAGGCACCGAGCCGGTCCGCCAGCTCCAGGCAATCGCCGACGGTGAGCTCGGCGGGCGCGAGGTCCTCGGGCCAGAGCGCCGCGCGCCGGTTCATCCAGCCGCCGCGCAGGTGCGCGGCCCTCGCTGCCGCCACGTCCAGCCACGGATCATCGCCGACGTACAGGATGTTGTGCGGCGCGAGCGCGAGCTCGCGCGCCAGGCGCTCGAAGCAGCGCGCATCGGGCTTGGCAGCGCCGATCTGGCGCGCATTCAGCGATAGCGTGAACGCGGCGTCGAGCCCGATGCGCTTGAGATCGGCGTTGCCGTTGCTGAGCGAGGCCAGCACGTAGCGCGCGGCGAGGCGCTCGAGCCCCGGCCGCACATCCGGCAGGACGTCCACCTCGTTGCGCGCGGCGAGAAACACCTCGAAGGCCCGCGCGCCGATGTCCTGGTCGTAGCCGCACTCGCGCGCGTGCTGCTCGAGCGTGGTCAGGCGCAGGTAGGTGACGTCGTGGGCTCGCTCAGGCTCGGCCTGCGCGAGCCGCTCGCGCGCCGCACGCATGTCCGCGAGCGAGACCCGCTGCGGGATGCGCGGGCAGTGCACGTGCAGCCACTCGATGAGGCGCACCTCGGCGCGCGCCAGCACCGGCTCCACGTCCCAGAGTGTATTATCGAGGTCGAATGCGACGGCCCGCACGTCGTTCAGCACCGGCGAAGGTTACCACTCAAGTGCCGCAGCTCACCCTGGTCATCGCCAACCGCAACTATTCCTCCTGGTCGCTGCGGGCGTGGCTGTTCATGAAGCGCGCCGGCCTCGAGTTCGACGAGGTCGTGATCCCGCTCGACATGCCGGCGACACGCGAGCAGCTCGAGCGCTACACGCCCAGCGGCCGCGTGCCGGTGCTGCTCGCCGACGACCTCACCATCTGGGACTCGCTCGCGATCTGCGAATATATCCACGAGCTCACCGGCACGGGCTGGCCGCGGCTCGCCGCCGCGCGCGCCGTGGCGCGCTCGGTATCCGCCGAGATGCATTCCGGGTTCGCGACGCTGCGGAGCCTGTGGCCGATGAACGCCCGGGCGCGCAACCGCCGTACTACCACCACGATGGCGCTGGAAGCGGACATCGAGCGCGTCGACGAGATCTGGAACGACTGCCGCCACCGTTTCGGCGCGGGCGGCCCGTGGCTGTTCGGCGAATACTCGATCGCGGATGCGATGTACGCGCCGGTGGTGCTGCGCTTCAACACCTACGGGGCACGCATTTCCGACACGGCGCGCTGGTACATGGCGAGCGTGCTCGAGGACACGGCGCTGCAACAGTGGCTGCAGGCCGCCCAGCGCGAGCCCTGGACGATCGCCAGCGAAGAGGTCGCCTGACCGGCGGGCGGTTCACCCGGCGATTTCCCCGGTCATTCGCTGCACAATCGGCGGCGCCTGCCGCCGCCAATAACACCAAGGAAAGTCCCGATGACGATCAATGCGCGTGCCGCTCATCCTGTGCTCGGCTGGCTGCTCACTATGGCGGCGGTCATTCCGGCCGCGCCGGCGGCGCGCGCGGCAGACCCGGGCGGGGGTGCACCCTTCACGGCCGAGGATCTGGTGCTGCTCAACCGGGTGAGCGATCCGCAGCTGTCGCCCGATGGCCGCTGGGTGGCATACGTCGAACGCGAGACCGACTTGCAGGCCAACAAGGGCCGCGACGGCCTGTGGCTCATCGATCTCGCTCACGGCGGCGTGCCGCAGCGGCTCACGGAGGCGAAGAACGGCGACATGAGCCCGCGCTGGGCGCCCGACAGCCGCACGCTGTATTTCCTCTCGAACCGTTCGGGCAGCGCGCAGGTGTGGCGCGTCACAGTGCCCGACGGCACCGCGCAGCGCGTCAGCGACTACCCCCTGGACGTCGGCTCGCTGAAGGTTTCCCCGCGCGGTGATCGACTCGCACTATCGATGGAGGTGTTCCCGGGCTGCGCGGATCTTGCCTGCACCAGAAGCCGCCTGGACGCGAGCGCGAAACGCCAAGCCACGGGGCGCGTCTACGACCGGCTGTTCATCCGGCACTGGGACGCCTGGAGCGATGGCACGCGCTCGCACCTCTTTAGCGCCGTGCTCAACTCCGACGGCACGGCCGGGGCTGCGGTCGATGTGTCGAAGTCGTTCGACGCCGACATCCCTTCCAAGCCCTTCGGCGGCGATGAGGACTACGCCTTCAGCCCCGACGGCCGGCAGCTGGTGTTCTCGGCGCGCATCGCCGGGAGTACCGAGCCCTGGTCGACCAACTTCGACCTGTATGCGGCGCCCGCCGACGGCTCGGCCGCGCCGGTCGATCTCACGGCCGCCAATCCGGCCTGGGATGCGCAGCCGGTATTCCTGCCGGACGGTGATCTCGCCTGGCTGGCGCAGGACCGGCCTGGCTTCGAGTCCGACCGCTTCCACGTCAATGTGCGCAGCGCGCGTAGCGGCGAAGTGCGCGAGCTGACGCGCACCTGGGACCGCTCGGTGAGCCGCCTCGGCGTCATGCCCGACGGCCGGCATCTGCTCGCCACCGTCGACGAACTCGGGCAGCACGCCCTTTACAGCATCGACGTGAGCAGCGGCGTGCCGCTGAAGCTCGTCGGCACGGGCGAGGTCGCCGGTTACACCGCGGCGCGCGAGCGCATCGTCTACAGCCTGGAGGGTCTGGGCGGGCCCGCGGACCTGTACCTGATCGGCGTGCGCGGCGGCGCGCCGCGGCGGCTCACGGACGCGAATCACGACCTGCTGGCCGCGCGCCGCATGAGCGAGTTCCAGCAGTTCAGCTTCAAAGGCTGGAACGACGAGACCGTGTACGGCTACGTCGTCAAGCCCTACGGCTTCGAGCCTGGCGGACATTACCCGCTCGCCTTCCTGGTGCACGGCGGCCCGCAGGGGAGCTTTGGCAACGAGTGGACCTATCGCTGGAACGCGCAGGTGTTTGCCGCTCATGGCTACGGCGTGGTGATGATCGATTTCCACGGCTCGACGGGTTACGGCCAGGCCTTCACCGACTCCATCAGCCGCGACTGGGGCGGCAAGCCGCTCGTCGACCTGCAGAAGGGGCTCGCGGCGGCGCTCGAGAAGTACCCGTGGATCGACGGCGAGCGCGCCTGCGCGCTCGGGGGGTCCTACGGCGGCTTCATGATGGCCTGGATCGAGGGCAACTGGCCGGACCGCTTCCGCTGCATCGTCAACCACGACGGCGTGTTCGATCAGCGCATGATGTACTACGCCACCGACGAGCTGTGGTTCAACGAGTGGGAGATGGGCGGCCCGCAGTACCAGAACCCTCAGGGCTACGAGCAGGCGAATCCGCTCGACTTCGTCTCGAAGTGGCGCACGCCGATGCTGGTGGTGCACGGCGAGCAGGACTTCCGCATTCCCTACTCACAGGGCATCGGTGCATTCACCGCGCTGCAGCGCCGCGGCATCGAGAGCCGGCTGCTGCTGTTCCCGAACGAGAATCACTGGGTGCTAAAGCCCGCCAACAGCCTCGAGTGGTATCACACCGTACTCGAGTGGCTCGACGCGCATCTCAAGAACTGAAGCAGCAGCCCTCGCGCAAGTTGATGCGGGAACGCAGGGGCTCGACGCGCATCTCAAGAACTGAAGCAGCAGCCCTCGCGCAAGTGGCTGCGCTGGCGAGCAGCTAAGGGCTCTTGCGGAACTTGTAGTCGCCGATCGTCAGCTCACCGGGGCTGAGTTCCGCCTGCGTCACGGGGGCACCACCCCCCGGATCGGGGCAGGCCTTCGGATCGTGGGTCGCGACATAGCGCTGATCTTTTTTCTTCCACAGGAGCAGACAGCCCTCGGCCTGTACGTCCTCGACTTCGACACTGGTGAACAGATCCTTGTTGAGTTGCCCGTCGCGCCAGCGTACCGGCTCGATGAACTCGTAGACCGTCTCGACGATGCCGCGCTTCTCCTCGACCTGGAAGCTGAACATTCTCTGGCTGAGGACGCGGCGTGCGTCGTCCACCGCCGTCTCCTGGGCGTAGTACACGTACTTCCCGAGCCGCGGCGTGAACACATGAGTGACGGTGAGAGCGACCGCGTCGTGCGGCCGCCGCACACCGCTGCTCGCTTCCTGCTGCGCCTGCGCCGTGTTGTCGTAGCGGCCGGGGAACACCGCCAACATGCCGATCAGGTCGCCTTCCTTTACCTTGCTGCTGTGGTGTTGTTGGCTGGCGCAGCCGCCGAGGCCGACCACCGCCGCGACAGTGAGCGTCGCGAGCCGCCCCCGTGCCGCTCTGCCCTCAGCCATAGGTCGCCCGCCACTGCGCGCGGTACTTGAGCCCAAGGTCCATCAGGCGCTCGAGCAGCTGCGGGTACGGCGTGCCCGCGGCGCGCGCCGACTCGGCGAAATCCTCGGCCGCTTCGAGATTGGGATTGGCGTTGGCTTCGAGCACGTACACCTGGCCCTGGGGCGTGACGCGGAAATCCATGCGAGCATAGCCGGAGAGGCCGAGCGCGCGATAGATGCGGCGCGACAGCCGGTCCAGGGAGGTGAGCACCTGCGGCGGCAGGTCCTCAGCGGCGTGCGTGGTGATGCCGTACTTCTCCTGGTAGCGCTTGTCCCACTTCACCTTGCGCGTCGCGATCGCCGCCAGCGAGCTCGGCATGGAGCCGAACACCATCTCCCACACCGGCAGCCGCGTCAGCCGCTCGTTGCCGAGCACCGCCACGTACAGCTCGCGCCCCTCGATGTATTCCTCCACCAGCGCGTCGGACTTGATCTGCGAGTGCACGAACTCGATGCGCTCCTTGAGCCTGGCCGCATCCTCGACCACCGAGGCCTGCGCGATACCGAGCGAGGCGTCCTCGACGGTCGACTTCACGAACAGCGGGAAGCGCAGCCGGCGCGGCACGTGAATGCGCGCGCCGCGGCGGAACACGCTGAACTGCGGCGTGGCGATGCGGTGGTAGGCGAGCAGCTGCTTGCACAGCGACTTGTCGCGCGACAACAACAGGCCGCGCGGGTTGCAGCCGGTATACGGCTGGCGCAGCAGCTCGAATAACGCCACCACGTGCTGGTCGTAGGTGACGATGCCGTCGAATTCCTCGAGCAGGTTGAAGACGACGTCGGGTTCCCACTCGGCGATCGCGGTGCGCAGCTCGGTGAGGCTGTCGAGCACGCCGACGCAGCGCACCTCGTGTCCGAGCTGGCGCAGCGTGCTGGTGACGTCGTATTCGGTGCGCCACTCCTCGATGTCTTTTTCGCCGTGACCTTCGAGACTCTGCGGGGGTACCAGGCTCGCGTGCACCACGACGAGCGTGCGCAGCCGTCTCATAAGGGCAGGTGTGGAGTCTCGCCCTGGGAGTACAAGCCGGCAAGCCGCCCGAGCATCCAGCGCGCGTAACGCAGGGCATCGCGGCGGCTGCCGCGCACGTACAGCCCGAGGTGCTCGCTGCGTTCGATAAGCATGCGCAGGATCTGCGCGACACTGTAGGGCGTCAGTGCGAGCTCGCGTACCACCGCGGCCGTCAGCGTGCGCCCGCTGGCGCGCAGCAGCGCCGCCGCGCGCGGCGCGCCGCGGCGGGTACGCTCGGCGGCGAAGGCGCGCTTCAGCAGCTCGTCGGCGAGTCCGCGCCGGATCTGGCGCTCGCGCCGCAGCTTCCTGCGGTAGTGTTGCGCCAGCGTGCGGGTGTTGGATCCCAGCGGCTCGATGCGCGTGCGGTTGCGCACCGGCGGCACGCGGTCGCGCACGCTCGCCACCAGCTCCTCCACCGCCTGCAGCTTGTGCAACGCCGGCCAGCCCGCGTAGCTCGTGCGCCATGCGGAGCGCGGCGTCAGCCACACCGCGAAGGTCTCGGCGAAATCCTCGCTCGGGTGCGCCTGCGCGTACCACTCGCCGAGGTGGTGCACGTAGCGCCGGCTCCCGGGGCGGGCGCGGTAGCGCGCCGGGTACGGGCGCGAGGCCGGACCGAACACTTCGCGCCAGCGGCGGCGCCGCCGCAACCGGTAGGCGTTGTCGAGCGCGTGGCCCGCCTCGTGCCGCAGGATCCGCAGCAGCAGCCGCGAGTTGCCGCCCTCGGCCTCGTGCATGATGCGGCGCTCGAGCCGCTCGAGACGCGGATGGGCGAGATAGAACGGCACCGCGATACCGGGGACGCCGTCGGGTGAGAACCACTCCTCGGACAGCCACACGTGCGGGCGGACGCGGATGCCGCGATGCTTCAGGTCCGCGTACAGACGCGCGATGTGGCGCCGCAGCGGCGCGCGGCCCATGGAGAGCTTGAGATCGCAGAAGCGCATCTTGAGTAGCTGCTCGTCCGGCAGCCGCGTCCACGCAAGCCTGCGACGCGCGACGCGCGTGTTGGCGGTGCGGCGGACGGCACGGCTGCGAAACATACGGGCGCTGAGCTTTCTGAGGCCCTAGGGAGGCGAAGCTTACCGGGATGAGCTTAGCCGAAGCGCGCGCGCGCTGTCTGCACGGCCGCGGGCGCGACGCGCCAATCTAGGAGAGTCCGAGCAGCGCGTGGGTGAGCAGCCGGTCGGCGAAGGCTTCGATCAAATCCTGTTTCATCAGGCTGTTGCGCCACATAGCGGGGATGGCGCTTGCAGTATAGTGCGCCCCGGCGAGCGCCCCGACCACCGCTGCGACCACGTCCGAGTGGCCGCCGAGATTGGCGGCGGCCAGCACCGCATCGCGGAAGTTGGAGGTGCTGGCGAGGCAATCGAACGCGGCCGCGAGCGCCGCGGGAGCCGTGACCCCGGTCGCGGCAAATGCGGGACCACGTGTCCGGCCGCGGGCATCGGCCGCGCGGCGCGCGCCGCCGGACTCGCCGACCGCGGCGGCCTGCGTGAGGAGTGCGGGCGTCTGCGCCAGAACGACCTCACGCGGCCGTCCCGAGAGGGCCGCATGCAAAGCCCTGGCCAGCGTGCGGCACGCCGCCAGCACCGCGGGCGCCTGGCAGGTCGTGCGCGCCGACTCTGCAGCCTGCTCGATCGCAGCCGGCTCGTGCGAGAAGAAATACATCACTACCGAGGCGACCCGCGACAGGGCCTCCGGGTCCTGCGCGTTCGGGTCGTGCGAGCCGCAGAATCGCTGGTCGCGCCACTGCGCGAGCGCGAGCGCGACCGCGGCACCGGCCGAAATGCCCACGCATTGCCCGGTCGCCGACAGGTAGCCCTGGCTCTGCCAGCGGCGGTAGCGCTCAACCTGGTCGCGCACATCGAAGCCGTTGCTCTCGAGCAGACTCTCGGCCAGACACAGCGCCATGGCGGTATCGTCGCTCCAGGCGCCGCGCGGCAGGTCGTAGGGGCCGCCGCCGAGCATGTCGCCGACCGGCGCGAACCGGCCCGGGCGTCCGTACTGGGTGGCGACGGCGACGGCGTCTCCCACGGCGAGACCGACCAGCGCCCCGACAAAGCGCCCCCGCAGCCCGCGCGCCGCAGCGAGCGTCGCGGGCTCGAGCAGCGGGTCCGACTCTGCCGCAGCACGCAACGGCACCCAGGTGCGGACGTAGCGCGTCTGCTCCGGAGTTTCGGGAACGCCGGGCCACTCGCTGGAGCGGGCGCTCTGCAGCCAGAGTCGGTTGAGCTCGGCGAGCGCCTCATCCCCGGTCATGCCGCGCTCGACCAGCAGGCACCCAGCCACCATAGCGGTGCGCCCTATTCCTGCGCGGCAGTGCAGGTACACGAGGCGCCCCGAGCCCAGCGCGCGGAAGAGCGCCGCCAGAATCGCGGCCATCTGCGCGCGCTCCTTCGGGACGGTGTGGTCGGTGAGAGGCGCGCGCACATGCTCGATGCCCGCCGGGAGCTCCCTCTCGTAGGGAGGACGGCGGCCAATCTCCCCGGGCTGCGTGAGGTCGAAGAAACACTCGATGCCGGCCGCCAGCAGGCTCTGGAGCCGGGCGCGTGTCGCTTCCGGAGCAGATCCGCCGGGATGTTCCCCCGCGAGCAGCTGTCCGGGCAGCACCCAGTAGCTGTTCGGCAGCGGCAGCTGCGCGGATGTCACAAAGGCGATGCGGCCATGCGGCGGACCGCTCAGGCGGGAGCCGTCAGGAAGCGGTCGGCGATCGCGTCCTCCTCCGCCTGACTCATGGGCGCCACGCGCCCGAAGTCGGGGCCGCGCTTGGCGTCCAGGCCAGCGAAGTCGAAGCGGCCGGTGTCTGCCAGGTGCTCGAGCTCGACGTGGCGCAGCGCGGAGAAGATCGACTCGGTGCGGCCGGGAAATTCCTGCTCCCATTGCGCGAGCATCCGCTTCACCGCGACGCGCTGCAGGTTGTCCTGCGAGCCACACAGCTTGCAGGGAATGAGCGGAAAGCCGCGGCCGCGGGCGTAGCGGGCGATGTCGCGCTCGGCGACGTAAGCCAGCGGCCGGATGACCACGTGGCGGCCGTCGTCGGAGAGCAGCTTCGGCGCCATGGCCTTCAGGCGTCCGCCGAAGAACAGGTTCAGGAACAGCGTCTCGACAATATCGTCGCGGTGATGCCCGAGGGCGATCCGGTTCATGCCGTTCTCGAGCGCGAAGCGGTACAGCGCCCCGCGGCGCAACCTCGAGCAAAGACCGCACAGTGTGCGCCCCTCGGGGATCACGCGCTTCACCACGCTGTAGGTGTCCTGGCTGATGATGCGGTAGGGAATGCCCTCCCCGGCGAGGTAACGCGGCAGCACCTCCGCCGGGAACCCTGGCTGATGCTGATCGAGGTGCACGGCGGTCAGCTCGAAGCGCACCGGCGCGCTGCGCTGGAGCGAGCGCAGGATGTCGAGCAGCGTGTACGAGTCCTTACCACCCGAGAGGCAGACCATGACCCGGTCGCCCTCGGCGATCATGCCGAAGTCGGCGATGGCCTTGCCAACCGACCCCCGCAGCTGCGCCGCGAGACGCTTCAGGGTGCGGGACGGCTTCGCGCTGGGCGCTGTCACTGGCTCGGGATCCTCCGGGGCCCGTGGGCGCGGGCGGCCCGGACCTTCAGGCCGCAGCCACGCTCGCGGTGCTCTCGAGATACTTTGCCTCGACGTAGCGTATGAAGGAAGTGGCCGACAGCGGCTTGCCGGTTGCGCTCTTCAGCAACTCCTGTACGGGCACCTTGGCGCCGAGTCCGTACACCTGCGTGCGCAGCCACCCAAGGAGCCCGGAGAATTCGCCGCGCGCCAGCTGCTCGTCCAGCCCCTGGACGTCCGCGCGCAGGCTCTCGTAGAGCTGCGCGGCGATCACCGCGCCCAGGGCGTAGGACGGGAAATAGCCGAACGAGCCGACCGCCCAATGGATGTCCTGCAGACAGCCTTCCACGTCGCTCGCGGGCCGGATCGACAGCCGCTGCTCCATGCCCGTATTCCAGGCCTCCGGCAGGTCGCGCACCGCCAGCTCGCCGGCGAGCAACCGCTTCTCGAGCTCGTAACGCAGCATGATGTGCAGCGGGTAGGTGAGCTCGTCGGCGTCGACGCGGATCGGTCCGCGCTGCACGCGGGTGAGGTGCCCGTAGATGTTCTCGACGTCCCACTCCGGTCCGCTCACGCCAAAGTGCTTGGTAATGAGCGGCAGCAGGTAGCGCACGAACGGGCGGCTGCGACAGACGATCATCTCCATCAGCAGCGACTGGCTCTCCTCGAGCGCCATGCCGCGGTCGCGTCCGACCGGCTGGTCGCGCCAGTCCTGCGGCAGACCGAGGTCGTACATGGCGTGACCGGTCTCGTGAAGCGCGCCCAGGAGGCCGGAGAACAGGTCATCGGGCGAGAAGCGGGTAGTGACGCGGATGTCGCCCGGCACCCCTTCGGTGAAGGGCTGCTCGCTCTCATCGAGGCGGCCGCGGTCGAACGGGAAGCCGACCGCCTTCATCACTTCGACGGTGAGCGCGCGCTGCTTGCCGGCGGCGAACTTGCCGCCGAGCGGCAGCAGCACGCGGCCCTCCTGCGCGACGATGGCCTCGCGGATAAGCGACGGCAGCCGGCGCGAAAGAGCCTTGAACATCGCGTCGATGTCCGCGGTAGTGATCCCCGGGGAGAAGGCATCCACCAGCGCGTCGTAGGGGGCGAGATTGAGCGCCTGCCCGAGGAGCGCCGCCTTGTCGCGCACCAGATGCACCATCTCCTCGAGGTGAGGCGCGAACAGCTCGAACTTCCCCTGTGCACGTGCCTCGAGCCAGTGCGTCTCGGCGCGGGAGGCGGCCTTGGTCAGGCGGGCAACCAGGCTGACCGGCGTCGCGATGGCATGGTCGCGCTGCCGGCGCATCTCCCGAAGATTCGCGATCTGCCAGTCGGCGAGTCCCTGGGTGTTGGCCTGCGCCCGGTCGAGCAGCCGCGTGATGCGCGGCGCAGTGAGCAGCGCGTGGTACTCGGTCTCGAGCGCGGCAAGCTGCTCGCCGCGCACGTCGGCACTGCCCCGCGGCATCATCACCGCCGCATCCCAGCGCAGCAGCGACAGCGCTCCACGGAAGGCGTGGAAGCGCTTGAACTCCTGCTCGAGCTGTTTGTAGGGCGAGGCGGACATGGACCTTCCGAAGCTGCGCAAGGCCGATGAACGGCTCCGGTCTTGCGCGTCTGAACGCGGTGGGCACCCAGGGAGAGAACGGGCTCAAGTTTACCACCGCCGCCGTGCTCAAACCCTCGGCGTTTGACAATTTATTTATCTAAAACAATGAGTTACTAGTAAGTGCCCGGACGCTGCCCTTGACAGGAGCGGAACGTGCACGGTACCCGATTGTCTCGCGGGCCTGCCAGGCGAGCATGGCGCGCTTGCGGTCCTCGCCCCACTGGTAACCCCCGAGCGAGCCGTCCTTGCGAAGGACGTTATGACAGGGAATGAGCCAGGCGACGGGGTTGGCCGCCACCGCGTTGCCGACCGCCCGCTCGCTGCCGCCGAGCCCGGCGGCCTGTGCGACTGCGCTGTAGCTGGTGGGCCCAGAGGCGCCGAGCTCGAGGAGCGCGCGCCAGACCTTGAGCTGAAAATTGGTGCCCTGGACGGCAATGCTGACCGGTGCGCTCGCGCCACCCCCGCCCTGCTGCGTGCGCCAGATGCGGCGGGCCTGCTGCTCCGCGGCGTCATCATCCCGCTCGAGCCTCGCCCGCGGCCAGCTCGCCCTGAGAAGCTCGAGCGCCTCCCGCCGCTCGCCCCCGTCGCAGAAGCTCAGGCGACACACGCCCCGCGCGGTACGCGCAAGGAGTGCCGTGCCGAAGGGCGTATCGCTGAAGCCGTAGTGGATGGCGACGCCCGCGCCCCCCGCCTTGAGCTCGCCCGGGGTGAGCGCCTCGAGCGTCACCATGAGGTCGTGCAGCCGTCCCGGACCCGACAGCCCCACCGCATAGGAAGCCTCGAGAACGGAGGCGGATCCCGACAGGGCCGCGCCAGCCGCCCGGGCGGTGATGAATGCCAGATACTGCCGCGGCGTAACACCCGCCCAGCGCCGGAACAGGCGGTTGAAATGAAACTGCGACAGCCCGGCGGCGGAGGCGATCGCCGCCAGACGCGGCTGCTCGCGGAAATGCTCGTCGATGTAGCCGATCGCGTGGGCGATGCGCCGGAAGTCGCGATGGCCGACGAAGGGGCGGCTGAGGGTCTCCTGCATGCGGCCCATGATAGTTACCGGACCTGTGCACGCGACCCGATTCTTGCGCTCGGGTTAAACTCGCCAGTAGGGCCAGCGCGCGACCGCGACGCCGACGCCGATCGAGACGACCAGCAGCAACGCCAGCGCAAGACCGATCAGCAAGCGCCGCATCCTGTCATCATAACCTGACGCATAAAGGCCGCGCGCTGCGCCGGTGACCGAACCTCTCGCCATCTGTCTGCTCGCATCCGAAGTCGCGCCGTTCTCCAAGACCGGCGGGCTGGCGGACGTCGCGGCGGCGCTCGCCAAGCATCTGCACGCCGCCGGCCAGGATGCGCGTCTGTTCACTCCCCACTACGCCAGGGCCGCGCGCCAGCCGCTCAGCTCCGAGCCACTCGCCGGTCTCACCGATCTGCCGCTCGAAGTGGGCGCCCACCATTTCGTATTCTCGGTGCTGCGTGCGGCGCTCCCGGGCGGCGCGCCGCTGTACCTGATCGACTGCCCGGCGCTGTACGCGCGCGCCACGGTCTACACCAGCGATGCCGACGAGCACCTGCGCTTCCTCGCCTTCACGCGCGCGGTGTTCAGCGCCTGCCAGCGCCTCGGCTGGGCTCCGGGAATCCTCCACTGCAACGACTGGCACTCGGGCTTCGCGCCGCTGCTGCTCGAGGCCGAGTACCGCGCGGAAGCGCCATTCGCCGCGACGCGCTCGCTGCTCACGATCCACAACATCGGCTACCAGGGAATATTTTCCGCCGCCGACGCCGCCGACCTGGGACCCAGCAGCGAGGTCCTGTACGCGCCGGATCTCGCCGCCGGTCTCATCAACGCGCTGCGCCACGGCATCCTGTACGCGGATGCGATCACCACGGTGAGTCCGACCCACGCGCGCGAGATCTGCACGCCCGAGTACGGCATGGGGCTCGACGACAGCCTGCGGGCGCGCCGCGCCGCGCTCACCGGCATCCTCAACGGCGTCGACTACGACGAGTGGGACCCGCGCCGCGATCGCTACCTGCCGGTGCACTACGACGCGCAGCATCTGGCCGGCAAGCGTGAGCTCAAGGGCGCGTTGCTGGCGCGGCTCGGGCTCGGCAGCGCGCCGACGGCGCCGCTCGCCGGCATCGTCAGCCGCCTCGCGGTGCAGAAGGGCATCGAGCTCATGTTCGAGACGCTGCCGAGGGTGCTCGCGGCGCGCGAGCTCGGCTTCATCGCGCTCGGCAGCGGCGAGCGGCGTTACGAGGAGTTCTTCGCCGCCCTTGCGCAGCAGTTTCCGGGCCGGGTGGTGTTCCGCCAGGGCCACGACGAGGAGCTCGCGCACTGGATCGAGGCGGCGAGCGACCTGTTCCTCATGCCCTCGCGCTACGAGCCGTGCGGGCTGAACCAGATGTACAGCCTGCGTTACGGCACGGTGCCGGTCGTGCGTCGCACCGGCGGGCTCGCCGACTCGGTCGAGCACTACGACCGCGAGCGGGGCAGCGGTGACGGGGTGGTGTTCAACGACTTCGACGCGCCGGCGCTCGAATGGGCGCTCAACACCGCGCTCGACCTGTACGCGCAGCCGCCGCACTGGGCGCGCATGATGCGCAACGGCATGCGCAAGGACTTCTCCTGGCAGCGCCAGGCGGGGCAGTACCTCGAGCTCTACCGGCGGCTCATTGCTGCAGGCTGAACGCGCCGCTCTGCTCGAACGGAATCGAGCGCACCAGCCCGTGCGCCAGCGAGATCTTGCCCGTGAGCCGATAGGGAACGCTCTGCGCGGCGTCCGGACCGCGGCCGAGAAGCCTGATGAGCGTACCGGTCACGTTGGTCGTCATGCTCATGTCGAACTCGGTCTCCCCGAGTGCCGCAACGACGAAGCTCTCATCGGACACGCCGCTGGCAAAGGGCTGGCCGTCGACCGTGAGCGTGTACTCCAGACTCTTCACCGGCAAAGCGCGGTCGTTCGGGTTGAGCACGTGCAGGCGTACCTTGAGGTGCTGCTCCCAGATCGTGCCGGACACCAGCTGCACGCTGGCGATGGTTAGCGTCGGTGCCTGCAACTTCGGCGACAGCGCACAGCCCGCCGCGAGCAGCGCGGTGAGCATCAGCGCTGCGGATAGAGGGTTGCCAGGCATCGGACGCATCGGTGCCATGGTAGCAATGCGGCGCCGCTTGGGTCAGGCGCGCCCGAAGCAGGCGTTCAGGCGCGCATAACGCCGCGCGAGCTCCGCAGCGAGCGCGCCGGGCGGCAGCTTCCAGCTCCAGTTGCCCGCCGCCGTCCCGGGCGTGTTGAGGCGCGCCTCGCTCCCGAGCCCGAGGAGGTCCTGGGCGGGTATGACCGCGAGGCCTGCGACCGATCCGAGCGCCGCGCGCAGCAGCGTCTCGGGCATGGCCTCGGCACCGGCGCGCAGATACAGATCGACACGCTCGCGCGTGCCGGCATCCAGCCGCTCATACCAGCCGCGGGTGGTGTCGTTGTCGTGGGTACCGGTGTAGGCGACGTTGTCGTGCTCGTGCATGTACGGCAGATGCGGGTTCTGCGGGTTGCCGTCGAAGGCGAACTGCAGCACGCGCATGCCGGGAAGCCCGAACGTCTTGCGCAGCGCGACGACGTCGGGGGTGATGACGCCGAGATCCTCCGCCACCAGCGGCAGGTCGCCGAGCTCTTCCCGCAGCCGGCGCAGCAGCTCCTCGCCCGGAGTGTCATGCCAGGCGCCGCCGCGCGCATCCGGCGCGCCCGCCGGCACCGCCCAGTACGCCACCAGCGCCCGGAAGTGGTCGAGGCGCAGCAGGTCGAAGCGCGCGAGCTGGCCCCGCACCCGCGCACGCCACCACTCGAAGCCGCTGCGCCGGGCGGCGTCCCAGTCGTACACCGGGTTGCCCCACAGCTGGCCGAGCTCCGTGAAGTAATCCGGCGGCACTCCGCTCACCACCGCCGGCTCGCCGCTCGGGCCGAGCTTGAACAGCTCGCGGTGCGCCCAGGTCTCGACCGACGACGGTGCGACGTAGAACGGCATGTCGCCGAACAGGCGCACGCCGCGCGAATGCGCGTGGTCGCGCAAGCGGTGCCACTGCACGTAGAACCCGTGCTGCTCGCGTTCGACGAGCGCCACCTCGGCGGCGAGTCGCGTGCGCGCCGCAGCCAGTGCCTGCGGCTCGCGGTCACGCAGCCCCTGCGGCCAGCTCCAGAAGGGCGCGCCCGCATGCGCGCGCGTCAGCGCTTCGAACAGCGCGTAGTCGGCGAGCCACGGGGCGCTCGCCTCGAGAAAAGCGGCCTCGCGAGGCGCGGCCGGGTCGGGCAGCTCGGCGGGATCGAGCAGCGTCGGGTCCCCCGCGCAATCCGCGCGCGTCCAGAAGGGCGAGCCGTCGGCGCCGGCGGGACCGACCGGCAGCATCTGCCAGACGGAAAAGCCGGCGGACGCGAGCCAGTCGACGAACGCGCGGCCGCCGCGCCCGAGCGGCGCCTCGAGAGCCGATAGCGGCAGCAGCACCCCGGCGCGCCGCCGATCGAACACAGGTAATCGCATCCCTGCCACGGCGCGCCTCGAGACCCGACGCCCTCAGCCCTGCGCGCGGCGCATGGCCCCGCCATGCTCGGGCGCGCCGTGGCCCACGGAGATCGGCTGCGCCAGCTCTGCCGGCGGCGCGAGGTTCAATCGCCGGTAGAGCGTCACCAGCTGCCGGCGGTACAGGCGGTCGAACTGGCTCACCGCCTCCGCCGGGTTGTAGTCACCGAACCACCAGAACCAATCTGAGCTCTCGCACAGCGCCAGCTGCCGTCCGGCTGCGGCCCGCTGTGCCGGATCGAGCGCCGTGCCCTGCATCGCTTTGTCGAAAGCTTCCTTTGCCTCGCACAGCAGGTCCCAGGCGCGATTCTTGGCGGGATCTCCCATCCAGGTGGCGAGCGTTCCGTGCACCCAGCTGCCGGCGGCGACCTGCGGCAGCGGCGCCGACTGCAGGCCGCGCGCCAGGCATCCGGACAGCGTCGTCAGCTCGAGCGCCGGGTGGCTCGCGAGCGATGCGTACAAGGCCTTGAGGAAGTAGTAGCCGTTGAAGGGGTAATACTCCCAGGCGTTCTCACCATCTAGAGCGATGAGGATCGCGCGGTTGCGGTCCGGCTCGTAGCTCGCCGCCAGCCGCTCGAGCTCGCTGACCAGATTCCGTGCGGCATCGTCGCCGTGCCAGGTGGCGTAGGTGAAGCCGATCAGGTCGGACAGGGAGTCATCGCGGAAGAAGCAGTCGAGGCCGGTCCCCGGAATGCGGTACGGACGGTTGAAGCTCGCGGGCTCCCGGGCGGCCTCGGGGTCGGCGAGCGCGAGACTGCCGCGCAGCACCGCCGCGCTGCTCGCAGCCCAGCGAAACCCTGCGGCGGCGATGAGCTGCAAGGTCGCCGCCGAGATCGCCCCCTCCGCGGGCCAGCATCCCGCCGGGCGCGTGCCGAACACGCGCTCGAATACCCGGATGGACTCGGCGATGTGCCACTCGGCGCGCGCAGCGCCGCCGGGGTACCCGGCGTGCGCGGGCAGCGGCATCGCGGGCACGGCGTCGCGCGCACAGCCGAAATCCAGCAGCAGCGGAATGATCGGGTGCCCGTAGGGGGTCACCGACAGCTCGCACCGGCCGACTTCGGCGAGCTTGCGGTAGCGCGGCAGCACCTCGCCCACCAGGGCGCCGATCAGCGCGAGGAGTCTACGGCGCTGCGCTGCGCTGAAGTCGCGGCCGCGCTCGGTGAGCTCCCCGGCGAGCGGGTCGGCGCGCCGCACCGTCTCGCCGAGCCATGCGAGGTGATACCAGACCGCGAGATCGTGGATCAGCTGGTCGGAGGCGTAGGCGATGCGCTCGGGGGTGGCGAGGGTCTCGGCCAGGGTGACCAGCTCGAGGTACGGACCGAAGCGCTCGATCATCTGCTGGCGCTGCGCGCGCAGGCAGGCACGCAGCAGCGCGAGTCGCTGCAGCGGGTCGACCGGCACGGGGCCGGGCCCGAGCAGCGCCAGCACCGGGTCGGGGAGCGGCGCGCCGCTCGCCAGGTGTTCGGCTACCCGCGCCGCGATCTCCTCGAGCTGCTCGATGAGCAGCGGTGTGAAGTTGACGACCGCCCGGGCCGCGGGGTTCATCTCCAGATGCGCCGCCATGTCGGTGTAGTCCTTGATGGCGTGCAGGTAGGTCCACGGCAGCGTGTACTGCCCGCTGAAGGCGTCGCGGTACTGCGGCTGGTGCATGTGCCACAGCAGAATCACCGGCAGGCGCGCACGGTCCGCCACGGAGCCTCAGGTCCGCGGCAGCTGCCGCAGCATGTCGGGCGTCACCAGCACTACGCCCTTCTCGGTAACATGAAAGCGGCGCGCATCCGCCGCGCGCTCGACGCCGATCTGCACGCCGTCGGGGATCTCGCAGCCTTCGTCGATGATCGCGTTGTTGATCACGGAGCCGCGTCCCACCTCGACGTTCGGCAGGATCACCGCGCGATAGACGCTGGTGCGCTCCTCGAGGCGCACGTTGCTGAACATCAGCGACTCGCGCACCACGGCGCCGGAGACGATGCAGCCGCCGGAGATCATGGAGTTGATGGCGGTGCCGCGGCGCCCGTCTTCGTCGAGCACGAACTTCGCCGGCGGCTGCTGCACCTGGTAGGTCCAGATCGGCCAGTCGTGGTCGTAGATGTTGAGCTCCGGCCGCACGTGCACCAGCTCGAGGTTGGCGTCGTAGTAGGCGTCGATGGTGCCGACGTCGCGCCAGTAGCTCTGGGCGCGGGTCTTCACGTCCTGGAACGGGTAGGCGAACACCTGACGCCCGGCGGCAATCGCATCCGGCAGGATGTTCTTGCCGAAGTCATGGGCGGAGGACTCGCTGGCCGCATCCGCCGCCAGCAGCTCCTGCAGCAGCCGCATGTTGAATACGTAGATGCCCATCGAGGCGAGGATCACCTCGGGCCGCGCCGGCAGCGTGTCGGGCACCGCGGGCTTCTCGGCGAAGCGCGTCACCCGGTTCCACTCGGTGGCGGTCAGCACACCGTAACTGCGCGACTCGGCCGCCGGCACCTCCACGACGCCCACAGTGATGTCGGCGCCCTTCTCCACGTGGTAGGCGATCATCGGACCGTAGTCCATCTTGTAGATGTGATCGCCGGCGAGCACCAGCACGTGCTTGGGATGATGCGAGGCCATCAGCTCGATGTTCTGGTGGACGGCGTCGGCCGTGCCGCGGTACCAGACCGGCCCGAGCTGCTGCTGCGCCGGCAGCACTTCGATGAACTCACCGAATTCGCCGCGCAGGTAGCTCCAGCCGCGCTGCACGTGCTGGATGAGCGACTGCGCCTTGTACTGGGTCAGGATCGAGATCTGGCGGATGCCGGAGTTGACGCAGTTCGACAGCACGAAGTCGATGATGCGGAACTTGCCGCCGAAGGGCGTCGCGGGCTTGCAGCGGTGCACGGTCATATCGCCCAGCCGCTCGCCGCGCCCGCCCGCCATGATGACCGCCAGCGCCCCGCCGGTGAGGCGGCTGACGTACCGTCCGGAAGAGGCTCGCGCGGGCTGACGGGACATGACCGCTACTACAGCGCAACGCCGGCACGCGGCGCAACCGCGCCGCGGCGCGAGGCCTGCATGGGTTGCGCTACAGCCACTTCATGAGCCCGAGCTCATAAGGGTGCGTCAGCAGCTCGTGCCACGGGTAGATGCGCACCTCGGTGGCGAACTGCCCGCACTCCGACGGCTCGACGTCGAGCGCGAACACGACCGCGCCCTCGGCGTCGTGCTCGTCGGTGGTCGCGAGCGCCGCCCGCCAGTCCCCGGCCGGGGGCTGGCGACGGTAGGAGGCCAGCGGCGGCGGCGCCCGGTCGGTCTCCGGCACCAGGCGCCGGGCGAGAAACTCCACGCGCACGTCTGCGGGTGCCAGGCCGTTGAGCCCGGCCGCCACTCGCAGCCGCAGCCGTTCACCGCGCGGCACGTCGCGCGCCGCGTCCGCGAGCAGCCGCAGATGCACCTTCGGCCAGGCCTGCCGAACGCGCTGCTTCCATTCGGCGAGCGTGCGCGCCCCGGTGTGGCCTTGGGCGGCGAGTCGCCGGTACTGCGCCGCCGCCGGCTGGTACAGCCCCTGCAGATAGTCAAACAGCACGCGGCGCATATTGAAGCGCGGGATCACCGTCATCATGGCCTGCTTGCTGCGCCGGACCCACTCGAGGGGGCAGCCGGTGGCGTCGCCGCTGTAGTAGAGCGGCAGCGCTTCCTCGGTCAGCGTGTCGAGGATCAGCTCGGCCTCGAGCGCATCGCGCCGCTCCGGGTCAGCCACGTTGGCGGGCGGGATCCCCCAGCCGTTGTCCTGCATCCAGCCCTCGCCCCACCAGCCGTCGAGAATGCTCAGGTTGAGGCGGCCGTTGATCGCCGCCTTGATGCCAGAGGTGCCGCTCGCCTCGAGCGGCGTGATCGGATTGTTGAGCCAGACGTCAACCCCCGCGACCAGACTGCGCGCCAGCTGCAGGTCGTAGTCCTCGAGGAACACCACGCGGCCGAGAAACTCCGGGCTCATCATCACCTGACGGATCTCGCGCAGCACCGCCTTGCCGGGCTCGTCGGCCGGATGCGCCTTGCCGGCGAACAGCAGCAGCAGCGGGCGCTCCGGGTCGTTGACCAGGCGCGCGAGCCGCGCCCGGTCCCGCAGCAGCAGCGCCGCGCGTTTGTAGGTGGCAAAGCGCCGCGCAAAGCCGAGCGTCAGGATCCCGGGACGCTGCGGATCGAGCCAGCGGGTCACGTGGCGCAGCTGCGCGGGGCTCAGGCCCTTGCGCGCATATTCGCGCTGCAGCCGCTCGCGCACCGCGCCGAGCATGCGCGCCTTGACGTCCTGGGCCGTCGCCCAGTAGCGCTCGTCGGGCACCCGCGCCAGCGCCTGCCAGTAATCCGGGTCGCGCAGCCGCTCGCGCCATTCGCGCCCGAGCTCGCGATCGAAGAACTCCATCCAGCGCTGGTGCAGGAAGGTCGGCACGTGCACGCCGTTGGTCACGTAGCCGACCGGGTTGTCCTCTGGCTTGAGCTCCGGCCATTGATCCGCGCACAGCCGGGCGGAGACGGCGCCGTGAATGCGGCTCACGCCGTTCACGTGGCGCGTGCCGTTGAGCGCCAGCCGCGTCATGTTGAACAGCTGCGGTGCGCCGGGCGAACGCGCCAGCTCCAGGAAGCGCTCGACGGGTATGCCGAGCTCGCGAATGAAATCCGCGAAGTGCGCCACGATCAGGTCGGGGTTGAAGGCGTCATGGCCGGCGGCGACCGGCGTGTGCGTCGTGAACACGCACGCGGCCGCCACTGCTTCCAGCGCCGCCGCGAACGGCAGCCCCGAGGCGACGTGCTCGCGCAGCAGCTCAAGGATCAGGAACGCGGCGTGACCTTCGTTCAGGTGCCAGACGGCTGGCTGCACGCCGAGCGCGCGCAGCACCCGCAGTCCGCCGATGCCGAGGATCATTTCCTGGCGCACGCGCGTCGACTCATCCCCGCCATAGAGGCGGTGGGTGATGTCGCGGTCGGACGGCGCATTCTCCTCGCAGTTGGTGTCGAGCAGGTACACGGGCACGCGCCCCACCTGCGCCCGCCAGACGCGTGCCACCACCTCGCGTCCCTGGATGCGTACGCCCACCCTGAGCCACTCGCCGCCGCCGTTACGCACCGGCTCCACCGGCAGGTCGCGCGGGTCGCGCCCGCGGTACTCGGCGTGCTGGATGCCGTCGGTGTCGAGCGTCTGGGTGAAATAGCCCTGTTCGTAGAGCAGCCCCACGGCGACGAAGCTGGCGCCCTCGTCGCTCGCCGCCTTGCAGTAGTCCCCGGCGAGTACCCCGAGGCCCCCGGAGTAGATGGGAAAGCTCTCGTGGAAGCCGTACTCGGCGCAGAAGTAGGCAATGAGCGGCGCATCCGCGGCAGGCGCGCCGTCGGCAAGGTAGGTGTCCTGGGTCTCGAGCGCCCGGTGATAGCGCGCCAGGTATTGCTCGTCGCGTGCGCAGCGGTCGAGCGTGGCCTGGTCGATGCAGCGCAGCGTCAGGCGGGGATTGCCGCCGGTCTGCTTCCACAGCTCGGGATCGAGATCCTCGAACAGCGCGCGCGTCGGCCGATGCCAGCTGAAAAGCAGGTTGCCTGCGAGCTCCGGGAGCCTCGACAGGCCCGAAGGGATGACCGCGGTGACTTCAAGGAGCGGGTTTCTCATCACCTGCTTTCGAGGGGGGCAGGCGGCCGAGTCTAGCAGCGAAGACCCGCAGCGATCGGCAGGAAGCACCGCAACCTCCAAGGCGGCCGCGTCTGCCGGAAGCTCCCGGGAGAGACGCTGACCCGCGCTCCCCTTGAGCAGATAATACTGGTTGCTCAATACTACTAGTAACTATATAGTACTATCCTGTGGATGATAGCCAGGCACGCAAGTTCCAGAAGGACCTCAATGGCGGCCTGGTGGCGCTGGTGCTCCTGGCCGTGCTCGATCGCACGCCCGAGGACCTCTACGGATACGAGATCGCCAAGCGGCTGCAGAAGGCGAACGAAGGTGAGGCGCTGTTCAAGGAAGGGACGATCTACCCGGTGCTGCGCGCGCTCGCCGCACAGGGACTGCTCACCAGCCGTGTGGTGCCCTCCTACTCCGGACCGCCGCGCCGTTACTACCGCATCACGGACGACGGCCGCGCACTGCTGCGCCAGTGGAGCGAGATCTGGCGCCAGACGCGCGGCTTCGTCGACCGCTTCACTGAAGGAATCGACTCATGAGTGCTCATGCTCCCCGCTCGACCGACGAATACCTCAGGCAGCTGCGCGCCGCGCTCGAGGGGCAGGATCCGGCGCTCATCCAGGACGCGCTCTACGACGCCGAGGAGTACCTGCGCGCTGAAGTCGCCGCTCATCCTGACAAGTCCGAGGCCGACGTGCTCGAGCTCATCGCGAGCACCTACGGCGCGCCCGAGGAGGTCGCGGCGGCCTACCGCGACACCGAGGTGAAGGTGAAGGCGGCACTTAAGACGCCCGCCCCGCGAGCCGCCGCCCAGACCTCGGGCGCCAGGCGTTTCTTCGGAGTGTTCATGGACGCCCGCGCCTACACCTCGCTCTTCTACATGCTGCTGACGCTGGCGACCGGTATCGTGTACTTCACCTTCGTCGTGACCGGCCTGTCGCTGTCGGCGGGGCTGGCGATCCTCATCATCGGCCTGCCGTTCTTCCTCGCCTTCATCGGTATGGCGCGCGTAATCGCCCTCGGCGAAGGGCGGCTGCTGGAGGCGATCACCGGCGAGCGCATGCCGCGCCGCCCGGTGCATCCCGGGCTGCCGGCGGGGTGGTGGACGCGCATCGGCGAGATGCTGAAAGATGCGCGCACCTGGACCACGCTCCTGTACCTGCTGCTCATGCTGCCGCTCGGGATTCTTTACTTCACGATCGCCATCGCCGGGCTCGCCGTCGGGCTGCGCCTTGCCGTGGCTCCCGTGATCTATGCCGGGCTGTCCATGGGGTGGTTTCCGCCCGACGCGCAGTTCGGGGTGATCCGGATCGACGACTGGTCGACCGGGACGCCTGACTCGTTCCCCGTCGCTGTCATCGAGGTGGTCCTCGGTGTCGTGATCCTGACTCTGCTGATGCACGCGGCGCGTGGCATCGCCCGCGGACACGCGCGCCTCGCCAAGGTGCTTCTGGTAGAACCAGGTGCCTAGGGCAATCCTCGCGGCTGTGCTCGGGTGCACGCTCACCGGTGCTGCGGGCGCGCCAGTCGCACAGAGCACCGTGCCCGCCGTCACCCTGCCCGAGAGCGGCTGCCTGCCCGCCGGCAACGGCTACCTGCGGGCGCGCATCCGCGGCGCGCTGAACCTCGACCTCAACTGGCGCAACGCCGAGCTCGAGTGCGGGGGCGATGAGCGCCCGGACGGCACCGCGGTCCGCGTCATCTTCGCCGGCCCGGCGGGCCCGCGCGGGCACCGCCTGCGCATCGTGTTCGGCATCGCCAGAGCGCACGAGGGCAGAAGCGGACACGAGCTGCCGACCAACCTCACGGTGATCCTCGAAGGCGACGGGCGGCTGTTCGCGACGCGCGGCGAGGACCACTGCACCGTCGATACACTGCACCAGGAGCGACTCGACGCCGGCGGCGGCGCCGCGCGCTCCTACCGTGTAGTGGCACGGGGCTTTTGCATTTTGCCCGCGAGCACGCTAAACAACGCGCAGCGCATTCTCATCAGCAGCTTTGACTTCGCCGGGCGGGCGACCTTCGGCGACCAGCCGCCGGTGGCAACGCCCGGCACTGGCAGCAGGTTCTGACACACATGCCGACCTCAAGACGCACGAGCGTTCCCGGCGCCGCCCTCAGCCTCGCCCTCCTCCTCGGCGCGAGCAGCGCCGCGCGCGCCCAGGAGCAGCCGCCCGTTGACCTGGCGACTTTCCCGCGCACCACGCTCGAGGTCGTGCACCGTGACCGCCACTACCAGTTCGACGTGTGGATCGCCGACACCGAGGCGCGTTCCGAGCAGGGACTGATGTTTGTCAGCGACCTGCCGGACTCGCAGGGCATGGTGTTTCCGCTCGAACCACCGAAGGTCGAGGCGATGTGGATGAAGAACACCTACATCGAGCTCGACATGCTGTTCGTCGGCACCGACGGCAGGGTCGTGAAGATCATCGAGCGCGCCCGGCCGCTGTCGCTCGAGACGCTGTCCTCCGGGCAGGTGGTCGGGGCCGTGGTCGAGCTCAAGGGCGGCGAAGCCGCCAAGCTGGGACTTGCCGTCGGCGACCGCGTGAGCTGGCGCGGTCCGCCGCGCAAGCCCGCCGCTTAGGGGCTGTTCGCAGTCCGAATCAGGCGCGGCCCCCGGTCGGCACGGCGTCGAACGCCAGCGCGACTCGCGGCTGCGTGGCGTGGATCGGATTCGTCCCGTGCCACAGATAGGACGGGAATAACACCAGCATCCCCGGCACCGGACGCACGTATAGCTCCGCGGTCGCGCCCGGCACCGGAAAACGCGGCTCGCCGAACTTCAGCCAGCCGCTGCGCAGCGCCGTGTCGTCCGACTCCTGCGGTACCGCCACGTAATACGCCGAGCTGATCCAGCCGTAGTCGTGGTAGTGGTTGACGTGATAGCCGTCGCGCCCGAGCAGCACCGACCAGGCGGCGGCGATCTGCGCTCCGCCGACGTTGCGCGCGGTGAACGGGTGGCGCGCGTCGCACCCGAGCGAGCCGGTGTAATCCGCCAGGGCCTGGCCGCAGGCGGCGAGCACCGCCCGGATCGCGGGCTCCTGATCCGCGCCCAGGTTGTGCGCCGTCTGGCTGCCAAATCGCGCGGTCTCTGCCAGCGGCTGCGTGCCGGCTCGATGCCGCGCGGCGAGCACCCCGAGGAGGGCCGTGTTGAGCGCCGCCACGGAGGCAAAGCCGGCGGGCGCCTCGAGCGGGTAGCAGCGCACCAGGCGCGCGTAGTCGAACCACTCGCGGTACGAGTCCTGCCCGAGGAGACGCGCGGCCGTCGCCTCCCAGGCCAGCCAGCGCTGCGAGAGCGGCTGCCGCGCACGCTGCATGCCGATGAACGCCAGCGCCTCCTGCGGCCGGCTCCGCGACAGCAGGATCGACACCAGGTTCTCCACTGCCGCCGCGTCCTCGGGGAGCGCGGCCGCCGCCTCGAGCGCATGGGTCTCGGCCTCCGCGAGCTGCTCGCGCTCGCGCAGCACCTGCGACAGCAGCAGACGCAACGGCGGCAGCGGGCCTGAGCGCCCGAGCTCCTCGCGCAGCAGCTGCTCGGCGACTTCGGCGCCGCCGGTGCGCGTCAGGAGCGCAGTCAGGTTCGCCCGCAGCTCGAAGTCCTCCGGCGCCTGGCGCACCGCCGCGATCAGCGCGCGCGCGAAGTCCTGATCGCCGCGCGCCTGCCGCAACCGCGCCAGCTCGAGTTGCGCCGGCACGTGCCGCGGCGAGAGCCGCACCGCCTGCGCGAATTCACGCTCGGCCTCCTGCCCGCGCCCGAGCTGCACGAGGGCGCGGGCGCGCGCCAGGCTCAGGTCGAATCCCCGCACGCCGAGCGACTGCGAGCGCCCGAGCGCGGCGAGCGCTTCCTCGGCACGGTCCAGGCGCGCCAGCAGCGCGCCGAGCTGTTGGTGCGCGGGTCCCAGGCGCGGGTTCAGCGCGAGCGCCTGCCGGTAGGCGGACTCCGCCTCGGCGAGGCGGTTCTGGCGCATGAGGATCGACCCGAGGGCGCTCCAGCCGCGCGCCTCCCGCGGGCTTGCGGCCAGCAGCGCGCGGCACTCGGCCTCTGCTTCCGCGCCACGTCCGAGCCCCTCGAGGCTGAGCGCCAGCCCGTGCCGCGCGGCGAGCTGCCCCGGATCGAGCTGCAGCACGCGCCGGTACGCACGCGTGGCGTCCGCGAGCCGGCCGTGACGCCTGAGGAAAGTCGCGAAGTTGAGCCTGAGATTCGGATCGTCGGGGGAGAACTCGATGCTGCGGCGGATCAGCTGCTCGGCGGCCGCCGCATCGCCGCCGCGGGCGCGGATCAGTCCGAGCAGATGCGTCGCCGCGGGGTTGGCAGGCTGGCTCGAGAGCACCGCGAGACAGGCGCCCTCGGCCTCGCGCAGTTTCCCCTCGTCGAGGAGCGTACCGGCGCGCGCGAGCTGCGCTGTGACCTCGGCCGCCGTGGCGCTCACGGCTGCGGGGCCGCGGCGCGCGACCGGGACCCGGACGCCGAAGAAGCGCTGCGGTGCGTGGCCGGCTTGCGCTTGCGCGAGTGCAGGATCGGAGGCTGGATCGGTGCACCGTAGACGCGTTGCCCGGTGTGGTGGGGCGCAAGCGAGATCGCCTTCGCGGGGGCCTCGGTCGTCGGGGGATCGGCGCGCACCGGCGCGGCAGCGCCCGCCACACCGAGCGCCGCGAGGACCGCGAGCATCGCCAGTAGTTTCACGGCGCCACTTTACCGCAGCTTCCCCGAGCGCCGCCTCGGGTTCGGCGCCGGGCGCACATGACACGTGCGCGTGCTACTTTTGTCGCCGTTCGCGGGACACGCTAGGATTCCTAACTTCATGACCAACAAGGGCATTGTACTCGCCGGCGGCTCAGGAACGCGTCTGTACCCGGTGACGCGCGCAGTCTCCAAACAGCTCCTGCCGCTGTATGACAAGCCGCTCGTGTACTACCCGCTGGCGGCGCTCATGCTGGCGGGAATCCGCGACGTGCTGCTCATCTCGACCCCGGACGATCTGCCGCTGTTCCAGCGGCTGCTCGCCGACGGTTCGCAATGGGGCATACGGCTGAGCTACGCGGCGCAGCCCGAGCCGCGCGGCATCGCCCAGGCGCTGCTGATCGGCGCGCAGTTCATCGGCGACGAGCCGGTGTGCCTGGTGCTCGGCGACAACCTGTTCTACGGCCACGGACTGCCCGAGCAGCTGCGCGCCGCGGCCGCGCGCACTCGCGGCGCCACGGTGTTCGCCTATTACGTGCGCGACCCGGAGCGCTACGGCGTGGTGGAGTTCGACGCCGACGGCCGCGCCGTCGGACTCGAGGAGAAGCCCGCCGCGCCGCGCTCACATTACGCGGTCACGGGGCTGTACTTCTACGACGCGGGCTGCGTCGGGATCGCGCGCAACCTCAAGCCCTCGGCGCGCGGTGAGCTCGAGATCACCGACGTCAACCGCGCCTACCTGGCGCAGGGCGCACTCCAGGTCGAGGTGCTGGGCCGCGGCGCCGCCTGGCTCGACACCGGCACGCACGCCTCGCTCCTGCAGGCGGCGAATTTCGTCGAGACCATCGAGGGGCGGCAGGGGCTCAAGATCTGCTGCCCCGAGGAGATCGCCTACCGCCAGGGCTTCATCGATCGCGCCCAGCTCACCAGGCTCGCGCAGGGCCTGAAGCGCACCGGCTACGGCGAGTATCTCGAGAGCATCCTCAACGAGCGGGTGTTCTGATGCGCAGCAGCGCGCTTGCCGCTCCCGGGCTGCTGCTGATCGAGCACCAGCAGTTCGACGATGCCCGGGGAGCCTTCTTCGAGAGCTGGAACGAGCGCGAGTTTGCCGCCGCCGGCCTCGGCGCGCGCTTCGTACAGGAGAATGTCAGCGTGTCGAAGCGCTGGGTGCTGCGCGGCCTGCACTACCAGATCCACCACACGCAGGGCAAGCTGGTGCGGGTGCTTGCGGGCGAGATCTTCGACGTCGTAGTCGATCTGCGGCGCTCCTCGCCCCACTTCGGTCGCAGCTGCACGGTGTCGCTGAGTGCCCGCGAGCCGCGCTCGCTGTGGGTGCCGGAGGGCTTCGCCCACGGTTTTCTCGCGCTCGCCGACGACACCCGCGTGGCATACAAAGTGACGGACTTCTGGACGCGCGACGCCGAGCGCACGCTCGCCTGGCACGATGCGGCACTCGGCATCCGCTGGCCGCTGCCGGCGGACGTGGCGCCGATCCTGTCCGCCAAGGACGCACAGGGCGAGCCGCTCGCGCGCGCGGAGACCTTCGCCTGAAGGCGCTCATCACCGGCGCCGGCGGCCAGCTCGGGCGCGCCCTGATCGCCGCAGCCCCCGCGGGCAGCGAGCTGCGCGCCGTCGCCCGGGCCGAGCTCGACATCGCGGACGCGCCGGCGGTGGCCGCGCTCATGCAAAGCTACGCTCCCGAGGTGGTGCTGAACGCCGCGGCGTTCACCGGGGTCGATGCCGCCGAGAGCGCACCTGAGGCGGCCGCGCGCGCCAACACGCTCGGACCTGAGGTGCTGGCGGCCGCCTGCCGCCGCACCGGCGCCTGGCTCATGCACGTCTCGAGCGATTACGTATTCGACGGCGCCCAGGGCCGACCCTACGAGCCGCAGGCAGACCCCAACCCGCTCTCGGTCTACGGCCGCACCAAGCTCGCGGGCGAGCTCGCGGTGGCGCGGGAGCTCCCCGAGCGCAGCACCGTGGTGCGCGCCTCCTGGCTCTACAGCGCCGCCGGCGGCTTTCCCGCGAGAATGCTCGCGCTCATGAAGAGCCGCCCGCAGCTCGCGGTGGTCAGCGACCAGGTGGGCGTGCCGACGCACGCCGCCGGGCTCGCGCAGGTGCTGTGGGCGCTCGCCGCCCGCCGCGCGCCCGGTCTCATGCACTGGTGCGACTCCGGGGTGGCGAGCTGGTACGACTTCGCGGTGGCGATCGCCGAGGAAGCCCTGCGCGCCGGACTGCTCGAGTCCGCGCCGGCGATCCTCGCGATCGGCAGCGCCGACTATCCGACTGCGGCGGTGCGGCCGCCCTACAGCCTGCTCGACAAGCGCGCCACCGAGAAACTCCTCGGGCGCCACGCGCCGCACTGGCGCAGCGCGCTGCGCGACACGCTCGCATGAAGCGGCTGCTGGTGACGGGCGGCGCCGGCTTCATCGGCGCGAACTTCTGCCACTACTGGAGCGCGGCGCACCCGGCCGACCACGTGGTGGTACTCGATGCCCTCACCTACGCCGGCAACCTCGCGAGCCTCTCGTCCCTGATCGACGCCGGCAGGATCCGGTTCGTGCGCGGCGATATCGGCGATGCCGCGCGCATCGGCGCGCTGTTCGCAGCCGAGCGCCCCGACACCGTGGTCAACTTCGCGGCGGAATCCCACGTCGACCGCTCGATCGAGGATCCGGCGGCGTTCCTGCGCACCAACGTGCTCGGCGCCCAGGTGCTGCTCGAGGCGGCGCGTCGCGCCTGGGGGCCGGAGGCGGCGCAGCGCGGCTGCCGCTTCCATCACGTGTCGACCGACGAGGTCTACGGCTCGCTGACTGCGCAGGCCGCCGGCTTCACCGAGAGCACCCCGTATGCCCCGAACTCCCCGTACGCCGCCAGCAAGGCGGCCGCCGATCATCTGGTGCGCGCCTACGCGCACACCTACCGCCTGCCGTGCACCATCAGCAACTGCTCGAATAATTACGGGCCGTACCAGTTCCCCGAGAAGCTGCTGCCGTTGTGCATTCTCAACATCCTCGAGGGACGGCCGCTGCCGATCTACGGCGACGGCCTGCAGATCCGCGACTGGCTGCACGTCAGCGACCACTGCCGCGCGATCGACCTGATCCTCGACAAGTCGCCGCCGGGGGAAACCTGGAACGTCGGCGGCGGCACCCAGGAACCCAACATCGCGGTCGTCGGCAGGCTCTGCGATCTCATCGATGCCGCGTTCGCCGCCGACGCCGCGCTCACACGGCGTTTTCCGCGCAGCCCCGCCGCCCAGGGCAAGGCCGCGCGCGGCCTGATGCAGCACGTGCGCGACCGGCCCGGGCACGACCGCCGCTACGCGGTCGACTCGGGCAAGATCCGCGCGCGGCTCGCATTCAGCGCCGCCACCGAGCTCACCGCCGGGCTCGAAGCCACGGTGCACTGGTATCTCGCCCACGAGCCCTGGTGGCAGGCCGTGGCGAGCGGCGAGTACCGCAAGTGGTACGCACGGCAGTACGCGCCGGAGGCTCGGTCGTGACGGCCGGCGAGGCAGGGCCGCAGGCGGGCGACCGGCGCGCCGCGCGCGCGCTGTTCCACCGGGCACGCCTGCAGAGCTGGCTCGGCCGGCGCGAGCAGGCCCTGGCGCTGTGCCGGCAGGCGGTGACGCACGCCGATTACTCGCGCGCCTACTCGCTGATGTCGCGCCTGTCCCTTCCAGGGGAGGACTACTTCGAGGTGCTGGGGCGCATCCACCGCTACCTGCAGCCCCGGAGCTATCTCGAGATCGGCGTGTCGCAAGGCAAGTCGCTGGCGCGGGTGCTGCCGCAGACACAGGTGCTCGGCATCGATCCCGAGCCGCAGCTCGCCAACCCCCCGGGACCCAATCAGCGGATCTTCCGCGAGACCAGCGACCAGTTCTTCGCCGCGCACGACGTGCGCGCCGAGCTCGGCGGGCGCCCGGTCGACCTGGCATTCATCGACGGCATGCATCGCTTTGAGTTCGCGCTGCGCGACTTCATCAACGTCGAGCGGGTGTCGGCGCGCGGCTCCGTGATCCTGCTGCACGACTGCTACCCGCTCGATGCGCGCACGGCGCAGCGCGAGCAGACGACGCGCTTCTGGAGCGGGGACATCTGGCGGCTGCTGCTGCTGCTGCGCGCCCGCCGCCCGGATCTGCTGGTGCATACCATCGCCACCCCGCCCACGGGACTGGGGATCGTGCTGCATCCGGACCCCGAATCGCGCCTGCTCGCCGACAACCTCGAGCCGCTGATCGCCGAGTACCTCGCCACGGATTTCAGCGTCCTCGAGGGGCGCCAGCCGCAGGCGCTGGGGCTGCTGCCGAACGAATGGCCGCGAATCCGCGCGCTGCTCGAGCGGCGCAATGCGGCGACCTGAGCCGGCTGAAGTCGCGCCGCCACGATCACACGGCGGGGTGAGGCGGGGCGCACGCCGCGGCGCCGTCAGCGCGAGCTTCCCAGGTCCTCGAGATGCGCGCGCCAGGTGCGCAGGTGCAACATCAGGTGCTTGCGCCAGCGCACGATGAACTTCAGCTGCTCGAAGCAGCGCATCAGGAGCGGCGCCAGCGCGCGCGGCACGCCGCGGCGATACACGTGGCCGCCGGCGAGCGTGCGCGAGCCGCGGAACGCCGGATACATCCGGCGCACGCGCTCGAGCTCCTCGCCCGGATCGACACCCATCTCCTTGAGCTTGCGGTAGAAGGCGGTCGGACGACCGCCGCCGCTGCGCGTGTGCTCCATGGCGACGGCATCGACCACCTGGATCGGATGGCGGCTGCCGATGCTGCCCGCCCAGGCGAGATCCGTTCCCCAGGTGCTGCGCGTCATGCCGAACGTCGGCAGCAGCTCGGTGAGCGCCGCCAGCGAGAAGCACGGCGCCATCACCTCAACGAAGCTCACCCGCCGCAGCAGGCACACGGGGTTGCGCACCAGCGCATTGATGGTGGTGTTCGTGAACCAGCGCAGCCCAGGCTGCGACAGGTAGGTGCGGTACTGCGCGCACAGCGCGAAGAACCGCGACAGCTCCCCGGGGCGCAGGTACACGTCGTCGTCGAGCAGCGCGATGTAGCCGTACTCGAACGGTTGTGGCCGCTGCCGCCAGAACTCGAGGAAGCCGTCGAGCTTGTTGAAGCCGCCGTGGCAGTAGAACTCCGCCAGCGCCTCGGCGCGCGGCGGCACGTACCAGCTCACGCAGCAGTCCCAGTTGCGCGCCGGATCCTCCGCGATCAGTCGCGGGTGGAGCGACTCGCCTCCGGCGCGTACGAACGCGAGGTAGGGTCGCCGCCCGGGCGGTGGTGCGCCGCCCTCCGCCGCCACTACTCCTGCGCCTCGCGCGGCCGCCAGGCTGCGGCAAGCTCCTGCTGCTTGCGCGGCGGCACCGGATCGTAGTGACTCAGCTCCATGGTGTAGGCACCCTGGCCGCCGGTGAGCGCCTTGAGGCGCGACTGGTACTCGGAAACCTCGGCGAGCGGCACCAGCGCCTGCAGCATCGCACGCTGCCCCGGGAGCGAGTCGCTGCCGCTGATGCGGGCGCGCTTGGTGGCGAGATCGCCGGTGATGTCGCCGATGGCGCTCGCCGGCGCCGTGATCTCCATTTTCATGATCGGCTCGAGCACGATCGGCGCGGCCTTGAGCAATGCGTCGAGAAACGCCTTGCGTCCCGCCGATACGAACGCGACCTCCTTCGAGTCGACCGCGTGATGCTTACCGTCGTATACGGTGACGCGCACGTCCTGCAGGGGGAAGCCGGCGAGCGCGCCTTCAGTGAGCACCTGACGCACGCCCTTCTCCACCGCCGGAATGAACTGCCCGGGGATCGCGCCGCCGACCACGTCGTCGACGAACTCGAAGCCCACGCCGCGCCCGAGCGCCTCGATGCGCAGGTACACCTCGCCGAACTGGCCGGCGCCGCCGGTCTGCTTCTTGTGGCGGCAGTGGCCGTCCGCGGCGCGGGTGATGGTCTCGCGGTACGGAATGCTCGGCGGGTGGGTCTTCACGTGCACGCCGTAACGCTCGCTCATGCGCTCGAGCAGCACGCGCACGTGGAACTCGCCCATGCCGTACAGCACGGTCTCGTTCACCGCCGCGTGATGCTCGATGCGTACGCACGGATCCTCGGCGGTGAGCTTGTGCAGCGTGTCGGCGAGACGCTGCTCATCGCCGCGCCGCTCCGGCTCGATGGCGACGCCGAGCATCGGCGGCGGGAACGACACGGGTTTGAGGTGGTAGTGGTCCTCGTCGTGCGAATCGTGCAGCACCGCATCCAGGTGCAGCTCATCGACCTTGGGCGTCGCGCAGATGTCGCCGGGTCCCGCGGCGGCGATCTCGGTGGTGTCCTTGCCGAGCAGGCTGTAGAGGTGCGCGATCTTGACGGGCTTGCGCCCGTCGCCGATAAACAGCTGGCTGCCCTGGCGCACCGTTCCCTGGTGTACGCGCAGCACGCCGAGCTTGCCCACGTACGGGTCGATGCTCACCTTGAACACGTGCGCGAGCACGTGGCGCGCGGGATCGGGGCTCACTGCTACGGGCTCGACTGCCTCCCCCGTGCCCTTGAGGAACAGCGGCGGATTGCCCTCGGCGGGATTGGGCATGAGGCGCTCGAACACCTGGAGCAGCTCGGTGATCCCCGCCCCGGCCTCCGCGGACACGAAGCACACCGGCACAAGGTGCCCCTCGCGCAGCGCCTGCTCAAAAGGGTCGTGCAGCTGCTCCGGCGTCAGCTCCTCGCCCTGCTCGAGGTAGAGTGCCATCAGCTTCTCGTCGAGCTCGACCACTTGGTCGATGATCTGGGTGTGCGCGGCCTCGACGGTGGAGAAATCCGCAGGCCGGCCGTGCGGCTGGAAGAAGCAGTCAACCACCGAATCCCCGCCGCCGGCCGGCAGATTCAGCGGCAGGCACTCGCGCCCGAAGATCTCGCGCAGCTGCGCCAGCACGTCGGCGCAGTGCGCATCGTGGCAGTCGATCTTGTTGATGATCACCAGGCGGCACAGGCCCCGCTCACGCGCGGCGTCCATGAGACGCGCCGTGAGCGTGTCGACCCCGCTCACGGCGCTCACCACGACCGCGACCGCCTCGACCGCTTCCAGCACCGCGAGCGTCTTGCCGAGAAAGTCCGCGTACCCGGGCGCATCGATCAGGTTGATGCGGGTGCCGTTGGAATCGAAGCTGCAGATCGCGGTGTCGAGCGAGTGCTGCAGGCGCTTCTCCTGGGGGTCGAAGTCCGACACCATGGACCCGCGCGTGAGGCTGCCGCGGTTGCGGATCGCGCCCGCCTGCAGCAGCAGCGTCTCGGTGAGGGAGGTCTTGCCCCCGCCGGCTTGTCCGACGAGGGCAATGTTACGGATGCCAGACGTCGCGTACCCCATGGCGAAAGCTCCCCGGCTTGTTGGACTAGCGGTGCCCGTAAGGAGCATCACCGGTTAGGTGAAAGCCTACTCCGCCGGGCTGGGCGGCGGCTAGAACCGCGGTCGGCGACGGCAGGTCTCGTCGAGCCCTGCGCGTGGCTCAATGCGTTTCAGGGCGCCGTCAGCTCCAGCGCGGAGCCGGCTTGGTTAACAGTGGTGAGCACGATCGGGCGGCGCCAGACCTTGTGGAGGTAGTCGAGTACCTTACGGCTGCGCTCGAGGTCAAGTCCGCGGCCGTCGACCGAGCTGTCGTGGGTGAGCTCCAGGGTGCCGTCGTTGCGTATGTGCGCGGCGGACACGACCGGGGCGCCGAAGTTGTACTTCGGTCCAAGCACCGCTTCGTGCAGCGCCGTCACGTCGTGCTCGAGCACCTTGATCTGGCCGTCGCTGCGCGCGCTAAACCGGAACAGGCCGAGCTCGTCGGCCAGCTCGCGCGTCAGGTGGTTGCGCACGAACGCGAAGTCGTCGTCCTGCTCCATGATGCGGCGCGCAGCCTCGAGCCCGTCCCTCTCGACGATGCTCTCCCACATCGCGAAGCCGAGGTGGTAGGGATTGACGCTGAGCGATACCTGCTGCTCGGCGGCAATCGGCCGCACCACATCCGAGTGGCACTTGATGGCATCCAGGTACGACTGCTGCGGCACGAAGTCCGCCTCGCGCAGCAGGCGCGCGTGCCAATAGGACGCCCAGCCTTCGTTCATGATCTGCGTGGCGAACACCGGATAGAAATAAAACGACTCCTCGCGCACCGCCAGGAAGATGTCGCGCTCCCAGCTCTCCATCTCGGGCGCGTAGTTGGCGACGAACCACAGCAGGTCGCGCTCCGGGTGCGGCGGAACCGGCGCGCGCTTGCGCTCCATGCTGGCGGAGCGGGCGGCGGGCTCGAGCGCGGCGAAGCGCTTGCGGAACGTGTCGTCGACCAGGGTCTGCGGGTCGGCGAGGTACGGCGGGTAGCGCTCGCGCCGCAGGTCCTGATCGACGTCGATGTGCTGCTCGAGAGCGAGCGCCGCATCGAGCACCGCTTCCACGCGCTGCGCGCCATGCGTTTCGATGTTCTGCTGGATCTGGCGGGCATGGCTGGCGGCGTGCTCGACGATGCGCTCGCTGACCTGCTGCTGGCAGCGGCGGAACAGCAGGTTGTTGCGCGAGAAATCCGCGTGCCCGAGCACGTGGGCGGTGACCAGGATGTTCTCAGCCAGCCCGTTGCTCTCGGCAAGATAGGCGTGCCCCGGGTTGCCGGGAAACACCACCTCGAACAGCCGCGAGTGGCCCATGCGCCGCTGGATGAGCTGATAGATGTAGCGCACGCCGAACGACCAGTGCGGCATACGCACCGGCAGGCCATAGATGGCGATCTCCATCATGAAGCTGTCGGGGACCGCCTCGAAGTCCACCGGATTGAACACGAGTCCGGAGCGCGCCGCGAGCTGCTCGATGCGCTGGATGTAGCTGCGCCAGTCGTCGCTCATGGGCTGTCGGTGCGCGGGCCGCCGCCCGGACCGTCGGGGGCGTTGCTTTCCGCCGTGAAGAAGTGCCGCACCGCGCCCCACACGTCGTCGAAGTCGTTGAGCGCGTAGCTGCCGGCGGCACAGCCGGCCCCGGAGAGCTCGGCGAACAGCTTGCCGGTCTCGGTTGCGAGCTGGCGCGAGAGTCCCGAGGACACCTCGACGTAGCCGGTGAAGCAGGTGTCGGCGGCCACGGAAGCCAGCGCTGCGCGCGCCTCCGCCGCATCGCTCACCGAGTTGTCGCCGTCGGAGGCATAGAAGAGGTAGATGTTGCTGCGTGCGGGGTTGAAGCGCGCGTCGATGATCTCGCGCACCTTGAGCAATCCGGTCGAGGCGACGGTGCCGCCGGTGCCGGTAACCTGGAAGAAGTCCGGCTCGTTGAATTCCCAGGCCTCGGTGGTATGGGCGACGAACAGCGTCTCCATGGAGCGGTACTGGCGGCGCAGCCCCTGCACCACCCAGAAGAAGAACGTCTTGGCGAGCTTGCGGTCGCGATCGGACATGCTGCCGGAGACATCCAGCATGAAGAACACCACGGCGTGCACCGCGGGCTGGCGGCGCCGCGCCAGCTGGCGGAAGCGCAGGTCCTCATCGGTGAAGGTCGGGGTTGCCCCCGGTGCGCCGCGGCGCTTGACCATCTCCTTGAATGAGCGGCGCCGGTCGAGCCGCGAGCGCGCACCGCGCCGGTCCCAGCCCTCGCGCGTCCACTCGGTCTCCTCCGACGGACCGACACGCGCCTTGAGGTTCGGCAGCTGCATCTCTTCCCACAGCCAGTCGACGATGTCGTCGACCTTGAACTCGAGCAGCAGCTGCACCTCGCCCTCGTCGCGGCCGCCGGCACCTTTCTCGCCCGGGCCGCGCTCGCGCGCGGGATCGGACAGTACATCGCCAGGCTTGGCGTTGCCCTGCCCCGCGCCCTGACTCTCCTCGGGACGTCTCAGCCGGAAGTGATAGTGCTCGAGCATGCGCACCGGCACCCGCACGGTGCGCGCGCTGTCGTTGATGACCTCGCCGCCGGCGATGATCTCCGGCAGGTTGGCGCGCACCGCCTCGCGCACCTTCTCATCGTGGCGCAGCCAGTCGCGCGCGCCGCGCGAGAACAATTCGTACCACTTGTCCGCGCCGCCGGGCGCGCTCTCGCCGCGCCTGCCCTGGTCCCCTTCCATGTGCTACTCGTACTCCTTTTTGCGCGGCGCCGCCAGAGCCCGTTGCGGCGCCCGCAGCCTATTCCTGCGCGAGCAGCGTGGTCACGTAGCTCAAGGCCTCCTTGGCACTGTGCTCGTCGTAGCCGTATTCGCTCACCAGGCGCTGCTGCACCACCGAGATCTTCTGGCGCGCGTCATCGTCGGGGCGCGCGGTCGAAGTGACCAGCCTCAGCACGTCGCGGCGCTCCTCGAACAGGTACTGCTCGATCGCCTCGCGCATGCGCGCGTGACTCGCCAGCTTGAATTTCTCGCCCGCCTTGAACGCCACCATGGCCTTGCGCACTACTTCCTGGCGGAACGACAGCTTGCCGGAATCCGACACCTTGATCTTCTCCTCGACCGAGCGCAGGAAGCGCTCGTCCGCCGGGCGGCTCTCACCGGTGATGGGATCGGTGACCTGACGGTGATCGAGCGAGGCCTCGACCTCATCCAGGTACTTCTCGAGCAGCTGCTGCGCCTCCGCCTCGAAGGAGGCGAACATCGCCCGGTGCACGTCCTCCTTGACCCAGCGGTTGTAAAACTCCTTGCGGGCCGTCACCAGGTGGTCGATCCAGGCCTTCTTCTGCTTGGCGTCCATGCGCGCATCGCTCTCGATGCCGTCCTTGAGCGCCAGCAGCAGCTCCATGCTGGTCAGGCTGTGGGTATTGCCGCGGGTGATGGCATTGGAAATCGCGTTGATCACGAAGCGCGGGCTGACCCCGGTCATCCCCTCCTCCGGGACCTCGGCGCGCAGCCGCACGGCCTCGGTCTCCGGCATGCCCTCGACCGCCTCGCCGGCATACAGGCGCAGCTTCTTCGCCAGATCGAGCCCTTCGCGCTCGGGCTTGACGAGGCGCGTCAGGATGGCGAACACCGACGCGAGATTCAGCACGTGCGGGTCGAGGTGTACGTTGCGGAATGCCGGCGCGCCGGACACCAGCTTCTGGTAGATGCGCGCCTCGTCGCGGTAGGAGAGCGAATAGGGGATCTTGACGATCACCATGCGGTCGAGCAGCGCCTCGTTCTCCTTCTCCTGGAGGAACTTGTGGAACTCCGCCAGGTTGGTGTGCGCGAGGATGGTCTCGTCGAGGTGGATGAGCGGGAAGCGCGACACCTTGACGTTCTTCTCCTGCGTGAGGGTGAGCAGCAGGTAGAGGAACTCGCGCTTCACCTTCAGGACCTCGATCATCTCGAGCATGCCGCGGCTGGCGGCGTAGACCGCGCCCGACCACGACCAGGCGCGCGGGTCGCCCTCGTCGCCGATCTGCGCAACTTTGGCGAGGTCGACCGAGCCGACCAGGTCGGCGATGTCGGCGGTGGTGGGATCATGCGGCGCGTAGGTGCCGATGCCGATGCGCGAGGCTTCCGCGAGGAACACGCGCTCGACCGGTACGCGCACGAAATCGCCCTCGAACTCGCGCTCGACGAAATCGCGCGCCCACGGCGACAGCTCGCCCTGAACGTGCACGCCGTAGCGCTCGCGAAATTCCGGCCGCAGGCTCGTCGGGATCAGGTTGAGCGGGTTCTCGCGCAGCGGTGAGCCGCGGATCGCATAGAGCGCGCCCTCGTCGGTGCGGCTGTACTCCTCGAGCCCGCGCTTCAGCAGGATCGCGACGGTGGACTTGCCGCCCGACGGCGGCCCGAGCAATAGCAGCAGCCGCCGGCCCACGTCCGAGCCCGCCGCCGCGGCCTTGAAGTAGTCGACCACGCGCGACAGTGGCTCGTCGATTCCGAACAGCTCGCGCTTGAACAGCTCGCGCGCGCGCATGTTCTCCGGCGCTTCCGGCTGCGCGGCGCGGCCATGCCAGCGCAGCATGTCCCAGATGTATTCATGACTGCTGCGCGCGAACGCCGCGGGCCGCGTCGGCAGGATGTTGGTAAGGAACTCGCCGAACGTGCCTTCCCAGCGCTGCGCACGATGCTGGCGGCTGAAGGAGCTCAGCGTGTCGATGAATCCGGTACCGGGGCCGTGTGATTCCTGGTCAGCAGCGAGCGCTCGCATCATCCATCCTCCCGTGGGCTCAATTTCGGCCTCGAGCCTGGGTGCCGGCGACGCCGGCAGTGCCAGCGATTCTTAACTTAAATCCAACGCCGTACCCAAAGAGTGACGGCCTTCCGATCCTGATACAGCTATTACGTTAAGACGGTCACAAGCGCCGATTGTTCACTGAAGCGGCGCCGGGACGCCAGTTCCAGTTGCGCACCGGCGACGGCGGCCGCCGCTAGCGCGACCTTAAGTGACTGATTGCAAAGCGCGCCCCGCCCGGCAGTGCGGTGCGCCACCGCCGCCGAACGCCGCGAGCGGCGCTCAGATGTGCCCGCGAGGCGCGCCCCTGATGCACAGTGGTGGTTCGCGCCGCGCGCAGTGCATCGCGCGCTGAGCGGTGCGCGCGGTGCGTGCTGCACCTCGAGCGCGCACCAGCGCGCTGAATGTGCGGTCCGCGGGCGGCAGCGGTGCGAAGCGAGCAGTGCTTCAGACTTTGAGGAGCGCCGTCGCAGCGGCCCGACGCAGGCTGTCGTTATTGTGAACTGACGCACTGCGTTGCCGCTGAGGCTACATATCCTGCTACCGCGAGGTTTTGCGCGTGGCGCAGACGCGTCCGCGGCTGGCGGCACTGCACGGAGACCCGTTCTGGTTCAGTGATTTCGAACAAAGGTTGGTAGAGACTCCACGTGGCCAGTCCAGCACCCAGTCAGTCCCGCCACACTTCCGGCCCTGCAAGCGGCGCGCCCGCCCAGCCGGCAGCCTCCCAGCCGCAGGTGGACGTCACCGCCGTCACCACCCGCGATGAATTTCTGCTCGAGCTCGGCCAGGCGCTCGGCGGCCAGGCCGGGATCCGCCCGGTCGACTCCCTCGATGCCGCCTTCGAGAGCATCGGCAGCCGTAAGCGCGGCCAAGTGCTGGTGCTCGATGCGCGTGAGGTCCCCGAGGTGCGCGCCGCGGTCGACGCCGCCCACGCGCGCGCGCCGCACGCGGTCGTGCTGGTGTTCGCCACCGAAGCGCTCGCGAAGCGGGTGGCGGCGGCGCTCAGGGGCTCGAAGGTGTTCGCGGTGCTGCCGACTCCGCTCGACATGCCCAAGACACAGGCGGTGTTCGGCAGTGTCATCGAGGCGGCGCTCGCAGCGCGGGCCGCAGCGCATGCGTCTGCGCCTTCCGCCGATCTGTCGATCGGCGCCTTTCGGCCGCACCCGGCGGCCGCAGCCGATGCCGACGCCGATGAGGATGTGGGTGGCGGCAAGCCCCTCACACTGATCCTCACCGCCGCCGCCGTCGTGCTGGCGCTCGCCGGGGGTGCAGCCTGGTTCTTCATGCACAGCCGCGGTGCAGGCCAGCCGGCCGGCGTGGCGGCCACAGCCGCTGTGCCCACCGCCCGGGAAGCCCCGGCCGAGGGCAGCACCGCCGCACTGCCGCCGGCGCCCACGGCCGATCTCTCGATCGTGCAGGGCAAGGTGGACGACCTGCTGGAAAAGGCGCGCCAGGCGATGCGCGAGCGGCGCTATACCGAGCCAGCCGGCGACAACGCGCTGCTCTACTACCGTTCCGCCGCAGCCGCCGATGCCTCCAACAGCGAGGCTCGCGACGGGCTGTCGCGCGTCGCCGCGGTCCTCGCCGGGCGCGTCGAGGAGGCGCTGAGCGCCGGACGCTTCGACGAGGCGGCACAGACGCTCGCCAACTTCAAGGCCGCCGCCCCCGCCGATCCACGCGGCGCCGCTCTCGATGCGCGGCTGGCGAGCGCGGAAGTCTCCAAGGCGTTCGCTGACGGCAACTACGACCGCGTCGGCGCGCTGCTGCACCAGGCACAGCAGAATCACAGCGTCCCCGCCGATCAGCTCGCCAAGTGGCGCGCCGACCTCGCGCGCCGTCAGGAGGACGCCAAGGTGGAGCACCTGGCGGGCCTCGCCGAGGACCGCATTCACGACGGCCAGCTCTCCGATCCCGCCGACGACAGCGCCAAGGCCTACCTGCGTCAGCTCGAAGCGAGCGCGCCGGCCAACGCGGCCACCGAGCGCGTGCGGCGCGAGCTGACCACCGCCTACCTGCGCAAGGCGCACGACGCGGCGGTCGCCCGCAACCAGGCCGATGCGGATCGCTGGCTCAACGAGGCGCGCGCCGTGGGCGCGAGCGCCGCCGATATCAGCTCCTTGCAGAGCGACGTCGCGGGCGCGCGCGCCAAGGCGGCGCAGGTCGAAAACGACCGCCTCGCGCAGCAAGTCCGCGACGCACTGCGCGACGGGCACCTCACCGAGCCCGCGCAGGAGAGCGCCGCCTACTACCTCGGCCAGCTGCAGGCGAGCGATCCGAACAATGCGCTTGTGGCGCAGGCGAGCCACGATCTGGCGGCCAAGCTCCTCGATCGCGCACGCTCCGCGGTGCAGGCCGGCCGCAGCCCCGACCCGGATCTCAGTGAGGCGCGGCGCTGGGGCGCGAGTCCGCAGGACATCCTCACCGTGCAGCAGCTCGCCGCCCCGAAGGCCGCCGCTGCCCCCGACCTGGCGGCGCTCGCTGCCAGATTGAAGGCGACGCGCACCACCGCGCCGGAGTATCCGCAGGACGCCCTCCAGCATCAGATCAGCGGCAGTGTGATCGTCGCTTTCACGGTCGACACCAACGGCACGACCCGCGACGTCAGCGTAGTCGAATCGAAGCCGGCCGGAGTGTTCGACAAGGCCGCCCTCAACGCGGTGCGCCACTGGCGCTACGCGCCCGCGGTCTTCAACGGTGCGCCGATCGCCGTACCGACGCGCGCCCTGGTGCGTTTCGAGCTGCCGAAGTGACAACCGGGAGAACTAGCCGATGACGCTCACAGGCGCAGAACGCCGCCGCCAACTCACAACCGCCGGCATCGGCACGGTGCTCACCCTGGTGATGGGCGCAGCGCTGGTGCTCGGCTTCCGGCTAGCGACTCAGATGCGCGCCAACATCGGAGCGCTGCAGGCCGCGAGCGCCCTGCAGAACTACCCCGACGACATCAGCCAGCAGCTGGCAACGCTGCGCGACCGCCTCGAGACGCGCGCCTACTCCGGCCAGGCGCTCGCCGACCTGCAGGGCACCGTCAAACGCTTCAACCAGCAGCTGCGCGAGCTCGAGACCGCCCGCGCCGCCGCCTCGCCACAGCTGCGGCGCGCGCTGCAGCTGTGGGAGCAGTACCGCCCGGTGCTCGAGCCGGTGGTGAGCTTCGAGGGCCAGCCGTACGTCGACTCGGACACCGCCGGCAGCGTGCTGTCGCGCGACGGTCGGGAGCACTATGCGGCGGTCAAGCGCGCGCAGCTGTTTGCCGCCGACAACGCCCAAGAGCTGCAGGGCGCACTGGCGACGCTTGCCGGCACGCTGCAGCACGACGCCTCGACCGCCGCCAACAACCTGCGCGCGCTGCTGTCGGCGGGCGTGCTCGCGGCGCTGGTGCTGGCCGCAGCGGCCGCCTACTTCCAGTTCACGCGCTCGCGCCATGAGCGTGTGGCACGCGAGGCGCAGGAGCAGACGCGCGACATCCTGCGCACCGTGCGCGAGGGCTTGTTCCTGCTGGACGCCGAATACCGGATCGGCACGGTGTGGTCGGACGCGCTGACGCGCATGTTCGGTCGCGCGGATTTCGCCGGGCTCACCTTCGAAGAGCTGCTCACCGGCCTGGTGCCGCCGGCGACGCTCTCGACCGCCGCCAAGTACATCAAGCTGCTGTGGGGCGAGCGCGCGCACGAGAACCTGATGAAGAGCATCAATCCGCTCGGTCAGCTCGAGATCAGCATGGACAACGGCCACGGCGGCAAGGAGACCCGCTACCTGCAGTTCGACTTCCACCGCGTCATGGGCGCGGCGGGCATCAAGCACGTGCTGTGCGCGGTCGGTGACATCACCTCCAGCGTGCTGCTGTCACGCGAGCTGCAGGAGTCGCAGGAAAACGCCAACAGCCAGCTCGACATGATGCTCAGCATGCTGCATGTCGATCCGCTGCAGATGATGACGTTCCTCGATACCGCCGAAACGGGGCTCAAGCTCGTCAACACCATCCTCAAGGAGCCGGCGCGCACCGATGCGGAGTTCCGCAAGAAGCTGCAAGGTCTGTTCCGCGAGCTGCACTCGATCAAGGGCGAGGCATCGGCGCTCAACCTCGGCAGCGTCACCAGCCGCGTGCACGCGCTCGAGGACCTGGTCAGCGAACAGAAGAACAAGCCCGAGCTCTCCGGGGGCGACTTCCTGCCGATCGTGCTCAAGCTCGACGAGCTGCTGGCGCACCTGCGCGGAGTGCGCGAAATGGCGGCGCGGCTGACCGTGCTCAGGGACAGCGGCACGCAGGTCCCGGCCGCAATCCCCGCCCCGGTCACGGCTGCAGCCCCGGCCGAGCCGCGCAGCGCCGCGCCCGCCGGCGCGCCGCCGCTGCCGGCGGCCTCCACCGCACGCCCCGCCGAGGATCTGGCGCCGACGCTCCAGGCGATGACCGAGCGCCTGGCGCGCGATCACGCCAAGCGCATCAGGCTGAAGGTGAACGGGCTCGGCGCGGTGCCTGCCCACTACGCTGCCACGGTCAAGGACTGCGTCATCCAGATGCTGCGCAACTCGGCGGTGCATGGCATCGAGGCGCCCGACGTGCGGCGCGCGCATACCAAGCAGGAAACCGGCGTCGTGAGCGTCGAGTTCCGCAAGAGCGACGAAGGCTACGAGCTGGTATTCGAGGACGACGGCGCGGGCATCAAGCCAGAGACACTGAAGGCCGCCGCAGTGCGCAACCGGCTGATCACCCAGGAAGAGGCTGCCGGCATGGACACGCGCACGGCAATGGCACTGATCTTCCGGCCGGGCTTCTCCACCCAGGACGGCGTCTCGATGGACGCCGGCCGTGGCGTCGGCATGGACGTGGTCGCCCGCAGCGTGTACGCGCTCGGCGGCAAGATCGGCGTCAGCACCCACCCGGGCAAGTTCACCCGTTTCAAGATCCTGCTGCCGGCGGCGGATGCGGCCAGCAGCGCGGTCGCCTGAGCGAGCTGACGGCTTGCGCATGAACAGCACCAACGGCAAACCGATGAACCGCAAGCGATCGTTCAAGCTGATGATCGTCGATGATTCCAACATCATGCGGCGGCGCATCGAGCGCTCACAGCAGTTCGAGGAGCTGCAGCTGGTCGGTACCGCCGGCAACGGCGTGGAGGCACTCGAGCTCTTCAAGCGCACCGACCCCGACGTCGTCACCATGGATCTGACCATGCCGCGCATGGACGGCATCGAGTGCATCGGCAGGCTGGTGGCGCTCAAGCCGGCGGTGCGGATCCTGGTGATCTCGGCACTGGCAGACAAGGCGACCGCGGTGGAAGCCATGGAGAAAGGCGCCAACGGCTTTCTCAACAAGCCGTTCACCGACCGACAGTTGAACGAAGCGATCGCCGATCTGATGCGCTGAGCACTGAGGTCACTCTGCCATGCTGTACGAACAAGAGCTGAAGACTTTCGTCGAGGGGACGACGAACTTCTTCGAGGTCGCCGCCCAGCAGCCGGCCTCGATCGGCTCGCCGTACCTGATGGAAGGCACGCCCGCGGTGCACGAGTACACCGGCGTGATCAACATCTCGGGCAAGCGCGAGGGCGTGGTGTACTTCACCGCACCCAAGGCCATGCTGACCGTGCTGCTGATGAAGATGCAGGAGAACGACTTCAGCCACGAGACCATGCGCGACCTGGTCGGCGAGGTCGCCAACACCATCTCGGGCAACGCCCGCAAGGACTTCGGCCGCGACTTCGTGATCTCGGTGCCGAGCGTGCTGTCGGGGGAAAAGCCCGACATCCCGCAGAAGCCCGGACTGCGCTCGTTCATCATCCCGATCAACTGGCGCAGCCACTCGGCCAAACTGGTCGTATCTCTCACGTAGGCTCGGCCGAACAGTCTTTCCCAGGGCCGCCGTAAATCCATCCCTGGAGGCTGCGGGAAAAACGTCCCTGTTTTTCACGCGCTGCGACGACGAGGTGCCGCAACGTCCACTGACCCAGGGCGGTCCCTCGGCCTTACCCATTAGCGGCCACGCAGGGTGGCCGAAGCGGACAAACACGCCGCTACGTTGCCTGAGACTGTCTCCTCAGTGCATTCTCTCTTCGCCCCTCCCAGGACAAGGGCGCAGACATGCAAGGGGAGTCGCCAATCCAGGCGAGCACACCTGTCGGGGCCGGGCTTGTCCGCTCCTTGAAGCGCTGGCTTTCGCTACGCGCCTACGGACTCGTGACGAGCACGCTATTCGGGGCCAACACCTCGCCGCTGACGATGCGTGCCCGCTTCGAGCGCTTCGCTCGCGTCTCGCGCGAAGCATTGCAGCGCAAGTTCCCCAGGCTCGTGTTCCAAGACCACACCATCGATGGGCTCGCCATTGAATCGGTCTGTGCCGTCGAAACGCCGGCTCGGGTCATTCTCTACCTGCACGGTGGCGTGTTCTTCATGGGTTCGCCGGCTTCGTACCGAAATCGAACAATGCGGCTGAGTTATCGCTGCGACGCGGAGGTGTTCGTCCCCGCTTATCGACTGGCGCCAGACCCGCCCTCCCGCCGCACTTGCGCGGCGAGCAACCGCTCGCCGGTGGGAGGCACGCCCGAAACAGTCTTTCCCCGGGGCGTGAAAAACAGGGACGTTTTTCCCGCAGCCTCCAGGGACGGATTTACGGCGGCCCGGGGAAAGACTGTTTCGGGCGGGGCTCCCTGCCCTACGCAGCGGTTTCCTCGTCCGCGCGCAGCCGATAGCCGAGCCCGGTCTCGGTGACCAGATAGCGCGGCTGGCGCGGGTCGGGCTCGAGCTTGCCGCGCAGGTTCTTGATGCACACCCGCAGCGAACGCGAGTCGTCCTGGCGCTCCGGTCCCCACACCTCGCGGATCAGTTGTCCCTGCATCACGATCGAGCCCAGGTGGCGCGCCAGGCACTCGAGCAGGCGGTACTCGAGCGGCGTCAGATGGATCTCGGCGTCGCCCGCGTGCGCCTCGCGGCGCGCCAGATCGATGCGCACCGCCCCGAACTGCAGCGGCGCCGCGGACGTGCTGCGCACGCTGCGGCGCAGCGCCGCGCGCAGCCGCGCCAGCAGCTCGGCGGCGCTGAAGGGCTTGGCCACGTAATCGTCGGCACCCGCATCAAGCGCGGCAACCTTTTGCTCCTCCATCGTACGCGCCGACAGCACCACGATCGGCACCGGCGACCAGGCACGCACGCGGCGGATGACTTTGAGTCCATCATCGTCCGGCAATCCCAGGTCGATGAGCAGCAGGTCGGGCTTGTGGCTGCGCGCCTCGATCTCGGCGCGCAGAGCGGTGTCCGCTTCGATGCAGCGGTAGCCCTCGGCGGTGAGCAGCACCCGCAGCACGTTACGGATCGCAGGCTCGTCCTCGATGACCAGCACCTGATGCATCGCCTGGGTCATGCGGCGGGCTCCACGGCCGGGAGCGTGAACGCGAAGCGCGCCCCGCCGGTCTCACGGCGCTGGGCCTCGATGAGGCCGCCGTGCGCGCGCACGATTGCCTGACAGATCGCGAGCCCGAGCCCCACGCCCACCGCCGCCCCCTCGCCGCTGCCGCGCTGGAACTTGTCGAACAGTCGCGCCGGCTCGCCGGGCGGCAGCCCTGGCCCGTCGTCGTCGACCCATACGCGCACGAACTCGCGGTCGCCGTCGGCGATCGCGGACACTGTCACGTGTGTTCCCGCCGGCGTGTACTTGGCGATGTTGTCGAACAGGTTGGCGAACACCTGCACGATCAGTGTCGCATCCACGTACACCGGCGGCAGGTCCGCCGGCAGGCGCACCTCCACCGGATGGGCGGCGAGCTTGTCGGCGTCGCGGCTGAGTGCGCTGCCCACCAGATCGTCGAGCGTCTGCCAGTCGCGTCGCAGCAGCACCTGCCCGGATTCGAAGCGCACCAGGTCGAGCACGTTGGAGACCAGCTCGGACATCTCGCGCGCCCTGCTCTCGATGGAGCGCGCCAGCTCGACGCGCGTCGCTTCGTCGAGGGCCGCGCCGTGCTGCGCGAGCGTGCCGCCGGCGCCCGCCATCACGGCGAGCGGCGTGCGCAGGTCATGCGAGATGGAGGCGAGCAGCGTGTTGCGCAGCGTCTCGCGTTCGGCGGCGAGGCTCGACTGCTCGGCGACTTCCGTAAGATGCGCGCGCTCGAGCGCCAGCGCGATCTGCCCGGCGAAGGTCTCCAGCAGATGGCTCTGCTCCGGCAGCAGCACCCGCCGTACGTTGCTCGCCAGCACCGCGAGCACACCCACGGTGCTGCGTTCGCGCCCGAGCGGCACGTACAGACCTGGCGCGGCCGGCAGCGTATCGGAGCCCAGGCCGGCACGGCGCCCGTGGTCGGCCACCCACTGCGCAACCGCCAGATCCGCGTGGCGGAAGGAGCTCTCGAGGGGCGCATCCGCCGGATAGCGGAGCTTCCCCCCCGCTGTCGGCAGCAGCACTACGGCCCGGCATTCGAACACCTCCGCCACGTGCCGAACGGCGACCCGCGCGAGATCGGCGATGCCGCGGGTCGCGGCCAGCTCACGGCTCATAGCGTAGAGGAGCGCGGTGCGCCGCTCGCGCGCCCCGGCGACGCGGGTCTGCTGGCGGACGCTCGCCGTGAGCGTGGCGATCACCAGCGCGATCGTGACCATGGCGCCGAAGGTGACCAGGTACTGGACGTCGGAGACCGCGAACGAGTAGCGCGGCGGCACGAAGAAGAAGTCGAACGCCGAGACGTTCAACACGGCGGTGAGCGCGGATGGGCCGCGCCCGAGCCTCAGGCCCGCTACCGTCACTCCGAGCAGATAGATCATCACAAGGTTGGAGAGCTCGAAGTGCGGATATATAAGGGAGGCAACCAGCGTGCACACCGCGGTGACGCCCACCGCCCAGCCATAGCGCCGCCATGCCACGCTGTCGGTGGGGCGCCCGCCGGCTCCGGTGGCCGGCAACCGCGCCGCCGGCCGGTCGGTTCCCGGGGCAATCAGCACGACGTCGAAGTGGCGCGCGCGGCGCACCAGCTCGGTGGCGGTCGAGGGGCGCAGCCACGCGCGCCAGCCGCGGCGCTTGGGAGCGCCGACCAGCACGCGCGTGGCGTGGCGCGTGTGTGCGTATTCCATCAGGGTTTCGGCCGCCGACGGACCGTCGAGCGTCACGGCCTCCCCGCCAAGCGATTCCGCCAGCCGCAGCACGTCGATGCGGCGGTTGCGCTGCTGCTCCGAGAGGCGCAGCAGCCAGGGTGTCTCCACGTACACGACGGTCCAGTGCGCATCGAGCGCATCCGCCATGCGCTTGCCAGCGCGCACCAGCTGCTCGGCCTGCTCGTCGGGACCGACGGCAACCAGCAGCCGGTCGCCGGCGATGCGCACCGGCGCCTGGGTTCGATCGGCCGGGAGCTCGCGCGAAGCCGCCTCCACCCGGTCGGCGACGCGGCGCAGCGCGATCTCACGCAGCGCCATGAGGTTCTGCTTGCGAAAGAAGCTCTCGACCGCCTCGCCGGCGTGGTCGCCGACGTACACCTTGCCGGACTGCAGCCGCGCGATCAGGTCGTCCGGCGGCAGGTCGATGAGCTCGATGTCATCGGCCTCGTCGAACACGCGATCGGGAAGGGTCTCGCGCTGGCGCGCGCCGGTGGTCTGGAAGATCAGGTCGTTGAGGCTCTCGAGGTGCTGGACGTTGACCGTGGTCCAGACACTGATGCCGGCCGCCAGCAGCTCCTCGATGTCCTGCCAGCGCTTCGGGTGACGCGGCGCCGGCTCTCCGCCCACGGGGTTGGAATGCGCCAGCTCATCGACCAGCAGCACGCCGGGATGGCGCTCGAGCGCGGCATCGAGATCGAACTCCTGGCGCACGATGCCGCGATAGGTGACCGGCAGCGTCGGCAGCCGCTCCAGGCCGTCCAGCAGTCGCTCGGTGTCCACGCGCCCGTGGGGCTCGACGTAGCCCACGACGACGTCGATGCCCGAGTCGCGGATGTTGTGCGCCGCCTCGAGCATCGCGAAGGTCTTGCCGACGCCAGCGGAAGCGCCAAAGAAGATCCGCAGGCGCCCGCGCGCTGCGCGCGCCTCCTCGCCCTTGACTTGCTCGAGCAGTCGGTCCGGGTCAGGCCGCGCTTCGGCCATGCGGTCTCACTTCAGCGCGTCGACCGCCAGGTTCAGCTCCAGCACGTTGACACGCGGCTCACCAAGCACTCCGAGCAACCTACCCCCGGTGTGCGCTGCAATCAATGCCTGCACCCGCTCCACCGGCAGGCCGCGCACGCGGGCGACCCGCGCCGCCTGGTACTCCGCCGCCGCAACGCTGATGTCGGGGTCGAGACCGCTCGCCGATGCCGTCACCAGGTCGACGGGCACGGCGGCGGTGTTGGCGGGATCGGCCGCACGCAGCGCCTTGATGCGCTCCTTGACCGCATCGACAAGTGCAGGGTTCAAAGGCCCCAGGTTCGAGCCGGTGGAGCCCGTGCCGTTGTAAGGCTGGGGAGTGGTCGCCGACGGCCGCCCCCAGAAGTGCCCAGGATCGCTGAAACCCTGGCCGATGAGACGCGAGCCGACGGCAACGCCGTGGCGCTCGATGAGGCTGCCGGCCGCCTGCCGCGGAAACATCGCCCGGGCGAGCAGCGTGACGACCAGCGGATAGAGGATGCCGGTCAGCACGGTGAGCAGCACGAACAGCACCAGCGCCGGCCGCAGGCTCGCGCGCAGCGTACCGGATGCGTCGGCCGGTGTTTCGGCCCGTGCGGCCTGCGCCGGCATGTCGGGGGATGCGCTCATACCAGGTGCGTCATGAGCAGCGCCAGATCCACCAGCTTGATGCCGATGAACGGCACGATGATCCCGCCCAACCCGTAGATCACGAGGTTGCGCCGCAGCAGCGTCGCCGCGCCGAGCGGCCGGTAGCGCACGCCCTTCAGCGCGAGCGGAATCAGCACCACGATGATCAGCGCGTTGAAGATCACGGCCGAGAGAATCGCCGAGAAGGGACTCGCCAGATGCATGACGTTGAGCGCGTTCAGCTGCGGGTAAGTGGTAACGAACGCCGCCGGGATGATGGCGAAGTACTTGGCGACGTCGTTGGCAATCGAGAAGGTGGTGAGGGCGCCGCGCGTCATCAGCATCTGCTTGCCGGTCTCGACCACCTCGATGAGCTTCGTCGGGTTGGAATCGAGGTCGACCATGTTGCCGGCTTCCTTGGCGGCCTGGGTGCCGGTGTTCATGGCCACCGCCACGTCCGCCTGCGCCAGCGCCGGCGCGTCGTTGGTGCCGTCGCCGGTCATCGCGACGAGACGCCCGGCGCTCTGGTGCTCACGGATGAGTTTGAGCTTCGCCTCCGGGGTCGCTTCGGCCAGGAAGCTGTCGACACCGGCCTCGGCGGCGATCGCCGCGGCGGTGAGCGGATTGTCGCCGGTGATCATGATGGTGCGGATGCCCATGCGACGCAGCTCGCCGAAGCGCTCGCGGATGCCGCCCTTGACGATGTCCTTGAGCTCGATGATGCCGAGCACGTGCGCGTCGTCGCTGACGATGAGAGGAGTGCTGCCGCGGCGCGCGACGTCCTGGACGAGGTCGAGGACGGCTTTCGGAAACGCGCCGCCGAGCGCCTCGACGTGCCGGCGCACGGCATCGGCCGCGCCCTTGCGCACCTGGCGCGCGCCGATGTTCACGCCGCTCATGCGGGTATGCGCCGAGAAGTGCACGAAAGAGGCGCCGAGTGCGCCGAGATCTCGCTCGCGCAGGTTGTAGCGCTGCTTGGCGAGCACCACGATGCTGCGCCCTTCCGGGGTCTCGTCGGCGAGCGAGGCGAGCTGCGCGGCATCCGCCAGCTCCTCCTCGCTGACCCCGGCCGCCGGGATGAAGGCGGCTGCCTGACGGTTGCCGAGAGTTATGGTCCCGGTCTTGTCGAGCAGCAGCACGTCGACATCGCCCGCCGCCTCGACCGCGCGCCCCGAGGTCGCGATGACGTTCGCCTGCAGCATGCGGCTCATGCCGGCGACGCCGATGGCTGAGAGCAGCGCGCCGATGGTGGTCGGGATCAGGCACACCAGCAGGGCGATGAGCGCGGTGATGGTGATCGGCGTGCCGAGCTTGCTCACCGCGACGCTGTAGATCGAATACGGCAGCAGCGTGGCGGTCGCAAACAGGAACACCAGCGTCAGCGCCACCAGCAGGATGGTGAGCGCGATCTCGTTCGGGGTCTTCTGGCGCTTGGCGCTCTCGACCATGGCGATCATGCGGTCGAGGAAGGTCTCGCCGGGGTTGACCGTGACCCGCACCACGACCCAGTCGGACAGCACGCGCGTACCGCCGGTCACCGCCGAGAAATCCCCGCCCGCCTCACGGATCACGGGAGCGGATTCGCCGGTGATGGCGCTCTCGTCGACCGAGGCGGCCCCTGCGATCACCTCGCCGTCGGCCGGCACGTAATCCCCGGCCTCGATGAGCACCACGTTGCCGCGCCGCAGATTGTCGGCGCGCACCCGGGTGGAGTGCTGGCGAACGTTCGGGTCGGAGAGGCGCTTGGCCCACACCGTCTGCTTCAGGCCCTTGAGAGCTGCCGCCTGCGCCTTGCTGCGCCCCTCGGCGAGCGCCTCGGCGAAGTTGGCGAACAGCACCGTGAACCACAGCCACAGCGCGATGTTGAATATGAACCATGCCGGCGCCTCGCCGTGCCCGCCGAGCGCCTGCACCCACAGCACGCTGGTGAGAATGCTGCCGATGTACACCACGAACATCACGGGATTGCGCCACTGCACCCGTGGATCGAGCTTCCGCAACGAGTCGAGGAGCGCCGGAGCGAGCAGCGCGCGATCAAAGAGCGCGAGCTTTCGGCGGCTCATGCATGCACCCAGAGCATCACGTGCTCGACGATCGGACCCAGCGCGAGCGCCGGCACGAAAGTGAGCGCTCCGACCAGCAGCACCGTGCCGATCAGCAGCACCACGAACGTGGGGCCGTGCGTCGGCATGGTCCCCTCGCTCACCGGGATGCGTTTCTTGGCGGCGAGCGAACCGGCCACGGCCAGTACCGCCACCATCGGCCAGAAGCGCCCGAGCCACATGACCAGAGCGAGCGCGACGTTGTAGAAGGGGGTGTTCGCCGAGATGCCGGCGAAGGCGCTGCCGTTATTGTTGCCGGCCGAGGAGAAGGCGTAGAGGATCTCCGAGAACCCGTGCGCGCCGGGATTGCCGACCGCGGACCGCCCGGCGTCCAGGCTCACCGCCACGGCGGTGCCGGTCAGCACGATGAACGGCATCACCAGGATCGCGATCGAGCTCATCTTCATCTCGAAGGCCTCGATCTTCTTGCCGAGGTACTCAGGCGTGCGCCCGATCATCAGTCCCGCGATGAACACGCCGACGATGGCGAAGATCAGCATGGAGTAGAGCCCCGTGCCCACGCCGCCGAACACCACTTCGCCCAGCTGAATCTGGAACAGCGGCACGAAACCACCCAGCGGCGTGAACGAGTCGTGCATGCTGTTCGTAGCGCCGCAGGAAGTCGCCGTCGTGACGGATGCGAACAGCACGGATGCAGCGATGCCGAAGCGCGTCTCCTTGCCTTCCATGTTGCCGCCCGACTGGGTCGCGCTCGCGGCCTGATCGACCCCGAGCCGGGCGATCAGCGGATTGCCCCGGCTCTCGTTGTAGAGGGAGAGCTGCAGCAGTGCGACGAACAGAAGCACCATGGCGGCGAGCACGGCCCAGCCCTGGCGGGTGTCCCCGACCAGCCGACCGAAGGTGTAGGTGAGGCCGGCGGGAATGATCAGTATCGCCAGCATCTCCAGCAGGTTCGAGAGCGCGGTCGGATTCTCGTACGGGTGCGCGGAGTTGGCGTTGAGAAAACCGCCGCCGTTAGTACCGAGCTCCTTGATGCTCTCCTGGGAAGCGATCGGCCCCATCGGCAGCGTCTGCGTGCGGGTCGTGACCGTCTCCTGCACGGGGTTGCCGGCGGCATCCTTCACCGGGTTGCCGGCGGCGTCGGTCTTCGGCTGCTGGTAGGTGAGCGCCTCCACGGTGCTCACGTCCTTGTAGGCGCTGAAGTTCTGGATCACGCCCTGCGAGACGAGCGCCAGGGCCAGCAGCAGCGCGAGCGGCAATAAGACATAAAGTGTCGCGCGCGTCAGATCGACCCAGACATTGCCGATGGTGCGCGCGCTGTGGCGCGCCAGCCCGCGCACGAGCGCGATCGCCACCACGATGCCGCTGGCGGCGGACAGGAAGTTCTGTACGGCGAGTCCGCTCATCTGCGTGAGATAGCTCATCGCCGACTCGCCGGAGTAGCCCTGCCAGTTGGTATTGGTAACGAAGCTCACCGCGGTGTTAAAGGCCGAGTCGGGTGACAGAGCCGCGAACTTCTGCGGGTTGAGCGGCAGCCACGCCTGCAGACGCTGCAGGGCGTACACCGCGAGCGTCCCCAAGCCGTTGAACAGGAGCAGGCTCACGGTGTACGGCTTCCAGCCCGTCTCCAGCGCGGGATCGACACCGCACAGGCGATAGATCCAGCGCTCGAGCGGCCCCCCCAACCGCAGCGGCCAGACGGGACGGCCGTCGAACACGTTCGCCATGTACAGTCCCGCCGGCTTCACGAGTAGCAACAGCAGGACCAGGAATCCCACGATCAAAGCGACGCCGGACGCGCTCATGTCAGAACTTCTCGGGCTTCACGAGCGCGTACAGCAGGTAGACGAACAGCGCCGCCGTCAGCAACCCGCTTACGGCGTAGATCACGTTCATTCCGTGCTCCGCAGCCGGGCGACGGCGAGGATCAGGGCGTGAGTCACGGCGTACAGCGCGAGCACGCCCAGGATGAAGATGAAGTCCACGGCGGACGGTCCGGTGAGTTTGCGAAGGTCGGCTACGCTACTGCGCGGGCTGTGAGTTCGGCGTGAGAAAACGCCCGCCGCGGGTCATCACGCGCGCTGCGAATTGTGACGGCTGCACTGTTGTCGGGCGGCGCTTTCAAGCGAGATGGCGCCCGTGCCCCGCACTGTCGCATTCCTGTCATCGAGCGCCGGCATGCTGCGGCTCCAGCAGCCCCGGCACCACCGTCCGCTCACGCAGCACGACCCCTGAAGCCGCCGCCATGCACTCCAGCCACCTGGCCGTGATCACCCTGCGTCGCGAGCTGGCGGAGCGCTATACACGCGCCAACCGCCTGTGGATGGCGGCGCGCAACGCTTATCGCCGCCTGCATGCTGCCCCGGTAAAGAACCTGGTGGCGCTGCGCGATGCCGCGCAGCGCCTCGACCAGCTCGACCGCGGGCGCGCCGCGCTGCTGCGCGACCTGAAGGCGCTCGCCGACTGACTCGCCCGACGACGACCGGCCCGGCGGCCGGCGGATTTCAGCGGACGCGCCCGCCGAGCACGCGCGCCGGCAGCAGGATGAGCGCGCGCAGCAGCGCGAACACACCCTCGACCGCGATCCCGACGAGCCGCAACGGCAGGCTGAGCAGCCACACCAGCGGGTACAGCACCAGCGCCAGGAGCGCCAGCGGCCAGCAGAACACCAACAGCAGCAGCCACAACAGCAATGCGATCATTTCCGACCCCGGGACGCCGCTGGCGTAGACTTCACGCTTATAACATATGATGGCGGCCGCAACATGCAGGCGACCCCCGGTGCTCAGCGCCGGCGATCGCGTCGCCGTCATCGCTCCGGCGAGCTCCTTCGACCGCGAATCGTTCGAGGCCGGGCTGGCGGTGATTGCCGCCCGCTACGAGGCCCGCTACCAGCCGTCGATCTTCGAGCGGCACCGCTATCTTGCCGGTGCGGACTCGCGCCGGCTGCAGGAGCTCACGGCGGCGCTGACCGATCCGGCCGTGAAGGCGGTGTTCTGCGCGCGCGGCGGCTACGGGGCCATGCGCCTGCTCGGCGAGCTGCGCGCGCTGGGTGATTTCCCGGCCAAGCCGCTGGTGGGATTCTCCGACATCACGGCACTGCACCTGTGGCTGCAGAGCCTGGGTTCCACCAGCATCCACGGACCGGTGCTCACCCAGCTCGGCCACCTGCCGGAAGCGACGCACGCGCGGCTGTTCGCGCTGCTCGAGAGCACACAGCCGGCAGCGGCGCTGCTCGCCAGCCACACGCTGGTGCCAGGCGTCGCCGAAGGTCCGCTGCTCGGCGGCAACCTGTCGGTGGTGACGCGACTGCTGGGCACTCCCTACCTGCCGTCGCTCGATGGGGCGATCCTGCTGCTCGAGGACCGGGGCGAGCGACCCTATCGGCTCGACCGTATGTGGACGCACCTGGCGCTGGCGGGCGTGTTCGCGCGCGTTCGCGGCATCGCGCTCGGCGACTTCAGCGGCTGCGAGGAGCCGGCGGCGCCCTACTCGAGCGCGGACGTGCTGCGGGATCTCGCCGCCGCGACCGGCCTGCCCTGCGCCGCCGGCTTCCCCGTCGGTCACGGCGACCTCAACGAGCCGGTGCCGCTCGGGACACGCGTGCGGCTCGATGCCGGTGCACGCAGTCTCACGTTCCTCGAGGCCGCAGTGGGTGGCGCGGCCGCCCCGGCGGTCAGTCGAGGCGCCTGACCCGTACCGCGGTCAGCGCCCCGAGCTCATCGCATTCGACGCCGAACTCGATCGGGCGGCAACACACCTCGCAATCCTCGATGTAGGTGAGCGCGCCCGCCGTCACATCGACGCGTGTTTCCAGGCGCTCGCCGCAGTACGGGCAGCGCACCGCCACGAACTCCTCTGCCGCAAGCCCTCCGGGCTCGCCCGCGCCCGGCTCGTACACCGGTGGCAGGCCGTACAGCTCGTCGATGCTGTCGGCATCGAGACGCGTGATGCGCCGGGTGAGACTTTCGAGCTCGATGGCCTTGCGTCGTGGCATCGTGCGAGGATACGCCAATCATGAGCGCTACCGCCTGCATGAAGGCCGGCCTTGCCGCGAGCGCCGCGCTCCTCGCCGCGCAGCTCGCCGGCTGCGCCACCGGGTTCAAGGCCGATGCCCCGGCGGGCGTGTCGCTGGCCGGTACCTGGAGGCTCGACCACGCAAAGAGCGACGACCCGCAGGTGGTCATCCACACGATGCGCACGGAAGCGCTCAAGCAGATGCAGAAGTTGGGCTTGGCGCAGGAGCGGGCGCTGGCACAGGTCGACGCGCCGCCGCCACGGGGCGGCCCGCCGCCGCCCGTGCCGTCGGGAGAGCAGGTGTTTTCCCCCGATCAGTCCAGTCCACGCGCCGATCCGCTGCGGCGCTCTCCCATGATGCACGTGCTCGCCGAAGCGATCGAGCGCGGCGATTTTCTTACCGTGCGCCAATCGAGCGACGAGCTGGTGCTCGACTACGGCTCCTCGGTCCGCAGCTTCACCCCCGGTGGGCGCAGTGTGGTGTCGGCGGAGAACGGCGTGGCGGACCGAACCTCGGGTTGGAAAGGCCACCAGTACGTCATCCGCGACAAGGCGCAGATGGGTCCGAGCGTGGTTGAGACCTACGAGTTGTCCCCCGACGGTCAGCACCTGGTGGAGACGCTGCATATCGGTCCGTACGAGCTGCCGGCGATCGAGCTGAAGCGCGTCTATGACCGCGCGGAGGCTGCACCGCGCCAGCCCAACACCGACTGAACCCAAGGCCGCGCGACGCAATTACACGAATGATGAGAGGAGTCAGGGGCAGCAGGACGGTAGCCATTGCGGGGTTGCTGGCGGCGCGGGGCTTGCTCGCCGCGCCAGGTGCACAGCCGCCCGCCCAGGAAAACGCGCCGGCGGCGCCGGCCGCGGAAGCCCCAGTGGCCGAGGTGGTGGTCGAAGGACGGCACGCGGGCCCGCGTATGTGGACCGTGCGCAGCGGCGATCACGTGCTGTGGATTCTCGGGACAGTAACCCCGCTGCCGAAGAAGATGATCTGGCAGCCGGACGCGGTGCAGACGGTGCTGCAGCAGTCGCAGGAAGTGGTGCCGGCCTGGCCGGCCTACGGCATTGGCGCGAATCCGTTCACCGCGCTGCGCGTGTACATCGAGTGGCGGCGACTGCAGAAGCCCCCCGACCACCTGCCGCTGCAGAAAACGCTGCCGCCGGCACTCTACGCACGTGTCGAGGCCCTCGAGGCGCGCTACGACCCGCGCGACCCGACGCTCGAGAAGCTGCGGCCGATGCTGGCGGCCGAACGGCTGATGACCCGGGTGCTGGACGCCAACGGACTCGCGCTGCACAACGAGGTGCAGCAGACCGTGCTCAGGCTGGCGCGCGAGCAGGGCGTCAGGGTGCGCCAGGACAAGCTGCGGATCGACGACCCGGTGCACGTGCTCAAGGATGTGAGCACCGCACCGCTGTCCGGAGAGATCGCCTGCATGGATGCGGTCGTCACGCGGCTGGAGACCGACCTAGGCCCGATGCGCGAGCGCGCGCGCGCCTGGGCGCTCGGGGATGTGCAGCAGCTGCGTCAGCTGCCGCACACGGACGAGCGCACCGCGTGCGTCGCCGCCGTCTCCACCTCCGACCGCGTGCGCGGCCTCATCCAGCGCGCGCAGGACGACTGGCTGCTGGTGGTCGAGGACAGCCTGGCGCGTAACCGCGGCACGCTCGCGCTGCAATCGATGGACCGGCTGCTCGGAGATAACGGCGCGTTAGCAGCTCTCAAGGCGCGCGGCTACGCGGTCGAGGGACCCTAGCTCAGCAACGCACAGGTCCAGGCGACGACGATCTGACCGAGCGCCACCACGCCCGCGAGCCACTGCGGCAGGCGATCGAGCAGCTGCCGCAGGCGCGGCTGCGCCGCCATGGCGCCGAGCAGTACTCCCGCAACGAACCCCGCGAGGTGTCCGACGAGATCCGTGCCCTCGCCCGAGGATCCGGTCCAGCCGAGCAGCACCACACCGGCGACCAGCGGCCCCCAGCGGCGCGCCCAGCGCTCGCGCACGTGCCAACGCTCGCGCCACGAGTAGGCTGACATGGCACCGAGCGCGGTGAACACGGCGGTGGAGGCGCCGACGGCGCTGTGCTCCGGCGGACCCGAGAGCCCTTCGGCGAGATTCGCGAGCGCGCCGCCGCTCACGGTCAGGAGCCATGCCAGGCCGGCGCCAAGGTGGCGCGCGGCGAGCCAGCCGAACCAGATCCCGGCGCCGAGATTGGCGACCAGGTGCGGCGCGTCCAGGTGCAGCGTGAGCGCGGTCCACGCGCGCCACCACTGTCCGGCCTGCACGCGCGCGCAGTCGAGTACGCCCAGGTCGAAAGCGTCGAGCCGCACCAGACCCGCGGAAATCGCCGACGCTACGCCGATGAGCGTCGCGGCATACAGGAGACATCCGACCCACGCGTGCGGATACAGGCGCGGCGGCGGGGGCTGGGGCGGGGGCGCGCGGTTCTCCGCTTCGTACTGCGCCAGCTGCCGGAGGGCATCGGCCGCATCGCGCGCATCCACCTGCAGCAGGAACTCCCCGTACCCCTGCACGACCACACCCGCGATGCCGACGGCCATCAGCACCAGCAGGCGCTCATCGCAGCGGCTGCGGCGAGGCGAGCGATACACCGTGACGGGAGGTTCGACGCTCATGGCGGCCGCAGGCGGTACCCGTGCTCTAAGGGCTCTGCCGGCGCAGGTGCGTGAGCGCGAACAGCTCGCGGACGACATTCCCGATGAGCTCGTAGAGTGCCCCGCTCGAGCGCCACAGCCCCAGCGCGCTCGGCAGGTACAGCTGGACGCCGCGGCCGTGCGGTGCCCACAGATCGGTCGGCGCCGGCACGACCTCGAGTCCCGCGCTGGCAAACTCCTGCACCGCGCGCCACTCGTGATCGCCGCTCGTGACCAGGATGATGTGCGTGACGCCATCCGCGCGCAGCAGCCGCGAGGAATCAGCCGCGTTCTGGAAGGTATCGCGCGACTGCCGGTCGACCCAGCGGGTGCCGATACCGAAGTTGCGCGCCAGGCTGGCGCGCATCGCCAGCGTCTCCGCCCCCGACCCGGAGACCAGCAGCGGCAGTCCCGTGCGCCGCGCGAGGAACGCGCCGTAGGTGATGCGCTCGAGCAGCTCCGAGCCGACCATCGGTCCGCCGTACTCGGGAGCGAATCCGCGCGCCGAATCGCCGCCGAGTATCACGATCGCCTGGGCGTTCGGCGGATGGCTCAGATCGAGCGGCGGGCAGCGCTGGGCGAGCCGGCTGAGCACGCTCGCAACCATCGGCGTCGCCAACAGCCACAGCGTCACCAGCGCAGCGCCCAGCAGCACCCAGCCGGTGCGCCGCGCGCGCGGCGTGCGCCGCCTCGACAGCCACACCCCGAACGCCGCCGCAAGCAGCGGGCCCGCGGGCGGCAGCAGCAGGGTCCGCAGGATCATCTTCAGGGTAATGAGCATCGACCTCGGCTCCGTTCTTCAGATCCGGATCGCCTGCCAGGCCCGCGAGCGCCAGCGCAGGAACAGTGTCGAGCCCAGCACCATCACGTAGATGAGCACCGCCACCCAGCCGCCGAAGGCTCCCCAGCCGAACTGCGGCAGGAAATGCACCCAGCCGGCGCCCGGCGCGAAGGTGAGGGAGTGCGCCAGCGGCACGAACAGCAGCAACGACACCACCAGCACCAGCGCCGCCGGGACCCTGACATCGCCCGCGCCGCGCAGGCACAAGCTGCTGCCGAGATTCAGGCCGTCGAAGAACTGGTAGCCCGCCGCCAGCCACAGCAGCTGCACGCCGAGCGTGGCCGCGGCGGTCGCATCCGCATCGTGAGCACCGGTGAAGAACGGCAGGATCCAGCGTCCCCCGAGCGCAATGAGCACGCCGATGCCGCCCATGTAGAGCGCCGCCAGTACGATGACGCGGTTGCCGACCCGCTGCGCCCAGTCGAGCGCGCCGGCGCCGATCGACTGGCCGACGAGCGTCGTGCCGGCGGAAGCGATGCCGAAACCGGGCATGTAGGCGAGCGAGGTGAGGATCACCACCATCTGCGTCGCGGCGCCGCCGGCGGTGCCGAGCCGGGTCTGCATCATCTGGAAGATCGCAAACCCCAGCAGGTCGGCAGCCGGCGACAGGCCCATCGGCACGCCGAGGCGCAGCTGCGCGAGCAGCCGCCGAGCGTTCGGCCGCCAGGTGAGGTGCGAGCCGTAACGCCGCCGGTAATAGGGTTCGAGAAAGATGCTGAGCGCGAACCCGAGTCCCAGGAGTTGCGCGGCGTTGGTCGCCCACGCGGACCCGGCGATGCCCCAGCCGAGCCTGAAGATGAACAGCTGGTTGAGCAGCGCGTTGGTGACCGTGGTCACGAGGGTAATCGCGAGCGTCATGCGCGGCCGGCCGATGCCGTTGAAAAAGCCGAGCATCGCCCACACCGCGGCCGCGACACACGCGCCGCCGACGCGCGGGAACCAGAAGGCCGCCGCGAGCTGCTCGATGCCGGGATCGAAGCCGAAGGGCGCGAGAATCAGGTGCCGCGCGGCTCCGAGCAGCACGAACAGCGGCGCGGCGCACGCCATCGCGTACAGCGCGGTCCACACCGCCGCGCTGGCGCGGCGGTAACGCCGCGCGCCGAAGCTTTGCGCCACCAGTGTCTGCACCGCGGTGCCGGCGCCGCCGAGCACCAGCACCACCACGATCACCAGCCACTGCACCGCGCCCACCGCCGCGAGCGCCTTGGTGGAGATGCGCCCCATGAACCACATGTCGGTGAGGTTCAGCACGATCTGCACCGCGCTGTTGGCCATCAACGGCAGGGCCAGCGCCAGCACCGCACGCTGGTCGACGTGCGAACGGCCGGCGGAGTCGAAGCGCTGCGCCGGCAGGCTGTGGGCGATGCTGGGCGAGTTGGTCCGGAAATCCATGGCAACATCCGCGGGGATCGTTCATTCTCGCACACATGGCAACACGCAAGAGCGGCGCGCCGCGAGCCGCGCGCAGCGCGGCCCGGCGGCGCGGGCGCCTCGCCCCGGGGCGCAGCGCGCGCGGCCTCGACGCCGCGGAGATGGCAACACCGCTCGACAGCCCGGCGGTTGCCGCGCTCGTGGCGCTGGTGCGCGAAGCCGGAGGAGCCGCGATCGGCGCCTACCGCGAGCCTCTTGGCGGGCGCACGCTGCTGCTCGCCAGCCTGCCGCTCGCGGCCGTGCAACCGACACCGTTCCAGCGCGACCTGTCGCCGACGCACACCAAACGCCTGGCCGCGAAGATCGACGAGACGCAGGCGTTCCTCGATCCGCTGATCGTGGTGCGCGGCGAGGACGGACGGCTGTGGACGCCCAACGGCCGGCATCGGCTTGCGGCCGCCAAGGTGCTGGGACTGAAGCAGATCACCGCGCTGATCTCCCCCGACGAGTCGCTCGCCTACCGGATACTCGCGCTCAACACCGAGAAGGCCCACAACCTCAAGGACCGGAGCCTCGAGGTCATCCGCATGGCGCGCAATCTCGCCAGGACCCGCGGCCGGGAGCCGGAAGCCGGCTTCACCGCCGAGTTCGAGGCGCCCGAGCTCCTCACGCTCGGCATCGTCTACGAGAGCGCACCGCGCTTTGCCGGCGGGGCCTACAGCCCGTTCCTGAAGAAAGTCGACCGCTTCAGCGAACGCACGCTGGCCGCGAGCCTGAAGGAGCGCGGCGGCTACGCGGCGCGGCTGCTGGACATCGACACACGCGTCAAGAGCATCATCGCCACGCTGCAGACGCGCGGCTTTCGTTCGCCGTACCTGCGCAACTATGTGGTGGCGCGCATCAACCCGGTGCGCTTCCACAAGGCAAAGCGCGGCGACGCGCGCGCGCCGATGCCGCTCGCGCAGGCGCTGACCCGCATGGCGGCGGCGGCGCGCACCTTCAACGTCGGCTCGGTCTCCAACTCCGAGCTCGCGTGGGTGGCGGTCGGCGCGGGCGGTGGCGACTGAGGCGGATGCCGGACGCGGCGCGCGCCGCGCGGGCGCGCGCCGAGCGACTGCGCGGCGTGCGCGGTGCTTGACGGCGGCGCGCGCGCTGTGTGTACTCCGACGGCGGGTGGCGGCTGGCCTTTGTACCGCAAAGTCAGGAGGGGATCACGATCGTGGCAGCGGGCAAGCAGCTCTTCAGGCGTGTGGCGCTGCCCGCATGCATCGCGTGGGCGCTGAGCGCTACGGCGCTCGCGGACGGCCTGTCGGGCTATCTGCCGCTCAACCTCGAGCCGGAGATGGAGCGTCAGATCGAGCGGGTGCTGATCCTCGCCGATGAGCCGATCCTCAAGCGGCCGTTTCCAGTGGCGCTGGTGCGGGCGGCACTGCCGGAGGCCTGCAAAGTGGACGCGCCGCTGTGCAAGCGGGTGGAGCGCTACCTCGAACGCTATGAGAAGTCCTACGGCCTGACGCACGCGAGCGCGACCGGCTCGCTCCACAGCGGCGCGGACGTGGTGCTCGCCAATCAGCACGGACTCACCAATGACAGCGGCTGGGAAGCGTCCGCGCAGGGCTATATTCAGCCGAGCGACTACCTGCTGGTGAGCGCGGGAGGCATCGGCTACGCCGGGCGCACCGTGCCCACCGGCTCGATGCTGAGCTTCGGCAACAGCTGGGCGCAGCTCGACGTCGGCTGGCGCGACCACTGGCTGTCACCCATGACCGACACCGGCAGCATGCTGATGAGCACCGAGGCTCCCACCATGCTGTCGGCGACGCTGTCGAACTGGGAGCCGATGACGCGGCTCGGCATCCAGTACGAGTTGTTCCTCGGACGGTTGACACAGACCGGCAGCAACGTCGGCCAGAGCCTCCCCGGCAACAACATCGACTACCAGGGCGTGACCAGCCGCGGCAATCCGCGCTTGCTCGGCATGCAGCTGTCGCTCGAGCCGTTCCCCGGCTGGTCGGTCGGCGTCAACCGCCTGCTCGAGTACGGCGGCGGCAGCGGCCTGCCGGACTCGGCAAACTTCCTGCTGCATGATTTCTTCAAGCCGAGCGGTCTGTCGCAGACACAGGGCAACCAGCAAGCCTCCTACGTGAGCCGCTTCCTGTTCCCCGGCCGGACGCCGTTCGCGGTCTACTTCCAGTACGCCGGCGAGGACAACTCCGACGGCGGCAGCTACCTGCTCGGCAATGCGGCGCTCTCGGCCGGCATCGACTTTCCGCGCCTGTGGCGCCGCTTCGACCTGACCTACGAGATCTCGGAGTGGCAGAACATCTGGTACGTGCACAACATCTTCCTCGACGGCATGACCAGCTACGGCCTGGTGCTCGGCAACTGGGGCGCCGATCAGCGCAACTTCGGCGACGGCGTCGGCGCCCGCGGGCAGATGCTGCGCATCGGCTGGGAACCGCCGTTCGGCGGATACCTGGAGCTGCGCCTCCACAGCCTCGTCAACCAGAGCTACTACGGCGGCGATATCCGCCAGTATTTTGTCGGCGAGCCGCTGCCGTACCCGTACTTCCACTACTACGACATCGGCCTCACCTACTCGCACCCGTGGAAAGGACTGACCGTGGGCGGCGAGGCGCTCGTCGGACGCGACGTTTACGGACAATCATTCACACGGCTGTCGGGATTCCTGCGCTACGGCGGCCCGGAGCACTCCCAGGCCGACAGCGGCGAGGGCGACGGCACGGAAACGCCCTACGGCGGCCTGCCGGGCCAGCGCAATTCGGAGCTGTTCGTCGATGCCGGCGTAAACGTCAACAAGGTGCGCGAGGATCTGGCGAGCAATCTGCCGATCACCACGACGGCGACCGGCTTCGGCCCGCACTTCGGCCTGGGCGCGCGCCGCGCGGTCTCCGACAACAACGACCTCGGCGTGCGGCTCGAGCTCGACGAGATCCAGGGCCACTCGCTCATCGGTGTGCGTGCGGTCGATTGGCGCTACCGCTTCAATACGGTCGCGTTCGGCATGTTCATCGGGGTGGACCGCTACGACCTCGCCACCCCCGCGTACTCCCTCTACGGCGGCGCCGGCCTGCTGTTCCACGATTTCCTCGGCTCGTGGCTGCCAGGCTGGGACTTGGGGCTCGATGCCCGCTACGGCCAGAACATCGCGCGCGATCACGTCCTGCCGACCGACCCCACCGGCTACCGGCCGGACAGCTTCTACAAGATCCCGAGCGCCGTCCTGTACCTGTCGCGGGGCTTCTGAGGTCGCGCCGGACTGCGACGCCCGCGAAGGCGCACGCGGCCGCGGGCCGCCCGGGCGTCAGGGCTCGAGCTGCAGGATCTGCGCCTCGCCACCCTGAAACACCACGCTGTCGCCTGTCGCGCGGCCGAGGAGCGCCTGCCCGAGCGGCGCCGCCCAGCTCAGCAGACCGCGTGCGGCGTCCGCCTCGTCCTCGCCCACCAGGCGGAAGGTATGCTCGGCGCCGCTTGCGCTGCGCAGCGTGACTTTAACGCCGAAGCGCACGCGGTCGGGCGCCTCGACCTTCGGCACCACCCGCGCGCTGGCGCGCCGTGCCGTCCAGTAACGCAGGTCGCGCTCGACGCGCGCACGCAGCGCGCTGTCGTCAGCGGCGCGCGCCGCCTGCCGCTCGCTCTCGAGCGCGCGGATCTGCGCCTCGATCGCCTCCAGTCCCCGCGCCGTCACCAGGTTCGGATGAGCGCTGATGGCGCGCTCGGGCAGCGGCGCCGGATCGTCGGACTCGCGGGTGAACGCCCGACTCATTGAGCAACCTCTCTCGTGCCCGTCTCAGGCGCGGGTGACGAGGCACACATTGCCGTTCATACTCGCCGCGCCAACGATCGTGCCGGGATGGTATACGAAGTGAACGGCGTCACGAGCGCATTCCTGCTGACCTTCGCGGGACTGTTCCCCATAGTCAACCCGCTCGAGGCGGCGCCGTTCTTCCTCGGTCTCACCGCGGAGCTCACCGCCCAGGAGCGTCAGGTGCTCGCGCGCAAGGCGGCCGTGAACGGCTTTGCGCTGCTGCTCGGCTCGATGGCGCTCGGACCGTATCTGCTCGAGTTCTTCGGCATCGAGCTGCCCGTGATGCGCATCGCCGGCGGACTCGTCGTGACGGCGCTCGGCTGGAAGCTCCTGACCCAGGAGCAGTGGTCGGATCACGCGGGTTCGGCCGGGCTGGAGGGAGCGCCGGGGAAAAAAGTCGGCAGCTTCTACCCGCTCACCATGCCGCTCACGGTGGGACCGGGCTCGATGTCGGTGGCCATCACCATCGGCAGCCGCAAGCCCGCCGGCCTGCCGCCGCTGTCGCAGCTGGCGCAGCACGCCACCGGTGCGGTGCTCGGGCTGGTGGCCATCGCGCTCACCATCTACCTCGCGTATCGCTTCGCCGAGACCATCGGGCGGCTGCTCGGCGCCACCGGTCTCGAGGTGCTGGTGCGCCTGTCAGCGTTCATCCTCATGTGTATCGGCATCGAGATCGTCTGGAGCGGCTACAGCGCGCTGATCGCGCCTCACTGAGCCGCGCCGGCGAGCAGCGCCAGCACCGCGGCGCGCGCGCTTGGCGAGTGCACGGGCAATGCCAGCACATCGCCGGGGCGCGCCCATTCGAGCGCGTGGTGTACGGCCGCGAGCTCGCTCGCGCACTGCGGCAACGCGCTGTCGGAGAATCCGGCGCGCACCAGCGCCGCGTGAATGATGCGCGGGATCTCGCCCGGCTCGCGGCCGCGCAGCTGCGCCTCGTTCTCCTTGACGACGATCAGTGCCGGACGGAATTCCGCGGCCACGCGCGCCAGCGCCTCGATCTGCGCGTCCTGGCGGTTGCCGGCGTGCCCGAGCAGAAGTCCCAGGCGCCCGACGCCGCCGCGCAGATGCTCCGCGACCGTAAGCAGCCCGCGCAGCCCCTCGGGATTGTGCGCGTAGTCGACCAGCACGCACACGCCGTCGACCGTGAAGCGCATCATCCGCCCGGGATTGTCGCCGGGCGTCGCGCCGAAGCGCGCGAACACCGCCGCGATGATCCGCGGCGGCACACCGAGGCCGGCGGCGGCCAGCGCCGCGCCAGCCAGATTCGCGATGTTGTAGGCGGCGCTCCCCTCGACGCTGAGCGGCATGGAGGCGCTCGCGCCGAGGTCGTGCTCGATCCCGCCGTGATTGAGGATCAGCCGGCCGCGGCGCACGCCGCAGGTCGAGCCGCCCGCGGCACGGTACTCCCACAGACGCGGGTGATCAGCGTCGAGGGCGAACCACCCGAGCCGCGGGCAGTGGCCGAAGCGCTGCGCGAGGTGCGCCGCGCCCGCCGCGAGCGCCGCATCGTCGGCGTTGAGCACCAGCAGCCCCGCCGGGGGCAGCACCCCCGCCACCGTCAGCTTCACCGCGGTGAGGCCCGCGAGATCGTCGATGCCGTACTCGCCGAAGTGATCGGCGCTCACGTTGGTGATCACTGCGACCTGGGCCCGGGATACCGCGATACCGCGGCGCAGGATACCGCCGCGTGCCGTCTCGAGGACCGCGCAGCACGCGCGGCGCTCGCGCATGACGCGCCGCGCACCGTCGGGACCGGAGTAGTCGCCGCCGGCCAGCAGCTCGCCGTCGAGAAACACCCCGTCGCTGCAGCTGTAGGCAGCAGGCCAGCCGTGCTCGCGCGCGCACGCCGCCACCAGCCGCACCGTGGTGGTCTTGCCGTTCGATCCGGTGACCAGCGCGGTCGGGATACCGCCGAGCTCGCCCCACGGCACCGCCGCCGCCTGCGGCAGCGCGCCGAGCTGGTAGTCGCGGCCGCGCGCGCCGGCGCCCAGCGTGAGTTGGCTGTCATCGAGCACGTGCGGTAGCGCACGCGCATCGGCTCGATCCACGAGCGCGAGCAGCTGCGGGCGCGCCGCAGCAACGGCCAGATGCGCGAAGCGCGCCAGCGCCGCCGATTCCTCCAGCGCCGGGCGGACGACCGTGTGCGGGTCCGCCGCTTCTTCGAGCGCGGCCGCAGCGAGCGCCGCCTCGAGGCCGGCCCAGGCCTGCGGATCGCGCGCGTAGAGCGCGGCACACAGCGCCCACTCGTTGACCTCGGTCGCCACCAGCAGCTGATCGAGGGGCGCGGCCAGCGCGAGCGATGCCCCGCGCGCGTGCGGCCGGGCGACCACTCCCGGCATACGCCAGTCGAGCGCGGCGCGCATCCGCTCCACGCGGGTGCGCCACGCCTCCAGCAGCTCCGTGTCGGGATCGACGCCGGCCAGCTCGAGCACTGCCCCGGGGGAGGCAAAGAACAGGTTGGCGCCGGTGAGACGCCGCGAGGCGTCGAACGGCAGTGCGGTCATGGCTCAGTCTTCGGCGTCGGGGGCGAAGCGCACGCCGCGCTCGTCGCGGATCAGGCCCTCGAGGCTGAGCGCCGGCGCCGGCGCCTCCGGCGGCTGGCCCGCCTGGCCGGCGCCGTCCGCCGGCGCCGCCGCGGCGAGCTGACCGTTACCGCCACCGCGCGCCGCGCCGTACGCAGGGGCCGCGGCGGTCGGCCGGGATTCGCCGACGCGTGCCGCAGCGCCCTGGGGCTTGAACTTCGTGATCTGCTTCCATGAACGCACCAGCGCGTCGGCGAAGATCAGGATGAGATCGCCCTGACGCCCCATGTTGAGCGCCGCGTCGATCGCCTGCTGTTCGTCGGGGATGACGCTGATCGCATCCTCGGGAACCCCGGCCTCGCGCAGCGCCGCTGCCTGGATGCGCGGCACCTCGTCCGGCCCGCGCTCGCGCAGCGCGTCGTCGCGGCGGCAGATGTAATGATCGAAGCTGCCCGCGGCCGCGCGCGCAATCGCCACCAGGTCCTCGTCGCGCCGGTCGCCCGGACCGGCGAGCACCACGATGCGGCGGCCGGTGACGTCGAGCCGCCGGGCGAGCTCGCTCATGACGCCCACCGCGTGCGCGTTGTGCCCGTAGTCGAACAGCACCTTGAACGGATGCTCGCTGAAGATGTTCATGCGGCCCGGCGCCTGGAAGAACGTCGTGTCGAAGGTGCGCAGGCCCTGGCGGATCGCGTCCAACTTCATCCCCAGCGAGAAGGCCAGCGCCGCGGCGAACATCGCGTTCTGCACGTTGTGGGTGGCGCGCCCCTCGAGGGTCGCGGGGATCAGGTGGGTCCACAGGAGCGGGATGTGGCCGCCGCGGTCGTAGAGCGTGATCATCTGGCCGTTGACGCCCGCCTCCAGCGCGCAGGCGCGCGCGCCGGCGCGGATATGCTCGCGCACCAGCGCGTGCTGCGGGTTCATGGTCACGTAGCAGATGTGCTTCGCCTCGGTGTAGCCGGACATCCTCATGACCAGCGGATCGTCCGCGTTCAGCACCGCGCAGTCGCTCGCCACTTCGACGACGATGCGCTTCACCTCGGCGAGCTGCTCGAGCGTGTCGATGCCCTTGAGCCCCAGGTGGTCGGGCTGCACGTTGAGAACGGCGCCGACGTCGACCTCCTTGACGCCCATACCGGCGCGCAGCAGCCCGCCGCGCGCCGTCTCGAGCACCGCGATGTCGATCTGCGGATCGGCGAGCACCATGCGCGCCGACACCGGACCGGTCATGTCGCCGGCTACGGTGCGCTGCCCGTCGATGTACACCCCGTCGGTGGTGGTGACTCCGGGAGTGAAGCCGGCCATCTTGGCGATGTGCGCCAGCATGCGCGCGGTCGTGGTCTTGCCATTGGTGCCGGTGATCGCGGCGATCGGCACGCGCGCGGGTGAGCCCGGCGGGAACAGCATGTCGATCACCGGCGCGGCCACGTCGCGCGGCGTGCCCTCGCTCGGCGCCACGTGCATGCGGAAGCCGGGAGCGGCGTTCACTTCGCAGATGCCGCCGCCGATCTGGCGGTAGCTCTCGCTGATGTTCTTCGAGAGAAAGTCCACGCCGCCGACGTCGAGGCCGATGGCGCGCACCGCGCGCTCGGCCATCTCGCGGTTGTCGGGATGGATGATGTCGGTGACATCGGTGGCGGTGCCGCCGGTTGACAGGTTGGCGGTCGAACGCAGCGGCACCGCCGTCCCGCTGGCGGGCACGGAAGCGACCGTGAGCCCGGCGCGCTCCAGCATCTTGTGCGCCTGCGCATCGAGCTCGAGCCGGGTCAGGACCTTCTCGTGGCCGACGCCGCGGCGCGGGTCCTGGTTGACGATATCGACGAGCTGCTCGACCGTGTGCTCACCGTCGGCGACCACGTGCCCCGGAGTGCGGCGCGTCGCCGCCACCAGCGCGCCGTTCACCACCAGCAGGCGGTGGTCATCGCCCTCGAGGAACGTCTCGACGATCACCGCACGCGAGTGCTCGCGCGCCACGTTGAAGCCCTGCTCCACTTCCTCGTCGGTAGTGAGGCGGATGGAGATGCCGCGGCCATGATTGCCGTTGTAGGGCTTGGTGACCAGCGGGAAGCCCATGCGCCGCGCGGCGCGCAGCGCCTCGGCGGCGCTGTGCACCAGCTCCTGCCTGGGCACCGGCAGCCCCAGACCCGCGAGAATCTTGTTGGTTTCCTCCTTGTCGCTGGCGAGCTCCACGGCGATGTGCGGGGTGTGACCGGTGACGGTCGCCTGGATGCGCTGCTGGTACCTGCCGTGACCGAGCTGCACCAGCGACTGCTCGTTCAGGCGCAGCCATGGGATGCCGCGCGCTTCGGCGGCGCGCACCAGTGCGGCGGTCGAGGGTCCGAGGGCGCGGCGCTGCGCGAAGCGGATGAACTGGTCACGAGCCTCAGGCCAGGCCCACCCCGCCGGCACGATGTCGGCCGGCCGCAGCTCCGCCGGCAGCAGCGAGGACAGCAGGCGCAGCCCGAGCTCGCCGGCCGCAACGCCTTCGTCGCGTTGCGCGTACTCGTAGATGACGGTGTAGCGTCCGGCGGGACCGGCGCTGCGCGTCTTGCCGAAGGTCACCGCCTCACCGGCGATATTCTGCAGCTCGATGGCCACGTGCTCGAGCACGTGGCCGAGCCAGGTGCCGTCGCCTTCGCGCATGCGGCGGAAAAAGCCGCCGGGCTCACGATACGAGCAGCCGTGTTCGGCGAGCCCCGGGAGCGCTGCGGCGAGCGCGTCGACGAAGCCGCTGCCGAGCCGCCCGGTGGGCCACGCCTCGAGGGAGCCTAGATCCAGCTCCAGGCGGATAACAGGGAAGCGCGCGTACAGCGACGGGCCGACGTAGACGGAACGATCGAGGATGCGCATGGGTGTTGCTCGAGTCGGTCGTAATAGTTATTCAAGGCAACTTGCCGCGCGTGGCCGGACGACCCGGTGTCGATCATTCCTTCGACCGCTTCAGGGCCCCCGCAGCCGCGATATGCGTGTGCAGGTTGAAGGTGGCGCCGGCGGTGAGCACGTGCAGCCGCAGTCCCAGCATGCACACCGGCTGGCCGTCATCGACGCTGTCGATGGAGGAGTAGCTGACCTCGGTGCCGTCGACGATCGTGACCCCCCCGCTGCCTTCGACTTCGACCGTCTCGTCCGGACCGATGAACGCCGCGGTGTCCTCGTCGAGACCGATGCCGACCGCGAACGGGTTGTACGCCAGCGCGGTGAGCAGTCGGCCGATGCGGTCGCGCTGCCGGAAATGCTGGTCGATGATGAAGCGATTGGTGAGCCCCAGACCCGGCGCGAGGCGCACGCTGCCGGCGATCACGGCCGAGCCCTCATCGCCCGCGGCGATCATGTGCTCGGAGAGGATGCTGGCGCCGGCGCTGGTACCGCCGACCGTGACGCCGCGGGCATTGGCCGTGCGGATCAGCTTTGCGACCGGCGTGCCGCCAAGGAGCGTCGTCAGGCGCAGCTGATTGCCGCCGGTGAAGAAGATGCCGCTGGCCTCCTCGAGGCGTCGCAGGCGCCCCGCTTCCTGGCTGTCGCGGCGCGTGTCGAAGTCCATGACGGTCACGCGGCGCGCGCCGATGTCGCTGAACACCTGCTCGTAGCGCGGACCGGTCTCGTGCACGCGGCTGGCCGTCGGAATGACAACGATGTCGGACCTGGCGCCCCCCGAGGCCCGCACGAAGCGCTCGAGGATGCGGCGGTCGTTCTCCTTATTCTCCGCACCGCCGATGGCAATGATCCAGCCGCGCTTGCGGCCCGCGGGAACTCTGCTGGGCATGCGGTGCCGACTCCTTATATAGCTGCTGTGGCGCGAAGGTACCATGGCGGCCAAAGGTGCGGGAGGGCCGGGCTAAGGGGCTCGGGGGCAAGCCCGGCGGGGCGCGGCGCGGGTGTTCACTGTCAGTTCACCATGCGGCAAACATCATATGCAGCAAGGGGTCGCGCGCGGCATCCGTCACTCACATTTCCTTGCAATCCCACCCGGCCGGTACGACACTCTCGCGCGCCAGGCTCCCCGTCGGGTCGGGCCACACTACCATCACCGATGAGGTCTTTAATATGTTTGGAAAACTGATCCTGAGCTCGGCGGCGCTGGCGCTGGTCGCCTCCGCCGCAATCGCCCAAGCGCCGCCGGTCGAGAATGTCGGCAAGCGCCATCCGAATATCGAGGCCGCACAGCGGCTGACGCGCCAGGCCTGGGAGAAGATCAGCGCCGCCCAGCAGGCGAACGAGTTCGACATGCAGGGGCACGCGCAGAAGGCCAAGGACCTGCTCGATGAGGCCAGCCGCGAGATGAAGGCCGCAGCCGAAGCAGCCAACAAACACTGAAGCGTTGAGTGAGCGCGCGCCCTTTCGGGGCGCGCAACCCTGGCTGGGCCCGGCGCACTGCGGGCCCGTTCATTTCATGTGGCGCCGCTGTCGAGGCGTGAAGGTGCCGCCTGGGCCGCCCGCGCCGACAACACCCCGGCGATCCGCCCGACCCTTACGAGCAACGTTTCGACGCCACCGCGCCCCAGCAGGTACAGCTGCATCGATCGGCCCGTGCCTTGGGCTCCGGGCTGCTGCATCGCGAGCTCCTGAATGGAGAAGCCCTGGGCGGTGCACAGCTGCATCACGGCCTCGCAGGCGTCCGTGCCGGGTTGGTACTGCACTTGCAGCCACACCCCCTCCGGGTGGATACGGCGAGTGACCGACGCGCCGCCGAGGACCACCAGAAAGTGTGCCGCCGTAACCGCCACCGCAAGCAGCGGCAGGCCCGCGCCGCAGGCCATGCCGACCGCCGCCGTCAGCCAGATGGTGGCTGCGGTGGTCAGCCCGCGCACCACGTCGCGCTGCACGAAGATCAGCCCGCCGCCGATGAAGCCGATGCCGGAGATGACCTGCGCGGCGACCCGCGACGGATCGAGCACGATCAGGTACTTCGCGAGTATGTCGGTGAAGCCGTACTTGGAGATCAGGAGGATCAGCGCCGAGGCCACGCCCACCAGAGCGTGAGTTCGTAGTCCGGCGCTCTTGAGCTTGAACTCGCGCTCGAGGCCGATGATCGCGGACAACAGCAGGGCAAGCCCCAGCTCCGAGAGCTGTAACAGCGTCTGGCCCTCGGGCTCGGCAGACAGGAACTGCGACAGGTGCATGGCTCACCCCCGTTTCAGGATGGCAAGATATTACGGCATGAACCTGCGTTCCCTGCTGATCATCGTGCTGGCGGTCGCCGGGACGGCGAACGGCTGGCAGCTGTGGGAGCGCCGGCCGGTGCACCCGGCGGACGGAATCCTGGCGCCGGATGACCCCGTGCAGACCGACCTCACGAGCGCGGATCGCATTCAGCTGGGACGCTGGACGCTCACTGCCCGGGCCCGCTACGACATCACCGCGCGCATCCTCGGCCGCGAAGACTACCATTTCGATGCGCTCGCCGATCTGATCCCGGAGGACCTGGCGCTCGGCTGGGGCCCGATGTCGGATAACCGCACACTCGCCGCTTTCGATATCTCACAGGCGGTGCGCTTCTACAGCTGGCAACCGCACGGCGCGCTGCCCATCCCGCGCGAGGACGTGATCGACCACAGCGCCAACACCCACGTCATCCCGGCGGGCCCGGTGGCACGCGCCGCGCTCGCGCGACTGCGTGTCGGGGAGGTGGTGCATCTCACCGGACTGCTGGTCGACGGCCGGCGGGATGATGGCGCAACCTTTCATACCTCGCTCACCCGAACTGACACCGGGCCGGGCGCCTGCGAGGTGATGCTGGTGGAAAACGTCGGGGTCGAGTAACGCAACACGCGGCTTGACCCGCTGGCCGGCTTGCGATCTATTGAACCCATGAGACCCCGTCGGCGCGAGTCGCCACGCGCAGGCGCCGCCGGACACGAAGCGCGCTCGATTCGCTACCGCAACCTGGTCAATCCGTTCGAGCCGGTACGCCTGTTCTCGGACGACGAGATCGAAAGCCTGCATGACGCCGCGCTCGGGCTCCTCGAGCGCCAGGGAATGCGCGTGCTCTCCCCGCGCGGCCGCGCGGCGCTCGCCGCGGCGGGAGCTGCGGTGGATGAGTCGAGCCAGCTGGTGCGGCTCGAGCCGGGCCTGGTAAACCAGGCGCTCGCGAGCGTGCCCGCCGAGACCAACCTGGTGGCACGCAGCCCGCAGCGCACCTGCCGGGTGGGCGGGCGCCATGTGATCTTCGCGCCGGTCGCGGGGCCGCCGAGCGTCAGCGACCTGCAGCGCGGCAAGCGCACCGGCTCGATCGCGGACTTCCGCGATCTCGTGAAGCTGTCGCAGGCCTTCGACGTCATCCACGTGCTCGGCCAGATGACCGAGCCGCAGGACGTGCCGGTGGAGGTGCGGCACCTGGAGACCTCGCTGGCGCAACTCACCCTCGGCGACAAGGCGCCGTATTTCTACTGCCGCGGCGACGGCCAGCTCGCCGACTGTTTTGCGATGCTGCGCATCGCCCAAGGCATCGACGAGGCGACGTTTCGCGCCGAGCCGCGCTGCTACAGCATCTGCAACACCAACTCGCCGCTGCAGCTCGACCTGCCGATGACCGACGGCATCATGGAATTCGCCCGCCACGGCCAGCTGATGATCGTCACGCCGTTCACGCTCGCCGGCGCCATGGCGCCGATCACCATTCCTGGTGCGCTGACGCTCGCGCACGCCGAGGCGCTGTTCGGCATCACTCTCTCGCAGATCGTGTGCCCCGGGGCGCCGGTGATGTACGGCAGTTTCACCTCCAACGTGGACATGAAGTCCGGCTCTCCGGCTTTCGGCACGCCCGAGTACACCAAGGCCGCCTTCGGCGCCGGCCAGCTGGCGCGGCGCATCGGCGTGCCGTGGCGCTGCTCGAGCGCGACCGCCGCCAACGCGCCGGATGCGCAGTCCGTGTACGAATCGCAGATGAGCCTGTGGGGCGCGCTGCTCGGCGGCTGTCACTTCATCCTGCACGCCGCCGGCTGGCTCGAAGGCGGGCTGACGGCCTGTTACGAGAAATTCATCCTCGACGTCGAGATGCTGCAGATGTTCGCCGAGCTCTTCCAGCCGGTGCGCACCTCCGCGGACGAAATCGGCGTCGAAGCGGTCGCGGAGGTGGGCCCGGGCGGCCACTTCTTCGCGGCTGCGCACACCATGCAACGCTACCGCGACGCGTTCTACAGTCCGCTGGTGTCCGACTGGCGCAACTTCGGCGCCTGGAAGGATGACGGCGCCCGCACCGCCACCGAGCGCGCCGGCGCCATTGCCCACAGCACGCTGGCCGCCTTCCGGCCGCCGCCGCTCGATCCGGGCGTGCACGAGGAGCTCGCCGCCTTCGTCGCACGCCGCCGCGAAGCCGGCGGCGCGCCACCGGTCTCGTAGCGCGCGCCGCCGGCCGGATTCGGGCCGCGCTTTGATTCGCCGCCACTTCCCCTCTAGGATGCTGGACTCGTTTCCAGGACGCTCCGCCCGAATAACAAAGGAACTGCCATGACCCGATTTCGTCTCCGGCCTTTCCTCGCAGGCCTCGTGCTGTTCGCCTCCTGTGCCGCGCTGCCGGCCCGCTCCGATGAGCAGGCCCCGTCCGACCGCAAGCCCGAAGCGGGTGCGGAGAAAGCGGGCCCCCATGCGTTCGAGCCTTTCAAGGTCGAAGCGGTAACGAGCAACAGCAGCGTGACGATCGGGGGACAGAAGATCGACTACCAGGCGGTCGCCGGCACGCTCATCGTGCACCCCAAGGGCTGGGACGATGTGCCGCAGCCGCCGCCGGAGAAGGGTCCGGGGCCGGGCGGTCCCGAGGCCGGGGGTGAGGAGCACAACCCGACCGCCGAGGCCTCGATGTTCTATGTCGCCTACTTCAAGACCGGCGCCAAGGGCCCGCGACCGGTGACCTTCTTCTATAACGGCGGTCCCGGGTCCGCGACGATCTGGCTGCACATGGGCGCCTTCGGGCCGCGTCGCGTCGTCACCTCGAGTGACGCGCACACTCCACCCGCGCCCTACATGCTGGTCAACAACGGCTCGAGCCTGCTGGACGCCACCGATATGGTGTTCATCGATGCCCCGGGCACCGGATTCAGCCGCATCGCCGGCAAGGACAAGGAGAAGGCGTTCTTCGGTGTCGACCCGGACGCATATGCCTTCAGCGAGTTCATCAACCAGTTTCTCAGCAAGTACGGCCGCTGGAACTCGCCCAAGTACCTGTTCGGCGAAAGCTACGGCACGCCGCGCTCGGCGGTGGTCGCCAACCAGCTGGCGAGTGAGCGCTCGATCGACCTGAACGGCGTCATCCTGCTTTCGCAGATCCTGAACTTCGACCTGAGTCCCGACCGTCCGACCAACAACCCCGGAATCGACCTGCCGTACGAGACCTCGCTCCCCACCTATGCGGCCACTGCCTGGTTCCACAAGAAGCTGCCAGGTTCGCACCCCGATCTCGAGGCGCTGCTCACCGAGGTCGAACAGTTCGCCGTGGGCGACTACGCGCGCGCGCTCGCCGCCGGATCCTCCCTCAGCACCAGCGACCGAGCCGCGATCGCCGGAAAGCTGCATGAGTACACCGGCCTGCCGCTGGAGTACATCCTCAGGGCCGACCTGCGCATCGACGGCGGAGAGTTCCGCCAGACGCTTCAGGGCGACACCGAGACCACCACCGGGCGACTCGACACCCGCTTCTCCGGGCCGGACATCGACCCGCTGAGTCAGCGTGCCGACTACGATCCGCAGTCAACCGCACTCGGCTCCGCCTACGTCGCCGCGTTCAACGAGTACGCGCGCAAGGATCTCAAGTACGGTGACGGCCAGGTCTACCGGCCCAGCATCCAGACGTTCCGCACCTGGAACTTCGCGCACCAGGAGCCCGGACAGGAAGGGCCGCCATTCTCGGCCCGCCAGGCCACCAACGTCATGCCGGACCTCGCCAGCGCCATGAAGCGCAACCCGAACCTCAAGGTGCAGCTGAACGCGGGCTACTTCGACCTGGCGACGCCGTTCTACCAGGGCATCTACGAGATGCAGCACCTGCCCATCCCGCAGAGCCTGGTATCGAACATCGAGTTCCGCTTCTACGAGTCGGGCCACATGGTGTACGCTAAGGAATCGTCGCTGAAGCAGCTGCACGACAACGTGGCGGATTTCATCCGCCGCACCAGCAATACCGGCGGGTGAGGCCGGCCGCGAGTTGCGGCACGGCTGAGGGCCGATGAAGAGAGTGTGGCGCATCGCCGGCTGGACCGGCCTGGCGCTGCTGGTGCTGGCCGGTTACGCCGCCTACCGCACGGTATGGGGCAAGCCGTTCAGCATCAACGTGCTGGCGAACCGGCAGGCGCTCGAGTACCTGAGCCGCAACCCGGAGACCTTCACCGCCGTCGGCATCATGGACGGATCGATATTCGATCATCACTCCGACAAGCTGGCTCCCTACACCGTCGCGCAGCGCGACGCCGACTACGCGCAGTTCGCGAAATTCCTCAAGGAGGTGCGTGAATTCGACCGCAGCCGGCTCGACCGCCAGGACCAGATCACTTACGACGTGCTCGTCGACCAGTACCAGACGGCGCTGTCGTTCCAGCGCTTCGACTGGCTGGCTCCCGACGGACTCTACGCGATCAATCCCATGTTCGGGATGGAGACGCAGCTCCCGGCCTTCATGGAGACCACTCACGTCATCTCCAACGACAAGACCGCGCGCAACTACGTGGCGCGGCTCGAGGCGATGGGAGTGAAGCTCGATCAGGCCACGGCCGAGATGCAGCGCCAGGCGCACCTTGGGGTGATCCTGCCGCCCTCACTCCTCGAGCGCTCCCTGACGGTGATCCAGGACACGGTCGCCGCGCAACCGGCCGACAATGCGCTGGTAACGAGCTTCGTCGCGCGCATGGACAAGGTGAAGTCGCTCGACGAAACGCGCCGGAAGGAGCTCGCGCAGCAGGCGGTGGAAGCGCTGCGCACGAGCGTCTATCCGGCCTACGCGCGCATGAGCGCCGCACTCGTCGCGATGCGGCCGCAGGCGGCCGGCCAGGCCGACGGCGTCGGCCGACTGCCAGATGGCGCTGCCTACTACGCGGTGGCGCTCCGGCAGATGACGACCACCGACTACACGCCCGAGCAGGTGCACGCCCTCGGGCTCGCCGAGGTGGCGCGCATCACGCAGCAGATGGATACGCTCCTCGAGGCCCAGGGCTTGATCCAGGGGAGCGTCGGCCAGCGCATGACCGCGCTCGCCGAAGATCCGCGGTTCCTCTACCCGAACGACGACGACGGCCGCCGCCAGGTGCTGGCCCGCTACCAGCAGCTCCTCGACCAGATGAGCGCGCAGCTGCCGGAGTACTTCAGCACGGTGCCGAAGACGCGCCTGATGGTCGAGCGCATGCCGGTCGCGCAGGAGAAAGGCACCTCGGGCGCCTACTATCAGCAGGCAGCGATGGACGGCTCGCGCCCCGGGATCTTTTTCGCGAACCTGCGCGACCTCAACGAAACACCCACGTGGGGCATGAAGACCCTCGCCTACCACGAGGGCGTTCCCGGTCACCACCTGCAGATCTCGACAGCGCTCGGACTCAAGGGTCTGCCGCTCATTCGCCAGCAGACGCTCTACACCGCGTACGCGGAAGGCTGGGCGCTATATGCCGAGGAGTTTGCCGCCGAGATCGGCATGTACAAGGACGACCCGTTCGGGGACCTGGGCCGGCTGCAGCTCGAGCTGTTGCGCGCAGTGCGGCTGGTGGTCGACACCGGCCTGCATGCCCAGGGCTGGTCACGCAAGCAGGCGATCGACTACATGGTCAACACCACCGGCGTCGCCGAGACGGACGCGACCTCGGAGGTCGAGCGCTACATGTCCATGCCCGGCCAGGCGTGCGCCTACAAGGTAGGCGAGCTCAAGATCCTGGAGCTGCGCCGTAAGGCACAGGCTGCGCTTGGTCCGCGGTTCAACCTCAGGGACTTCCATGCGGTGGTGCTCGAGAACGGCGGCGTGCCGCTCACGCTCCTGGAGCAGCTGGTCGATGAGTGGATCGCGCGGCTCAACGCCGCGCCGACTTCCCGGCAATAGTCGCGCCGCGAGAGGACTTAAGGTGCAGGCGCCGGCGGGTTGACCGTCACATACGCCGAGACCGAGCTCGCCGCCGGCCCACCCGTGCAGCTCACCGTGTAGGCGACGATCGTCCCGGCGTCGCTCGCCGGGATGGTAAGCGGCTGCGGGCTGCTGAGCGTGGCGTTCTGATAGGTGCCATCGGAACTGGTCAGGGTGCAGCCGCTGGCACCATTGGTGTTCCACGACAGCGTCGCACTGCCCGGCGAAGAGTTCGACGCCAGGGTCACGGTAGTCGGGACGACGTTGACGCTGATCGGCAGCGGCCAGGTGGCCGAGGCGGCGTTGCCCAGAATGCGCGTGTTGAGGGTGTAGTACAGATTCGCGAGCCGCGAGCGCAGCTGACCCGAAGGGTTCAGCTCGATCGGCGCGGTCGGATAGGTCGCGTTGGGTGTCTGGATGAAGGCGCTCGGATTGGTCGCGAGCGCGTTGACGACGATCCCGTCACAGGTGCTGCCGCCGGTCGCATCGGCGTTGGTCAGCGTATTGGCGGCATTCTGCAAATCCGCGGTCCACTGCGCCGAGCCGTTCACGTCGACCTGCGTGGCGTCGTAGAAATCGAGCCAGCTCTGGTCGAGGCAACCGAAGGGACTGGTATTGGCCGGAGGTACATTCCCGCCCCACAGCGCGAGCGATACCGTCGAGGCGATGTTCGGGTAGTTGTCCGTCCAGCGCGGATAGCTCGGGTTGCTCTGAGTCAGATTGTCGATGGTGGTCGTCAGGTTCGAGTACTTGGTCCTGGAGAAATTCTCGAGCGGCAGCGCCAGCCCACCGGAGGTGAGCTCCGGCGCCGCTTCGTTCACTGACAGACCGACCCCCCATACCGAGACACCGTCGCTGCCGCCGTGGATGCTGCCGCAGCCGCTGGTGATATCCAGCATGTTGGGGCTCTCGAAAACCTGGCCTTCGGCCTGCAGCGGCGCCCACAGGAACGCCCCGTCCGCTCCGCTGCCGGGACCGCACTGCGGGTTGCTGCCGTTGGCCAGCACCGCGGAGTTCTGCACATAGCCGCCGTTAAACTGAGTGGGGTTGATGAGGGTCTTGATGAGCGAGAAGCCCGATCCCGAGCTCCCCGACCTGCCGCACATCGTTTCGGGTATGGCCATCTTGCCGGTGTCGTCGAACCCGGGGCACAGGGCGTTGACGGGCAGGCATCCCGGGCCGGTTCTGCCCGGCGTGCCCGGCGGACAGGTGAAGTTCAGGCTTGCGGGCGGTGTGTACGGCACGCTGCAGCTCCACACTCCGGTGACGAAAGTCACACGCGGGTCGGCGGTCACCGTACACACGTTCTCGACGATGTTGCCGGTCAGCGTCGAGACGCCCGTCACCGTGTGCGTGAGCAGGCCGGTCAGGTCGCAGCCCTCCGGCTGCAGGCACAGGCTTGCCGCATTGGTGAACGAATTGGAGACTGCGAGCCCCTGCGCGGTCGTGACGTTCTGCGTCACGGTGGCGAGCAGGGTACCGGTACCGCCGGCCGTCGCGCCGAACTCGAGTATCGACCCGGACCGCGCCACGAACGCCAGGGGGTTGCCGGCCTGGTACAGCACCCGCACCCGGTAGAGCAGCAGACCAAGCCCGCTGTAGAACGGCGCCGGCGCACTGATGAGCGGATTGGTGAAGTAGTAGCGCTCGATCGTCCCCGAGGTCAGGTTGGTGATCAGCAGGCTGTAGTTGGCGCCGGCGCCATTGCCGATTGGCCAGAAATCCAGGCTGCTGCGATTTATCCGGGGATTCGGGAAAGTGAACAGTGTGGTGCGGCTCGTGAAGCCGCTCGACCGGGAATACGCCAGTACCCGGGTCGTGGTCAGCACAACGAGGTCGCCACCCGCCACCGCGCTCACGCCTGCGACATCGGCGGGCGCAAGCGCGACTTCGACCAGGTTCTCGCCGGGGCCGAAGCTGCCGTCGAGAAGTACCGGGGCGGCGAACGATCCGGAGCCCGCCGTGCCCACCGGGAACTGCCACAGCTGCGGCGGGCTGCCGACCTCGCCGTTGGCCGCCGCCAGGGAAGTTACGAACAGATTCCCATCGCCGTCCACGGCGAGCGCATTGGGCGCCAGCGGACCGGAGCCGGCGCTGCGGCTGTTCCACAGCAGAGTCGCCGTGGTCGGGTTCGGGGGAGTCTGCGGCGTCAGGGCGCCGGGATAGCGGTAGAGCGCGCCGCGCTGCTGGTCGGCCACCAACAGGTCGAGCTGGTAGGTGGTGGCGTTGGTGACAAACGCCAGCGCGACCGGCAGCTGATAGTTGGATCCGTCAGTGTTGCCTACCGTGGTGGAGCCGCCGGGCGGCGTGAAGGTCACACTGTAGATCTTGCCGTTGGAGCTGTTGACGGCCATGACGTTGAGATTGACGCCGGCGTTGCTCGCCTGCCCGAGAGCGCCAGTGGCGGCGGCGAGGGCGGTGAGCACGAAAGCCGGGCGCATCAGTGTCGCGCAGCGCATAGGGTGCCTATCGAGAGAGTTACGCGTGGTGCCGCAGCCGTTGCTGTGGCATGCATGCTTGTTATGAGTTATGAGTTCTTGAGCCTGACAGCTGTTGAAACGCCTTGCAACGCCTTCATGAGGCCGTAAAACAGAGGCGATAACATAATCACCGTCGTGCGGATTCAAGCGGCGGCGCCGCTCGCGCTCACTGAGGCCGCGGATAGGTCATCACGAGGTTCGCCGCGGCATAGCGGCGCGCGTCGAGTGGGCGACCCCAGCTGCTGTACAACGCCTCGAGGTAACCTCGGGCGAGCTCGCGGTACATGGGCAACGCGCCGGCGTCATTGCGCAGGATCAAATAGCTGCGCGTCAACTGCTGCTCTGCCTGCGCATAGTCACCCAGGCCCGTGAGCGCCGCCCCGCCGATCGAATCCGCGAGCGCCGTCTTCCAGTTGGAGGCCGAGAGCGCCACGGTATAGATCTGTGCCGCCGTGCGCGCCGAGGCGAGTGCGTCCTGATAGCGGTGCTGCGCCACTTGAAGAATCCCGACATGCAACAGGCTGCTGGCGATCTCGGGATGCGACTTGCCGAACAGCCGCTGGCGCATCTCGAGTGCCTGGGTGAGCAGCTGGTCGGCCTTCTGGTAGTCCCGCGCCCTGATCAGCCAGTAGCCGAGGCGGTTCATGGTACGCGCGACGTCGGGGTTGTCGCCCGGGAACAGCCGGCGGTAGATCTCGAGCGATTCGCCCTCGGCGGACAGCGCGCCCTGCAAGTCGCCCCGGTCGCTGAGCACGAAGGCGAGATTGTTGAGAGTGTTGGCCACGTCCGGGTGGACGTTGCCGAGCAGCTCGCGCTGCATGGCGAGCGCCTGGCGGAAAGTGCCCGCGGCGCCGGCCAGGTCGCCATTGCGCCGCTCGACCAGCCCGAGATTGTTGAGGGCGAGCGCAAGCTCCGGGTGCTTGTCGCCGAGCAGGCGCCGCTCCATGGCGAGCGATTCGCGCAGCAGCCGCTCCGACCCGTTGTAGTTGCCGAGATCGCGGTACATCAGGCCCAGATCGTTGAGCGCAGCGGCGTAGTCGGGATAGGGCTGGGTGCCCCACAGCGTGCGCTGCATCGCCACCGCCCGCTCCATCAGCGGCAGCGCCTCGTTGGGATCGCGCTGACTGACCGCCCAGGCGAGCACCTGGACGGTGCGCGCCGTGTCCTCGCTGGCGCCCCCCTCGGACAGGCGCTCCTGCACCTCGAGGGCGGCCCGCAGGCTGCGCTCGGCTTCGGCAAAGCGCCCGCGATTCTGCAGCTCGTTGCCGAGCCCGTAGAGGCTTCTGCCGAGCGCGGCGGCGTCGCGCTGCTCGGGAGGCAGCGCGCTCTCGAGCGCGATCGCCCGACGGTAGTCGCTCTCGGCGTCCGGATATTCCGCGCGGAACGTGAGCAGGTCGCCCTGGTGGCTGAGGGAAACCGCGAGATCGCCGGGCTCTGCCGGAGTCAGCACCCGCCGCTTGGCGACCGCGGACTCGAGCAGCGGTTTGGCCTGACCGTACAGGCCGAGCCCCATGTAGACCGTGCCGAGGGTGTCGAGCAAAGTCGCCTGGATCTGCGGCTGGTCCGACAGCTGTGACTCGACGCGGGCGGCGCCGCGGTCGAGCACCTCGCGAGCGGTCAGGCTGTTGCCGCGCGCCTCGCTCGGGTCGGAGATGCGGAACAGATCGACGAGAAAGTCCGTGGTCTGTCGCGCGGTCTCCGCCTCGCGGCGGGCGATGGCGGTCTGGCGCTGTGCGGCGGCGCGGGCGACCAGCGCGGCGGCGGCAAGTCCGCTGGTCAGCACCATGCCGGCGATCGCGCCCGAAGCGATTGCGAACAGCCGGCGCTGCCGCCGCAGCTGCTCGCGCTGGCGCAGCGAGTCGAAGCCAACGCCGAGCATGCCGGCGATGAGCTTGAGTTTGGCGTTACCGCGGCCGTCCTTACCGGGTCGCGCGTCGGCGGCGATCGGCTCGGTGCGCACGCCGGTAAGCTGCCCGTCGGCTCCCATGCGGTAGCGCAGCGCGGGCGGAAAGCACTCGTGCTGCTCCTGGCCGGGGTGGTCGGAAGCGTTGGGCTCGCCGTCGATGATGAAGCAGAAGATCCGGTCCTCGCGGCCGAGGCGCTTGAAGGCGAGGATCTCCTCGTTCACCCACTTCGAGCGCGCAGCGTTCGGCGAGCAGATGACGATCTGACAGGTCGACCTGACGAGCGCGGCATTGATGACCGCGCTCAGATCAGTCGCGCTGGCGAGCTCTTCGCGATCGCGGAAGATCGGTGTCAGGCGCTTCGGAATCGCACCGCGCGCAGCGTGCTTGCCGATCAGCTGCTTGGGCGGCCGGTAGGACTCGAGCGCACGGTGCAGCCACGAGCCCCACCCGGCGTCGCGGTGGCTGTAGCTGAGAAACGCCCAATAGCCGGGCCCATCCATGCGGCGGATCCTCGTTCGCTGAATGCCTCCCTGGCGGTTAAATCCCGTTTTGTCGTTCGAATCCAGAAGGCGGCAGGGAGTGTAATCCAATCGCCCGCGGCGCGAAACTCGCGTAGCGGGGCGCTGCAGGCTCCGTTGTCCCCGCCGCCCGGCAGGCGGCACAATGGCGCCCCTTGGCCGACAACCCCGACAATCGCAATTCGCCGTTCGTCATCGGCGTCTCCGGGCACCGGGATCTGCATCCGGACACGCTCGAGCCCTTGAGCCGCGAGGTCACCCGGTTCCTCGAAGCCCTCAAGAGCCAGCTGCCCGATACCGAGCTGCGCATCATGGCCGGCATGGCCGCCGGCGCGGATATGCTGGTCGTGCGCACCGCGCTCGACTTAGGGCTGGGCGTCGACGCCGTGCTGCCCATGCCGCTCGAGCAGTACGCCGCAGACTTCGACCCCGAGGCGCTGGCCGCGCTCAATATGCTGCTCGCCCACCCGCGGCTGCGCTGTCGCGAGCTGCCGCTCGCCGCGCCGGGGGGTAGCGGCACCGCCGACGGTGTGGTGCGCGACCTGCACTACCTCAGGCTGTCGCGCACCCTGATCCGCGGCTCGAGCGTGCTGCTGGCGTTGTGGGACGGCCAGCCGTCGCCGCTGCCGGCGGGGACGGCTGACACCGTGCTGCGTTATCTCGGTGTGCGCACCAACCGCAACCGGGACGACCTGCAGCTGCAGTTCACGGACGCCGCCGCCGATCTAGAGGATCTGCCCGCGAAGTTCGCCTACTGGATCCCCACCGAGCGCGCGCGTTCCAATCCGGGGCCGCCCCGGCAGCCGCCGTGTTATCTCGCCGGTCTCGGTGACAACGCCCTGCTGCGCCTGCCCGCCATGCCGCGGCGGCTGGAGATCCACCTGCGGTCCCTCAATATCTACAATCAGGAGTATCGGCAATATCTGAGCCGCTGGCCCGCGCCGCCCGCGCCCGACTCACTGCTGAAGGCGCTGCCGCCGGCGCTGGTGCTCGAACGACACGAGGTGCCGGCGCTCGAGCGCATCGACGCCCAGTACGGCAAGGCCGACGCGCTCGCGATGTACTTCCAGAAACGCTCGGACCAGCTGTTCGCGTTCCTCAACCTGGTCGCCTTCGCGATGGGCCTCGCCTACCTCACCTACGAGAAGTTCATGAGCACGCGTGTGCTGCTGCTGCTCTACCTGGTGATCCTGGTCTCGAGCGTCGGCCTCTATTACATGCTGCACGAGCGGCACTGGTTCGCGAAACACCTGATGTGCCGGGCGCTCGCCGAGACGCTGCGCGTGAAGTTCTACCTGCGCCTGGCGCACGGCGATCATCTGGTGGATGCCGAGGAGATGCTGTCGCTCTCGAGCGTGAATCGCTTCCACGGCTTTGGCTGGATCAGTCATGTGCTGACCGCGGTCGAGGCGCCCGCTGAAGACGAGGTGCCGGCGGCCCAAGCTGCCGGCAGTGCCGCCGACGGCCTGGACCTGGCCTGGATCGAGAATCAATGCCGCTACTTCGTGAAGAAGGTGGCGCAGCTGCGCCGCAACAGCGAGCGCACCAAGTGGCTGAAGCGCATCCTGTTCGGCATCCTGCTCGCGGTCATCCTCGTCCTGCTGCTGCTCGGGGAGTCGGCCGAGAGCCACCGTCTGTTCGGCGGCGTGCCGCTGGCGAAGGCGCTGACCTTCATCATCGGAGTGGTCGCCGTGCTACTCGCGTCCTGGGAGCTGCACCAGAACAAGATGGCCAACCGCGAGCTGCTGTGGCAGTACCGCAATCAGCTCAAGCACTTCTCGCGAGCGCGGGCGCAACTATCGCGCACCTTCGCCGCGGGCCGCCGGCTCGAGGTCATCGCCGAGCTCGGCAAGGACTCGCTGATGGAAAGCTACCTCTGGACCATCCACCGCTTTCACCGCGAGCACGAGCCGCCGGGACGCGGCTGAGGTGGTGTGCACGCGCCGAGCGCCGGCACAGCGTGCGCGGGGCGTGAGTGCGACGACGGCTACGGGTGCAGCGTGGCCTGCCGGACCCACTGCCGCCAGAGCCGCACGTCGGGCGTACTGCGGATCTCCGGCGCAATCCCGTTGAGCAGCGTCTGCGCCTCGCCGAGCAACGCCGCAGCGTGCGCGGGCTCGGCGAGCGCCTCGGCGTAGAGCGCAGAGGCGAGCTCGACCGGCTGCCAGCGATCGCCGTGATTCCTGGCGGCGAGCTGCCGCTGGAAGCGGACGACGGGCGCAAGGGTTTGCGCGGCTTCGCTCAAGCGTCCCTCGCGCGCGAGAGCCATCGCGAGCCAGGTCTGGAGCTCCTCAAGGCCCCGCTGGTCGAAGATGTTGTCGGTCCCAGCGGCCTTGCGCCCGAGCACCGCGGCGGCTTCGGAGCGCTCTGCGGCGGCGAAGTCGCCGCTCAGGTACTCCGCACGGCCTTCGTCTTCGTAAGCGACCTCCGAGATGATCTGCCTGATGTACTCCTGCACACCGTGGACCGCGATGGCCTGTAACCCCCGCGCGGTGTCGCCGGCCACCTGCCGGGTGACTCGCAGATCGCCGCGCTCGTACGCCGTGTGGGACTCGGCGATCCGGTACCCGGCGGTCGCAAGCGCGAGTATCGGGCTGCCCGCGTGCTCGGTCCGGCGCAGCTTCGCCAGAACCGGCTCTCCCGCGGCGAGCGTCGATGTCGCCTCCGAGACTTCCCCCATGGAAGATAGAGCATATACGGTCCCGAAGAGAACGCCGGCATAGGTCTCGACGAACAGCCCGCCTCCGGGCGTGGCGCGACGCTGCGCGTCGAGCTGTTTCATGCGGTACGGTACCGACTCGCGCAGACGTCCGGCCGACCAGAGCACCTGCGCCAGCGACCCTTCGGCCACCGCCAGATTGTTGAGGGTGGTGGTGTTACCGGGATCCAGCTTCAACAGCGTGAGCGACACCTGCTCCTGACGCGCCGCGGGTCCGAGCGCAGCCGCGGGATCGAGCTCGTCCTCGGCCACCGCCACGAGCATACCGGCGAGGACCTGCTCCGCATGCAGCGCGAGGCGATCGCCCGGGAGCCGCTCGAGAACGCGGTCGGCGATCGACAGGGACTCGTTGCTCACGCGCCGCGCCTCCCCGTAGCGCCCGGCAGCCTCCAGCGACGTCGCCAGCCAGCCCCCCGCTTCCGCGTAGTACGCGCTCATGTCGAGGTCGCGCAGGTCCCGCGCGCCGAGTTGCGCCGCAACCCCCATGGCCTCGCGCTCGGTCCGCACGGAATCCTCGATATGACGCGCACTCCCCTGCTCCCAGCCGATGCGGGTGGCGATCGCGACGTAGGCACGCTGCGCCGCCGGCGAGGGCCGGGATGCGGTAACGAGCGGCCGCAGCAGCGCTGCGGCGCGCTCATTGGTCGGCAGGTCGCGCGGGTCGCCGCGGTTCTCGAGCACGCGTGCCTGCGCGGCATAGGCGAGCGCGAGCGTAATGGCGGTGGCCTCGGATTGATCGCCGGCGGCGCGCAGCCCGTCGAGAAGCTTCACCGCTTCGTCGGCATTCGCACCGGCGACGTCCAACTGCCCCAGCGAACGCAAGGCGCGCGCATGGTGCACCAGCGCGAGCGCGCCGTTGCGGATGGACTCCGCTCCCCGCAGCGCCGGCGGCAGACCATGGAAGTAGTCGATCTGCCGTTGGGAGAACTCGGCCAGGACTTCGAGCCGCCCGAAGTTCTCGAGCTCGCTCGCGAAGTCATCGGCGAGATAGCCGACCAGGTTCTCGGCCTGGCCGCGGGCCTGCTCGGCCATGCGACGCGTCTGCTGCGCCTCGGCCTCGGCGCGCCGCGCCCGCTCGCTGCTCACGTAGCCGTAGATCGCCGCAACCACGGCGAGCGCTGCGAGCACCGCGCAGCCGCCGGCGATGCCGCGCGCCCGCACCGCGGCGCGGTGCGCGGACAGCTCCCGCGCGCGCTGCTCGGCGAGCAGCCGCTCGGTGGCCTCGCGCGCCTCGCGCTCCTGGCGCCGGTCGCGGCTCAACTTGACGACCGCGCACAGCACGTCGTGCGTGAGCTCCACGCGCCGGACATCAAGGCGCTCCTCGATGCGCAGCAGGCGGCGGTTGACCAGCGTCGCGAGCGTGCCGGGAGCGGCGCCGGCCTCGGTGAAGCGTCTGATCAGGCGCTCCTCGGCGACGTTCTCGCGGAAGCCCGAGGTGGTCAATAGGTCATCCTCGATGACGCGCCGCACGGCGGCGGGCTGGTCGGCGAGCGCGCGCTCGTAGAAGTTGCTCAAGATCGTGGCGTGCGAGCCCGCCAGCAGGTCGAGCGAGATCTCGCTGCGGCCCTGCGCGATCCGCGCGTCGTTCAGCTCGCGGCAGATGAGCGAAAGGAGTGACGGCTCGACCACCGCGTTCGAGAGCTCCGCCCCGCCGGCCACGAAGCGCACGATCGCGGCGGCCACCTCGTCCGAGACCAGCTTACGGCCCGGCTCGATCACCGCCGCGAGGGCCTGGGTGCCGGTCATCGGCGCGAGTCGCAGGCGGTTCTGCGAGATGCTGGGCATCGCCTGCTTGAGGCTCTCGAGCGGCGCGAGGTAATCCTCGCGCAGCGAGATCAGTACCCGGTAGTCGCTGCGCGCGAAATCGAAGCGCTCGGCCGCCGATTCGTCCTGCTCGAGCTTCGCTTCGAAATCCTTCGGCGCGCGGTTCTCGACCAGGTCGGCGAGCTCGGCGATGAAGCGCGCCGCACGCGCGCGCCCGAAGTCATCGCTCTGCGCGAGGGTGAAGATCTCCTCGAACTGGTCGAAGATCAGCAGCGGTATCAGCGTCGCACCCGACTCATCGCGCAGCACGTCGTCGCGGTGGTGGAGGAACTCCCAGAGCGACTCGCCCTCTACCGCCACCCCGGCCTGGGTCCACTCCCCGGCGCGGCGCGCGTAGACCTGGATCGCCTGCTTGATCTGCTCGGCGGGCTCGGGCGCCTCGCGCCCGTAGTCGATGCGCACGTAGATCGGGCAGTAGCCGTGGCCGCGCAGCCTCGGCACCAGCCCGGCGCGCAGAATCGAGGTCTTGCCGAGGCCCGATTGCCCGAACAGCACCGTAAGGAGCTTGCGCTGCACGCGCCGGGCTAGCTCGGCGACCTCCTCGTCGCGGCCGAAGAAGTAGGCGCGCGTCTCCTCGGTAAAGGAGGCGAGCCCGAGCCAGGGATTGCGCGCATCGACGGTGGCGGCCGGGTCGGCGGCGGCCTTGGCGCCGACGTCGTTCATTCGGATCGCGCCTGCGTGAAGTCCCTGAGCCGCGCGGCGAACTCCGGCGATACCGCGCCCCCCGCCAGCTGCGTGAAGTGCAGCGCCCTGAAACTCTCCGGCACGCGCGCCTCGGCCGCGGTCGTGGCGTCGATGCTCACCGGCAGAACGAACAGCGCGCCCTCGGCCATGTTGCGCGCGCGGTCGAGCGCGTAGCTCCACTCGCGGCGGAAGTAGCCCTCGAGCCGCCGCTGCGTGGTGGCCGAGACCACCGGGATGAAATACGAGCAGCGCGCGATGTTGCCGCGGATCTTGCGGTCGTAGTCGTCGCCCGCCTCGAGGCGCTCCTGGTCGAACCAGGTGGCGATACCGGCGGCGTCCAGCCCCGCCTTGATCTGCTGCACGGCGGGCAGGTCCTCGCGCGCATAGCTGATGAACACCGCGTGCGCCGGCATCTCGCGCGCGGGCGGCAGGAAGCGCGCCGGCGCGGGGCCGGCGGACGGTACGGCCCGGTGCCGCGCCCGCCAGCGCCGATGCAGCTCCTCGACGAAGCGCTCGGCGCCGACATAGATGCGGGTGCGCACGCTCACCTGCTGCAGGAACGCCACCAGGCGGTCGTCCTCGCTGGTGTGATCGTCAGCCAGCACCTCGCCGACATCACGGGGGTCGGACAGGCGCTGGCGCTTCGCCATGCGCAGGAAGAGGCGCGCCAGCCAGTTGGTGAAGTTGCTGCCGATGAACAGCAGGTGATTGTGCTCGAGCTCGTGGAAGAGCTTCTCCGGCACCAGGTGCTCGCTCTGCAGCGCGCAGATGAACTCCAGCAGGTCCTCGTCCGATATCACGTAGGTCGGGGATGCCGCCAGCTTGCCGAACAGGTGGTAGACCACCGGGTGCTGCAGCCGGTCGCGCTCTACGGCCAAGTCGACCACCCGGTTGGGCGAGTACGACAGCACCTCAGTGGAAGCCGCCCCGGAGAAGCGCTCGAGGTTGATGGCGCTCTCGAGGAGCGAGTCTGCCGTGGTGGCCACGAACAGGTCGAAGTCGGTGATCGCCGCCAGGTGCCGCAGCGCCTGCGGGGGCTCGAAGTTCGCGTCCTTGAGTACGCCGCGCAGCCGCACGTAAGCCTCTTCACGCCGGCCACGCGCGGCGAGAAAAACGCACACCACATCGTTCAGCGTGTACGGGTGCGGCAGCTCCGCGGTGCTGACGTTGAGCCGGGCGGCGAGCCGTTCCGCGGCCCAGTCGTACAGCAGCCGCGGTCCGCGATCGGTGGCGACCATCAGGAGCTCGGGTCCCACGATGGGAATGACCCGCCGCTCCTCGATGAAGCTCAGCAGATCCTCCCACGCGTCGTCGTCGAGCGTCGTGGCCGGAAGAATCGCGGTGGCACTGCTCATGGCGCGGCCGGCCCCCAGGAGTTGTTGTGGCGGGCAAGTCTGCCGCAACGCAGCGCGCCCCGCAATTCGCGGTTCTGTGGTACACCCCGGTCCGGGAGAACATGTCTGATTCGGGAGAGTAACCATGCGTCAGGTTCGCTTATCAGGCGCGGCAGTGTGCGCACTGCTCGCAGGTCCTGCGGTCGCAGTCGCGGCCGAGGCGCCCGCTCAAGGTCAAGGGCCGTGCGAGCAGATCGTCGCCGCCTGCAAGAGCGCTGGCTTCATCGAGGGCGATTACAGGACCGGCAACGGCCTGCACGTCGACTGCATAGACCCGATCGTACGGGGAACGCCCCAGCCGCCGAAGGCAAAAATCCCGCTGCCGACGGTAAGTCCGGAGACGGTGGCGGCCTGCAAGCAGAAGCACCCGAATTTCGGCGAGCCGAAGCCGGGGGCTGCAAAGCCGGAAGCTCCCAAGCCGCAGCCCTGATCCGTCAGCTTCGCAGGTAGGAGGCGCCGTTCACGTCGAGGATCGCGCCGGTCATGCTGGCCGGCGCGTCCAGCGCGCAGAATCTGATCACCTGTGCGACCTCGTCTGGAGTCGCAACGCGACCCAGGGGCTGATCGCTGAGCACCGCCTTGTCCTGCACCGCATCGGCCACGCGTGGCGTCGCCACCCAGCCCGGCGCCACGACGAACACGTACACCCCGCGTGGGGCGAGTGCTTTCGCCAGCGACTGGTTGAAAGCGTTGAGGCCCGCTTTGCTGGCGGCGTACGCGGGCGCGGTGGGCTCGCCGCGAAAGGCGCCGCGCGAGGACACGCTGATGATGCGCCCGCTGCCGCGCTCGGCCATCGCGCGCACGGCATGGTAGGAAAGGTATGCCGGGCCGAGGAGATTGACCCCTATAGTGCGCTGCCACACCGCCGTCCAGTCGGCGAAAGAAGTCGTCAGCGGCGGATGCAGCGGGAAGATTCCCGCGTTGTTGACCAGCACGTCCACCGGCCGGCGCGCAGAGGCCTCGCGCCACAACCGCTCGACGGACGCGGGATCGAGCAGATCGGCCTGCGCGAGCATGTGACCCGCGCCTTCGACTGCGCGCAGCGCGGCCTCCGCCGCCGCCCGGTCGGACTGGTAGTGCAGAACGAGCGTGGCGCCGCGGCGCGACAGCGCCTTGGCGATGGCAGCGCCGATTCCGCCGGAAGCGCCGGTAATGAGGGCGTGGATCATGGTGCTAAAGATTAAAGATAACGCCGATCGTCAATCAGTGCTGCATTCCACGGAAATCCCGCTCCCGGCGTTGCAGCGTCGTTATTGTTACATAGGATGCCCGCGGCGGCCGCGGCAGAAGCCGCGGCGGAAGCGACCAGCGGAGCGCGAACCTCCGGCGACCCCGCGACGGTTTGCGATAATCTTCGTTCCACTTGAGTGACAGGGGACCGAATGAAAGCGCTTAAATCCGCTCTGGCACTTGCCACCGCCCCGAGTGCCGGCTCGATGGGATCCCATCCGGCCGGCGGCATCGGCCGCATCGTTCTCACCCTGGCACTCGCAGGGTTCGCGCTCGCGGCGCGCGCCCAGACGGGCAGCCACACGCTCATGCGCTACCCCACACTGCATGGCGACGCGATCGTGTTCGTCGCCCACGACAACCTGTGGTCGGTCGCGCGCACCGGCGGCGGCGCCTCACGCCTGACGGCAGACCCGGGCCAGGATGTGATGCCGCGCTTCTCGCCCGACGGTCAGTGGATCGCCTTCACCGGCGAGTACCAGGGCAATCGCGACGTGTACGTGATCCCGGCAGGCGGTGGGCCGGCCCGACGCCTGACCTTCACCTCGGACGCCGTGCCCGACGCGCCGTTGCGCCTGGGCCCGAACAACATGGTGGACACCTGGACGCCGGATTCGAAGAGCATCGTGTTCCTGTCGCGACGCGCCGCCTGGAACGCGGGGTTCCCGCGGCCTTTCAGCGTGCCGCTCGCCGGCGGGTTGCCGGAACCTGTGCCGCTCGACCGCGGCGGCTTCATGAGCTTCAGCCCCGACGGCAAGCAGATCGCCTACACGCGCATCTTCCGCGACTTCCGCACCTGGAAGCGCTATGACGGCGGCCTCGGGCAGGACATCGACATCTATAACTTCGAAACCCGCGAGCTCAAGCACGTCACCGACTGGCCGGGCACCGAGACCTCGCCCATGTGGTACGGCAAGACGATCTACTTTCTCGCCGATCACGATGCCAGCCGGCGGCGCAACATCTGGGCTTACGACCTCGCCACCGGCGCCTTCCGCGAGGTCACGCATTATCGCGACTACGACATCGATTTCCCGAGCCTCGGCGGCGGCGCCGACGGCGCGGCGGGCGTCGTGTTCCAGCAGGGCGGTACGCTGCACGTGCTCGATCTGCCGTCCGAGCAGCTGCACGATCTCGACGTCACGGTGCCGGACGACGGCGCGCGCACCGGTCCGCGCTGGGTGGACGCAAAGAGCGCGATCCGCGAGAAGGACAGCTCGCAGACCACCGATTACGACATCGCGCCCAACGGCAACCGCGCGGTGTTCTCGGCGCGTGGCGACCTGTTCACGCTGCCGGCCGAGCACGGCAACACCCGCAACCTGACCCAGACCTCGAACGCCGACGAGGACCACCCGAGCTGGTCGCCGGACGGCAAGACCATCGCCTACACCACCGACGTCACCGGCGAGCAGCAGCTCGCGGTGCGACCGGCCGAAGGCGGCGCCGAGCGCATCCTGTCGCATTTCGCACGCGGCTTCTTCTATACACCGCTCTGGTCGGCCGACGGCGAGCGGCTGGCGTTCTCCGACAACGAGCATCGCCTGTGGTTGCTGCCGGTCAGTGGAGGTGAGCCGGTGCAGGTCGCGCAGGACCCGTACAACGAGATGCACGACCAGACCTGGTCGCCCGACGGGCGCTGGCTCGCCTACAGCATCACGGGCGCGAACCAGCAGACCGGCATCTGGCTCTATAACCTCGCCTCGCACCGGGCAACGCGTGTCAGCGACCCGCAGATGAACGACTTCTCGCCGGTGTTCGATCCCGCCGGGCGCTACCTGCTGTTCATCTCCACGCGCCACGAGAATCCGACCTTCAGCCAGTCCGAGCAGAACGTCGCGACTCTCAGGATGGATGGCATCTACATCGCCACGCTGAAGCGCGGCGCCGCCTCGCCGTTCGCGCCGCAATCGGACGAGGGTGTCGGCCCGCCGGAGGAGGAGCAGACCAAGGAGCCTGGGAAGGACGAGGAAGCGCACAGCAAGAAGCAGCCCCCCAAGCCGGTCGAAATCGACCTCGACGGGCTGATGGCGCGCGCCGTGCCGCTGCCGATCCCGGCGGCGAACATCGCCACCCTGAACATGCGCGGCGAGAAGATCTTCTATCTCACCATGCCCGACCAGACGATCTCCGGCCCGCTGCCCGGCGAGAAGCCGGCCCTGCATGTCTATGATCTCAAGGCGCGCAAGGGCGCCGACATCGTCGGCGGCCTGAGCTCCTACGCGCTGTCCGCGGACGGCAAGAGGGTGCTCTACAAACTCGAGAAGGACTATTACATCGCGGCCGCAGCCCCGACGGGCGCAGCCCCCGCCGGCCCCGCGGACGGGGGCGACGGCAAGGCCGCTGCCGGCCCCAAGAAGCTCGACCCGTCGCACATGCGAGTGCTCGTCGAGCCCACGCAGGAGTGGGTGGAGATGTTCAACTCGGCGTGGCGCCTCGAGCGCGATTTCTTCTACAGCCCGAAGATGAACGGCGTCGACTGGGACGCGGTGCGGGCGGCGTATTCGAAGCTCTTGCCGCTGGTCGGCTCACGGGCCGATTTGAATTACCTGATCGGCGAGATACTCGGCGAGCTCAGCAATTCGCATACCTACGTGGGCGGAGGCGACGAGCTGCCCGAGGAGCAGAGGGAGCCGACCGCTTACCTCGGCGCCGACTTCGCGCTCGATGGCGCCTCGGGCCGCTACCGCCTGGCGACGATCTACCCCGGCGACAACACCCGCGAGGAGTACCGCTCGCCACTCACGCAACCGGGACTCGACGTGCACGCCGGCGACTACCTGCTCGCCATCGACGGGGTGCAGCTGCGCGCGCCCGTCGACCCGTACAGCCTGCTGGTCGGTAAGCAGGATCGCACCGTGAGGCTGAGCGTCGCCGGGAGTGCGGACGGCAAAGAACGCGACGTGACCGTGCAGCCGGTAAAGAGCGAGCTGGCGCTGCGCGAGCAGGCCTGGATCGATCACAACCGCGAAGTGGTCGACAAGGCCTCGGGAGGCCGGATCGCCTACATCTACCTCTCCAACATGTCGGAGCTCGGCATGGATCAGTTCGTCCGTCAGTACTACGCGCAGCTCGACAAGCACGCGCTGATCGTGGACGAGCGCTGGAACGGCGGCGGCTTCATCGACCAGATCCTGCTCGAGCGCCTGCGGCGCATCCTGGTCGGCATGGACACCAACCGTGAGGGGGCTGCCCAGCCCATACCCCAGCAGCTCATCCATGGACCGAAGATCTGCATGATGAACCACTATTCGGCCTCGGACGGCGACATCTTTCCGTATTACTTCCGCAAGTACGGGCTGGGTCCGCTGCTTGGCACCCGCACATGGGGCGGGGTGCGCGGCATCCGCGGCTACTGGGCGCTGCTCGACGGCGGCTACGTGACGATTCCCGAGGACGCCCTCTACGGGCTCGACTCGCAGTGGGTGATCGAGAACCACGGGGTCGATCCCGACATCACGGTCGACGATACGCCGGCCGACTGGATGCGGGGCGAGGACGTGCAGCTCTCGGCGGCAATCAACTACCTGCTGGGCGAGCTGAAGAAGAACCCGGCGAACCAGCCGCCGCCGCCGCCGGCGCTGCCGGCCTACCCGCCGGCCGGCGGCTGAGCGGGTCGCCACGCAGGTCGTCGGCTCGCGCACCGACGCCAGAACGCGCGGGCGTCCCGCGAGTTCCGCTAATGCCTGACATTCGCGGATTTTTTAGTGCGCTCGCGGCCCGGACGGCTAGTATGTGATCATCGGGCACTCCCAGGAGTAACGTCATGGAGCGGCGCATGCCAGGCCGAAATTTCCTGTTCGTCCCCGGGCCTACCAACGTCCCCGACCGGGTGCAGCGCGCCATGCTGGTGGCGATGGAGGACCATCGCTCCTCGAAATTCCCGGAGCTTTCGATAGGTGTCCTGAATGACCTCAAGAAGGTATTCAAGACCACCACCGGACAGATCTTCCTGTTCCCCTCCTCGGGCACCGGCGCCTGGGAAGCGGCGTTCACCAACACGCTGTCTCCCGGCGACCGGATACTCGCCGCGAGCTTCGGACAGTTCAGCCATCTGTGGATCGACATGGCGCAGCGCCTCGGCTATGACGTCGAGGTTCTCGAGGTCGAGTGGGGCGAGGGCGTTCCGCTCGCTCGCTACGAGGAGATTCTCAAGAGCGATAAGCGCCAGCAGATCAAGGCTGTGCTCGCCTGCCACAACGAGACCGCCACCGGCGTCACCAGCGACATCGCCGGCGTGCGCCGCGCGCTCGATGCGGCCGGGCACCCGGCGCTGCTGTTCGTCGACGCCGTGAGCTCGCTTGCCAGCATCGACTTCCGCATGGACGAGTGGCAGGTGGACCTGGCCATCAGCGGCTCGCAGAAGGGCCTGATGCTGCCGGCGGGGCTCGGCGTCCTCGGCGTGAGTCGCAAGGCGCTCGCCGCGATGGGGAGCGCCAAGTCCAAGCGCTGCTACTTTGACCTCGCCGACATGATCAAGGCGAATGCCTCGGGCTACTTTCCCTATACGCCGCCGCTGCCGATGCTCTACGGGCTGCGAGAATCGCTGAACATGATCTTCGAGGAAACGCTCGAGGCGATCTTCTTCCGTCACCACTATCTCGCCGAGGGTGTGCGCGCGGCGGTGCTCGAAGGCTGGAAACTCAAGCTGTGCGCCAAGGCGCCGCACTGGTACTCGGACACGGTGAGCGCGGTTGTCGTGCCGGAGGGCATCAACGGCGCGCACGTGATCGACGTGGCCTTCCGCCGCTACAACCTGGCGCTCGGCGCGGGGCTCGCCAAGGTCGCCGGGCGGGTGTTTCGCATCGGTCACCTGGGTGACCTCAACGAGCTGATGCTCATGGGCGCGATCGCCGGCGCCGAGATGGCCATGCTCGATGTCGGCATCAAGGTGACCCCGGGAAGCGGCGTCGCCGCGGCGAGCAACTACTGGCGCAACCACGATCCGATACCGAAGCGTAAGGTGAGCCAGCAGGAGCAGTTCTACGGCTCGCACTCGACCGGCTCCATCCAGGGTTAGCACCGCCCCGAACGCCTACCGGCATGACTCAGCGCATCGTGTTCCTCGACCGCTCGACGCTCAAGGCGCAGGTGCGGCGTCCCGCTTTCGAGCACAGCTGGGCGGAGTACCCGGTCACCGCCGCGAGCGAGCTGCCGCAGCGGCTGGCCGGAGCGACGATCGCCATCACCAACAAGGTGGCGCTGCGCGAGGAGACGCTGCGTCGGCTGCCGGATCTCAAGATGATCGCCGTGGCGGCCACCGGCTACGACGTCATCGACGTCGGCTACTGCAAGGCGCACGGTATCGCGGTCGCCAACATCCGCAACTACGCGGTGCACACCGTCCCCGAGCATGCCTTCGCGCTGATCACGGCGCTGCGACGCAACCTGCTCGCCTACCGCCGCGACGTGGAAAACGGCCGCTGGCAGCAGGTCGATCAATTCTGCTTCTTCGACCATCCGATCAGCGACCTGCACGGCTCGACTCTCGGTATCCTCGGCGAGGGCGTCCTGGGCCAGGCGACGGCCCACATCGGTCGCGCCTTCGGCATGCAGGTGCTGTTTGCCGATCACGCTCCGCCGAAGGCGCCCGGTGTGGTGTTCACGCCGCTCGAGCGGGTGCTGGCCGAGAGCGATGTGATCTCGCTGCACCTGCCGCTCACCGACGAGACGCGCAACCTGATCGGCAGCGCGGAGCTGCGCCGCATGAAGCGCACGGCCATACTGATCAACACCGCGCGCGGCGGGCTGGTGGATGAGCAGGCGCTGGCGCAGGCGCTCAAGGAGGGAGTGATCGCCGGCGCGGGTTTCGACGTCCTGACCAGAGAGCCGCCCAAGGAAGGCAATCCGCTGCTGGAGCTGCGCCTGCCGAACTTCATCCTGACGCCGCACATCGCCTGGGCGAGCGACGGCGCCATGCAGTTCCTTGCCGATCAGCTGATCGACAACATCGAAGCCTACGTGAGCGGCTGGCCGCAGAACCTCGTGACCTGAAGCGGCGCCGCCGCTACTAAGGCTCATGTAATTGAATGAGTGTGCGATGAGGCAAGTCACGAGCAAGCAGCCGTTTCCGGCCGTCGGGGCTCTGCTCGCCCTGGCGCTCACGCTCGCCTGCGTCGCCCCCACGGCCGGCGAGACGACCAAGCCGCCGCCGCCACGCATCGCAGTGTTCGCTTTCGAGCTGGAGGACGCGAGTCCCGAGGTCACCTACCTCGGGGGGGCCGGCAACCAGGCGGCGACCATGGCGGAGGTGGGCCGCGCGGCCCGGCTGGAGCTGAGCCAGTCGGGACGCTACAGCGTCATCGACGCGAGCACGGCCGACACCTCACAGGTCGCGGCCAAAGGGCTGCGCAACTGCGGCGGCTGCGAGGCCGCACTGGCACTCAAGCTCGGCGCGGACCAGTCCCTGCTCGGGATCGTGATCAAGGCGACCCAGACCGACTACTACGTAGTGATTCAGATCCGCGATGCCCGCACGGGCAAGCTCCTCGACCAGCAGCAGGCGAACTTCGCGGGCAGCGAGCAGGGCTGGCCGAGCGGCGCGCGCATGCTGATCAGGCACCAGGTGCTGGCGATTCCGCCGAGCAGTTAGTTCTTCAGCTTGTAGCCGGTCGTGAACATCCAGCTCACCACTGCCACGCACAGGGCGAGAAAGCCGCAGGTCGCCGCGGCGCTCGCCACGACGTTCACGTCGGAGGCGCCAAAGAAGCTCCAGCGGAATCCGCTGATCAGATAGACCACGGGGTTGAAGAGCGTGATCTTCTGCCAGATCGGCGGCAGCATGCTGATCGAGTAGAACGCACCGCCGAGAAAGGTGAGCGGCGTGAGAATCATGAGCGGCACTACCTGCAGCTGCTCGAAGCTCTCCGCCCACAGGCCGATGATGAAGCCGAACAGACTGAAGCTCACCGCGGTCAGGATCAGGAAGGCCGCCATCCACACCGGGTGCAGGATCTCGTAGGCGACGAACACCCGCGCCGTCGCCAGGATCAGGATGCCGAGCATCACCGACTTGGTGCTCGCCGCCCCGACGTACCCGATCAGCGCTTCGGCGTACGAGACCGGGGCGGACAGCAGTTCGAAGATGGTGCCGGACCATTTCGGCAGATAGATGCCGAACGAGGCATTCGAGACGCTTTCGTTGAGGATCGACAGCATGATCAGTCCGGGCACGATAAAGGCGCCGTAGCTGACCCCGTCGACGGCTCCCATGCGCTTGCCGATCGCCGCGCCGAACACCACGAAGTAGAGCGAGGTCGACAGCACCGGGGAGGCTATGCTCTGCATCAGTGTGCGGAAGGTGCGCGCCATCTCGAAGCGGTAGATCGCGCGGATCGCGTGGACGTTCATGCGCGCTCGCTCACCAGTCCGACGAAGATGTCCTCGAGCGAGCTCTCGCTGGAATGCAGGTCCTTGACGTCGATATTGAGCTCGCTTAAGCGCCGCAGCAGCGCCGGGATACCGGTCTCGCGGCGATTGGCGTCGAAGGTGAACACCAGTGTGTGGCCGTCGTCGGACAGCTCGAGCGGATGCTCCGACAGCCCCTGCGGCAGCGCCGCCAGCGGCTGCTGCAGGTTGAGGATCAGTTGCCGCTTGCCGAGCTTGCGCATCAGCACGTCCTTCTCCTCGACGACGATCAGTTGTCCCTTGTGGATCACCCCGATCCGGTCCGCCATCTCCTCCGCCTCCTCGATGTAGTGCGTCGTCAGGATGATGGTGACGCCGCTGTCGCGCAGCCGGCGCACCAGCTGCCACATGTCGCGGCGCAGCTCCACGTCGACGCCCGCGGTGGGCTCGTCCAGGAACAGAATCTTCGGCTCGTGTGCCAATGCCTTGGCGATCATCACCCGCCGCTTCATGCCCCCGGACAGCGTCATGATGCGGGCGTTCCTGCGCTCCCAGAGCGACAGATCGCGCAGCACGCGCTCGCAATGCGCCGCATCGGGGGGCTTACCGAACAGCCCGCGACTGAAGGTCACCGTCGCCCACACGCTCTCGAACGAGTCCGTATGCAGCTCCTGCGGCACCAGACCGATCTTGCTGCGCGCCGCGCGATAATCGCGCACGATGTCGTGGCCGTCCGCCAGCACCCGGCCCGAGGTCGCCTTGACGATGCCGCAGACGATGTTGATCAGCGTCGTCTTGCCGGCGCCGTTCGGACCGAGCAGCGCAAAGATCTCGCCGTGACGGATCGTGAGCTCGATGTTCTTGAGAGCCGTGAGCCCGGTCGCGTAGGTCTTATTGAGAGCGGTCACTGTCACCACGGGCACGGGCGCTCGAGGGACGGGGAGCGGAGATGGAACGCGGGCGGGGTCGGGCATTGCGCGACAGTACCTGACGGCCGCAGCCTTTGCTCGCGGGGTTGCCGTGTTTATGCTGTAGGCGCTGACGGCGGCGCGGTGCGCTCGGGTAGCCGCGTCGCGGGATCGGCCTGACTTGAAATGTGCGAGGTCTTCCGCATGCGCTTAGCACCGTGCCTGCCGTACCTGGCCGCGCTCGCCCTGGCGGGCTGCACCGCGACCGCTCCAGCTCCGGAGCGGCCCACGGACTCGGGCGGCGTGTTCCATGTCACGCCGGTGCGGCCGGTCGCGGAGCTGCTGCCGATCGCGCTCGCCGCACAGCCGCCGGCGGAAGCAGGCGAGTTCCGCCCCGCCGATCTGGTCGAGTTGACCACACTCGATCCCACCATCAGGCTCGACATTCGCTACGCCACTACGCGCAATTTCCTCGGCACGCCGCTCTACAGCCAGGCGCGCGCCTTCATGCAGCGGCCGGCGGCGCAAGCGCTGGTGCGCGTCGAGCGCTCGCTGGCTGCGCAAGGGTACGGGCTCCTCGTGTACGACGCGTATCGGCCGTGGTACGTGACCCGCGTCTTCTGGGATGCCATGCCGCCGGACCTGCACAGATTCGTGGCCGATCCTGCCGAAGGCTCGCGCCACAATCGCGGCTGCGCCGTGGACCTGACCCTGTACGATCTCAGGACCGGCCGTCCGGTGCCGATGCCGAGTCTCTACGACGAAGCAAGCGAGCGGGCGTATCCGACCTACACCGGCGGAACTGCCGAGCAGCGTCGCATGCGCGACCTGCTGCGGCGCTACATGGAAGCGCAGGGATTCTCCGTGTACGAGTTCGAGTGGTGGCACTACGATTATCGCGACTGGAGGTCCTACCGGATCGAGAACGTGCGCTTCGAAGACATTGGCCCGAAGACTTCGGAATGATGACGCAGTGACTCCCGCCGACTCCCCTGCCGACCCACAGCTCCCGCAGCCCTCGGTCTTCCTGAGCTATGCATCGGAGGATCGCCGCGCGGCGCAGCTCATCCGCGATGCGCTGCCCACGTTCGGGCTCGAGGTGTGGTACGACGAGAGCGCACTCGACGGTGGCGATGCCTGGGACCAGAAGATCCGCAGGCAGATACGCGAATGCGACTACTTCATGCCGGTCATATCCGCGCAGACCGAGGCGCGTGCCGAGGGCTATTTCCGCCGGGAGTGGCGGCTGGCCGCCGAGCGCACCCTCGACATGGCCGACGATCGCACCTTTCTTCTCCCGATCGTCATCGACGATACCACCCAGGGAGGTGCGCGCGTTCCCGAGAAGTTTCTCACCGTCCAGTGGATGCGCCTGCCAGGCGGGCGACCTACCCCGGCACTCGAGGCCCTGTGCCGGCGCCTGGTCCGGGGCCGGGACGATGCGCCGCAGCCTGCCGCGGGGGCGGCGGCTGCGGCCCCGAAGCAGAGCCGGCGACCGGCCGCCCGCGGATATCCCGAGATCCCGCGGGAGGAGCCGGGGCAGAAGCTGCGGTTCCTCGTGCAGGTGGTCGGCTGGGCGCTGCAGTGCGCGTGGATATTCTTCAGGGGATTTCCCCGCTGGGTGCAGATCCTCGTCTATCTCTGGATCGGCGTCCTGGTGCTTGCCAAAGGCTGCACGCCCTCTGATGAGCACGCCGGGAGGGTCCGCGCCGACGTCGACGAGACAAGGGGCGCGGCCGCCAACTCCCCGCGCAGCCTGAGCGCCGATGAGGCCGCAAAGCTCGGCACACAGATCGCACGTGACGTCACCGGTATGGTCGGTGCGGCGGGCGAAGCGGGCGACGTAGCCGCAGCGCACCGGCCGCTGCTGGCGATACCGTTCAGCGCGCCTGCCGGAGATGCCGTCGCGCGGAAACTCGCAACCTCAGTCTTTGCCCAGGTGTACGCCAAGGTCATCGTCTCCCATCATGGGCAAGTGGGCCTGAGCGCCGCTCCGCTGTCTGCCGCCGACGTCGATGCCGCCGTCGACCGCGGGCGCGCGCACCACTCCCGTTACGTGCTGTTCGGCGCTGTCGATGAGGCCGCGACGCCGCACAGCCTGAGCGTAAAGATGGTGTCGGTCGCGGACGGCTCGGTACTGTGGTCGGAATCATTTCCGGTCGCCAGCGCCGACCCGGCCCGGATCGCCACCGAGGTCGACTCCAAGGTCCCGAGTCTCGAAGACGAAGAGGACTGACCCGAGACCGATCCTCAGGTCACCAGTGGCCGCCAGACCGCGTGCGGTCGCCTGCGCGGCCGCGCCGCGTTTCAACCCCCGCGAACCAGCCGGCGTAGACGACCGACAGCAACCCGATCACGAAGATGCCGTCGAAGGTTCCGGCGCCACCGATCGAGGCGACCGGCGCACCGAGGCCGGGAATCTTGCCGAGGTTCATGAGGTCGGCACCGATCAACGTGCCAAGGCTCCCGCAGATGTAGGCCAGTGGCCCCGCGTAACGCCTCGACAGAGTCAGCGCAACGAGAGCCGTGACCAATGTCGGGACGAAGATGGGCTCGGCAATCCCGAGACCGGGCTCGGGCCTGGCCAGTGTGTAGCAGGCGATTGCCACCACGGCGATGCCCCACACGCTGAGGTTGAGAAGATGATTGCGCGCCATCAGGTACAGGGAAAGCAGGGTCGGGATCACGGCGCCGCCCACGTTGATCGCGAGAATCGGCGCCGGCCCGGCGCGCGCCAGCGGGATGACGTACGGCACGCCGAAGTAAGTGACGATCGCCGCCGTGGCGATCCGGTGCGGGTGCAGATGGGCGATCGGGATGTTGATGTAGCTGCCGAGCAGCGACAGCAGCAGGAGGCTCATCATCGTGTGCGGAGCGAGCCCCATGCTCGCCGATGCAAAATTCACAACTCGGGCCGCGACGAAGCTGGCGACCACCGCGAACAGGATCGTCAGCGCGAGGAGCGCGGGAGCTGCGACCGGGAAGTAGTGCAGGCCGGACCCCATCAGCGCGCGCCGCTGCTAGCGAAAGCGCCGGATCAGCCGCACGATCCAGATCAGGGTGCACACCAGGAACACCACCAGCCCGGTAAGGAAGGCCCGCGAGTCGAGCGTCGGCGGCTCGAGCGCGTTGGCGCGCACCACCAGCCATTGCGCGTAACAGAGGAAGATCACGACCAGCGACGCAAACACCGACGACTGGCGCGACAGGAAGCGGATGGTGTCCTCGCGACGCTCCGGCGCCAGCCAGTAGTCCCGGTTCGGCAGATTGACCCGCACCTCGGGATGACAGAAGGCACGGTTGGGGATGATCACGACCAGGAGTGGCACCACGACCGTGATCAGCAGCAGGAGCGCAACGTAGGGCTCGCGCGGCAGGTAGCCGGTGGCGCGACCCGCGGCATCGAAATGCGCAGCGACCAGCGACGGGAGGCTGCGGCTGGTCAGGCCTATGAACACGGCGCCGCACGCGATCAACAGGAGAGCTGCTGCGGAAAAACGGCGCGAAGGAGTGGAGCGGGTCATGAGGCAGGTCGCAGGCTCTGCGGGAGGTTGATGTTAGCAGCCGGAACCCAGGTGCGGTACGGGATCCGTCGTGAGCTGCCAGCTACCTCGGGGCTTGCTGGCCGGCGTAGGTCTACGGCCCTAGAATGTCGCGACATGAGAAAGCTGCTTGTTGGCGTCACGCTGCTCGCCTGCGCAACCGTCGCGCACGGGCACGCGCACCTCACGAGCTCCGTCCCGGCCGACGCCAGCACGCTCGACACCGCTCCCCCCGGCCTGGTGCTGAACTTCTCCCAAGCGGCGCTGCTGACCGCCGCCGCCATCCAGAAGGCGGGTGCTGCGCCACAGTCCCTGACGCCGCTGCCAACGAGCGCGGCGCTACAGGTGCGCTTCGCGTTGCCGGCTCTGGAGTCGGGCGCGTACGTCGTGAGCTGGCGGGCGCTCAGTGCCGACGGACACATCATGCCGGGAACGATTCACTTCACGATTGCTGCGGCAAGCGACCGGGAGCACCCGGCGCCGCACTGACCCCGGGGGCGGGATGCGGACGATGGCATCGGCCACGCTCGAGGCGCTACGCCGCACGCGGGCGAGCGTTCGCGGGCTGGCGGAGCTGCTGCTCGAGCGGCCCGGACCGTACGCGCGCGCCTTTGACGACCTCATCCTGGCGCTGATCGTCCTGAGTGTCGCGTCGATCGGGGTGGAGGCGATCCCGGAGTTGCCCGCTGGAGCGGTGCGCGCGCTGCGCTGGGGCGAGATCGTCATCGTTGCCGTCTTCTCGCTCGAGTACCTGCTGCGCATCATTGCGGCGAAGAAGAAGCTCGCCTTCATCTTCAGCTTCCCCGGCCTCGTGGACCTGCTGGCGATCGCGCCGTTCTACATAGGGGGGTTCGATGCGCGATGGCTCCGGGCGCTGCGCCTGCTGCGGCTCCTGCGCGTGCTGAAGCTGCAGACTCACGTGCTCGAAGACACGGTCGCGCAGCGTACCCGGGAGCTCGCCGACAAGAATGCGTTGCTCGAGAAAGCACAAGCGCAGCTGCAGGAGGAGCTGGCAGTCGCCCGCGCGCTGCAGCTCGCGATCCTGCCCGGCACGTTCCCCGCCAAAGCAGGATGCGACGGCGCAGCGCGCATGATTCCCGCGACCACCATGGGTGGCGACTTCTACGACTTCATCGAGCTGCCCCAGGGGCAGATCGGCCTGGTGATGGCCGATGTCTCGGGCAAGGGGGTGCCGGCGGCATTTTTCATGGCGGTGGCGCGCACCAACCTGCGCGACCTTGCGCCGCAACATACCAATCCGGGCGCCTGCCTCGCGGCAACCAATGAGGCGCTATGCGCGGAGAACCCGATGGACCTGTTTGTGACGGTGTTCTACGCCGTGCTCGAACCGCAGACCGGGATGGTGCGTTACGCCAACGGCGGCCACAATCCGCCTTACCTGCGGCGCGCTGATGGTGCCGTCGAGGCCCTCGACGGCAGGGGCGGACCCATCCTCGGGGTGCTGCCGGGCGCTACGTTTCCCACCTACACGCTGCAGCTGCGCTCAGGCGACCGGGTAGTGCTCTATACCGACGGCGTGACCGAGGCGTTCAACCCGGCCAACGAAGCCTACGGAGAGCCACGCCTGGTCAATGAGGTCCGGGTGCACGGCGGGGAAGCACCGGCGGCGCTGGTCGAGCGCATCTGCGAGAGCGTCGCGAGCTTTTCCGGCAGCGCTCCCCAATCCGACGACATCACACTCACCGTGCTCAGCTGGAATGCGCCCTGACGTCGGTTGCGTTCGCCGGTTTGCGCAGCCCGCCGCCGCCCCGGTACGATTCAGCTGGCCACCGCCACTCAGGTACGCTGGAGTTCCACTATGGAAATGCAGCTCGGGGATGCCGGCGAAGGAGTCCTCTCCGTTTCGCTGACCGGCCGCCTGGACACCCAAGGCGTCGACCGCATCGAGACCAAGCTCACGGCGCACCTGGTACCGATCGCTGCACGAGCGATCGTGGATCTCTCTCAGCTTTCCTTCCTCGGCTCGGGAGGGATCCGCATGTTCATCACGATTGCGCGAGCATTGAACCGGCGGGGTGGCAAGCTCGTCCTGTATGGCGCACCGCCGATCGTGGCTCAGGTTCTGGACATGACGTCGGTGAACGACATCGTGCCGGTGCGCGCCGACGCGGAGACCGCCGCGGCGGCCGCGCGCGGCTGACGGCGCTCGCGCGAGCAGCTCGCGCGATGCACGCCAACCCAGTCACGATCCATTTTGCCGGCACGCACGACGGCTTCGCGCAGGGGTTCGCGCGTCTGCGCGGCGAGCTGGATGCGGAACGACTCGACGCCGCTTCCCGTTACAGCGCCGAGCTGATATTCGAGGAGGTGATCGCCAACATTATCAGGCACGGTGCGCCGGACGGCCGCGAGCTCGACGTGCGCGTTACGCTCGAAGCGCGCGCCGACTGCATCGTTCTGACGTTCGACGACGACGGCGTGCAGTTCGATCCCCGCGGACACCCCGATCCGGTGCCCGCGAATTCACTGGACCAGGCCAAGGTGGGCGGATTGGGTCTGATGCTGGTGCGCCGCGCCGCGAGCGCGCTCGATTATCGGCGCACGGCCGAGGGCCGCAATCGGCTGACTGTGACGGTCCAGCGCCCTCGCGAGGCCGCGGCGCCCTCGCGGGCGCCCTGCAAGACCTGATCGAAACCTGGTTGCGAGGCCTAGCTGGCGGGCTTCAGGAATCTCAGCGTCATCCGGTCCGACTCGCCGATTGCAAGATACTTCGCCCGATCCTTGTCCCCGAGTGTCAGCGTCGGCGGCAGAGTCCATACGCCCTCGGGATAGTCCTTGGTGTCCTTGGGGTTGTCGTTGATCGGTGACGCCGCATCGAAACGGAAGCCGGCGGTGGCAGCCAGCTTCTTGACGTAAGCCTCATCGACATATCCGGACTTGCTCATCTCCTCGAGGCTGGTTCCCGGCCTGGCGCGGTGCTCCACCACTCCGAGCACGCCACCGGGCTTCAGCGCCTTGAAGAACGCGTCGAACTGCGCTTGCTGGTCACCCGCCGCTATCCAGTTATGCACGTTGCGAAACGTCAGCACGACATCGGCCGTGCCCGGTGGGCATATCTCGGTAAGCTGCGGTGGATGCAGTTCGGTGACGACTACCTTGCCAAAGTGAGCCGGATCGTCGGCGATGCGCTTGCGCAACGAGGCCGCATCTTGCCCGGCCTCCTTGCCCACCTCAGGAGCCTCGATGGCCGCGTAGTACTTGCCCCGATCACGCAGGTACGGAGCCAGAATCTCCATGTACCAGCCACTCCCCGGCCAGATCTCCACCACGGTCTGATCCGGCCGCAGTCCAAAGAATCGCAGTGTCGCTAGCGGGTGGCGATACGCATCACGCGCCGCGAATTTCGGTGTGCGCGCGGGACTGGCGATCGCCGCCGCCAGCGGATCCGCAGCTGCCTGCGCCGCCACCGGGTTGACCGCGGCGGCGGCCAGCAACAGTACCAGCGCCATATGAGTTCGCGTTATTAAGAGCACGAGGCCTTCTCCTGTATTCGCTGTTGAGGGCGCGCGGCCGGCATTCTAGCAATTGCTTGCGGGTATTCGTGGGTAGTTCCAGACTGCGGCGATGCCCCCCCCGAGCCCGGCGGCTGCAGCGGCACACCTCAATCGCGGCAACACTCTGCTGGCAGGCGGCCGGCTCGACGAGGCCCGCAGCGCGTATCAACTGGCGATCGCGTGCGATCCTCAATACGCTGCAGCCCACTTCAATCTGGGCAATGTGCATTATCGCGCCGGCGAATTTGCGCAGGCGCTGCGCAGCTACCAGGCAGCCATCGGCATCAGGCCTCAATTTGCGGATGCCTTGGTCGGGATGGGAAATGCGCTCGTCAGCCTGGGCCGCACGGCCGAAGCCCTCGATAGCTACCAGCAGGCGCTGACCATCAATCCAGGCTACGCCGAGGCCCATTTCAATCTGGGTGTACTTGCGATGACCCAGGGACGACAGCACGAGGCCGTCGCCAGTTTGCGCAGGGCAACCGAGCTTCGCCCTGACCATGCGGCGGCGCACCGCATCCTTGGCGCCGCATCGAGCAGTATCGGGGATCTCGAGGTCGCGGAGGGAAGTCTGCGCCGCGCCTACTCGATCGAGCCCGAATCCGCCGAGATCCAATACGACCTGGCGATGCTGCTTCAGTACCGCGGCAACCACGGCGAGGCTGCCTGGCTGCTGGCGCGTGCGCTCGAGCGCGCACCGAACTCGACCACCAAGGCAGCTTTCGCCAACTGCGCTGCGCACGCGCGGTTTTCCGTCAACGACCCGCTGGTGCGCGCGGCACTCACGGCCGCCATCGCCGAAGCATGGGCAATGCCGCACGATCTTTGCCGGGCGGCCCTCAGTCTGATCCTGCTCGACGAGAAGATCGCCGCCGGCGTGCGCCTCGCCAACGAATCATGGCCCGCAAGGCCGCCACGGGCGGTGCTGTTCGCTGCCGGCGGCGTTGCCGCGCTTGCGGCGGATCCCTTGCTGCATGCGCTGCTCGACGCGACGCCCGTGAACTCGATTCGTTTCGAGCGCTTCCTGACCTGCGCGCGCCACGCGCTGCTCGAGCTCGCATCGAGCAGCCAGACTCCGGATCCGACGGAGGTCGGCGCGCTGAAATTCTATGCCGCACTCACGCGGCAATGCTTCATCAACGAGTTCGTCTTTGATTGCACCGACACGGAACGGCTCGCGGCGGCCAGCTGCCGCACGAGGTTACTGTCGCTGCTGGACGCCAAGGCGGCGGTACCGCCGTTTCTGTTGCTTGCCGTAGCTGCTTATTCCCCGCTGCACCTTCTGCCCGACGCAGGCCGGCTGCTCGCTGCCGGCGAGCCCGGCCCGGTTGCCGAGGTTCTGGACCAACAGATTCGCGAACCGCTCGAAGAGCAGGCGTTGCGCGCGGGCATCGAATGCCTGACCCCGATCACCAGCAGCGTCTCCGAGGCAGTGCGCGACCAGTATGAGCAGAACCCCTACCCGCGCTGGGTGAAGCTGCAAATGCGCGAACCGGCGATGCACTTCAATGACGAATTGCGTCGCGCCCTGCCGTTCGCGCAGTTTTCCCCGCTGCCGGACGATCGCACACCCGAAGTACTGGTCGCCGGATGCGGCACGGGCGGTGATGCAATCTTCGTTGCCCAGCGATTCCGCGGCGCTCGTGTGCTGGCGATAGACCTCAGTGTGGGGAGCCTCGCCTATGCCAGGCGAAAGACGCGGGAGCTCGGCCTGACGAACATCGAGTATGCGCAGGCGGACATCCTCGAGCTCGGCAATCTCGCGCGCACGTTCGACATCATCGGAGCGGTTGGTGTGCTACACCATCTCGCCGACCCCTTCGAGGGATGGCGAATCCTGCTGGCCCGATTGCGGCCCGGGGGATTCATGTGTCTGGGCCTGTACAGCCAGATTGCGCGCAGGTCGGTGGTCAAGGCGCGCGAATTCGTGGCCGCGCGCGGTTATGCCAGCACTCCGGATGACATTCGGCGATTTCGCCAGGATGTGCTCGCCCAGGACGCGAGTGTTGAGCTTCGATCGCTGAGCAGTAGCCACGCCTTCTATTCGATGAGTGATTGTCGCGACCTGGCTTTCCATGTGCAGGAGAGCCACCTCACGCTGGGTGAGATCGAGTCGTTCCTGAGCGGATTCGGACTGCGCTTCGTCGGCTTCGAGTTGGATCCGCGTGTGCTGAATCAATACCGCGCACGCTTCAACGACGATCCGTCCTGCAGCGATCTGCGCAACTGGGCGCGCTTCGAGGCCGACCATGCGGATACCTTCACCGGAATGTACCGGTTCTGGATCCGGCGTCCGACCGAGCGGGGATCCGCTTAACGTGCGCCGTATTTGACGGCCATCTTCTCGATGATGCGGGCGACGCTCACCAGGGTGCGCTCGTGAGTTCCAGTGCCGATGTCCTCAACACCGTCCGTGGCCCATATCCTGAACTCTATCTTGCGTCCCTCCGTGCGGATGACCTCCGCATGGGCGGTAACCTCACGGCCGGCTGGAGTCGCCACCAGATGCCGCAGGTCCACGCGCGTGCCGACGGCGCTTTCACCGGGCTCCAGATACTGTTTGATGGCGTTCAAGGCGGCGTTTTCCATGGTCAGCAGCAGATACGGTGTCGAGAACACCGGAGGCAGGATGCTGTCCTTGAAGCTGTCGGCAAGATGGCGCACCTCCACGCGAAGGCTATATGCGCCGCGTGCGCCTATTGGAATCTCTTTCATGGCATTAACGTAGCCAGGGACGGAATCGAGCTTGGCGCCGGTGTTACGGCTTAGGTAGAGCCGGATCGATGGGCTCGTTGCTCTGCGCCGGGGATTCCGTGGCGTCAGTAGCACCGGCAGTCGCCGTACGGTCCGAACGGCGTTGCTGCTTCTGCAACTGCCGGGTCTTTCTCGCCTCTTCCTTCAGGCGCTTAACTTGTCGGTAGTTGCGCTTGGCCAAGAGATCTCCTATGTCGCGCTCGATGACGTGCTTTGCGGCACTTTACTCCACTCACGCCGGCACCGGTCGAAAACCGGTCGGATCAGCACCACGACACAGCAGGAATGTGCTAAACTCGCGCCCGATCGTGACGTTCCTGTGCCGACCGAACCTCCACCCGAGGTCAACTTAGAGTCGGACCGAGCCACCCGCGATCAGGGGACAGGATTACGGTTTGTTGGCTCGCGAGACGATCTCTCCCTGACTTCACTGCTGTGCCTGCCGTGTAGAGCGCCACCCGAGGAACATCCATCCTCCGGTGACGCTGCTCGAGTCAATAGGAGTTGAATGTTATGGCCAAGATTTACGTTGGAAACCTGCCTTTTACCACCACGGATGAGGAACTGCGCACCCTCTTTTCGCAGCATGGCACGGTTGAATCCGTCTCGTTGCCCACCGATCGCGAGACCGGCCGGCCGCGCGGATTTGCCTTTGTGGAAATGAGTCAGGCCGACGCCGCGCGGGCGATTCAGAGCCTCAACGGTAAGGACTTGGGGGGACGCCCTCTGCGAGTCAACGAGGCCGAGGACAAACCCCGCGCACGCGGCGGCGGCGGCGGCGGTGGTGCCCGCGGTGCAGGTGGCGGCGGTAACCGGCGCTATTGAGGGCTGAAGTCCGGCGCACAGCCGGGTCTCCTCGCCGCAGCAGGAGAATGTGATACCAGAGGACGACGCCGTGCCTGATCAAATCGTACCGAGTTCCGTGCCGCGAATCGGCGAGAGCCAGGCCGACTATCGTCAGCGCATGACATTGCTTCAGGCCGAGGCGCTCGAGCGCCGTCAGCAAGAGCTCAGCGATCAGCGCTCACCTCTGAATACACCCGCGGATCGGATCCGCATCTGGGAACGGCTGCATCAGCTGCAGCTGCCGCGCAGCCCGACCCATCGCCTGATCACCGTCATTGCTGCCAACACCGGGCTGAGTCTGGCAGAGGTGCGGGCCGAGCAGCGTACGCGCGCGACGGCCAGCGCGGCACCTGCACCCGCACCCACGGTTTGATATGAGAATCGCCGCGCGAAAAAATCCCAATAGCGTCCTGCCGAGGCGCGAGCAGCTCATGAGCGAGCACGTGCGCGCGGCCGCGCTCAGCAAGGTCTTTCCAGAGATCGAACAACTGCGCATCCAGCTGGTCTTCAAGGACCCTAATGCCCGCTCGCAGTCGCCCTCGCCGCAACTACGCACGCTCTATTCGGCCGCACCGGCCTTCTTTCGCTTCGCCTGCCCGTGCGCGGATTGCGACGGGGATTTCGACCTCACCGATGCCGTGACCGCATTGGTCAGCAACGGTGCCGGGCGGGCGCGTGCCGCTTCCATCGATGGGCATTTGTCCTGCCGTGGGGTGAGGTTTCGTGACCACCCGGTGCATCAGACCCCTTGTCAGATGCAGCTGAGTTTTCAGCTTCGTACCGAGCCGCGCCGCACGGCCTGAGGCTTCGACCGAAGCTAAGGCGAGCCCGACAGCTAACCCGCTGCCAGGGCTGGTGGCACCGGCGGTGCCGCCGACATCGTAGCCGCGGCTTCAGCACGCAGCCAGCGCGCAAAGCGCGCCACCCTTGGAAGTGAAGCCGATTCGGGTGGCGCGACTACGTAGTAGGAATACGCGGTCTGAGTTGCGACCGGCATCGGACTCACCAGTGTTCCGTCGGCGAGGTAATCAGCCACGAGGCTGAATCGCCCGAGAGACACACCTATGCCCCGCACAGCCGCCTCGATCGACAGGTCGGCGTTGCTGAAGCTTTGACCGCTCAAGTGGGGGGCAGAGAGCCCGCCGAGCTGTTTCAGCCAGCTTCGCCAGCCGGACTGGCTATCGTCCCTCTCCGCGGCAATGTCATGCACCAATGGCATTGCGAGCAGCTCATCAATGGTGTTGGGTCGCCCGTGCTCCGCGAGAAACGCCGGGCTGCACACCGGCAGCACCCGATCTCTCATGAGAAGAGACACTGAGTGGCGCGGATAGCGGCCGCGTCCGAAGCGGACCGCCAGGTCGACGTCCTGGCTCCGCAGATCGAGCAGTTGCGCGTCCGCGATCACCTGCACTTCGATCTCGGTATACAGGTCGAGGAACCGCGGCAGCCGCGGCGTCAGCCATCGCGACGCAACCGAAGACAGCGCCGTGACGCGCAATCGCTGTCTGCCCTCGTGCTCGCTGAACCCCGCAATGATGCGGGCGATCTCTGCGAGTGACTGGTCCATGTGGTTTGCCAACGCCTGACCGACAGGCGTCAGCTCGAGACGCCGGGTCAAACGCGTGAACAGAGCAACACCCAGCTCCGCCTCGAGTGATTTGACGCGATGACTGACCGCGCTCTGGGTGCGATGAAGCTCTGCCGCTGCCGTGGTGAAATTCAGATGGCGCGCGGCCACGGCGAATACCTGAAGCGAATCGAGGGGTGGAAGGCGGGGCATGGTCGGCATCCTGCCACAGGCGTATGACGTTCCGTGGCCAGCATCTCGCGGCCTGCGACGCCATGAGCCTGGTTCATGGGCGCCCCGACGGATACTCGTTTGTCACGGAGATCGCAAGTCCGTATCCATGCGCACCTCGCTCGCTACTGTCTGCATGGAGGTTTGGGCAATGGAAGCTCTCGGACTCATCTTTGTCGCAACGACCCTGCTCTTCCTGGTGGCGCACGCTGCCGAATCAATTCGCCCCGCGCACGCCGGTCGGCCGGCGTGGCGCCCGTGAGCATGGGTCAGCGTTTGGCTCTGGACTCATTCAGGGCCACGGCGGCGCGAAGCAGAGTCTTCAACGCCTGCTCGTCTATCTTCTCGCCCTCGTGGAAATCGATGGCGCGCCTGGTGTTGCCGTCAAGACTGGAGTTGAACAGGCGCGAAGGATCCTTCAGAGCCGCCCCTTTGGCGAAGGTCATCTTCACGACGCTCTTGTAAGTTTCGCCGGTGCAGATCAATCCGTCGTGCGACCACACCGGAACCCCTCGCCACTTCCACTCCTCGACGACTTCGGGATCGGCTTGTTTGACCAGCGCGCGGAGCCGGCTGAGCGTCCTGCCGCGCCAGTCGCCGAGCTCCTCGATTCTCGCGTCTATCAGCCGGGAAGCAGACTGGCTTTTCTGCGGCGATCGGCTGTCCTTCTTCATGCCCGCCAGTATCGCAAATCCGCACTCACCCATGCGAGAGAGAGAAGTGCCTGTCGGGAGGTCCCTCCGATGCTCCCCTGTTGAAGCATGGGCGGAGTGGGGGATTCCCCCCACAATCTCCGCACGGCGCCCCGCTCCAGGACGGACGCTGACTACACGACGCAATTCTGCTTAGGGGAGGATCCCATGCGCTATATCCATCTTCTTGCCGCCGTCATCATCGCCGGGGCACTGAGTGGCTGCGGCCGCAACGAGGCGGCCGAATCCGCGAAGGCCGCGCCCCTGCCGGAGGTCACGGTCGCGAACGCGATCGCGCGCAAGGTCACTGACTTCGACGAGCTCACGGGACGGTTCGAGGCCGTGAACCGCGTCGAGATCCGCCCGCGCGTCTCCGGCTACATCTCCTCGGTCAACTTCAGGGACGGGGTGGAAGTGAACCAGGGCGACGTGCTGTTCGTCATCGACCCGCGTCCCTACGAGGCCGAGCGCGACAAGGCGCGGGCCCAGCTCGCGCAGGCGCGCGCCCAGCTGGTGCTCGCCACGTCCGAGCGCGAGCGCGCGACCAAGCTGCTGGCCCAGCACGCCCTCTCCCGCGAGGAATTCGACACCCGCAGCGCCGGGGACGAAGAGGCACAGGCCAACGTGGAAGCCGCCCAGGCGGCGCTCGATGCCGCGGCGCTCAACCTGAGCTTCACGCGGGTCACCGCCCCGATCTCGGGGCGCATCAGCCGCGCTCTCATCACCAGCGGTAACTTCGTCTCGAGCGGGCAGACGCTGCTCACCACGCTGGTGTCGCTCGATCCCATCTATGTGAGCTTCGATGACGACGAGCAGGCGTATCTCAAGTACCGCAAGAACGCGCTCGCGGGCCACGACGGCCACCCGGGCGACGGCCATGCCGCCCCGCAGGAAGCCGCCAACCCAGTCGAAGTCGGTCTCGCCGACGAGCAGGACTTCCCGCACAAGGGCGTCATGGTGTTCGTCGACAACGCGCTGGATGCTACCAGCGGCACGATCCGCAGCAGCGCGCTGCTCGACAATCACGAGCGACTCTTCACCCCTGGACTGTTCGCGCGCGTGAAGCTCCTGGGCAATAGTCAGCACGAGGCGGTGCTCGTCAATGACAGCGCGATCGGCACCGATCAGAGCGTGCGCTATGTGCTGGTCGTCGGCGCGGGCAACAAGGTCGAGTACCGGCCCGTGAAGCTGGGTCCCATCGTCGACGGACTCCGGGAGGTCGAGGCGGGACTCGCGCCCGGCGAGCAGGTCGTGGTCGACGGCCTGCAGCGGGTGCGCCCGGGTGCCGAGGTCGCCCCGCACCTGGTCGCCATGGGCAAGCATCCGGAAACCGAGGATCAGGCGCTGTTGGCGCGCAGTGCCTCGCCGCGCGCGGCCCACGAAGAGGCGCATCCGTGAGGCTCTCGCACTTCTTCATCGAGCGGCCGATCTTCGCCGGGGTGATCTCGGCGTTCATCACCATTGCCGGGCTCATCGCGCTCTTCAAGCTGCCGATCAGCGAATATCCGGAGGTCGTGCCTCCGCAGGTCATCGTGCACGCCTCCTACCCCGGCGCGAACCCCAAGGTGATCGCGAGCACGGTGGCGGCCCCGCTCGAGCAGGCGATCGTCGGCGTCGAGGACATGCTCTACATGTCCTCGACCTCCACCATGGACGGGGCGATGACCCTCACGGTGACCTTCCGCACCGGCGCCGACATCGACCGCGCCCAGGTGCAGGTGCAGAACCGGGTCGCACAGGCCCTGCCGCGCCTGCCGGAGGAAGTGCGCAGCCTCGGCGTCGACACCGTCAAGGCCTCTTCCAACCTCACGCTGGTCGTGAATCTCACCTCCCCCGACAAGCGCTACGACTCGCTCTACCTCCGTAACTACGCGGTGCTCAACATCAAGGACGTGCTGGCGCGGCTGCCCGGAATGGGCGACGTGCAGGTGTTCGGTGGCGGCGACTACTCGATGCGCGTGTGGCTCGACCCGCAGAAGCTCGCCGCGCGCGATCTCACCGCCGATGACGTCGTGAACGCGATCCGCGAGCAGAACGTGCAGGTCGCGGCGGGCCAGCTCGGTGCCCCGCCCGCGAGCGACGCGGAGTTCCAGATCGCGCTCAACGCCGCCGGCCGCCTCACCGACGAGCAGCAGTTCCGGGACATCGTCGTCAAGACCGGCGACGACGGCCAGATCGTGCGCTTAGGGGACGTGGCGCGCGTCGAGCTCGGCGCGCAGGCCTACGGCATCCGCAGCTTCCTCGACAACAAGCCCTCGATCGCGATCCCGGTGTTCCAGTCCCCGGGTGCTAACGCGCTCGAGCTCTCGACCAACGTCAGAAAGACCATGGAGGAGCTCAAGAAGAGCTTCCCGCAGGGCATGGACTACGGGATCCTCTACGACCCGACGCAGTTCGTGCGCGAGTCGATCTCGGCGGTGCTGCACACGCTGCTGGAGGCGGTGGCGCTCGTCGTCCTGGTGGTGATCCTCTTCCTCCAGACCTGGCGCGCTTCGCTCATTCCGCTCATCGCCGTGCCCGTGTCCGTGATCGGCACCTTCGCCGTGCTGCTCGCCTTCGGGTTCTCGATCAACACGCTGTCGCTGTTCGGGCTCGTACTGGCGATCGGCATCGTGGTCGATGATGCGATCGTGGTGGTCGAGAATGTCGAGCGCCACATCGCCGAAGGCCTGGCCCCGCGCGAGGCCACCAAGGTCGCGATGGGCGAGGTGAGCCGCCCGATCATCGCCATCACGCTGGTGCTGTGCGCGGTGTTCGGCCCGGTAGCCTTCGTGAGCGGCCTCACCGGGGAGTTCTACCGCCAGTTCGCCCTCACCATCGCGATCTCGACGGTCATCTCGGCGTTCAACTCGCTCACCCTGTCCCCGGCGCTAGCGGCGGTGCTCCTCAAGCCCCATGACGCGAAGCCCGACGTGCTCTCGCGCCTGATGAGCGCGCTCCTCGGACGCTTCTTCAAACGTTTCAACCGCGGCTTCGCGCGCGCGGGTGACAGCTATTCGCGCGCGCTCACCCTCACCATGCGCCACGGCGGCATCGCGCTCGCCATCTACCTGGGGCTGATCGGCCTCACCTGGGTCGGCTTCAGCCACGTCCCGGCCGGCTTCATCCCCGAGCAGGACAAGCAGTACCTCGTGGCGATAGCGCAGCTGCCGCCCGCGGCCTCGCTCGATCGCACCGAGGCGGTCACGCGCCGCATCGCCGAGATCGCCCTCAAAGAGCCCGGCGTCACCCACGCGGTCGAGTTCGCCGGAATGTCGGTCAACGGCTTCACTCAGAGCTCGAGCTCGGGGCTCATCTTCCTGCCGCTCGATGACTTTGACCGGCGCACCTCGGGTGCGCTGTCGGCACCTGCCATCGCGGCGGCGCTGAATGCCAAGCTCGCCTCCATCCAGGACGCGTTCGTCCTCGTGGTGACGCCGCCGCCGGTGATCGGTCTCGGCACCCTCGGGGGTTTCAAGCTCGAGGTCGAGGACCGCGGCGATGCCGGCCCCGAAGCGCTGTTCGGCGCGCTCTCGGCCGCGCTCGGCAAGGCCAACCAGAACCCGGCGATCGGCGGCGCCTTCAGCACCTACCAGATCAACGTGCCGCAGCTCAACATCGACGTGGACCGCGTCAAGGTGAAGCGCGAGAACCTCAGGCTCTCCGACGTGTTCGATACGCTGCAGGTGTATCTCGCCTCGCTCTACGTTAACGACTTCAACCGCTTCGGCCGTACCTACCAGGTCGTCGCCCAGGCGGACGCCCCGTTCCGCTCGCAGCTCGACAACATCCTGCCGCTCAAGACCCGTAACGCCAACGGCGAAATGGTGCCGCTCGCCTCGGTCGTCAACGTCTCGCACTCCTTCGGACCGGACGTCGTGCAGCGCTACAACGCCTACGGCGCGGCCGACATCAACGGCGGCCCCGCGCCCGGCTTCAGCTCCGGGCAGGCGCAGACGGCGATGTCGAAGATCCTCGACGAAACGCTTCCCCGCGGTATGTCCTACGAGTGGACCGACCTCGCCTACCAGCAGCTGATCTCGGGCAGCACGGCCTCGCTCGTGTTCCCCTTGTGCGTGCTGTTCGTGTTCCTGGTGCTCGCCGCGCAATACGAGAGCCTGAGCCTGCCCTTCGCGATCGTGCTCATCGTGCCGATGTGTCTGCTGCCCGCCATCAGCGGCGTGCTGCTGACCCACGGCGACAACAACATCTTCATGCAGATCGGCTTGCTCGTGCTGGTAGGTCTCGCCTGCAAGAACGCGATCCTGATCGTCGAGTTCGCCAAGCACCTGCAGGAGGACCGCGGCCACGATGCCAGGACCGCGGTACTCGAGGCCGCGCACCTGCGGCTGCGCCCGATCCTCATGACCTCGATGGCCTTCATCATGGGCGTGGTGCCGCTGATCCTCGCCAGCGGCGCGGGAGCGGAGGTCCGCCACGCGCTCGGCATTACAGTGTTTTCCGGAATGCTGGGCGTCACGTGCTTCGGTCTGCTGCTGACGCCCGTGTTCTACGTGCTGGTGCGGCGTGCCGCGGCACGGCAGGTCAGCTCCGGAGCCGCGTGGCCCTCAGAGTCCTCCAGGCTGCCGCAGCTCGCTGCCCCGAAGAGCGCCCATGAGTAAGGTAACGGTGAGTCGGGTAACCGTGCGACGCGGCGCCGGCGCCCGGCACTCGGTGCCCGCGGCGGTCTTGATGCTTGCGACCGCGCTGGCGGGCTGTGCCGTGGGGCCCGAGTACGTGAAGCCGGCGACGCCCGTAGCCACGAAGTTCACTGGCACCGCGATCGGACCGTATTCGGGCGATGAGGCGCAGGTGAAGTTCTGGACGCAGTTCGCCGATCCGACACTCAACCGCCTGGTCGATGACGCGCTTAGCGAGAATCACGACCTGCGCATCGCCTTGGGTCACCTCATCGAAGCGCGCGCCGAGCGCCGCCAGGCGCAGTTCGATCTCGCGCCGACGGTCACCGCCTCAGGCGGCTACACCCACGAGCGTTTTTCGCAGGTGGAGAGTCCGACCGGCGAGGCGGCCGAGTTCCGCTATTACGACGCCGGATTCGATGCCTACTGGGAGCTCGACTTCTTCGGCCGCGTGCGCCGCGGTGTCCAGGCCGAGACTGCGCAGCTTGAGGGCGCACAGGCGAGCTTGCGCGATGCTCAGGTGTCGGTCACCGCAGAGGTCGCCCGCACTTACTTCGAGCTGCGCGGCGAACAGACGGAGCTCGCGGTCACGCGGCGCAACGTCGAGAATCAGCGTCAGACCCTCGAGCTCACCGAGGCACAGCTCGGCGCCGGGCGCGGCACCGAGCTCGACACCTCGCGCGCCCAGGCGCAGCTCAGCGCCACGCTCGCGACCGTGGGGCCCCTCGAGGCGTCGGTCGCGCGCTCCATCCACCGGCTCGCGGTGCTCACCGGGCGCCAGCCTAACGCGCTGGATGAACAGCTCGCGCCCTCGCGCGATCTCCCGGATCTCCCCCAGATCACCGCCGTGGGTGACCCCGCAGGGCTGCTGCGCCGCCGCCCCGACATCCGCGTGGCCGAGCGCGATCTCGCCGCATCCACCGCACTCGTCGGCGTGGCGATGGGCGACCTCTTCCCCAGGGTGACCTTCACCGGCAGCTTCAGCTACTCGGCTCCGGGCTCACTCGGCGACGCGGCGAGTCGCGGTTACGTCGTGGGCCCCGGGATCTCCTGGGCGGCGTTCGACCTCGGGCGCGTAGAGGCTCGCATCGCCGGCAGTCGTGCCCGCACCGACGTCGCCCTCGCCGCCTACGAGCAAACCGTGTTGCGTGCGCTCGAGGAGACCGAGGACGCCCTGGTCACCCACGCGCGCACGCAGGAGAGCCTCAAGGACGCGACCGATGCCGCGGTCGCGAGCCGTACCGCCGCACAGATCGCTCGCACCCGCTACGAGGGTGGCCTGGTGGACTTTCTCGCCGTGCTCGACGCCGAACGCACCCAACTCGACGCGGAGGATCACCTGGCGCAGTCACGCACTGACGCGGCGACCAGTCTCATCGCGGTCTACAAGGCCTTGGGTGGAGGTTGGGAGACGGCACCGCTGCCGCGCTACGTGCGCGCGGCGGGGGGATGAAAGCTCGTTCGAGGAGGTCAGAGCCAAGGATGGACGGGTCATCTGTTGACGTGACAATCGATGCATCCAACCGGCTGGCGCCTCGGATCCCGAGAGTCGCGATCATCGGGCCGGGCCTCGTGGGGGCGACGACGGCCTACGCGCTGCTGATGTCGGGGGTGGCCGGTGAAATCGTCCTGATCGGCAGGGACAGGGACCGTGTCGAGGGACACGTGAAGGACCTGAGCGACGCCGCCCTGTATTCGCGTCCGACACGCATCGTCGCGGGTGACTTCGGCCACTGCGCGACCGCAGACGTGATCATCGTCGCGGTGGGCGTTGCGCAGCATAGATTCGCGGGATCCCGACTCGACGATCTCAAGAGCAGCGCCGAGATGGTCAAGCATGTCATGACCGATATCACCCGGCAGGTGCCGACCGGAGTCGTGGTGATCGCCACCCATCCGGTCGAGGTGCTGACGTACGCCGCCTGGAAGTGGTCCGGGCTGCCCGCAGGCCGGGTGATCGGCTCAGGCACCATTCTCGATTCGTCCCGCCAGGCGCTGCGACGAATCGTCGACAGCGCCCGTCGCGGAAGCCAGGACATCATGCAGGCCAAGGGGGCCACGAGCTACGGAATCAGCGCCGCGCTGACTCGAATCGCGATAGCCATCCTGCGTGACGAACGCGCGGCGCTGACGGTGTCGACGGTGATTCCAGAGGCCATGGGCCTTGGGCAAGTGAGCCTGTCGGTTCCCGCCATCATCGGCCGGGAGGGAGTCCAGCGCGTGCTCCCCATTCGGTTGAGCGACGAGGAGGATCGCGCGTTGAGGCGATCGGCACACATCCTCGAGCGCCATATCGCGACCCTGGATCTTTCGGCCGAAGGCAGCATCCCGGCAAACCATTCGCGGGCGAGCTCAAGCGGCAGCTCTGCCAACAACAGCTCGTGGACGTGAGGGCGCCTCGCCTCCATCCACTTCTCGCCGGAAGAATTGCCGGTCTCTTCGCACTGCGGTCGGCAAACGGCCGAGGACGCGACGAAACGTCCGATTCATGTGACTCTGATCGCAGAAACCCGCCTCAATAGCGATCGCGCATAGCGGCTGCTCGGATTCGCGCAACAGTCGGGCGGCGCGTTCGACGCGAAACCGCGCCGCCACCTCTTGAAGTCCCTCGCCGATCAAGCTTCGATAGGCAGGCCCGATCCAGGCGGGACTCCTTCCCACCTCGCGCGCCAGCTCGGCGATGCGTCGACCGGGATCTGCCCGTAGACGGGTGGTCACGCTGTTGATCCAGGTGTTGATAGGCCGTGCAGGTTCGAGACGCGCAAGGCTGAGCAGGCGCCGAATGGAGTTCCGCAGCTCTGCTTCCGAGAATCCGGCGTCGCACTGCACAGCGACCGAGCGAGCGAGGGCGCCACAGGTTCCGCCCACGCGGGTCAAGACCGCCTGCGGCGGTAACGCTGACGCTCCGAGCCATGCGGGATCGAACTCGATCTCAATCTGTTCAAAGCCCGTCTCACCCGCGACGTTGCGATGGCCTGCTCCCGGGCGATAGAAAACCATCGACGGGCCGGCGATTTCCCGTTCGCCGCAGTCGGTGACGTTCCGGTATCCGCCCATGACATATAGCGAAATCATGGGCCAGTCGTGGGCATGCTCGGCAACCACGGCCCGGCTCGGATCGAGGACCCGACGCACGCGGACGCCTCTGAAGTCAAGCAGCACGGACATTTCAGCCTTCATATGATCCATCAGCGGGCCGCCTCGTCAAGGTGTCGATAGGCTTGAATCCGTCCAAGACACCCGAGCGAACGTTTCAGTACCTTTCGCTACCATGAAAATGCCGACTGCATGTCTCTACCCTCTATGCAACCACCCGTTCGGACTCTTCTTAATGTCGCACAACTCGTGATCTGCACGGGACTCTCAATCCTTGCGCCAACGTTGGTCTTCGCTGTACCCCCGAGCGACTGTCGGATCGGAAGCTTTCTGCTCGACGATGGGTCGGACATCGATATTGCTCCCTCCGAGGGCGACACGCTTCGTTGGCGCAGGTTTGACGGGACGACGGGCGCCCTGCACCCTCGAGAGGACGGTATCTGGGTTAGCACGCGCGGCTGGACCAAAACCGCAGACGGTGTGCTCGTGTCGTTCCCAAAGTGCGATGTCTTACGGTTTGGCCAAGTGTCCGGCACGCGACGCCAGTTCGACGTACGCGACGTCACGTTCGAGAGCCACGACACGACTCTTGCCGGCAGGCTCGTGATGCCGCCTGGCGGTGACAAGGTAACGGTCGTCGTGTTGATTCACGGATCCGAGCAGGACTCGGCCCTCAACGACTACTCGCTGCAGAGGATGCTGCCCGCACAGGGAATTGGAGCCTTCGTTTACGATAAGCGTGGAACCGGCAGTTCCGGCGGCAAGTACACTCAGGATTTCTCGCTGCTCGCTGACGATGCCGTCGCTGCAGTAATGACGGCCAGGTCGCTCGCGGGCTCCCGGCTTGGAAGGATCGGATTCCAGGCTGGCAGCGAGGGGGGCTGGGTCGCGGCCCCTCGCAGCCTCGAGAACGCCCGTCGATTTCGCGATCATCTGCTTTGGACTGGCCGTCAACGTAATTGATGAGGATCAGGAATCAGTCGACCTGCAATTGAGTGAAAGAGGCTACTCGCGCAGCGAGATCCGCGATGCGCTCGAAGTGGCGCGGGCGGCAGAGAACGTGTTCGCGAGCGGCTTTTCAGGCGGCTATGCGCAGCTCGACCGCCTTCGGTCGCGCTACTCCAAGTCACGCTGGTATGCAGATCTGCGCGGCGATTACACCTGGGCAATCCTGCCGAGATCGGAGGCCGAACTGCGCGCGATGGCACCGGACTACGACTGGCACACGCCGTTTAACTACGATCCCATGCCGGTGTTGCGCTCTCTGCGCACGCCCCAGCTATGGATCTTGGGCGGCGAGGATCTCGAAGCGCCAAGCCGGGAGACGCGTCGGCGGCTCAAGTCGCTCATTGACGCCGGGGGCGACTATACGATTGCGTACTACGCCAGTGCGGAACACGGGATGACATTGTTCGAGGCCGATGCATCCGGCGATCGCACCTCCACCCGCTACGCGCCAGGCTACTTCCAGCTGATCCGTGACTTCGCACTATTGGGAGCAGTGCCGGGACAATACGGCGACGCCGAGGTGACCCGACCGCGAACCGTCGCCGCCCGGCCTCACGCAACTGGTCGCAAGAAGCCTATGCCCTGAAGGTAGCGCGCCAGGCTGAGCAGGAGTTGGCTGTCCAGCCGGTCTGGGAGATCCTGCAACCGAAATCTCGGCCGGTCGCACATGGCACTCAGAGTCGGCGCCACAGTACCCGGAAATCCATGGGTTCGGCAGTCGAAATTGAGCACTACGTGATCAGCGGGTGTCGGCACCTTATTCAACGGTTACGCGAGTATCCTTTGGACCGATCCCGCGACGGGGGACTTCGGCATGTGGGCGGTAACTACTATGAGCCATCACCCGCAATTCCAGTGACCGTCGCGGAGAGCTGGCAGCTTCTGGGTCATTGACGTACCGAGCATGCGTGTCACTGAGCAACTTAAGATTTTTTGTCTTCTGATCATGTTGCCTCTCCTGCACGCGACTGCAGCCGCCCAGGATGCGGCTCTCCAGAAAATAATTGCCGAGGAATCCGCCATCGAGCGGCAAACCGATCCCAAGGACGGACCAGGCTGGCCTGATGTGAGTAGAGCTGCGGACGATCGCCGCACCGCCGCTCTCAAAGTTCTGCAAGCGCGACTGTTGACTCTGCCGCCATCGCCTGCGGGCAGCGAGGCTGCCTTGACTCGGCGGCTGCTGGAATGGCGGCTCGGCGTGCGGGTTGAGGCGGCACGCTTCGATGAAGCGCGCATTCCCTTCGACAATGGTGACGGCTTCTTCAATGCCGGCAACTATGCCGCCGAGACGACCGTCATCCGCACTGATGCTGATGCTATTGCCTGGATTGCCCGGCTGAGGGCACTGCCTGTTTACTTTGATCAACAGATCGACAACCTGAAGCGCGGCATCGCCAGCGGATTTGTCCAACCGCAATCTACAGCGAGGTCGGTTCTCGCAATTCTCAAGCTCGCTGCGGACCAACCTGCCGCCGCCAGTGCGCTGCTCGCGCCCCTGAAGCACTTGCCCTCGACAATTCCCGCCGGCCGCCAGGCAGCGCTCCGGGCCGACGGCCTGGCCGCGGTCGAGCAGGCCGTCAAACCCGCTCAACACAAGCTGGTCGCCTTCTTTGAAAGCGACTACCTGCCTCACTCGCGCTCCCGGCTGGGTGCCTCCAGCCTGCCGGACGGCCGTGCGTGGTATGCATTCGAAGTGCGGCGTTCAACCACTACGGAGCTGAAGCCGGACGAGGTGTTTGCCATCGGTGAGCGCGAAGTGGCCAGGATCCACGGCGAAATGGACAGCGCAATGCGTTCGACCCATTTCACCGGCACGCTGCCGCAATTCATAGCAATGTTGCGCGCCGAGAAGCGCTTTTATGCACCTGACCTGCAGACGTACATCGAGAAGGCCAGCGAGATCGGCAAGCGCATCGATGGGCTGCTACCGGCTTGGTTTGGCCGGTTGCCGCGGCTGACCTGGACGATCCGGGTGAAGCCACCCGAGCTCGAGGCCTCCTCGAGCGGTTACGATCTGGGTGATCCGGAAAAAGGCGCGCCAGGGACCGTGGTTGTGGGCGCCCACGCGTATGACAGTCCCCTTTTCAGCCTGCCGGCCTGGATTCTTCACGAGGGCGTACCCGGTCACCATCTGCAGATTGCACTCGGTCAGGAGCGGACCGACTTACCGATGTTCCGTCGCAAAGACGAGCCGACGGCCTTCGTGGAGGGTTGGGCGCTGTACGCCGAACAACTCGGCGAGGAGATGGGCGTGTACCGAGACGCCTATGAGCGCTTCGGCCGGCTATCCTTCGACATGTGGCGCGCGTGTCGCCTCGAGATGGACGTCGGAATTCATTGGAAGAACTGGAGCAAGGAACAGGCAGAGACCTGCCTCCGGGACAACACTGCGCTTCCTGAGACGACAGTGGTGCGGGAGACGCAACGTTATATCGCGTGGCCGGCGCAAGCGCTGGCGTACAAGATCGGCGAGTTGCAGTTTCTCGCGGAGCGCCGGAGAGCCGAGCTGGCTTTAGGAACCCGGTTCGATATCCGCGCCTTTCATGACGCCGTTCTGGATGATGGCCCCATGCCGCTCTCGATTCTGCATGAGCAGATCAGCCGCTGGATCGAGGTGACGGTGCGCTAACGCGAGCCGCGCACGGTCAGCAGCTCTTCAAAGAAACCGCCATAGCGTCTATCCAGATCGACGAAATGGATCTCCAATATCCAATGGCGCGGACGCCCGTCGGCCATCGGTTCGCGCAGCGGAGTCGGATTACCGCTGCGGATCGAGTATCGCCTGGGTTCGCTGCGGTCCGCCTCGTGCGGGAAAGAGTCGACGAGATGCCCTGCCGTCGGCGCACCAAACACCCAGCCCATTTGCTTCGCCAGATCTGCGACGTAATCGTAAAGGGCGCCTGCTGTTAACGTTGGATCTGCCTCGTAGCGTTCCTGGCCGAGTCGGAAAGCGTTCGCGATGTCTTTGACTAACTGGTGCTTCCGGGGATCCGAGCCGAGAACGTACGATCTTCCCAGATCCGCCTCCCAATCTTCAAAAACGGGGCCGAAGTCCAAAAACGCGACATCGTCGGCGCCGAGGCGCCGATCCACTGCCTCATCGTAATAACCCAAAAGGGTATTAGGCCCGCTACGCACGATGCGCTTGTGCCAATGACGACGCACGCCGAATAACTCTTTCGCGAGCTCGTGAATCTGATCGCCTAATTCCGACTCGAGTACGCCTGGCCTGATCAGACCGCGCTCGACTACTTCGGCGAACAACGATTCAGCACGCAGCTGGGCATCCCACAGAGCTTGTTCACGCGCCCCTAACATACCCACTCCCGGTCCCAGGGCATTCTCGTCCGTTCCAACAGTGCCCTTCAAATCGGTTGACGCGCGCTCGTTTCCTCGGCGGCCTTCAGTAACACACGCACAAAGGCGTCCACTGGCTGACCGCCCTGGATGAGGTAGCGGTCATTGAGAATCACTGCCGGCACGGCGTGAATCCCCTGCCTCAGGTACCACTGCTCGCGCGCTCGGACCTCGTCGGCATATTCGTTCGATGCGAGGATTTGGTGCACGCGGTTGACATCGAGTCCAACCTTAGCGGCCACATCCTCCAGTACCTGATGGTCGCTGATGTTGCGGCCCTCGGTGAAATAGGCGGCGAACAGGGCGTTCTTGAGGTCTTTTTGCTTACCGGCCCCCTCCGCCCAGTGCAACAGGCGATGCGCGTCGAAAGTGTTATAGATTCGTCCGCGCTTGCGGAATTCGAAGCCCAGCTCCGCTCCGCGCGCGCGAATCATTTCCTGAGTGTCCGCAATTTGTTCGGCGCTGGAGCCATACTTGCGCGCGATGTACTCGCCCGTATCCTCGCCTTGCGGGCTCATTTGAGGGTTGAGCTCGAACGGCTGAAAGTGGATGTCCGCGGCCACCTCATCTGCGACCTGGGAAAGGGCGGTTTCGAGAGACCGCAAGCCGATTGCGCACCACGGGCAGGAAACGTCGGATACAAAGTCGATCTTGATTGAGGCGGTCACGATGGAGCTCCTGCTGGGGCAAGCGGTTCAGCGCCGGCTTTCAGCATGCCGTCAGGCGATCGAGCGCTCAACATGCGCCTAAGTGTGGTTCCAGGGGCTTATCAATCAATTACTTGCAGTGCTTGGTCCCCTCCCCAGGCTAACCAAGGCAGTGCCTCGCCATTCACGAGTGCGCGCGAGCTCAGTGACGATCAGGGTGCGGAGGGGCCTGCAGCGACTGGGCTGTTGCCTCGTACCGTCGCCTCGTACAGAGGTTGCCCCTCCTTGGCCAGTTCCAAAAGCAGAACTCGAGCAAGAGTCGGCGCGTTCATCCCGCCCAGTTGTGTCGTCCTCGAGTGGACTCCGTACGAGGCGATGAGCATCTGACCGTCGAGCGCATAAAGGCCCTGAACCTGTCTCCCCTCGTGCTCGGCTGTGATGGTGAGCCACTGCGGGGACTTCTCGTTCAAGGGGTAGTAAACCGCGGTTTCGGTCGCCTCATGGTGCGCTTGCACTGCAAAAGGGGCGGTGTCTTTCGGAATCGATGATTGCGTTGGCGGCGCGGAGCCGGGCTCGACAGACATGGGAAGCACTCCTGGGGATTTCCGAAAGTACATGGCGATCGATCCGCGGATTGAGATCTCACCTCGTCCGGTGCGGTTGCGCAGAACGCAGCATTTCGCGCACCTTCGATGTCGTGAGTACGTGCAGAAACTTGCGAACCTTAGCGCCTTGCTCAAGCCGTGCGAGTTCGGCTACGAAAAGACTGCGCACATGTTCCACCGGCGCTCCGGTGTCATCGGTCAAAGATCTGACCGTACGTTCCCGTCTCGCGGCTTCTTCCTTGTCATTCTCCAAGATTGACGACATCGTGACCTCGTGCTGGGAGCCCGAGTGCTGTCAGGTATTGGCCGCGCCCAGTCGCGTGACAAGATACAGAACTGCGCCAATGAGACACGCGAAGAAATGCGAGCCCCATGGATTATTTCTCAGGCCGCGGTCGCGACCCGCGGCTTCCCGACGAGCGCGAGGCACGGTCCAGTCCTGTGAGCTTGTCGGCATAGGCACGCAGGCATTCCTGCGAACATAAAGCTACAGGAGGACTCTGATCATCCAGCGCACCCGTGTTGGGATGCTGCGTGACACATAAGTGTGGTCGCGGGCGGCGGCCATCTTCGTAGCCGATGTCGCACTCACAGACATCACAGGTGATCACCAGCACCTCCTCTGCAGGATGAAACGTTCCAGTCTTGCGGGAGCCCATGGGACCTCCCCTCCCTGCTAAGCGGCAGGCAGTGCGGCCTGCGGTGTCAGGCGTTGCTGGACTACCTTTTGCAAGCTGTGTGTGGACTGGTGCTGTCGGCACAGAACGAAGAGCTTGGTATTGCGCCCCAACCTGGCACGCAGGGTGGTCGAATCACCACAGATCTCACAATCCTGTGGGACGTGACGCACGAGCCACAGATCAGTCTCGCGATCGAGCTGGTACTGCAGATGATGAGCCAGTGCTTCGTCTGAGGATTCGTGGCCGGAGCATCCGACCGCACAGTAACCTGCTCGTCGTAATGCCTGCCCCTCGATCACAACCGCGTACCACTTGCCAGTATCTGCTCCGACCTCGCACTTGCGTGTGGTAAGCATGTCTCCGTCTCAGTAGTGCTAGCGCGTTTAGAGCGCCAGGATGTCGCCGGCACGCCCCCCCTGACGAGTAGAACTACACCCGCGGAAATCCGTGCTCGGATTTTGCGATACTTCTGGGGTGGCGACCCGGGAACGGCGTAAACGCCAGGATGGTCACGGCGAAAGAATCACAAAGCGGCATGGACCATAGCACGGAGCGCTGCGTGCTGCTCGTGTTTCGCACCGCGCGGTGGAGAGCCGCGCGAACAACGCATGTCAGTGAGGTTCGATCGGCGCCACCCCATGGGGGTGCGGCTTGATTTCGACCACCATGCCCAGCCCCAAGCGCCCCAACAACGCGAGCGATTCCGGAAGTAACTCGAGGCAGAACTCCTCGCGGGCAAAGATGCTCACCTGCAGCTCGGCCGCGCCGCCTTCATCCTTCAACGTCGCGAGAAAGCCGCTCGCTTTGCGCAGTTGCGCCAAGGTCCGGAGAATCACGCTCTCGACTCCGACGTGATCCGATGCGAGCTCAGGCTCGACCATCAGCCGCCCCATCCAGTAGGTTTCACGGTGTGTTCCAAGCAGTTCGCCCCCTGCGGAGTCACGCCGGGGGTCACCTGCGCGCCACGTATGCTGCGGCTCGATGCCGAGGACGCGTGTGATCTCGGCGGGCTCGGCGTGGGGGTGCCGAATGCGAAGTGACATCGTAAATTCGTAGTCACTCATGCGTGGCTCCGCGGCCGTCGCCGGCGCGGGAATGATCAGGCGCGGCCGGCAAGCCGACCGCGCCCTGTTCGGGAGTGTCAGTAGCGCCGCGCTGCGCGATTGCCGCCGCCGACACGGTCTCGGTCATGCGCCTCGTTGATCTTGAGCGCGCGGCCGTCAAAATCGGTTCCGTTAAGCGCCTGCATCGCACGCGACGCATCGGCATTCAACATCTCGACAAAGCCGAAGCCGCGTGGGCGGCCGGTATCGCGATCGGTGATCAGGGAGACTTTCTCGACAGTTCCATGCGGGCTAAACAGAGCTCGCACGCTGTCTTCGGTAGCAGTAAAGGGGAGATTTCCAACGTAGAGTTTGGTCACTTCAGAGTACTCACAAAAAGATGTACGAGAAATGGCAGATGTTGCTGCCTCACGGTCACGGAGATTTCAGAGGTGGCGGTCTTTGGCCGGATTAGGGACGCCGGATCGGCGCAGGCCAAGGGCAGACAAGCCGGAAATTCACGAGCCGCCACCAGTTTACCCGATCGCGTGCGGAGCTGCGGGACTTTCGTGGCAAGACCGTTGGATACCGAACCCTGGCACGCGCGACCGGCGTCACCTCGCCCGCACGTCGTGCCGATTGGTGCTGACCCCTAGCTGGCCCCCGGAGCCGCTCGCCGCGCCTGTCGGGCCCGCTGTTCTTCGCGCACGTCCACGAGAGTCAGTCGCGTACCGACTGCGATCACATCGAGAATGGGGTGCGCCGCATCGGATGGCAGACGTAGTCCGTGTAGCCTTTCCCATATCCGAATGCGCACGTCCGGCGGATTCCGATCCGAGCGCTGTGCTTCCAGCTCAGCGCGTCGACGCTGCGCTCGCTCAGCCTCCTCCAGCGCAATGCGTGCGCGGTGAGTCTGGATCAACTCGGTCGCATTCGGAAGAGAAGCGCTTTCGTTCGTTGGCAGCCAAGGCACCGAGGTCAAGGGCATCTCCGGGATCCTCCGCAAGGGTTTGCAGCTTGCGCTTGCCGGTCAGAATTTGAAAGTGAAATCCTTGCGCCCCGCCGCTACCGGATGCAGCGACGTCCGAGATGTACCGTGTGTGGCCGACCGCGAGCCCGTGCTGTCCTACGGTGGAGGGGGCTTGCTGACGAACAAGGTCGCGAAAATCCTCCTGATATCACGCGACACGTATACACGAGATAATCGTGCGACCATGTCCCTGATCACACTTCTCAATGCGCATATCGCCTTCGGTGAGCGGCCGCTCCTTGAAGAAGCGCAACTCACCGTACAGGCCGGCGAGCGACTCGGTCTGATCGGCCGCAACGGCACCGGTAAGTCGACTCTTTTTGGTGTGCTGGCAGGTAAGACACCACTTGATGCCGGCGACGTGCAGCGACGCGTGGGCCTGCGCCTTGGGCTCGTCGAACAAGAGCCTGAGCTCCCTGCGGCGAAAACTCTGCAGGACAGCCTGCTGCTGCGAGCCAAGGCATGGGCAACCTGCGACGACGGAGCACCGGCCGATGACCGTGAGCACTGGCGCCTGGAGTCGCGCCTCGAGGAGTTCCTGCACCGTTTCGGTCTTACCGGCACCACTTTACCGGCGAGTTGTTCGGGCGGAGAGCGCAAGCGCGCTGAGCTGGCCCTGGCGCTTGCCCTACAGCCCGATCTGCTGCTGCTCGATGAACCCACCAACCATCTTGATATCGAAGGCATCGAACGACTGGAGGAACTGCTGCTCAAGGTGCCTGCTACGATTGTCATCACCCACGATCGCGCCTTCCTCGATCGCATGACCACCCGCATTATCGAACTGGACCGCGGCGTATTGCGCTCTTACCCCGGCAGCTTCTCGGTCTACGAGCAGCGCAAGGACGAGGAGCTGGCGGCGGAGGACACTGCGCGGCGTCGTTTCGAGAAAGTTTGGCAGCAGGAGGAGGCCTGGATCCGAAAGGGAGTCGAGGCACGCCGAACGCGCAACGAAGGACGCGTGCGCCGTCTCGAGCACTTGCGAATCGAGCGCGCCACGCGACGCGACCGGCTCGGCAGCATTCGCCTCACTCTCGATGCCGGTGAGCGCTCAGGCGATCTGGTGGCCGAGTTCGATAGCGTGAGCAAACGCTTCGGAGCCCGACCGCTTATCGAAGATCTTTCGATGCGGATCATGCGTGGCGACCGCGTCGGCCTCATAGGCCCGAACGGCGCGGGAAAGTCGACCCTGATCCGTCTCATTCTCGGCGAGCTCGCGCCGGACGCCGGCACGGTACGCCTCGGAACGCGCTTGAGCATCGCCTACTTCGATCAGCTGCGAGCCCAACTCGATCCAAGCGCGACCCTAGCCGAGGCCATCAGTCCAGGCTCGGATTGGGTGCAGCTCGGCAGCGAGCGCAAGCATATCGTGAGCTATCTGGGGGAGTTCCTGTTTCCCGCGCAGCGCGCGAAGTCACCGATCAGCATGCTCTCCGGCGGCGAGAGAAACCGTCTCCTGCTTGCGCGCCTGTTCGCGCAACCTGCAAACCTTGTCGTATTGGATGAGCCGACCAACGATCTCGACATTGAAACCCTGGAGCTACTGGAACAGCGGCTGCAGGACTACAACGGAACGCTGCTGCTGGTAAGTCACGACCGGCGCTTTCTCGACAATGTCGTCACCCAAACGTTGGCCCCCGAAGGAAATGGAGTATGGCGCGAGTACGCCGGCGGTTACAGCGACTACCTGCAGCAGCGGCCGCCGGTGCCGGTGGTGCACGCAAATGAGGCCGGTCAGACTCCTGTGCGGCGTACCCCGCGCGACCGCTCTGCGGGTGAAACTCTTGTCAAGACGCGCACGCGCCTGAGCTATAAGGAGGAGCGTGAGCTGGCGGCGCTGCCCGAGGACATCGAATCGCTAGAACGCGAGCAGACTGAGCTCACCGTGCGCATGAGCCAACCGGACTATCACCGACTGGGAGGCGAGCGGCTGCGAGGCGACCGCAAACGACTTGCGGAGCTCGAAGAGCTGCTACTGGAGAGGTTCGCGCGGTGGGAATTGCTCGAGCAACAGCGCACACCGTCAGCATAGCCATCAAGCCGGAGCGCTTGCACTGCGGAAGCTCGAGCAGGTCCGTCCGGACATAGGGGGAGCAGATGAGCGGCGACCTGCCAGCACCGCTTAGCAAGCCAACCGAGGCGGACCTGCGCCGCGGCCTCAGCTCGCTCCACGTCATCGCCATCGTGGTGAGTGCGATGATCGGGGTTGGAATCTTCATCCGCTCAGCTTCGATGATGCAGGGTGTCGGGACGGCACCGCTCTTGGTGATCGCTTGGATCGCTGGCGGATTGTTGACGCTGGCCGGCGCGCTCTCCTACGCCGAACTCTGCACGCTCATGCCCCGCGCCGGGGGCGAATACGTATTTCTGCGCGAGGCACTCGGGGGACGGGTTGCGTTCCTCTTCGGCTGGATGCGATTCGTCGTAGGCGCCGGCTTGACTGCGGCAATTGCCGTTGGGGTCGCCACGTTTCTAGCCGATGCGTTTTCGTTGTCGGGGGCGTGGTGGCAGAGTTCGATGCGGGTATTCGGATTCCAGTGGCAGCTGGAGTGGGGACCGCGGCAGATTATCAGCCTCTCCGCAATCGGCGTACTGGCCGGCCTCAACTGCCGCAGCGTAAAGACGAGCGGTAACACTCAGTCAGTGTTCGCCGGTTTTAAGGTTGCCGTCCTTTTCGTTCTCATTGTTTCCGCGGCACTCGCGACACATAGTCCGGGTGTCGTTCAGCCCACGACAACATCGAGCACATCGGTTGCCCATGGCGGGTTCGCTCTCGCCGTTCTTGGCGCGCTGCAAGCGTACAACGGCTGGGTCTTTGTCGCGATGATGTCCGGGGAGGTGGTGGATTTCCGGCGCAACTACGCTCGGGACATCATCGTCGGCACGCTCATCGTCATCACGCTCTATGTGCTCATCAACATCGGTTACGTGAAGTTGCTCTCGGTGTCGGAGATCTCTTTGTCCAACTCGGCGGCACATCCAGACGCGCAATCCGTCGGTGCCAAGCTCGCGCGGGTGTTGTTCGGCTCTTCAGCCGGAGCGGTCATGGCGGTGGCGTTTGCGGTCTCGGCTCTCGGGGCGCTCCACTGCAGCCTGCTCTCCATTCCGCGGATCTTCTATGCTATGGCACGGGATGGCTTGTTCCCTCGCGCCTTCGCCTGCGTCGATCGACGGACGTCGGCGCCACGAACTGCCATCGTTTGCTTCGCCATTTGGGTGGCGGTACTGACGCTGATCGGCGGCTACGATCGGCTGGGCAACATGGCGATCTTTGCCGCCTATCTCTTCTACTGCTGCAACGTAGTCGGCCTCATGGTGCTGCGCCGGCGGTGGCCCAATGCGAAGCGGCCGTTCGCGGTTCCCGCCTACCCATGGATACCTCTTGCATTCTTGCTCGGCTCCGTCGCCATGCTCGCCGCCACGGTGGCGCGTGGCGCCCCTGAAGTCATTGCCGCGCTTGGTCTCCTCACGCTCGGCCTGCCCGTGTACGGGATGTTCCGCCGCATTTCCGGCCGCCCTACCGCGGCCGAGCGGAAAGGATCATGAGAGTACTTTCGGAAAATATGGCTCGACGCGGGCTTGCCGCGATTCTTGCCCTCAACGCGGTAGCAGCCGCCGCTGCGGCGATCGTCCTCGCGGTAGCGCCCGGCCTTATTCCTTCGATCGCAGGCATTGCGATCGACCGGACACAGAACTTGGTGTCTTACCTGCTCGCGGCAGGGGAGCTCGCTATAGCCGCGCTTGCGGCGCTCGCCATTCGCTCACGCAGCATAGAAGTCAAAAGGCTGGGCGTCAGTGTTCTCATTATTTTCCATGCTGGCTCGGCGGTGGCCGGCATTGCCGCGGTCACGCAGGGGCGGGCGTTGTCGTCACCCTGAACGTTGTTGTGCGCGTCATAATAATTGTCGCTCTTGCGGTGTGCGCGCCCGCGCCCCGCCGCCGTTAGGCAGGAGCGAACGTTCGAGGGTTTTATTAATCAACAGCTTGCAGCGCTTGCCGCTTCTCTTCCCCGGCTGAGTGGCTGTTCCCGGTTTGAACCGTTTACGCTGCCGGGAGCACTAACAGCGCGATGGAGGTACATATCTTGCGCAGCCGCGAGGCAACCGAAGGCGCTCAAATCGGGACGGAGCTGCAAGCGCCGCCAAAGTGCGACGACATGCATCTGATGTCTCGCGTGGCGCTCGGCGACCGCAACGCATTCGAGAGCCTGTATCGGTTGTACCACCGGCGCGTGGCGCGATTCTTGTCCAACTTGCTGCGCAAACCGGAGCTCGTGGAAGAGGTCGTGAACGATACGCTGCTCGCTGTGTGGCGCCGCCCCGAAGGTTACAGCGGCAAGAGCAAGCTATCTACTTGGATCTTCGCGATCGCCTACCGCAAAGCCTTAAGAGCTCGGTCGCGCTTCGATGAGCCCCTGGAGCAGTTGGATACTGAGCCACGGGCGAGCGACGAGGCCGGGCCCGAACAGCAGCTCAGACGGGGTCAGACTCACGCGGCCCTGCTCGATGCGATGGATTCGCTGTCTGCTGACCATAGAGCCGTCGTACACCTGACGTATTTTCAGGAGCTGGGATACAACGAGATCGCACAGATCATGGATTGTCCCGTGGATACCGTAAAGACACGCATGTTTTACGCCCGGCGCTACCTCAAGAGTGCTCTCTCCGGCAGCTTGGCGGACTGGTTATGAGGGCGCCATGACAGGGCAAATCATCCAGATGCCTTCCGATGAGCACCGCGATATCCAAACGCTTCTGCCCTGGTTCGTAACCGGAGAGCTGGACGAGCCAGAGCGCGATCGGATCCAGGCTCACATCGACGGCTGCGCGCAATGTCACGCCGAGCTGGAGACCGAACGCCGGCTGGCTCGCCGGATTGCCGAGATGGCGCCGGGTATGGGCACGCCGGACATGGAGCACGGGTGGAATCTGATCAGCCGCTCTCTTGGTCGCGAACGTCGTTCATCCTCCAACTCGGCGGGTTGGCTTAGGAGTCCCCGGGTAGCCAGATCGTGGCTAGGGGGCGCCGTGGCGATCCAGTTTTGCCTTCTCGTCATGATGGGCGTCGCCTTGTGGCGAGCCGAGTCGACGCCGCGTTATCACGCGCTTGGCTCGAACCCGGCTGGCATGGACGCCAATGTGGTGGTGATCTTTCGCCCCGAAACACCGGAGCGCGATCTACGCGCAATCCTCAGATCGAGCGGCGCTCGCCTGGTGGGCGGCCCGACGGTGTCCGATGCGTACCTTCTTAACGTCGCGCCGGCCACGCGTGCCGCCGTGGTGGCGAGACTGCGGCAGGAGAGCGAGGTCGTGCTGGTAGAGCCCATAGACGGCGGATGACGATGACAGCATCGCTGCCACGAGGGATGACTTTCGCGCTGATGCTGATCCTGGCTTTCTCGCGCCAAAGTGGAGCCCAGAGTTTCCACGCATCAAGCCCAGGAGCCTCGCGGTCCAGCGGACGAATTCTGGTGATGCTACGGCTGAGGCCGCCACATTTTCGCCCCGGTTCCGGATATGGAGGAGGGTACGGCGACGGCGAGGACCGCAGCGCCCTGTGGCGAACAGCCCGCCGCCTGGCCGCAGAGCGGGGCGCCTCGATCGTGGACGAATGGCCCATGCCACTGCTGGGGGTGGACTGCTACGTGATGGCAGTTCCGCCCAGTCAGTCGCTTGAGGCCGTCGTCGCGCAGGTCTCACGCAACCCGGCCGTGTCCTGGGCAGAGCCGATGCACCTGTATCGCGGTAAGGGCGCAGAGCCCATCTACCATGATCCGCTCTACCCGGTGCAACCCGCCGCCCGCGAATGGCGTCTGGCAGAGCTTCACAGAATATCCACCGGCCGCAACGTTCGTATCGCAATCATCGACAGCATGGTCGACAAGAGTCAGCCGGATCTTGCCGGTCAAATCGACACCATACGCAACTTCGTAACAGGTGCTTCCTCGGTTCCCGAAGATCATGGGACGGCAGTTGCGGGGATCATCGTGGCCAGGCCGAACAACGGCGTCGGCATCGTCGGCATCGCTCCACAGGCACGTCTGATGGCGTTGCGTGCATGCTGGCAGGAGCGTGATGAGCCTGGCATGCCCACGCTTTGCGATGATCTAAGCTTAGCGAAAGCGCTCCAGTACGCCATGGAGCACGACGCGCAGATCATCAACTTAAGTCTGAGCGGACCGGCAGATCTCCTCCTCAGTCGTCTGATCGATATCGCCCTTTCCCGTGACATCGCTGTCGTCGCGGCTTACGACCGGGGCACCGATGGCGGCGGTTTCCCAGCCTCTTATAAGGGAGTCATCGCCGTAGTAGATGAGGCGCCGGGTCCCATGATTCCCGGTGTTGCCGCGGCGCCGGGCCGGGACGTTCCCACCACCGAGCCCGGTCAACGATGGGACGTCGTCAATGGAAGCTCCTACGCCGCCGCTCATGTGAGCGGCCTGTTGGCGTTGTTGCGCCAGCGAACCGCGCTGCCGCATCCTGCTGAGGCCCTCGTTCTCGCTCACCCGGACAATGCGGTCGACGCCTGCGCAACACTTCTGCAGAGGCCGAAAGCCGGCGGCTCCGGCTGCGCTCAGCTTCACGAGGTTTTATTGTCGATCGCAAACGAATGACATGCGCGCGACTTCCCCGCGCCTATATCCTGTTGCTGCCGCAGTCCTCGCACTCGGTTTAGCCGCACCTCAGCTCGCGCAGGCTCAGCTCGCGGCATCCATGACCCTGGAGTCACAGTACCGGTTGCGTGGCATTGCACTGACCAATGACGAGCCCGATGCGCGCATCGAGTTTTCCTACGACCACCCGAGCGGCGCCTACGCGGGCGTCTCACTGATCGGCGGAGAGACCGTCCACGACGAATTCCGCGGACTTGGCTTGGCTGCTTTTCTGGGCTTCGCCGAGAAAACCGCCAGTGGCGTCAGCTGGGATCTGGGTGCGACGATCTCCGAAATTAATCTTTATTTGCACCCCAGTCTCAGCTTCATGGCTGATCCCCCACAACACGCGGCCCAGACCCCGCCCTATCCCGAAAGCCAGCCTGGGAGCGTGATGGATGTCGTTCACTATCGGGCCGACTACTCCGAGGTCTATGGCGGGGTGTCTTGGCGGGAGACGAGCGTTTATCTCTATGCCTCCCCTGATTATTTAGGAGAGAGCCTCAGAACCGTCTACCTCGATGTGACGCAAAGCTTCAGGCCGATCGCGCATGTGCGCCTCTACGGTCACGCCGGCGTGCTCACGCCGTTCGACGGTTCAGGCCTGTCCGGCAATGACCGCGAGTGCTATGACTTCGGCGCGGGGACAGCTTATGAGTTCCACCATGGCGAGATCCGTCTTGCCTGGAGCGACATATCACCGCAAGTACAGTACCCGGCGGGATATGCGCAGAAGCGCAGCGTCATCATTGTGAGCGTGGCAGCGTTCTTCTAACTCCTGACGATTTGAACGCTCGGTCGAGCCGACGGCACTTACGGACAGTCATTCATAAAGTGCAAGAGGCCGATCATGAAGATACGCTCGTACATTTCACTCACGGCGGTCAGCGCCAGCGCACTCGCCCTGGCGGCGTGCGGTGGCGGTGGTAGCGGCAGCGGCACGGACAGTTCGTCGTCGACCTCGAGTACAACCTCATCGGCGCCGACGGTAGCCGCATTTGTCAACACGGCGCTAGTTTCCAACACTGCGGCGGGCACGGTGGACGATCTGCCCGCCAACACGGTTGCCAGTGGTGACAGCAACACTTTCACCTTTCCCAAGACCCAGAATTCGACCCTCGATCCCCATCTCTCCCATGGTTGGGGCGTCGCGTTCGGCCCGAACTCCGCTGTATGGGTGAACGACCACGCGAGCAATCTTTCGTCTCTGTACGACGGAGATGGCAATCTGATTCCGCCGTCCGAGCAGCCGGCGGTGGCAGTTCCTCCGAATGCAAGCGGCGGAGTAGCGGGTCCGACGGGCATTGTGGCTAACATCGAGACTACTCAGTGTCCGACGATCGCCACATCAACGTGCGCGTTCGGAACGGGTTTTAGCGCCGGCGCGGGTCCAGCCGAGTTCATATTCGACGGGACCGGAGGCACCATTTCAGCTTGGGCCACGGGCGCCACAGCCATCACCGAGTTCGACGGCAGCGCAAACGGCGACAGTTTCACCGGCCTTGCCATCTACACCCAAAGCACGGGCCTGACCTATCTCCTCGCGACCGATTTTCATAATGGCGAGGTAGACGTGTTCGATTCGAGCTTCGCGCCGAACCAGTCCGCCTTCCCCGGTGCGTTCCATGATCCGAACTTGCCTGCGGGCTACGCTCCGTTCGGGATTCAAACGATCAGGAACCTGATCTACGTTACCTATGCCAAGCAGCCGACTACGCCCGGACCCGAGGTCGATGGCGAGGGACTCGGCCTGGTCGATGTCTATGACGGCAGTGGCACGCTGACGAAGCAGCTGATCACCTCCGGCGGTCCTCTCAATGCCCCTTGGGGAGTTGCCATGGCGCCTCAGGGGTTTGGATCCTACGGCGGAGACCTGCTGATCGGCAATTTCGGTGACGGCCGAATCAACTTGTTCGACCCAAACACGGGCTCGATGCTGGGCACGCTGCAGGACGCAACTACCGGGAAGCCGATCCACATTCCCGGTCTCTGGGGAATCGCATTCGGAAACGGGGTACTCAATCAATCGACGACCACGCTCTACTATGCCGCGGCGCCCGACATGAAGACGCAGGGGTTGTACGGAAGCATTGCTCCTGGCGCTGCCAGCTCGGGAACAGGCACTCCTCCTCCCCCAGGCTATTAGATTGGCGGGTTGGCCCATGCCGATATAACGGTGTGGGCCAACCGCCACGTTGCGGCGTGCGCGCCCGCGCCCCGCTGCCGTTAGGCAGGACCGGCGGGGCCTTCGACAAATCCCGACGTGACGTCTATAGAGGCCGACGCTCCGAGGACTAGTCGCAGGCTGTGAGTATTACCGTCATCCACCAGCGGGATGCGAGTTTGTGAACCCGATGGCAGCGTCTCACCATTCAGCTCCGCGCGCGCTATGCCGCGACTGACGCGCAGAGGGTTTTCGACCAGGATTTCGTAGCGTGCAGACCGGTACCTAAACACGATCTCGAAGCGCGGCCATTTCTCCGGGATGCACGGGGTCAGAATCAAGCTTGTTCCCTGCACGCGAAACCCAAGGATCCCTTCGAGGCCGGCGCGGTACATCCAGCCGGCCGAACCCGTATACCACGTCCAGCCGCCGCGCCCTACGTGTGGAGGCACGGAGTACACATCTGCAGCAACAACGTATGGCTCTACTTTGTAGCGATGCACATCTGCGCGTGTATTCGTACGGTTGATGGGATTGAGGAGTGAGAACAGCCCCCAGGCCTCGTTCCCCTGGCCGAGCAGGGCGTACGCGATCACTGACCACGTGGCGCCGTGTGTGTACTGACCACCGTTTTCGCGAATGCCGGGCGGATATCCTTCAATATATCCCGGGTCGGGTTTGCTCCGATCGAAAGGCGGCGTGAAGAGCAACGCCAGCCCCACATCGTGTCGAATGAGCCGACTCTCCACCGCGGCCATCGCGCGCGCGGCGCGGGACCGGTCGGCGGCTCCGGAAATCACGCTCCAGGATTGCGCGATGGAATCGATCTGACATTCGGTATTGGTGACGGATCCGAGCGGTGTGCCATCGTCAAAATAGCCGCGTCGGTACCATTCACCATCCCAGGACTCTCGCTCCAATGAGTCCTTGAGCGCCGCTGCATGGGTCAGCCATTTGGCCTGGCGGGCCGGCTGATCGCGTGCGCCCGCCAGAGGCGCGAACGCCACGAGCGTGGCGTGCAGGAACCACCCGAGCCAGACGCTTTCACCCCGCCCCAGCTCGCCAACCCGGTTCATGCCATCGTTCCAATCGCCCGTGCCGATCAGGGGCAGCCCGTGTTCGCCAACAGCGAGACTCAGCTCCAGCGCCCGGGCACAATGCTCGAAGAGGGGAGCGGTTTCGTCGGAGATGACGGGCTGAAAGTACGCATCCGGCTCTCCGGCTCGCAATGCCTGGCCCTCCAGAAACGGTACGCTTTCATCCAGTACCGCGGAGTCGCCAGTCGCCTGGACGTAATGAGCGGTCGCGTACGCAAGCCAGACCCGGTCGTCGGCAATGCGGGTGCGGACGCCGGCCCCGCTCGATCCCTCTTCAGCCGACGGAAGCCACCAATGCTGGACGTCGCCCTCTCTGAACTGTCGAGCGGCGGCGCGCAGCAGATGCTCACGCGTCAGGGCGGGCCTGCAAAGAGCGAGCGCCATGCCATCCTGAAGCTGGTCGCGGAATCCGTAGGCACCGCTCGCCTGATAAAAGGCCGTTCGTGCCCACATGCGGCAGGCGAGCGTCTGATAGAGCATCCAGCGATTGAGGATGATGTCCAGGGAGCGGTCGGGCGTCTTGACCTGAACCACTCCGAGCACATCGTCCCACTGCTGAATCACCGTGCGGAGCACCACGTCGAGATCCACCGACCGATAACGAAGCAGCAGTGCCTGCGCCTCCGTCGCGCTCGCGGCTTGACCCAGGAAAAAGACCACTTCCAGCGTCTCGTCCGCGGCAAGCTCCACGTAGGTTTGCAGCGCGCAGCAAGGGTCGAGACCTGCGCCCACCCGCTTGGACAGGGGTGCCTTTCCGGTAAGCGCGGCCGGGCTGTCGAGTGTGCCGTGTCGTCCGAGAAACTCGCGACGGTCGGCGGTCCATTGTGTCTGCTTTCCGGCCAGATCCGCGAACGCCACGCGTGAGCCGAACAGCGCGCTCCAGGGGTTGTGGGCGAACATCGCGCCCGTTCCAGGGTCGATCGCTGTCAGAAGGAACGGTGCCGAGGCTGCTCGCGAAGGCCCGAGTACCCATTCGACGTAGGCTGTGACGGAGAGTCTGCGCGGCCTTTGTGAGCTGTTGTGGATCTTCAGGCGCGAGATTTTTATCGGATCGTCCACCGGGACGTACACCATCAGGTCGAGGTCGAGGCCGTGTGAGGTGTGCTCAAATCGGCTATAACCCTGCCCGTGCCGCGCGACATACTGCGCGCGTTGATCCCTGATCGGCGCGGCCGTCGGTCCCCACACTTCGCCACTTTCCTGGTCGCGCAGATACAGCACCTCTCCCGGACGATCCGCTACCGGATCGTTTGACCACGGCGTCAGCTGGTTCTCCCGACTGTTCAGCGCCCACGTAAAGCCACCGCCTTCGGCTGCGACATGGAAGCCGAAACCGGAGTTGGCGATGACGTTGATCCACGGAGCGGGCGTCACCTGTCCTGGACCCAGGAGCGTGACGTATTCCCGTCCGTCTGCCGCGAATCCTCCAAGCCCGTTGAAGAATTCGAGATCCTGCGGGACGGCAGCGCTCGTCACTGCCTCGGGTTGCGGGCGGCTCCTCGGTCGCCGTGCGGTAGATGTTGCGGGTGCCCTCAGACGATCGAGTTCGTCGACCAGGTTGCCGCGTTGCGCGACCAAAACGACGCGTGCGACCGACAGGAGCCGCGCGCTCGCCTGCTCGGAGAGCAGATCCGCGCGCAGCAGGAACACCGAGCCACCGGCGTTGTCGGCACCGGTCTGTGGCTGCGACTGACTCATTCGCAGCTGTGTCTCCAGGGCCGCCTGTAGATCCTGGAGATAGGAAGTTCGCTCGTTAAGGATTACGAGATCGACGGCGAGGCGCTTCATGCGCCAATACTCGTGAGCGCGGAGCAGTTGCCTTGCGATGGCGATGTCTTCGACATCGGCGATTCGCAGCAGCACGATCGGTAGATCGCCGGAAATGCCGTGAGTCCAGAGTGCGGCCGGCCCACCAGCTCCGCGGAGTATCCTATCCGATGACGGCCGCAGCGATGCGTCAGCGTAGAGCACGAAGCCCGCAAGCCGCTGAAAGAGGCTGGCTTCTGCAGCGTCGATGCCGACGTGACGAAGTTGTATCTGTGCCTGCGTCCATGCCAACGTGGCCGCACGCACGAAGGCGTTCGCGTCCTGATGTTTGTCGACGAGATCCAGAACGCCGTCGCGGGAAGCGGCAATACTGGTCCAGAACGCGATGCGTACCGTGGCGGCCGCCGGTATGCGCACCCGGAACCGCAGCGCGAACACCGGGTCGAGGACGGTACCGACGGTGTTCGACAAACGGCGTCCGTCCGTCATGGCGATGGGTTGCCGGACGTCGCGTCCGCGGCCGAGAAAACGTGCTCGGTCCGTTTCGACCTCCGGCCTGCCCAGGGTTTCTCCTTCAACGACGGCGTGATGCGCCGCCCAGATTTCCGGGTCGGTGGCCGAGCGCCGGCGCCGCGTCGCCAGGATCACGCCTGCCTTGGCCAGATACTCGGTCTGCACGAACAGCTTTGAGAATGCCGGATGCGCCGTATCGGCGGCGGCGGGTGCCAGCACGAGCTCGGAGTAGGATGTGACCTCCAGGTCGCGCGTGCGATTGCCGCCGTTCACGATCGATATGCGGCGAACCTCGGCGTCATCCTCGGGGGACACGAGCACCTCCAGCATCGTGGTGAGCGCGGCGTCCGTGCGAGTGAATTCGGCCCGATCTTCGCTTAAGGTCACCTGGTAACTGTCGGGCTCCACGCCGGTTGGTTGGTAGCCCGGCGACCACACGGCGCCGCTTTCGATGTCACGCAGGAAGAAATAGCTGCCGCTGTCGTCGCGTGTGGGATCTTCGCGCCAGCGCGTTACGGCGAGGTCGTGCCAGTGACTGCAACCGGAGCCGACGTCGGTGAGCATCACCGAGTAACGCCCGTTCGAGAGCAGGTGGGTTTGCGGCGTTGACTCGTGCGCAGTCCTCAGACGCCGCGCTTCCGGGAGTTGCACAGCGTCAACTCGCGCCGCCGTGCGGACTTCTTCGGCCCGCGGATGGGCGACCGTGACGTCACGCAGCGCGGACTCCTGCAATAGCAATTCCGTCGCCTGGATGCGCGGCTCCGAGTGAAACCGTTCGCGCATCCTTGCGTCCAAGAGAACGTTGGCGATGGCAACCACGCTCATGCCTTGATGATGTGCCATGAACGCCCGCACGATGGCAACCTCGGATCCTTCCGGCAAACGGCTGCGGGTGTAATCGAGCGCCTCAAAGAAGCCGTATCGACCACGCGCACCGATCGCAATGAGTCTCGCGAGATTCAGCGTCGAGCGCTTCGGGTCGACCATCGCGGCAAGGGCGGTGGCATATGGCGCGATCACCACGTTCTCGCTCAAGCCACGTTTGAGCCCCAGGCCCGGCACGCCGAAGTTCGAATACTGGTAAGTGAGCTCCAGATCGCGGGCGTTGTAGGCGGACTCGGAGATGCCCCAGGGAACCCCGAGCTCGGCTGCGTACTGGATCTGTCGCTGCACAATCAGGCGATTGGTTTGTTCCAGAAGGCTCCCGAATGGCGCGCGCATCACGAGCGATGGCATCAGGTATTCGAACATCGATCCCGACCAGGAGATCAGCGCTGCCCCGTGGCCGACCGGCGTAACCGCACGTCCGAGCCGAAACCAATGGCGCGCCGGGACGTCGTTCTTGGCGATGGCCACGAAGCTTGCCAGGCGCGCCTCGGAGGCGAGCAGGTCGTAGCAGCTCGGATCGAGCGTGCCCTCGGTCGCCCGATAGCCGATCGAGAGGAGCCGGCGCTCGGGATCAAGCAGAAAGCCGAACTGCATTGCGTCGAACATTTCCCGCGCAGTTGACTCGAGGGCCGCCAGCCGTTGACGCAGAGCCCGGATGGCCGCGTCCGTCAAGTCGACATCCCGCTGCCAGCTCTCGACCGACCGCCGCGCGGCTTCGCTCCAGAAAAGTACTTCGCCGCCCACGGCATCACCCAGCTCGCTGGCCAGCGCCCGCGCAATGTCCACAAGGGTGGCGGCCGCAGGTGCCAACCTCGCCAGTCGAGCTGCCGGGTCAGCGCGCTCTGGCTGATCCTCCTCAAGCTCAACGGCGAGCGCAGCGATGGCGTCTTCAAGCTGTACAGAGGCGATGGTGTGCATTCGCAGGTCGTTGGGGAGCTCGGCTAAGGCTTCGCGCGTGAGCTGCAGCGCGTCTGCGATTCCGGCACATGACAAACGAGCTGCCACGGGGACTTCGATCCACTCCCGGCACGCATTGGCCAGTGCAATGAGATGCGCCGCGAGGTTGCCGCTGTCCACGGAAGAGACGTAGCGCGGATCGAGGGGGCGCAGATCGCGTGTGTCGTACCAGTTGTAGAAATGACCGCGATACCGCTGCAGGCGGTTCATCGTCACAAATGCCGCTTCCAACCGATCAACCGTATCGATAGTCCCTGCCCAGCCGAAGTCGCGGGCGGCGACGGCTGACAGCAAGTACAGGCCGAGGTTGGTGGGCGAGGTCCGATGTGCCAGCACCGCTCGCGGATCCTCCTGAAAGTTATCCGGCGGCAGCATATGGTCGTCCGCGGTGACGAACGTCTCGAAGTAGCGCCATGTGCGGCGCGCCACCAGTCTCAACGCCTGGGCGTCTGCATCCGTGACCGCCAGGCGACCAGCGACGAGTGGGGAGAGGCTGATCCACACGGCGATGGCGGGGGATGCGATCCAGAGGAGCACGAATGGCAGGGCCACAGGCCAGGCGCCCGGCCGCAGGTACCCAACGAGCGCCGCGCAAATCAGCGCGATGAGCAGACTTCCACTCATGCGGCGATAGGCGCGGTCGAGATCAAACTGGGGCCTGAGGGTCGTCTGCGCTGCAGTGACCCACTGGAGCAGGTTGCGCCGACTCACGCACAGACGAAACAGCGTTCGACCGATCGCATCGATCATCAGCCATGCCTGATGTGCGAGAAAGGTTATCAGGAAGGCGGTGAGGGACGCGGCCAGCCAGATGTCCTTGCGCAGCGCGCGAAGGTGACTGCGTGCATTGACGCCGGCACGACGCGGTATGACAGCCGCGATAAGCGGCAGTAGGGCCGGCAAGCCAATCGTCAGTACGATAAAAGCGGTCCACACCAGTGCGCCGTTGCGGGGCAAGAGCCAGCCGGCCAGCAGCGCCGCGACACTCGACGGTGCCGACAAGGTGCGTCGCAGGTTGTCCAGCATCTTCCACAGGCCGATCGCCGGCAGGCCACTGCCGCCCCGAACGGCACCCGCCGCGTCGCGCCTTCCCAGGATCCAGGGCAGCAGTTGCCAGTCACCACGCGCCCAGCGGTGGCGGCGTGCCGCAGCGACGTCGTACCTCGAGGGAAATTCCTCGACGACTTCGATGTCGGAGACCAGGCCCGCGCGCGCGAACAGCCCCTCGAACAAATCGTGACTGAGCAGTGTGCCGTCCGATACTCGGCCGGCGAGCGCAGCTTCAAAGGCATCCACATCGTAGATGCCCTTGCCGACGTACGAGCCCTGACCGAAGAGATCCTGGTAGACATCCGACACGGCGCCGGCATACGGATCGATACCGCTGGTACTCGAAAAGACGCGCTGAAAGAGCGAACCCTGGCGACCGACCGGCAGGGACGGGGTGACCCGAGGCTGCAGGACGGCGTATCCCTCGACCACGTGTCCGGCTGCGGCCTCGAACCGCGGGTGATTCAGCGGGTGGGCCATCTTGCCGACCAGGCGGCGTGCCGTTTCCCGCGGCAGCCTGGTGTCGGCGTCCAGCGTAATTACATAGCGCACGCCCGGCGGAACCTCCGGGGGATCGCCGTTGACGTCCTGGAAGTTCGTATCGGTCGCGCCGCGCAGCAGGCGATTCAGTTCGTGAAGCTTCCCGCGCTTGCGTTCCCACCCCATCCACTGTCGCTGCACGTCGCTCCAGACGCGGCGCCGGTGCAGCAGGAGGAAGCGTTCGCCCGCCGAGGCACGGCCGTGGACCCGGTTCAGTCGCGCAATCGCCGCGCCGGCGATCGCGAGCACCGTCTCATCTCCGGCGGCGATCTCGGTCGGAGCGTCGGTCCAGTCCGTGAGCAGCGCAAAGTACAGTTCGCCCTCCGGGGAGGCGAGGTAGTGAACTTCGAGGCGGTCGATCTGCTCGTCGAGTGCGGCGCGAGTGGTGATCAGGGCGGGTACGACCACCATCGTGCGCAGATGCTGCGGAACACCGTCACGCAATGCGAGGCCAGGCAGGATCGTTGCGTCAAATCCCCTCATGACGGCGCGATTCACCAGCGCGATGGAGGCATCGAGCGCAGGAATCAGGCCGAGGAGTGCGAGCAGCGCCAGTTGCGCCTCGGAGACGCCTCGCGCGTTGAGCACGAGTAACGGCAGCGACAGGACGACCGCCGCCAGCAGCATGATCGCAGCTACGTAGTCACCCACCCGGCTCGCCGGTGCCGACCGGCGCGGCCATCTAAAGACAGAGTGTCGATAACCGATGGTCGCTTCGAAGGCACGCCGACCGCCTGCGAGCAGGTAGTACCCGGGATCACGACGGCGACCATCGCCAGGCTCGACTGGCGCGGCCAAGTCATTGGCGGCTGCCAGGGCTGCGCCTGCGATCGCGAGCTCCGTCAGTTTCGAGCCTCGTGCGAAACGCTCTATTGCCCGGCGGTAAAGGTCCCGCGTGGGAAAATCCATTGCGGCAAAGTCACTGCCGGAGTGCAGCAGCTCGTCAACCAGACTTACGCTTTCGAAGAACTCCGGCCAATCCACATCCGAGAGCAAGCGCATGCTCGTGATGATGTTGCGGACTGTCACGTTGGAGGCGCCCTGGCGCTGATGCTCGTCGCGCACGGTCTCGTCCGAGGTCGTTCCCTGGGCAGCCAGGCGCTCCTCCAGCCAGTGCAGGGCTGGGGTCACTTTCGGGTCCTGGTCCCGCAGGCGCTGAACGAGCTGAACCGCAAATGCGGATGAGAGGTATTCGGGATCTGAGTCGTGCTGGAGCAGGGCGTCAGGCTCAGCGGTATGACCGTTGACGCCCAGTAATCGGTCCGCGAGGGCATCCGCTTCCTGTCGCGCGGCACGACCGGTAACGATGCGTGCAGCGGCGCGGCGAAGATTCTCGACGAGTACGATGCGCAGCGTGATCGCGACTGCCCACAGCTCGCCGATGGTCAGTGGCTGCACACGCTGATAGGCGCGCACGAAGTGACGCAGCGTTTCGGGATCGAATCGGCTGTCGGTGTGGGCGACGAACGCCCAGGCGACGCCGAGCACGCGTGGATAGCCGTCAAACGGTCCATTGCCCAGTTTGGGTAACAGCCGATAGAAGCCCGGCGGAAGGTCCCGGCGGATCTCACGGATCTGCTCTTCCACCAGGTGGTAATTGTCGAGCAGCCACTCGGCGGCCGGCGAGATTGCGTGACCCTCGGCGGCGGCTGCCGCGAGGTCCCGGTAGGCCGCAAGCAGCACCGCTTCGTTGTCCCGAAGTCGCACACCGAGCGAGCGGCGGCGTGCCGGCCGCTCCGTGACCTGTTGTGCGGTGGCAAGGCTTGCGGCGTGCTGCTCCAGGCGCTCGATACTGAAGAGCTCGGCTCGCAGGATCTCGTCATTGTCCCAAGGGGAGAGCCGTAACCGGCGCCCGAAGGCCCGACGGATGAGCGCTTTCAATAGCAGCGGCTTATAGAACGCGCGTGCCCAGGCCGCGGGGCGCGTGTCCGTCACCGCATCCTCGGGCATGAGCCTCCTTGCGCCGGCGCTCGCCGGGCGACAACCGCCCGGATCAGGAAGACATCGGCGGCGCGCAAATCCCGCAGCGCTGCCTCAAAGCGGCCCCGGGCACGCCGCAAGCAACAGGGCGAAGCGCCCTCTCAGTAGCGGCGCGGTCCGCGTGCGTCTGTAGCCGTGCGGTCGCGCTCCTGCGCCTCGCTGATCTTGAGCGAACGACCGCCGAAGTCGGTGCCGTTCAGGGCCTGCGTGGCGCGCGCGGCATCAGCGCTCGCCATCTCGATGAAACCGAAGCCGCGCGGACGACCGGTATCGCGATCGCTGATCAGCGCGAGCTTTTCAACGGTTCCGTGCGGCGAGAAAAGGGCGCGCACGGTATCCTCGGTGGCCGAAAAGGGAAGATTTCCAACGTATAGTTTAGTCACTAAAAATTGCTCACAAACAGAAGGGAAACATCAGCAGGAAGACCCTGCCTCCTGGTTCGACAGACTTTCCGAGGGTGGCAGACGTTGGCCGGAACACGCGCCGGAACGACGCAGGGCCAAGGGCAGACAAGCCGAAAGATCACGAGCCTGAAGCGCAGTGTACAGTAACCCACTGTGTTTTACCGAGGTTTCACGCGCAGGCGCCCACTCGGTCGACGCACAGGATCACTATCGCGTCGCTCGCATCAGGCGAACAACTCGTCCAGGGCTGCAGCGCCAACCGGCTTGGTCAGGTAACGCTCGATCCCCGCCTCACGCGCGAGTTCGCGGCCGGGATGCTCGCTGCCAGCCGCCAACGCGATCAGTCTCAGGTTGTGCAGCTGCGGATGTTGAGACAGATGACGGGCGACGTCGTAGCCGCTCATGTCCGGGAGATCCAGGTCGACGAGCAGGACCGTCGGCGCGAACTCGACAGCCATGGCGAGAGCAGTCACGCCGGTGTACGCGACGCGCGCATCACCGTAGCCCGTCGATTGCAGCAACGAGGCGAGGGAATCGGCGGCGTCCACGTCGTCATCGACTATCAATATGCGCGGCATATCGCCCCCGGCGCCGCCAGTGCCCGGCGCCGCGGATTGGGTCGACGACTGTGCACCCACGACAGTCCACTCAGCGAAAACTCACGGGCCGCGGGTACTGGTTGCGCGCTTCGAAGCTCCTGATCTGCCGTTCGGCTTCGTCGCCGGTGATGCCATAGGCTTCCTCAATCTTGTTCGCCAGGCGCGCGCGCCTGCCCGCAATCAAATCGAGCTGAGCGTCGCTAAGCCTCCGCCAGTTTGCATGCACCTCGCTCCTGAATCGCTGCCAGCTGCCTTCCACCAGATTCCAGTCCATCTTAAGGCTCCTGCGTTCCGCCGTTCCACACTGCCGCGCGGGTTGGGTTGGGACGTTTCGTGTGTTTTAAAGGTGCAAACTGACACTTCGAAGATGGCGCTACGCGAACAGCAGCGTACACCACCGACAGCGAGATAAGGACGTCGATAAATCACGCCGGTCTGTGTCCCACCGTACCGACCGCACACTCTGCCGCGTACTAGCATGGTCCGCACGGCGGGGGCGCATATGTAGGACACGGTATGCAGGACACGGTGACAACGAGCTGGAGGCGGCTCTCCGACCGCTGGCGAAGAGATCCCGATACTGGCAGCGCTCGCAGCGCGCAGATGCCGCCTGTGCAGCCGCTAAGGATCCTGATAGTCGATAGCGACATCAGTTCGTCGGGTTCATTGGAGCTCAAGCTGCAGGCATCAGGCTATCCGCAGACCCGCGTTGCCTACTCCGGTCATGCTGCGCTAGCCATCGCGGCCGACTTTCAGCCTTCCGTGGTCCTGCTCGAGCTCAATCTGCTGGATATGAGTGGCTTCGAAGTGGCGCGGTTGCTCCGTGAGCAAGCGCGAAGCCGCGACTTGCGATTGATTGCGCTGACCTCCAGTTTCGAGCACGAAGGTCACGAGCTGGCTCGTGTAGCGGGCTTCGAGCGCTATCTCCTGAAGCCCGTCGCTGTCGATGACCTCTCGGGACTATTGCAGATGCAACGGAGACCGTCATGAATCATCCCGACGGATCAGTGGACGGCTCATCCTCAATGGCATCCGCAAACTTCCGTATCAGTCGGACAAGCTCATCGAAGTCATGTGCATCCCATGTCTTGAAGATCGCACGCCCGATCTAGGCTCTGGCGCGAGCGATCTGCCAACGTGCGCCGACGTACAGATAACGTCTCGACGAGCGTCTAACATCCCATCTCGTGAAAGGCTGATGCCTGGCGC